>Ga0182745_1000006_pt1 | contig 576904 bp, 422 predicted proteins | sample eDN3rd30CKraftBY_FD_128523 | JGI IMG/M metagenome (GOLD analysis project Ga0182745, IMG submission 128523) | Enriched backyard soil microbial communities from Emeryville, California, USA - eDNA 3rd pass 30_C Kraft BY (version 2) (version 2) | ecosystem: Environmental > Terrestrial > Soil >... | reverse complement strand
GCAATTACGACTCCATTTGTGAGGAGATTCGACCCACGACTACGGTTTGGACAGCAAAGCACAAAGGAATCAGGACAATTCCAACTGAATCGGGGGGAACCTCAACCTGCAATCGGTCGATTTAACCGCCTAAGTGCCCTCCCTGCAACACCTCTCCGCCCTTGCTGTGCCTAATTTGGACAGACGTGTGCCAGGATACAGGATCTCTTCATAGATCTCTCCTCTACAGATAACGTGCGTACTCTCCCAGATTGCTACTTACAGAGAAATCAAGGTCGAGATTAACAATGGAAGTTCTTCCGCACAAGAACCACGTGTACCAATGCAGGGCAGAACAAAATATAGCCTGTTCGTCTTATGTTCGACTCGCTCGTTTCAAACTGAAACGCTAGACTTACCAAGTTACAAGTTAGTGGTGAGGTCGCTCGCCATACTTCCTGAGGAAGAAGGCGGCGAGGGTCAGTTATGAATCCATTTCGTAAGAAAGCACATATAGTCGCCGCAACTATCTTGGCAACGGTATTGTTTGCTACGTCGGCGGTCGGGCTAGCCAATCCACAGATTCGTTTCCCAAAGAATAAAGAAGCGATCGTTTACGTCACAAGGACGGGCAAGAAATACCACCGGAGTTCCTGCAGACACTTGGCGAAGAGCAGCATACCCATGAAGTTATCAGAGGCACGACAGTACTACGACCCCTGCAAGGTATGCGGGCCACCTTAATCTATGGACTGAGCGGAGGCCGCCACGATGGCGCGCCGGGTCAGGGAGCTCAGTTCTCTTTTTGACCGACGGCCAAAATCGTTTCGAAGTGGGGATGTTCGTTCTCGCGATGAACCGTGTTGACCGCGATCTCCGTAAACCCGGCTGTCATCAGGAAGGATTCCAGTTCGGCAGCAGCGAAACCCAACCAGTGATCGGCATAGAGTTCCCGGGCTTCCTCGAAGGCGTGACGCTTTAGATCGAGAATGACGATGCGACCGCCAGGTTTCAGGACGCGCCAGGCTGCCTGGACGGCCCGGTCGGGATGCAAGGCATGATGCAGGCTCTGACTGAGGAAGACCAGATCGACGGATGCGGCATCAATGGGAGGCGTTTCCAGATCGCCCACGCGGAAATCGATGTTCGATAGCCCGTTGCGTTGCGCCAGATCCGCAGCCACCTCGACCATCTTCACGGAGTTATCGACAGCGATGACCTGCTTGGCGCGACGGGCAAGCAATTGCGTGAAGGCTCCCTCGCCCGCACCCAGATCGGCGATCACCAGCGGCGGCAGCAGGTAGAGCAGAGTTTCCGCCAGCCCCTTCCAGGAACGACCCGGCACGTACTGTCTGCCAAACTTACCGGCCAGTTCGTCGAAGTAGGCACGCATACGATCAGCGCGACGGCGAAGCACCAGATCCAGAGCACGGGCGTCTTCGGCGGCCTCTGGAATTTCCTCGGCTCCCGCTTGCAGAATCTCCACAATGGCGGGGGGCAAATCGCGTTCGATGCGGTATAGGACGTTCTTGCCGGAACGGCGATCTTCCACCAGAGCTGCCTGCTTCAGAAGCGCCAATTGGGTGCTGATCTTGCTTTGTCCGGCGGAAAGGATCTCCTGCAACTCGGCAACCGAGGCTTCTTCCTTTTGCAAAATCAACAAGATACGCAGACGCTGCGGGTCTGCGAGCACTTTCAATGCTTTCAGGATTGACGCCATGGGAGAGATCCAATAACATATCAATGTATCCCGATTGGTTGATTTATTCAATCCCCCGGAGAATCTGCCCGCTAGGGGCAAGCCAACGCGGGACGCCAATCCCAAAGGAGTGCATCTCTTAATGAGCACTGTTCTGAATCCTGTTAGCACCGACTACAAGGTAGCCGATATCAATCTGGCCGACTGGGGCCGGAAGGAAATCGGTGTTGCCGAACACGAAATGCCAGGTTTGATGTCGATCCGCCGCAAGTACGCGACCGACAAGCCGCTAGAGGGCGTACGCGTCACGGGCAGCCTGCACATGACCATCCAGACCGCCGTGTTGATTGAAACGCTGGTGGACCTGGGCGCGAGCGTGCGCTGGGCAAGCTGCAACATTTTCTCCACGCAGGACCACGCCGCCGCCGCGATTGCCGCTGCTGGCGTGCCGGTTTTCGCCTGGAAGGGCGAGAGCTTGGAAGAATATTGGTGGTGCACCTACCAGGCGCTGGCTCACCCGGATGGCAAGGGTCCCGAGCTGGTGGTGGATGACGGCGGCGACGTAACGCTGCTGATCCACAAGGGCTATGAACTGGAGAATGGCTCCGATTGGGTAAATACCGCGTCGGAAAGCCACGAAGAGCAGGTGATCAAAGACCTGCTGAAGAAGGTCTACGCGGAAAACCCGACCCACTGGCACAACGTGGTGAAGGAATGGCGTGGAGTTTCTGAGGAGACCACCACTGGCGTGCACCGTCTGTACAAGATGCAGAAGGACGGCAAGCTGCTTGTTCCAGCTATCAACGTCAACGACTCCGTAACCAAGAGCAAGTTCGACAACCTCTACGGCTGCCGCGAGAGTCTGGCCGACGGCATCAAGCGCGCCACCGACGTGATGATGGCAGGCAAGGTTGCCGTGGTCTGCGGTTACGGCGACGTGGGCAAGGGTTCCGCTCAGAGCCTGCGCGGCCTGGGTTGCCGTGTGCTCGTCACCGAAGTCGACCCCATCAACGCTCTGCAGGCCTCCATGGAAGGTTACGAAGTGACTACCGTGGAAGACACCCTGGGACGTGGCGACATCTATGTCACCTGCACAGGTAACTGCGATGTCATCACGCTGGAGCACATGGAGAAGATGAAGGATCAGGCCATTGTGTGCAACATCGGCCACTTCGACAACGAGATCCAGATGGACCGGTTGAACTCTTTGGCTGGCGTGGAACGCACCACCATCAAGCCGCAGTATGACCGTTACACGTTCTCCGATGGCCGCTCCATCTACGTGTTGGCCGAAGGCCGCCTGGTGAACCTGGGCTGCGCAACCGGCCACCCGAGCTTCGTGATGTCCAATTCGTTCTCAAACCAGACCCTGGCTCAGTTGGATCTGTGGAAGAACAAGGACACCTACGAAGTGGGCGTCTATAAGCTGCCGAAGTATCTGGACGAAGAAGTTGCCCGCCTGCACCTGGAGAAGGTTGGCGTGAAGCTCACCACCCTGAGCGACAAACAGGCTGAGTACCTGGGCGTGTCCAAGGATGGTCCGTACAAGCCGGAAGAGTATCGCTACTAAGAAGCGATTGCGAAACGAAAGAAGAAGGGGCCCATGTTGGGCCCCTTCTTCTTTTTTGGGGGATGTCTGTGGAAAGGCATGGAAACGGTATGAGACAGCCTCCCGGCGCGATGGATTCCGATGAAGGTTAAGCACATTGTTACGAGTGAGGTCCGCTGACATGAGCAGGACAATCTTGCAGCGGACTAGTGAGCAGTGTTTCTGTATTTTGTCGAAAATCAGTTTTCGGCTATGCTGGGCCTTTACATATGCCGCCCGTTAGCGCCTTCGGGATCATGCGGAGGCGACATGAGACTGGCGATCTAGAACTGGCTGGTCCGCGATAGGCTGGCCAAAGAATGGCAGATAGGTTCGGATGCGATACAACCACCTCCTTAAGCATTGGCGGATATATTGTGAGCGCGGCTGCTTATTGAGAATTGAGAGTCCCTGGAGCGGAAGCTCTCGTGTGTCCGAAACCAAGAGATGGGGAGAGGATGTCGCATGAAAACATCCAATGAAAAGTTGTTCGTCACCGTCCTTATCGGCTGCATGGCCGTGATGTTGTTCATGACGGTAGTGGACAACGACCGTCTGAATACCCAGCTTTCTACACCCCACGGACAAACTGGTTCTTCAAACCTAGACTCAACCGCAGTTGGCGACTCAGCCAGCGCAACCAACCCCAGGAACACGACGTCGCAGCCATCTACGAATGCGCGGCCTGACGCCGACGCAACGACTCTTACCAGTTCTCCGTTTTATCGAACCTCCACCTTCTTCGCGGCATTCACGTTGGGAACCGTGGTGCTGATCATCATCTTTGACGTCTTTTTCTATAAACAACGGGTGGAACGGGAAAAGGAACTCACCCGGCGCGTGGCCGACAAGACGCAAGAGTTGCAGCACGCTCAGGAGCAGGCGGCCGCAGCGAATCTCGCAAAGAGCCGTTTTCTGGCCACCATGAGCCACGAAATCCGCACGCCGATGAACGCCATCGTCGGCATGTCTGAGTTGCTATTGGACAGCAAGCTCAACCCGCGCCAGCGGGAGCTTGTGGCGAGTATCGCGACATCCGGCGATTCGTTACTGGAAATCATCAACTCCATCTTGGATTTCTCCAAGATGGAGGCCGGTAGCATCGAGCTAGAAAACCAGCCATTCAATCTGCAGGAATGCCTGGAGCAGGTTCTATTTCTGTTCTCTGAACGCGCGGAACGTAAGAATGTAGAGCTCGTTTGCATTCAAGACGCACATGTCCCGACGATGATTCGTGGTGATCGAGCGCGGCTGCGGCAGGTGCTCATCAATCTGATGGGAAACGCCGTGAAGTTCACGCACGATGGCGAGGTGGCGTTGGAGGTAAGCGTCGAAACTGCCGCAGACGACGACGGGAAGCAATACCTGCGCTTTGACGTGTTGGATACCGGAATGGGGATTGCTCCGGAAAACATCGGCAGGCTCTTTCTGCCGTTCAGCCAGGTTTCGGCCAGTTCGCGGAAACCGAATGAAGGAACGGGCCTGGGTCTGGCGATTTCGAAGCAACTTGTCGGCATGATGGGCGGTCAGTTGCGCGTGGATAGCGAGTTAGGCAGAGGAAGCCGCTTCTGGTTTACAGCCGAGCTGCATCGTCTTCCTGAGAACCACCCGGAGATGGTGCGGCCCCCGAAACGCACCAATTTGAAGGCACGCACGGCGGTAGTGCTGAGCCTGAGCCCATCACTCCGCAAGCTGTTCCAAAGCGCCTTTTCGGCATGGTCCATCAAAGGCGATATTCTGCCTGACCACAGCGCTTTCTTTTACAAGCTCTATGAGGTGGCCAAGGAAAATTCCCCGCTAGACCTGGTAGTGGTGGAAGTAGAAGACGCCGCCGACGCGACACGCGACTTCCTGCTGAACCTGCGCGCGAGCATGCCTTACCCGGATACGGCGTTGATGATCGTCAGCAACAGCCGTACACGCGTGGTGCTGCAAGAACTGCCGGGAGCTAGCGCCATTTGCTTTGTATCCAAGCCGCTTTGGCTGCCCACGCTTTACGACGCATTGAGTGCGCTGCTGCTGGAAGGCAAGACCGCCGTTGCCCCGGTCACGAACACGCAGGAAGATGTGTCCATTCTGTGGGAGTCGATCCCCTCCGCGGAATCACTCAGTATTCTGCTGGTGGAAGATAACATCACCAACCAGCGGGTCGCATCGCTGATGTTGGAACGCCTGGGCTTTTCGGCCGACACCGTGGTGAACGGCCAGGAAGCAGTGGACGCCATCAAGACTCGCTACTACGACATCGTCCTGATGGATTGCCAGATGCCGGTGATGGACGGATTTCGCGCAACGGAAGAAATCCGTCGCGTTCAGAGGGGCTCCCGGCCTTCTACCATCATTGCGATGACCGCCAACGCTACACGCGAAGATCGGCAGAAGTGTATCGATATCGGCATGGATGATTACATCGCCAAGCCGGTGAAGACTGAGACGCTGCAGCGCGTGCTGAACAAATATATGGCCCGCCGCTAGCAAGGCGGGTGATGGACGCACATCCCCTTGGTGTCGGGCGAGCTACGAACAGACGTCCGCGTGCTCGAGCAGACAGAGCCGGCGCAATTGTTCCAGGGCTTGGGGAACCAGAGCGGCAGTGAAGCTTCGTATCGCTTCATCAGAGGACAGTAGTTCCGGCTGCCGCTTCAGAATCTCAGAACTGAGGAGTGGCAGATCCACCCCGGCTACCTTTGCGTGCGGCTTTCCGCTGAACTTCTGTAGCGAAACGGCCACGGCGAGAGCAGCAGCTATCTGTTTGACGCTGCGTGTTCCATCCGCCATCACCAGCAGAGCGCGGAATAGAGGGTCTGGCACAGCGACGGTCTCGTGAAGACGGCTGGTGACTGCCGGACCAATCGCAGCCTCCATGCGGACCAAGGGCCGCACACGAGGGAGATAGGATTCCTGCAGTTCCGCGGCGGGGGGAGCCGTGAAGGGGCGTGCCCCCAAGTAGAAGGCCCCGAAACGCAGCAGCAGTTCGAATAGCGTCCAGAACTCTTCCCTGCTCTCCCTCTCGTCGCCAGGTATTGCGGAGAGAGCGTCATGCGTCAGGGTCGTAAACGGGACAAAATCCGGCGCCGACGCCAGCACGCGCAACGTTAGTGCTTCGAGAGCCGGATTGTCGGTTTCCACCAAATCGTCGCCATCGATGGAGCGGTAGATGCGCATGCCGCTGGAAGAACGATCTGTCAGACGCAGGTTGCCACGCACCCACAGGCCAGCAGCACGCTCGGCTAAAGGTCGCTGATCTGGCAGTTGCCGGTTACGCGTGAAGATGCTTTGGCGGAAAGGGCGCAGGCTGAGGACGTCCTGGTATTCCTCTATGAGTTCGGAACCTTCACCGTTCGCTGGCTTGGCAAGGGAGATCATTTCCGGGGCGTGGTGTAGTCCGCCGCGGAAACGGGGCTTGGCGTCCCCCACGAAGCGGAATCCGGCGTTGGCTGCGGCGTTTGCGACTTCGCGGAAATGAAAAGCCCGGGTATGCGGGTTTAGCTCGTCGTGAAATGCAGTCTCCGGTCCCTTGGCAATGGTGCGCGCGGCCTCAATGGCGAGAGGATGTTTTGTTTCTCGCAGACTGGCCAATCGGGCTATGGCGTCCCACATGTGAGTTCGCGCTTCGGGTGGGTTGTTGCTGTGGCGCCCGGCTAGCATCGAGAAGTCTCGCAGCATTTCGGTCTGACGCCAGCCCGGCAGCAGATTGTGGCTAACAAAAAGAAGACCACGTTCGGTGAGGCTGCCAGCAGCCACAGCCCACATCGCGTTACGCGCCGCATCCGGCACCCAGGAGTAGAAACCGTGGGCAATGATGTAATCAAACTCACCAAAATCCGACGCCATGTCACAGACATCCGCATGGTGAAAGCGGATGTTGCCCAGGCCGAGACGTACCGCGGCAGCTTGGGCTCTTGCGATGGGCCCGGCGGCGTAGTCCACCCCTACGAAACGGGCTGCCGGCAGGCCGCAGGCCATCGGGATGAGGTTCATGCCATCCCCACAACCGATTTCCAGGACCGAAGCCGTCCCCACTGCAGGCGGCGAGAAGCCCTGCAGCGTGGCTATCGCGAAGAGATTGTCGATGTGCAATTGCGACTGCGCCTTCGTGGGGTAGGGGTGGTTATCGTATTCCGACGGTTCCTGAAAGGTCATAAGGAAATTACTCCGCGGCCTGACGGACGAGGCCGCCCTGCTCTGCAACACCGCGCCTGCGGGGCGTGCTTCACTCTCTTAAGCGTTCATTTGAAAGATACCGTATCAGCAGCCGAAAGAAGCAGAATCCAGAGTGTTGCATACGCCACCAATTCCGCGTGGTTTGGACGCGTACAATGGGTAGTTGCCGTGAACAGGCGTAGGAGGGAATTAAGAGAATGAAACTGCTCAACTTCAAGGCAGTGGAAGGGCCGCAACAAGCCGGCGTGTTGGTAGGAGATCGTGTACACTCACTGGGCGGACGAGGCTATTCCGACGTGAAGAGTGTGCTCGAGGCCGGCCCTGCCGGGCTGGAGGCCGTGCGCGATCTGGTGGATTCCGCAGCGGAAGGAACTGGATTGGCGCTGGCGGATGTAAAGATATTGGCTCCGCTCTCCAATGCACAAAAGCTGATCTTCATCGGTTTGAACTACCGCGACCATGCCCTGGAATCGAATATGCCGATTCCCACTACGCCCACAGTGTTTTCGAAGTTTGCCAATACGGTGATCAACCCTGGCGACAACATTGTTCTGCCGAAGATTTCGGAAAAGCCGGATTACGAAGCGGAGTTCGTTTTTGTGATCGGCAAGACGGGCAAGCACATCAAGGCAGAGAATTGGCGGGAATATGTTGCGGGCTACACGATCATCAACGACGTGAGCGCGCGCGATTTGCAGATGGCGACTTCCCAGTGGATCATGGGCAAGACCTGCGATGCCTTCTGTCCGATGGGCCCCTATGTGACGACGGCGGATGAAATCGCTGATCCGCACAACCTCCGTGTGGAGTTTCTTCTGAACGGAGAGACGATGCAGGATTCCAACACTTCGGAATTGATCTTCAAGATACCGGCCCTGATTGAACATCTGAGCAGTGTGATGACATTGGTTCCCGGCGACGTGATTTCCACCGGTACCCCAGCAGGCGTTGGTTTCGCGAAGAAACCCCCACGCTTCCTGCGTGCTGGTGACGAGTGCGTGGTGCGCATTGAAGGGTTGGGAGAACTCAAGAACCCGGTGGTTCTGGAAGATTAACCAGCTTGTGAGCCGCGAATGCAGCGGCGGGACAAGGTGTTAGGCAGAATGGCCGCCGTCCAAGGATGGCGGCCATTCTGCGTTTCGGGTGGGCCAGCGTGGAATCGTTTCGCAACGAGGGACAGGTGGGATGACTACCCGCGTTGGCGATTCACCACGTTCGCGAAAGCAAAAATTCTAGGATAGAGTGGCGATATGGCCTCTGAACTATTTGAAGTCACGTGTCCCTGCTGCAAGGGAACCCTAAAGATCGATGCGAAGACGCAGAGCATCATTAGCCACCAGGAGTTCCAGAAGCCCCCCGCCATCAGCGATCTGGCAAAAGCCGTAGCGGATCTAAAGAACGAATCCGCGCGACGGGAGGCCGTATTCCAGAAATCCATGGCGGCGGAAAAGAAGCAGAGTGACGTGCTTTCAAAGAAGTTCGATGAGTTATTGAAGCAGGCGCAGAGCGATCCCACCACGAAACCTGTGCGGGACTTCGATCTCGACTAGAATTATCCGTCTAGAAAGGAACTCACTGTCAATGGCTTTGGGAGTCGTCGTGAGCGCGCGGACGGATTGATTACTTATTTTACAGACAAATTTTAACGATTCGAAATTCGCGTAACTGCTAGTTGTAATCCGTGGCGGGCTGCGATAGACATTCCCGTCATGACAATCCCCTGGTGTCTTCGTAGCGCCGCCATTGGGTGGGCGCTTCTCGCTCCGTTGCTTCTTCTGGGTCAGTCGCAACTGGCGACTGTAAGCGGTACGGTTACAGACAGTTCCGGATCCGCCATTCCCGGAGCGCAGGTCACTGCCTCGAATGCGGCGACCGGGCTCCGCACAACCGCAAAAACAAACGCTTCCGGATACTATCTGGTGCGCGATCTCCCTATCGGAAACTACTCCATCCACGTGGAGCAGCAAGGGTTTCGCAGCCATATTCGGGAAAACCTTACCTTAACGACAGGACAGGCCCTGGGCATGGACGTCACGTTGGAAATCGGATCGCTGAATGAATCGGTGGTAGTGTCTGACCAGGCGCCGCTGCTGGAGACACGCACCTCCGACACGTCCCAATTGGTAGAAGCCCGCAGCGTGCAGGATATGCCGCTGGGCGACCGCCGCACGATGAACATCATCAGCATGACGGGCGGGGCTGTTTTCGTGAACTATGATTCCGGCGGCAAACCGAATTTCTCACTTGCTGGCGGTCGTACGCAAAGCCAGAACTTCTACATGGATGGAGGCACCATCCAGAACATGCGACTCGGCATTGGCCAGGTGGATACAGACCCGCCCGTGGAAACCGTTGCCGAAGTGAAGGTGCTGCAGAATAACTATGCCGCCGAATATGGAGGATCTGCGGGCGGTGTGATCGTCGCCACCACGAAGAGCGGCACCAACCAGATCAGAGGCGCGCTGTATGAGTATTTGCGAAATGACAAGTTGGATGCCGCCAACTTCTTTGCCCCGTTTGAAAATGGAGAAAAACAGCGCCCGGCACTGCGCTACAACATCTACGGCGGTACGGTAGGTGGACCGGTATTCATACCCAAGTTCTACGATGGGCGGAACAAAAGTTTCTTCTTTTTCTCCTATGAAGGAAGCCGCCGTCGCGAGGGATTCAGTTCCCAACTGACGGTGCCCACTGAGCTACAGAGAGGTGGGGACTTCAGCCAAACGTTGACCTCTGCCGGTGTGCAGATTCCGATCTATGACCCGGCCAGCAACCAGACGGTGAACGGCCGCGTCGTCCGAACTCCCTTCGCCAATAACCGCATTCCCACGGACCGCATGGACCCGGTCGCGCAGTCCCTGCTACAGTTCTACCCGCTGCCGAATAAGGCCGCGACGAACCTCGCTGGCGCCAACAACTACGCGACCAACTACTCCCGCATTCTGACGCGCGACGCGTTTCTGGTGAAGGGCGACCACAACCTGACGGACAAAGACCGGCTGAGCTTCCGGTACATGTATAATTCCGACAATCTGGATTTCACCAAGATTCTGACCGACTTGGCGGCATCGAACGACGTGCAGGCCTTGCGGCATCAGAACTTCTACTATGCGACCTACACCAGAGTGATCAGTCCGTCGACGGTCAACGAGTTTCGCTTTACCTATGGCGACCGCATCAACCATACGCTCTCCTATGGCATGGGCGGCAATTGGCCCTCTCGGTTGGGTATTAGCGGCGTACCTGACGACGCGTTCCCCCGTTTCAACGTGGCAGGTATGTATGCGTTGGGCTCCACGGCCCACGAGCGCCGACAATTCCCTATTCGCCAGTTCCAATACATCGACAATCTCTCCTGGAACGTTGGCAGACACTCGGTGAAGGTAGGTGTGGAGTTCCGGCGATCCATTAACTACGAAGTGAATCGTCCAGCGGTGTCCGGCATTTTTGGATACACGCCGCTGCTCACCGGGCTACCGGGAAACAGCAACTCCGGGCACGGGTTGGCATCCATGTTGACGGGATACACGCAGACCTTCTCAGCACGTGAAACCCAGGTTTTGGACCGCTACAGCGATTACATTGCCTGGTTTGCGCAGGATGAGTGGAACGTTACGCGCACACTGACCCTGAACTACGGTGTTCGCTGGGAGACGGACACACCAATTACGGATCGCAACAACCGCATGAATGGCATGGACCTGACGGCGATCAACCCTGTGTCCGGCACGCCGGGCGTCGTGAAATTTATGGGCGTCAACGGCTTCCGCACCACCCCTTATGACACGGATTGGAACAACTTTGGGCCTCGCTTTGGTTTTGCGTGGCGACCATTTGGAAGCGACAAGACGGTGATTCGTGGTGGAGGTGGGTTCTTCTTCGCGCACCCCTTTGATGCAGGCGCTCCATCAGCGGCATCCCTTGGCTTTGAAACCAGCGCGGCCATCAACTCGCCGGATAACGGAGTGACGCCCGCCTTCATCCTGCGCAACGGCGTGCCAAGCTATAGCCTGACATCACCGGTTCTGGATGACAGCTTTGGCTCGGTTCGTTATGGACAGAACCCCATTCAGGCGATTTCGGCATTCGAAGAGAACCGCCGGACTGGGTACTCGATGCAGTGGAATTTCACAGTACAACGGCAGTTGCCAAAGAACGTAATGGTGGAAGCGGCTTATCTGGCAAACGCTTCCCGTAAACTGCCGAGTGGAAACCTTTCCCTGAATCAGGTGTTGCCGGAAAAACAATCGCCGACGGCCACACAAATTGACCGGCCCTATCCACAGTTCAGTAACGTGAGCCTGTTATTGCCTTCTCTGGGTATCTCCAATTACCACGCGTTGATGCTGCGGGCTGAAAAGCGCTTCTCGTCGGGATGGAATTTCCTGAGCACGTATACGTGGTCGAAGTTCCTGAACAACACGAACGAGGGTGGGGCTTCCCTGGGAGACACGGGCGGACCGTATTCCAACTACTACAACCGCGCCGCCGACTATGGCTATAGCGAAAATGACGTGCCACACCGCGTGACGCTGAGTTCCGTCTACGAGCTGCCCTTCGGGCGCGGCAAGCGTTGGCTATCCAACAACCCGTTGCGCTATGTCGTCGGCGACTGGGGAATCGGCGGCATCTTCGGATGGCAAAGCAGGGCTCCATTCACCGTGCTGACGCAGGTGAATACGGTATATTCGGCAGCGGGCGCACAACGCGCGGACATCCTGCGTAACCCCAACCTCAATGGAAGTGAACGGACACTCGACCGATGGTTTGACACCTCTGCATTCCTGAACCCCGCTACCGGCATGTTCGGCAATCAGGGCGTAAACCTGGTGCGCGGCGATTCCATTCTGAAGATGGATATGAGCGCCATCCGGAATTTCCGGTTGCCGGGCGAGGGGCGATCACTGCAGTTCCGGGCGGAATTCCTGAACCTGCCAAACCACGCCAACTTCGGCTTGCCGGGACATACACTAGGCGCGCCGGGCTTTGGTGTGGTCAGCAGCGCGGGGCCACCCCGCAGCATCCAGCTTGGCTTGCGGCTCAGCTACTAGCTGACAGAAAAGCTTGATTGGATGAATTCGGCGGACGTTCCACCGATTCATCGCAAAGAAAGCAAAGACCGCCAGCCCCGAAAGGAGTTGGCGGTCTTTCTGCGTTGATCCTTCTTTGTTGATGCGGGCTGTGTGTATGCCCCAACGGAAGCACCTAAGGGGTGGTAATCGGCTCAGCAGAGCGCTCCGCAGTCGGCGTTGCGGCAGGAGCAGGCTTCGAGGCGGTCGCTGCCGCATCCGCCTGGCGCGTTGCCTTCAGGTATTCCTTGACGTAGTTCTGCAAGCGTAAAGGTACCGCATCGCGCGTGACCTCGCCGCCACCATCTTTATGCTCACCACGAATATTCCGCAGTGAAGTGGTGAGAGTTTGTTCCTTCTGGGCGTCCACCTCAATTTTCATGTCGCCCTTCACTTGCTCGGAACGCTGCCCCAGGATTTCCGAGATTTTGCCCATGGCTTCCATCTGGCGATTCTCCGCCATCTTCTTAGATCCATCGTCGGCGCCTACACTGGATGGAGCATCAGAGGCACTTTCATTGGCACTAGCGTTGTCCTGCTTGCCCATGTCCTGGGCTTGCTGACCACCAGCGCCCTGCTTTGAGTTTTCATTGGCGTTGGCATTTTCATTGCGCTGATTGCCTTCGCGATCACTGGAATCATCGGACCCATCACCGGCTTTGTCTCCGGCATTCTTCGCATCCTGCTTACCCTGCTGTTCGCCACGCTGCTCCATGGCTTCTTTGTTCTGGTTAGAGAACTTATCCATCATGTTGCCTACGGCTTCCTGAAACTTATCGAAAAGGCTGTTCCCTTCCTTCTGTTTCTGGTTGCCGCCTTCCCGTTTTCCGCCATCCGGCTTATTACCATCCTGCTGACGACGCGGGTCAGCGTTAAGCTGATTGCGCATGTCGTTCGCGGATTCGTTGCCGTTGCTTGCAGCTTCGGAACCTTCGGCAGCCTCTTCGCCACTGACATTGATTCCCGTGACTGGAGGCATGTCGTTGTAGGTGCCATCCAAGCGCTCGCGCGAGGGATCATACGGTGGTTGATACTCTTCCAGCGGGGACCGCTTGGCTTCTGGCAGGGGTTGGTAGCGTTCGTCGTCTGAGATCATCGCTGGCGCTTCGCCTTCGTTATTGATGAAGGGGACATGCAGCGATGCCAGTTGGTTCTGTAGATCGAGAGACTCACTCTGCAGATACCGGTAGGCGAAGAGGCCCACGGCAATGGTGCAAACTACCAGAGCCGCCAGATGGACACGGCTAAACTTCAGGGGAAAGGCTTCGCCGGTCTGGTGAGCGCTAAGCGCCCGCAGGGCTTCGTCCTGCTGACGAGTGATGAGAGGCTCCAGTTGCGCTTGGCGTACGTCGCTAAAGCTCGCCTGCTGCCCGAAGTGCCATGCCGTGGAGAGCGTATCCGGTAGGCCGAAGCTGCGGTCCATGGCCTGGGCGGTCTGGTAGAGGTCAATACGCTGGGAGCGTAGCCGCCAGATGACAAGGCCTATTCCCACGGCAACAAGAGCCGCGATGGCTGGTAAGGAGAGCACCTGAATGCCTGCCAAGAGCAATACACAGAAAAGTGCCGCAATTACGGCGCTGGCCATACCAACGCCAGCCAGCAACAATCCGGTGTAATGACGGCGTCTTGCCTGGGTGAGTGTGTCGATCAGCAAATTCTGGTTCTGCAAACTGGAAACCGTCCCGAGTGGCTGTGCCTCCATTGTAGCCATCTAGGGAAGCTCATTGGCGCGACAGTGATTCGTTGACCCCGCAGACTCCTTCCCGAGGGCGTTAAAGCGATATAGTGGATACGACTTTTACATTTTCAGACCTGGACGTCTTATGACTAGATTGAGCCGTTACTTCCTGCTATCGACTGCCCTGCTGCTGATTTTGACGGGGCTATCCTGCCAGACCGGACCGGTCGACCGATGGCAGCCTCTCTTTGATGGCAAGAGCCTGGACGGCTGGAAGGCCAATGAGTTGGCGGGAACTTTTCGTGTCGAGAATGGCGAGATCGTCGTTGGTGGTCCTCGTTCTCATCTGTTCTACACGGGCAAGGTGAATGGCGGGGAGTTCAAAAACTTCGAGTTTGAAACCGAAGTACTAACCAAGCCAGGCGCCAACTCCGGCGTCTACTTCCACACGGGGTATCAGGATGAAGGCTGGCCGGCTAAGGGATTTGAGGTACAGGTCAACAACTCCTACGTGGCGGAGGGAAGCTACCAGGAGCGGAAGATGACGGGCTCGCTCTATGGGGTGCGTAACCAATACAAGAGCATCGTGAAGGATGATGCGTGGTTCAAGCTGAACATCCGCGTGGAGGATCGCCGGGTGCAGATTCGGGTAAATGACGTGCTGACTGCAGACTACGTGGAACCTCTGCCGCTGGTTGACCAGCCCGGGGATGCCGCAGGACGCGTACTCGGCAGGGGAACTTTTGCACTACAAGGGCATGACCCCGGTTCGACCATTCACTACCGGAACCTGAGGGTTCGTGTGCTTCCGGACACCCTGAAGACACCCAAAGAACAGGTCCCCATGGCGGATGAGACCTATCGCAGCCTGTTGAGGATGAATCGCGACAACTACCCGGCCGTGGATTTCCATACCCACCTGAAAGGGACCTTGACGCTGGAGCAGGCGCTGGAAAAATCCCGACGCGACGGCATCTACTTGGGCATCGCGGTGAACGGAGGCAAGGGATTCCCCATCGAGAGTGACGAGGGCGTGCTGAAGTTCCGCAAAGAGATGGAAGGCCAGCCGATCTTCATCGCCATGCAGGCTGAAGGACGGGAATGGGTGGATCTGTTCACGCCAGAGGCCGCGGCGCAATTCGACTATGTGTTTACGGACTCCATGACCTGGAGCGACGACAACGGAAAACGGATGCGCCTGTGGATCAAGGATGAGGTGGGCGAAATCCAAGATCCGCAGAAGTTCATGGATACCCTGGTGAAACGGGCGGAGGGCATTTTACGAAACGAACCCATCGACATCTACGTGAATCCGACCTTCCTGCCCGAGCAGATTGCCAAGGATTATGACGCCTTGTGGACCGAGCCACGGATGCGGCGCGTGATTGCAGCCGCAAAGGAGAGCAAGGTCGCCATCGAAATTAACAATCGCTATAAAATCCCCAGCCAGCGCTTCCTGCAGATCGCCAAGGACGAGGGGGTTCTCTTCACCTGCGGCACCAACAACGGCGGCGAGGAAGATCTGGGCCGTATGGAGTATTGCCTGGAGATGATCGATAAGCTCGACCTGAAATGGGAGAACTTCTGGGTTCCCGGCGTTTACGGAGAAAAGGCCGTGCTTCGCAAAGCGTGGCCGGGAAAGACAGCGGCAAGCAAGTAGTAGCTCTGCTCGAAGAACCGTCACCCTCAGGATACCCGCTATCGCTTGGGTTTCATCCTGAGGGTGGACCCCGGTTCGGGATTCCCACAGCCCCCGATTCTTGAAGGACCCTATCGCATTGGCGCTAATCCCGATGTAGAGTAGGGGAACCATGGACCTAAGCCGTAGACGTTTCATGCAGACTGCTGCCCTTCCCGCGGTCACCGCTCCCGCGATTGCCGCTCCGGCGGTAGCCACAAGGAAGCCTCGTTACAACCTGTTGTTCCTGATGAGCGATCAGCATCAGCGCGCGGCTTCTGGGTGTTATGGCAATACCGAAGTGAAAACGCCACATTTGGATGCCCTGGCGAAACAATCCGTACGTTTCACCAGCACCTATTGCCCATCCCCTGTGTGTGTCCCATCACGCGGCTCCTTGGTGACAGGGCTCTACGCTCACAAACATGGAGCCCGGATTCTGCAAGATGCGTTGCCCACCCAATGGGGCACCATTGGCGACTACTTTGCTTCGAAGGGCTATTCCACGGGGGCAATCGGGAAGATGCACTTTGTGGATGAAAGCAAGAAGCACGGCTTCGCGCATCGTTTGAATGAAGCCTCGTTTCATGCGCAGCAACCTCCGGACGCCGCCAAGCGGCTCAAGGAAGCAATGGGAGACGGCGGAGGCGTGGACGGGGTCGGGCTAGACCTGGGACCGGAGTATTTTGAAGATAACTGGTTCGCGGACCGCTCCATCGACTTTCTTCGGGCACATAAGGACAAGCCGTTCTGCCTGTGGGCCTCCTTTGTGCAGCCACACACGCCCTTCCGGCCCATGAAGCGCTACTTCGACTTATATCAACCGGAGTCGCTGACTCCGCCGAAACGACCGACAAACGACCTGGAAGGCGGATTTGAAGGCAATCTGATTCGCGCCAAGGAACGGGGCTGGTATCAACAAACGGACGACAAGGCACGCGTGTCGATGGCCGGGTATTACGGCAATATCAGCCAGATGGACGACAATGTCGGGCGAGTTTACGACGCGTTGCGCGACTTGGGCCTGGATCGCAATACGGTGGTGGTCTATACGTCGGATCACGGAGAGATGGCCAGCGCCCATCGTATGTACACGAAGCACAACATGTTTGAAGAATCCGTGGCGGTGCCCTTGATGATTTCCATTCCAGACGGACCACGCGGCGTACGGAACGAGTTCATCGAACAGGTCGATCTGTTCCCAACGCTCGCCGCGTTGCGCGGACTGGATGCCGTAGAGGGTCTACATGGGCGCAGCTTCGCACCACTGCTGAAAGGAACGACCTACACCCCTCGTGAGTTCGTCTATAGCGAATACTGGTTCTGTCGCAAGGTGTTTACGCAGGATGACCGCTATGTGGGAAAGCCGCCACTGCTGATGGTGCGCAACCGGAACTACAAGCTGAACTACCTATCATGGGGCCGCTGCGAGCTCTTTGATGTGGAGAAAGACCCTGGCGAATTTGAAAACCGTATTGACGACCCCACACTGCAAAGCGTGCGCAGGGAGTTGACGAAGATCGCGGAACGGCAGTTTGCGTTGGGGTAGAGCCCCCGTGTTTCTCCGAAACTCTACAATGCGAAGGCAAACAACCGGCTGGGACCATCTTCGGGCAGCAAGTAGAGCGTGCCGTGGGCGATGGCCATGCCTTCGTTGGTATAGCGGAGTCCTCGATCCGTCTTACCTGTGAGGATCTGTTTGCGCAGTTGCAGGGTTTCTGCATCGAGCCAGTCGATGGCGCCCTCATCCTTGGATAGACCGCCCCCGCCAACCAGCATGCCGTCGACAAACTTGAGATCCTGATAGCCGGTACGTCCGGGATTGGGGCGTTTGCGGATCAGCGTGCCATCGTACTTCCACTCGTAGATATCTTTGGAATCCCAATTACCGCCATAGATACGGTCGCTGGCCGTAGCGACGCAGCCGATGTGGTCGGGAACCTGGAAGCTGTTATTGACCTTACGTGTTTTCTTGTCGATGCGCAGAATCTGTGCCGTGCTGAGCCTGCTGTACTCAGCGATAGGCACCCAGAGGGAATCCCGATCATGGTCGAGACCGCCCGGATGGTACTGGTCGCCTTGATGGATCTCCACCGTAGCGCGGTGACGGCCACTGGCGAGTTCGAACTCATGCAGATAGCCAGCATGATCGGGCTTCGACACGGAGGTCACCCAAAGGGTATCGCCATCGACAACGATGCCTTGCACGTGGTGGGTTTTGTTCTCCAGTTCGGTGATGCCCAATTGGCGTAGCGATGAGAGGTCCCGTGAAACCGAGGTCTGAGTCTGAGCCTGGGCCGCCAGCAGAGAGGCGAACGGCGTAACGAGCATAAACCGCCGAGAGATAGAGCCGGATTTGGGAACAGAGTGCATCAATGGATAGGTTGGCACAAATTGCATGCACTCATGTAGTTCACATTGCCAGCCGATGGAGTTCACAACACTGCCCCGTTTCCGTTTTCCCCCGTTCAGTGAGAATCGGCCAAGGGGGGGGGGGATAGACTACTGGCGAAACAATATAGATGTATCCGCAAAGGCGACCTTCAAGAGTGAAGATGCAGCTAAAGGCGGACCTAGAACTTTTTGTAGAAAGCACTCACCTTATCTATAGGAGGCTCTCCACAATGCGACTGATAGCTATCTACCTACTCATCGTGTTGTTGTCGTTTACACTTCCTGCACAGGAGGAGACGCCACACGACGGCCTGATTCGTGGCGTCATCGTCGATTCTGAAAGCGGCCTCGGCGTGGCAGATGTGTACATTGAGCTGTTCGATGCCGTTTACGAAATGCGTACCTCACACGGCGCCAAGGTGGAACCTACTCTTCGCGGTGGCGAAACACGCAGCAACGCTAAGGGAGAATTCGTCTTTGCAAACCTGCAGCGAGGGGACTACCGCCTGCTTGCCACCAAGTCCGGGTATGGCGGCGACGTCACCAGCCTAATTCGCGTGAGTGGTGGTAACCGTCCCGTAGATATTCGGCTGCCCCTGACCCAGCTTGGCTCTGTCTCAGGAAAGCTGGTCGACATCACCGCAAAGGGCTCCATCTCAGGGGGTGTTGTCGACGCAGCCCTGAAGCAGAGCCTCCAAGGGGTGAAGGTGGAGGCGCTGCGACTGCTTCACCATCGTGGACAATATACGGTGACCAATGGTTCCTTTGCCATCGTCGACACTAACGGGAATTTCAACATCGACTTGTCACCAGGACGCTATTTCCTCAGGCTTAGCGAGACGCAACCAAGTGTACTTGAAGCTGACCAGAAGGCAGAGGCCACGCCAAAGCTACCCTCCACGACTTGGCCTGGATCTCCTAGTGACCTCATCACAATTCACCCGGGAAAGCCTCTTGCAGTCGGCCAGATCCAAGTTTCCCGGGTACTCCTTAACAAGTTGGAAGCGACGGTGGATGGGCCATTGTGCCAACAGAACGCACCATTTTCCGTGGCTTTGAGGCAGGCGGGTGCGCGCCACTATCCAATTCATGCGATGAAGGAGCGGGTTCAATGTGGCGAGGTAGTTAGGTTCCAAGACATCTCACCCGGTGAGTACCTCGTCGTCGCCTCCCGTATGGAAAAGGGAAAGGGACAATGGCATCTATTGCCAATCGACGTGAGGCCAGTTACGGTGACAGATCAAGACGAGCAGGTACGTTTGAACCCCAAACCTCCACTACAAGTTCAGGTCACTTTTCGAACTGAAGACGGCAGCCCGCTTCCGCAGCACTCGGCTTACTATGTAAGCGCTCTGGCATCCACAAAACACTCATTTTCTGAGGAGATGGGCTCAGAACGAAATGCAGATGGCTCCACGACCACTCTCTACTGCGCTCAACGCCAGTCTTCATATGAGCTTTCAATTCGTGGTCGTAGAGACTCTATTGCCTTCGGGGAGGATCAATATGTCGCCTCGATTCGCTATAACGATGTACCACTTGCCGGATACACCTTTCCTATTGATCCGAAAGCAACCAGCCATCACATTGCCATTGAACTGGTGAGCAATCCGGCAACGCTGCGGGCGCAGTTGGATATCACACAGGAAGCGTACGATGAGTTCCGCAGGCAAGGCAGATTTCCTATTCTGATCTTGGCGCCATTCCCGCTCATTCTGAATAATGGGTACCCGGAACGCGTCTACATTGGCTTTGGTCCGAAGATGTCCGCAGAGCGTCAGTGGATGCGGCCTGGGGAGTACCTGGTCGCCGCGACCACGAAACGGGTACCGCAGAATCATGCAGAGGATGACTCATTAGAGGAGAGTGAGAATATCCTAGCGGAGCTGGCAAAAGGCCAACGCATCACGCTGAAGGAAGGCGAGACGCTGACCGTTAAAGTCCCGCTCAATCTACGTCCATAGGGGTGAGAAGCCCATTGCTCATAGTGGGAAAAATCCATGCAGGACGAACGTAGTCCTGCATGCGCTTAGCGGATGGATACGGTGTGTAGACTGACCTAGACTTCCAGCTTCACCGTAGGTTTGGTGTTCGGAAGGATCTTTTCCAACTGGGAGACGCCATCTTTGAGGACCTTCTTCATGCCGTAGGCGTTGACAGGCTGAGAACGGTTTACCCAGAGTGTGTAGTAAAGGTGATCTGCACGTGGGTCGTCTGTGTTCGGGTGCAGCAGAATCGTGAGCCCGAGGCTATTCAACTGGAGCCAGGGCACGATGGTGGGCAGCAGATCGTTCGTGAACCCGAAGTAGAAGGATGGCGTCACATGCGGTCCTCTTGGTTCCAGGTTCCAGTTGCCGAGTTCCACGGGGAAGCGATCTGCCGCCCACCTACGCACCCGTTCGGCCTTCTTGTAGGTATCCTCATCGAAGTAAAAATGCGCGTGGTAGCTCTTGATGTCGGTGTAAGGACGAGGCTTGTCGGGAAGTCCGTTTTCTTCACCCGGGCGAACGCTGCGAGGCTGCGGCGTCGGTTCATTCTGGGTTTCGTAGCCCCAGGGACTCTTGCCTTGATCGGGCGGTGGCACGATTGGTTTGAAGTCTGCACTGGTGACGACGGCGGAATCATTCCCGCTCCCATTTCCGTGCCCATGGTCGTCTTCGTGTGCGTGGACAATGCCTGGCGTTAGGCCAATGGCGGCTGCTCCTGCTCCGAAAAGCAGATTGCGACGCGTGGGAGCGAGCCAGTCTACCCACTGTTGGTCAACAGCGGTGTTCTTGACAATTTTTCGTTCGTTGTAGATGATGCGTTTCTCTTCGCTCATAGATTCCCCTATTTCGTCTCTTTCGATCTAGTCGATCCCCTTCCCACAATGCCGGATACGGAACAAACGGAAATGCAACTCAAACGATGGAGAGCAAATCCGTGTTTGGTGAACCCGTCAGGTGAGGGAGGGAAAAACGGGATGGCTCACTTCGCTTCGTAGCTAAGGCGGAGTGGCGTGGAACTGGGCGGATAACACTCGCTTTCGGTACATGCCTGATAGGCCAGTTTCCCTACCAATTCGCCATTGCCTTGCGCGAGATCCGCAGGAATCTGAAAGTCTTGCTGAAGCGTAAATTTCCCCTCAAAGACGGAGAGCTTCTTGTCAGAGAAGGAATAGGACCGCTCGATGGGTTCGGGGAAAGTGACCGCTCCGGGGACGATCGCGCCTCTCTGCCAGGTGATGGAAAGTGGCTTCAGGAACTTGTCCTTGGGTTGATGACTGTTGACGTGTATATGCGCGGGCACTTCCACCACGATGGGAACAGTAACCGAAGACCCGGGCTTGACGGAAAGCGAACTGGGAGCCGACACCGAAACGACGCGTCCTGGGGGTGAGGGGCGCTGGCTCCAGGCTAGGGCGCCCAGGACGAAAGTGGCCGCGCACTAGTATTCGTCATCGGGGTGAGCCACTACCAACAGAGCGCGAATCGGACGCGCTGAAAAAGCAGATGACTCTTGCGATTCGCGGCGCGTCCCGGCTTCTGCAATGCCTGAAGGCACACCGGAAATGCCAGATGGAATCTGGATTGCTGCGCTAGGGTTTTGATTGGGCAGCCGATTCATCGCGATACATCCTCTCGCCGTTGACGTTGTCACCGCGCCCGGTGGATTCGAAGGTTTGATCTAAACCCTTGAATCTCGGTACGATAGACCTGAGCCGCGCAGTCGGGCTCAGGCACAGTGTGAAAGGCGGCCAGCGAGTGAGAAGAGGGCTCGCTGACCTGGGGAATCTGGAAATCCTATTAGACGACTCCTTAAGTCGAGGTTAAGCCAAACAAGCGAGGCTGTCAACGTCAATTGCTCGTTTTGTTGGCTGACATCGGCTGTTCTTTTCAGGTCCCGCGAGCACGTGTCTGCTGGAGGAGAACTTTAGCCCCATGAGGACTCTCTCAAAGAAAACGCAGTATACGCTACGTGCGATGTATGCCTTGGCGCGCCGTTACGGCGAGGGACCGGTATTGATCGCCACGTTGGCGGAACAAGAATCTATCCCGAAGAAGTTTTTGGAACAGATTCTGCTCAAACTGAAAAACGACGGCTTTGTGGTGAGCAAGAAGGGCAAGGGCGGCGGTTATAGCTTGGCGGATATGCCGGAGAAGTTTATGGTGGGGCAAATCATCCGGATGGTGGATGGGCCGCTGGCACCATTGCCATGTGCGAGTGAAACCGCTTACCGCAAGTGCGACGAGTGCGTGGACGACCGGTTCTGTGAAACTCGAATCATCATGCGCGAGGTGCGGGACGCCATGGCGACGATCCTCGACAAGACCACTCTGGCGGATCTGGTGGCGAAAGCGGATACAGCTCGAAGCAAGGCAAATAAGCACGACAGCGAACACTTGATGTACTACATCTAGGCCCCCAGCAGACGTTTTTTTTCGATACTTTTCAGCCCAGACTGCCCAGTAATGCTCGGCTCGTGACCGCGTCGGGTCGCGTGAACGTGTTTCCGCAACATTCCCGAAGCCTTTCGACCTAAAGTACCCAACGATTGTCCGAATAGGCTCCACTCCCCCGTGGATTGCCTTTTATCCGCGACGGCGGCACGCGGGTTCCCCAGCCATCGCACCCCACCAACCTATTCACTAGCGTAGTTTCGATGAGACGCGCAGGTCGTCATTCCCGATCTTGCATCCATTCGAGCTGAAAAACTTCTAAAACTCTATTTCAATAGTAGTCTGATCGAGTATACTGCGATTTATGCCTACTTACTCCATCAAATTACTAGTATTTATGCTCTCTAGCATCCTTCTGCTCACGCAAACTGGCGTCGCGCAGACGCAGGCGGCCAGCATAGGGGGCACGGTCACAGACTCGTCCGGTGGCAGTCTCGCCGACGCAGTAATCAATGTCCAAAGCACTTCGACTGGGCTTCGCGTGAGTGGGACCAGCAATGCCTCTGGCTATTACCTTTTGCGCGATCTGCCCATCGGTTCTTACACAATCACCATCGAACGGGAGGGGTTCCGCAGCTACATTCGAGAAAATCTACGGCTGACGACCGGCCAGATTCTCGGTCTGGATGTGCAACTCCAGCTCGGGTCCGTAAGCGAGTCGGTCGTTGTTTCAGAAGAAGCCCCCTTGCTTGAAACCCGCACCTCCGACACCTCGCAACTTGTGGAAGCCCGCAGCGTCCAGGACATTCCGCTCGGTGACCGACGCACGATGAACATCGTCAACATCACCGGCGCCGCGGTGTTTGTGAACTACGACTCGGGCAGTAAGCCCAACTTCTCACTCGCAGGTGGCCGCACACAAAGCCAGAACTTCTACATGGATGGCGGGACAATCCAGAACATGCGCCTGGGTATTGGCCAGGTGGACACCGATCCTCCGGTAGAAACGGTGGCCGAGGTGAAGGTGCTGCAGAACAGCTTCGCGGCAGAATACGGCGGATCCGCAGGTGGCGTGATCGTCGCAACGACGAAGAGTGGCACAAACCAGATCAAGGGTGCGCTTTACGAATATCTACGCAATGACAAACTGGATGCCGCCAACTTCTTTGCTCCCTTTGTCGATGGCGAGAAGCAGCGTCCCGTGCTGCGCTACAACATCTTCGGCGGCACGGTAGGCGGCCCAGTCTTCATTCCTAAGTTCTATGATGGACGGAACAAAAGCTTTTTCTTCTTCGCGTACGAGGGCAGCCGCCGCCGTGAGGGATACAGCACACAGCTGACGGTGCCGACAGAACTGCAACGCAGTGGCGATTTCAGCCAGACCTTCGCTGCAAACGGGTCCCTGGTGCGAGTTTTCGATCCGCTGTCGAACCAGACGGTGGGCAACACGGTACAGAGAACGCAGTATGCCAATAACCGCATTCCGGTCAGCCAGATTGATCCGGTGGGCGCGGCGTTCCTTCCGTACTTCCCTCTTCCGAACCAGACTGCGGCTAACATCACCGGCGCGAACAATTATGGCACCAACTATTCACAGATTCTGACTCGCGACGCCTTTCTAGTGAAGGGCGACCACAACCTGACGGACAAAGACCGGATCAGCTTCCGGTACATGTACAACTCAGACAACACGGACTACACGCCAATTCTGGCGGACATCGCCGCTTCCACCGATGTGCAGGCGCTACGTCACCAAAATTTCTACTACGCCACTTATACGCGCGTCATTAGCCCCACCGTCATCAACGAGGCGCGCTTTACCTTCGGTGACCGTATCAACCACACCAAGAGCTACAGCCTGAACGGCGGATGGCCCTCTCGATTGGGATTGCGGGGGGTACCGGACGACGCATTTCCCCGCGTCAACGTGGCAGGTCTGGCTTCGTTGGGCGCCAGTGGCCAGGAACGGCGGCAGTTTCCGATTCGCCAGTTCCAGTACATCGACAATCTGTCCTGGACTCTTGGTCGTCACTCCCTTAAGGCGGGATTTGAGTTTCGCCGTTCCCTCAACTACGAAATCAATCGGCAGTTAGTCTCTGGCCAGTTCACCTTCAATCCGCTATCCACAGGTCAGCCCGGAGTCAGCAATACGGGTTATGGCTTGGCCTCTTTGCTTACTGGTGTGCCTCTGAACTTTGCCGCGCGGGAAACACAGATTCTAGACCGCTATAGCGACTACATCGCGTGGTTCGTGCAAGATGACTGGAACGTTTCCCCGAGCCTGACCCTGAACATCGGCCTGCGCTGGGAAACCGACACCCCCATCACCGACAAAAATAACCGCATGAACGGCATGGACCTGACCTCCATCAACCCGGTTTCCGGCACCCCTGGCGTGGTTAAATTCATGGGAGTGAATGGTTTCCGCACCAAGCCCTACGATACAGACCTGAATAACTTCGGCCCACGCGTCGGTTTTGCCTGGCGGCCCTTCAGCAGCCAGAAAACCGTGATTCGCGGTGGCTTTGGGACCTTTTTCGCACACCCGTTTGATGCGGGCGCACCGGCTTCGGCTGCCCTCGGCTTCGAAACCAGCGCCGCCATCAACTCGCCCGACAACGGCATTACTGCTCCTTTCTATCTGCGGAATGGGGTGCCCAGCTATGACCTGGCCTCTCCCGTACTGGATGACCGCTTCGGCTCGGTTCCCTATGGAGCGAATCCAACGACGGCTGTCAGCGCCTATGAAGAAAACCGTCGCGCCGGTTATTCGCTGCAATGGAACCTTGCCGTGCAACGCCAGTTGCCCAAGAACATCATGGTGGAGGCAGGCTACCTGGCGAATCTCTCGCGTAAGCTGGCTAGCTCCACAATGTCGATCAACCAGGTGCTTCCTGATCGCCTGACGGCAAATTCCACGCAGAGAGATCGTCCATACGCACAGTTTTCGAACGTGCAATTGCTACTGCCTTCACTGGGTGTATCGAACTATCACGCTCTGCTGTTGCGTGCGGAAAAGCGCTTCTCTTCCGGCTGGAACTTCTTGAGCACTTACACTTGGTCTAAGTTCCTGAACAACACCAACGAAGGCGGAGCCTCCATCGGCGCCGACGGCGGTCCTTACTCGAACTACTACAACCGCGCGGCAGATTACGGCCCCAGTGAAAACGACATCCCGCACCGAGTGACTTTTAGCTCTGTATACGAGTTGCCCTTCGGAAAAGGCCGCCGCTTTCTGGCGGCGAATCCGTTGCGCCACGTAGTCGGCGACTGGAATCTGGGCGGCGTGCTGAACTGGCAGTCTGGCGCACCCTTCACGGTAACCACACAGACGAATACCGTGTTTTCAGCAATCGGTGCGCTTCGTGCGGATGTGGCCTACGATCCGAACCTGAGCGGCGATCAGAGAAACCTTGGCCGCTGGTTTGACACGGATGCGTTCAGCCAGCCAGCTGCGGCGACCTTCGGCAATCAGGGAGTCAATATTCTGCGCGGCGATTCACTGTTCCGCCTGGATGTCAGCGCCATCCGAAACTTCCAACTACCTGGTGACGGCCGAGCTCTGCAATTCCGAGCGGAGTTTCTGAACCTGCCCAATCACGCGAACTTCGGCCTTCCGGGCCGCGTCTACGGAGCCCCTGGCTTCGGCGTGGTTAGCGGCGCCGGACCGGGCCGCAGCATCCAGCTTGGTCTTCGACTGAGCTTCTAGGAACATGCTTGAACCGAGCCCCTTCACTTCGCCAGAGAGCGCCGGAACTCGCCATCTATGATGGGCCGGGTTTCGGCGTTCCGTTCGGTAGTAGGCGTAGTTTCCGATCGATGGGTGTCCGCTTCCCCTCCACTCCAGGTGCTACCACGACGAGTACGCTATGCTTCGAACAGGGATTCCTTTCGCCGTTACGCTCAAACGAACGGTTAACCGGCTTAGGGCCCATGAGTATCTTCCATGCAATTTCATCGCAAACAGGTGGACGGGGTAACCGTACTCTCCCTTGACGGCAAGCTAGTGGTGGGAGACGCTACCGCGCAGCTCAAGCAGGCCATCAAGCAACTGGCAGACGAGGGCGTAACGCAGCTGGTCCTTGACTTGAAGGAAGTGGACTACATTGATAGCTCCGGCTTGGGAACGCTAGTTTATTGTTTCTCGACCTTCCGTAAACAGGGCGGGACGCTGAAGTTGCTGAATCTTTCACGCCGCAACATCGAGCTGATGTTGCTTACAAAATTGGAAACCGTATTTGAGGTCTTCGACAACGAGCGAAGCGCGGTAAACAGTTTTTTCCCTGATCGCGAATCGCACACCTTCGATATTCTTGAGTTTTTGCGTTCGCAGAAACAGATCTGAACAAGGTGAGCATGCATCTGGTGGTTATCGGCGGTGTCGCCGCAGGGTTAACGGCGGCGTCTCGCGCTCGCAGACTTGATCGCGATACGAAGATTACGGTGCTCGAAAAGGGACCGGTGATTTCCTATGGCGCTTGCGGGATGCCCTATTGGATTGAGGGCCGCGTGGACCGGCAGGAAGATCTGGTGACATACACGCCAGAGTTTTTCCGCCAGGAACGTAAGATCGACGTTTTGGTGAACACGCCGGTCACCGAAATTCTGCATTCCCGGCGTCGGCTGCGCTTGGAAACTAGTGATCCGCACGCGGATCGTGAAATTGCCTACGACCGTTTGGTCATCGCTACGGGCTCCACACCCCGCGAGCTCTCCATTCCAGGCGCGAATCTGCCGCACTGCTTTCATGCCCATACCTGGAACCACTTCAGGCGAATTCAGGATTTCCTTTTAGATCGAAAGCCGCAGTCTGCCGTCGTGATTGGCGCAGGTTTCGTGGGATTGGAGATGGCAGAAGCCCTGCACAGCCGCGGGCTTGCCGTTACCGTGGTGGAACGCGGCGAACATGCGTTGCGTTGGCAGGAAGACTGGATCACAAAGGCTGTGCGAGACCGGCTGGCCGAATTCCGCATTCCGCTGCATACGGGGAAAGAAGTCCGTGAAATTCACGAACGCGGCGTGGACGATATTCCCGCCGACATGGTGGTGTTGGCAACAGGAACTCGCCCGGTAACAGACTTGGTCGCCAAGGCGGGTATACGCCTGGGGAAAGCAGATGCTATTGCTGTCGACGAACATCTACAGTCCAGTGTGACTGGTATCTATGCGGCAGGCGATTGCGCAGAGACCTTCCATCGTGTCAGCAACGCCGCGGATTGGATTCCCCTAGGAACCACGGCAAACAAGATGGGGCTGATTGCCGGCGCCAACGCAGCAGGGCATCGGGAACGATTTCCCGGCGTGGTGGGTACATCCATCGTGCGAGTTTGCGGACTGACCGTCGCAACCACAGGTCTTTCCCAAAAAGCGGCACGCCAGAACGGTTTCCAGCCGGTCTCGGTGTGCATCAAATCCTACTCCCGTCCGCGTTACTTTGACGGTGCTCCGATTCATGTGGAATTGGTGGCTGACCGCAGCACGCGCCGTCTTTTGGGCGCCGCAGTAGTGGGCGACAAACACGTGGAAGGCCGGGTTAATGTGGTGGCGACCGCGTTATCGGCAGGGACTGCAGTGGACGATTTTCTGTTTACAGATCTCTGCTATGCCCCGCCCTACGCAACGGTATGGGATCCGGTTCTGGTTGCAGCCAGGCAACTACTTCACCGCCTGGAAGAGCGCTAGTTTTCACGATTCGGTCTTCTGCCCGAGGGTAGGGCGTCGAAATGACCGGCATTCTTCGCTAATCTAGAAGGACATGGCCACAAAACTCACCGATCTGTTTGATAACGCCTCGGCGATCGCCAAAGGCTTGGGCGTGACCTTCAAGGAGATGATGTCTCCAACGGTGACGGAGGACTATCCCGACGGTCCGGCTCTTTTTCAGGAACGTTTTCGCGGCAAACACGAGCTGCAGCGGGATGAAAACGGCATGGAAAAGTGTGTCGCCTGTTTTTTGTGTGCGGCCGCATGCCCGGCCAACTGTATTTACATTGAGGCGGAAGAGAATACCGAGCAGACACGCATCAGCGGCGGTGAGCGTTATGCGCAGGTTTACAACATCGATTACAGCCGTTGTATTTTCTGCGGTTACTGCGTAGAAGCCTGCCCCACCGACGCGATCACCCATGGACACGGGTTTGAACTCGCCAGTTACAACACCAGCAGTTTGGTGATGCGCAAGGAAGATATGCTGGTTCCCTTCCCAAAGGCCCAGTAGGCCTGATTGCGCACCACGATCAGAACGGATTACGCAAAGAGGGCGCCATCTGCGGATGGCGCCCTCTTTGCGTTCACGTTGGTATCGATTGGGTCAGGAAAGCACGCGCATGGCGCGACGCGCCACCATCAGCTCTTCGTTCGCCTGCACCACCATCACTTTCACCTTACTTTGCGGAGTGCTGATGACCCGGTCCACACCCTTGCCGACGTTCAGTTCCTCGCACAACTCCACGCCCAGCAATCCAAGCCCCAGACATACCGCAGACCGCAAGTGGTAACGGTTTTCGCCGATGCCACCGGTGAACGCGATGGCATCTAGCCCTTCCATCGCCACCGCGTAGGCGCCAATACACTTCTGTATTTCGTAGACGAGTACATCGAAGGCGAGCGTGGCATGCGGATTGCCTTCATCCATTTCCGCCACGATGTCACGCATATCACCGCCAGCAACACCGGAAAGGCCCGCCAGACCACCCTTCCGCGTCAGTGCATCCAATACCTCTTCGAGGGAGAGGCCGAGCTTCTTCATCAGATGCAGCACCGCAAAGAGGTCCAGATCACCGTGACGCGTGGCATTCTGGATGCCGCTCTGCGGTGAAAAACCCATGGTGCAGTCAATGGACTTGCCATAGCGGATGGCACAGATGGAGGAGCTTCCTCCCAGGTGGCAACTCACAATACGGAGGTCGCGCGGCAAAGCGCCTAGAGCCTCCGGTACACGATTCGCTACGTATTCATGGGAAGCGCCATGGAACCCGTATTTACGCACACCGTATTGTTCCGCCCATTCGTAGGGAACGCCGTAGGCTCGCGACTCCGCCGGCCGGGTTCGATGGAATTCGGTTTCAAATGCCGCGACCAGCGGTACACCCGGCAGAGCCTGCTGGAAGGCGCGGATGCCATCTACATAAATGCGATTGTGGACGGGCGCAGCCACCAGATACTCTTCCAGCGCGCCCAAAACTCCTTCGTCCACCAGATAGGTGCCACAGTAATCGGGTCCGCCGTGAACGGTCTTAAACGCCACCGCGTCAATCTGTACGGACAAACCGCCCATCTCGTCTTTGATCGCTTTTTGATAGTCTACGACTCGCTCGATCTTTCCCTGCGCCAGCACACGCTCCGCTGGCATCTCCAGAACCTGATATTTCACTGATGTAGAACCCAGGTTGGCTATCAGAACATTCATAATTTCTTGCCCTCACCAAAGCAAAACTTAAGGACTCTGCACAACTGAGAAACGACGGCAAGACGACCGTCGCGCCAGGCATCCAACCCGTCTACGCGAGTTCCATTTTGAAGCAGTGGATGCTTGAGGCCGGATACTATCACAGCTGCGACAGAAGCGAACCGGGTGGAAACATTAAAAATCTTGTTATCGATAGTGAACAGTCTGTGGAGCATCGTGATAGCTATCTATCCACACGCGCGGCGGCATGTGTAGAGCTATCGCGTAGCGCATGTTGCTTTCCGGAACGCGGTCCGCAGGCGATAATGGGGCTATAGATGCCGGATCCCAATTGTGAGCGCTGCGGCGGAAGCGGCTGGATTGTCGAGGAGCGAGATGGGCTGAGTGGCGTACGCGAATGCGGATGCCGGGAACCTGTTGACCAACAGACCCTTTACCAGCAGGCGTCCATTCCACCACTGTATGCCCGCACTTCCTTCGAGACCTTTGTCACACACCAGAGCAGCCAAGAGATGCAGCGGGAGTTGAGTCGCGTTTTTCTGGCTGCGCGGTCGTTTGCGCGTGAATTCCCGAACACGCCGAAGCCGGGGTTGCTGCTTGTGGGGCCGCCCGGCACCGGCAAGACGCACCTAGCCGTGTCAGTGCTGAAGATTCTGATTGAGCGCGGCTTCGACTGTTCGTTTTTTGACTATCAGCGTTTGCTTGATCTGATTCGGCGCGGCTGGGACCCAACTGCGGGCTCATCGAGCCGCGAAGCTTACTCCACCGCGCTAGAAGTGGGCGTGCTGTTGCTGGATGATATAGGCTCTCACCGCGTTACCGAGTGGGTGGAAGATACCGTAACAAGCATCATCACGACACGCTGCAACGAACAGAGGCCGCTCATCGCCACCACAAACCTGACGGACGTGGAACTAGGGGACGGCGTGCGCGTACGCGACGCCGGGACTCCGGGTCAAGTGGTCTATCGCACCTCACTCGCGGAACGCATTGGCGCTCGCGCACGCTCCCGTCTGTTCGAGATGTGCAAGGTGGTGGTGATGCCGAATGTGTCGGATTACCGCATTCAGACGTCCCGGTAAACGGCTGAGGTCCAGCGTCATCCAGTGAGCATGGTCGTCCAGTGAGCATGGTCGTCCAGTGAGCATGCCGGTGTCAGTCGTCCAGCAGGCTTTTCAGGAAGGACGGCTCGGCGTTCCCCCCCGAAATAGTGACGCCGACCCGTTGGACACCCGCTGGAAGTTTGCCAAACATGCAGGCGGCAGCAGCGACGGCTCCACTCGGTTCCACGACGACACGCATCTCTCGCAGAAGAAACCGGGAAGCTTCCAGAATCTCCTCTTCGGTGACGGTGAGGACGTCATCGACCAGTTCCCGAAGAATCGCGAAGTTGGCTTCCCCCACCTTGGTGGTGCGCAGCCCATCCGCGATGGTATCGGGTACGGGAATGGCGACGCGCTCTCCCTGGCGCAAAGACTGCTGCACGTCATTGCCGACAGCCGGCTCCACGCCGAATACGCGAATATGCGGCGAGATCCCCTTGGCTGCCACCGCGCTGCCGCCCAAAAGGCCACCTCCACCCACGCAGACCACTAGCGCATCCAGATCCGGGACGTCGGTCAACAGTTCCAGGGCACAGGTTCCCTGCCCCGCAATTACCCAAGGATGGTCGAACGGGGGAACCAGGACGCCTCCGCGTTCCTGCTGCACCTGGCGCGCGAGTGCTTCCCGGTCTTGACCGGTACGATCATAGAGAATGACGTCCGCGCCGTGAGACCTTGTGCCATCAAGCTTCACCCTGGGAGCGTCCGAAGGCATGATGATGGTCGCCCGAACACCAAGTTGCTTCGCGGCCAGCGCCACCGCTTGCGCATGGTTTCCCGATGAGAAAGCGATAACGCCCGCCCTACGCTCTTCTTCCGAGAGCAACCGAAGAAAGTTGGTGGCGCCGCGAAATTTGAACGAAGCAGTACGTTGTAAATTTTCTGCCTTTAGATAGACAGAAAATCCGCAGCGGCTATCCAGAAGATCAGAACGGAGAACCGGAGTCCAGTGGACCATGGGCCGCACACGATTGCTGGCTTGGCGGATATCTTCCAGGGTGACGGGTAGCATCTAGTTACCAGTTTGCCCTTTTCGTCGCTCCACTGCCTAGCAGGAGCCGTGATTTCTGTGCGGATTGCAGCACGATAGACACTTGTTCCGACAGCGCCCAAAGCTAATTTGTACACGAATGCAAGAGTTTTCCGCATGCTGTAAGAGACGCCCGGTTTTCCCGTCTGTTGATGCAGGGACGGAATAGTTTCATGCTAGGCACAACCACCATGGAATCGGAAAGCAGTTCACCACCCTTTGCAGACCTGGAAACGCTGTTTCAGCAGTACCACCGGATGGTCTACCGAACCGCGTACCGACTCACCAGCAACAATAGTGATGCGGAGGACGTGCTGCAAACCGTCTTTCTCCGCCTTGCCAGTCGCAACCTCACAGAACAACCACTGGAACATGCCGAGGCGTATTTGCGGCGCGCGGCCACCAACGCAGCGCTCGATATGATCAGGCAGCGCAAAAATGTGGCAAATGATTCAGAGCAGTGGCTTGATTTGCGCGCTGCACCCAGCATTGAACAACCCGAGCACCAAGTTTGGGTAAAGCAGGCCGCCACTTGGCTGAGAGGCGCTGTGGCCGGACTCAGCGAACAGGCTGCTGAAATTTTTGTACTGCGCTTTTTCGAAGAACGGGGGAATGCCGAAATCGCTGAGATTGTGGGCTCCACCACCAACACTGTCGCCGTCACCTTGCATCGGAGCCGCGAAAAGCTCCGGGCCGACTTCCAACAACTACTGGGAGGCCAACATGTCTAGTCAAGAGCAAAACCAGGATTCCCAATTCGAAGAGGTGCTGGACGTGATCAAACACACCGAACCCACCGAAGAACAAATGCAGGCCGCTGCTCAACGAGTTTGGCAGAAGATTGACGCAGCCCGCATGGCCACCAGTCCAGCAACCGACACCCCGACACAGATGACTGAGTCCATTGGCGTTCTGCGGAGTCAGGCTGACTACGAAGCCCTGTTTGACCGTCACTACGACAACGAGTTGCCCACGGCCCTGGAGGGGCTGCTGGAAGCAAAACTCCGTGAAGATGTCTCGACACGCCGAGCGTGGCAGCAATATAAAACGAAGCGTATTGCCGAGATGGCAGAGCCGGGAGCAAGCACAAAACCACCTAAGGAATTGTCACCATCGGCGACGTCGCGCTCCTGGTCTTTCCGTCTGCGATGGGTGTCGCTTGCCGCCATGGCAGCGCTGACCATCGGCTCCAGTTGGTACGGATGGAACGCTTGGGGTCCAGCGCAGCGTGGACCACAGGGCACGGTGCTGGCCGCGAACTCTCCGCTGTATGTCGTGGATGGATCTGACGTAAGCGCTTTGGCCGTGGGTGCAAGCATTGGCCCAGGCAAACAAGTGCGTGTACCCGAAGGCGGAACCGCGATGATCTCCCTACGAGATGGATCCCGTGTGGAAGTGCGGGAAGGCAGCAGCTTTCAGTTACGTTCTTTCGGCGACGATATCACCCTGCAACTGCTGGGTGGTGACGTGATCGTGGAAGCAGCCAAGCGCAGCAGCGGGCACCTTTACGTTGACAGCCGGGAACTGGAAGTTGCCGTCACCGGAACGGTCTTCTCTGTCGGTGCGGGGGCACATGGGTCCAGAGTGGCCGTGGTGGAAGGTAGCGTTCTGGTGATGCAAGGCGCGAGCAAACAGGCGCTGAAACCCGGCCAGCAGTATGCCAGTGATCGTAGCTTGGCGCCGGTATCGGTGGAAAGCCAGATTGCCTGGAGCGAACAGGCCGAGAAGCACTTGGCGCTGCTGCGTAGCCTGACTGCACTGGAATCGGCTTTGCATGCCGTGCAGTTGCCGTCACTGCGGTACAGCAGCCAACTGGCGCCCTATTTGCCAGCCAACACGATGGTTTTAGTTAGCGTACCCAACTTGGAATCTCCCATCCATCAGGCAAGAGAGATTCTGACTGATCGTATGCAACAGGACGCCACACTGCGCGAATGGTTAAGCCAGTCTTCCGGCCGTTACGGATTGCAGGATCTGCTGGCGGAGTTGGAACAGATCAGCAGCTACCTGGGTGATGAAATCGTAATTGTTTCGCTGCCCGGCCAAGAAGGCGAGCCGGATATGCCTGTGTTGGCGGCAAAGCTGAAGAAGGAGGGTCTGGAGCAGCACCTGTTGGAACGGGTACGTCAGATGTCTTCCGAAAGCTCCCACGCTGAACTTCGTATCTATCGAGACTTGGCATCTTTACAGACTGCCTCGCCCAAAGACACTATGCACGTCGCCATCATCGGCGAGCAACTGGTGCTCTCTGGCAAACTCGACGGCGTACGCGCCATCACTCCTCCGCTACTGAGCCAGACCGCCAGCGGATTGATGGAGACACCCTACGGCTCGCGCATTGCCGCCGCTTATCAGGAAGGCGCGGGATTTTTCCTGATTGCGGATGTGGGCTCCATACTGGCGGCCAAACCGGAAATGAAAACTAAGGAAGCGAACGCATCGGGATTTGATGACCTTCGCTTCGTGGAGATCAAGCAACGTGATGTAAATGGCGAGACCGATTGGCGATCTGCCCTTTACTTCAACGGCGAACGGCACGGCATGGCCAGTTGGCTGGCTGCGCCGAGAGCATTGCGCGCTCTGGAATTTATATCCCAGGACGCTACCATCGTGACCGCCGCAACCGTGAAAGACCCGTCCGCCATGTTGCAGGATCTGTTGCCACTCATCAGCGGTTCCACGGATGGCGCAAAATCCATCGAGAAACTGGAGCGGGAGCTGAACCTAAACCTGAGGGCAGACTTGGCCGAGCCGCTCGGGAATGAGGTAGCCTTTGCCCTGGATGGTCCGCTGTTACCCATTCCAGCTTGGAAGTTAGTGGTGCAGGTGAATGATCCCGTGCGGTTGAATACGACAATCCACCGCATTGTTGAGGCTTACAATCGCCATGCCAGTCTGCAGGGAGAACCTTTGATCGTGGAATCCATCGAGAATTTGGACAGCTTACAGTTCCATGTTCTCCAGTTGCCGAAGGCTGGCCCGGTCAGCAAGGTGTACTACACCATGGCGCAAGGACATCTGTTGGTTGGGCCAGATCTAGGCACCTTGCGAAATGCGGTACAGCTGCAGGCGGCGGGTGGCCACATTCTCAACGGTCCGGAATTCCGCAAGCTGGTTCCCGTTGGCACCAATACGGGATTCTCCGCTGTGTTCTTCCAGCAGGCGGGAAAGACCATCGCGTCGGTAGCGGGCGACCTGACAAGACTCGCTTCCGAAGATCCCAAGCGCGCGGCGGCCATCCAAGAGATTGCTCGTGAATGGCGTCCCAGCATGCTGACCGCTTACGCGGATGCCAACTCCGTAACTATCGCATCCAAAGATAAGTTCTTTGGCTTGGGTGGTAGTTCCGCCTTGCGTATGGGATTCCTGTTTGAACAGTTGGGAGCCCTTCGAAAATAGTGGGGCTTTCCCGAACATTCCGGGAGAGATCGCGTATAGTCCAAAGAACGGAAGCCATGACACCCATCATCGAGCTAGATCGATTGGAAGTAACGCTGGGGGGCAAGGTGATTTTGAATCAACTGAGCGCCTCACTCTCCGGAAAATCTATCGGACTTCTCGGCCCCAACGGAGCCGGGAAGTCCACCCTTATCAACTCTCTGCTGGGCTTCTATGCGCCCACTAGCGGCAGTGTTCGCGTTCTGGGACAAGACCTGCGCACAGCGCCCGTATCTCTGCGTGGCCAGATTGGCTACATGCCAGAGAATGATTCCTTTATTGCCGGCATGACCGGCATTCGGTATGTGCGACTGATGGCGGAACTGGCGGGTCTTCCACCGAAGCAAGCCCTGGAACGCGCTCACGAGGTGATGTTCTACGTAGGCCTGGGTGAACAACGGTATCGTCCGGTGGGCGCCTATTCCCTTGGCATGAAGCAAGTGGTGAAGTTGGCCCAGGCTATTGTGCATGGGCCGAGGTTGGTGATTCTGGACGAACCCACCAACGGGCTTGACCCCGCTGCGCGCAAGCGGATGTTGCAGTTGATCAGAGAGATTCGGGAACAGGAAGGCACGCATCTTTTGGTGACCTCTCACCTGTTGCGCGACATCGAAGAATGCTGTGATCAGGTGCTGATTCTGAAGCAAGGTCGGGTGGCTGCTTTTTGCGATCTGGAACAGGAACGCCGCGCTAATCAACATACCTACGAAATTGAGCTAGCCCACAGCAGCCAGGATTTTGTGCAGGCTCTGGCAAGACACGGGTGCCAGACCGCGTGGAATGGAAATGGCCGCGTGCGCACGGTGCTGCCAGAGGGGTTTGCATCTGCCGAACTCTTCCGCATCGCCACCCAACACAACGCCCGCATCCGCAGCTTGGAGCGCCGACGCGACTCTCTGGAAGATCTGTTTCTGAAGGCAATGGAGTAACCAGCATGGCCGTTTACGAACGCAGCTACCGTCGCTACGAAGGCCCATTGATGGGCGGATGGCGCACCACCATGGCTTTGGCGCGATACACCTATGAGGACATGCGCCGATCGCGCATTTTGACTCCCGTCCTATACGGAGGGTTTCTTTACCCGCTCTTCTGCCTGTTGACGATCTACCTACGCAACAACGTGGGGGCTCTGAACATCGCGGGGCTCCGCCCAGATGAACTCATCTCGATCAACTACAACTTCTTCTATGTGTACATGGGGATTCAGGGCCTGGTGGCCTTTGTAGTCGCAGCGCTCGCCGGGCCTGGCCTGATCGCGCCAGACTTGGCCAACCGTGCGCTTGCCTCCATTCTGGCGCGGCCCATCACAAAGACCAGTTATGTACTGGGACGCATGATTCCTTTGGCTGGCATCCTCTCTGCAATCACTTGGATACCCGGTTTGGCGTTAGTGGCCGTGCAGGCTGTACAAGGTGAGTCTGGCTGGCTGCAGGAATACTGGCGGGTTCCCTTCGCTATCTTGTTTGGAAATGTGATCTGGGTAGGCATTCTATCCCTGATGGCCATGGCCCTTTCGGCGTGGGTGCGATGGAAGCCGGTAGCTGGCGGATTGATGTTCGTCATCTTCTTCATGCTGTCTGCTATTGGCGGATTGTTGAACGCGATACTCGACATACGCTGGGGAAATCTGCTGAACCTTCCCACTCTGGTGGCCACCGTGTGGACATGGCTGATGGAAGGGCAACCATTGGGAGATAGCGGCTTCGGCATTTTCTCTGTATATCGCGGGCAAGAGATTCCGGTATGGATGGCTGTGACTGCCATTCTGCTGTTCTGCGGGATCTGCCTGCGCCTGCTATCCACTCGCATTCGCGGCACAGAGGTGATCGGGTGATGGGGGGTAATCGGATGATGGGCGGTGATCGGATGAGCGACTTCTCGTCAACCAACGCGGGCCACGTCGTGAACTTCCACAACGTTTCAAAGTTCTACGGCGATGTCTTGGGCGTCAATCGGGTGAGCCTTGCTATCGAACCCGGCATCACCAGTCTGGTGGGACCGAACGGATCAGGTAAGTCCACGATCATGAACCTGATGGCTGGCCTGATTCAGCCGACGGATGGCAGCGTCCAGGTGCTGGGCGTATCGCCCGACCGACCCGAAGGGCTATTCCCCTTAATGGGCTATTGCACGCAGTTCGACACCTTCCCAAGTGGAGTCACCGGTTATCAGTTCCTGTTTCGGACTCTGCGCTTTCACGGACTTAGCGCAGCACAGGCCGAGACGCAGACCTGGGAAACCATCGACCGTGTTGGCCTCCGCGATGCCGCACACAAACGAGTTGCCGCATACAGCAAGGGCATGCGGCAGCGGATCAAACTGGCCCAGGCTTTGGCGCATCGCCCGCGCGTGCTGCTGTTGGATGAACCGATGAACGGGCTGGACCCCATGGCGCGTGCTGAGACCATCGCTCTATTTCGAGCCCTTGGCGCCGAGGGCATGCACGTGATCGTTTCCAGCCACATTCTGCACGAGGTTGACCAAATCTCTGATCGGGTGATTCTCATCAACCAGGGATATGTGATCGCCGAAGGACAGATTCGCGGCGTGCGTAGTGAAGTAAAACGTCAGCCGATGCAGATTCACATCAAGACGGATGCACCGCGCGCACTGGCTAGAGAGTTGTTGGGAAATGAAAGTGTAGTAGAGGCCCGACTGCTTCCTGATGGCGATGGCGTGCTATTCCGCACCCTGGACGCGGAGCAGTTCTATGCGGCCTTTGAACAATACATGCTGTCCACAAACGCACAGGTACATCATCTGCGGCCCACGGATGACGATGCGGACTCGGTGTATCAATATCTGATCGGAGAGGGAGGCCATACATCATGAGCAATGCTATTGCCGCCGCGCATCCCTACAAGGTCTGGCTTCGCCAACTGGGCTTGATGGTGCGCACGGACTATCCCTATCACTTCTTTACGCGACGCTCGATTTGGCTCTATCTGCTCGCCCTCGCCCCGATGGGAATCACCGCGATCTATGCGGGAGTACAGCTATACAAGGGGCCACACAACAGCCTGGGAAACGAAGTGATGACCTTCGCGGGCATCATGCAGTTTCTGTACATCCGCTTTCTGATCTTCTTTGGAAGTCTCGCCGTGGGTACATTTCTGATACGTGGCGAGGTGCTGCACAAGACCCTGCACTACTACTACCTGCTGCCGGTGCGCCGAGAGGTGTTCTACGTCAGCCGCTTTGCGGTAGGCTGGATCGCAACCTCCACGGTGTTCATGATCAGCGTGGCAGCATCGTACTTCCTGTTGATGGCGCACCGAGGATCGCAGTTCTGGAATTTCTTCTGGCACAGCCAAGGCCTGCCAAACCTGCTCGACTATCTGTTGGTGACCCTGCTGGCATGCGCCGGATACGGAGCTATCTTCCTGCTGGCCAGCCTTTACGTGCGCAACCCGCTTATTCCGGGTGCGGTCGTGTTCGCTTGGGAGACCGTCAGCCCCATCTTCCCGTTGTGGGCACAAAAGATCTCGGTAGTCTACTACCTGAAGTCGCTTAGTCCCGTGAATGTGTCGGCAGATGGCATGTTCGCATTGCTTATCTCCCCCCTGGAACCCAGTCCACGCTGGCTGGCGGTGCTCGGCTTGCTGGTGCTCGTGGGCATCACCCTGACCGCAGGAGCGTTGCGCATCCGCAAGGCGGAAATCGACTACTCCGAGTAAGCTTTCCGGCGCTTTCGCTGACGATACCTAGAGAGAAGCAAGCCAAAAGGAAACGGGGCGGACCATCGGTAGATGGCCCGCCCCGTTTCGACATTGCGAACAATTGGAGCTAGAAGTTCAGGCGAAGTCCGAAGCGGAACAACCGCTCGACAATGCCTTCACGTCCGATGTTGCGAAGGCCACTGATCTCCATGAATGCCGAGTTATTTACGTTCCCTTGCGGGTTGGCAAACTTCGGCGTGTTCGTTGCATTGAAGGCCTCTGCACGGAACTGCAGGCCAACGCGTTCCGTGATCTGGAAGCGACGGAACAAGCCAAGGTCAAGGTTAAAGGCATCCGGACCCGAAATGGAGTTCCGAGACATATTCCCCCAACGCATGTCGGTTACGGTGCGGAAATTAGAAGTGTCGTAGAACTTCTGACCAGGGCCGACACCGCCGATCTTGTTGGTGTTGGGGTCAATGAGATCTACCGTGTTGTCACCCGCACCTGGCAGTTGGAGACGATTGTCACCGGTCACCGTAAAGGGGCTGCCGGTGAAATAGATGAGCACGCCATTGACTTGCCATCCACCAAACAAGGCATTGCCGATTCCAGATTGAGCAAAGGACTTACCCTTACCAAACGGAAGCTCGTAGACCGAATTGATGGAAATACGATGACGCTGGTCAAACGATGTCAGCGTGCGATTCAAATCCCAGTACTCCAAGGCCCTGACGCAGGGGCTACCATCAGAGTTGTTGGAACCACAAACGCCCACGTTCTTGCCCCAGGTCCAGGCCGTGTTGAACTGGAATCCGTTCGCGAACCTGCGGTCCAACCGTACCTGCATGGAGTCGTAGCGTTGCGTGCCTACAGGAGTCACCAGGTTGCTGGTGGCAATTCGTCCGTACCGGGCGAAAAGCGGACGACCGGCGTTGCCCGCCCCAATGACTTGCCCCGCATTCAGATCCACGTAGCCTAACTGACGCACGGAACGCGTGGCAACGTAGCCGATTTCAAAGGTGAAGTTTCTGCCAATTTCACGCTGTACGGTTGCGTTCCAGCTCTGAATGTAACCACGATCCAGTTCGTTTCCGGAAAACACCGTGTTCACATTGCCAGGGACCGGGATTTCGCTCTGCGTGAGATCAGCCGTTGGAATGTTGGGAATGCCATCCTCAAAACGTCCGATCGGTAGAAGGTTGTTTGGGGAGGGGTCATAAAACGGAATCAGAACCGGATAGTTCACGCGAAGCGGACGCGCCAGATTGTAGGGATCATAGGTAATTCCGTAACCGGCTCGAATGACAGTACGGTCGTTCAAGCGGTACGCCACCCCGAGGCGCGGGGCAAAAAGCCGTTTGCTCATCTTGGTGCCGCAATCCGTGGGGATGTCGCCCGTTCCGCAAATCAGCATCATGTTGGTATCGGGGTTGTAGCGTTCCACGCCGCGGCCAGGACGAGTTGGCATGGGCAAATATTCCCAGCGGATGCCCATGGAGAGGCTCAGCTTCCTGGTCGCCTGCCACTGATCTTTGAAGTAGGCGGAGGACATGAAGGTCTTGGTCTGGAAGCTATCCGGGACCTGCACGTTCTTGCCACGAGCAAATACGTTCCCCAGGAAGAAAGCTGCGAATGAATTGTATTCATTGGTCGCGGCGCCTTCCTGTGAGGTCTGGCCGTTGTTAAAGTTGAATCCGCCCGCGGCAGCAAACGAATCGCCACCAATGAACTCTGGCTGGATGTGATCCATGCGCTGATCGTAGAAATCAAAGCCAAAGCGCACGCTGTGGTTTCCACGCGTCAGGTTGAAATTCGTCACGTACTGAAATTGTGGGTCACGCCGCGTATATGGCATGAAGCTGTTGGTGAGGCCGATGCCAGAGAAGTTGCTAATAGAGATCTGCGGCCAGCCACCTTCCAGACGGCGTGTGCCATTGGTTCCTGGAAGACCAAGGAAGTCAAGACCCACATTTTCATCCAGACGGGGCTGCTCCACCTTGGTGTCCATCAAGGTGTAGCCAAAATAGGCATCCACGATGAAGGTCGGGGACACAGTGTAGGTGCCTGCAACCGTCAAGCTATGGGTGAGGCCAGAACCCACGCCGACATTGCCCCCAGCAATCGGGTCTCCGCCGAGTTCGTTACCGAAGCGGGCAGCGTTGGTGGTGGTGTAATCCAGGAACGAGTAGCGCACGAAGCTCGTGAACTTGTCCGTTAGGTTCATGTTCACTTTGCTGTCCATGGTCTGCCGGTCAAAGCTGAATGGTCCGCCAGTGAAGTAGTTATTCTGCGAGACTGCACCCGGAATGTTCGCGCTGGGCCACAGAGGAATGATTTTGGCCGAGATGCGGTTCATGCGCGCAAGAGGAATCTGGTTATTCGCAAAGGGTGTGCGGCTCACTAGGTTGTTATTGGAGCCGTACATCACCGTAGTGTCGGGATCATAGACGATGCGCCCCTGCGCATTGGAGAAGTCCCCCATCTTCATGGCTTCCGTAGGCACCGAGCCGCGGGTCGCGGCAAATCGACGCTGAATGTTGGAATCATAGCTGCCGAAGAAGAAGATCTTGTTGCGTTTAATGGGTCCACCAAGGGTACCTCCAAAGTTATTGAAGACGTCCTTGGGGTTTCGTTCCCCGGTGGGGATGAAGAAGTTCTTCGCCTTCGTTTTGTTGTTGTTGTGATATTCGAAGGCGCTGCCGTGGAATTCGTTGGTGCCGCTCTTGATCTGCACGTTGATAGCAGCGCCCCCGGCCAAACCCTGCTCCGCGTCGAAGCTGTTGGTGACAACGTTCACGGTTTCAATGGATTCCAGCGCGGGCACATATGCCGTCATATGAGGCAACCAGATGTTCGTGCTGGAAGCACCGTCAATACGCGTGTTGTTCGTGGAGGCCGTAGTGCCATTCACGTTGAACTGCAATGCACGGGAGGGATTCGTCGGAATCGAGTGCGCGTCCGTCGGCGTGGTAAAGCCCGGAAGCGTCGCGAAGAGGGCTTGATAGTTTCTGCCGGGAGGAACAGGCAGGTCCGTCAACTGTTTGGCGCTGACTTCCGCGCGTACTTCAGCGCGATCTGCCTGCAGAACGGCAGCTGCATCCGAAACCGTGATGGCTTCGGTAACTTGCCCCACTTCCAGATGGAGGTTGGTGCGGGTGACATTGTTTATGGTGACCACAACGTTGGTGATTTCAGACGGACGGAATCCGGTAGCGGTAACCGTGACGTTGTAGGTCCCAGCCTGCAACGTGGGTACGCTGTAGTCGCCTGCCTGATTGGTTGAGGTTTCGCGAACGACGGATGTCGAGACGTTCGTGATTTTTACTTGAGCTCCAGGAATTGAAGCGCCACTTCCATCCGTGACACTTCCCACAATGGAACCGTAGAGAATTTGCGCTGCCGCGCGGGGAACCGGGCCCGCTAGCAACAAGGCAGTCAGTAAGTAGAGCAGAGCAGGGCCTGCTCGCCGCGCAAGTAGGTCTCTCACCATTTTTGAAATCTCTCTTTCGAAAGGAAACGAGACTTAAGCTCCCCCAGTGGGGCTCAGATTTGGCCTAGTATATGCAAGCGGCATCTCTCAAGCAATATTAAATTTTATTTTTTCATTATTTTTCTTTACAAATCTTTCGGAAATTTTCCAATGCTCTCCAATAGTTACCGGACGCCCTACCAGTTAAGAACGGGGTTGATCGTGCAGCAGGAACGGCAACCGCGTTCCTCATAAGTCATCTTTTTATAATTAGTTAGGTCATTTCTCCGATGAAATAACCGGAGCTTCGTGAACGAAGACAACACTCAAAGCCATTGTTGGCGTTTCTTCACCAATTGGCGACCACAGAGGGAAACGCTCCTAGCGACTCATTAATGAAAATCAAGGAAAGAGTTCAAGGCAAAAGAAAAGCGGGCAACCTCAATTGAGGTTGCCCGCTTTTCTTTAAGGTTGAAACCGTTCCAAATTCGACTGTCGATATCACTACCAACGAGCCAAAACGAACAGTCACCAAACGCCCATGGCTAGTCCATGGAACGGCTGGCTTTTTTCCGACTACGCTTGCGTGCGAGAGCCTGCTTCAAACGCTTTTTCTCGCCCGGCTTCAGATAGAAGGAGTGCTTCTTGATCTCTTTAATGATGTCTTCCTGCTGCACTTTGCGCTTAAAGCGACGCAGTGCACCTTCCAGACTCTCATTGTCTTGTACGTATACTTCTGCCAAGAGGAAATCACCTCCTTCCGCGGAAATGTCGATAAGTCGAGGGTTAGCGCCCAAGCGTTGCACCCACAATCTGTTAGTATAGCGATTTTTCGTGCGCTTCACCGAACCCACGGTTGGAAGAGCTCAGGAAATCTTGCGCTCAATGGTAACGCCACGTCGTTCGTCCAGCACACTCTCGCCGTAGCTATGATCTCCGCAGGTCCATCGCCAGTATTCGCGCATCCGTAGATGTCCGTCTGGAAGTATCTCGGGGTAGCTAAAGCACTGCCCTTCCCTCAATTGGTCAGTGTTGCTCAAGTGCTGATACACCATACGCAGCCTGCCATGCGGATCTTTCCGGGCCACCAGAGTCCCCAATTCCACGCCTCCGCCTTCATAGAAGGCCCAAACCACGCCGCTGGCTTCGAAGTATTGGAACTCCAGACCGGGCTGCACATCACCGTTCGCGGTGTTGGCCGCGCTGCAGAAAACTCGACGGTCATACTGCAATCCACCCAGTTGCGGGCTGTCGTACAGGCGCTGTTCTTGCCTTTGTATTTCGGCGAGGGCTGGGTGACCCAGAAAATCAGGCGGCTCCGGGAAAGCCTCCACCGGATGTTGGAGATCGCCAAGCATGCCGCATCCACCGATGAGCTCTTTCCGGGACAAGCGGCTTTCCACGGCATCGATTCCCGGAACATACGAACCTGGAACGGCGAACATCACGTGAGGCATCGCCGCAACTTGATCCCACAATCCATCGCTGCCTTTCCCGAGCACAGCTTCAACCGATATGGCATCGCGCCAAATCGTCGTCACCAGTTCCTGCGAACGCGGAATCGGCCTCAATAGACTACGCAGCTTGCGCGCAGGGTGTAACGACAAGGTATCCACCATACAGGTAACACCAGCACGCCGACACCGCATCTCGACAAGTTGGGCCAATGTGTGAGCCTTCGGCGCCTCATCCAAAGTCATGGGGTGGTCGCGAAAACACAGAGCGATGCGGGAAATAGATTCAGGCATTCCTTTGCATTGTGCGGCATTCCCGCCGCCCCGCGCAGCAAGCGCATGAAGCACCACCACCCATAGATTCACATCTTCTTTACGCGGATGGACCGCGCTCTCTCACGTGGGCGTGGTCCATGGCATTCTGTAACCATGGAACGCCGCAAACTAGGGGCCAACGGCCCCACCGTTTCCGCCCTCGGCCTCGGCTGCATGGGAATGTCCGATTTCTATGGCCCCATGGATGATGCAGAAAGCCTGCGCACCCTGGAACGCGCCCTGGATCTCGAAATCGACTTTTTCGACACCGCCGACATGTACGGCGTTGGAAAAAACGAGGAACTGCTCAGCAAGTTTCTCCAGCACCGTCGAGACCAAGTTGTTTTGGCGACCAAATTCGGGTTCATGCGAAACCCGGATGGTAGTTTCATTGGCATCAATGGCAAACCGGAATATGTAAAATCCGCATGTGAAGCCAGCCTGCAGCGACTACAGGTTGACACCATCGATCTCTACTACCTGCATCGGAAGGACCCCGAAATCCCTATCGAAGAAACCGTGGGCGCCATGGCGCGTCTGGTGGAAGAGGGAAAGGTGCGTCATTTGGGCCTGAGCGAAGTGAGTTCGGCAACTCTGCGAAAAGCTGCCTCGGTTGCCCCCATCGCCGCCCTACAAACCGAATACTCGCTGTTTTCGAGAGACCCTGAAGGCGATATCCTGAATACCTGCCGAGAATTGGGTACCGGTTTCGTCGCCTATAGCCCACTGGGGCGCGGTCTGCTGACTGGCCGTTTCCGCAACGTAGCGGACTTTTCCGAAGGCGACTGGCGGCGAACCCTAGGGCCTCGATTCAATGACGAGAACCTTACGCACAACCTGCGGTTGGTTGATGCGATCGAAGCCATGGCAAAGCAAAAGCACTGCACTGCGGCGCAACTTGCCCTTGCTTGGGTCCTTGCACAGGGCAAGGATGTCGTGCCCATCCCTGGCACCAAGCGGGTCAGTTATTTGGAAATCAATGCGGCTGCCGCCGACATCCATCTGACAGAAGACGACCTGCGCCAACTGGCTGCTGTCGTTCCGATAGAGGCCGTAGCGGGTGACCGCTACAACGCAGAGCGCATGCGAGCTGTGGAGGACTGAGCCATAGCCGCGCCTGAGCGTAGTCTTTTCGTCAAGTCACCAGCGGCCAGTTTTCCGCATCTTGGTAATAGCAACCCTTAGTCACGCAGAGAGGATTTGATGGTCAATTGGAATACACGATTCGGCTCCGACGACTATTTTTACGGTGAGGAACCAAATCGCTTCTTGGAGGATCAGCGGCATCTGCTGCACACAGGCATGTCTGCATTGGTCCCCGCCGACGGTGAAGGCCGAAACGGCGTGTGGCTGGCAACCCTTGGCCTTGACGTCCACACCGTAGACGGCGCCGCATCTGGCGTGGAAAAGGCCAAACGGCTGGCGGAAAAACAAGGTGTGGAGATTCAGGCGGAACAAGCTGATCTCTTTCATTGGGACTGGCCCCAATCCCGCTACGACGTGGTGGTTTCCATCTTTTTCCACATGCCCAGCAACATGCGCAATTTCGTAAACGGTCGCATACTGCATGCTCTGAAGCCGGGTGGACTGCTCATCCTGGAGGCCTTCCACCAAGACCAGCTTCGTTACCGTTCCGGAGGTCCGAAGGACTTGGATATGCTCTACACCGAGGCGATCTTGGCGAGCGATTTCCGCGAAGCCCAAATCGAGTTGATGGAGAAGAAAATCATCGAACTCGATGAGAGCCCCGCACATTCTGGGGAGGCGGCGGTGGTGCGTCTACTGGCGCGCCGATCTGAATAGCACTGTCATCTCGGGGACGGCCAGGCTTCCTGGAAACGGTCGTGTCCGTCTGTTCACTCGGAGAAGGCGGCAGGAAACGCGCGGGCTACGCGTCGAATCCCCGCCGCCTTCTCCGCTATCCGCGTTCAATGCTTACCATCTGGTGCCCCTCTACCTTCGGCACAGTGAACACGACACGATTTCCCTGCATGCGATGGGGAAGTGCCGTCCCTTGGGGAGCCAACCGCACGGCCTTGACGGGACCAGCTACACGCACGGATGTTTCCACTGCATGGATGGGAATCACGTCCTCAATGACGTCGAAAGCTCTGCCTCGCCGCTCTGGGATGTAGTGCAGCAAGTGCAGCACCAACCGGTTCTGACCAGCCTGTTCGTTTAGCGCGACCAGAGTGGAGGAGGGCGCCTTTACCCGCACGAAGGGATCAGGCAGTAGCGTATCAATCGCGTTCTTCAGCATACGCTTCACCCACACCGGCGCGTTCTGCTGATACTGCGCAAAGATGGGATGCGCGAAATAAATGGCTCTTCCATTTCTTGTCACGCCCGGGTAACCATAACGGAATTCGGAAGGCGTGTGACGATGGCTGCAGAAGTGGTCCCAGGTGCGATTGAAGTACGGCACGTTGGTCTTCACGAGTTCCGAGGCTCCGGACAGACGCACCTCGGAACCTTTCTCATACATCACGTACTCCGCTGGACTGATGCCATCGCTGACGACGGAGGCTTGGCCTTTCTGCAGCACCAGAAAATCTGGACTAAACGGAGCATCACCAACGTATTCCAAACCCAGGGATTGCACTGCGAACCCAGATTTATCGGGCTTCAGCCCGCTTTGATGGGATGCGATCAACGCACCTCCACCTGATATGAAACTCTCGATCTTACTGCCCAAGGCCTCATTCACCGGAATCTCATCGGGAAGGATCAGCAGCTTGTAGGCACTGAGATCGGAAACGGAATCCACGACATCAAACTGAGCGCCCATTTCAGTCAGCATGCGCACCGCGCCGAAAGCTGTATCGGGAACACGCGCTGCGCTGGGCGGCAGGAACTCTTCCGGGGTAAGCAATGCAATATCGGCAAGACCGCGAGCCCCGGCGCACCACGGCTCTTTTGCTTCCACCTGCGCGTAGACTTTGCCGATCAGGTCATAGGCGGCTTCGTCTAGTTTTCCGCGTGGATGCAACTGATCGCCGATGCTGCACTTAGCGTTCAGCGCGATCATCTGGAAGCACTCGTATTCCAATGCGGCCTGATTTTTCAGACTATGGAAGTCACCCCAAGAGGTATGGAACTTACCCGTCATACCCAGCGTGTCGATATCGAGGCCACGCGTGTAGCGAGCCTTCAATGGAAAGTCCATGTAGCCCCACCCGCCGCTCGGCAAGCTCTCCAGCTCCCAATGCGTGTAGGCATCCTTCACCGGACGATGTTTTGGCCCGATGTGACCGGCGTTATAGAAGATGGTGCAATCCTTGGAGAGCGTCCGGATGATGGCCGTCATCTCCCGCTTGAAGTCATAAATCATGCGATGGGCATAGGCATGGCGATGCAGAGCGTTTGAAGGGTCCGCCTGTTCTCCACCAACCAGGGCGCTTCGGCCTTCTGCCAGGAGCCCTTCTTTGCAGCGTCGGCAGGAGCATTCGCGCACTTGTACAATGTCCAGGAATAGACCGTCTACGGGTACACGCTCAAAAAGGTCTGTAATGTGGTCTTTCAGAAAATCGCGATAAGGTGTGTTGACGCAGAGGTTGCCATAGAAACCGGGCTCGTAGGGCAGTTGGCGTGACATGCCCTTTTCATCCAAAGTCAGCCATTCCGGATTGCGTTGCGCGGTGAAGTAATCCCATTGCACGGTCAGGTAAATGGGCACACGAATATCGCGCTTGTGGCAGGCTTCAATCTGCTCTCGCAACAAGCTCTTCTGCTTCATGTGGGGATGAATGCGCTCGGGGTGTTTGGCGCTATCGAAGTAAATCATGCCATGGTGGCAGCGCCCAAAACAGGTGATGGAGTTCACCCGCGCCTTCTGCAAGGTGGCGGCAAAGGCATCAGGATCGAAGTCGGCCCCGATGCCTACAATCTTCTCGCTGGTGTGGTAATCCAGATGAATCTGCCGATAGCGCATCACCGGCGCGTCGGCGCGCAGCCATGCCGGTCGAGCACTCTGCGCAGCGATAGCATGTTGCGCCGCGCTAGTCGAAGGCTCCGCACTATACACCCCCGCCTGCAACACGGGAGCGCCTGCCCCCATCGCTGCCGCTCCACGAAGAAAATCTCGACGTCCCACGACGGCGTCTGACATTGCTGAAGCCTCCTGCAAGATTGATGCGAACCATCATATCTACAGACATAGCGTCAGCACAGAGAACGTCCGACGAAGGGAACGCCGAGATCAATACGGTTAATGCCCATCCAGCCACTTGGCTAAAGATTCCTTCTGCGCGTTTGTCGCTCCGGGTCTGGTCTCCAGACGCCAACGCACGGGCTCCTGCGACCCAAAAGTAACCGCCATCTTCAGCAACGTGCCCCGGCGGGCTATCGTCAGTTCCTGCTGGGATCCTGCACGAAAATATTCTCTCAGTTGGGACCACAATACGGGAGTCACACGACGGTCAGCAATCGCGATAATCTCGTCGCCCACGTTCAAACCTGCTTCGTACGCGGGAGTCCCCCGCAGAACGCTGGAAACGAACACACTTGCTCCGTTGGATCGTGTCTCGGCTCCCAACCACCCCTTGGTGGAGCGACCCGCACCACTACGGAATCGCAGCCCGAGGTATCGCACTTCGTCGTCAAATGTCAGATCCTCAGAACCCGTGACTATTTTGGTGAGCCAGTCTGCGACGGCGGCGCCACCAACTTCACCCACGCAGGCGATGAACTGCCCTTGCGTATACCCTCGCTCCCCGGAGTAACGACCGTAGGCGAGCCGCATCACGTCATCGAGACTCTTTGCGTTCTGCGTGGCTTTGCGCAAGCGCGCGTCCAGCAGGAAACCAATCACGGCGCCTTTGGTGTAGTAACTGATGGTGGAATTCGGCGAATTCTCATCCGGGCGATACCCCTTTACCCAAGCGTCATAACTGGAATCAGCCACAGCCTGCACCAACCGACCTGGCTTGGTCTGCAAAGTGGCGATCAAACCGGAAAGACGCGCCAGATAGTCGTCCTGCGTAATGAGGTCTGCGCGACGCAACGCGAGAGCACTGTAATAGCTCGTAAAGCCCTCAGAAATCCATAGGCTCGGCGAGTAGTTCTCGTTCTCGTAGTCAAAGGGACCAAGCTCAACGGGGCGCAGGCGTTTGACGTTCCAGACATGGAAGAACTCATGGCTGACCAGGTCAAGCCAGCCCCCGCGCGGTGGTTGGCTCAAACCGTTACCCAGATACGTATTGTCGTTCATCATGGTCAGGGTATCGGCCATAATCACGGTGGAATTCTTATGCTCCAGCCCCCCGCCAGCATCCACCAACATGTTGAAGAATAGATAGCGGTCATAGGGGAGCCCGCCCCACATACGAGCGTAATACTCCACTACCTTTCGTACGCCATCTACACTCTTTGCGCCGTCCCAGTGTGGGCTAGCCGGGGTGTTCACCAGGAAGTGACGCTTGCCCTCCACTTCAAACTCGAAGACATCGGGATTGCCCGCGATGATGGGACAATCTACCAAAGTGTCATAATCGGCGGCTCGGAAGACAAATGGACCGCTCTCGGAAACCACGTCCAGGCCACTCAGCGCTTGCTTCCAGTTTGCCGGTAATTCCACTGTGACCTGGTGCGGCAGATTGTTCTTGCCAACAGGACTGAGGAACGTGGCCGCGCCCTGAATCATTGCGAACGATGCGTCCACGAAGTTGGTGCGTACACTCATCTCCCGCGAATAAATGGGGTAACGCAGCAAAACCGTTCTCGCCCCGTTGGTCTCTACAATCCAACGGTTTTTACGGCTCTTTGCAATCTTGAGTTTCGCGCCGCTTTCGCTACTTGCCTCCACGTAGTCCAGATTCCGCGCATACTCCCGCACCAGGTAACTGCCCGGTGTCCATACGGCCATGAAGACTTCCAGTTCCGCGGCGCCATTGGTGGGGTAGACACTCTCCACATGTACGTAGTGATTTTTGGCGTCAGGAAATCGAAGCGTGTGGCGGATCTCAGGCTGAGCCTGCGCCAGGGACGTCAACGAACCGAAAACCAGGGTGAGACATAACAGCGCGGCACGCATCGTGGTCATGTGACGATTCCGCGATAAAGGAAAACCGCGATACGAAACAAGGCAGGTAAAAAGGGCTGGCATACTGGTTCACCTGGGCAAGAAATCAGGAAACCAGTAGTGTAGCGTGATTCTCGTAGAGCATCTCCCCGCCATGCAGGGAATACGTAAGGGGTAGGTGGGGCCAAGCGGCGGATTCAGTGGCCAGATTTTTCGCGCGCAATCTCTCCGGTCTTTGCATTCGTCACGCGCAGATAGTCATCAGGACTCAGCACGCTTTGCAGACCACGCTGCCCTGCCGACACCGCAATAGCCTCGAACAGAATGATGGTCTCATCCACATAGACCGGAAAGGCCTTGCGTGCGCCTAGAACCGTAACGCCGCCGCGGATGTAGCCGGTAAGCGGCTCCACTTCCTTCAGAGGAACGACATCCACCTTTCGGTCGCCACTCAAGCGGGCAAGCGCCTTCAGATCCAGTTCCGTGTTGCCTGGAATGACCGCAAAACAAACGCCGCTGCGGTCCCCTCTCGCGACCAGAGTCTTGAACACCTGCTCGGCCGGTAATCCAATTTTTTCCGCTACGGTTTCAGCCGCCAAATCATTGGGGTCAAAATCGTAAGAACGTAGTTCGTAGGTGATGCCTTCCGCGTCCAGAAGGCGTGCAGCGTTGGTTTTCATAACCGTCCCAACATCCGGATTGCGGAAATCGACGTGTGGTCCGTTACCACGACGCCGAATTCCACAATCACCCAAACCAACGGCCAGATGAGCCCTGACCATAAAGGAAAGAACCCTCACAGCGAATATTCAAAACTAGGCGGACAGCGCCCTATCGAGATCCACAATCACGTCGTTCACGTCTTCAATTCCCACCGAAACCCGCACCAGGTTTTCTCTGATGCCTGTGCGTTCCTTGTGCTTGGGAGAAACATCGCGATGCGACGACGTGTAGGGATGCAGCATCATCGTGTGCACGTCCCCCAGCGAGGTCGCACGCACAATCATCTGCAGCTTGTCCATGAACGTGAAGACACCGGCAGTATCCAGCCCCTCCACCTCGAAACTGACCATCGCTCCATATAGATCATCGGTGAACAGCTTCCCAATGGCCGCATGGTCCGGATGCTGGGGATCGTCCAGATAATTCACCTTCACAACGCGAGGTTGCTCACGAAGCCACGCAGCCAACTTCCGGGCATTCTGACACTGCCGCTCCATGCGCAGCGGGAAAGTTTTGATGCCGCGCATGGACAGATAGGCTTCAAAGGGTCCAAGGACAGGACCAGCCACCCGAGACATGGCTCGCAATTCTTCCAATTTCTCTCCATTGGCCAACACGATGCCGCCCATTACGTCGCCGTGGCCAGAAAGAAACTTGGTCAGGCTGTGCACCACGTAGTCGGCTCCGTGTTCAAACGGTCGAATCAGCAAAGGAGTCGCAAAGGTGTTATCCACAATCAGAGCGGCCTTTGCCGCCTTTGCCAGCGCCGAGATCGCATCCAGATCGGGCACGCGCAACAGCGGATTGGAGATGGTCTCCAGCACAATGCAGCCTGGCTGGAAATCCGCGATTGCCGCCTCGACGGCTGCGGTGTCACAGATATTCACCATGCGGGTCTCAACCCCAAAGGGCTCCAACAGATTCAATACCAATTTGACGGTTGCACCGTAGAGCGCGTCCGCGCAAAGCACACGCTTCTTACGCTCACTCAGGCAGGTGAGCAATACGCTCTGCAGAGCAGTCATTCCGGAAGCAGTCGCCAAACTGCCTTCGGCGCCTTCCAGGGATGCCACCAGCTCTTCCAGCGCCGCATTGGTCGGGTTGTCGTAACGGGCATAGGCATACCCGGCGGCTTCGTGCCCGAAAATTTTGTCGAGCATCGCCGTCTCCGGGTAGAAGTAAGACGCGGCAGTATGTATAGGAGTGGTCACCGGCACATGCTGGCCGGCAGGCTTGCGGTCACCAACGTGAACCGCTTTGGTCTGCAGTTTCAACAGAGTATCCTCGTACTTTCCTAGTAGTATTATCGACTATCCAAAACGTCCTGCTGGTTTCGGTACACTCCGAATTCCGGGGCATAAATCATTTCTATTCAGAAATGTGAGAGGTTCCCCGCTGTTCGAAGGGGGCAAAACGACGGGTGAACAGACGCAGATCCGGTAAACGATTACTATACGAAGTCTATTTTTTTCAACATGTTATCGGGCCATGCTACACTAAAGAACAGCCGGTAGGGCGACGCTCTCGTCCAATGTTCTAGCCCTCTGGCACTGAAGGAGACCTCCTTGGCAGATCAAGATCATCCTGGTACACCCGACCAGCCGGCTAACCCCGGCCAGCCCGGCGGAGCAGACGGCCAACTTCCCCTCGGTGCAGACCTCCCGGGCATTCACATTCCTGTGAATATCGAAGAGGAAATGCGGCGCAGCTATCTCGATTACGCGATGAGCGTCATCATCGGCCGTGCCCTTCCAGACGTGCGGGACGGCCTGAAGCCAGTACATCGTCGCATTCTGTACGGCATGAGCGAAATGGGCTTGTCCTTCAACCGCCCCACCCGCAAATGCGCCAAAATCGTCGGCGAAGTGCTCGGCAAGTATCACCCGCACGGCGATACCGCGGTCTATGACTCATTGGTGCGTATGGCGCAGCCCTTCTCGATGCGCTACCAGTTGATCGACGGTCAGGGCAACTTTGGCAGCGTCGATGGCGATCCACCAGCGGCCATGCGGTACACCGAGGCGCGCCTGGGTCGTATCTCGGCCAGCTTGCTGGAGGATATCGATAAGGAAACGGTTGATTTCCGGTCGAACTACGACGATAGCGAGCAGGAACCGGAAGTGCTCCCCACCCGCGTCCCGAACCTTCTGGTGAATGGTTCGGAAGGCATCGCGGTGGGCATGGCCACCAAAATTCCGCCGCACAACCTCTCTGAGATCATTGACGCCACCATCGCCCTGATTGGCAATCCCAATCTGCCGATCACGGAGATCATGAAGTACGTCCAGGGGCCGGACTTCCCCACGGGCGCCTACATTCTGGGCCGTAGCGGGATTTGGGACGCCTTCAATACGGGCCGCGGCAGCATTAAGCTTCGAGCCAAGACCCATTTCGAAGACATCGGCCGCGACCGCCAGGCAATCATCGTCACTGAGTTACCTTTCCAGGTGAACAAGGCCCGTCTCATCGAAAATACCGCCGGGCTGGTGAACGAAAAGAAGATTGAAGGTATCAGCGAAATCCGCGATGAGAGCGACCGCAAGGGTATGCGCATCGTGTTCGAACTGAAGCGCGGAGAAAGTGCGGAGGTTATTCTCAACAATCTCTACAAGCACACCCAGCTTCAGACATCGTTCGGCGTCATCATGCTGTCCATCGTGAACGGGCAGCCACGCGAACTCGGTCTGATTGACTGCATTCTGCGCTTTATCGACCACCGCGTGGAAGTGGTGCGCCGCCGCACCGAATACGAACTCCGCAAAGCCCGCGAGCGCGAGCACATTTTGCTCGGCTTCCAAAAGGCGCTGAACAATCTTGATGAAGTCATCGAATTGATCCGCCGCGCTTCCAGTCCCAAGGAAGCAAAAGCAAACCTGATTGCGCGCTTTGAATTCTCAGAACGCCAGGCCCAGGCCATCATCGAACTGCAGTTGCAGCGCCTCACCGGCATGGAACAGCAGAAGATTCTGGATGAGTTGGAAGAGATCCAGCGCCGTATCACCCGCTACCTGGAAATCCTGGGTTCAGAAGAGATTCTACGTGGGGTCATCGTCGGCGAACTGGAAGAGATCAAGACCAAGTTCGGCGATGCGCGCCGCACCGAAATCATCGAAGATCCGGGCGACCTCAACATTGAGGATTTGATCGCCGACGAAAACGTCGTGGTCACCGTCAGCCGCTCCGGTTACGTGAAGCGAGTGACCCTGGACACCTACCGCCGCCAACGCCGTGGTGGTGTGGGCCGTATGGGCATGACGACGCGTACCGAAGATCTGGTGGAGCAGTTGATTGTGTCGTCTACCCACACCAATCTCATGTGCTTCACGAATCTCGGTCGTGTCTACATCGTAAAGATCTATGAAGTGCCGGACGCCGGGCCCACCAGCAAAGGCAAGCATGTGAGCGGCTTGCTGAATCTGATGGCGGGCGAAACTGTGCAGACGTTCCTGCCGGTCCGTGAATTGAGTGCGGGACAGAACATCATCATGGTTACCCGCAGCGGCGTCATCAAGAAGTGCGAGTTGACGGCCTTTGCCAACATCAATGCCCGAGGCATCATCGCCCTTGGCCTGGATGAGGGTGATGAACTGATCTCCGCACGCCTCACGAATGGCGACGCGTATGTTTTCCTGGCCTCTCGCGACGGCAAGGCGATCCTATTCAAGGAGAGCGAAGTGAGAGCGATGGGACGTCCTGCACGCGGTGTACGCGGCATGATGCTGGCAAAAGGCGACTATATTGTCTCCATGGCCGTGCCCGTAGATCCGGAAACCCCCATGCTCGCAATTGCCGAGAATGGATTCGGTAAGCGGACGCCTGTCAGCGCCTATCGCGAAACCAAGCGCGGCGCACAAGGGGTTATCAACATGAAGACCACCGGCAAAACGGGCAAAGTGGTGACAACGCTGCAGTTGCCGGGAGATGACGTCGAACTGATGATCATCACCTGCAACGGACAGATCATTCGCACCGGCACCGATGAGATTCGGAAAGTCGGACGCGCCTCGCAGGGCGTCACCCTGGTTCGCCTGGACGAAGGAGACAAGGTGGCATCCGCTGCAGTCATCCCGGACGAGCCGGATAATGGCAACGGCGATAGCAGCGAAGCCGAGCAGAACAGCCTGCCGCTGCAGTAGCAATAGCGATAAGCACGGTTGCTTTGGCGTCGTCTTGCATGCCCGTCTCAGTGATGGGTAGTGCAACCAAGGCAGCCGTGCTTAGGCAAGAGTTTGAAGGAGGCCAGACCAATGGCCGTTTTAGATGTTCCGCGTCAGTTTGACGCGCTCCTGCTGCGGCGGGGCGGTGATGCTGCTTCCAGCGATGCCGTTTCGGTCGCATTCGAGACTCTCTCTCCGGAGAGCCTGCCTGACAATGGCGTGCTGATTCGCACCGAGTATTCCAGCCTCAATTACAAAGACGGGCTTGCCGTCACCACCAAAGGTAAGATCGTCCGCAAATTCCCCATCGTGCCTGGCGTGGACCTTGCCGGCACTGTCATTCGATCCAGCGACCCCCAATTTTCCCCCGGCGACTCCGTCTTAGCCACCGGTTGTGGAATCGGCGAAGAGCATTGGGGCGGCTACGCACAATATGCCAGCTTACGGCCTGAATGGGTCATTCCCATGCCCAAGGGCTACGCGCCCCTGGATGCCATGTCCGTTGGCACGGCGGGTTTCACATCCATGCTCTGTGTGGAGGCCCTGGAGCAACATGGCGTGCATCCTGGCGACCAGTCGGTTCTGGTTACTGGAGCGAGCGGTGGCGTCGGCATCATCGCAGTGATTCTGCTGGCAAAGCTCGGCTACCGTGTTACGGCGGTAACAGGAAAACCGGAAGCAGCCGAGGTGCTGCGTCAATGGGGCGCCACGGATATTTTGCCGCGCGAAGCATTCCAGGAAGCACCCAAAGCGCTGGAATCTACACGCTGGGCGGGCGTCGTGGACACCGTGGGTGGCAACACCCTGGCGCGGGCTATCGCGGAAACACGTCTTTACGGATGTATCGCCGCTTGTGGAAATGCCGGTGGCGTGAAACTCGATACAACCGTCTTCCCCTTTATCCTTCGTGGCGTCACGCTCGCTGGCATCAGCAGCGTGAACCAGCCCCGAGAACGGCGCTTGCAGGTTTGGCCGCGTCTGGCTGAGTTGTTGCCCTCCGGCACATTGCAAACCTTGTCAACTATCATTCCTTTGCGTGAGGTTCCCGCCGCGGCGGAGCGGATTCTGCGCGGAGGAGTACTAGGCCGGACTATCGTCTCGCTGCAGGATTAAAGCGCGCTACGGAGCTTATCTGGAACGCTAAAGGCATTTACGGCAGTTTGTGGCCATGAATGGCGACGAATTTCCGGATTTGCACCGCGAAATGGACAAGAACCGCCGGATTTTGGGATTGTGCGGTGACAAACTGGCAACGGTTTGAATCATAACCAGTGACTTGTGTGTCTGAGAATGGCAGACAAATGTTGGCCCAAAATCCTAGGCGTCTCAACAACATCCTGTTTTTGAGTACAATGAGTGTTGATAACGTAAGCGGGATAGCGATGGCGGTCTTCCCTGCGGCAGCTTTTCCAGTTGCCGTGACGGGAGATGGAAGTTCATCGCGCGGGTTGACAGCAACCCGGCCTGCCAGAAGGGCAGGATCTGCGAAGAGCTGATCCCTGGCTGCCTTCGGAATATTCCATTAACGACGAGGAGCGATCGTGAAAAACGTGAATCTCAAAATCAGAAAGCTCGGCCTGATGCTTGCCGGCGTGCTGTTGCTTGGCGCGATTTTGCCGGCTGTGGCACAGGATCGCCCGACGAAGATCCGGGTTCAAGCGGATCCTAGCGTTGCCGGACTCTTCATCGACGGCAAGTACGTGGGCCCCACCGAGAACTTCCACATCAGCATCCCTTATGAGGTGAGCCCTGGCGAACACACCATCCGTTTGGTGGACCCCCGCTTCGAAGAGTACGAAACCAAGGTCACTGCAGTTGCAGGCAAAACCACCAAGTTTGACTTCAAGCTGACCGCAAAGCAGATCCCGACCCCGCCCTTCGGCAAGGTTCGCACCATCCAGGGCGCCAGCAAGTACACCGCTGTCTACTTGAATCAGCAGTACGTCGGCCACGTGGACGAATTCTCCAACATCAAGCAGCGCCTGCTGGTTCCCCCGGGCAGCTACCTGATTCGCTTCGAGAACCCGGAATCGGGCGCGACCTACGAAGAAAGCATCACCATCACTGCCAACCAGACCACCACCATCAACCTGGTTGGTAAGGGCGTCTAGGCTTTTCGGCTTCCGATCTCTTTCTCCAAGATTACAAAAGGAGCTGTGGACATAGTCCACAGCTCCTTTTGTCTTTTTACCGATTGGCTCTTGCGTACATACAAGGCTCCACCACTTGCTCCATGGGGCTTGTAACCACTCACCCAGGGGACGCTCCTATCCGCGTTTGACAAGTTAAAAGCGACGGGATCGAGCCCCCGGACGCCTGCTCCGTATCCCATACCTACTTACACAAAGTAACGATACTCGGTCATCGGAAGAACAAACAACCAGGCAACTCTGGCTAGTGGATCGGCTAGACGCCCAACTCCTCGCCAGCGCCGATGTCCCGGCCTCCAGAAGATCACCTTACATTTGCGACATAATGAGAGGCTCCTTAGTCGAAATTGAAGCGGGAACAAGTCATGATTACGTACTACGATCTAGGACCACACAAACGCCTCAACGAAATAGTGATGGCAGGCAGCCATGATGCAGGGATCACCGGAGGAGGCTCCAACGTTCAGACGCAGAGTCTGGACATTTATGGTCAGGCCGTCTCTGGCGTGCGTATCTTTGATCTGCGCATTGCTGCCGAGTCGGTCGCGGGCAAGACAGGCGGCGTCAAGAACGCCGAGCTCAAGTCCTTTCATGCAGATCCGGCACTCCAATCAAAATCAACAACCACAAGACATCTGACAGGGCTGGGTGGCGCTCAGCAAATCGTGCGCACCAAGTTGCGAGGCGGCGCATTTGGAATGGGGTTGATTGGGATGCTGCAGCAGGCTCGTCAGTTCGTTCAGGATCATGCGTCCGAATTTCTGATTCTCAAGTTCGACAAGTCCACGAACTGGATGCAGATCGCCCAGGCCTGTGTAACCGAACTGGGCACGGAGATATACACAGCTGGTGGCAATCTGAATCGGAAGCGGTTGCGAAGCCTGCAAGGCAAGGTAATTGTATTGTTCACGTCAGCCGGTGCGACCACTGTTTTAAATGCCTACGGCCCAGCCCAGGGCATCCTCAGCATCGTCAATATCTTTGGGGGAGGAACAGGCTACTCAGACAACTTCCAGGGGTTGCAGTATTTTGGGAAAGGTGGCACGTCTCCCTTCAAACCCCACAACAAAAAGAAGCAAAACGTTAAGAAGCAATCGAAAATTTTGGAGCAAGGAGGCGATGCGGACCCCAACGTCATGGGCATGATGTACTGGACCACTACCGGCCTGAAGCAGAGCATTCAGGTCCGCAACGATGGCATGTGGACCCCGCCCAACATTCAGAGAATGCGTGATATGTGGGATCGCGGTTTGGAAAACGCCATTACATCGCGTGTGAACCACTACATGAACATGGACGGCTTCGCGGGCGGACAGCGCATCAAGACCTTTATGCCGAACCTCATCATGATCGACTTCGCCGACCAACAGAAGTGCAAGGAGATCTTCGAACTGAACACGGTCCCTGTGACGTTTCTTGTGGATGCGTTAGGAAACTACGCCCACACTTAGTGTGTGGAAGCGCAGGGAGAACTAACCGTTATTTTCAGAAAGCTCAGGAGCAACCCTCCACCAGAGATATGGCTTCCTTGGTACCAGCACGGAACGACGTCACGGTGGAGCCGTCCGTCTCAAACACCAAGCCAAGATGCCGATCAGACGTGCTCCCAGGCGTATAGTTCAGATAGTGGCTTTCCGGACCATCATAGTGGTGAGGGGCCACTTCTATCTGTCCCGGATATCGTTGTTTTACTCGATCTTCCGTGTCTCCAACCGACACCCCACTCTTGGTTTGAATCCCGGGATCCCAAACATCCACCCGCACTACCTTTCCGCGCATGAACATGATTCCGAGTTCCTTAGGAGTCTTCGATGTTTCCAGATAGGCACACTCTTCCAGCCGCATGTTGGGGTCAGGACCTACGAGAACAGCCTGTCTGTCGCCGAGCACTCGCCGCACCTGCTCGAGCGTCATGCCGATACGAATGGGGCCCACCCCTCTAAGGTCGACTGTCCAGTCGGTAGCTCTACAATCCGCAGCCCCAACCGCCGCGAAAAGCACAAGCGAGAGGGGTAGAGCAATCCGGCGATATGGAGATATTGATCGTCGCATTCGGCGCCTCCGATCCCCATTCTATAGACACAGGCAAGATGGTACGTTAGTCGAACCGACAGCCGTCACAACGCATAAAGGCGGCGCTCTTCTGATGTCCACAGCCCCTTTTGCTTTTTAACAACGTTCACCTTCGTTTTCCCCATCTCAGTCCTTCGGTCGCTCCGCGTACTTTCCTCATAGAAAATTGAGAACTTTCTCAGCTGTGCCTCGTCCTTGGCATAGTAAACAAAATGGAGATAGCCTCGATCTCCGCATCGGAAAGCATGCTCATGACTCAGCCCCCTAAAACCGCTCGTCGCGCGTTCGTTTCCAGACTTGTCACAACGTTGGCGGCAGCTACGGTGATTCCGTTGGAATCTTCAGGCCAAGCGTCTTCCCACAAGAGCGGCCAAGCTCCGCCGACCGTTGGCGGAAAAGCTAAAGATTTCTCGCTCGCGGCCCTTGATGGCAGCACGGTTCGTCTTTCGGAACAACTTAAACACGGCCCCGTGGTGCTCGTAGTGCTGCGTGGCTGGCCGGGATATCAGTGCCCCTTCTGCACGAGGCAGTTTGGGGAATATCTGACGCGCGCACAGAAGTTTGAGAAGTTGGGAGCGCGTGTGTTGTTCGTATACCCGGGCCCGTCAGACGGCCTTAAGCAGCATGCTGAGGCCTTTTCCGCGAACCAACCGCTACCGGCAGCATTCCGTATCCTTCCCGACCCTGGTTATCAATTCACAAACGCGTACGGGCTTCGTTGGGATGTGCCAAAGGAAACCGCCTATCCCTCAACTTTCGTAATCGACAAAAAAGGCGTGGTTCGATTCGCTCAGGTTAGTCAGGGCCACGGCGACCGTGTTCCCGCCGAAATTGCCCTGAAAGCGGTGGCCGAAATGGGACGGTGACGTCCGCTTCTATCCCATTCCGTGACCGCCATACAAACTGGGCCAACTCCGTCAGTCGGCACAACCAACCAAGACCGAGGGGAATAGGACCGCCGCAGCAGTCGAAAAGGCAGCCATCACAACGCACAAAGGGGGCGCTATTCCGAGTGCCCCCTTCACCCAAGATCCAATAAGACTACTGACCCTTTCGAATCAAGATATCCCCATTGATATTCTTGAAGCGGATAGGCGTCCCGCCACCATTGATCTTCCCCTTGAAATTTCGGCTGACCTCGGCGCGGTAGCTACCACCCTTGTCGCGATTGTCTTTGGACTCCACCTCTCGATTAGGCTCCAGTTGCATCTCGAAATCTGTGAAGGTTTCGCCATTCAGGTTGTCCACCACCACATCCGCGCGGAGACTCGCGGGAAAGGTGACATCAATCTCCCCGTTCATGGAAGAGAACGCCAATGCCTTCCCTTCCTCGACCCGCCGTAACGTCGCCTTGATCTTGTTATTCAGGGAGTGCACGCTAATGGAGCCAGAGACATTGGCTATCTCCACGTTGCCGTTTAGGCTTTCCAGCTCCACGCCACCGCTTACGTTGTTTACCGTAAGGGTAGTGCAATTGACGCACTTCACCTTAATTTCTGTTTGCTGAGGCACACGCAAAAAGAGGTCAGACTCGCCCATCATCGCGTTGCTCTTCATTCGCATCACGTTGTTGCGCTCGTCGATGGAAAGTGCGCCAGCCGGGGCTCCAATGCGTTTCATTCCTTCGCGTTCCGCCCTTGAGGACGACATCGGGCGCGCCATACTTTTGCTATCGGAGGTAATCAACACTTCCCTGCCGTCGTAGCCCTCAATGCGCACCTTGCCGTGCAGAATCGAGATGTCCACTCTACCGGGCTTGCTGGGATCGCTAAATGGCACTTTCAGTTCTTCCGACGCCGCCCAAGCCCCAGACGAGACCACCACCAAAGCAGCCACCAGAGCGCAGTGTCGTTTCCAGTTTATTGTTTTTGTTGTTTTCTTGTTCATTGCCCACACTCCTCCCATCCTTTACGACCTAACTGTTTGTTGTGGCTTTACGCCGACCGGCTATAGCCTTACCTGTAGGGACTTTGCGACAGCATCCTTCACTGTGGGGTCAAGGTCCGGATTCGCCAGAAATACTTCCACAGCCTGCCTGGCCTCGGGATGATCAACCTGCGACAGATTCCGCGCCAGCTCCATCTGCACGAGTGGAGACGTTTCCTGTTGCAGAGCACTCTGCATGGCCGTTCGCACCGGAACTTCATTGCGATGCGGCGCCAACACGCCGATAGCAGCCAGACGTACGTTTACGCTGGTGTCATAGAGCAACGTGCGGGAGAGCGCCTCCAACACCATGGCGTCCGGGGTGGAAAGCCCTTCGGCATAATTCACGGCCTGCAGACGATCACCCACCGCAGGCTGCTGCAGCATAGCCAGGATCGCGAGTTCACGCGTATCCTTCAACTCCCTGCGAACGGCCTGCAACGCCTCGTCACCGCCGCCAGCGCGCTGATAACCGGCATACCAGCCGCCCACCAAGCCCACACAGAGGCACATCATCGCCAAAGACATCCCAAGCGCGGGCTGCATCGGCCAGATCCGTTGAAACCAGCCACCACGCTGCGACTGCACCTTCCCGGCCTGTCGCCATGTAGCTGACGCTTCTTCTTCCTGAAAAGATGCAAGCATCGCGTTCAGCCGTTTTTCAAGATGCGGACTCGGCTCTTCCACCTTCACCTGCCCCAGGTCCTCCCACAGATCCCATTCCGCCGCAAGATCGGGAAACGATGCCAGGGCCATGCGCAGGGATGCCCGCTCCGTATCTGGAATTTCTCCATTCATCCAAGCCACTAACCGGGCTTGCGCCTGTTCGTGTGTCATCCCGCACTCCTTTCCGTCAGAGCCAGAAAAGTCTGACGCAGTTCCTGCACGCTGCGATGAATACGCACCTTAATGGTGTTCACGTCGCAACCCATCATTTCCGCAATCTCCCGGTACTTCATGCCTTGGAAGCGGCTAAGCACTACCAGTTCCCGTTTTCGTTCCGGCATCGCTGCAAGCGCCTGCCGCAGGACGCGCGCCTGATCCAGATCTTCCAGATCTTGATGGATGTGTTCATCCGTGGTGAAGGTATCTCCAAATTCGTCGTCCACTGCGGTTTCCCGCATGGAACGCCGCAAATAGTCGACCCGCACGTTTCGGGCAATCTGATAAAACCAAGCCCGGAACGGCGCCGTGCCCCGGTAAGTTTCCCGAGCCCGCAGCACACGATAGAACACGTCCTGCACCAAATCTTCACTCACCGCCGGGGACTGTCCCTGCCGTCGAAAAAACTGATAGAGCGGGGTCTGATAGCGCTGGAAAAGCACAGACATCTGGTCCAGATCGCCACCGGCCACCTGCGCCATCAATTCCTCGTCTGTCAGCGAACTTTTCATCGTCCTCGGTAGTTTTGCCTCTGCCGTTGCTGGCATCTAGAAGTCCCGCGTTCACAAAGGAATACCGCGTTGGGGCCCGATGGTTACAAACGCGGAACAGATTAGGTGTAGAAAAGGGCGGCAGGCCTACCAAATAGGACCTACCGCCCGGAAGGTATCAGACAATAGCAACCTTGCTCGGATCTTGCATCTGGAACGGACAGATATCGCGGTCACCAACTACTTCGGCGGTTGGGAGGGACGCACCTCTACCTTGCTAACGAGGGTCCGTTCGGGCAGCGCCAGCAGGTGCATCACGGTTTCCGCAATATCTTCCGGCTGAGTCTTCCAGGCTTTGCCCGTGCCGCTGTGGCCGAAATCGGTATCCACACTTCCGGGCATGATGCAGCTGACGCGCACACCGTCATAGCGATGGTCCAACATCATAGCCTCAGAAAAGCCCAGCAGGCCAAACTTGCTGGCGTTGTACCCCGAACCGCCCGCAAAGGCGTTACGTCCCGCCAAGCTGCCAATGTTGATGACGAAACTGCTTCCAGCAGCCTTCAATAACGGCATGCCTAGGTGACAGCAATAGAAGACGCCTGTCAGGTTGGTGTCAAGCATGGCATGCCAGTCTTCCGGGGTCAGCTCGCCGACACTTTTGAAGACTCCCAGACCCGCGTTGTTCACCAGGATGTCCAGCTTTCCGTGACGCTCCGCCACCGCGTCCATCAGCTTCCGTACATCCTCCAGCTTGCCGACGTCCGCGCGCACGGCCAAGAGGTCAACCGACGGATGTTCTGCTCGTAGCACAGCCTCCGCCTTTGCCAGTGCCTGTTGATCCCGGCCGCAAATCACCACAGCCGCACCGGCTTCTGCCAATCGTCGCGCGATTTCAATCCCAATTCCCTTGGAACCACCCGTTACCAAGGCCACTTTCGACGCAAGTAAAGCTTCCATGCTTCCACTGTAGCCTTTTCAGGGAAAGCAAATACCCGCGCCAAAGATGGGGCTGTCGGCCAGGGAAAAGAGCAGATACCGGAGAGGACGCGCGCTGTGATATCGTCGCAGCACCATTTTCGCATGAATACTTGTTCACTTTAAAAGTGGGATCGTTCATCACAGATTCAAACTCAGGACTCGTCTTTGGAAGAGCAAAAAGGCATAGGAGGTTACACATGCTAGACGTTCGATCAATGTTGCGCCTCGCTGGATCCGTGGTTCTTCTTTCGTTACTGGCAATGGCGCAGTCTTTCACCGGGCGCATCACCGGCGTCGTCGCAGACCCGACAGGGTCTGTCATTCCGGGTGCGTCTGTTCGCTTCGTGAATACAGACACGAACAGCGAATGGACCGCGCAGACCAATGACCGCGGCGAATTTGTAACGCCTGACCTGCCGCGGGGGAACTACAACATGCTCGTCACGCATAGTGGGTTCAAGTCGTTCAGTCGCACCGGCATTGTGATTCAGGTGAATCAGCAATCCCGTGTCGATGTCACGCTGGATGTCGGTGAGACTTCCGAAACGGTTGAGGTTCGGGCAGATATCTCGCAACTGGAAACGGAAAGCGCCGCGGTGGGCAAGGTGGTGGATAATCGCCGAATCATGGACCTGCCGCTGAACACACGCAACGTGTTTTCGCTGATCTATCTGACGCCCGGCGTGGCCGGCAGCATCAGCACGGACTATGGAACGGGATATTCCATCAATGGCGTCCGGGCCAGTCTGTTGGAAGTAATGGTGGACGGTATTTCCACGGCGCACCCCACCGTACAGGGCTATTCCGGGAATTCAAACTTTCCCCCTGTGGACGCCATTGCCGAATTCAAGATTCAGGCGTCGAACTACTCAGCAGAGTACGGACGAAGCCTGGGTGGCATCACCAACGTTGTCTACAAGAGCGGCACCAATCAACTGCATGGCAGCGCCTTTGAGTTTCTACGGAACTCCGTATTGGACGCCAACAACTTCTTTGATAACCGGATTGGCCGCGATCTGGGCAGCTTCAAGCGAAGCCAGTTCGGTGGGCACGTGACGGGACCGATCATACGTGATCGCACCTTCTTTCTATTCAGCTATGAAGGACTGCGGCAACGAGCCTTTAGCCGGGAGAACTACACGGTGCCCACGTCGCTGCAGCGCGCCGGTGACTTTTCGAATACACGGACGGCGAATGGGAACCTGATTTCGATTTATGACCCGTTCACGACAGGCCCCAACCCCGGCGGTACAGGATCTGTACGTACACCCTTCGCAAACAATCGCATTCCGACCGCACGTTTCGATGCGGTCGCATCCAATCTGCTTCGCTACTTCCCACAGGCGAATACCGCCGGGGACCCTGTGACGGAGCAAAACAACTACCAGCAGAGTGGTTCGTCAAAATTTGACACCGATCAGTGGGACACCCGCGTCGACCACAACCTGACGCAGACACGCCGCGTGTTTGGCCGGTATAGCTATCGCAAGCCGGTGAATGCGCCCGCGATTCTGTTTCCTTCCGACATTGCCGTGGCAGAAGGCCGCATCAACCCGACGACCATCCAGCACACAGCGGTGGCGGACTATACGGACACGTTGTCGGCGTCCACGGTGCTGAATCTACGCATGGGCTTTTCCCGCTCCCTTTACATTCACGACAATCAGGGGCTGGGATTCCTGCCATCGAGTCTGGGCCTGAACTCCGCTATTGATGGAGCAGTGGACCGGCACATGTTCCCGCGCATTTCGATGTCAGACGTGGTGAGCCTGGGTGGCGGAGACCATCGCTACAACGCGTTCATGACCTATTCGGCGCTGGGGTACCTGACGAAAATTGTTGGGTCGCACACGATGAAGTTCGGCTATGACGCCCGCATAATCCGGGTGAACGTGTGGGAAGCCCGGGCGGCCGGCACCTTCAATTTCACACGACGTATGACACAGGGGCCCAACCCCACGACGGCGTCTGCCAACTCGGGTCACGGCTTTGCGTCACTGCTGCTGGGAGCCGGCACCGATGGTAGCTTGCTCCAGAACTGGAAGAATGTGGCATCACAGAGCTTCTATCACGCCATGTACTTTCAGGACGACTGGCGGGTGTCCCGCACATTGACACTCAACTTGGGTCTGCGCTGGGAGTATGAGACGCCCAGGACCGAGCGATACGACCGTATGAATTGGTTCGACCCGTCTGTTCCCAACCCGTTGGCAAACCAGGTGTCTGGCTTTCCGAATCTGGCAGGTGGTTTGCAGTTCGTGAATGTAGGAGAAAACGCGCGGTCGCAGTATGACCACGATTACAACAACATTGCCCCGCGTTTCGGGTTTGCGTGGCAATTGCTGCCGAAGACCGTATTGCGCGGAGGCTTCGGGCTGTTCTTTGCGCCATCCCCACAGACCGCTCACGGTACGGTTGGTCCGTTCGGATTTCGCGTAGAGAACCTATGGCTGGCATCGCTGGATTCCGTGACACCGAACCAGACGCTAACTAATGCGTTTTCGGAAGGGTTTCGCCCTGTGCCTGGAAGCTCCGAAGGCTTGTTGACGGCAACAGGCGGTCGTGTGGAAGCTGTATTGCGCAATACGGTTGTGCCCTACACGTCGCAGTGGAACCTATCACTACAACAGGAGCTTCCCGGGGATTTTCTGTTTGAGGCTGGCTACATCGGCAACCGGGGCTTTCAGTTGATGCGCTCCGCTGAAGGCCAAATGACCTTGAACCAACTACCAACGTCCGCGATGGCTATGGGGTCGCAATTGAACACATTGGTGGACAACCCGTTCTATGGGGTGGTGAACCAGGGTGTGCTATCGCAACCCCGCGTCACCGTGGGACAGTTGATGCGCCCCTATCCGCAATTCACGGATATCATCCCCTTGTACTGGGGTGGTTCCTCGTCGAACTATCATTCGCTGCAGACAACCATGAAGAAACGCCTTTCTGCCGGCCTGCTGCTTGAAGGATCGTACGTGTGGTCGAAGACGATCGAAGAACCTCTGACACAGCACCAAGACAGCTATAACCTGCGCGCCAGCCGAGGCTTAGCGCCAATCGACATTCCGCACCGGTTCGTGCTGAGCGCCGTTTATGAGCTACCTATCGGAAAAGGGCGGAAGTTCCTGACGGATGCTTCGCGCTTCACCGATGCCGTGTTGGGCGGCTGGCAGATCAACACAATCACCACCTATCAAAGTGGTACGCCCTTGCAGTTAAGCGCCAACAATACATCCGGTCTGTTTGCCATGCGCACGCTGCCAAACAACAACGGAACCAGCGGAAAGAAATCCGGACGCGTGCAGGATAGACTGGACAGCTATTTTGACCAAAGCGTCTTTAGCCAGCCAGCCGCCTTTACACTCGGCAATCACGCCTTGTATTCGCCGGACATCCGGAGTGATTCCACGCGGAACTGGGATATCTCTCTGTTCAAGCAGTTCCGGATTACCGAGAAAATTAACGCACAATTTCGCGCGGAGGCCTTCAACGCCTTCAACCGGGTGCAGTTTGGTAACCCTAACCTGAGCGTGACTTCTTCTGCATTCGGCGTTGTGGCCTCACAGGCGAATACGCCGCGCCAGATTCAGTTTGGTCTGAAGTTCCTTTGGTAGACGAGGACCTGATAGGGTGACTTCACACGGAGTCTTCCTATTTTTGCGCATAGATAAGGAGTTGTGGTCGATGAGAGTTCTGTTTCTTTTATTTCTTGGCCTGGTCTGCGCGCTATCCTCCGCTGCGGATACGTTGCGCGTGATGAGCTATAACGTGCGATATCCGGCGAAAGGGGATGGCCCCAACCGGTGGGAACTGCGTGAGCCCACCTTTCTGCGGAGTATCGAACGGCATGCGCCAGATATTATCGGCGCACAAGAGTTGTTCTACGTCCAAGGCGAATCGATTGCCCGCAACCTGACAGAGTTTGAGTGGTTTGGCAACAGCCGCCGGGGCAACCGGGAAGACGAACATATGGGCATCTTCTACCGGAGGAGCAAACTACGCGTGATCGAATCGGGCAACTTCTGGTTGTCGGACACACCGGAAGTCGCGGGCAGCCAGGGTTGGGGAGCCAATCTGCCGCGCATGGTGACCTGGGCTCTTTTTGAAATGAGAGAGAGTGGCAAGCGGTTCTATCTGTACAATACGCACTTCCACCACACGGCCGACGCCACATTGGCGCGGACGAATAGCGCAAAGTTGATTGCGGAACGCATCGGCAAGCTCCCGAAGGATATACCGCTCATCCTGACTGGGGATTTTAACTCCGCCGCACCTGAAGCGGAAGCATACACGGTGCTGACAGCGATGTTGCAGGATAGCCGCACCACGGCAGCACGGAAGATTGGACCGGATGGTACGATCAGCCGGTTCACTGGCGAAGGCGTAAACCGCAGGATCGATTGGATTCTTTATCGGGGCAGCTTGGACGTGCTGGAGTTTGAGACGGTGTTATACAAGGAGAACGGCCGTTACCCTTCGGATCACTATCCGATACTTGCAGTGTTCGAGTTCTAGCGGGCAGCAGGGGATAACGTATCTACCCCCTGCTGCCACCAACCGCTAGAAGTGGATCGACACGGTGTTTGCGACAGCGTTGTCGATCTGCAATTTGAGTTCCTGGATACCTGTTCCGATCAGATGTCGGGGCACCTTCACATTGAGTTGGTCGAGCCCGACGAAAGTCCACTGTGGGCCGGAGTAAGTTACTTCCGCGGCGACGCCACCGATGGTAACCACGGGCATCGTGGTGCGGTAGCGGATTCCCGTGCCGTAAAGCACCAGGTAATAGTCGCGGTCCCCAGCAACACGAGGTTCCAGTGGCTTCGGGACGCAGGAACCAACCCCTGTCGGACACGTGAACAGTTCACCCGGAGTTTGCTGAGATCCCAGTACAGTGAGGTACTGTCCGGCTGGCGCCCCTTCCCCATCGGAATTGGCAGTAAACAGAGTCGGACGAACTTCCGCAATGGTGACGGAAGCATAGTTTTTCTTCACGCCGTCCCGATAGAGCGTCAGATACGCGGGACCTGTCGGGAAGGCATCAGGAATCAGAAAATTGATCTGCCCAGGAGATGCGTAGAACAGATCGCAATCGCGCTCCAGACCGTCGCGGTGTAGAACCAGCCGCGCGCCATGTAGACTCTGCGGCAGGGGAAGCGCCGAAGCGTTGCCCGTACCCGTCGCCATGTTGTTCCCGAAGACAGTAGCGATAGAACCGATGGCCAAAGGCCCCGCTTTGTAGGAAGCCGCGTCCACCAACGCTTCGATGCGCGATTCACCGGTACCCGGGTTGGGGTTTGACCCCTGAGCCAGAATCGTCAACGACAACGGTATGTACAACGGTTCCTGACCTTCAACGGCGGGAATGAATTTGACGCTGCAACGGTCCAGCACTGTAGGTTGGATATGCGCCACCGCAGCGGTGTTGATGGTGGCGGTAAAGGTGAACGGAGTCGTTCTCGGCCCCATGTCAAAGGTGAATGGCGGATAGGCTCCGGTGCATTCCATGGTGCTGCTAGCGAAGCTGGTTTCCTGGACACCCGTTTTCGTAACGAGCGCGGATGCGGTGAGGACCTGACTGACGCCGACTACTGTTTGCATTGCCAACTTGGATGGGGTTGCGATGGCGCCAACCGGCTGCGGACCAGAACCCGTGATGAGGTAGTTCGCCACGATGTCGATGGGAGACTGAAGGCTGAGGGTGGCGGGGTTTTCACTAATGGAACCCTGAATCCAATCCCGCCAGTACGAAAAGCTGGACCGGCTTCCCGGCATGGCGCGGAAGGTTACAGCGCCAATAGCGCCTGTGCCCTCTACTCGTTGATGGTAGTAGTTCCATTCCCCAATCGTGCGACGCAGTGTCACCGTAGGCCCTTGCACCACTTGGGCGCCATCGGATTCTGCCTGCCCTGCCATACGTACTCGCACACCCGGATAGGCATCAGATGCGAGGTTCACGACGGTTGTGGGCATATTGGTGACCTGATAAGCAAGAGACGTAGAGCCACTGGCGCTCCAGCGAAGATTCTCGAGTAAATAGCGGTCTTCACTGACGACCTCGCCCCCCGTGGAAAAGACGGCCGAAGTTCCGGGAACCATCGCGAACTGCGCGGGTGTGACATGGGAGACGCCATTCAGCTTGAATGGCACACCAAGGTGACCATCCGCACTGACATAAACGAGGACGGTGTTTTGGGCCAACTGAGTAATCGTAAGAACCTTGTCATAGATGGTGATGGTGGCCGTCCGCGTAGCGCCTGTATCGTTTGGTTTCACCAAGGCAGCGAAGACACCAGAGCCGACAAAGTAGTCAACGCCTCCCGAGGGCACAAGCCAATCCGCGCTGATGACGGGGCCCCAGCCGCAGGAGGACCCAGTGGTTTGCACGGATACCGCGAAGGTTCCCTGCTCCGGCCCGAACGTGGTCTGGGCCGTTTGCAGCATCGCATTGCAGGCCATGCCCTGTTGCGTCAGCGCCACCGTTTTACCACCGACCACGATGGATTCCTGCAACGAGGTATTCGTGGGATTAGAGGCTACCGTGGCAACAAAGCTGCCATTGCCCGTGCCGGAGGTTGTTCCAGACAGTGTCACTCTGTTGCTTGCGGCAGCCTGCCATGTGCAGTGCTGTGACGACGTGGTGACCGAAATGGTGGAACTACCACCTTCTGCTGGAATGGTGGCAGACGATGCTGATGCGTTGATGGTACAGGAGGAGCCGGACTGTGAAACGGGAAGGTTGATGGAGCCCAGGGAGATACTTGTGTTGCGGGTAGAGCCCGTATTTCCGGCCGCAGTTATGGAAAAGGTTGCCGAACCGGTGCGCGTTACGCCTTTGCTGATGCTGCTGGTGAGCCAAGCGGCATCCCAGTTAGGAGCCCATTCGCAGCCATCCGGGTAGGTGAGGCTTACGTTGCGCGACCCGCCCGCTGCGTCAAAGGCCAAGGTGGAGGGAACCAGAGTCGGCGCTGAACAACGATCTGCGCCCTGCTTCACGGAAAAAGCAATGCCATTCAGATTAAAGTTGAAGGTTGCCTGCCCGGCTGCGGGGTTGCGAACGGAAACGCTGATTTCAACCTTGCCATCGCCAATCCCACGTTGGTTCTCGAAGATAAAGCCTTGCGTGGACGTGGTCGTCGCAAGCCATGGACAGCCAGTAGGTGCGCTGACGTTAAACTCAGCGGGACCACCCTCAGAGGACATCTCGATGACCGAAGGTGACACCTGATAGGTACAGATGGTCGGATTGCGGAGGTTCAGCCGCTGAAAGTAAAAGCTCTGGAAGGCGGTCCAGTTCTGCATGTGCACCAAGGGCGTGGAGGTGCTGATGGGGGGATGATCTTTCCCGAACTGCCCGGCCAATAGAGAGACCACGTCATTCTGGATATTGAGGAAAAAGTATGACGACGAAGTCTCGCCATCCCCGTAAAGAGATGTCGCATATTCGACAACGTTTCCGTAGGTGCTCAAACGGGCAAGGTAGTTCAGTACGTTGGGGCCTCTCGGAATAATTCGGCCACTCGTTTCCGGAGGAACACCCGCATTAGAATCCGTCATGCCCACCAACCAAACGGCGTTCTTTTCGTCGATGCGAACGCTCGTGATGACGGAGACCCCTGGATAGAAGGTAGCCCACTCCACCCAATTGAGTTCAGCGGGGAGACGAACAACGGCCGAAAATGCGTTGCCCTTGGTGGGCATGTAGCTACCCGAAGCGCCTGGGAGTGTGGCGGCGTCGGTATTCAGGGCAGCGACGATACGGCCATCTGCTGTAACGTGCATTGCCGTCACCAGGTTGTAGTGGCCTCCGCCGTAGTAGGTAGATGCCAACAACTGAGAGCCATCCGCAGAGAATCGCGCGAAGAACGGGATGGTGTCGCCCATAGTGCCCGGGAATACTCTCTGCACAGCGGAAACGGTGGTAGGTAAATTGTTGCTGCGCGTCTCGCCCGCAATGAAGACGTCTCCCGTGCTGGTAAGGCCCAAGTAGCGTGGTGCCTCGGCAGCGCTACCGCCAAAATCATAGGCATACCGAAGCTGCCCATTGGACTGAAAGGAGACGACCGCAACGGATCCGTTCAGGTCGGAGCCCCCGGGGTTTTGGTAACTCTCACTTGTTCTGGGGAAGGACTGACAAATGCTTCCCAGAAGAGCGACAGGTCTGCTATTGCTATCCGCAGCCAAGTCCTGAATGGAGAGACGGCCGTCCGCGCATCCAACCCCCGTGCTCCAGAGAAAGGAGGCGCCATTGGCTGCTACTTTTGCGATCAGGACGCGGCTTCCCGTCGTGCTGTTCTGGTAGGCTCCCTCCACGCCGTGCAACGGGATGGAAGGTTTTGCCGCAGCAGCGCTCACGGACGTAGTGATGGAGAGATAGACCTCCCCGCCCGGGGCAGTCGCGAGCTTTCCGTCCCCATATAGGTTACCCGCCCAGGAAATGTGCGAGGTATAAACGACCTTGCTCCAGTCCTTGGATATCTTCACCAGAAACATACCGCTGGCGGCGGCATCAGGAAAGTACAGGGGCGTTTCCGATTCGCCAGGAAGGAGATTGGTGGAGTAACCCAGCAGGTAGACGTCACCCGCGGCGTCCAGTTCTATGTCCCGGAAGCCAAGCACGCTTACTCCGCCAAAAAAAGTGGCAAATTCGACAACAGGGTCGATGACGAGGGGGAGGTTCCGGTCATAGTCAGCGACTGCAAACTGGACCAGATCCTTACCGGCAATCGTGTAGCGTGCATCAACGACTTTGCGACCCTGCGCGGTTTGTTGATAGACGATTGGCTTGTGTTGAAGGACTTGTCGATCTCCCGAGTGAATGTGCAAATTGCCATCGGCATCGACGGTCGCTTGATCAGCCCCGTGCAAGCGCAAAGCGATGCTAGCTACGTCAGCGCCGGGGGCGACGATGAAATCGTATTCGAGACGCTCTCCGTTGCCGTAGTATTCGACATCAACACCGGGAAGGACCTCCCGATAGAACACACGGTGGAAACCGGGCGCTGTACGGTTCTTGCTGGCATTCAGAGCATTGATGTAATTGATGCGCGTGGAGGATGGTTCCCTACCCTCTCCTTCGTTCTGCTTTCTGGCGCCTACCCATTCCAACCGCAAGGATTTGGAAGCGGACGCGGACGGAGCTGCGTGAGAAAAGGTGATACCCGTGGATGAAATTCCAAGCTTCCCCTCCGCGTTTCTGAAGACGAAATCGTACGCATCTGGGAACTGGCCTTGGTTCTTCTCAAAGAGCATTGGCATGGCGCGCAGGGAGGACAGGCCTTGCTGCACGGAGGGGTCTGTCACCGGAACTGAGCCGGACTCAGCCCGCAACGCCAAGGGAACCAGCGCGGCAAGGGTCAGGCAGACCAGCGCAGAAAGCGACCGCAATTGCGGCCAATTGGAAGGAAGAACCCACGATCTCATCACGACACCTCTAGCAACAATTGGTATCGGCGCCGAAGGGCACGACGGGGGCCCCATCCACAGCCAATACCTCTAGCCTCTTTGGGATAGAGCTCTTACTGAATCAACGAAAGACGACTGTATCGAGGATAGAGGAGTTGAAACTGGGACTATCGAAGCTTCGCCTGTATAGCAGGAGCCGAATAGGAGAGTAGATCTAGTTTCACCAATTTCCACCAAGCAGAAATCCTCAGCGACTGCGACAAGCGAGGCGCAAGGATACCGACTAAGTCAAACTCGTCACGGGTCCACTGGCATTTCGACTGCAAGGTCAATGGGGGAGGTATCCCTATCGTGACTACACACCACTATCTAGTCGTCGTTCGTAACAAGGGTATCAAAGGAAGGCATGGCCGTGCCTGATGTGGAACGGCGTCACGAGCCGGAGCGCAGAGTCGACGCGATCGGTAGACGGCAATGGGCACTTGTATACCGTTGTGGTGATTCCTTGCGGAGGCCTCAACATTGTCTGGCTTTCGCTGGGCCGTGTTGTTCGCAAAGAAGTTCTAGATCTGGTATTCGAGAGCACTTCAATGAGGTTCCGCCATGCAGAATACACAGGAAGTACGCCAGCGAAATGCCACGATCAAGAGACAATTGTTAAAGAAAACAAATAATTCCTTATCAACTACTTACACGCAAATTATAGAAATCCGTTGACACTCCAGCATTGTAATCGTATCGTCACCCAACGCTGGCGTGCGGTGAGGCACGTCGCTCGAATCGGTTGGGAATATTTGGGGGACATACAAAACATGAGGAGACTAATCATTGTGCTGCTGGCAGCCCTAAGCCTTTGGGCACAGGGTGAACGCGGCACCTTTAACGGGACCGTTTCTGACTCATCTGGCGCCGTGATCCCGGGTGCTATGGTGACGGTACGAAACAGGGATACCGGAATCGAGACGTCGAATGCAACCACTGCCGCTGGCGTGTACCGAATGCCGTATCTGGCTCCAGGACCGTATCGGTTCACATTAGCGGCACCAGGGTTCAAAACGACAACCCGTGAGGACGTGGTGCTTTCCGTGGCGCAGACACTCACTGTCGATTTCACGCTGGAAGTGGGAAATGCCAGCGAGCAAGTCACTGTAACCTCTGATTCACCATTGCTCGAGGCCGGCACGGCAGAAATCGGCAGCTACGTTTCGAAAAAGGAATTTGACAGCTGGCCAATTACCGTAGGTGATGGCCGACGACAGATTCAGCAGTTCATCTTCACCAGCCTGCCGGGCACGGTGGGTTCTACTTGGCAAGGATCGATTAACGGGGGACAGAATTTTTCACACGAGATTCTGATCGATGGCATTCCGCTGGGTCGTATGGATCTACAAGGCGGATCAAACAACGAATTCAGCCCATCAGCCGAAGCCATCAGCGAGTTCAAACTGCAGACGGGTACGGTGAGCGCACAGTATTCCGGCGGCCAGACGGCCGTGGCGAACTTCGCCACAAAGAGTGGCACGAATGAACTGCACGGCAGCGCCTATTACTATGTGCAAAACGATGCATTGCGCGCCAACGGGTATAACAACAACGCAGCAGGCATTGCTCGGCAGCCTTTCCGGCAAAACAATTATGGCGCATCGGCTGGCGGACCGGTATTTCTGCCGAAATTTTACGATGGACGCAACCGGACCTTCTGGTTTGTGAGTTGGGAACGCACCAAGGTGGTGAACCGGCAATCGACGGATTTCACGACCCTTCCTACAACCGATTTCAAGCGTGGGGACTTTTCTAGCCTGCTGAACCCCGCCTTTACGGGAGATACACGTTCGGGAACGAACATCGGCACAGACGCGCTAGGACGGCCCGTAATCTTTGGGCAGATCTATGACCCCCGTACATCTCGTCAGGTAGGTAATACTTGGGTTCGCGATCCGTTTCCTGGAAACATCATTCCACAGGGCGCTTGGAGCAACGTGGCATCGAACATCCTAAGCCAGTACGGCATTACGGACCCGCTGTACAACCAGATGCTTCGGAACATTCCGAATCTGGGGACCTGCTGCCCTGCTTTCGACGAGAAGATGCTGACGACTCGCGGGGATCATCAGTTCAATGAAAACAATCGCTTCTCCATCACCTTTGGAAGGAACTTCCGGCAGCGGACGAACTCTCCAGGCGGACGATGGGGAGACCCTCCGGGCCTGCCAACCAGCGTCTATCAGCAACAGGACAATCCCGGCACATTTGCGCGCGCATCTTATGACACGGTGATATCGCCAACGTTGCTCAACCACTTTGCGATCGGATACAACCGCTTCGGCAGTATGAACCAGAGTCCATTCTTGGATCAGGATCTTCCGGCGACAGTAGGCTATCAAAACTTGCCCGGGACGCACTTCCCTCCGCTAGTCTTTTCCGGTCTACCGTTTCAGGGTGGAGGCATCGGCGCATCTGGACGCCTAGGCACCGCAAATGCGGGTGCTTCGTACAACGGCAGCACGATCTTTGTGAATGACCTGACATGGGTAACGGGACGCCATAACGTCAAGTTCGGATTCGAACACAGGCGCTACTACACGAATGATCGCAGCCGTGGCAATACGTCGGGCACCTTCAATTTCTCTCCTAACCAAACGGCGCTTCCTGGTTTCATCAACCAGACTGGTCACTCGTTTGGAAGCTTCCTTCTTGGGGAAGCTGCATCTACGAACCGAAATGTTGTGGCTTCGTTCTTCGGACGCCGATGGAGAAGTGCTGGTTTTTACATCCAGGATGATTTCAAGGCCACTCGTAAGCTGACCTTCAACATCGGTCTCCGTTGGGAAGTGATTGGCGGGCTACAGGAAGTGGCCGGACGCATGGCGCAGTTCAATCCCACCAAAGCCAATCCCGCTGCAGGTGGACGATTGGGCGCTCTGGACTATGCAGACGAACTCGGCGTTACCACGTTCATGGACACCAACTGGAAGCAGTTCTCGCCTAAGTTTGGCGTCGCCTACGCCATTAGCGAACGCATGGTATTTCGTGGTGGCTATGGCATCAACAACATGCCCCCGATCAACAATGGCTGGGGCGGACCCAGCACGATGGGATACAACGGAGGCATTGCGGTGAACTCGTCGAACACGGGAATCCGCTTTGCGGAAGACTCGTTGTTCCAAATTGATCGGCCCTATCCGAGCTTCACGGCGACGCTGCCAAACCGTGATCCATCGCTGGCCAATGGGCAAGATGCCACATACATTGGTCCCAACCACAACAAGCTGGCCTACACCCAAAACTGGAATGCGGGATTCCAATTCGCGCTTCCATCCAACACGACGTTAGAAGTGAACTACGTCGGAAACAAGGGCACGAATTTGCCAATTCCGGGATTCGACAATCTGAATGCTCTGCCGCTCAGCATGTTGTCTTACGGCGATGATCTCACACGGCCCTGGACGGCCGCGTCTGGTGTGCCTGAACCATTCCCTGGTTTCCGTGGAACACTGGTGCAGGCCCTTCGTCCGTTCCCGCAATACAACACCATCTCGCAACCGTATCCATACTTCGGAAATTCCAACTACCATTCTGGACAGCTACAGTTGGCGCGACGGGCAACATCGGGGTTGTCCTACATGATTGCGTATACCTGGTCAAAGGCTATCGGCTACGGGTCGGACAGCGCGATCGATGGGTCTACCCCCGTCGATGTGTTCAATAGGGGTTTGGATCGAACCATCACCTCGTTCAACATTCCCCACTTTTTCAAGGGAACTTGGATCTACGAGCTACCAATGGGCCCGGGAAAGCTGATTCCGATGCGCGGCATTGTGAATTCCATGTTCGGCGGATGGCAGCTATCAGGCAATCACCAAATTCGTAGTGGCGATGCGCTCTCTGTCAGCGCAGCGGGCGTACAGAGTCCGTTCGGCGCCGTTTATCCAGATTTGGTGCAAGGCGTATCGATCATCAATGATTCCAGCGCTCCGATTAACTTCCGCGGAATCAGCGGGGGAACGGCGTACCTGAACCGTGCGGCATTCGCCAATCCTCCCGTATTTGCAGGTGGACAGAACGTGATCCAACGTCCAGGAACCCTGGGACCGGTGCTTCCGAACATCCGCGGTCCACTGGTGTGGACCGATGACCTAAATATGCAGAAGAGCTTTGCAATTACGGAATCGAAGTCCTTTGAACTGCGAGGCACCTTCATCAACGCATTCAACCGTGCGGGCCGGGCGAACCCAATCACCAACTTGGGAGATCCCAACTTTGGCCAGATCACAGGAGCCCGATTTGGCGGTCGAATCGTCGAACTTGCTGCTCGTATCACCTTCTAGGAAGGCTGACTGTACTGTGAAAAGCCCTGGGCTGCGGAGTGACATCCACAGCCCAGGGCTTTCTTTTGCAAATTCGAGACCGGCACCACGATTTACCCTGTGGTCTGCGCCGTATCGCCGCAATCGCTATTGATAAGGAGCAAAAGGAAACGGCTTAGTGGGTTGGAATTGCTGGGAGACTTCTCCCGAAAACACGCGGCTCTGATGTGGCCCGAGTTGCAGAGACTTCACCGGAGCTCCGGGCTTCAGATCCAATTTGGTCAGATCTACCCAAAAGGTGTTCGGGGTAAGGGCAGATTCAAAGTAGTAGGCCAAACTCTTATGATCCGCCACGGTGCGCCAGCGGGTAGACGAAATGTTCGGCTGGTCCGGAGTGCTGATACCCCACGGCACTGAGACATTACGCATGACGCTGAAGACACCTGCGGTGGCATTCAGACGGTCTTCCACCTGGGGAATGGTGTTGATGTAAAAGCTGGCGCGCGCAAATCGATCTGCGGCGCGGTTGGTTCCTGGCAGCATCGTAGCGCCACCGACTTCTTTCCAGTAACGCACCAACGCCAGTTGTTCATCGTAGGTGGGCGAGTTGGTCATCACCTGAAACTCGCGGCCATGATGGATCACGAGTTTGCCGTTGATGTACTCCATCACCGCGCTATCGCCAGAGGAGTCCGATAGGGACAGATGAAGGGTAGCCAGTCGGTTCTGTCCAGGGACATTTGCCGTGAGTACGGTGAAGGTTCCCTGACGGGCGGCGTCGACTGCTTCCCGCACGGAGCCGAAGTTATCGAGCATGTACTGCGCCCACAGAGACATGGCAAGATTTGTGGGCTTGGTATCAGGCTCGGGATACTTGGATTCCACAAGCCACAACAGATTCACGGCTAGGCCCGCTTCGTTCAAGCCGTCTGTGGTGGAAACGTCATAGCCACTGGTAATGACACTGCCGTACTTCGACGTCCAGCGGATGGAGTTGGCCCCTGCTGCACCATTGCGATCCATACCGCGCGGAAAGGCCCAGAGGTTGCTGAGGATGTCCTCTTTCCAATCCATGGTGCTCCCCGTCAACACGCGGCCGCCCTCCCCGAGATAAACTGCTCGAGTGCAGGCATCCACCAAGCCGACGGACGTCGGCACGACAGCGACTAGCAGTAGTCGATAGAACCACTTCCGCATAAGTTCAGACCTCCGTCGGCTCCCTTCCCCAAGGCTCTGGGCGCAGCAGGCATACTTCCATTTGCACGAGCCCAAAAACATGCCGATTGCACGCTACAAAAGGTTAAGAAACTTGGGACGGGGCCTGTATTTTGGGATTGACCGCCGGAGGCTAGAAATCTGTTTCTCGAATAATCAATAAAGTTTGCGGGTTAGGATATGGTGGCTTTCTGCGGTCCAGACGTCGCCGAAACGGGGGAGGGTTGGGAGCGAAGCTTTCTCATTCTCCACAGTTTGCTCAGGGATCGATTCCAATACATCAACACACCGGTGACCGAAAGAATGGAGAGGGCAAAACCAAGAACGGCCCAAATGATCTTGATGGTCATTCCCCAATAGACGCCGAAGTGCACAGGCCCCATCAGGAAGATGATGGCATCCCCGACCGTGTGATTCACGCCACGTTCCCAGGAACCGAGAGCATGGCCCTGGAAGGGGTCAAAATAGACATAGTTGGTGGCTCGTGTATTCCAGCGTTCTCCGCGCGCCATCAGCACCGTAAGAGGAGCCTTGGGATTGGCAGGAAAATCGATTCCGGCGAAATCAGTGGCGGGATAGATGAGTTTGGCTTTTTCCACGAAGGACTGCAGATCTAACTTATCTGCATAGTTTGCCGGAGCCTCCAAGGGGGGCTGTACCTTTTGGCTCTTTGGGAAGGCATTGGTTACTGGCGAGAACTGATTGACGACGTAGCCGAAATAGAGCGGCCAAGCGAAGAACGCCCCGGTAAGCCCCCAAGCGAAGACGATAGAGAGAGTCCAGAAGCCGGTGGCGCTATGCAGATCCCAGTTGATACGTTTCCATCCCGCACGGAAATTGATCAGCAGGGCGCTGGCCCAGCGGGCAAGACCAGGCCACCAGATAACCAAACCCGTGATGCAAAGGAGGCAAAGCAGGAGTCCCCCTGCGCCATTCACGAGCAGGCCGGTTTTACCGCCGAGCAGGTAGAAATGCAGTTGCTGCATCCAGGTGATCCACCAACCCGCACGTTGCGTTTGCCCAAGAACACGAGCATGAACAGGATCGACATACACCGTGACACCGTTTTCGTTGGCAAGATTGACCCGAAAGTTCTCGCAATAGAGCGCGGGTAGACGAATGGAGGCGATGCGCTCTTGGGGATACTGTTTTCGTACGTTGGCGACAATGGCGGAAAGATCCGCTACGGGCGCGATGCCATCCGGAGCCTTCATCAGGTGTGAGAACTCGAAGGCAGTAAGTTCTTCACGGAATACCAGAATGGAGCCGCTGACGCCGACCACCACCATGTAGAGCGCCAGGATGACGCCCGCCCAGAGATGAATCTGAAAGATCCACCACCGGGCGCGCATCTGCTGCGGCTTGTGAACAAAACGTTGGAAGAAGCCGGGCTTCGTCATACTAGAACACCAGCTTCAGGGCAAGCTGAATCGAACGCGGGCCGCCGGTTTGGTAGATGGGGTTGAGTCCACCCAACTGGCTGTTCTGCGTGGAAAACGCGTATCCGAAGCGAGACGATCCAAAACTGAGGTCGTTATAGATGCCTCCAAAGATAGGCGTGTTCAACACATTGAATGCTTCCGCGCGGAACTGCAGCCCAATGGTTTCGGTGAGGCGGAAATGCCTCCGGAGCGCGATATCCATCTGGGCAGCGTGGAAGCCACGCACGTAGTTGCGGCCTGCGCTGCCATCAACGCCGGTGGGAGCGGCAACGAAAGCGTCGAAGTTGATACGGCGGCCACCGGGGGCATTGGAATCACTAATGTAAACAGGTTGACCGGCAACGACATTCGGATGGAAGGGCTGAGAGGAACCCGTATTCACGTCGAGGCTGTTCGCACCGACCAAATCGACTGGCAGGGAAGATCGGGCGGATACTTTGCCATCCAGGGAGAAACCGTTCCACAACGCGGAAGTGACGCCAGAGCCAAAGCGCGGTAGGTCATAGGTAGCAGCGACCTGCAGGTTGTGGCGCACGTCAAAATCTGAGTTCCCCCGAATCAGGTGGTAGACCTGAAAGTTCGTGGAAGCGGTGTCAATGGAATGTGCCCAGGTATAGGAAGCCATGGCCTGGAGACCGCGGGAGAGCCGTCTTTGGAATTGCGCCTGAAGGGAGTGATAGTTCGAACTGGCTCCGTTGGTGGTGAGTTGCAGTGTATTGCCGAAACCACCAGCGGTACGGAAGTTCTCGTTGCCAAAGTAACCCGGGTAGTATTGGCGCCAAATCAGCAACTGCTTCGCACTGGAGCCGACATAGTTCAGAATCAATGACTGCTTGTCGCCCAGACCTTGTTCGACGGCGAAGTTCCACTGCGTGGTGTAGGGAAGCTTGAGATTCGGGTCGTAGGCATACACCGTAGTTTGATAGGGCGTGTTGGTGTTTGGAGCGGGAACATTGTTGATGAGGTCCAGACCCGCTGGTGCAGAGACTCCCGTGTATGTGGTGCTACCCGAAATGCCGACACCCCAGTAACCCGCGGAGCCCAGATTGTTGCCCGTGTCATAGAAAAGACCGGCGCCGCCACGGATGGTGGTGTCGTAGCCTGCAGATTGCCGCAGATGATAGGCAAAACCCAAGCGTGGCGCAAAATTACTCCAACGCGTGTTCCAAAGTGCGGTTCCGCTGGGAGCAAGCTTGGACGTTCCGAGGTCGGCAACCTGATCGAGGGTATAGGGATCGTTACCAGCGGCATCTTTGGGCGCCGGGTTGATATCCCAACGCAGGCCAAGCGACAAGCTCAGTCTCGGGGTGACACGCCACTCGTCTTGCACGAAGGTAGAAAAGTTGTGATAAACCGGCTTCATGCTGGAACCAGCAAAGGAGAACAGCGTGATGAACTGTGGGGTGTTGCTGAGAATCTGGGACGCGTTGGAAAAGACAGGGTATTCGTAGACGGAGGGCAGAGACTGATCATTCCCCATCCGACGCCAATCGAACCCGAACTTCAAATTGTGACGGCCGACAGAGAGGCTGAAGGCATCCGTGATGTTGAACTGGGTCTGGTAGATGTCGCGAGGGATGATACGCAAGACTGGTCTCAGGCCGAAATTCATATAGAAAAACAGGTTGGCGCTTGGGTCTTCCAGCCCCGCGATATCACTCATACGGAAGGCTGTCGCGCCACCGAAGTTATCCGGCGTGAAACGTCCAAAAGAATCATTCCAAGTTGTATTGAAGCGGAAATCGTTGTTGGCGCGGGCAGACACAATGTTGGTTGCGCCAAGAGTCAAGGTCTTCACATTGACAGCCACTGACGAGACGTTCGCCAAGTTTGGCGTCTGGCGCGAAACGTTCGACGATGGGGAATAGCTGTACCGCCCGAATACCTTAAACATGTCGCTGAAACCGTGATCGATACGAATGCTGGTGGTATCGAGGTTGCTTGGCGCGGAATAGGAACCCGTGAAACTCGCCAGACCGTTTGTGCCGACAGGCCCATTCGGCAAGGGGAATGCGTTTAGAAAAGGCTGTAGAGCGGCAGGGGCGTTCTGACGTAGCTCCAGGCTGGGAACGTCGAAGGTGTTGGCCGCTTGTGGGGTGCGTAGACGAAGACCTTCATAGGAGAAGAAGAAGAAAGTTCGATTGCGCCCGTCGTAGAACTTGGGGATAAAAATCGGCGCTCCCAAAGTCCCGCCGAAATCATTCTGACGCTCGACCTGGCGCGGCAGACCTGCTCGATTGTTAAACCAGTTGTTCGCATCGAGCTTATCGTTCCGGAAGTATTCGAAGAGAGACCCATGTGCTTCATTCGTGCCCGAGCGGGTTTGGAAGCTGAACTGGCCGCCCGGCGTGCGTCCGTACTCGGAAGAGTAGGTGGAAGTGGTGGCCCGAAACTCCTGCAGAGCATCAACGGAAACCAGACTCTGCGTGGTGCCGATCGCGGAGAGACCCGCGACCGATCCGGAAAATCCCGCCCCTCGACCAACACCGCTGCTGTTGGTGATCGTGAGCGCTCCGGTGTTGGCGCTAACACCATCAATGGTGAAGTAGTTTGCTTCGGTGCGCTGGCCGTTTACGGAGATCTCGCCGCCAAAACCCGTACCCGAGGACGGCACAGCCGTGACGCCTGGCACCATAGTCAGCAATGCTTGAAAGCTGCGACCGTTCAGAGGCATGTTTTCGACAAACTGTCGATTTACCACCGTGCTGACGGCGCCATCCACCATGTTGACGGGAAGACTGGAGTCTGAAACGGTAACACTGGCGCTAGCGCTACTGACTTTCAACTCAATATTCCGCGTCAGTTTCGCTCCCACTTCTACCGTCAGGTCTTCTAGCACCTTAGTTTCAAAGCCAGGAGCCGAGACGGCGAGCGAGTAGAGACCAGACTGCAGACCACGCAGTGCGTAAAGGCCCGATCCATTGGTATCGGAGCGCTGCGTAAGGCCATTTCCTTTATTTTTCAGTGAAATGGAAGCTTCAGTGATGTTTCCTCCGGATTGATCATGAACAAATCCGGAGATTTCAGCCTGCTGAGCAAAAGAAAAGGAAATGAGGAAAAGGCCGCAGATGAGGAGCCTAGGAAAGATATTGCGAGACATTTGGGACTTCTTCAGTCCAATATCTCACGCTTTGCTAGTCATTTGCAAAATTGACCCCAAAGGGGAACCCCAACCTAACAGGGTCGGCCATCGAAAAGCAGCCCAAGAGAAGCAACGCAGTTGGTTAGTGTGGCGCAGACCATGGCTTGATAAAAGCTACTGGATCCCGAACTCAGACATCTTCTCGTAGAGCAGTCGGCGTTGGATCCCAAGAATGCGAGCAGCCTCAGCTTTGTTGCCATGCGCGTCCTGCAAGGCAGCGTGCAGCAACTGCATTTCCACACGGCGGATAACGTTCCAATATCCGTCGCGTGGGCTGAAGCTTGCATTCTTCTCACTGATTGAGGAATCTGGCATGCGAACAGCAAACTGAATGCTTTCCGGCGTGATCACTCCGCCTGGCGCAAGTACGATTGCGCGTGTGATGACGTTCTCAAGCTCCCGCACATTGCCCGGCCAGCTATGAGCCAGCAGCAGTTCGAGGGCATCTTGCCGAATGCTCACCGGACGGTCTGATCGGTTGAGAAAACGTTGCACCAGCAGGGGAATGTCTTCCCGACGATTGCGTAGCGGTGGCAGGTGGATGTGGACGACATCCAGACGGTAGAAAAGGTCATCACGGAAACGTCCGTAGGATACGGCTTGCCCCAGATCCTGGGCGGTGGCGGTAATGAGCCGAAAATCAACGGCAATCGAAGAATTGCTTCCAAGGCGCTCGATAGACCGTTCCTGGATGGCGCGCAGGAGCTTGGCCTGCACGGCCGTGGGGAGTTCGCCGACTTCATCGAGAAACAGAGTGCCGCCGTGCGCCTGTTCAAATCGGCCGATACGGCGATTGACGGCATTGGTAAACGCGCCCTTTTCATGGCCGAAGAGTTCCGCTTCTAATAGGTTTTCCGGAATAGCAGCGCAGTTCACCTTTACCAGGCGGCCCGCACGACGGCCACTAAATTCGTGGATGGCGTTGGCTACCAGTTCCTTGCCGGTACCAGATTCTCCAGTCAGCAGCACCGTGGCGTCGGAGTTGGCCACGCGGCCGATCATCTTGTACACCTCCTGCATGGCCAAGCTGTGGCCGACAATGCCCGGAATCGAGTGGGCATCAGGTGACGACTGGCGCAGGCTACGCACCTGATGTTCCAACTCCCGATACTCAAGGGCACGCCGAATCACAACCAAGAGGTGGTCGTCGTGGATAGGTTTGGCGATGTAGTCAAAGGCTCCGCTTTGGGTGGCGCGGATGGCGTTGCTGCTGTTCGTGTCCGCGGTCATCACAATGACAGCAGATTCCGAATAACCAGCTCGGAGGCGGCGAAGCACGGTGATGCCATCGACATCCGGCAGACGGATATCGAGCAGAATCAGATCAGGCTCCTCCTGCAAGGCGGTTCGCAGCCCGCTTTCCCCAGTTTCCGCTTTCAGGACTTCGTAACCTTCGTCCTCCAGCAACAGGGCCAGGGATTGCAGCGCAGTACGCTCGTATTCGATGACAAGAATCCGTGTCTTCATGCGGGTTTCTCCACGGGAAGGGTTACGCGAAAGACAGAGCCGCCGTGTCCGCCTGATAGGGCTTCAACGCGGCCACCCATCTTTTCCAGCAATGTTCGGGTAACGGCCAGTCCGAGGCCCGTTCCTCCCACTTTCGTTGTGTAGAATGCCTCAAACAAATGCTCTTGTTGCTCTGGGCTAAGACCCGGCCCGAAGTCTTCGACGTCAATATGTAGAGCGTCTCCGTGACACGCCGCAGATAAGCTCACCAAAGCCCCTTGGGGGGATGCATCAATGGCATTCAAAAGAAGATTCATGAGGGCTTGGTGCAGATAGTCTCCATCCACATAGACCAAAGCATCTTCGGGACAGGCGCTCTGCAACGCGACGCCGTGTTCCTGTGCATGTGGCTTTACCAGAGCGATGGTTCGGCTCAGAATGGGTTGCAGTGGTTGCTGACGTAAACGCTCCGGGTTATCGGTACGGAAGACCAGAAGACTCTTTAGCAGCGTATCCAGGCGGTCAACTTCACTCGTGACCAGCGCCGCTAGCTCCTGATTCTGAGGCTCACTTTCCAGGCGCCGAGCGAGCACCCGAATGGTCAGCCGGATGCTGTTCAGGGGATTCCGGATCTCATGGGCGATGCCCGCCACCACACGGCCCATCACGCGTAGCCTGTCTTCGCGTCGAAGCTCCGCTTCCAAACTCTGCCGGTCTTCAGCCATCACATTGATGGCGCGAACGATGCTGCTGAGTTCTTGATCCTGTTCCGGCAGACGGTAGCCCACGTCGGTCCGCAGGCGATCTAGTCCCGTCTGGATCGTTGCAAAACTGCGTTGGACACTGAAGCTAAGCCGCAACAAAACTCCAATGGCAACCAGAGCTACCAGAACCACAAGGACGAGCACGATGCGTTCCAGCGGCTCCTTCGGGCTTCGCAGATCGATTAGGCGCCGTAGGCACCATGCGGCAAGCTGGTCATCCCGATGCGCGGTCACGGAGACAACCACCAGGTCATTGCCATCCTGGAAACTGCGGATAACGCGACGTCCACTCTCTCGACTGGCGAGGATGGCGGCAAGAACCTCCTCGCGCTCGTTCGAGGGTTGCCGTAGGGTACTTCCCGGCTCGGTGTAACTCGGAAAGCTGTGACCGACCACCGTGCCTCGGAAGACGTAGCCACCTTCGACGTCTGGGTAAGAGCGTAGAACCTCGTAGGATACGCGCTCCAGATCGCGATCAGGTTCTGTGTCACCCAGTTCCATATTGCGATGGGTGCGCAACCAATCAGCGCCAGCGTGGGCGAGTTCCCGAGAAGCGCTATTTAGGCTCTTTTCGGTCTCGCTGATAACGACGGTCTGCAGGTTCCGAGTGAGATCCACCACCAAAAACCCGATGAGCACGATGGAGACGAGAGCTACAACCAGGAGCCAGGTTTGCAACCGTTGCGCGGCGACGATTCGGGGAAACCGCATGGACTGGGCTCCTTTAACTGAAATCTCAGTGGCACCTACGAACCCATTCAGAATGAAGCCCGCTCAATCGGTTCAGTGCACGCCTAACGGACAGATGTACGGAAATCGCACATCCAGTGTACGCTTTCCAACCAAGGCTCGCGAGAAGTGAAGATCTACCTCAAGATAGGTCTGACCACAACATTGGCATACGAGTTGCGAACGAGGGTATAGCGTGCATTTTGTGTTCAGACTCATCGCATTTCTACTACTTGCCCTGACCATTCTGCAGGGACAGATTTCTTCGGATGGCCAAGCCCTTCCAGACGACTCAAGTCGTCCCAATGCTCAAGCGTCACCTACTGGGCCAAGGCTCGTAACGGGCCAGATATCTCCAGACAGCAGTGGTCCTTCCAGCGGACTCACCCTCAGTCAGGTATTGGACGAGGCTCTGAGGAACAACCTCCGCCTATTGGCGGAACGGTTCAACATCAGCATTGGCGAAGCGCGTATTCTGCAAGCCCGCTTAAAACCCAATCCCGTTCTGAGCGTGGAAGCCAACTACCTGGATCTTTTGGGAGCCAAGTTTGATCCCGCAAGGAGCGCCGCCGGACCAACCGAACTGAATGCTCGTGTGGACTATCTGCTGGAACGTGGCGGCAAACGGCAGCAGAGAGTCGCGGTGGCTGAGGCCGCTAGGGCGGTTTCTGAACTCGAACTGCTGAACAGCACACGCAATCTGATCTTGGACGTGCAAACAGGCTTCACCGAAATCCTGCTGGCAAAGGAAAACCTGGCCGTGGCGAGAACCAGCCTGGATGCCTTTGACCGCATCGTCACAGTAAACCGGACGCGCGTGGATTCGGGTGACCTGGCCAGGGTGGAACTGGTGCGTTCTGAGGTGGCGGCCTTGCAGTTCCGCAATTCCGTAAGACAGGCGGATATGCGACTGCGATTGGCGAGGAACCAATTGCAGTTGCTGATGGGCCGCACCGCCTTATCAACGGACTTCGATGTAGTCGGTGAATTGCGGCGTGATCGGTTGCTATTGGAATCGCAAGAGATTCTTCGTGACGCACTGGCGTACCGTCCAGACTTGGACGCCCTACGCAGAGACCAGGCTAGATCCCAAGCAGACGTTCGTCTACAGCTCGCGCAAGGCAAGATCGACTACACGGTGGGCGCGGGGTACAACCGGCAGTTGAATGTAGGAACGGGGTTCCGTGGAGACTCAGTAGGACTGTTCTTTTCCGTGCCATTGCCCGTGTATAACCGCAACCAGGGCGAGATTGAACGAGCTCGACGGGAGCAGGAACAAATTGCGGCTCGCATTCGCAGCATGGAGCAGGAAATCTCCGTTGAGGTCGCCAACGCCTTCGAACAATACCTGACAGCCAAATCACTACTGGAATCCATCGAAGGCGACATGATGGACCAAGCTAAACGCGTCCGGGAGGTGATTGACTTTTCTTACCGCCGCGGCGAAGCCACCTTTGTCGAACTGCTGGATGCACAGAGGACTTTCAACGAGACCATGTTGGGTTTAAATGAGGCACGCGCGGAGTACGCCAAGAGCCTCTATCTGATCGATGCCATCTCCGGCAACACTGCTGCCTCAGGAAACGCGGGGACGAAAGGAAACACGAAATGATGGCCGAAATGATAGATGGCATGCTGGCATCAAGAAGGATGTGGATCTGCCTTCTGTTCGCCCTTTGCCTTTCAGGTTGTGGACAGCAAACTACCACGACCACGGCGACGCAGGAGCCAACTGCCGTAAAGGATCCATCCCTGATTGAGATTCCACCGGATTCCCCCAAGCTTTCACAGATTCAGATAGCCGAAGTTCGCATGGAAGAAATGCCCACAGAGGAATTCATCGCGCCGGGCAAGATTGAGGTAAACCCGAACGCCGTATCCCGCGTGCTGTTACCGGTAAGCGGACGTGTGACCGACGTGTTGGTGCGATTCGGTGATGCCGTTTGGAAAGACCAGCCGTTGTTGATGGTGGAAAGCCCTGACGCCGATGACGCTGCCGCGGCCTACTTGCAGGCGGAAGGTAGCGTCGCTCAGGCAACTTCCGGACTGCATAAAGCGGAGACCGACCTTGACCGGGTACAGGATCTATTCCGCGGCGACGCCATCGCCAAGAAGGAGGTGATTGCTGCGGAGACCGAGGTGGCGCAAGCCAAGGCGATTCTGAAACAAGCAAATGCGGTATTGCTGCAGACAAAATCCAGGCTGGAATTACTTGGCCTCCAGCCAGGATCCTTTCGCCAGAAAGTTGCAGTACGCGCGCCCCTCTCCGGAAAAATCACGGAAATGACAGTCGTGGCCGGAGAATACCGTAACGACCTCAGCGTGCCTGTACTGACGATTGCCGACCTAAGCACGGTCTGGGTGGCCTCCGATGTACCGGAGTCTTCGATTCGGACGGTAAAGGTTGGAGAACGTTTTGACGTGACTCTCTCGGCTTTTCCCGGCGAGTCTTTCCAGAGTCGCGTCGCACGCATTGCCGATGCGGTTGACCCACAATCCCGCACCATTGAGGTCTGGGCCGAACTCTCGAATTCTCAGGGGAAACTTCGGCCTGACATGTTCGGCGAGGTCCGCCACATCGAAGATTTTCATGTGACGCCAGCAGTGCCTGTATCCGCCGTCATTCAGGCTCAGAACCAGACCATCGTCTACCGCGAGGTCGAACCAGGAAAGTTCGCGCAAACTGAGGTGCGGATCGGAAAACGTTCCGGAGGAAAAATCCCCGTCCTTTCCGGCCTTCAGGCAGGGCAACGCGTGGTGGTGGATGGAGCAATGTTGTTGAGAGGGTACTGACCATGAACATGGGAACTCCAGCGGGAATGCTATTGATCTATGTCGACGAAGCCGACACCTGGGGAGACACCCGCGTGCCGCTCTTCGAGGCGATTGTGCAGAAACTCTTCGACCTGGGTGTTGATGGCGCCACGGTGCACCTGGGAATCATGGGATATGGCGCGCACCGCCGCGTCCATCGCAAGCGGCTTTTCGGCGTTACGGATGACAGGCCTGTCACGATATCCGCCATCGATAGCGTGGAGCAGTTGCGGAAAGTAATGCCCGCTATTCAACCCATGGTGCAAGAGGGCCTGCTGTTCTTTGTGTCCGGAGAAATCATCGCATGATTGCTCGCCTGCTTCGTTATGCGCTGGAACAACGATTCATTGCCGTGGTGGCAGCGCTCGCACTGGTGCTATTCGGCATCTGGGCCTATACCCAACTGAAAATTGAGGCGTACCCGGATATCTCCGACACCGCCGTTGCGGTGGTCACCGTGGTGCCAGGGCTTGCTGCCGAGGAGGTGGAGCAACAGGTAACTGTGCCGATTGAACGTGCGCTGAATAGCGTGCCAAATGTAGTGTCCCGCCGTTCACGCACCATCTTTGGTCTGGCCACCAATGAGTTGACCTTTGCTTATGGCACGAATGACTACTTTGCGCGGCAAGTGGTGATTGAAAAGTTGCGTGAAGCGGAAATCCCGGATGGCCTTACGCCCACACTTGCCCCCATGGCCACACCGATTGGCGAACTCTTTCGCTACAGCCTAGAAGGTGGCGGACTGAATTCGCAGCAGCTTCGGGAACTGCAGGATTGGGTGATCTATCCACGTCTGCTGCAAGTTCCCGGTGTAGCCGATGTGGTGCCCTTCGGCGGTTTGGTAAAGCAATACCAAATTGAGATCAACCCGTTCTCCTTGGAGAAATACCAGATCGCGCTACGCGACATGGCGCAAGCTGTGGAGGAGAGCAACCAGAACGCAGGTGGCGCCCTGCTCGACAACAAGCAGCAATCACTCGCTGTACGGGGCGTGGGGCTGGTGAAATCGGTGCCGGATATCGAACATAGTGTCGTTTCCGAAACCCGCGGCATCCCTGTGTTTGTAAAGGATTTGGGAAAGGTCGGCATTGGATCAGCCGTACCCACAGGCATCTTTGGCCTGCAAGAGAACAGCGGCGGAGTGGAAGGCATCGTGCTGATGCGTCGTGGCGAAAACCCCACTGATGTGCTGGCCGCCCTACATGCGGAAGTCGACGACCTCAACACAACCAAGTTGCCGCCCGGCGTGAAGATGAACGTAATCTATGACCGCACCGACCTGGTGAACAACACCCTGTTCACCGTGAGTCGTACATTGGCCGAAGGTCTGGTGATCGTCATCTTCATTCTGCTGCTCTTCCTGGGCAGTTGGCGTGCTGCACTACTGACGGCCATCACCATCCCCATGGCGCTGTTGTTTGCGTTTAGCTGCATGTACTTCACGGGGATTCCGGCCAATCTGCTCAGCCTTGGCGCACTGGATTTCGGCATCATTGTCGACGGCTCGCTAATTATGGTGGAGCGAATTCTGCATACCCTGCAAGAGCGCAAGGCCGACAGTCACGACAGCGTGTTCAAGGCCGTGCGCGATGCCGCCATCGACGTGGAATCTCCCCTGTTCTTTTCGTTGATGATCATCATCTCCGCGTATCTTCCCCTATTCATGCTGGAACGCGTGGAGCGACGTTTGTTCACGCCCATGGCCTTCACGGTGTGCTTCGCCTTGTTGGGCGCCATGCTCATTTCCTTGACGCTGATTCCGGTGCTCGCTACGTTTTTGTTCCGCAATGGCGCGAAGTCCTGGGAGAACCCGCTTCTCGCTAAGCTGTCGACCTTCTACGGCAAGACATTGGCCACCACGCTGCGACGTTCCGGCTTGGTGATCGCCATCTCTGGCGCGATTGTGGCTGGAGCATTTTTCCTGAGCACCAGACTGGGCACCGAGTTTCTCCCGACGCTGGACGAAGGCACCATCTGGATTCGAGCAAATCTGCCACCCGGCACTTCTTTGGAAAAGACCGCTGAGGTGGCATCCACCTTACGGACGGCGCTGCAGAAGTATCCCGAGATTTATCTGGCTGCGTCGCAGTCAGGTAGAAACGACGCGGGGACGGATCCCTTTGGCCCCAATCGCATCGAGCTGTTGGTGACACTGACCCCGTATGACGACTGGCCCTCTGGCAGGAAAAAGGCTGACCTGATCAACGACCTGTCGAAGGAACTTCCTGACGTCATTCCGGGGGCTTCGTTCAACATCACACAGCCCATCATCGACACCGTGACGGAGGCGGTTACAGGCTCGTCAGCCGACCTTGCCGTGATCCTTTCCGGACCCGATCTAAAGGTGCTGCGGCACTACGCCGAAGAGACGTTGAAGGTGGCCAGAACGATTCCTGGCGCTGCCGATACCGCCATCGAACAAGAGGCAGAGCAACCTCAACTGACTATTCAATTGGATCGCGAGCGTATGGCGCGATTCGGGGTACGTATCCGTGAAGTGCAGGACTTGATTGAACTCGCTGTGGGTGGCCGCGTGGTCAGCAGCCTGTTCGAAGGCGAACGGCGCTTTGATATCTCCGTGCGCTTTTCACCTGAGGCCCGTGCGGATGCAAACGCCATCGGCAGCATGCTGGTGCCGACTCGATCTGGCGCCCGTATCCCACTATCGGAAATGGCGGCAATCACCGTCGTAAACGGCCAGAGCATCATTGCACGCCGCGAGAATGAACGACAGATTGCGGTTCGAACCAACATCCGCGGTCGCGATCAAGGTGGCTTCGCATCTGACCTGCAGAAGCAGTTTGATCGGCAGATCAAATTGCCCCCGGGGTACCACGTGGAATGGGGCGGCCAGTTCGATAATTTGACGCGGGCGAAGAAGCAATTGTCACTCGTGCTGCCCTTGACCATCGCCATCATTTTCATCCTGCTGTTCTTTGCGTTCGGGTCTGCGAAAGATGCAGGACTGGTGCTACTGAACGTGCCATTTTCGCTTGTGGGCGGCAATTTGTTCCTGTGGCTGCGCGGCATCAACCTGAGTGTGTCCGCAGCCGTCGGTTTCGTCAGCTTGTTCGGCGTAGCCGTGATGAGCGGGGTGTTGGTAGTGTCTGAAATCAACCGGCGCATTCGTTATGAAGAGGCGCCGTTCCGGGATGCTGTGATTGGAGGCGCGCTAGCGCAATTGCGTCCTGTACTGATGATGATTGTGGTGGCAATGATCGGCATGGTGCCAGCCGCGCGCGCGACCGGCATCGGGTCCGACGTGCAACGCCCGCTGGCGACTGTCGTGGTGGGCGGCTTGGCATCTACGCTCTTTCTCACCTTCCTGGCACTACCATCGCTGGTCTATCTCTTCAAACGTCCGAGAAAGACGCTCACTGCGCCAACTGACCAAGAACCGACAGAAACCGAGGCCCAGTAGAAAATTGCCAAGCAGCAAAGAGGCCAAATAGCGAAGTTGCGTGGGCTCTGGCAGTCGGCGAAAGGGGCTGCTGCCAGAGGGACGCCTATCATCCGAAATCTCGGAAAACTGCGCGCTCCCGCCACCCGGAAAGGGAGGGTTCGCCATACTTGGAGAGAAGTCATTTCGGAAGGGAAATATTCGCTAAAAACTTGTGTTGAAAAACCAGGAAATCAATTGACACGGATACTTCAAATCTGTTGTAATCTGAGAGTTGGCGTTGCGCAGCAAAGTCAACAAACCAACCCTGTTCCTCAGTAGCTCAATGGTAGAGCATTCGGCTGTTAACCGAAGGGTTGTAGGTTCGAGTCCTACCTGAGGAGCCAATTCATTTTCCCTCCGAACTGATTATCCCCAGTAGTTGACATCGGCACCACTCGTGCGTCTGCACGATCCCGCCGAACATCCCAAAGAAAACCAACCATTTGCGCCGCTCCGGCATTCTGCGTCCTCAAGCTCCAGAGAGGCATGACGCGAGCCGAGGTGGCGCATTTCTCGTCTCTGACGGCCTATTTCTCGCACGGCCGTTTCTCCGCCCAGAGAGCGCTCGGCAAAATCGTTTCCATCGCCCGGAAACCTACGAGTCCTGACGCCTGTTTACCAGGTGTGTTCGTCTCCCACGTCATGAAACGCGCGCCAGATGGGCTTTCCCGCGTTCCGCTCCCTTCTCTGATCGAGTACCTCGGGTTTACCGTTTTCGCGGCTCTTGCGTATGTTTACATCGGAGGACAACAACAGCGCTTCATGAGCGTCCTCCGAGACCAGACAGACCGCGAGACGACCGCAAGGCGGACTCTCGCCGTGGTCCCAATCCACAGCGAGGTGAACCGTCTTGCCGATCCCATCCGAGGATCTCCAAACCATCGCGCGCATTCTCTCCGCCGGCTACCTCCGGTTGCGTTATCCGGGGCGCGGCAGATCTCCACTTGATACTCCCGAGAAGTCGAGCCCTCATGTACACGAGGTTGACGACTCCAAGAAAGGAGAACCACGTGGAAGACACGATTGAGCAACAGATCGCCGAACTCGGCCGCATGACCGTCGGGCAGCTTAAACAGAAGTACATCGAGGTGTTTGGCGAGGAGACCCGGTCGAACAACCGGCAGTTACTTTTCCGGAGGATCGCCTGGCGCATCCAGGCACTGGCCGAAGGAGGGCTTTCCGAACGCGCGCGCCGCCGCGCCCTCGAGCTCGCGAACGATGCGGACATCCGCGTCCGCGCCCCAAACAAGAAGGCCCTCGATCCGGAGGCCTTTCTGAAGGTGACGGCAAGGCTTCCGAAGCCGCACGATTCGCGACTGCCACCTCCGGGTGCCTGGCTGGAGCGGAACTATCGGGGCCAGCGGATCGCGATCAAGGTCCGCATCGATGGATTCGAGTTCGAAGGCCGCCCGTATAAGACGCTGACCGCCGCGGTGAACCAGGCGACCGGCGGACGATGGAATGGTTTTGCGTTCTTTGGGCTGCCCGCCCCTGGCGAGGTGAATCATGCCCAGGAATAGCTCGGTCAACCGGGGCTTGGGCAACACCACGGTACCGGTCGAACTGGCCAAACCCTCGACGGTGCGGTGCGCAATCTACACACGCAAGTCGACCGAGGAAGGCCTGCAGCAGGAGTTCAACTCGCTCGACGCCCAGCGCGAAGCAGCGGAGGCCTACTTCGGCGGCCTGCCTACCGAACAACGAGAGATTCTGGAGAACCGGCTGCTCAACAACACTCTGAAAGCGCTGGTATCGACTGTCGCCCTGGGCATGGGCTTTGATAAGCCGGACCTTGGATTCGTGGTGCACTTTCAACGGCTCGCGTCGGTGGTGCATTACTACCAGCAAGTGGGGCGTGCAGGTCGTGCCGTTGACGATGCTTACGGTGTTCTGCTGAATGGAACAGAAGATGACGCCATCGCGGAATTCTTCATTCGGTCTGCCTTTCCAACGTCGGCGGATGTCGATGCGTTGCTGAAGGTTCTGAAGTCCGCAACCGCCCCCTTATCGGTTCCGAAGTTGCAACAACACCTGAATCTGGCGGCGGGCAAGATCGAGAAGATACTGAAGTTCCTCTCACTTGAGTCACCGGCACCAATTCAAAAGGTGTCTGGCGGTTATGTGCTCAACCCCGTCAGGTGGCAAATGCCCGTCGAGCGGATTGAACGCATCACGGGGCTGCGCGTAGAAGAACAGCACCAGATGGGTGCTTATATGGCCAGCAAAGACTGCTTGATGCAGTTCCTGGCGGAGGCGCTCAACGACGCTGATGCAGAGCCGCGTGGCCGATGTGCAGCCTGTGCTGGGGAGCTCTTGCCAGAGGGCATCCCGGAGGACCTAAGTCAAGCTGCTGTTCGGTTCCTAGATCGGCTGGAGAATCCGATCGAGCCCCGAAAGCAGTGGCCACCTGGGCTATCGAATCCGAGCTTGAGAGGAAGAATCCCGGCTGAGGTTCAAGCCCAAGAGGGAAGGTCGCTCTGCCGCTGGGGTGACCCTGGTTGGGGCGAACTGGTACGCAAGGGCAAGCAGATTGACCATCGGTTCGATGATCGTCTGGTCGACGCGTCTGCTCGACTGGTCGAGAATCGTTGGAAACCAGAGCCGGCGCCGAGATGGATCACCAGTGTTCCTTCTCGACGACACGTCGGACTCGTCGCCGACTTTGCGAACCGATTGGCTCAGAAGCTGGGCCTTCCATTTGTGCAATGCATCGAAAAGACGCAGGATACGGAGCCTCAGAAGACCCGAGCGAATAGTTTCCAGCAAGCACAGAATCTTGTCGATGCATTTGCTGTCAACACAGCCCTCGTGAGAGCGGACCCTGTTTTGCTGGTAGACGACATGGTGGATTCCAGATGGACGTTCACACAGCTGGCTGTTTTGCTTCGCCAGGCGGGCAGTGGGCCAGTGTACCCGTTTGCGCTTGCAGACACTTCAACGGAAGATGGTGAGTAGGGAGATTTTGTTGGAGTCGACACTGACATCGGATACGCAAACGGTGCTCCTGCTTTGTGGGGAGCTCGGGCAGCGCGGCAATGGTCCGAAACCGCTAGGTTTGCGTCAATACAATAGCCTCGCGTCCTGGCTCAGAACGCAGGGACTTAGGCCTGGCGACCTGCTCACCACGGTTGGCCATTCGAAACTTCATGATCTGAGGACTCCCGAACTCAACCCCGACCGTGTCTCTCCGCTCCTCCAACGGGGAGCTGCGCTGGCGCTTGTCGTTGAACGATGGGAAAGAAGCGGCTTGTGGGTGATCAGTCGCAGTGATCGCCAGTACCCGGAACGGCTCAAGCGCTACCTCGGCACCAGCGCGCCACCTCTTCTTTACGGCGTCGGGGCCATGGACCTGCTGAACAGAGGCGGGCTCGCCGTAGTCGGATCGAGAGATCGCTCGGAAGAAGATGGTGAATACGCCCGCCGAATCGGCGAGTCTTGTGCAATTTAAGGAGTGCCCGTCATATCTGGTGCTGCGAAGGGCGTTGACCGGGACGCGATGTCTGGCGCGCTGGAGGCAGGTGGTTGGGCCTTGGGTGTCCTCGCTGAGGGGTTGGCCAAGACCGCAACCTCTGGGCAATATCGGGCAGGGCTTATCAGCGAACGCCTAACCCTTATCTCGCCATACGACCCGGACTCGCGATGGTTCGCCCACTTGGCGATGGAGCGCAACAAACTGATTTACGGGTCGAGCGATGGAGCTCTCATCGTGTGTAGCGCAGCCGAGTCTGGAGGTACATGGGCTGGTGCAGTTGAAGCACTTGATCACGGAAAGGTCAAGGTCTTCGTCAAGATGACCGGCGCGGTTGGGCCTGGAAATTCGAAACTTCAGAAAATGGGAGGCATCGCTTTCCCTCCGGAGCCGTGGGAAGACATACGCCGTCTGCTTACTCCGCCAGTTGAACAAGCGCCCCCACTCTTTGGAACTCCAACTCCGGATACAGATCCGAATGGCAGGAATGGCAGCCCAAGCAGCTTTGAAGTGCCTGCGGCGACAATCACCACTGATGAACAACTAGTCGCACCGGTGAGTCCTGCGCCGGCGGAAGTATCGTGCGATGCATCGCCGTCCGAAGAGATTTCCGACACAACTGCGTCCGACGCATACCAATTAGTCATCGACGCCGTCCTTCGGCTTCTGACGGAAGCCAGAACGGACGAATGGATGGCTGAACAAATGAAGGTTCGTGTCCCCCAAATGAAGGATTGGCTTGAGAGAGCAGTGGCGGAAGGTAGCGCGCAGAAGCTTAAGAAGCCGGTTCGGTACATAGCCGTCACCAGCACGCTTTTCAACCCATAATCTCGGGACGCGTATTCACCAGGTAAGCGAGCCCTCCGTTGCACAATGGTCTCTCTTGATCTCCAGGACAGCAAGACGCTCTTAGCACTGTGTCGGGCAGGACGGCTCTATGAAATCGAGGACTGGATCACGGCTGGCAAGCCGTTGATCGTAGACCCTTCCGTCCGGAAGACTCCGCTGGAAGTCTCGATCGACACCGGCTTTCACAGCATGATTGTTTTGCTGGTGCGTAACGAGCCGTGCCGAGAGGTGAAGAACCGGGCGCTGGCGCGTGCGGTAGAGAAGAGAAAACCCGAACTAGCGAAACTCCTGGTCGATCACGGCGCAGACACTTCGACCGTTCCGTTCATCGATGTTCTACGAACCTGGGATGCAGACCTGGCTCGGTTCTTTCTACAGCGCGGCACCGATTTCCTGACCGAGATGCCGTTCTCTGTCGCGTTCAGCGAGAGAATTCGGTCGGCCCTTCGGATTTTCAAGGAATGTGTAGAGGCACATCCTGAAGTTGCTGCCCAGTTGAAAGCGCAGTCGGAGATGGCTCTACGACATTTCACTCGGCAGGGAAACCTGAAGTGGGTCAGCCTGATGCTCTGGGTTGGCGCTGATCCTAGGGCTCGAGGTCCGGAGGTCGACTCCCGATATGGTGATGATCCGGAATGTCACAGCTCCGCCATGGAGGAGGCCTGTTTTCAGGGATCGTTCGAGGTTCTACGCAGGTTCAAGCCGAGCGGGGAGTTGGACGATCTCTCTCTGCTACTTAAGGAGGCTGCGCACTTTGGGCATGCGGATGTTGTCCGGTACCTCTTAAGTCTCGGCGCCGAACCCAACAACAAGAGTAATGGCGGTTCCACGGCGCTGGATTGTTGCCTCTGGCATTTGGAGTTCGAGGACACCGACCACATTCGGTTCAAGAAGCCGATTACCAGATACGGAGCACGTCGGACGTGGGAGACGCTTCAAGTCCTCCTCGGAGCCGGCGCGCGTTGGCGGCCCGACGATCGCAGCTCAGTCAATCAGCTGCGCCGAACTCTGCTGGGTTGCGAGCCAACTCTTGTCATAGACATTCTCAATTTGCTTAAGTCCAGTGGAGCGGCCGGGCAGGACGCAATTCGGGACGTCGTCAGCACACCGTCAATGCAGAAGCACTTGGCCGACAAGAACTGGCATCTACAGCGACTCGGAGTGGTTGAGAAGCCAAGCAGCAAACCCTCCTACATCTCGTATCGCCTTCTCTCCAGATTTAATCGAGAACGACTCTACGAGGAGGTTTGGTCCGAGCCGATGTGGAATCTTGCTTCGAAGTATGGCGTCTCCGATGTCGCACTCGCCAAGACGTGTCGAAAGCTCAAGGTGCCGCTGCCCGGGCGTGGGTACTGGGCAAAGGTGGCCGCCGGCAAGGTTACTCGCACACGCCCGCCTCTGCCGGTCTTTCCACCACCCTCGGCTCAGAATCGAAAGGCGGGGCAATAGTGGTCTCGCGCGGCAGCCGCGTTGACTGACACCCAACGAGGCAACATAATGGTTCAAGAAAGTTGAACTATTATGCAGACCGCCGAACGCCACCGCGAGCTCTTTGATGTCGCTCAACAGCAAGGCGGTTACTTCACGGCAAAACAGGCCGCTCGGCTTGGATATACGGCGAACAAGCGAAACTACCACGTGGGTGCCGGGAACTGGGTTCGCGAGCACCGCGGCATCTATCGGCTGGCTCTGTTTCCCGCTCCGGATAGACCGGATCTGATCCTTTGGTGGCTGTGGTCCCGCGGACGAGATGACCGCCCAGCTGGCGTGTTCAGTCATCGGACTGCGCTCAGTCTCCACGATCTGACCGACGTTAATCCATCAAAGATCGATCTCACGGTTCCGCCAGCTTTTCGAAAGGGTTCCGCGATCCCCGCTGTCCTGCATCTTCACTATGCAGCAGTGCCGGATTCCGACCGGGAGGTCATCGCTGGTGTGCCCGTAACTATCGCCCTCCGAGCCATCGTCGACGTGTGGGTTGAAGGGACCATGCCGAAGCCCGCTCTTCAAACAGCATTTGCTGAAGCGATGCGTCGAGGTACGATCACGAAACGCCAAGTCGATCACGCACTCAAGCAACCGGACGTGGCGGAGATTGTGAACGAACTCGAAGGACGCAAGAGATGACCCGTGCTCGCCAGTACAGCTCAGGCCCAGCGCTCCGCACGGCACTCGAGGAGCGCCTTAAGAAGATCTCCCGCGACGAGGCCATCGATCTCCAGCGCCTGCGTCGTCAAGTCGCATTCGATCGCTTCCTCGTACGCCTGTTTGCCGGCGACCAATCCGATTGGGTCCTGAAAGGTGGCTACGCCATGGAACTCCGCTTCCAGATGGCGAGAGCGACCAGGGACCTGGACTTCACCGTCCGCAGCAAGCCCGGCGGCGCTGGCGACATGGTCCTGGCACTACTGCAAGACGTCGGTGCCATCGACGCAGGTGATCATTTCACCTTTCGTGTTGGCGAGGCCGGTATGGATCTCGATGGAGCTCCGTACGGTGGCTCGCGCTACCCGGTTGAGGCGATCATGGCCGGGCGCACCTTCGTGAAGTTCCACCTGGACGTCGGCATTGGCGACGTGATCGTAGATCCCCCAGATACCGTTCCGACGCGCGATTGGCTAGGCTTCGCGGGGCTGAGAGCTCCTTTGATCCCTGTGATCCAAAGCGAGCAGCAGTTCGCGGAGAAGATCCATGCCTATACCCTTCCGCGTGACGGAGCCCCGAACAGCCGCGTGCGTGATCTCGTCGATCTCGCGCTCCTCGTCCGGTCCGGGATCATGGACACAGAGCGCGTAGCCGAGGCAATCAGGAGGACGTTCGCCAGGCGCGGCACACACGATCTTCCCGCTGATCTGGGGCCGCCACCGGAAAACTGGGTCGCGCCCTTCGCGGCCATGGCGGAGGAGTGCTCACTTGGGATTGACGCCGCGACGGCTTTCCAGGAGGTTGCCGCCTATCTGCGCGACGTCCGTCGGCAGACCGAGTGAGAGCGTGCGAGCCGGATCACCCTCTATGAGATTCTCCGGATGTTAAACAATCTCCGGTTCGGAGCGTCGCCAAGGGCAATGTGGTCTCACGCAGTAAAATCAAGCACTTGCCACGCCCCCGGCCTGGCTCTCCAAAGACGCCCGGGGTCGATGGAGCCCGAGAATACTCGTCTGCCGATTATGGCGACTAGGGCCAACGACCACGATTTTGCCCTACGGAGCCATTCCTTCAAGTCGTTGATTTCACTAGTGACGTTTTCCAGAACCGCGCTAAGCCCTTTAGAATCTGCTTCGGGACCGATCTGAGGTTCACCCAGTCCAAAAGTCCTCACCAACTTCCGAGCGGCGCGTAATTCAGGAGTGACGCGAGAGGTTCAAGTCCAGCCCCCCTTTCCACACGCACGAGTGCGATTGAAGTGCCTTATGGAGAAAATCGCTGGTGCGTTTACTCGGGCCAGCAGAGGACAGTCTTCCGCCCGATGAATATCCTCTTCTGTCCAATCTTCACGTGGGGCTGAACCGTCTTGCCCCCGTCGCCAGTGCTTCGAAAAATGCCTTTGAGCCATTGATTCCCCTCACGTACCAGCACTGTCATACAGGAGCGAAGCTCCCGCCCAGCAAGTTTGAATTCTGCTTTACCCCCGGCGTTGAGCCACTTAAGTCGGCTTTGGCTTTGTCTAGGGGTCTGCCGAGCCAGCTGGCCAATCCGCTCCATTATTCGCTCTCCAGCGCTCTGCTTTGCGCGTGCATAGTCTTGCAGAAATGCCGCAACACCGTTGAGGCTTCTCGGGCGCGGGCCCGAATTCCGGCAGAACAAAATGCCGGCGCGTACCAGCTTTTCGACTTTGCGCCACTGGAGTTCATCTGCGCGTCTTGGTGCTCGAAAGGCGGATCCCATCCTGTTGAGTGGCTGCGCACAGCTCGGGCAAGGATAGCCAACTACAGATAGTGCTGCGATCGGTCTCTTGAATACCTTCCGGCAGGCAAAGCAAGCGTACTGCACTAGAGTTGGCAAAACGTTACCTCGAGATTATGGTCTCTCTGATGATAATCCCAGTTACATCGAAAGACACCTCCGGAGCCCACTGTCCAAATCTTGCGTGGTTTATGAGAAGTAGCTTCTGCCACCAATCATGTAGAACTGTGTCAATACGCAAGTAAAAAAGGGGATGCCGATAAAAATTGTGAACACGCTTTAACCGCAAGTCCAAGGCTCGCCCCGTACTCGATAGGGCTGAGAAAGCCAAGGGAGATCTCGATCTGAGCTACTGACGCGGGCATACAACACCGCTTGGATGCGATCCCGCTGTTCTCTTCGATGTCTACGAGCAGGCACGATCAACCTCCAGCCACGCGGCGCGCCAGTTGCACAGTCGGGTTCCTCCATCGCCGATCCCACACACTTGAAATCACTTCGAAAACTCTCCTTGCAAAGCACTGCGACACCCCCGCCAAACTAGCAGCTCCGCTTCTAGGCCGAAGTCGAAGCCACGCTTCTGCCCCTATGGTCTACACCCATTCGTGGTCGCACAGCCATCGTCATCTATGGAGCCAAGCTAGGGGCATTCGCCGAGATCCAGGAGTTAGCCAAAGAACCGCCGCAGGCCAAACCTCCGGCCTGGAAACCTAGGATAGCGGGCGGCTTCCATTCCACCTTGGGTCCTGCCGGCCCCATCGTCGGCTGAATACCCGAACCACCAACGCCTTGGGGCTGTGGGCCATGGCCGAAGCCTCCGAGTGAACTTCCGTCTCCACCTGCTCCTGGGGCAGTGATCCCGCACCCCGCAGGTTCGCCAGCCTGTATTCCGTTGATAATACCATCCGCCACGGAGATATCATCTGTGTTCAAATATCCGAAGTAGCCCTCAATATTCTCGGAGAAACTCTGTGTGGCTGTAGCTGCGGCTTGCCAAGCGGAGGCGGCATCGAAGCCAGTGGGCGTAACTCGTCCGAGAAAGTCCCCGAGGAAATGCAGAGTGGCGCCGGAGAACCCCGCGCCCGTTCCGATAATCGCACCAGAAACCTGAGAGGCGATGTTCTCCTTCACCATGTAGACGTACTGCGTGGCAGCCAATTTGCCGGTGGGATCCACGAAGCGTAGGGGGTTGTTACGGGCATACGCATATGGATGTTGGGTGGCAGGATTGAAAAAGGAGCCCGCTATCGGATCGCGCTGCAGGAACCGGCCGTTAGGGGGATCGTAGCTGCGTGCCTGCATCAAGTACGAACCGCTGTTGCTATCCCAGTGTGCGCCATTGTAGGTAAACGGGTTATATCTGGCCGAGCTGGAGATGAAGGAGAACGTGCCGGAATTCTGGATGATTTCACCCCAAGCGTCGTAACCATAGCGATGCACGACCGAGCCGGATTCATCGGTAATCGCGGTCACGGAATCCATCAGGCCAAGGAGAAAGAAATGGGTGAGGCCGGCCCGTGTGACAAAAAGTAGTTCACCCGAGTCAGGATGATAGGTATAGCGCTCCCGCGCTGCGCCAGCCTGATAGATTTGGAGAACACGCGTCGAATCGTATACATACTCGAGGTCAGCAGGAAGCCCAATGCGGCGTCCGAACACATCGTATCGATACTGGTTCGGCCCGACGGATCTAAGCTGATTCATGACATCGAAGGTGCGGGTCTGGGCGCTTCGCTGGATCTGGTTGCCGCTGGCGTCATAGGAATAGTTATGCGATGCCGTGGATAGTAGTTGGTCACCTGCTCCATATACGGATGCGTCGTGTTGCCGATTGCCGACTGCGTCGTAGGCCCATGATTCCGAACGATTGCCCAAGCTCGTGGATGTCATGGCTTCGGCGGTGAGTCGGTCCAAGAAATCGTAAGTCCAGGAGACCGTGCCGTCGTTAAGCAGTGCGCCCGTCCGTCGGCCGGTAGCGTCATAGCTAAGGGTCCACGAGCGCACCACAACGTTGGAGCCGTCACGGAGGATCAAGTCCTTCACAAGGCCTCGCGTTGTGTAGGTGTAGGTTACGGAAGACCCATTGCTATGGAGCATGATGGTGCGACGGCCGTTGGCGTCATAGGTGAAGCGAGTCCAAGCTCCGCCGGTAGTGACCTCTGCCAGCAGACCGTTGCTGTTGTAGGTATAGTTGGTGACGGAGCCATCGGGAGCAGTGAGAACAGTGCGCCGACCCGCGAGGTCGTAATCCACGGCAACCGTGCGACTATTCGGGTAGGTTGCCGAACGAAGGCGGTTTGCCGCGTCCCAGGTGAAAGCAGTAGTGCTTGTAACAGCCCCTTGCTGGTCTGTCACCTGCGTCATACGGGAGAGATCGTCGAAGCTGTAGGTGACGATGCGATCTGGTCGGGTCTCCGCCGCAAGCCTTCCCAGTTGATCATAGCTGGCTGTAATGCTGGCGCCTGTGGGCCGGAGGACGCTGGCGAGGACCGAATCCGGCGTCCAGTTCGATGTTGTCGTCGCGTTGCCAGAGGTGGTTCTGGAGAGTTCGCGACCACCAGCGTCATAGGTGTAGAAGGACTCTCGCTCCAGTGCGTCCGTGACTGCACTGACTTGACCACGGAGCGTTCTCTGATATCGATGTACTTGTCCGAGAGCGTCGGTGACGCTTGCCAAGTCTCCGGAACAATCGTAGCCATAGGTGGTCATCAGATTCAAAGCGTCCGTCGCTGTAGCCAGCTTTCCAAATTCGTTCCAGGTGAATTGGCCCAGAGTCTGGCCATCTTTGCGGACGCGCGTCACTCTGTTGTAGCCGTCGTACTCGAGGTCGGCCTGCGAACCGTTCGCGTCAAAGTAGCGGATCACATTTCCGGAGCTGTCGTACATATAGTTTTTGGTTGCGCCGCTAGGGAGCCGTTCCCGAATCATGTCGGAGAAACTGTTGTAAGCGTATTCCGTGGTGACACCAGAGCCATCGGTGGACGCGATGCGACGGCCATGACTATCCCAGGTGAAGCTGTGCTCTGACACGACATTATTGAGGAGGTCTCGCACTTGACGGCGCAGCAGGTTACCGCTCTGATCGTAGAAGTGTTCTACTACGTCTCCGTTGGGCCTTATGATCCGGTGGATCAAATTCAGCGCGGTGTATTGATAGCTGGTGGTGATTGTTGCGCCGTCAACCGCTGTATTGGTCTCCGAGATGAGATTGCCTAGTTCGTCGTAGGCGTAGACAACCTGCCGTCCGGTGGGCAATTGGATGCTTGTCATGCGGTCACTGGTGTCATAGGCATAGGAAGTGACGCGCCCGGTTCCGTCGTCCCGTGAGAGCATATTGCCTTTGGTATCGTACACCTCCACCACCACCGCGCCACCGGGTAGCAGAACCTTACGGATACGATTTACCAGGTCGTAGACGATCTCCATGCGACGGCCCTGCGCATCGATCATGGCAATGACCCGGCCTGATTCATCGAATTCCTGTCGGGCACCCGTACAGCCGCCCGGAGTATGAATGGCCGTGAGCAGGTGGGTGCCGCCACTGTAGTCGAAGCTACTCTGTCTACCCATCTGATCTGTGATGCTGGCAAGCCTGCCCTGCCCATCGTAGTGATATTGCAATCCGAAGCCACGAGTGTCGCGGATGGCGGTGATCTTTCCGTCACCATCGCGTGAAATGACGATGTTTCGGCCAGTCCAGGAAGCGATGCCTGTAGCGGAAATCAAGGTGCGATTCCCAGCTCGGTCGACTACCTCGGTCACTTTGCCGTCAGCCAGAAGAAAGGTCAATCCTTCTCTAGTTTTCAGACGGAAGTTTATCGGGCGGTAAGTCTGGAATGCCGGTCCACCCAAGCACACAAAGCCTTCCGAACCGCCCAGAAACTGCGGACAGTCCAGATTTACCAACTCATCGCCAGATCCCGCAGGAGCAAGGTAGCGGTTCTCCAAGGTCGAAATGATTGGGTTGCTCTGGTAAGGAACGAACTGAAACTGGACGCGACGTCCGTTGGGCAGGGTGACGTAGGCATGGTAGGAAGCATCAATCCGCAGATCAAAGTCCCCAAAAGAAAGGGACCATCCGGGTCCAAAGTCAGTGGCATAGGGCTTGGCTGAGTTGTAGTGACGTTTGACCACTACAGGGAAGCCGGAAACTGGGATAGTTAGGTCTTCGAAACTCACCGCAAATTTGCCGGGCTTGTAGGCTCCCGAAAGCACGCGCAACTCGGAATAGACAGAGAGCTCCTGATTCTGATCTTTTGCTCGAAGGCGCAGTAGGTAGGGATTATCCTCCAACAGGGAGGCTGGGAATGTGGCGATGGACGCGTGATCGAGGTTGGAGACTCCCTGCGACAGAGGCAGCCAAACAGAGCTTCCTGAAATCTGATAGTCCAAATGCCAATCAATCAGATTGTCATCGTTTACAGAGGCAACAATGGTTGTGTCGGCGCTGAGGGTTGAGTATCCCGTCGGCGCGTGAATGGTTAGCGTAGGCGGGGTGTCATCCACCGGCCCCACGGTGAGCGTGAAGCTATGAAGCACGTTGTTCTCGGCAGAATCGCGAATGCGCACCACAACCGGATGTGATCCCTCCTGAGCAGGAAGGGGCGTCCATACAATCCGTCCGAAGCTGGAGATAGTCATGCCTTCTGGAGACGCGGTCAGTGTGTATTGGAGGGCGTCGAACTCTGGATCGGTGGCAAGAATCTCATAGGTGTAGGACGCCGCGACTCGTGTTTCAGTCGGTGCGGTGGAAGTGATGACAGGCGGGAGATTTATTGCCGGGCTCATCGTCAAAGTCCAAGTCTGGAGATCCACTGCGCCGACGGTGTCACGCACCGAGATGGTGACGGTGTGGACGCCGACCTGTACTTCAGTTGGGGTCCAAAGCAGAAGCCCGGTGGTAGGGTTGATGCTCATGCCCGCGGGAGCTTCTTGCAGGGACCAGTTCAGCACGTCGCCAGCATCGGCGTCTGTGGCCTTGGCGGAGTAGCTATATGTCTGAGCGACTGTGCCGATCAGTGGTGGCACGGTGGTGATGACCGGACCACGATTGAGGTCCTGCACAGCGACTGTATAGTGCTGTGTCGCTGTTGCTCCGGCCAGATCGCGCACCTGCAGAGAAACGGGGAAGCTTCCCAAGGTGGTCGGCAGCCATTGCACCAGTCCCGTGGCGCTGTGCACAGACATGCCAGCCGGGCCGCTTTCCAGTCGATAACTCAGAAGGTCCGCTGCATCCGCATCCACGGCACGTAGTGTGTAGGCGTACATGCGACCTTTGGACGCGCTAGTAAGAGGTGTGGACGAGATCTGTGGTGGAGTATTGATGATCTGAGTTTCCACGAATAGATTGAATGACTGGATGGTGTTGCGGTCTCGCGAATCAGATACGCGGAGATGGATACGATGAGCGCCGCCCTGGCCAGGGCCGGGTATCCAATCAATACGTCCGCTTTCCGCGTCGATACTGATACCTAGGGGAGCGGATGCAATTTGCCAAGTGAGCGTTTCACCGGCATCGGGGTCACTGGCGATTGGTTGATAGAGATAGGCTGCTCCGGTGCGGCTGCGCGTAGCTGGAGCTGTCGTGATAGTCGGCGGGGTGTCACCGCGCTGTGATCGTGGGATGGGCGTTGCGGAGCTTTCCGTTCCCAATGGAGACTCTACGCCCTCCGCGTTCACCCAGCGCACCTGGTAGTAATACGTTGTGTTGTTGGTGAGGCGCTGATCGGAGTAAGTACCAACGGTAGAGATATGCCCATTCTTGATGGCGACCGCCGATCCATCGGTAGTACGACGATAGATGTTGTAGCTGTGAGCCCCGGGGACGGGTGTCCATCGCAGATCGACACCTGCGTCTTTGCCGCGAGTGAGCAGGTCATCGACCGTGACTTGTGGCCCGAGCCCGATCAGAAGCTGTGCGGAGGCTTGATTGTTGTCTTCGTCTCCCTCCAGTACTGAGTGATCGACGTCGGCGGTGACCACAAGGTTAAGGGGGCCAGACGTTGGATTTTGCCAGATCACCTGGACGTCTTCATATTCACCAGGCGACAGGGCGCGGCTGGTGGTAGCGTAGCCAAGCACGGCGCCGCCGGGACCGTTGCGGAACTCGACGCGATGCACACCAGCGAGGGAGGCTCCACCATTACCGATGCGCGCAAGCAACTTGGTCTGCGCAGGAAAGTTGTCGTCGAGGCGCCGCAGAAGCGACGTCAGCAAATCTGGGGCAGAGTTGGGTTGTACGGTAGTAGCGTATAGTCCATTCGCACGAAAATTGTTCAGGCCTGGTACCTGCCAATTCGGCGTGACGGTTCGGGGAACGGAAAGATCATCGTTGATGTTGGTTACGGAATAGGCGTGCTGATTCCATACCTGCCTGGTGTTGGCCCAGTTTCCGTTCGCTCCTGAATAGACACGGATTCCAAAGTCCGTGCCTTCGCGCATGGGAGTTGCAGGAACTACGATGTCGGCGTGACCATCGCCATCCACATCGGCCACGATGGGCATTTCGACGGCGGTGGCCGATGACCGTGAGGTTTGGAACAAGATGGTTCCATCGGAGCCACGTACAATGTACAGGAATTCTTCGTCCGCGAAGACCACTTCGGCGCTGCCATCATTATTGAAGTCGAATACAGACGAGGAGGTAACCCCAGAGCTGGTGTCGATGATAGGAAAGGACCACTTCACGGCGCCATCACTTTCATAGACAATGTAGTTGTCGCGATCTGCGATTCCAATTTCCGGCACGCCATCGCTATCGAAATCGGCAACCACTGGGGCGCCTGCTCGGACGTAGTTGATAGATGGTGCTACCGTCCACTTCGTGGCGCCATCATGCTCCAGCATCGTGAGGTTGTTTGACGTGTCAGAACGGATGATAATTTCGGGGTTGGGGTCGTCATCGAAGTTGCCAATGGCAGCCAGTCCGTCACGTAGATAGGCGGGTGAGTTCTCGCGATTCCAGTACACCGTTCCATCGGCGCGATATGCGGTGGGCCCGGCGATGACTTCCAGTTTGCCGTCTAGATCAAGGTCAGCGACTACGGAATGTTGCGCAGTGCCCGAGAACAGCGCGCCCGTGGCGTGAGCGCCTTTCCATAACAGTGTGCCATCGGATGTGTAGACAGATTTGCCAATGACGAGTTCCACGGAGCCGTCTCCATCCAGATCAGCGGCGGAGATACTTGCCCAGCATCGATTGCGCGCAATGCTGTCATCGACGCGTTCGGCTCCTCGCCATTTGAATGCCCCGTCGTGCTCAAAGACGATCATACGACAGCCTTCGTCAAGCGTAATGAGCTCCGCTCTGCCATCGTCGTCAATATCGGCAATCGTGACAGAAGCAAGTGGATGGGTCTGCAAGGTGGGGTCTGTGATGGAAAATATAGGGCTTCCAGAGTCACCAGAGACTACACGCAAAATACCATCTCGTTCTTCGGCCAAATGTTCACCGTACTGATAGGTGGTAAACACCACGTCCGGAACACCATCTCCGTTGATATCCGCGACGGTGGGCGTGTTCATCACAGCGCGGGCTTGAGGCGCCTCGGTGAATGTGTCGCGAATCCACTTTATTTGTGGGTTCAGATCAGAAGAGGACGGCAAAGAGAAAAACGTATCCTGACCGGAATGCCGGACATTGTTGGTTTCGTCAGTTTCCGGTATTTGGTTGCTGGCATCCACCATGACGTGAATGATATTTCCACGGAAAACTTGCGTTCCCGCAACGGAGATGTTCACTTGTACCTCGTCAGAGGCCGCCAGATAAGTGTCAACGAGAGTGGAGCCCAGTAGGGAATCAACTCCTTCGTCATAGGTAGCGTTGCCATTCCGATCCTCAAAGGCGACTACCCTAAACCCTCCCGACGTGGCCGCAGTTCCGCCGTTTGACAGTGTTGCGATGAGAGTTCCAGATACAGCCAATGTTTGGGAGTCGGCAGTGAGCGCGCTCTGAATATGAGTGACGACGAGGTCAGAGGATGCCTGCGAAAACATCCAGATGACAGGAAGCAAAGGCAGCAAAAAGTAACGCTGCAATTTCATAGTGAAAATCTCCAAGGCGAGACACAGGGATACTAGCGACGGAAGACCAGCAGATAGAGGAATCCGATACCGACAAGAGAAGCCGACCAGGGTTCCGGGATAGTGCCAGCTTCAGAAAGTGGCTCAACGACCACGTACCCGTTCAGATAAAGTACGTCGGCCGTATCGGGGTCAAAGTGCGCAAGGCCAGCAGCATCCGTGCGGCTCAGTGTTCCATAAAGCCACATGGTTTGACCCGATTCCAGAAGGGGCACGGTGAAGAGCAGCGCGAGTGACACATCATCCGGGGCGGTGGATGGCACCCCGTTGAAGTTATCCAGCCAGCCTTCATAGGCATGAGTATAGATGTCGCCAAAGACATACTCCGGCTCGTCAATTTCCCAGGAGGAGAAGGCTATGGCGTCGGGTGGAGCGAGCACCGGGAGCGAGGCGGAAATAAATTCGCCATATTCATTGAAAAACGAGTTCTCATCGCGCGCGATGTCAGGGTCAATGAAAAAGATCCAACTTAGGTTGGTGAGGGTGGCTCCGGTATCGTTTGTCCAAGCAAAGCGGAACTGCTCCAGGTGCTCGGGACCCTCAGTGGCTTCAAAGCCTTGCCAGGAGGGATCGAAGTAGACCTGGAACGTGGATGGGGACCCATAGTGCAGAAACGCTTCCAGGCTCTGGACTTGAATCGCGCCGGCCATTGCAAAGCCCGCAAGATGTACCAGTAACGTGCAGAGCAAGCCCCCACGCAGCAAATGTGAGCAGATCATACAAAGGCCTCCACATGGACCCCGTAATTCGCAAGCGAGCCGTATCACGTCCCGCGCATTTTTTTGTGAAGAGATCTTGGCTCTGCGGTTGGTGGTTGATGAATCGCAGCATCAGCCACATAGCGTGACGGAGCAGCGAGTCACGAAGTACGATAGGGAAACCCATGGATCCCAACAACACGTTTGATCACATCGATCAGATTTTCGCGGAGGTGTCCGAACTAGCTCCGGCAGATCGGGAGGCATATCTCGCCGAGCACTGCAAAGGGAATGAGAAGACGGTGGAGACGGTGCGGAGGCTACTGGCTGCGCAGTCCCAAATGGGCGATTTTCTGCAGGCGCCGTTGCTGGACTTCAGCGGGCGCATGTTTGGCGCTTATCGCGCTGTTGAGGAAATCGGCCGTGGTGGCATGAGCGTGGTGTATCGAGGCGAGCGCGTGGATGGGAGCTTCGACAAAGAGGTGGCCATCAAGGTCCTGCTGGTGCAAATGGACGGGGGCATATATGCGGCGGAGACACAGATTCTAGCATCCCTGGAACATCCCTCCATTGCGAGGCTTCTGGACGCCGGTGTTACTCCGATCGGGTTGCGGTACCTTGTGATGGAGTTTGTGGATGGCGTGCCATGCACGGATTACGCCGAGGCAGATACCGAGGAGAAGAAGCTAACGCTGTTTCTTCAGGTATGCGCTGGAGTACAAGCTGCCCACGGCGCGCTTATCATTCATCGGGACCTGAAACCATCTAACATCTTCGTCACGCACGGCGGACGTGTGAAGCTGCTCGACTTCGGCATTGCGAAGCTACTCACGCACGATGCTACCCAGACGGTCGGCACACGTGCATATACGGCGGACTACGCGAGCCCGGAACAGATTCTAGGTAGGGCCTCCGGCACCTCAAACGATATTTACTCACTCGGTGTGTTGCTATGTGAGTGGCTGGGCGGAAAGGTTCCCCGCAAACTAAGTCATTTGGCTCTAGGGGAGATAGTAGAGCAGGTGAGAGACAGAGACGTAGTGGATCTGCCACTACGCGGAGATCTCAAGCAGATAGCTGGCAAAGCGCTACGAAATCGCCCCGAAGAACGTTATTTGTCGGTTGCCGAGCTGACAAGGGATGTGGAACGTTATCTGGCAAACGAAGCGGTTGAAGCCAGGTTTCCCACTTGGTCTTACCTAGCTGGGAAGTTTGTCTCCCGGCATCGCTACGCAACTTTCTTCGCTGCTTTATTTGTAGTATCTCTGGCGACAGTGGCGGCTATCGCCTGGAGACAGGCCACGCTGGCGGAACAGCGTTTCGATCAGGTGCGGGCGCTGGCGCACAATGTCATGTTTGAGCTCCATGACGAGGTGCAGCCGTTGAATGGATCGCTGCCAGCCCGCAGGATGATTGTTCTGCGCAGCCTTGAATACCTGGACGCTCTTGCCAAGGACGCACAAGGACGACAGGACCTTCTTCGGGACCTTACCCGTGGCTATCTGCGTCTTGCCGAAATTCAGGGCAAGGACTATGAGGCGGCTAGCGTGGGAGAATCCGAATCCGCACAACAACAAATCAGCAAGGCGCTGGCGACGGCACAGGCGCTGGTGAAGCACGATGGAAGTCTGCAGAATAGGAGACTTCTGTACGCGGCATGGATGGCGCAGAGTTCGGCGCTTGCATTGCAAGCCAAATATGAAGATGCGGCTGTGCCCGCGCTATCGGCCAGGCGGTTGGCTGCGGACCTGCTGAATCAGTACCCAAAAGACGCCGAGGTGAAGGCGGAGCTGGCTCGAGCGGAAGTTGACTATGGCGATGCCATTTCTGACCGGACGGACAAACAGGAGTCGCTACAGAATCTGCAAAGCGCTGTTCGTCACTATGACGAGTTGGTGTCTGACGGAGTGGCGACGGAGGAAATGCTGGATCAGCGAACGCGTGCCCTCAACTATCTGACTTCTTTTTATTTCCGGAATCAACAGATTCAGGAGGCCAGGAAAGCCTGTGATGCGGGTCTAGGGAGTGCCAAAAGACTCTATGAGCGGAACGCACGCAAGTATCTGGCGAACTATGCGTCAGCCGTCGGGCAATCAGCAGCCATTTCCAATGAGATGAAGGACTACCCGGCTGCCATCGCCAACTATCAGGAGCAGCTGCGCTTGAGGGAGGAATTGCTTTCCTGGAATACGGCGGACAAAGTCACGGCACTTCGGGTTGCGGCCACGATGATACGTTTGGGCTTCGCTTATCAGCAAGCAGGCCGGATAGGCGAAGCTGTTTGGTGGGGAGAGCGGGCGTTGCAGCAAACTCTTGCGCTTCACCGTCAAGATACTGACTCACAAATCATTGTCAATGAGTTGTTCTACGCGCGGCTAGATCTGGCGCAATCCTATATGTTGGACAAGAGGACATCGCAGGGGTGTTCCCAGCTTGCGGAAGTACAGGCATTGGTACGCACAAGACCGGGTCTGGCTCGAACGGCGGCTGGGCAGACGAAGAGGCTGGAAAATCTCAGTCAGCGTTGCTCCTTGAAACCTGAGGGCTAAGTTTGTTGTAGAGCCAGGCTCGGGAGAAATCCCAATCCCGCTTGACGGTTGCTACGGATGCATCCAATGCCTCAGAGATCTCGGAAAAGTCCAGACCACCAAAGAAGCGCATCTCTACCACCTGCGCTTTTCGTTCGTTCAGGATGGCTAGTTCCTCAAGAGCTCGATCCAGGTCGATGATCTGTTCGACCGGCATATTCCAGTTGTGTGCGCCAAATTCCACGTCGGGAGTCAGTTCGAGGCGTTCATGAGAACTGGGCCGTTTCTGGGCCAATCGCGCACGGATGCTGTCGACCAACAACATACGCATGGTTCTAGATGCAAGGGCGAGGAAGTAGGTTTTGCTTCGCCATTCCCGGTCACCCAGGCGCATCCACGCTTCATGGACAAGCTGTGTGGCCTGCAGGCTGGGCGATTTGACGGAGCGTCCGAGATGAATCGCTGCGATCTTGCGTAGCTCCGCGTATACTTCTTCCACCTGTGAGGCGTCGAACATGCGTTCCTCTATCTTAGCTGGCAACTCATCGGCTCGGAATATCGCATGTACGCGGGAACCAAATGCCGCAAGATCTGTGACAGCCAGCACAATATCGGCATCATTCCGAAGCCTGCCAACACCAGCAACGCGACCAGGACCTAGGCCATGCGCGAATCAAAACTCTTCCGAAACAACTGTTCGCCGAAAGTTCGAAACCATACCCGGAATGTTCGCTGGTTGAGAAATAGCCTGAAGGAGAAGTCAAAGCAACCAAATACTGGCTGTTGAATCTGGCGGATGGAGTGCTAAGGAATCTCGTCCAACACGCCGAACGACGCTGGATGATCGAACGGGACTACGGAGATCTGAAGCAGGAACTCAGTCTCGGCCACTGCACCTGAAGGTGGCTCCGGATGCAGATTGGCGACTCTGCGGAAACGTCTTCGGCTTCCCGGCAAGTCCAGATGGTCCTGCCATTTCCGAGATTCGGACTCGCTGTTGTCCTCAATCTATTCCGCTGACCCTGTTTTGTGTCGATTTTCAGCATCCTGCTATCGCGAAGACGTACCCCCGACCGCCCTCGGTGGTACGTCCTACCAGACGATTTGTTCGATCGATCAGATCCACACCACCGATACGCTTCAAGGTGTCGTGAGGCAATCAAATCCGGTCGATACGGGCACGAATCATCCGGGAGAGTTCGTGGCGAGCTCGAGCTTCCATCTCTTGACCCACGTTCTCAAGAACGATCGCGTAGGTCTCCTGAATCGTCGCATTGAAGGGAGCGCGCTGAGCCACCGGCTCGATGAAAGGCAGAGCCTCGATCGCTCGGCCGTCTTCGATCAACTGCCAAGTGACACGGCAAGCATCTGAGATCCTTGCAATCTCAGCCTCGCTCGCTTCGAGTTCAACATGCACCTCTCTTACTGCCAGGATGCTGCATTGGCTGTGACGAAGCGCTCGCGTGGTGACCGGGTTGAGGTCTTCGGGCACCAGGGGATTGAAGCCACGACTGCCAATCACCACCATCCCTGCGTCATCTGCGGCGTCGATGATACGTTCGGCGGGACTTCCCTTCACCACGTCGACCGCGACATCGAGCCCGTTTGGCGCATGCCTGGACAGCATCTCCTCCAGATCCCGACGCGCCTTTTCGACGGATGGCCCTTCCCCGGAAGTGTTCTCGGCCAGCACAGTCATGACGCGGAGAGGCACCTCGAAGAGCCGAGCCATGTGGACTGCCGATGCGAGCCCGAGATCAGACGGCGAACTAAGGTTAATCGGGCACAGCACAGGTCGCCGGAAAGTCCGATCTCCCCGTACCACCCACACGGGAACCACTGCGCGATGAACGATAGCTTCCACCGCTGAACCCACGAGCCATCGCCGGATGGTCGCTGGCCTGCCTCCGCCCGTGACAATCAACTGCGCACCGACGCGCAGGGCCGCGTTGATTGCGAGCTCGGCGGGAGCTCCCACCTCCACCTCTTCCCGAACATCCAGCCCCGCATTCCAAAGCGGCTTCAACCGCAGACTCAGGGCCTGCTTCGCCTTTGTGATGCGGTTTGCAGTGCTTAGTTCGCTCTCCAGGCGACGCTTCCCCAGCGCATGCACCACGACCAAAGGGCACTTGAGCCGGTGACCGAGTTCCAGAGCCGTCGCAAGCAGCTCATCGGTTTGTTGGTCGAGGGGGAGCGCCAATACGACTGGTTTTGGGACGACTGGCTTTGGGTTGGTCATGATTCCACTCCGTGTTCTTGCTTCGATTCGAGTTAGTCTTCCGCTTCACTCAAAGGCACATGTGTTTCGTCGCGCAGTAGGTCCCGGCCATCCGACATACAAGCAAATAGGTAATAAAGGCCGGGGATCACGAGCACACCGAGCACTGTGCCAAGAAGCATGCCGCCCACGCCCGTGACGCCGATCGTACGATTGGCAACCGCGCCAGCGCCATGGGCAACCACCAGCGGGAGGAGTCCAGCGACAAACGCGAATGAGGTCATCTGGATGGGTCGAAAACGGAGTTTTCCTCCCTCGATGGCAGCATCTTTGATCGAGGCGCCTTCGTTCCGACGCTGCACCGCAAACTCCACAATCAGAATCGCGTTCTTGCCCAAAAGCCCGACCAACATGATCATCCCGAGCTGAGCCCAAACATCGTTCGACAATCCCAGGGAATACAGGAACCAGAAAGAGCCAAAGATGCCGACTGGCAACGATAGGACCACAGCGAGAGGAATCAGGAAGCTCTCATACTGAGCAACCAATACGAGATAGACGAACACAACCACAATCAAGAAGATGTAGAGTGCCGCGTCGCCCTTCTGGGACTCATCCCACGACAGGCCTTCCCAGCCCAGCGCATAACCACGCGGCAAAGTCGCCTCGGCGACCTGCTGCACCGCCTCAATGGCCTGCCCCGTCGAGTAGCCTGCGGCCGGTACAAGCTGAATCGCAGCCGAGGGGTACAAGTTGTATCGGGTGATCTCGTTCAGCCCCTGCTCTTTCTTCAACTCCATGAAGGACGAGTAGGGGACCATCTCTCCCTTTTCGTTCCGGACGAAGAGGTCGTCCAGGTCTTTTGGCATCCGCCGAAACTGGGGCCAAGCCTGAACATAGACTTTGTAGAACTGGTTGAATCGAACAAAGCCCTGCTCGTAGGTGCTGCCGATGAGGATGTTGAGGTTGTTCAACGCGTCCTGAATCGAGACCCCCTTCTGCATGGCCACGTCGTTGTTGATCACGACTTCATACTGCGGATAGTCGGAGGCATAGAACGTGAACAGACTGCCGACTTCTTTTCGTTTCTCCAGGGCGGCGATGAATTGCTCGTTGATCTCACCGAGCAGCTTGTAGTCGGGCGTACTCGATTGTGTTTGATCCAGCACGCGCAGGGCGATGCCGCCTGCCGCGCCGAAGCCGGGAATCGCAGGAGGCTGGAAGAACTCCAGTTTGACATTCGTTATTTCGCGAGTCTTTTCCTCGAGATGTTCGATGATCTCGGACGAAGTTTCTTTTCGTTCGGACCAGTCGTCGAGGTTGATGATGGCAGTACCCGCGTTGGAGCCACGTCCTTCCGTTAGCACTTCGTATCCCGCTACCGAGGTGACGCTGCGAATCCCCTCGATCTCCTCAGCGATCCGCTCCAGTTCCTGGGACTTGGAATTGGTATATTCCAGCGTTGACCCGGGAGGGGTTTGGAGAACGGCATAGATCATGCCCTGGTCTTCACCGGGGATAAAACCCTGGGGCAGGACGTTGTTTGTCTTGACGATGCCGTAAGCGAATGCGCCGATGACCGCGATGGTGATCACCCGTCGCGTGACAATCGGCCGCAACAGGCGCCACGCGTAAAGACTAGTAATTTTGTCGATGGCGAAACTGAATGGCTTTTGGATGAAGGGCACGAGGAGCAGCAGGAGCCCGAAACGGCCCCAAAGCTCATAGGCAAGATAAGTGATGCCCGCTAGAAGCGGAAGCCCCACGAAGACATACCCGAGCACTGTCTTGATCTCTAGCTCGCGAAGTCGAGCCCGAAGGCCTTTGTGTACGGACACGCCTGCGGGCTGGTGGGAATGCGGCTTCAGCACCATGGCACATAGGACCGGGGTGAGTGTCAATGCAACGACGCCGGAAAGGACGATGGTGGAGGCCATCGTTACCCCGAACTGGCGATAGAACACACCAACAGGACCCGGCACAAAGGTCACCGGAACAAACACGGCGGTCATAACCAGTGTAATTGCGATGATGGCGCCGCTGATCTCCCTGAGTACTTCCATGGTGGCGCGATACGGAGCAAGGTGTGTCTCGGCCATCTTGGCGTGCACGGCCTCCACTACCACGATGGCATCGTCGACGACGACACCGATGGCGAGGACCATGGCGAATAGTACGATTAGGTTGATGGAGAAGCCCATCAACTGAAGCACAAAGAAGCTGCCGACCAGCGATACCGGTACCGCGAGCACAGGGATGATGGTGGAACGCACGTCGCCCAGAAACAGGTAAACCACCAGCGATACCAGAATGAACGCTTCCACGAGGGTATGGAGCACCTGCTCCGTCGAAGCCTCCACGAAGCGCGATACGTCGTACGCGATCTCATAGTTCATCCCGGGAGGAAACGAAGGCTTCAACTCCTCGAGCGTTTTCTTCACTTCTTCAATCACCTCGGCGGCGTTGGAGCCTGGCGACTGTTTCAAGACGATGGACGCCGCGGGATGACCGTTTACATCCGAATAGATGTCGAAGAACTCCGAGCCAAGCTCGATGCTCCCGTGATCGACTTGGCTCTCTTTCCCGCCTTCACCATCGTGGATACGCGGCGGAACGCAGACATCTTTGAGTCTGAGAATCTCACCATCTGGCGTAGCCTTCAAGATGATGTTGGCATACTGCTCTGGCTCGTTGTATCGGCCAACGTAAGTGAGCACGTACTCCTTTGACTGGGATGTCATGCCCGTCGCCTGACCCAGCCGACCCGGCGATCCGATGATGCTCTGCTCGGCCAAAGCCTTCATTACATCCTCAACCGATACGTCATAGGCGCGCATGCGTTCGGGATTCAGCCAAATGCGCATCGCAAACGTGCGATTGCCGAGGTTAACCGGAATGCCCATGCCCTTAATGCGTTTGAGCACAGGCATGACGTACACGTTGGCGTAGTTGAAGAGGTCTTTCTGATCTGTGTTTGCGTCCGTACTGTACAAATTGAGATACATCAACATGCTAGGCACGACCTGGCTGACGAGAATCCCTTCTCGTACCACCAGCTCAGGTAGCCGACTCGTCATGATGTTGACCCGGTTCTGCACATTCACGACGTTGATGTTGGGATCCGTGCCTGGTTCGAAGAAGATTCGGATCGTTGCCTCCCCGGCACTCGTTGCGTCGGAGACGATGTAGCGCATGCCTTGGACACCGTTGATCGATTGCTCGAGAGGAATGAGAACCGAATCGGTCAAGACCTTGGCGCTGGCTCCGGGATAGGCAATCGAAACGTAAACGGTCGGCGGAGCGACGTCAGGAAACTGAGCAACTGGAAGGCTCACAATTCCGAGTGCACCCAGAAACACGATGATGATCGACAGAACGATTGCCAGGGCGGGCCGGTGGAGAATTTGTGTAAACATGATGGTTCGCGACCGCCCCTATTCGGCGTTGTATTTCAGGTTTTTGACCGCTTCTTCGGGCGGACAGATCTGGGTGCGCTCCAGTCGCTCACCGTCACGGACCTGACGAACTCCATCGAGCACGAACGATTCGCCAGCCGAGAGACCGCCCTTAATGACGTAAATATCCTCTAGCTCACTGGCGATGGTGATCTGGCGTTGGTGCGCAACCGAGTCTTTGTCGATGACGAAGACGTACTGTCGGTCGAGAATTTCGAACGTGGCTCGCTGCGGGATGACCAAGGCTCCTGAGAGCTTTTGGTTAATTAGCAGCGTACCGGTCTGGCCGTGGCGCAGCAGACCGTTCGGGTTGGGGAAGTCGGCACGGAACTCGATGTTTCCTGTTTCGGTATTGAATTCTGATTCGATGGTTAGCGTCGTCGCCGCGTTCTGTTTGTATATCTGTCCGTCGGCAAGTCGTATCTGGATGGTCGCCCCTGGGAGCTGGAGATTCCTGGGTGATTCACTACTGCCCGCCCGCTGTGAGGACTTGAATCGGAGGTAGTCGGCTTCAGGGACATTGAAGTACACCCACATAACCGCGTTGTCAGACAGGGTTGTGAGGGTGTCCCCCACCTCGATCAGGCTTCCCTGCTGCATGAGCTGTCGCCCCACAATGCCGTCGAACGGAGCGTTGATGCTCGTAAACCCGAACTCGGCTGTGGCGCGGTCAAGTTTGGCTTTCGCCCGGTCTCGTTCGGCCGTAGCCCGGGCAAGTTCCGGGGCTGAGACGAAGCCGCGATCAGCGAGTTGCTGTGTGTTCTGTAGGTTGATCTCGGCTAGGCGCAGATCGGCCTTTTCTGCCTCGAGCCGAGTCCGATAGAGGACAGGATAAAGTTCGAAGAGACGGTCCCCGGCGCGTACCGCTTCGCCCTCTTGAATGGGGATCTCCTCGAGATAACCCTCATTCAAGGCGCGGATCTCGATGTGACGCCGGGACTGCATGCGGCAAACATAGGATTTCGTTATGGGCACGGCCATCAAGCTGGGAGTGGTAAGGACAACAGGGCTCGACGCCTCTGCATGGGGACCTTCCTCTGTCGGCTTCTTCGCACACGAGCACGCCAGGATGCAAAGGCCAGCTACAATGAGCGCAACCCGGAGATATTGTTGCAGCTTCATGGGTTCACCTGCGGCTGGAATGTATGATCGGCGTTGCTTCCGTCGGGAGGCTCTAGACCGGTACTTCGCCATCCGCCCCCAAGGGCCTGATACAGCGTCACCGTCGCAACCATCTGTTCTTGCTTCATTTCAATCAGTTCCTGCTGTGCCTCGAGCAATTCACGCCGAGCTGTGAGGACTTCCAGGTAGTCGGCTCGATTCAAATTGAAGAGCTCTGTCGAAATATCGACCGACTGGGCGAGGCGGTCGACTTGTTGTTGCTTCAGCCCATAGCCCTGGCTGAGATTTCTTGTGAGGCTCACTCGGTTGCTGACCTCGACGAAAGCGTTCAGGACGGCTCTTTCGTAATGGAGCACCGCCTGCATCTCTCGGGAATTCGCGGAGGTGTAATCCGCCTTGATCCCCTTTCGATTGAGCAGGGGCGTAAATGCTTTGCCGACGATATCGAAAAGCAGCGAATCGGGCGTATTTACTAGCTTGGTGAGGCCGTATGATTGGTAGCCGACCACGGATTCGATCCCTAGAGTTGGGTAGAAGGCCTTTCTGGCCGCCTCGACCTCGAGCCCCGCTGCCGCAAGCTCGAGTTCCGCCCGCCGAACGTCGGGCCGATTCGCCAAAAGCTCAGAGGGGACGCCCACTGCCATGGCGGCGGGCTGTTTATCAAGAAAGTCGGTGGTCGACCGGTCGACCGGTCGTGGGAAGCGACCTGCCAGGAAGTTGATTCTATTTTCGGTTTCCACGATCCGCTGCTGGATCGCGTACTGCGAGCTCTGCATGTCCCGCAGGTTTGCCTCAAAGCGTGCCGGGGCCACCGAGGTAACGCGTCCAGCCTGGAACTGCGCCCGTGCAAGCTCAAGTGCCCGCTCCTGGAGTGCGATGTTGTCGGATACGATCTGCAGTTGCCGGTCGCGAGCCAACAGCTCGTAGTAGCTACTCGCGATCTCCGTGACGAGGCGCGTCACCATGAAGTTCCGGCCTTCAATGCTTGCCAGGTATCGATGGGAAGCGGCGCTGGCCAGGTCTCGGAGGCGCCCCCAAACATCGATCTCCCAAGACGCATAGAGCCCGAACTCGTACTTCTGGAGATTCGGTCCGATCTCAGCCATCTCGTCGCTTTGACCCTGGCTCGTGTACTTCCCGACGTGCTCGTCGCCGCCTCCGGCTCCGAAGCCCACTTTCGGCAGATACTCACCACGCCGGGCCATTATCTCGGCGTTGGCCACCACGGTTTCCTGAATCGCGATGTTGAGTTCTTGGTTATGCTGGAGCGCCTCATCAATGAGTGCAACCAAGTGGGCGTCTTCAAAAAAGCTCCGCCACGGAATCAGACCGGAATTTCGCGTGTCGCTCAGCTTGCCGAAGGAATCCGGCACAGTGCGGTTCGGCGGGTGCGGTGTTACCACGGGACGCTTTGGAAGGCACCCGGTTGCCCCCACGATAACTAGCACTAGAAATGCAGCGGTGAGTTTGCGCCAGGGCCGTCCGGCCCTGGCGCTGGACTCTATTTCCAAAATTTCGTTCATTTCGGCTTGCAGCTCTCTGAAACCCCAATCCATCAAGCACAGACGCCCGATGGACCACTGCGGCGCCACGGTTTCATGGTCCGGCAATCAGGAAATTACACAATTCCCGACGATATTCCGCAGGGGTGGGGTAACGGGAAATCAACTTGCTACCGTCAGTCCGGTAGTGTCAGCTGGGGGTCGCGCAAGCTAGGCGGAAGGAGAGCCGCGGCTCGAGAACGCACGCAGTCGAAAAGGGACTAGCGCTACTCGGTCGGCCGATGATTTGGAAGGGTACGTTGGGCTTCTGAAGGCGGCTAAGTCGGATCGCGGAATGAAGGTCTTGACTCCGTCCTTATCCGGCTCATCGTCCGTGGAGGCGGCGAGTTCTGCCACTTCGTTGGGAAGACCATCCGCAAAGTGAAGGTCGAGGTAGACCATCGGAGCAGCGGCATGGTTTGGCGCTTCGAGTTGCCCCTTGCGATCTTCAGTCTGCAGAGTCGGCCCATCAGTGACTGCCAAGCAGATCGGGGAGCCGACGCTGATGAGACCCATCAATACACAGACAAAGGTGATCAGCGCGAGGTGAACTACGCCGTGACCGCAGAGGCTGTGCGAACGGTTCTGCATTCTCTTTGAACATAGCATACAAATACTATTTCGTATTGTTTCGCGCGGCAATGCACTAAGACGTGTGGACTGCGATCATCTGGGCATAGCACCCAGCTTCGCTTCCCATGGGAGCCCGATCGAAGGCGCGGAGGCAGAATGCGTCCATAGCTACAGCTTGCTGTTCATTCCCTCCATCAGAAAGCGGATAGAGGAACGGTTTATCAATAGCCAGTTACTCCGCAGATACGCGTTGCTTGGTTGTCGCACCAGGCACGGTCTCCCAACTAGATCCGCCGCACACGACCTCAACTGTGCCAACCATGTCCCGGCCGATGACACCAGAAAATTGACGCCTGTCGGAAATGTCCCCTGGGGGATAGAGTTGTCAAAAGGGTCGACCGCAACCACAGCCGCCTTCACCAGGGCCTGAGTATCTTTGCTAGAGGGTTCTCGGGCGAGATCCAAAGCCTCTATGGACTCCGGTTTCACTTGATCTCTTGACTTCGCGATCCCTCACGATGCTGCTTGAAGCCCACGCCTGATTCCCAGCCTGTTCATCAGACTTCGCAGCGTGTTCGGGTGAATGTCCAGAATCGTACCCGCGCCACTGGGCCCGCTGATGACCCAGCCGGTTTTCTCAAGCACCTGAAGAATGTGCTGCCTCTGCATTTCCTCCAGAGACTCGCCGCCCTCTCTTGCAGGGCTGGAGCCGGTTTCCGCCGCCTGTCCGCAATCCTCTACTGGCAGAAAGTCCAATCCGAGTTTGAGGATCGAGCCTTTCGAGAGAACGACTCCCCGCTCGATCACGTTTTGAAGTTCGCGGATATTGCCTGGCCAAAAATATTCCACCAGCAGCCTCATGCTCTCGCGCGAGATCGACTCAATCGGCCTACCCATTCGCTTGGCGGCTTGTCGGAGCAGGGCCATGGCGATCAGAGGTATGTCCGATTTGCGGTCCCGCAATGGCGGCACTCGTAGTGGAATGACATTCAGACGGTAATACAGATCGGATCGGAATCCTCCCGATAGAACAGTCTTTTCGAGATCACGGTTGGTCGCGGCAATGATCCGGACGTCGACTTTTATCGTACGGCTGCTGCCAACGGGCTCAAACTCCTGCTCTTGCAGTACGCGGAGCAACTTGACCTGTGTTTCGAGCGGCAGTTCTCCCACCTCATCGAGGAACAAAGTGCCATTGTTGGCCAGTTCGAAACGTCCGATACGACGTTCGGAGGCACTAGTGAACGCACCCTTCACGTGTCCAAAAAGTTCACTTTCCACAAGGCCGGATGGAATCGCGCCACAGTTCACCTTTACCAGAGGGCTGCCCTTGCGAGAGCTGCGGCTATGAATTGCCCGCGCGATGAGTTCCTTCCCACTGCCCGTCTCGCCGATGATCAATACGTTGGCATTCGTAGGGGCGGCTGATTCGACACGTTCCAGAAGCTTGAGGAGTTCCGGGCTGTTGCCAAGGATGTCCTCAAAATTATGCTCCCTCCGGATCTCGTCTTGAAGATACGAATTCTCCATCTGAAGCTTTACTTTCAAGGAGGCAATCTCCTCGTAGGCAATCAGCGTTTCCACGGCCAGTGACAGTTGTTTAGCCACCTCCGAAAGAAATTCTCTGTCCTCCGCGGAGTATTGCTGTGACTCGAAGCTCGCGATTCTTAGCACCCCAAGGTTCCGTCCCGTATATAGCAAAGGCATGATTGCGTACGCCCTAAATCCAGCGCTCGCCAGCTGTCGTTCATCCTCATACACAGCTTCCCGTTCGAGATCTTTTCTGAAAAGCGGCTGGAGGTTCTCGACCACCCAGCCAACACTGCCGATATCAGCGGCAATCTCGCGGTCTGCGTAACCCAGATTGCAATCCTCCGGATTTTTGGTAGCGCGGACCGTAAAGGTGTTCGCTTTGTGCATGATGAGTTGGGCCCAGTCAACCGTCAACACTTTGTTTATGGCTTGGCACACGGAATTGAATGCTGGGCTGCAGCCAGCCGAAGGAACGTTGAGGCGTCGGTGCGGCGCGTGTTCTGCGATCGCGTCAATAATCTCCAACAAGGCGAGTTTCTTCGCTTCAGCTTGCTTCAAGTCGTCAATGTCGGCGCATGTGCCAACGAAACGAACAATGTTCCCATCGCGATCCCTTACGGAAACTGCGCGGTCCAAATGCCAGTGATATCTGCCATCGTTTACATGAAAGAAAGGGGCCTCAAACATCCACCCCTGGCCGGAGCGTACACCATCCCAGAAGAGTGTCCGGATTCGTTCCTTGTGATCCGGGTGTAGGCTCGCCAGAAAAGGCGGAAGGTTGCTTCCGTCCTTGTTCCATACGTGAGGGGGAGCCGTACAGTCCGAAAATTTCAGTCCCGTTGTATCCAGATAGAACCGGTTGATGAAGTCCATCTGTCCATCCGGAGTTACCGTCCACGCTACAGCCCGAATGTTCTGTAGAATGTCGGATTCGAGATTGGTGCCACGTTGGATTGACAGTGCCACCTCATCAGAGGCTAATTCGTTTATAGTGGACGCCATGATTCCCCTGCCCGCAAGACATCTTCTGCGCCCCGTCCCGGCGAACTCGGGCAGAATGCAGAGGCGCACCTACAATGACAAGGTTCGCGAGTGCTTCGTGACAGGTTTTTGACGCAATTTGTCCGGGATAGAATCCAAACGGGGCAGAGGAGCTACCCACTCTGGACCTGAGAGGGATTCCATTCCTGCGACTTTCGCTTGGCCAATGAGATACCAGCAAGCTTGCTCGGCCTCATGATCCACATGATCTGATCAATCCCTTGATCCGACGCATCGATAGCCGCAAGAGCGACCACATCTGCTTCGCGCAGCATCAGCATACAGCCCTGTCCATTTGCCTCCACAAATGAAGTCGTGACGCCGGCAAAGAAATGGGAGGAGATCGACGAGACAAACTTCGCCACACGATCACGGCCTTGGATCGCCTTCAGAGCTGCTCGCACGACCCCGCCGCCATCCGAGTAGGAGATAACATCGGATGCGAGTAGACCTTCGAGCGCTCGAAGATCGCCCTTACGGGCAGCGGCGACAAAGGCCTCAAGCAGACGTCGTTGCTCGGCTGAGTCCACCCGCCTCCGGCGCCCGTCCGCGATATGCTTTCGGGCTCGGGAAACCAATTGACGTGAATTGTCCTCACTGGTCTGAAGAACATCCGCGATCTTTTCGTAGGAATAGTCGAATGCTTCCCGAAGGATGTAGGCCGCTCGCTCTGTTGGCGCAAGTTTCTCGAGCAGCAACAAGACGGCAAGCTCTAACAATTCACTTCGTTCGGCCTCTGCTCGCGGGTCAGTACCGGTGTCGATCGGCTCGGGCAGCCAGGTTCCTACGTAGGTTTCGCGGCGTGAACGTGCGGATTGTGCAACATTTATTGCCAATCGAGTCGCCGTCGTTACGAGATATGCGGGAGGATCCTCGACCGCGCTACGATTCGTGGACTGCCACCGCAACCAGACGTCCTGAACAAGGTCGTCAGCCTCTGCCGCGCTTCCGAGCATACGGTACGCAATTCCGAACATCCGGGGGCGTACACCGAAAAAGGCTGATAGACCTTCGTCTTGTGTCGCCGATTTCATCCCACGATTCTAGCGGAAGAAGACACCCTGGTCCACCGGCCGATGGTGGGAACTTTCGCGGCATTCCCACCTTGCGTCCTGCCCCGACAGTGGCGCCCGTTGCATTGCCACTGCTGGCCATAGTGGCGGTTGCCGAGACACTAACTCAGGACACCGCGTGTGGTTAATGACAGATCTTTCCGCAGTCCTCCCCCGCCAATATTCAGATCTTCACGAAGGTCTAGCAGAAACTCTCTCATCTCCCCGGAGAACAGGTAATCGGTCATGGTTCACCTCCTTGGAGCCGATGTTCGGTTCGCACGATAGCTCACGGCGGGAATGCAGATCCCCAGGGGAACGCCCCTGACCAGGCAGACTCGATGTCCGCTCTGATCAGCGGAGAAAACCGGGTTCGTCGCTGTAGTGATAGTCCCAGGCGAATGTCGTGATGATCGCCGCTGGGTCCATGTCGCGAAGCGTGAGTACGGCAGTAGTAATTGCAAGGCCGATTCCGCGATCCTCCGGCTGGACGATTGCGGCTCGCGCCGCCAGCCAGGAGAATGGCCCACGCGGCTGGAGTTGGTTCTCGGTACGCCACTACACCAAACTCCGGCGGATGAACCTCAGGAAGCTGTGTTCCACGTTCTTGCGAGCGCGAAACAATCTTGATTTCAAGGCTGCTTCAGATAATCCCAGACGCTGGGTGGCGCTCGAGGAAGGGTTGTCAGATATGACTCTGTCGACGTACACCTCTTGAAGGCCATGCGGAAGCCGTGCCACCGCCTTTGCGTGTGCAACTTCAACTTCGCTCAGGTAGCAAAGAGCTTCAGGCGTCGCTTTGCACGACCGAGGCGCGGGATGAAGTCCCTCGATCGTCACTTCGCGTTTCGCGCGGCGCTCCCGCAACTGCATCAGACAACAATTCACTACAATGCGCGTAATCCAAGTCTTGAAGCTTGATTCGCCTCGAAACCCGCCAAGGTGTAGGAAAGCCGCGTAGTACGCGGACTGTACTGCATCCTCGGAATCCTCCCTGGACCGAAGAATTCTAAATGCGACCCGGAGGGACGCCTCATAGTGTTGAGCGAATAGCTCATCGACAGATTCACGTCGAAGCGACAGCACTTCGTTTCCATTCATTTGTTGGTGCATTTCCATTGCTTACTCCCGGCAGTTTCTATCCACACGGCTTTGGTGTGACGATTCTCATGTTGCACGCCACCGTCCGTACCTTCCCTTGTGATGCAATATTGACTGCCCTTGAAGTAGAAGCACTTAGCGAAATGGTTGAATCAACAGACTGGCCGCTTCGACGCTATGTCGTGAGTCATGAAGAGGTGAGCTCTGTTTTGTAACCAAATAGCGTGCATGACCTTTGAACTCGGTAGCCTGACCATGCGTCGCAGCACCGCTTGCTTCGGCTCAACAAGACACTGTCGCAGACTCATGCAGGCTCGGGCGAAGGTGATTGAAGAAACCCGCAGCACCTGGAAGCTATGAAAGGATCGGTTTCTTCCCAATTTCTTTGCTCAAAAGTAAGGACCCTAGCTAGCGCTCCAGAGGCGATTGCCGAATGTTTTCACAGCCCACCTGCCTCTGAAGACACCGGTTCGTTCACAAAAAAAGAAGGGCGCACTCGCCTTTGAATTCGAGTGCGCCGCCAAAGACCTTAAAGTTCTTTCGCAGGATCACGAGGATATTTCGTTGGATGTCAGGTTCTTAAACAACCTCGCTCCAACACGTCAAGATAGATTCGTCCGAGGTGCGGCGCCATGCTTATCGCTCGTCACAACTTTCGTATTCTCGTCTTTGCCCCTTGTGAATGAGAAGGCGTCTATTTCTCCGGCACCAGTACAGGTGTGTGTTTGTTCTTGATCAAAAACACTAGAAACTTCGCTGGCTCTGTTTTGCTCAGGTTGCGGCCCACAACATGAAGATCGTTAGGGCCCTCATAAAAGGTCATGCCCGGCGTCAACGTTGTCTCCTGTCCACCTTTCACCTGCATCACAATAGCCCCCTCCAAAACGTAAAGAAACGCATGGGCGAAGTGGCGATGGATCGGGTCCGAAGCGCCAGGCGGATACTCCACCGCGATCACTAGGCCTTCCTTGCCGGAAAATTCCGCGAGATCTCTTGCCATGAGCGGAAGGACTTTTGCATCCTGCGCCACCACGCTGCTGGCCAGGAAGAGCACCAGCAGCAACATCAATCTCTTTCGCGTCATGGTTTCATTGCCCCCATTCCGTCTTTCGCCCGCATCGGGTCGGAGGCTTTCTGCGGTTCGGATAGAGTGAGCCAGCTTTCAAAGACGGTCTCTCCGAGTCCCGCCGTATCTTCAGGCACCAGAGTCTCGTCGGTGACCATCACACCGTAGTAGCGCGCTTTGGGATCGGCGACGACCTTGCGCGGGTCGTTCCGGGCTACCAGATACCTTCGGACTACCTCGTCGAGGCGAAAACGCTCTGGCCCTCCCACCTCAACTGAGCCATTCACCGGCGGACCGACCGCGACTCTCGCGACTGCGGTCGCAACGTCCGTCGCCGCCATTGGTTGAATAAAAATATGAGGTAGGCTTACCGTATTACCTTCAGTCGAATAGTCCGCGATACCCTTTATGAACTCGAAGAACTGTGTGGCCCGCACAATTGTGTACGGGATCGTTGAGGTTTTGATCAAGTTCTCCTGGGCGAGTTTGGCGCGGAAGTAGCCGCTTTCCAGCAAGCGGTCGGTCCCCACGACCGACAAGGCTACATAGTGCCTTACACCGGCCGCAGCACCGTAGGCGAGGATGTTGCGCGTTGAAGTCTCGAAGAACTTCATTACCGCAGCGTCTTCCCAGTTCGGTGAGTTGGACACATCGACGACCACCGAGGCATCCTTGAGTGCATCCGCAAGTCCTTCGCCGGTAAGCGTATTGACACCGGTATTGGGGGCCGCCGCCACTACTTCATGGCCATTCCTACGAAGCTCGATGACAAGCTTCGATCCGACTAGACCAGTTCCACCAATTAGTACGATTTTCATAAATCTTCCTTCCTTTTGACCGGAGCAGCCTGCTGCTCCGGATTTGTCTCTGCACACGTCGCGGGAGAGGTTCCCAAAATCCATCACGGAATGTCTTGACTCATCCGCGTCTCTTTGCCTTCGGGCTGCTCTTTCGACGGCTGAGATTCCACGCTATGAACCGGATAAAGACTCGATCTTTATCTGGTTCGTTTTGACATGCTGGGAGAGGAGAGCGGACACTCTGGGGTCGAGAGTTCGAGCCATCGGTATTGCCGCTCAATCAGTGCCTCGGCACGCAGCCAGTCGGTGTCTGGCGATCCCATGGGAATACCCCGCGGCTGCGAGAGCCAATATGGCAGTCGTTCGACTTCTGCATTGTTCATGTCATCCTCCTTTCAAATGTCCAGACCGTCACGGACTTGCCAGATAGGCCGTATCCGCAGGTGAACACGCTACGGTAACCGCCGCCAATCATCGGTTCGTTCGCAATCCCCTCGTCTTGTGTCGTTGGCATGACGACGACGAGCGGCGGCGACGCATCTTGTCGACCGCGCAATCACCGGTATGGGTCGAACGTGTTTCCATGTTTGTGACGTATCGATGCGGCTACCACGGGAATTGCTCGCCAACGGAGCCATGAGTCGCTAAAGGACCGCGGGTCGTCTATCGAAGCGGCCGCTGAATTCCTTATGGTTCGCCAGACGCGTCGTGCTGAACCCGATAGGTCGCCATAGCCCGACCTCCTCAGGCCATCTTTCCGCGGCCCGTTCAGGGGGAGTATCAGCGCCTACGCGGGTCGTCCGCGTCTTTCACGGTTCACTCGCGACCGGGATTGTTTCGTCGGCCAATTGTGCTGCATCAACGGCCCGCTTCGTCTCAATCAGCAGAGGGGCCGATTTACGTTCGTCATCCGGACGATTCATGACAAATGCGCCAACGACAACACCATCCTTCATCCACCAGACGCTGAAGCTCTTGGTCGTTCGGTCCCCTCGATAGACGACTTTGTCCGCATCGGTTGTATCGCCCCACAGTTCGTAGGACAGGTCAAACACGTCAGAGAAGAAGTAGGGGACATGCTTGAACGGAGTGCGTTCGCCCATCAAGACACGTGCGACGTGCTGGCCTTGCGAAACGGCATTGTCCCAATGCTCCAGGCGACGTCGTCTTGCAAACAGGGTGTCATGGTAGTTCGCGATGTCACCAATAGCGAAGACGCCGCGGCTTGAGGTTTCCAGATATTCGTTGACTACCACGCCGTCATCTATTTCTAGGCCACTACCTTCAAGAAACTCCGTCACAGGTTGTGCGCCGATGCCGGCGACGAGAAGATCGCAAGCAATACTTTGACCGTCTGCGAAGACCGCGGCGCTCAGGCGGTCCGGACCCTGCAGTTCCACGATCTTTTCGCCATGTGCAAACAGCACGCCACGATGCGCATAGTGGGTCTCGAAGAACAGCGACATCTCCGGCGTGAAAAAATTCTGCCAGACGCGCTCTTCAGGCATCACCATCGTGGTTTCTACGTCTAGTTGCGTCAGCACGCTGGCAACTTCCATGCCGATGAAACCACCTCCGAGGACGACAGCCCTTTTTGATCCCTTCGCCGTTTGGCGAATCTGCTTGGCGTCGCTGAGTGAACGGAGGTGGAGGACGTTCGGAAGATCGGAACCCGGGATGGTGAGTCTCCGCGCCCGGCTTCCGGTGGCGAGAACCAGATTGTCGAACCACACGTCATCACCGTTCTGTAACGTGAGGCGACGCTGACTGGTGTTGATAGACCGCACGACGCAATTTCGCCTGAGTTCAATCCCGTTGTACTGATAGAACTCCTCCGGATTGATTTGCATCGAGGCTTCCTCCTCCCGTCCGAGAAGGAAGCACTTGGATAGTGAGGGACGTTTGTATGGAACCGCGCTGTCTGCGGAGAAGATCTTCAGATCGCCCGGCCTCAGACCCATTTCTACTAGCTGTCTGGCCGCATAGCCTGCGGCCACTCCTCCCCCGACGAACACGAACTTGGTGCGATCCATGGTGTTTCTCCGACCGATGTGCGATTCTGTCCCGCTAGAAGCGGAAGCCCAGTGCCAATGATGGCTGCGGGGCGTGTGTCAGGCGTCTCGAGGTAACCGTAGCCACTCCGATCAGGTGAGAGTCGTTGACCAGTCCGCGATCCTGCACGCTGAAGCCCGGGTGGTCTGAATTGAACCCGAAGGCACCGGATCCGGGGAGAGCGCACGGTGACCAACTGCGGAAGGTTCTAGGATTCTCATCTGACCGTATCGATCTCCTCGCCTGGCATCTTTTGCGGCGCTAGAGCCCTATGCGGACTTTGAACTCAGACGATCCTGCCGTCGCGCAAACTTCAGTAAGTCGCTGTTGACCTGCTCCATGTGTGTCGACGGGATGCCGTGCGGTGCGCCGGGGTAGTAGATCGCTTCAACGTTCTTTACCAGTCTGGCGGTTCTGTTCGCCGTGATAGACACTGGGACGACCTGATCGTCTTCGCCATGGAGCAGGAGCGTTGGGACATCGAACTTCTTGAGGTCTTCAGTGAAGTCAGTTTCCGAGAAGGCCTTGACGCATTCATAGGCATTCTGGACGTCCGCCTGCATACTCAGCAGCCAGACCTGCTCCAGCATGCCCTGCGAAACTTTCGCGCCCGGCCGGTTAGCACCGTAGAAGAGAACGGCGAAATCCTTCCAGGCCTGGGACGGATCCTTCATGATGTTGTCGCGCAGACTGTCGAAGACCTCGACCGGGATTCCATCCGGATTCGATGCCGACTTGACCATGCTTGGCGGAACGGCCGAAATGAGAACCGCTTTCGACACGCGTTTTGTACCATGACGGCCGATGTAGCGAGCCACTTCGCCACCTCCGGTGGAGTGGCCGACTAGCACGGCATCCTCAACATCCAGATGGTTCAGCACCGCCGCGAGATCGTCGGCGTAGCTGTCCATGTCGTTGTGCATCGACGTCGGCGTTGAGCGCCCGTGGCCCCGTCGGTCATGGGCGATCACACGGAAGCCCTGTTTCGCAAAGAAGATCATCTGCCCTGACCACGAATCGGAGGACAACGGCCAACCGTGGCTGAAAACAATCGCTGGTCCAGTGCCCCGATCACGGTAGAAGATCTCCGCTCCATCGCTCGTCTTTACGAAATTCATTCTGCTTTCTCCCTTTTTGATGCTGCTGATGTATTCGCCGGAAGGAAATGCAAGGCGATTGCCGGCGACAACCTCAATGCGGCGAGTACGACCCCGCCTCGTCCTAGAACGTAGCGGCGACCGATCATGTCTGTATCCTCAGTTCTTTGTACGTTCCATCCTCGTCCTGCTTGCGATGGCCACCGCCCCCGTTTCGTTGAAGAGAATTGCAATCGTCAGGCCAACCGGCCTGGTCGCGCGATAAACAATCCAAAAGGGTGCAGAAACAAATACTTAGCTGACGGTCTGAAACTCAAATGCTCGTGGCGGCCTACGCGATTTCGTGACTGGCCAAATCGGTTTGCGTTTTAGTTACGAATTGGCGTGATGAGAGGCATAGAAAAGCAAGATCCGACGGCGCGTAGTTACCCTCACGGCTCTCCAAGTTATTTGCTGGATCACGGAGGTCACAGGCATGCCTAAGCGGTCATCACCGAGGGCCGCGTAGCGACATCGAAGTGACTCACGCACAACGCTACGCACCGGGAACGATGCTCTTGTTTGGCCGTGGCTATGTGGCTCTGGATCGGTTGGCTGACCTTGATCGGCAACGTGTGTGGTTCGCGACGCTCGTGAAGAAAGCCATGCACTTCGAGGTGCTGGAATCGCATGGTGCTGGAATCGCATGGTGCTGGCGAAGCGGAAGGCGCGCTTGTGGATTATGTAGAATGCCTACCGATCCATGCGGAGAGCGGGACGGAGATCTTCGTGCGGCGCATGCGTGACGACGATCAGGAGCACCATCATGAGTTCGTCTTCTTAACGAACCAACTGGATTTGCCCGCGGCAACAGTGGCAGCGTTGTATCGGGAACGTTGGCGCATTGAGAGCTTCTTGCGTTCGCTGAAACAGAATCAGCGCATCAAGAGTTTTGCGGACCTGGCTCGACGAACCCTTTGAGTCTCCGGAAGCCTTGCAACAAGGGGCGACGATGGCTGAATTTAGGACAACCTCAGTTCCGAAAGCACCCAGCTACCCCGCTAACTTGCTTGTCTGCTGCGCAGGGATGTTGCCCCTGCGCCCAATTTGGACAGACGTGAGTTAGGGTAGTCGCTTGCTTAGAGAGAAAAACGAGTTTAGGTGCAACCTGGAAGCAATTCCACGAAGACTGTTCCCGCAGCGATGCGACGCTTTAATGCACTGGAGCGCCATCTACAGATGGAAGCAGGGCTCAATACCGCAGTGAAAGACCTCGTCAAAATGCACGCTTCTTAAGTCATCGGTTTCCTATTGTGGCGGCATTCACACGCGGAGTGGGTGCGCCCGGCAGGTTTCCACGGCCGCAGAAAGTCTCACCTCCTATTTGAATTCAGCAGCGTGTCCCAATGTACATTCAGAAGCGGAGTTAATCACTCCGTCGTGTTTTCCGAGACGACAACGGGATTTGCAGATTGACTTCTCCCGAAACGTGGTTGGCCTGACGGCTCCGGACAGGATGGCGGCGTCCTAATGCTCAGTTGGCAGCAGATCAGATCTGAGCCTCAAAGATCGGAGTAGTCGAGCACGCGATACTCTAGATCGACAAGTACATGCCTCGACCGACTTGGCTCGTCGCAAGGCTGGCGGAGCGTACCCTCTAGAGCCAACACATCCGAACACTCACGCCATTTCGTGAACCTCGCCTTGTCGCCTTGAATCCGTCACGAAATATCAGCTTCGACAATGTGGTCTCTTGGAGGCCGATCAATAGATACTGCAGGCCCTTGCCCTCCTAACTATCTCTGGACAAAGGCCTTGCACAATGCAGCACTCCAGCGGCGCTTCCAAAGTAAACAAAGGAGACACACGTGCAGAGAGCAGCAGTGGAGGTTCCTAAATGAAGAACACAATGTTACTAGCTGACACCGATCAGCAGAATGAAACGGACACGGGTCTGGGAGACAGCTCGCGCAGCAAGATGCTGGGGTCCGAAGAATTGGTTCCTTCGCGCTATGCGTTGAAGGTTGGCGAGATTGATGTGCTAGTGGTCAGCGATGGGGTGCTGCCGATTTCAGCGATCACGATGACCACAAACGTCGAGCCCGCTGTCCGCTCGACTTGGCAGAGCGACATGTTCCTGCCGGACATAATCGATTGGCCGCTGAATGCGGTTTTGGTGCGTAGTGGCAATCAGACCATACTCATCGACGCTGGTCTGGGGGCCGATCCCGACTTACAATTGCCGCAAGCAGGACGGCTGGCCCAACGGCTGGACGCCGCCGGCATTGATCTTGCATCCGTCACGGACGTCGTGCTCACCCACATGCACATGGATCATATCGGCGGGCTGCTCATCGACGACGTGAGAAGTCGGTTACGTCCGGATCTACGAATTCATGTGTCGGCCGCCGAGATCGAGTTCTGGGAGTCCCCTGATTTCTCCAGGACGGCCATGCCGCAGGGGTTTCCCGACGCGCTCCGCTTGGCGGCCAAGCGATTCGTGGAAGAGTACCGCAACAACCTGCGTCCATTCGAGGCAGACGCAAACGTGGCGCCGGGCGTGGTTGTGAACTGCACCGGCGGCCACACCCCCGGGCATAGCGTGGTACGACTGTCATCGAACGGCGATCGATTGACATTTGCCGGAGATGCCGTGTTCCCGGTAGGCTTCGAGCACCCAGACTGGCACAACGGTTTTGAACATGACCCAGAGGAAGCGGCTCGCGTTCGCATCCGTCTCTTGCGGGAACTGGCCCAAACCGGCGAAGTGCTGGTAGCCACTCATATGCCATTTCCGTCCGTGGGCCACGTGGCGGTCGCCGGTGATGCGTTCCGTTGGGTCCCGGCTTTCTGGGACTTCTGATCCCTCCCTCTAGAATTTCCATCGTGAGGCAATGACGGGCGGCATGCTCATTCGAGCATGCCGCTTTTCTTTTTGCCAAGGCACGCCTGCCTCAATGCACTGGCCCTCACAAGCACGATATTTCGGATGCACGGACGTAGCAGATGTCGTCTTTCACGAAATCACGTCGAGATCCCGACCCAGTTGAACTTCGGCGAGGGGGCTAAGCTTTTGATTTTCTAGCGAGTTGAAAAATGTGGTCCGCCCGCAGTACGGTTGGCCGTTGAAGTGCACTCGTAAAGATAGGGAGTTACACCATGAACGACAACGGATGCGTCATTGAAATCGATATCAATGACCCGAGTTTGCAAGTTATCAATAACGTCAGCACCTACGATATCGAGGCACTGGAGGCGAAGTCCGCGCGGGATCGAGCGATCGCCGAGTTTGCGCAAAGATGGGGTTCCGGCGTACGGCCCCGGCAGGGAACTGCAGTCGTGGGAGCGCTATGAAGACGCAACGAAACGGCCCACTGCAGAATAAGAGCGCCTTGGTCACTGGCGGGTCCCGTGGAATCGGGGCAGGCATCGTGCGCCGTTTGGCTCGGGATGGAGCAGTTGTTACATTTACGTACGTGGCATCAGAGCAACGGGCGAAACTGCTTGAGCAAGAGGTGGCGTCGTTCGGTGGAAAAGCTTTACCGATTCGCGCTGACAGTACCTCCGACACGATGCTGCAGGGCGCAATCGACTACGCGGCCGACACGGTCGGCAGTCTCGATATCTTCGTCAGCAACGCTGGCATCTTCAAGGTTGGAACGGTGGAAGAGTTTACTGTCGAAGAGTTCGACCGGATGGTGGCGATCAACCTCCGGTCGGCGTTTGTGGGCATTCAGGGGGCACTGAGGCGGATGCAGAACGGTGGGCGCGTGATCACCATTGGGAGCAGTGTGGCCAATCGGGTTACCTTTCCTGGAGCTAGCGTGTACTGCATGACGAAGGCTGCGCTTCAGGGCTTGGTCCGCGGGTTGGCCGTTGATGTGGCTCCACGAGCAATCACCGTAAACAATGTGCAGCCGGGGCCAATCGCGACGGATATCAATCCTGCCGACGGAACCGGTGCTGCGGAGGATTTGCAGCGGATGATTCCATTGGGCCGGTACGGTACCGACGAGGAGATCGCGTCCATGGTCGCGTACCTATGCAGCACGCAGGCTGGCTTCGTTACGGGCGCGAGCCTGACGGCCGACGGCGGATATGGTTCCTGAACATTCACCGGTGCACGCAATGAAGGAGTGACCTGCTTCCGATGGCGATTTCTTCCGCAAATCCACGGGTCCGCGCTGCTCGGGGAGATGTAAGCGCGCTATTGATGTGCAGGCACGTACTCGCCCACGTCATTGAAGTACGGTGGGAACTCCATTGGAAAATCGCTCTTGAGCATTTGGCGGGCAATGCACTTCATCAACGACAACCCTTTGTAGATTTCGCGTATGTTGAGGTCCTCATCCGCTGAAAGTGTCAGTTCTCCTGAATCAAGCACGGCATGGGCTATTCGGTCACGTGTCGGGCGCAGGTAGTCATCAATGATCTGGTTAAATTTCTTCCCACGTGCTTCGGGAACGAAAATGCTCTCCAACATGATGTAATCCCATGCGCGGCGCTTGCCGCAAATGGCATGGAGCCATGGAAGAAACTCAGACGGGTCCGAAGGGACAACCTGGCGCGGGGTCTTCGGAATTTCCGCACTTGCAGCCCTCGCCTCGGCAATAAGCAGATCACGGCGTTTCCTAGTGCCCTCGATAATTTTGTAGCAGCAGAGAAACTGGAAGGCAGGGGTGTTGCTATTGAGAGCTTCACGGTAGAGGGCGGCAAGGCTGCGGTATTCCTTGCTCATGGTCGCGGTCGGCGCGATCTCCTCGTTCGAAAGTCCTTGGCTGGCTAAACAACGAGATTCCTTTGACGGCTCAGCACCACGGGACATCGCGTGCTACTTTTCCATTTCGTTGTTAGTGTACAGATAGGAAGAGGGTCCGCATGACCGCACGCAGAGCACTATGAAGTCTTCCCCGCCCCGCAGGCGGATGCCCCGAACATCTGAGACCACGGTTCCCGATGAAAAGCTCTGGATCGTGCTCCGTCGCGCCTATCATGCCATCACGGAGAGGCTCGAGAATGGCGTTACCGCTCGAGGGATGCCCGTAAGCGAATTTATCGTTTTAGAGGTTCTGCTGCATAACGGGTCGTTGACTGTACCAGAGATCTCCAGGAAGACTCGCTTGGCGGCTGCCTCCGCCGAGACAACCATTACCCGGCTGGAAAAACAGGAGCTGATCAGCCAGCAGCAGACCCCTGGCGATGGTCATCCGGGCAAAACTAAGTTTGATTTGACCGAACAAGGCCGCAGCACCATCGAGTGGTTGTATGGAGAACATGTGCAAGACATTGAAAGCATCTTGCATGTGCTCCCCGACGAGCGGCGATTCGAACTTTATCAGTCTTTGCGCGAAGTAGGGCATCATGCCGAGAGCAGCCGCACCATGCCTACGGTGAACCCTGGCGGCGGACTAACCCCATGGCAGTTGCGGCGGGCGATGGAGTTCATGCGGCGGCGTATGGCGCAGCCCATCACAACTACAGAGATTGCCACTTCCATCGAATTGTCTGACTCGCATTTCCGGCGGGCGTTCAAAAGCGCTACCGGCGTTACGCCTTACAATTGGCTCCTCAGTTTGCGGATCGGCGAAGCACAAAAGCTTCTCCAAGAGGGCGTTGTTCCTCTTTCGGAAATTGCAACAGCGGTGGGCTTCGGAGACCAAAGCCACTTTTCGCGCATGTTTCAGAAAGTCATTGGCGTTTCTCCGCGTGTATGGCAGCGAGACCACCATCTTCGATAGATACCGCTGGGTCGCGGAGTCAAATCATAAGCGAGTTCCACTAGAACTGCTCGTATAGTCCGCTTCCCCCCCCCCGCACGTTCCACATTACAACCCATTCCGTGGCGTTGCGCCCGTGCTTGCCTCCATCTGCGCTCATCCCAACGGCAGATTCTGCCCCTCTTCACACAACTACGGACCGTCCACAACAGGATCTCCGCTGGGGGTACCTTCCCTTGGCTGGGATCCGTTTTCCGTTCCGATAAGCAGATCAGACGATGAATGGTTGTTTCCTGCAAGACCTCGATCCTTAACGAGGGGGATGCTTGAACTAGCGAACCAATCGCCGGATGAAAGCCCAGTCGAAGGAGAACGCATGAACCGCGAACAGCCGAAAACATCGATTGGCTATGATCGCCTGATGCGGGAGAACCTCTCACGCGTTTTCAACGAGCGCGATGCCACCCTTCGGCTCCAGGCGATCCAAGAGATCTACGCCTGTGACGCCACGCTGTATGAGCCGCCGGATTCGTTGGCGCGCGGACATGGCGCCATCAACCAAGCCGTGGATGCACTTTGGTTAAACTTGCCGCCAGCTTTCATCTTTACCCCGACTGGTCCAGCGGTGGGCCATCACGGCATTGGCAAACTTCATTGGCAGGCTGGACCGCCCGACGGTCCTGTGGCTATCACGGGTTCTGATGTCGCCCATTCCGTAGACGGCCGTATTCACACTCTCTACGTGTTTCTCGATCAACCTGGCGCTTAAGGCGTCCATATCTACCCCAAGGAGTTTTTCTATGCCAAAGACTGGTCTTGAAGGTCTACTTCGTCCCGAAGACAGCATCCTTGTGCTGATTGATCATCAGCCCTACCAATTCGCCAATCTCCACAGTCATGAGCCGACGATGATCATCAACAACGTCATTGGCCTGGCAAAGGCCGCAAAAGTATTCAACGTACCGACGATTTTGACCACAGTGGTCGCAGAACGAGGGGGATACCTAATCAAGGGGCTTCAGGATGTTTTCCCCGAACAAAAGCCCATTGACCGTACCTTCGTCAACACCTGGGAAGACCCCAACGTTACAGACCTCGTGAAGAAGAGCGGACGCAAGCAACTCGTGCTGGCGGCGCTTTACACCGAGATCTGCCTTGCCATGCCAGCAATCCAGGCGCTCGGTGAAGGCTACGACGTTTTCATCGTCACGGATGCTTCGGGGGGCGCTTCGGTGGAGGCTCACGACATGGCGGTGCGCCGTATGGTGCAGGCTGGCGCCGTGCCGATCACTTGGATGGCGACGATGTCTGAGTGGCAGCGTGACTGGGCGCGTGAGACGGCCGCAGGTGTTACGGAAGTCCTTCTGCAGCACGGCGGGGCCGGGGCTGTCGCCACAGCCTGGGAATTTCAGCTCCTCAATAGCCGCCGCACAGAGGCTGGCTCCTGACATGGCTAGCCTGGCAACGTCCATCCGAATTGGGTATTGCCTTTCGCTGACCGGTCCTGTTGCAGAAAACAGCCGGTCAGCACGGCTTGCTCACGATATTTGGCGGGAGGACATTAACAGCCACAATGGCTTACTTGGGCGTCCTGTCGAGCTCATTTGCTACGACGACCGCAGCGATGCTTCCCTGGTTCCCGGAATCTACAAACGTCTCATCGATGAAGACAAAGTGGATCTTGTCATCGGCGGATACGGCACCAACTCCCTTCTGCCAGCCCTGCCGTTGATCATGGAGCGGCAACGCTTCTTTGTTGGACTGATGGGGCTCGGTGTTAACAACGAGCTTCATTATCCGAACTACTTCGCCATGATTCCAACTGGGCCCGACCCGAACGCTGCGCTCACGGAAGGCTTCTTCGCGGTTGCCGCTGAGCAAACACCACGGCCTCAGACAATCGCTCTGTTATCCGCCGATGCCGAGTTCTCTCGCAACCCCATACGCGGCGCCATCGCCAATGCGGCGAAGTATGGCTTCGAGGTGGTTCATCAGGCCACCTATTCGCTGAGCACCGAAGACTTCATGCCTGTCATGGATGCGGTTGCTAGAAGCAATTGTGACCTGCTGTTTCTGCGTTCCTATCTCAATGACTCAATCGGTCTTGTCAGAGCCATCCATGCGCATCCGTTTCGCCCCAAGATGGTCGGCGCCTCCATGATTGGCCCGCAGAGCACAGCAGTGAAGACAACACTAGGACCGCTGCTGAATGGGTTCATGAACTATGAGTATTGGCAGCCTGTCCCAAAGATGATGTTCCCGGGTGTCCAGCAGTTTCTTGACAGATACCAGGCACGGGCCTCTGCCGCGAATGTTGATCTCCTGGGTCACTACATGGGGCCTCTCGCATATGCGCAGATGCAGGTGATCGCCCAAGCTGTCGAAGCCGTCGGCGGGTTTGACGATGCGAAGCTTGCGGCCTACGCGAGCCGCACAACTTTCCGTACCGTCATGGGCGACGTACGGTTTGGCGTCAAAGGCGAGTGGGCAGAGCCACGGGTTGCACAGGTGCAGTTCCAAGGAATCTCCGGCCACGATGTCGAACAGTTTCGGAATGGATCGAGGCAGACTGTCGTATACACGCCAGACCTCGCTTCCGGCCCGATTGTCTTTCCCTATGAAGCGGCGCTCTAAATGTCCTGGGTAGCCTCGTTTCTATGCAGCGACGAAGGATAAGTTCAGATGATTCGATTTGTGTGAGCGGGATGGATCTTCTTGCTTTCGAGCGTCCTTTTCGCGCAGGTAGCATGCCCGGATAGGCCTCCCCCTTATCAGTTGCTTCGGCAAGATGAGGACTACTGGTATCTGAAGAACCCAATGTGTCGCGTGGACTTCTGGGATCAGCGCAAGCACGTCCGGCTGGGATCTGGGGATGATCGATTTCTGGTGCTTGGTGGAGAAGTGCGAGAGTGGTACGAGGGCTTCCGGAATGCGAACTGGGGGCGAGGAACGCAAGATGGCAATGGCTACCTCTTGCAACGCCTGACTCTACACACCGATGTCCACGTTGCACCTCGCGTCCGATTCTTTGTTCAATTCACCAGCGGTATCGAGGCCGGACGCAACGGAGGTCCAAGACCGGTCATTGACGAGTCGAAGTTGTTTGTGGAAAAAGGATTTGTCGACCTCGCCCTGTCTAAGGCAGACAACGACTCAATGACGTTGCGTCTTGGACGGCAGGAGTTCCGGTTTGGCTCAGGCAGGTTCGTCGACGTGAGAGAAGGGCCGAACATTCGTCAGGCCTTCGATGGCGCCTCTTTGAAATGGAGGACACAGTCGTGGAGCATTGACGGGTTTGCGGCAAAGCCTGTGCGCAACGGCACTGCTGTGTTCGACGCTCCGCCCAATCACCGGACGACATTTTGGGGAGTCTATGGAGTTCGCCCGTGGCAAGCAGTCAAGGGCGGCAACACTGATCTCTACTACCTCGGGCTCGCCACCAATCTAATTGTTGTCGGGCGAAACAACCCCCACCGCCGCATCGGACGCCAGCCCACCGTTGGGGTACGCTGGAACGTCAACCAGCATCTTTCGGCGACTGCTTCCTACGGATACTTCTTCGTCGGCCCATTCTTGGGTCACGCGTCTCCCGACAACAAAAATGTGGCGTACGCCAGCATATCAACAACCTATAAGTTCTAGCCTGTGGCTAATGAAGGTGCACCATGGAAATTGGTATCGATAGTTTCGCGGCAATCCTCCCTGATCCGGCGACGGGCAAACCGCCTTCGGGAACAGACCGCATGGCAGATCTGCTCGAAGAGATCGAGATCGCCGATCAAGTCGGACTTGATGTGTTCGGCATGGGGGAACATCACCGCGCGGAATTTCTGGACTCCGCACCGGCTGTCATCTTGGCGGCAGCGGCAGCACGCACCAAGAACATCCGCCTCACCAGCGCGGTGACGGTTCTGAGTGCCGCAGACCCGGTTCGCGTGTTTCAGGAGTTCGCCACGCTCGATCTGATTTCAAAAGGGCGTGCCGAAATCGTCGTCGGCCGGGGCTCTTTCGGCGAGGCCTTTCCGTTGTTTGGTCTGGATGGGCGGGACTACGACGCGCTCTTTGCTGAGAAGCTGGACCTTTTTCTGCAGCTTCGGGAGACCACTCATCCCACTTGGCAGGGCCGCTTTCGTCCGGCGCTTACTGGGGAAGGTGTCTTCCCGCGTCCCGAACAACAGCGTATGCCGGTGTGGATCGGCGTTGGTGGCACCCCGCAATCGTTTGCGCGCGCCGGGACACTTGGTCTGCCTCTGATGGTTGCGATCATCGGCGGCACTTACGAGCGCTTTCGGCCACTTGTGGATCTGTACCGAGAAAGCGGACGCAAGGCCGGACATGCCGCGGACAAGCTCACGGTCGGTATACACGCGATGGGTTTCGTTGGGCAGTCTTCCGAAGAAGCCCGGGACGCCTTCTTCCCCGGTTGGGCTTACCTGGTGTCGACGATTGGGCGCGAACGAGGCTGGTCCAGGCCCACGCGCGAACAGTTCGACGCGACTTGTGGACCGGAGGGCGCCTATCTGATTGGCGACCCGGCAACCGTTGCGCAGAAGATGCTCGATGTAAGCCATGCGCTGGGCGGAGTGAGCCGCATCACCTTCCAGATGAGCTCGGCATCCCTGGAGACGGAGGCCATGAAGCAGTCCATTGAACTGCTCGGAAGCAAGGTGGCGCCGATTGTTCGGTCTGCGTCAAGCACTGACCGATGAAGGGATGGGCGCAACTTTACAATACGCATCGGATAAAGAACTAGAAGCACCCAGATGTTGACACTCACTGCTTCTCAACATGTTCTCTCACTCCCACCAGCCTTTCTTCTCCGATGTGGAGGGGACCACCAGTGACCTTTTGGATGTTCATCAGACATCGAAGAACCTCTGCGACGCTCCACGCCTGTGCGATGCAGCCTCGTGGCAAATGGGGTGTGTCTCCGTCAAACACTTCGCTGATCGATCCGACGCAGGCCTCGTCCAGGTGGGCACGGAAGCCCTCCAGGAATCGTGCAGCCTGACCCCGTTCGTCAGGATGAACCTTTAGCCACACATCAATGAAGGGACCAATCAGCCACGCCCACACCGTACCCTGATGATAGGCGCCGTCGCGCGTGCGCAGATCGCCATCGTAGATCTTCTTATATTCGGTGTGGTTGGGGCCTAGTGAGCGCAACCCCACAGGAGTGAGCAAATTCGCCTCCACGGTATTCAGCACACTTCCCCAATGGGCCTCATCCAGCACAGGATGATCCAGGGAGATTGCCAGCAGCTGGTTAGGACGCAGGGCATCATCGTCCCCGTGCTCGCCGTCCACCAAGTCCAACAGATATCCTCTATCTGGTTGCCAGAAACGCTGATTGAAACTCTGATAGTTTTGATCGATAAGGTCGTAAATCAGTTGAGGCTTCGTCGCTTCCTCTTCTTCCAACCACTGCGCAAACAGACGAAGCGCGTTGTACCAAAGCCCATTGATCTCCACGGCCTTACCACGGCGCGGCGTCACCACCCAATCACCCATCTTGGCGTCCATCCAGGTAAGTTGATAGCCGTCTTCACCTTGCCGCAAAAGGCCATCGCTAGGATCCACTTGGATACCGAAACGCGTTCCGCGGATGTGGCAATCCACAATCTCTTGCAGTTTCGGCATAATCGCCCGTAGCGTTTCCCGATCATCTGTGGCATCCAGGTACCGTTTCAGCGCGTGAAAGAACCACAGCGTGGCGTCTGCGGTATGGTACAGCCCGAGATTCTTCCCTTCCGGAAACATGTTGGGAATAAGCCCATCACGCACATAATGCGCGAAGGTGCGCAGAATCCACCGTGCTTCTTTGTAGCGCTTCACACAGAGGGTGAGGCCTTCCAGCGAGATCATCGTGTCGCGGCCCCAGTCAGTGAACCAAGGGTAGCCAGCAATCACGGACCAGGCTTCTTCGCCCTCTGCGTGGGCTTGTGTCGTGTCTTCTGAGCGGCTTGCAGGGGTCATCAGGAATTGGTCGCTCGCCAGCACGAGATCAGCTGTCATGTCAGAGTCTTGTAGATTGGCTACATCTTTTAACAGCAAACTCTGTCGTCGACGCTCGGCTTCCAATGCGGACACAGAATCAATGGCGAGTATGGCCTCCCAGGGCTCCGTAGACGCTACCAGACAGCAGGTCTCTCCCTGCTTCAGGTCACTTTGGTAGTAGCCGGGACTCCACATATCTCCGCGTGACTCATACCCTCTTGCTTGTTCAGTGGCGTAGTCCACTCCCTTAATCACTCGCCGTTGATAGGTGAAGGAATGCGCCGGGGCATTCACCGTCATGCGCAGCAGAGCGGAGCAGTCAGAGCAGGAGACCTCACACCTATCGTCATCCAGTGCAATGTGGACGTGTGCGGGAACGGGAGTGTTGACGGCCGCTGCGTGCGGGCGAAAGTGGAGTGCAGGAAGAATGCTGAGTCGTAGAGGAGCAGCTGCCCTCAGCAGACGATAGATGATGTGCACGGTGTTCTGCCTGTGCGACATCAACAGCCGCTTTTCGATAGCGAAATCAGCGGTCTCCCAAAGCCAGACGGGCAGCCCCTGCTCCAAGCGAAATTCAGACACGGGCTCAGTTTGGGACGCATCAACCCCGGTCAGTTCTTCCACACCCAGATACACGGCTCTGTGGTCTTGCAAGCGAATCCGCTCAGAAACTCCCGTCAGCAGCATCGTTCGTCCGAAAGGTAAGGCTGCAATTAGCAGCCCATGATAGCGCCGTGTGAAGACGCCATCCACCGTGCCAGACGCGTAGCCCCCGAGGCCGTTGGTCACCAGCCACTCTCGTGTGGTGTCTCTGCGCGGCCACTTATCTGCGAGAGCGCTCCGTTTCAGGACGCGTGTTGCCATCTGGGAATTCACTTGCCTTTTCCTTTCGCTTTCTTTTCTTTCGGGGGCAGCTCAGGTAAGTAATGAAGTACGTGAGTCTTGGGCTCGGCAGCTGGCTCCGGCTCTACCGTGCCGCTGGAAACAGGGCTGAGGACCATGGCGGCCTCGCTGGGAACGATCCAGCACCCCTGGGCATTGGGTCGATAGAACCCACTTCCGCCGAATGACGGGTCTTCGGTAGAGAAAATCACGTCCCACTCCTTACCCGCAGGCGCCGCCAATAAAGGTTCAGGACACACCCTAAGCTGTAGATCTGTCGAGAAATTCACAAGCAGTAGACGATCTTCTCCGCATTCTCCGAAGAAGCGCAGGACGAAGGCGTGGCGACTTAGCACGGCTCCGTCGATCCCGCGCTCGCCTTGAAGCTGGAACACCACATCTTCTCGACGAAGCCGCAGGAGTTCCCGGTGCATGGCATAGATCTCTTCGTTTCCATGCCGTTCACTGAAATTGAGCTTGCAGGATTCAAAGACGGTGGGGTTGCCGGGATCTGCCAAAAGCACTCGCGATCCTTCGTCTCTCAAACTTCGAAATTGGGAAAGGTATTCATTTCGTCCATTGAAGACCAGTCTGGCCACCTCTGGCTTGTGATCCGAGAAGTAGCGAAATGGGGTGGTGGCTGCAAACTCCTGCCCTTGAAACAGCATGGGAGTCTGCGGCCCTAGCAGAAGCAGTGCGGTCATGGCCCTGTAGCGACCCAAACTGGTGATCTGGTGTATCCGCTTGCCCCTTGCGGAGTTTGCTAGTTGATCGTGGTTTTGGATGAAGGTGACGAAAGTTTGTGGGGTTAGGTCAAGCGCTGGTGTTCCCCGCCCTTGCTTCTGCCAGGAATACCATTGCCCTTGATAGAGCGTGCCGTGCTTTGCCGCGGAAACGAACTCCTGGGAGGTCCCTTCAAAGTCTGTGTAGTAAGCCTCTGTACGTCCGGTGAGGGCCACCATTGCGCTGTGATGGAAATCGTCATTCCACAGGGCGTCCATGCCGTAGCCACCAGCTTCGGCCGGTCGAACCAATCCCATTTCCTGGGGCTCGTTTTCACCAATAACAAGAACACGCCGATCACCAGCAGCCTCCCTAGCCACACGAGAGATCTCGGCTAGAATGTTCGGATGCCCATCGTCGCGAATGTCCTGTGTGGCGTCCACGCGGAATCCATCCAAATGGAACTCCCGAATCCAGTACGCAACATTTGTCAGAATGAACTCGCGAACAGGAGCACTGTCCTCGCCATCAAAGTTGATCGCTTCGCCCCATGCGGTGGTATGGATCTTGCTGAAGTAGTCTTCTGAAAACTCCTTGAGAAAATTCCCGTCCGGACCTAGGTGGTTATAGACAACATCCAGAATGACGCTCAAACCATGATGATGAGCGGCATCTACAAAGTGACGGAAATCGTTGGGCGACCCATAGAGCCAAGTGGGTGCGAACAGGTTCACGCCATCGTAGCCCCAGCCGAAGCGGCCAGGAAACTCAGCCACGGGCATCACTTCCAAGGTCGTAACGCCAAGCCGGGCCAGTTCCTCAAGTTGTTTGGCTGCGGCCTGCCATGACCCCTCTTTCGTGAAGGTGCCAATGTGCATTTCATAGAGGACTTGCCCCTTTAACTGAGGCCCTTTCCAAGCGGCGTCTCTCCATTTAAATCGATGGTCAACTAACTGCGAGGAACCAAAGGGGCCATATGGCTGAAATCGGGATGCGGGGTCAGCAAAGGTTTTGGACGCCTGCTCGTTTAGTCGTATCCAGTAGCGGACGCCGTCTCTGAGATCCGGAACATACAGTGAGAAGTAACCATTCTCTTCCGCGGAGAACTTGAATTGCGAAGGCGATTTGCCACTCTCTTCAATGAGCAACTCCAAAGTCTGCGCTCGTGGTGCCCATACACGAAAATGTGCCCCGTCGTCCGTCACCTCCGCACCGATGGGCAAGCGCCGACCGTGTCTTCCCGAAGCGGCTACCCGTCGCCTTGCCCCACGGTTCACCCGCTCACTCTCTGGCCCACTATCTTTTTTCATGTCGTATTTTTTTCGAATTTGAAGTGTCGATGGACAGAAAGCCTATGCCTGGCCCATTCAGGCTCGTTTAGTCACTGATCTGACCACCCCTGGACCATGTAAGTTTCGATACTTGAGGCAACGTTTATCTTCGTTACCAAATTGCGTCTGTCTGGAAACCGCCTCTAAACCGTGAAGGGCCGTTGGTACACATTCGATGCGTCTGTTGCTCGTCCGCCGTTGCTAGTGGTGTAGATGCAATTGCGACCGCAGCACGCCAACAGGAGGAACATGAGGATGGTCCTTGGGCTTCGTCATTCGCCTTTGTAGAAGCCCTGTTGGTGTAACTCCGCTTACTAGGCCACCGGCCCTGAGTCGGGGCTTTCCACGGAGCAACCGGGTTCGCCTCGATGCGTTGCGGCATCTTTATCCACACAGCAACGCTGCGGACGATAGAATGGCGAATACCTTGGTGACCTCGTCTTCAGCACATTAGGTCAGCAGAGGATCCTGGAGGCTTACTTGGGTATGCGGTTTGATCGTCGTGCGTTCTTGAGGCTCAGTGCGGTCGGGGCTCTCGGAGGAATGCTGGGTGGGACCGGTTGTGGCCGAGGCAACGGCACCCCTAACGTCGTCGTGATTCTTTCAGACGATCAGGGTTGGGGCGACCTCAGCATCCACGGCAACAGCAATCTATCCACGCCCAATATCGATTCTCTGGCCAGGGATGGCGCTCTCCTTGATAATTTCTTCGTCTGCAGCGTCTGCGCCCCCACACGTGCGGAGTTTCTGACGGGCCGCTATCACCCCCGGGGCGGCGTGCGTGGCGTCAGTACCGGAGCCGAGCGCCTGAACCTGGACGAACGCACCATCGCGGACCTCTTCAAGAATGCTGGTTACGCCACCGGCTGCTTCGGCAAATGGCACAACGGCAGCCAATATCCCTATCATCCGAACGGACGCGGCTTCGAGGAATTCTATGGGTTCACCTCTGGCCATTGGGGGGACTACTTCGATGCGGAAGTGGAACATAACGGTGAGATCGCGCAGAGCAAGGGCTTTCTGGCAGACGATCTCACCGACCACGCCATTGCCTTTATCGAGAAATCCGAGAAGCCCTTTTTCTGCTATCTCCCCCTGAACACCCCGCACTCCCCCATGCAGGTGCCTGACCGGTTCTACCAGAAGTTCGCCAACTTTGAGCCCACACTGCGCGGCCAGGATGAGGCGAATGAAGATATCGGAATGACCAGGGCCGCGCTGGCAATGTGTGTAAACATCGACTGGAACGTAGGTCGCGTCCTGCAAACACTCGACAAGACGGGTAAGGCAGAAGACACCATCATCGTCTACTTCGGAGATAACGGTCCGAACAGCTATCGCTGGAACGGAGGCATGAAGGGACGCAAGGGCACCCTTGACGAAGGAGGCTTAAAAGTCCCTTGCCTGATGCGCTGGAAAGGAACCATTCCCGAAGGCATCCATATCGACCGTATCGCAGGAGCCATCGATCTATTGCCTACTCTGGCTGGGCTGGCAGGCATCGCCGTACCCGCAACAAAACCCGTGGATGGCGTAAACCTACAGCCGCTGCTGACACGAGACAAGGTGGAATGGCCGGATCGGAGGATCTTCACCTTGCACAACAATCGGGCCAGCGTGCGTACACAACGTTATCGACTAGACCAGGATGGTGCGCTTTTCGACATGGTAAGCGACCCTGGCCAGAAGCAGGACATTCGGGAAGAGAAACCCGAGATTCAAGCGGAACTGCTTGCCGCCGAGGAAGAATGGCGGAAAGCCATGCTGCTGGAGCGTGGTATCGATGAACGCTCCTTCCCGGTCGGCTTCGCGGCCAATACGCTTCTACCGGCACGCGATGGGGTTCCGCAGGGCAGCATTGAGCGCAGCTCCCGCCACCCCAACTGCAGCTTCTTCACCAACTGGACGCAGACCACGGACTCCATGGATTGGAAGGTGGAAATCGGCCGTCCAGGACGCTACGAGGTCGCGCTGTACTACACCTGCCCGGCCGATTCGACCGGCTCCCGCATCGAACTGCTATTCGGACAAACCAGCCTACAGGCCAAGGTGACAGAAGCGCACGATCCGCCCCTGGAGGGCGAAAGCGAAGACCGGGTGCCACGCACGGAGTCCTATGTGAAGGCGTTCCGGCCGATGAAGATGGGAGAGATCACATTGCCGAAATCGACAGGAACGCTCACCCTGCGAGCCGTCGAGGTCAGCGGACAGCAAGTGGCCGAAGTGCGAAGGATTGCGCTGCGGTACCTGGGCGCCTAACGCTGGCTTTTTGTCGCAGCTGGTCGCAAGCTACAGGGCTACCTACTCCGCGCCCCGGAAAGCCGCGGGCGACAGAGACGGCCTTCGCTGCGACTTCCAGTCGGTCCAAATTAGCCACCCGGCCAACAGGCAGCCTAACGCAAACGCGATTCGCAGAAGTGTTCGCTCCATCCCTCCGGTGAACACAAGTCGGATTTGGTGCTTTCCCGGTCCTGGTCGCAATACGATCTGTCCGAGAGAATCTCGCTCAACCCGAATTTCTCGATCACCTACGAAGGCTTGCCATCCGGGGTGGTAGGAGGTCTGCACACTCAGCACCTGCCCGATCGCTAGGGTGGTTTCGATGTCAGCCTCCCCACCATGCACCTGTTGCCATTTCGTTACTGGCAGACCCGCGTCATCAATGGCAGCAACGTACGGCTCAACCGGTTCCACATCCATTCCATGGATTGGAGCGCGCGTAGGAAGCGCAGATTGTGGAACTGCAAAAGCAAGACCCTCGTGCCGCAAGGGTACACGGAACACCTTCGTGTCGCCTCGGCCCCAAATCTCTTCCAACAGACCTTCAAACTTCGCGGGATTGCGAAATGTATGGAAGACCTCCGTACTGCCCGGGTAAACGGTCTGAACCGCACGTGCTCCCAGCGCCTTTAGCCACAACAGTGCCACCTGCCCTTCCCGTTCACCGGACCCTTCTCCTGAAGCGATCTGGTAGTTGATCGCTAGAAAGTTCGGGTTTGGCACACCATTATCGTAACCTCCTGCAATTTGAGGTTGGTCCACGAAAGCCGAGAGCCAGAACGCGATGGACCCGGAGACATAGACACGTTGGCCCGGTAGATTCTCCTTTAGCCAGATGGCAGTCTGATACTCAATGGTTTCTTCGATCACGCCAGCTTTCACCAGACTGCGGACAAAGAATCGAGTGCTGCGCACCTGCAGAACGGAAAGTACAAGCAGAGCCACCACTGCTGAAACTGCGATCCATCGTTCGTAGGAAAGACGTCGCGACACGATCCAGAAACTGGCTTGCGCGATCAATCCGCAGACCAACAGAATCAGAAAGATCTCCATCTCCAAGTGATAGCGCTCTGGCTGAGGAAGGAACGGCGTGTGATAGAGGTATTCGGAAACAGTGATTCCAGCAACGGGTACCAGAGCGGCGGCTGAGAAACGCAACAAGATGTTGGCTCCGAGGCGTCGGAGCCCATGCGCGGCTAGAATCCCCAATACAATGTGGAGTACCAGCAGGACATTACCTAGGACCGTTGGTCGGAAGAGGCCCTCAACGAAAGGGGCATTTTGGCGTACAGCCTGAATGGTAGAGGGCGGCAGTTGCGGCGCAATCAGCAAGGCGGTAAGCAGACCGATGATGCCCGCATGCACCCAGATGCCCTTTCGGAACCAATCTTCCCGAGAGCCCAAATAGGCTACAGCCGCGAAACTCAACACCGCAGCTCCAATGGTGTTGGTCAGAATCGTGGCGCTCGCCAACAAAGCAGTCAGGACGAAGGTGCGACCTCTACGATCCTCCAGCGCCCAATGCAGGGCGCAGAGTGTCAGCAGCATCCAGAGTATAGAGGAAATATGTGGGCCCTCTCCAAAGGTATACAGGCACTGGAAGCGGCGTGCGTAGTGCCAGCCGCCTAAGTCATTGGCGACTCCGGCAATCAACACTGCCGATGGCGAGATCAGGGAAACCAACACACCGGCGGTAACCGACGCCCCTAGATGACCGGAAAGCAGACGGGCAAGCAGGAAAGCCGCTCCCGGTACGAGCGCGTAGAGAATCCCCGTCACCAAGTGGTAAGCATGCGCAGGGGAAAGCTGAGTAAGGCCCGCTGTAGCCGCCACCAGCACGTGTAGCAACGGTGGATAGGTGCTTGGTGTTGGAAGACCGCCATACCAATCCGGAAACCAGAGCGAACTCCACCAGTTGGTCTGATAAAAGCGAGCCAACCCGACATAGGCAGCTTCGATGGAATACATCGAACTCTGGTATTCCAAGAAGAGCAACTCCCTGATGAGAAGAAGGTTTGCAACAAAAAGGACGAATACCACGCCTATGTTGACGAGGCGTTTTCGGGAGTGTTCCACAAGCTCATTTTACAGGCATGCGGCCAGCACACCGATGCAGATCACTTCCTAGCTAGAAAGAAGATCCGTATCTCGAGACGAAAAGCCCGGGGGGCCATCGTCCTTGTTCTTGGCAAACCAAGGACGATGGCCCCCCGGGCTTCGTGACTAGCAGTATGGCCTAGGCAGCCGAAAGCTGCATCAGCTCTTTCATCACCGGAATGGCTTCGGGAATCACCTCACCGATCTGCCGGACGAAGACAAACTCCGTGTCTTCTCGTACATGATCGGGCAGGTCCCGCAAGTCCTTCCGGTTGCCTTCGGGCAGAATGATGCGCCGGATGCCGCCTCGGCGGGCCGCCAGCACCTTCTCTTTCACGCCGCCAATCGGAGTCACCAGACCCGTCAGGGTCAGCTCACCCGTCATTGCGGTGTCACTACGCATCTCGTGTCCGGTATAAACCGAGACCATCGAAACCGCCATCGTGATCCCTGCCGATGGCCCGTCTTTGGGCGTGGCGCCGGCTGGCACATGAATGTGCAAACCGTTCTTTTTGAAGACCTCGGGATCAATGCCGAACTGGCTCGCGTGTGACCACACGTAGCTCTGCGCGGCTTGTGCCGATTCCTTCATCACATCGCCCAACTGCCCGGTCAGCGTCAGACCTTTGCCATCTGGCAATAAGGTGCTCTCAATATAGAGCACATCGCCGCCAACCGGAGTCCAGGCTAGGCCGGTTGCCACACCCGGTTGCAGAATCTTGCGAATCTCTTCGGGCACCACCTGTGCGGGCCCCAACAGATCCACCAGATCGTCCGGCTTCACTTCCATTTGTGTTGCCGTGCCTTCGGCAAACTTCAGCGCGACCTTGCGCATCAGCTGCCCCAGGCGACGGGTCAGTTGGCGCACGCCTGCTTCGCGTGTGTAGTTCTCGATGAGCCGTTCCACGGTCTCGTCGGGAATTTGACACTCTTCCGGATTCACTCCGGTTTCCTTGAACTGCCGCGGCAACAGATAACGCTTGGCGATCTCCATCTTCTCGTGGGCACTGTAACCACTCAGATGGATGATCTCCATGCGATCCCGCAACGGACCCGGAACCGTATCCAGGTTGTTCGCGGTGGTCACAAAGAACACCTTCGACAAGTCGAAAGGCAGATCCAGGTAGTTATCCCGGAAGGTCTTGTTCTGCTCGGGATCCAGAATCTCCAGCAGAGCCGAGGTCGGGTCTCCCCGGAAGTCCCGGCCAACCTTATCCACCTCGTCCAACAGGACGAGCGGGTTCTTCTCGCCAGCACGACGGATGGCCTGGATGATGCGTCCCGGCATGGCGCCGATGTAGGTACGGCGGTGTCCACGCAGTTCGGCCTCATCGTGCAGGCCGCCCAGGGCCAGACGCTCGAACTTGCGACCCAGCGCACGGGCAATGCTCTGGCCCAACGAGGTCTTACCGACGCCCGGAGGTCCGGCGAAGCAGAGAATCGGCGCTTTCGCGTCCGGGTTCAGCTTCAGCACGGCCAAGTGCTCCAGAATACGCTCCTTTACCTCTTTCAGCTCATAGTGATCCTCATCCAGAATCGTACGGGCATTCTTCAGGTCCAGGTTGTCTTCCGAGCTCTTCTCCCACGGCAACTCGACCACATACTCTAGGTAGGTGCGGACGATGTTGTTCTCTGGCGAGCCGGAAGGCATGCGCTCCAGCCGACTCAACTCGCGTTCCGCATCTTTGCGAACCTCATCAGGCAACACAGCCTCGGTGAGCTTCTTGCGTAGCTCGTCTACCTCTGCCTTGTCCTGATTCTTTTCGCCTAGTTCATCCTGAATGGCGCGCAGTTGCTGCCGCAGGAAATACTCCCGCTGTTCCTTGCCGATTTCGCTTTGCGCTTTGTTCTGAATGTTGTTGCGCAACTCCAGAATCTGCACTTCGTAGCTCAGCAGGTCATGTACGGTCTGCAACAGTTCAGCGACCGAGCCTGCTTCCAGGATCTTCTGCTCTTTCTCCGTTTCGATAGAGAGCATGGAACCGATCAGATAGGCCAGCCGTGCGGGCTCTTCGGTGCTCGTCAGAAACTGACTGAGTTCCCGAGGCGCATTGCTGTTGGTCATCTGCAGCACCTTGCGCGCCTGATCGGCAATCGCACGCTGCAACGCTTCCACTTCCGGGCCGGAACCATCTTCCAGCTCCGCTGTGGTGAAGCTGGCGATCATGTACGGATCTGTTACCTGCGCGCCAACGAGACGGACTCGATCGACGCCCAGCACCAGCAATTCCATCAGGCCTTCCGCGTTCTTGGCCATCTTCTTGATGACAGCGCGTACGCCGACCCGATAGAGATCTTCAAAGCCCGGGGACTCGACCTGCGGGTCCTGTTGCGCGACGATGAGAATCTCTTTTTCCTCGGTGCCAAGAGCCGCTTCCACCGCGGCCACGGAGGCCGGACGCCCCACCGAAAGGGGGAGCATCAAGTTGGGGTAGAGCACACTGCTCTTCAACGGCAGCACGGGCAGACGGCGAACGTTCTGATTTTTGGGTACGGATTGAGTTTCTTGTTCGCTCACGAGTTCTCCTCTGTATATTGGACGCGCAAAAGCAGCATGCCGTCCCGGAAATCAACGGAAATCTGCGATGCATCCACAGGACGCGGCAGTTCCACGGAACGGAAGAAACGCTGGTAGGCGATCTCCATGTTGTAGTGTCCGGTCACTTCATCGCAGGTGTAGTCCCGTCGAGATCCGTGTACCTGAATGACCGAGCCCTGAATGTCGATGGAAACGTCGTCTGGCTTTACGCCTGCGAGTTCTATCTTCACCAGCCACCCGGAGGGGATGCTGCAAACGTCAGTGGGTGGTCGAAGCGCGCTGTCGCGATGATCGTTTTCCACCTTGGAATAAAACAGCAGCGATGTGGAGCGGCGACGAATGGTCATACGACGAGGCTCCCCAGTTCCTGCTTGAACGGGAGGGGCAACATGGCCCCTCTCCGGTTATTTGGAAACTTCATGCTTCTCCTTCCGGATGCCCGATCCCCGATGCCCTTCAGGGCATCGGGTCCGGATGGCTGGCAGCGCCACCCAATCAGTTGATGTGGGCCGAAACACGTTTGGTCAGTTCATCCCAGTGGGCGGGGCGCTCTGCCGTAAACCGCAGAGGCCCGCCTTCGGAGGCGACATCGGCATACACCGTCGCGCCGTCGCGAATCTCGCCGGACAACAAGAGCCGGGCGAGCGGAGTCTCCACCTCACGCTGGATGGTCCGCTTCAGCGGGCGCGCCCCATAGGTGGGGTCAAAGCCCGCATGGCTGAGGTAGTTAGCTGCATCGGTGGAAAGCTCAAGCGCAATTTTGCGCTCGGCCAACCGCTCGCGCAGACGTCCCAGCTGGATAAAGACGATCTTGCGCAGATCTTCTTCCCGCAGCGAGTGGAAGACCACCATTTCGTCGACGCGGTTCAGGAACTCCGGCCGGAACTGCTGCCGCAATTCATTCAGAACCGCTTCACGCATGCGCTCGAAGTCATGGCTGTCGGTGGATCCCCGGAAATCGAGAATCCGCTGGCTGCCCACGTTCGAGGTCATGATGACGATGGTGTTGCGGAAATCCACCGTGCGGCCCTGGCCATCGGTCAAACGACCGTCGTCCAGCACCTGCAGCAGCACATTGAACACATCGCCATGCGCCTTTTCGATTTCGTCGAAAAGAATGACCGAGTAGGGACGTCGCCGCACCGCTTCGGTCAACTGGCCGCCCTCTTCATAGCCGACGTAGCCCGGAGGCGCGCCGACCAGACGGGCAACCGTGTGCCGCTCCTGATACTCACTCATATCGATGCGGACCATGGCCCGTTCGTCGTCAAAAAGCGCCTGCGCCAGAGCCCGGGCGAGTTCGGTTTTACCCACACCCGTCGGACCCAGAAAGATGAAGGAGCCGATGGGCCGGTTGGGATCTTTCAACCCGCTGCGCGCTCGTAGTACCGCTTCGGCCGTGGCTCGCACCGCTTCATCCTGGCCAATCACACGCTGGTGCAGCTCAAACTCGAGATGCAGCAGTTTATCCGCCTCACCTTGCATCAGCTTGGTGATGGGAACACCAGTCCAGCGAGCGACAACCTTGGCGATATCTTCCTCAGAAACCTCTTCCTTCAGAAGCGAGCTTTCTCCCTGGAGCTTGGTAAGGGCTTCGGTGGCCTCGTTGAGCTCACGCTCCAACTGGGTCATCTTGCCGTACTTCAGCTCCGCAGCCTTGTTGAGGTCGTACTCGCGCTCGGCCTTGTCGATCTCCACACGGGTCTGTTCCATCTGTTGGCGCAGATCGCGTAGGCGCTTCACGGAAGCCTTTTCGTTCTGCCAACGAGCCTGCAGAGCGTCTCCGCTCGCCTTCAGGTTGGCCAATTCACGCTCCAGCTTTTCGAGACGGTCCTTGGAGGCAGCGTCATTTTCTTTACGAAGCGCTTCGCGTTCAATTTCCAACTGCATGGTGCGCCGATGGATTTCGTCTAGCTCGGAAGGCATGGAATCGATTTCCGTACGCAACTTGGCCGCCGCCTCGTCGACAAGGTCAATGGCCTTATCGGGCAGGAAGCGGTCTGTGATGTAGCGGTTGGAAAGCACCGCCGCCGAAACCAACGCCGTATCTTTGATGCGTACGCCGTGATGCAGTTCATAGCGCTCACGGAGCCCGCGCAGAATCGAGATGGTGTCTTCGACACTGGGCTGATCAACCAACACGGGCTGGAAGCGGCGTTCCAGCGCAGCATCTTTCTCGATGTACTTGCGGTACTCGTTCAGCGTGGTCGCGCCGATACAATGCAACTCGCCGCGAGCCAGCATGGGCTTCAGCAGGTTGCCCGCGTCCATGGCGCCATCGGCCTTGCCCGCACCGACGACCGTGTGCAACTCGTCGATGAACAGGATGATTTCACCCTGCGAATCCTGCACTTCTTTCAGCACAGCCTTCAAACGCTCTTCGAACTCACCGCGAAACTTAGCGCCCGCAATGAGAGCACCCATGTCGAGCGACACGACCTTTTTATCTTTCAATCCGTCGGGCACGTCCCGGCGGACGATCCGCTGGGCGAGTCCTTCGGCGATGGCTGTCTTACCCACGCCGGGTTCACCGATCAGCACCGGGTTGTTCTTGGTGCGGCGGGAAAGGACCTGGATGACGCGGCGAATCTCTTCGTCCCGACCGATCACCGGGTCCAACTTGCCCTGCTCAGCGAACTGGGTAAGGTCACGGCCATACTTTTCGAGTGACTGATAGGTGCTTTCCGGGTTCTGGCTGGTGACCCGCTGGGAACCGCGCACGTCACGGACGGCCTCGCTGAGCTTGTCGCGGGTCAAACCCACGTCGCGGAAGATGTTCCCGACGGCGCCCTTGTCAGCGGTCATGGCCAAAAGGAGATGCTCCACCGAGACGAAATCGTCCTTCAGTTTGCGCGCCTCGTCTTCGGCCTGGCTAAGGACCGTGTTCAGACGACCGGTGACATAAATCTGATTGGCGGCTCCGCCTGGCGAGGAAACCTTGGGCATCTTCGCGATCTCGGCATCCACCCGTTGGGCGACGCGGTCAAGCGCGACTCCAGCCTTCAACAGAATGGCAGGCGCCAAACCGTCCTGCTGCTCCAACAGAGCCATCAGCACATGCTCGACGTCCAACTGTTGGTGCCCAAGACGCGTGGCCGAGGACTGCGCGGATTGCAGCGCTTGTTGAACTTTCTCTGTGAACCGATTGATATCCATTGATTTAAACCTCGCACCGGCCGGATGCCGAGACTGGCAAAACCGAACGATTTGTGGCGGACGGGCAATGGACGCCGGAACGGTCCCAGAAAGCAGCGGAACGCGAATACGCGAAATTACGAAACGAAGCCAGATCTTGTCTCCCGATATCGGGAGACAACACGGCGCGCCTTCGCAGACCGCAGCCACCAGGCCCGCACGCCACGGAGCAAGTCCGCGCGCGCCATGCCTAGCCGTCAGTCATAGGATGGCAGGAAAGTCTAATAAGTTTCAACTAATTAAATTTGAGCATGATTCACTCAAATTTAAGACAGGGACTGCGCAGCTAATCCGAGCCATCCAGTCGAACCGTGTTACGCAATACACCGACTTCTTCCAGAAAGACCTCCACGACGTCGTCGTGTTTCAGGGTTTCGGTATTTCCTGGGGTACCGGTATAGATGAGGTCACCGGGTTCCAGGGTGACGTAGCGGGAGGCGAAGGCAATGCAGCGGGCAGCGGAGAAGATCAGGTCGCTGGTGCGTTCGGATTGCTTCAAAACTCCGTTGACACGGGTTTCCAGCAGCAAATCGTTGGGGGCCAAGCCAGTGACAATGCAGGGACCGCAGGGACCGAAGGTGTCACAACCTTTGGCGCGCCACCACTGGAGGTCTTTCTGTTCGCCACGCTGCCAGTTGCGATCACTGACATCGTTGCCAATGGTGACTCCCAGCAGATAGTCCAGGGCAACCCACTCGGAGACGTTGCGGCAGCGCTCCCCGATCACCAGCACCAACTCGCCTTCAAAGTGGACGTCCGCAGCATCCAGTGGCAGGTAGATAGGACCATCCGGGCGCTGTAAACAGCTGGGGGGTTTATAGAAAAACTCCGGCACTTCGGGCTGTGGGCGTCCGTGGAGATGACTTTTGAAGTTACGCCCGACAGCCAGGATTTTGCTGGGCTGGCATGGGACTAATAGCTCCACATCGTCCGGCTGAAACCATTGGTCGGTAGGGCGCCATTCCATGAAGGGGGTTCCGGCAATAGCCTGGATGCCCTCGTTGTGCCACAGGCCGTAAGCGGCGCCAATTCCCGTGGAAAAGCGGACAAATTTCTTGAGGCGATCAGACATGACTCTCTTAGCTTAGCCAGCGGCTTGCGGCCTGAGGAGGAAAGAAGGCGGAAATATTGGAGCCGCACCAGAAAATTTTCGGTGGAGAGGGAAAAGCAAGCCTCTGCCCCGAAATAGAGCGAGTCTGCGCGATCTCAGCCACGCGCTTTCTCAGACAGAAGATGCCATCGGGGTGGCGGGATGGGCAAGAATTAATGATATTAAATTATTATTTAACGACTAAACTTTGAATTGTAAGGACTTGATCCTACTCCGCCTATACGGCTTCTGTTCGACAGACCCTGAGATGAGAAACAGAGAGCGGGCTGTGAAGCCTCTGGTATCATCGCAGCGATGGACCAGCACACCGTACTCCTACGTCCGCGCTACGCGGAGACCGATCAGATGGGCGTGATCTACCATGCGAACTACCTAGTATGGATGGAGATGGGCCGTACGGAGCTGTGCAAGCAGCGCGGGTTCAACTACAAGGACATGGAAAAAGACGGCATTCTGCTGGCGGTGGTCGAAGTCAACTGTCGGTACCTCTTCCCTGCCCGCTATGATGACCACATCGCCGTGGTGACCACCATCGGCCAGGCAAACAAACGCTTCGTGCGATTTGACTATGAGATCCGCAATGCGGATACGGGACGGCAGTTGACGAGTGGATTCACGCGTCATGTGTTTTGCAATCCGGAAATGCAGCCCGTCAGTTTGCCGGAAGGGTACTTCTCTCTGTTTGGAATCCCTTCGCGAGCAACAGTCCGGTAAGTTGTCCGACGCGCCGCAAGGGATAGCTCATCAGGTTCGCGGCAGGAACAAAGAACAGGTCAAACCGCATGTCTGTAGGATGGGAAGATTCCGCTAAGGCGTGGATCGAGAGCCAGGGCGAACACGGCGACTTCGGACGTCAGTTTGTGCTGGATGCTCCGATGATGGCCCGCGTGCGAAACCGAAATTTCGAGTTCGCCCTGGATGTGGGCTGTGGTGAGGGCAGATTCTGCCGCATGCTGCAAAGCGCCGGTATCCAGACGATCGGCATAGACCCGACAGAGGTTCTGATCGAACAGGCAAGAAGTTTGGACCCGGCGGGGGACTATCGTCTCGGACGCGCCGAGGCCATGCGGCTGGCCAATGAATCCTTCGATCTCGTGGTCAGCTACTTGACGCTGATTGACATTGCTGACGCTCGCGCGGCGATTGCGGAGATGGAACGGGTGCTGCGCCCAGGTGGCACACTGCTGATCGCAAACCTCAATCCATTCAACACAGCAGGCATGCCGGATGGTTGGAGGCGCTGTTTAGACGGACGAGTCCGCTTCACCTTGGATAACTATTTGGAAGAACGCGCGGAGTGGGTGAGTTGGCGGGGAATCCGGATTCAGAACTGGCACAGGCCGCTGAGCACCTACATGCAGCTTCTGCTGGAGCAAGGACTAATTCTGCGGCATTTTGAGGAACCCGCCCCGACGGGTGGCGACCCGAAGAAGGCCGACCTCTATCGGCGTGCCCCCTATTTCCACATTATGGAGTGGCAGAAACCGGGCAGGTCGTGAACAACCCTAGAGGTCAGCCGGAGCCTGACCCTTTGCTGCGAAACGGTGGATGGCGTCCGTAGTCCCGTCCCTAAATCTCGGCGCGATTCCATTGCTCTTCGAGAATCTGACTGTACTCGGCAGAGGCGTAGATTTCGAAGGAAAACGTATTGGCCGGAATGGGAGTGAACGAGTTAAGCTGCTGGCGGCAGGCATAAAGATAGTCTGTGAACCGATGATAGTTCAACAGAAAGGTGGGAGCCACCATCTCAAAAGCGGGTAGTTCCTGGAAGATGGTCCGTAGTCCCAGAGCACGGACAAAGATGTTCCGATAGTCCACAACTCCCCAGGAGAGCAGTTTGTTGCGTACATTGCTCGGTGTGTCTTCCGTCAGATAAGTGGTGAAACTGTGCATGCTGTAGACGCCCGGTGCAAAATCCGGATGGCGGTCCACCAATTCCTGACATTGCTGCAGCCAGCGTTCCAGATCTTTTCCTACAAAGAAGAGCATGCGCAGTTCCAGATAGCGGCTCCGGGCCACCTTGTCGAGGAGCTCCTCTTCGCTTTGCTCTTCCGTCGGAAGCAGGCCATGCAACATCAGATTGGCGCGAGAACCTTCGAGCATGTTATCTGGAGTGGATTCTTCCGCCAACGGGTGAAGGATGAGCGGCGGCAATTCAGCACGGAGAACATTCTGGCGTTTCGAGGAATGCATAACTTCTATTCGTATCGGCGCGCGACCGCCAATTTCTCGGATTGTCTTCTGGTAAATCTCCTGCGGCAACGATCACAATAGAGGGTCGTCGTAAAAGATGCCAAGGATTCCACACACGACGTCAATCAGTTCCGGGTCCCCACCAAACCTGAATACAGACCGTTCTGCGGACCCGGAAGGGCGTCCAGTCTGCACCATATACGTCGACATCTGACAGTTTCTCTACCCATCAATGGTTAACCATGGGGGCAAAGAAAAGGCGTCAACGATGTTGGTTGCGTGCCTTAGAAAGAACTAGCGTTCGAGCCGCATGAATGATTGGGTGGCGCCCGCACCGTCAAACGTAGCGAGAAACCAAGACTACGGATATCCAAAGGATAGGTTGTTTCAGAATGACTTTCAATGAAGGAAGCCAGCGGGCTGGAAAGGGAGTACTAGATGGGGGCAAAACTAAAGCGAAATAACATCACACTCGACACGCAGCTTATCATTCGTAATCAAATGCGTTACTCGGCAATGTGCTCTCTGTCCATTGGCGCTGATAACCAGGGTTGGCGCCGGGCACGTAAACCAGGGACGTAGATCGAGAGCGCATGTTTTCAAGTACGGACTGTGCGACGCCGAGCATGGTCACGATCCCTTCGACGTTCACGCGGTCCGCGGTGTCACGCGGCGTATGGTATTCCAGGTGAAGCCCGGTGAACAAGAGGATGGCCGGAATCCCAATGTCGAGGAAACTGCCATGGTCGCTCATGTTGTAAGGGTATTCGCTTAGGGATTTGAGCGTCAGGTCGGCTCGGGATGCGGCTGTTTCAAAGGTATCCTTTAGTTCCGGTACGCTATCGAGACCCGCCTGGAAGAGTTCACTTTCGCGCAGACGCCCCACCATGTCGAAGTTCATTGCCCCGACCAGCTTTTTGCCGGGCAATGGCAGATTGCGCAAAAGGTACGAAGAACCGAAGAGCCCGTGTTCTTCGCCACCATAGGCGACCAGCAGAACACCGCGCGTGCCCGCCGGAAGCGCCTCTGGTCGCTCGGCAGAAAGGGTGCGTGCGAGTTCCAGCAAGGCAGCGATGCCAGATGCATTGTCATCGGCGCCAGGGTGGAGTTTGCCTCGACCGCTGTTGTCGAGCGAGTAATTCTCCCCGGAGCCAACGTGATCGTGATGCGCGCCAACTACTACGTATTCGTTGGAATCAGGATGCCCGGGAACCCAGGCCATGACGTTTGTGCCCTTCACGTTCACGCCTTGCAGACGCACGGCCAAGGTAGACCGGAAGGACGAGGGAAACGCAAAGCTATGCGGGACGCCGTCGCTATCGATCGATTGGGCAAGCTTGGTCAGATTGGCATTGTGCTGGGTAAAGAGCGTTTCCAGGGCAGAGGCGCGCACCATCACCACCGGGATGGGTAGTTCCACTGGTCCGGCAGAAGCAGGAAAGACAGGAAGATCTGTATTCTCTTCCCGAGGCAATCGATTGGTGACGAGCACCAATGCCTTACCCCCCCGGCGCGCGACGGCCTGCGCCTTAGCCGCAAGCGAGGCGTGGAGTGTAAAGTCGCGGCCAGCAAAACGGCTGCGGGTGTCTTCTTCCTGCGGTTCGCGACGGAGGGCGACGACCACTTTACCCTGAACATCAAGCCCGGCGAAGTCGTCATAGCCAAGCTCCGGTGCGTGCATCGCGTAGCCAGCAAACACTAAGGGGGCATTGCGCACGCGGCCCTGCCCAGAAAAAGGCAACGGCAAAAAATCTCGGTGGAGCTCTAATTGCTGGGCAGACGTCGGCGAGCCCAACGTGAACTCGTTCTGACCGGCGTCTTTGCTGACTTTGACACGCAGACGCACCGGGAAGGTCTGCCGATAGTCCGCGTGTGGCGGCGGACGTAGACCCAGGTCTTGAAATCGAGTCTGGATGAAGTTGGCAGCGCGCTCGGCTCCGCCGGTTCCGAGAGCACGACCCATGAAAGCCGGACTGGCAAGGACCTCCACATCGTGCCGGATGCGTTGTTCTGGCGTTTCCGAGGGCCCCACTACGGCAGAGGTCTTACGCTCCGCCGCCCACAGACTCGCGCCGCAAAGCATCCAGCCAGCTAGGGCCAGAAATAGAACCTGAGCGGGGACGCGGCGAAATCGAGACGCAAGCGGCATGTGGGTGAAGAATAGCGGATTATTTGGGGAAAAGCCCTGGCAGTTCTACCGTACAACACTCTTCTTTGCCACCTGCGGCTTTACCCGTTTTGGCGGGTGGCTGATTGCGCAAGTAATCCAGTTCCATTTCCAGAATCTGCTTGATGGTGGGCCACTCCAAACGTCCACCCAACTGGCGGCCATTCACGAAGACGGTGGGGGTGGAGTTCAACCCCATGCCCATGGCCTTCTGGAAGCTGGCCATCACAGCAGCGTCCTGTTCCGGAGCTTGCATGCACTGCTGAAGGCGGAGGCCGTCTACGCTCTGGGACTGAGCCCAGGCTTGCAGTTTTTCCGAGAAGTTGGCGGCGGTAATGTCCTTTTGGTTTTCGAAAACCCAATCGTGATACTTCCAGAACTGTTCGCTGCTGACCGAAGCCATACATCGTCCACCGATGGAAGCGGTCTTGGCCCAGTCGTGGATCTGAATGAGTGGGAAATTAACGAAGACCATGCGTACGGCGTCTGGATATTCGCGGTGAAGGTTGGCGCGAAGGGTTTGCGCCATCTCACGGCAGAAGGCGCACTGGAAGTCGCTATAGACCGCGAGGGTAATCGGAGCGCCCTCGGGGCCCTCGGCAGGGAGACCTGCGAGATCGAGGGATTCCTGCTCTGCCTGGAAGGGATATCGGGCAGTCTCGAAAACGGTCTTCGCCAAACGGTCGCCGACACGCGCACGAACAACGCGGGAACCATCCGGAGACACGTAATAGTCCTGCACCATGGAGGCGCCCGGGACGCTGGCGGTTACCTTGAGGTCCAGATAGCCGGGCAGGCTCGTGGAAGGCGCGGGGTCATCCAGCGTGACCGTGACGTCTTTGTTCCAGAGGTTCAGATAGCGAATGTACTGCTCGATCGCCGCCTTATCCACTGCCTGTTTGGGGACAGGCGCACTAGCGGAGGCCGGTTTCGCAACAGGCGCTTTTTGAGCAGAGGCAGCTGGCTTGGCAGAAGCTTTGGCGGGCTGTTGCGCCTGCAAGGCAGAACCTGTGCACGCCACGCCAAGAGACAGTGACACGAACACGGCAGAGAGTCGAGCGAACTTGTTCATAGGAAAGCTAGTAAAGGAGACGTGATGCGAAGCTGACCGTTTCGGCCAACAATTCAGGATACCGTGGACAAGGGAAGTGACGGAGAGGCTTGAAACAAGAACCCGGGAACGCGCGAAATCGGGACAACACTGGCGCTTTTCGACAGAGGACCTATGACGCCATTGAACCTCCCGCTGCAGACCCATTTACGGCAATTGGTCGACACAGGTGTGACGAGGCGGGCATGAAAAGAGCAGCCGCGCGGTATTTTATAGTCTTCGTGTTTGCAAGCAGTTACAAGTACTTTCGGCACATGGATCTGATCTGAAACTGGTTTATCTGGCCCGGAAGCCGGAATTTGCACGCATCTTTGAATAGGGAGCGGAAGAAGATTTCGCTTCGGGGTAGTCTTAGGTTTGAGCAGGGCATTCGCCGGGGGCGGGTCTCGCGCAGAACGATGTGACTCTTTGTTGCCCTGAGGCCCTCTATACTCATAAGGCGGATGATTTTGCGGATTGCGTTGACTCTTGTTCTGGCGGCGGGAGCCTGGGTTCTTTACTTCTTCGGTCTCTCCCAGACAGGGTTGTTGGGACCGGATGAGCCACGATATGCCGACATCGGCAGGGCGATGTGGACAACGGGTGACTGGATTACGCCCCGCCTGTTCGGTTCGGCATGGTTTGAAAAGCCCGCGCTGCTCTACTGGCTTGGCGGATTGGGCTTCGCAACTGGAGCTGACGATTCCCTGGCCCCACGTTTGTTTATTCCCATACTAGGACTGGCCTTTCTGGCTTTCTTCTACACTCGGCTGCGGCACGAATTTGATGCCCAGATGGCCGGAGCTTCCACCTTGATTCTGGCGACGGCGGCAGGCTGGGTAGGTTTCAGCCATGCGGCCGTAACCGACTTGCCGCTGACCGTGTTCTTCGGCGCTGGCATGTTGCTGTCTCTGCCTTGGGCGCTACGAGGTGAGCGTAACCTGCTGCCGTGGGCGGCTGCCTGCTTCGCTGTTGCTTCGCTTGCCAAAGGTCTGGTGCCACTGGTGCTGGCGGCTCCGCTGCTTTGGTTCGGGCGAAAACGCATTCTGGACTGGCTGCACCCGAAGACGGTGGCCGCCTTTGTGGCTGTCGGCGGCCCCTGGTATTTTTTGTGCTACCTGGCAAATGGGCAGACCTTTATTGATGAGTTTTTCTGGAAGCACCATGTAGGCCGCTTCTTTTCGGAAGAGCTGCAACACGTGCAGCCGGTATGGTTTTATGCGCCGGTATTGCTGGGTCTGTTGCTGCCCTGGGCTCCGCTGGGCGTTATCGCCGCTGCGAATGCGCTTCGCAAAGATGGCGGCTTGCGCGGCGATTCCAGGTGGCATTACTTCGCGGCGTGGCTGGGCTTCGGATTTGTGTTCTTTTCCGCCTCCACCAACAAACTACCTGGGTATCTGCTGCCGCTCTTACCAGCAGCCGCAGCCTTGCTCGGCCTAGCCTTACGCCGGGCGCCACGGTGTGCATGGACGCTTGCCATTGTGACGGCGCTTTCGGGCGTCTTCGCGCTGGCTGGTGGAGTGCTGCCGGAAGCGCTTGCGCAAGGGTTACGCCGCAGCAGTATGGACACCATTCCTTGGAGCATGGCGGTTCCCAGTTTGATTGCAGCCGCCCTGGTTTATTGGGCAGAGCGGTCTGGTCAGCGGACACGCGCCCTAACCTTTGTGGGTCTGGTGATTGTCGCCAACATTGGCGTGTTGAAATGGCATGCGATCCCTCAGGTACGCGAGAATGCTTCGGCCATAGCGCAATGGAAACGCCTGGAGCCCAGCCGCGATGCCATCTGTATCGACCGGGTGCACCGCGCCCTGGAGTATGGGCTCCTCTATTACTCGCACGGAACCATTTCTCTCTGTGCCGACGAGCCTCGGTCTTTCCGATTGGTGGAAGGCCCGGACAGAACGGCGCGCCTGGAAGCGGAAGCGGGCGAAGACCTGCCCTGAAAAGCTGCCAGGAAAATGGCTCTGTCCTGCTGGCGATGCCCCGGCAGGCAGGCGGCAGCCCTATCACAGATAGCCCATCCAGCAAGCTGACGACGTTACCGCAGATCTCCCCAAACCAGAGACCGGGCGTCATAGTATGCTTGCGTTCATGAGCAAAGCCCCGTTCCAACCCTACGTGCCAGGCTCGGCGCGACTACCAGAGTTCACCTTCCGTGCCGTCATCCTGGGCGTCGTGATCTCGGTGGTGTTAGGGGCAGCCAACGCCTACCTGGGGCTGAAGGCTGGCATGACGGTGGCGGCGACCTACCCCGCGGCTGTGCTGGCGATGGCGATTTTGCGCTTGCGCAAGGCTTCCATTTTGGAAGAGAACATCGCACGTAGCGCGGGTTCGGCAGGGGAATCGATTGCGGCTGGCGCGATTTTCACGATCCCCGCTTTTGTCCTCGCAGGAGTATGGCCGAGCTTCGACAGCGCGGATGCCTATTGGCAATCGACCGGCTTCATGGTGCTGGGCGGTGTCATCGGCATTCTGTTCATCGTGCTGCTACGTAAGGTTCTGGTGGAAGATCCGGAACTACCCTTCCCTGAATCTGTGGCGGCGGCTGAGATTCATAAGGCTGGACAGGGCGGCGGTGGCGCGGCCAAGCTGTTGTTCACGTCCATGGGGATTGGAGCAACCGTATTCGCCCTGGGGACATTAAAGGCTTTCGCGATTGGGAAAGAATTTCTGGTGTCGCTGGGTTCCATGGGCAAAGGCATCAAACTGGGTGCGGCGACGGGTGGAAACGCGCTCCCTGTGGGAGGTTTCACGGCCATGTCGACGCCCTCTGTAAGTCCGGCATACCTTGGCGTTGGATTTGTCATTGGGCCGGAACTGGCTGCGCTGAATTTCTCGGGCGGGGTGATGGCCTGGGGCTTGATGGTTCCCCTGCTTACTTATGTGTTGGGTCCGCAGTTGCAGCAGTATCTGCCCACAGGGGCAGCGGAAGAGGGCTGGACCGGGTTGGCCTTTGCCATCTGGCTAAACATCGTACGACCAATTGCCGTGGGGGGAATGCTGGTGGGCGCGGCGTATACGCTCTACCGGATGCGCGCCAACCTGGCTTCAGGAATTGCACGCGCCGTGGGCGATCTGAAATCGAGCGCCGAGCAGCGGAGCGCGAAGCCAAATCGGCTCGACCAGGATTTGCCCGCAAAGTGGGTGTTTGGCGGCTTGGGGGTAGGGCTGGTCGCCATGGTGGTGCTCTACATTTTCCTCTCGGAATCCGTTCTAGGAGGAACACTAACTGCGCTCATCATGCTGGTGGTGGGTTTCTTCTTCGCCGCCGTGTCGGGTAACCTGGTGGGCCTGATTGGCTCGTCGAATAATCCTGTTTCCGGCCTGACGCTTTCGACGGTCATCATTGCGGCTCTGCTGATGGTGGTGGTGGGAGTGAGCGGTCTGGATGGCGTGGCGGCAACACTGGGCGTGGCTGCCGTGATTTGTGTTTCGTCCGCAGTGGCTGGCGAGATGCTGCAAGATCTGAAAGTCGGCCATCTGCTGGGCGCTACCCCCAGCCGCATGCAAATGGGAGACATGCTGGCGTCAGTGGTTTCCGCAATGGTGATGTACTTCCCGCTGTTGGTGCTGCACGAAAGCAACATCAAGGCAGGCGGCGTTGGGTTTGGTGACCGTGCGTTGCCAGCGCCACAAGCCGGATTGATGTCGTCGCTTGCCCAGGGAATTGTCGGCGGAGACATGGCATGGCCGTTGGTGATTTTCGGCATGATGATGGGCGTGGCGCTGATCATGGTGCGCATGCGCAGCCCCATGTTGTTCGCCGTGGGGATGTATCTCCCGCTTGAGACGACCTTCACCATCTTCGTAGGGGGCGTCATCCGTTGGGTGATGGATGGTGTGGTGAAACGGCGGCAGTTGAACGCCGGACAAACCGCACGCGTGGAAAATGCTGGCGTGCTAATGGCATCCGGTTTGATCGCTGGTGAAGCACTGACGGCATTGGCTGCGGCTACCTATGTGTTCTTTGCACCAGATGGCGGCAGGCTACCGGAGATCTTCGCCGACCCCTCGATTCTGGTGGGAATGGCCATTCTAGGCGTGCTGGGATTGGTGATGGTTCGCGTGCCCCTGGCGCATGCGGGCAACCCGGAGGACCCGGCTCCGCCGCAAGCGATGATGTAGGCAAGGAATCCGGACACACCCGTGCATGTTGCCCTTGCTAAGCTCGAAGGTGCATGATGTCCGATCCTACTTCAGCCCCCAGCGACGTAGCTTCCCGTGAATATAGCGATAGCCTAAGCCCTGACGAGTTCCGTCGCTATGGCCACGAGGTGGTCGACTGGATCGCCAACTACCTGGACACCGTACAGGACTTCCCCGTGCTACCGGATATGCAGCCCGGGGATCTGATTGATCGCCTGCCAGCAAGAGGTCCCGACAAGGGCGAGAGCATGGATCAGATTCTGGCCGATTTCCGCAGCGAAATCGTGCCGGCCATGACGCACTGGAGCCACCCGCGCTTTTTCAGTTTCTTTTCCGCCACGGCTTCCTCAGCAGGCATTCTGGCGGAGATGCTGGCGGCTGGCACCAACATGAATGGAATGGTATGGCAAAGTAGCCCCGCCAGTGTGGAGTTGGAACAGGTGACGCTCGCGTGGCTTCGCGACTGGTGTGGTCTACCCTCCGACTTCTTCGGCGAAATCTTTGATACGGCATCCATCAGCAGCTTCCATGCCTTGATTGCGGCACGGGAACGGATTGCGCCACAGAGCCGCGAAGAAGGTATGCCCGCTGGGTTGGTAGCCTACGCCTCGGAATATGCGCACTCTTCGATCGAGAAAGGTGCGATCACTCTGGGGATCGGCCAGCGGAACTTCCGCAAAGTGCCCGTGGATGCGGCATTCCGCATGCGAGTGGATGAGTTGGAGCGGATGATTGTCGAGGACAAGGCCAAAGGGCTGACACCGTTTTTTGTCGCGGCAACTATCGGTACGACCTCGGTGACCAGCGTGGACCCAACAGCCGAGGTTGCCGCAGTGGCCAAGCGCCATGGCCTATGGCTGCATGTGGATTCGGCCTATGCTGGTTCCCTAGCGGTATCGCCGGACTATCAACATCTTTTTGAGGGCTGGGACCAGGCCGATTCCATTGTGATGAACCCGCATAAGTGGCTGTTTGCCCCGGTAGACGTGAGCGTGTTCTACCTGCGAGAGCCAGACGTCCTGCGACGAGCGCTTTCGATTGTTCCAGCCTATTTGAAAACCGCCGACCACCCGAGGGTGGTGAACTTCATGGACTATGGCATCGCCCTGGGACGAAGGTTCCGGTCTTTGAAGCTTTGGTTCCTGATGCGATCTTTCGGGAGAGAACGAATTGCGGAGATCCACCATGGACACATCCAGATGGCAAAGCGACTGGCAGAAGAAATCGAACAGGATACGCGCTTCGAATTGACGGCTCCCGTACCACTTTCCGCTGTGTGCTTCCGGCTGAAGGCCGAGGAAGCCACCAACATCAAACTGCTGCAAGCCGTGAATGGCACCCGTGAGACCTTCATTTCCCAGACACGGTTGGGGAACTTGTATACACTGCGGATCGCCGTCGGCAACATCCACACGACGATGGACGACGTGCTGGCCACGTGGCAGCTGATTCAGGCGGAAGCCGACAAACTGTTGGCCGCCTAAGTGGACGGTTGGCCTAACTGTGGTGCTCCGCCTCAGTGCCTCTTGCAGCTAGCGGAACAGGTGATCGTCCGGCTGGCCGAGCAGGCGACGTTTCGCCGTAACGGTGATGCGCAGGGAGATGATCATGAACACGGCGGCCACCGGCAGCATCCACAGTGCTTTGCCGAGGTCGCCGGAGGCGTCGGAGGCCAGGCCAACCATCATAGGCAGAACCGCTCCGCCAACGGACGCGGAGGCGAAAAGGAAACCGGAAACTCGAGCGGCTTGTGGCCCGCCGTAATCCAGGAAGTAGCCAACCGTCGCGGGAAAGATGGGGCCGCAACCAAAGCCCGCGACAGCTACCGCCACCAGCGAGGTGGTCGCATGGGTGGTGAGAAGCATCGCAATCGCACCCGCAATGGTCAGCAGGCTGCCCACGGCGACGACCGGCAGAATGCCCACCTTGGGCAGAATGACCACAGCAATCACGCGGCTGATGAGGATGGCGGCCCAGAAAGCAGAAGGCGCACTGGCCGCAAGCATGGTGCCGGCGTCAGTTTCCCGCAGCAGATAAGTGGAACTCCAGCCACCCAGTGAGACCTCGACCCCCACGTAGAGGAAGAGCATCACCATGCAGGAGATGGCTAAGCGCCAGGGGACAGACGACTTTGGAACTGCCTGGCCTGGCGCTTCCGGCGGATGCAGATCACGCAGACGCCAACGCAATGCCAGGGTGGTTCCGCCAAGGACCAGAACACCGTAGATGGCGGGAAACCACTGGGCTTCCCCCCGTTCCAGGCTCATTCCGATGAGGGGCGGAGCGATCATGGCTCCCACACTGAAGAAAAAATTCAACAGGGTGAGGGCTGCCGCATTGCGACCGGGCCACATAGCGGCGGCTGCCAAATTCGCGGGCGGGTTCACCAGACCGAGCCCAAGCCCCAGGCAACTGGCCCCCAGGTAGCCGATCTGCCAATAGCTGCTACTGAGCCCGAGGGCGCCACAACCCACCAGCACGAAGCCAACCACCATCAACATCCAGCCATCGAAACGACGTACGAGTTCCGTGACGCTGCAGGCGCCGACGATGGCGAAAAAGAACATGGCGGCAAACAGCATGCCAGCGCTGCCGTCGGAGAGGTCCCATCGGCGACTCAGCTCTGGGAGCAGAGGACCGAACATTGTGGTACCGACACCAATAAGGGAGAACAGTAGGTGGAGAAGGATGCGTGCGGGGGTCAAAGGAAAAGGATAGCGCGTAGATGGGGCCGTTCTAAAGAGACGTTGGGACGATTTGACGCGGCACAAATGGAAAATCCCGGCCTTGCAGGCGAACTGAGGAGAGAGGCAAGACTTGCGGACCAACGTCTGGTAGAAAGCCTTAGTACCCAGATACGATAGCGCAGGCTAGTATCCACGTTTACAAGCGTTTGGTAAAACGAGAAACGCCAAGAGGTTGAAAACAGAGCCCAAAACGGCAAAATCAACCATCTTCGATTTTACTCTATCAATAATGGAACAAAACGTTGTCTGCTGATGACGAGCAAACGAAAATAGTAGATCGAGTTAGCGGAATAAACAGTTTAAAATCAATAAAAATAAGAAATCGTATCCCACAGGATCATCTCCGCCGAGACGCCCAGACGGTACCAGATTAACTAGTGGTACTTAGTCTGAATTTATGCCATAACTAGACTACGGACTAAAAAAGGCACGGATGCCGCCTCGGCGAATGCACTCGGAAGTGCGAGCGCTGATTCCGATTTTGATTGCATGGTATCAATCTCATGTCGACGCACGGAACTGCCCTCTCACGTTTGCTACTGGTTGGTGTGGCTACCACAACCCTGACTGTGGGTTGTTGGGCACAAAGTCAACGAATCGCTGTTCCCACACAAGCGGAGTTACGCGAATACCCCAGCCGCTGGGAAAACCTGACGAAATACCTGAAGGAAGCAATTCCGGGCTCCGATTTCGTGGTGATACCCATGGCGGCGGCGGATATTCCCAAAGCGATCCGGCGAGGTGAGGTGGAGTTTGCGGTTACGCCCGCGAGCAAGATGCCGATGGCGCTGGCGGAAGATCAGGTGGCCGTGATCGCGAGTTTCGCGGCGCCGACGACGAACAGTGGCTTCGTTTCGCAAACGGCGGGGTCAGTGCTGGTGCTGCAAGATCGCACGGACCTGACGGACTTAGCGGCCCTCCGCGAAAAGAAGCTCGCGGTCGTGGGCAGTGACTCTCTGACCGGCTGGGTTGCGCCGTCTGCGCTGTTACGCCAAGCGAAGCTGAACCCGGAAAAAGATCTGGCGGAACTGCGGCAGGTAGACCGGGTCGCAACGGCGCTGGAAGCGCTGCAATCCCGCGATGTGGACGCCGTGGCGCTGAGCAATGCGGATCTGGTTGCACTGTCGAAAGCAGGGCAGGTCAATCCGACGATGTATCGAGTGCTGCAGGTGAACGGTAGCACCGCGATGGACGCAGAGCTCACCAAATCCAGCACAGAAAAACTTCCCTTGGACGGATTCGTCCGCGCGGCGGGAGCCAAAGACGCAACCGCATTGGCTGAGGCGTTGTTCCGACTAGAACCGGGCGTCGTGAGCAAGGGGAAATGGGTCGCACCCACCTCTTACCGCAACGCGACGGCGCAATTGCAGCAGGCTGGACTGTTATCGACGGAACCAGCTCCGACCAATGAAGCCCCCGTACCGCCTCTGGGACGATGGTCTTCGATTGTCAGCGGACTAATTTCGTTGATCGCCTGCTTGTCCGCCTTCCGGCTCTACCGCGTCATGCGGAGCAAAGAAAAGGCCGCGAAAGAAACGGTGGAAACCACGCTGCAGAGCCTGGAAGACACGCAACAAGCATTGGCAAAGGCCAGTGAGATGCGCGTAAGCCTGCTTTCGAATATCCGGCAGGATTTCCGTACTCCGCTGACCGCCGTGTTGGAGATTTCGCGACTGTTGCGGACGACTCCCCTGTCGAGCGCCCAGGCTGAGTATGTGAACGTCATTCGCGAGACCACCCATAACCTGATGGGCAGCATCGGGAACGTTACGGATTTCGCCAACCTGGAAGCCGGCGCGCTGCAGATCGAAAAACGAGATTTCGACCTGACCGAAATGATTGATGGCGCTCTACAAAACGTGTATGAACAGATGGGCGAGCACCATGCGGAGCTTTCGGCGCAGGTAGACATCAATGTCCCGCGCGCGCTGCAAGGAGACCCGGCAAGAATTCGCATTGTGCTGCAAAACCTGCTGCACAATGCCATGAAACACACCAGCAGCGGCGATGTGCTGTTACACGTAAGCCGTGTCCGTGACGACGCCAAATCCGCAGTGATTCGCTTTACGGTGATTGATACGGGAACCGGCATCAGCAAGAAGCAGCTCTCGACGATCTTTGAACCCTACGTGATTGCGGGCAAACACACGGATGAAGCCCGTGGCCTGGGTCTTCCGTTATCGAAACTGCTGGTTGAAAAGATGGGGGGCGAGATATCCGCCACCAGCGATGTTGGCAAAGGCACGCAGGTTTCTTTCAGCCTACAGCTAGTCAAGCAGAGCCATGCCCCAGTGCTGCTGGACGAAGATAGCAGCCGCGTAAAAGGGAGCCGCGTACTGCTGATTGGCGGTCGCGAAATCAGCCGCCGCATTCTGCAGTACTACCTGCAATCGTGGAATGCCCAGGTTGTCTATTCACCACGCTTCGAGGACGCCATCGACGTGATGAAGCGGGAGGCCGAACAAAACCACAGGTTTGACGTGGTGCTCTCCCCGGCCTTTGTCGGCGAACGCAACGCAGTGGAGCTGGTGGCAACCGTACGCGACCATCCGGAGTTTGACGGCATTCCCTTTGTCTCCATCGCTTCCCGACAGGAATGCGAAGCGCTCCCCCAACTGGAGCAGTTGGCCGGGGTTCTGATTCTTCCCCGCCCCATAAAACGTGGCGACCTGCTGATGAAGCTGAGTGATGCGCTCCGCATGGAAGTCCCGGACCGGCTGTGGAAGGACCCCTCGGAATACGACACGGAAGAGATTCAGAAGTTGGATTTCGAGTTCAGCGATTCCAAGATCAAGCGCGGCTTGGTGTTGGTGGCGGATAGCAACAGCACGCACCAGCGCGCGGTGGGCTTGGTTCTTGGCAGGATGGGTTATGAGGTGGAAAATTGCGCCTCTGGCTCCGAAGCCCTGCAACTGTTGAGGCGCCGACGCTACGAAATGGTGTTCCTGGATACGCGTCTGCGCGATATAGATGGATTCACGGTAGCGTCGGAACTGCGAGATCACGAACAACGCGGGCAACGGACTCCGCTGGTGGGCATGCTGACGCAGATGCAGGAAGGCGAACGCGAACACTGCCTGCTATCCGGAATGGATGACTGCATTCTGAAGCCCCTCGATATGGAGGCGATCGCGCGCACTATGCGGCGCTGGATGCGTAAACCGCAGAAGCCGACCGTTCCCAGCCGCGAGGACTTGAGCCTGCGCCATGAAAAGTTGGCGTAATGACGAAAAGAGCCTATCGCTGCAGCGTAGTGTGCCGTTTGCGAGAAAACTAAAGCGGCTTGAGTTACTCATGCCGCTTTAGTGTGAATGAGTTTCAGCTGAGAGCAATGCCAGCTAGCCCTGGCCTGAGACAGCCAGTGGCTATCGCGCGCCCCACGGGGCGCGCTTTTTTTTATTGGTGCGCCATCCACACAGGGCCTAAACCACCTTTAGTCGGATTGCGGAGCAGCCATCTGTAGAGCCAGTTCCACGAAGGTTTTTACGGCAATGCCAGAGGGGCCTTTTGGCGAGTAAGGTTTCGCGGATTCCAGCCAAGCGGTGCCCGCAATATCCAAATGCGCCCAGGGAGTGTCTTCCGCAAATTCCTCCAGGAACTTTGCCGCAGTACAGGCCCCGCCCCAGCGTCCGCCGATGTTGCCAATGTCAGCGAAATCACTCTTCAGATATTCGCGATATTCCGGATCCAGCGGCATGGGCCAGAACCGTTCGCTGGCAGCCTTCGCCGCACCCGCAATGGTGTCACGGAAGGCATCGTTGTTACAGAAGAAGCCAACATGCTCAAAGCCCAGCGCGACCACGACGGCACCCGTCAGCGTAGCGGCATCGATCAGGTGCGTGCAGCCCTGGCGCTTGGCATAGGTGATGGCGTCTGCCAAAATCAGGCGGCCTTCGGCATCGGTGTTCAGCACTTCAATGGTCTTGCCGGAAAGAGAGGTCAAGATGTCACCCGGGCGCAGGGCCTTGCCGCTTGGCATGTTCTCGACAATCGGGACGAAAGCCGAGACACGAAGCGCGGGCTTCAACTGAGCAATGGCGCGCATGGCGCCTAGCACGGCGGCGCCGCCAGACATGTCGTACTTCATCTTCTCCATGCCGTCAGCCGGTTTGATGGAGATGCCGCCGGTATCAAACGTAACGGCTTTGCCCACCAGCCCCAAGTGGATATCCGCGGGAGCGTCCACGGGCTCGTAGGACACATGTAGGAAAAACGGGGCCTCATCGCTGCCCTGGGCGACGCCAAGCAGAGCGCCCATGCCGAGTTCTTCCATTTGCCCGCGGTACAGCACATTGATGCTGAGCACGGTATCCCGCACCATCTCGCGGGCCTTTTCCATCAGTTCCCGAGGAGTAAGAATGTTGCCAGGAAGGTTGGCGAGATTGCGGGCGAAGTTTTGGGACTCACCGAGAATGCGCCCCTTCTGCAGAGCACCTTGCAGTTCCGCTGCGCCGGACTCGGTGGCCACTCGCAGCAGCGCAAACAACGTGTTGCTGTCTTTGTCCTTGGTCTTCAGCCCACCCACTTCGAAGTTTGCGGCAACGGATCCGTTGGCAATTTCAGCGACGTTTGCTTCGGTGGCCAGATCCGCATCGAGATAGAGCGTGGCATCCGGAATCGACCGTTGCTTGAGGAAACGCACAGCCGTTCCAGCCATCCGGGCCAAGGTGAGGGGCGTCAGTTTGCCGCGATCACCACAACCGACCAGCAAAAGCCGAGGGGTGGGTAGGCCGTATACCCGGTGGAGCATCAGAGTCTCCATCGGTTTGCCTTTGAACTCCGTATTCCGGTAAAGCTCGCGCAGCAATCCGCCGCTGGCTTTGTCAGACTCTTCCAACAAGGCGGAGTGCAGTTCGGTAACGCCCGGAGCCACCTCGAAAGCGGGCAGGATGAGCACACCCGATTTCAGGTCGGCAACTTTGGCATCGAAGATCTCGAGGTTCATTCTGGCTCCTCAACAGGGTTTAAATCGTCAGATCGCAAGCAGCGCTATAGCCTGAATAGAATGGATGACGGCAGAAACCTAGCGGTATTTGTCGCGCGCCGCACGAATAGCTTGGCGGGCCTCGTTGTCAGCGGTGCGGTTGCGTTCGGCTTCCCGCTTGTCATGAAGCTGTTTGCCCTTAGCCACGCAGATTTCCACCTTTACCTTGCCGTTTTTCAGGTAGAGTTTGGTGGGAATGAGAGACAGCCCCTTCTCGCGGGTGGTTTCCAGCAGCTTCTGGATCTCCGCGCGATGGAGCAGCAACTTCCGGTCCCGGCCGGGCATGTGGTTCATGATGTTGCCGTGCGAGTATTCGCTGATGTGGGCATTGACCAGCCAGGCTTCGCCGTTGCTGACGCGAGCATAGGCTTCGCGTAGCTGCACTTTTCCGGCCCGAGCGGCCTTCACTTCGGTGCCGGTCAATTCGAGACCAGCTTCGTAGTTGTCGAGCAGGTGATAATCGTGTCTGGCCTTCCGATTTTCGCTCAGCAACTTATTGGCGTTGGTTTTCTGCACTTGCAAGGGCTTCCACTTCGATATCGCAACAGAGGCAGAGAGACGGGAACGCAGAAAAGCGTTGGGCCGTTCGCAACTTTTGCATACACGGGATGAGCGTTGGCAGCGTCTTTATTATACGAACGGCGTCTCGATCCCCTGTCTGCCGTTGATTTTAGCACGGGGGGCTCCGGGGAAAACGTTACGACGCATGCATAAAAAGCGATTTTTCAGACACTTAGCCTTCTGGACCTGCCTGATGGCGGTGTTGGGAGCCTGCACGACAGAAGCAGCGGCACGGACCCGGAAGGGGGACCGCATTTTCAAGGACGCGCGGACAGCAGAGACCCAACGGGACTATCTGAAAGCCTATGAGCTGTATGGCCAGGCACTGAACGAAGACCCGGGGGATTCGCGCTATCAACTGGCCTATGAGCGCACGCGCTTTCGCGCGGCACAGGTGCACTTGAAGCAAGGCCAGGAACTGCGTAAGGCCAAGCAGTTTGAAGACTCCCTGTCGGCGCTGGAACAGGCCTTGCTCGTTGATCCTTCGTTGGAAATTGCCAGGCAGGAGATGAAGGAGGTTCGGGAACTTATCGCGAAAGAGAAGGCGCGCAGCGAGAATCCCGATGGAGCGGCGGCCGCTGCTCCGACACAGACGGATGAAGAAATTGCCGAGGTGCGGCGTCGGCAACTGTTGGAAAGCCTGCAGGGGCCGCCAGAACTGAAACCAATTTCGCGCAAGCCCATCAATCTGGTGATCAACAACCAGACTCCGAAGGTGGTTTTTGACACGATCGGGAAGCTGGCTGGCGTAAACGTGCTCTATGACCCAGCGTTTCTTACGCAATCTGGCAGCAACAAACGCGATGTGCAACTGGTAAACGCATCGCTGGAACAAGCCCTGGACTATGCCGGGCTGATCACCAAAGCGTTTTGGAAACCGGTAACGGAAAACGCCATTTTTGTGACGGCGGATGACCCGAACAAACGGCGTGAGTATGCGGATTGGGTGGTGAAGGTGTTTTACCTGCGCAACGTAAACGGCGCGCAGGAACTTACCGAAGTGGCGAACAATATCCGCCAGGTTACCAACAGTCGCTTTCTGTTTCCCATTCCTTCGCAGAACGCTTTGGTGGTCCGCGCCGAAAAAGACCAGGTGCTGCTGATCGAGAAACTGCTGAACGACCTGGACAAGTCCAAGCCGGAGATTGTCGTGGACGTGATGGTGTTCGAAGCCAGCAGGAACAAGACCCGAAACTTGGTGGCCAGCTTTCTGAGTGGCACCACCAACGGGTTGAGCATCCCGTTTACGTTTACGCCAAGAAGTTCGCTGGGCGTCCCCTCCACTTCCGATGGAGATGACGACGATGGCAGCACCGCAAGCGCCATCCGTTTGGGCAAGATTACACAGCTTTCTACCAATGATTTTTCTGTTAGCTTGCCGAATGCAGTTTTCACAGCGCTGATGTCGGACAACAACACTAAGCTGCTGCAAAGCCCACAGTTGCGTGCGCTGGATGGGTTGGAAGCCAGTTTGAAAGTGGGCAGCCAGGTGCCCATCGCGCAGGGCGCATTCAGTTCGGGCATTGGTGGCGGAACCAGTGGATTGCCTTTTGCCAATACGCAGTTCAGCTTTCAGCAGGTGGGAACAGAAGTCGTGATGACGCCTCGGGTGATGGGCGAGGATGATGTTTATCTGAAGCTGAAGATCGTGATTTCCAGCGTGCTGGAACGTATCGACGTGGGCGGCGTGCAGCAGCCAGTTATTGGCAATCGCGAGGTAAACCACGAAATCCGGCTGCGGGCGGGCGAAGTGAATTTGATTGGCGGATTAATGGCCCAGGAAGATACGCGTACGCTTTCGGGAACTGCGGGACTGGCAAATATTCCGATTCTGGGTCGGCTGTTCAGTGGTGAGAACGTCATACGCCGTGAGCAGGACGTGTTCATTGCCCTGGTGCCACGAATCATCCGCAAGTTTGACGTGGATCTGGAAAATTCGCGGATGATTTCCGCCGGTACGGACCAGGTGATCAAGCTGAACTACCTGCCGATTCGGCAAGAGGATGAGGCGCCCAAGGACACGGCAGAGGCAAAGCCTGGGCAGAATGCCGGACAGCCCGGGACGGCGCCTGCAAAGGGTGGAGCAGCCGTGCTTCCCCCACCGATTCCGGGCGACGGGGGTCGCGCGTTGAATAGCCCTGGGGAAGGCGGTGTGCAGACGCAACCTGCGGACGCAACGCCGGGACGGAGAGACTCCGCACGCTCTGGGCGCGAAACCACGGGAGCGCAGAGCGCTCGGGGGGCGGACGGCGGCAACACGATAGGGGGTCAGAACGTTGGGCTTCCCGAACTTGCACGTCAGACCGGACGTGGGGTAAACCCTGATGGCCAAACAAGCTTGCGTTTCAGCCCTCCGGGTCTGGTGACACAGGCGAGCAGTTCCTTTTCTCTGGTGCTGGATGCGCAGAGCGTGACCAGCCTGAAGGGGGGCAGCTTTGAGTTGAATTACGCGCCAACCGTGCTCCGTTACAAGGATTCCCGGCCGGGATCGCTGCTGACGTCCCAGGGAGAGCGCTATCAGTTGCGGACAGAAGTGGTGAGGGACGGCCTGCTTCGCGTCCACGTGGTGTTGCAGGAGGGTCAGGAGCCGGTGAGCGGGAATGGATCCCTGGCAGTATTCCAGTTTGAATCAGTGGCCTCAGGGACGAGCCCGGTGCAGGTACAGTCTTTGGCGATCCAGAACACGGATGGGACGCCAATCGTGAAGAATGCTCCGTTTGCCAACATCCGCGTGCAATAGGATGATCGCGCCATGAAGGATACGTCACGGCCGATAAACAATGACTCTGCCATGGGGACGATAGGCGTAGCCATGCCGGAGCCATCTGGTGTTGCGGGGTGTGCGCAGAGCAGATCCGTGGTGGCGATGCCCGTGGATGAGGAGGAGGCTCGACGATTGGAACGGCGGCGACGACAGCGCGGCCTGACCCTGGTGGAGCTGATCGTCGCGTTCACGATTCTCAGTCTGTTGACCGCCATGGCAGTGCCCCTGGCCCGCTATCGGGTGCAGCGGGAAAAGGAGCGGCAACTGCGGCAATCTCTGCTGGAGATGCGCACCGCTATCGACCGCTACAAGGATATGGCCGACCAAGGCCTGCTGGGACGCATCGACCAACAGACATACGGCTATCCCGAAAGCCTGGAACAGATGGTGGAAGGCGTGGAACTGGCGGACAAGACCAAGGTGCGGTTCTTGAGACGGATTCCCGTAGACCCGTTTACGAAGTCTCGTGAGTGGGGTGTCCGCAGCATGCAGGATGACCCGACCTCCATGAGTTGGGGCGGACAGAATGTGTTCGACGTTTACACAAAGAGTTTCGACCGGGCGCCGGATGGCACCCCTTATTCCGAGTGGTGAGAACATGCGATTCGCAAGTCAGAAACCAAGGAAACGGCAACACGGCTTTTCGCTAGTGGAATTGATGATTGTGATGACCGTGCTAACGATCATCATTTCATTGGCCGTTCCCATCTATCAACGAACCGTGCTGCGGGCGAATGAGTCCGTATTGAAACAGAACCTGTTTACCCTGCGGACCGTGATTGATGAGTACACCTATGACAAGCAGCGCGCGCCACAAAGCCTAGACGACCTGGTGAATGAGGGTTATCTGCGGGCCATTCCCGTGGACCCGATTGTGCGTTCGAGAACAGAGTGGATTGTGGTGTTTGAAGACGCAGTGGCGGCAGTAGACCAGACCTCGCCGGGCATTTTTGATGTGAAGAGCAGTTCCAAGGAGACAAGCCTGGAAGGAACTACTTATGACGAGTGGTAGGGCGCGGGCTGATGGCAGTTCGCCGCTGACGTAGGCTCCCCTCCCCTACTTCGCGGGAAGCATGTTCCGAATCGCCGCGATGCGCCAACCCCCTTCGCCTCGCACGCAAACAAAGGTGCTCCACATTTGCCGGGCGGGATGATCTGCGCTGGCTGCAATTTCATAACGGGCATTGGCGATGGCCACGCCATCTCGTGGGAAAGCAACCGTTTCTACGGTGATGGTGCGGTCGCCAGGGTTGTTGCGGGAACTGGCGAGCATCCCGTTCACCAGCGCCTCCCTTCCCTTACGCCATTCCCCGGACGACACCAACTGATCAGCATCGTCGGTGAACAAATCGGCGAGCGCTTTCAGGTCTTCCCCCTCCCTTGCCGCCGCGTAGCGATCAACCAGTTTCTTGACCAGAGCTGCCTCATCCACCGCGAAAGCTGGCAGCGCGATGACCGCCAGCAACAGCCCGACCGCCAGCGGCGCAACCAGTCTGCTTGCGAACAAAGCTAACCGGGATGTTGGGAATCGCATAGACTGGCCTCCGACAGACAGAATTTCTGATAATGTACCAATTGCTGGACCTGCAGCGTTTGGACTTGGTTCCCCTGCGATCAAGCGGGCGTTCCGCAGTGCGGGCGCACATCGGGTATGGGAAGGTTTCGAATGGGCAAAACAAACGTAAATCGCAGAGGTTTTCTTGGCGGCGCGGCGTTGGGCGCAAGCGTGTTGGCTGGAGCATTGGCCGGAACAGAGCGGGCAGTAGCCGCGCAAAAAAAGGGCGGCAGGAAGCCAGCATTTCAGCTTTCCATCGCCAGCTATTCGCTGCGCAAGTTTGACAGGCCAACCGCCATCAAGATGATCCAGGACCTGGGCGTGAAGCATGTGTGCGCCAAGAGCATGCATATGCCCTACGAGGCTAGCCCGGAACAACTGGCAACTTACCGCAAAGAATTTGAAGACGCGGGGTTGAAGATCATCGGCGGCGGCACGGTGACCATGCAGAAGGAAGACGAAAAAGAGATTCGTGCTTACTTCGAATACGCGAAGAACTCCGGCATGGGCTTCATGGTGATCGCTCCGACAGTGAAAACGCTGCCGATGATCGAGAAGTTTGTGAAGGAATACAATATCGCGGTTGCCATTCATAACCACGGTACGGAAGACAAACACTTCCCCGGTCCGCAAGACGTGTTGCCGCACATCAAGAACATGGATCCGCGCATGGGACTTTGCGTAGACCTGGGGCACACAACACGTACGGGCATCAATATCATTGAAGCGCTGCGAATGAGTGGGAACCGCATTTTGGATATCCACATGAAAGACCTGCGCAACCTGATGGACAAAGATTCCCAGGTGGAAGTGGGACGTGGCGCCATGCCTATCGCCAGGATCTTCCAGACTCTGACCGCCATGGGCTATAAGGGCCACATTGGCCTGGAGTACGAAATCAAGGGTGACAATCCCTACCCCGGCATGAACGAATCTATTGCGTATCAGCGCGGCATACTGGCGTCGATGGATCTGTAGACATCATCACTACACAGACGGAAAAGGCCGGAGGCGATTGCCTCCGGCCTTTTCCGTTTCCGTTTGCTGCCGATCAAAACGCGGCTGGCGGGTGGGCTCTAACGAACGGATCGTGCCTTCAAGAAATGGGCATGGCCTCGGGATGTGCACGCACGTAGCGCACCCAAGATCCGAAGATAATGCTGCCATACAGCGAGAAATCGCTTTCTGCCCCAGCCTTTCGTACCAGTTCGGTCAGGTCCTCAATTCGTTCCATCTGTCCGCTCTCTTCCAGGCGACCGTAGTAGTCTTCGGGCCCCTGAATGCCAGACAGGTGGGGAACAACAATATCCCGCGCCTCGACGAACCAATCGGCGAGATTCTGCAAACCCAGTTCCCGTAGGCAGCGCTCGGTAAGCGCGACAAAAGCGGGCTCCCCAAAGTTCAGAAAGTGCCAGCCGATGTCGTCCAGGGTCACGCTCAGGTCTAGATGATAGGTCGCCGCCATTAGACGAAGCCCGGCTGGAAGATTCATGAGCCCAGCGGCATAGGTTCCGTCCGCGCTGTACGGGTCAGCTGACAGGTTGATCTGTTCAGATAACGATTCCGAAAGAGCATCAAACAATGTTTCGTCATCGGGATACAGGGAGGGGTGCTTCATGGCCATGGCGCCTCAGGCGACAGGCTCTCATCGTCTCATATTTGTGCGCCTTCAGTTTCCGTTGAAGCGAAGTGGAGGACTGGCTTACCATGAGAGGGCTCAGCCCTTCATTTAGATAGAAGCGTCCTATATGCGGGAACCTGCCCGATTGTCGGCATGGCCCGACTGGTTCATCCCGGACTTAACGTATGTCGTATATCCTGAATTCCCGCACAGTTTTACCTGCCACATACACCGTTGTCCCGGTTCTATTGCTATTGATTTCCATCGCGTTGCACGCGCAAGACAAGGGTAAGGAAGACCTATGGCAACAGCAGATTGATGCCGGAATAGAGGCCGCAGAGGATCTCCGCATGGAAGACCGCACCTTCCATTTCAAAAGTGCATTGGAGATCGCGGAAAAGTTTGAAGCTAGTGATATCCGGCTATTTGAAACAAGGGTTCGCCTCGCCGGAGCTTGCGGACGCCCGGCGTCTTGTGAAGAAGAGGAACTCAAGAGTGCCTACGCGGCGGCAGTGAACACTCGGGAAATGGTACGACGCGAGACACCAAAGGAAGCAGACCGCTATGCGACTCTCCTGGAAATGTTGTCAGATGCCGCCAAGTCCCGGGATCTGTATGATGACGGCGTCAAATATAGCCGAGAGGTCCTGAAGTTTCTGCAAGAGCATAAAAGACCGGGTGACTCTCAAGTCGCGGCGGCGCATAAACACCTAGCGTGGTCTCTTGATGCTGCGGGAAATCACGCGGAAGCCCGCGAAGTGATGAACCAAGGCATGGAGGTATTCGACAAGGCTCCAAAATTAGACGTGGAAGCGAAAGCTCTTTTTCTTGAGTCTTCGGCATTGCTCTACGCATACCACGACGATCAGAGCGAGCCGTCCGAGAAGGAATATCAGCGATCGTTGGATGTTCGGGAAAAAGCTTGGGGCGACCAAGATATCCGATACCTGGACGCCCTGTCTCGCCTGACCAGCGAGCTGAGTGATGAAGTCTACGAATATGGGGCCACGGACTTTTTGGACCGCCTTATCGCTAGATCCGTTGCGCTACGGCTACGAAAACACGGAGAGAATAGCACGTTGTATTGGGAAGCTCTGGATGAGCAGGCATCCTACTACTTCTACTCGGATCAACTGGACCTCGCCACGGAACGATATCAAAGCTTCTATACAGTCATCAAAAAATACCCTGGTGAAAAGGAGCAGCGAAAAACTCTGGCCGCCTCACTGGAGGGACTTGCCCGTGTGTTTGCGCAACGCGGCGATAAGGAGCAAACCATAGCTCGTGGCGAGGAGGGCATTCAGCTACTGGAGGAGGAGCAGAAACGGAAAACAGGGAATGATCGCTTCGTCGCATCTCCCTACGACAACCTCTGCAAACTGCATCGTCTGCTGGCGACCACCTATTTGGAGCTTGCTCGGTATGACGATTCAGAGCGTCATTTCAATCGCTATGCCTCGCTCCTGCGGAAGGACTATCCCATTTATGTAGGCAAGTTAGCGAAAGATTTGGGTGGTCTCTATATGGAGAGGAAACAGTATGAGCGAGCAATTCCCAAGCTAGAAGAAGCAGTTGGAACCGAAGAGGCAACCGCAACCGACAATTCCCAAGGAACGCTCTCTCGCTTAGACACTCTGAGGAAGTTGACAGAGGCGTATACAGCCACGGGCCGCCATGAGGATGCAAACCGGGTCAGCCTCATCGTGCTTCAGTTGGCGATGCAGACCATCTCCAAAGATGCGTCCGCTCACACTACTTGGAAAACAGCGCTTGCTGTGATTCTTGTCATGTTCGGTGTACTTTGCGCTCTTGGCATCCTGGCTGGGTTTGGCTACTACTACTTCCGCAGGAAGCTGTTGCAAAGAATCGAAAAGCTCTACTTTTCGAGGCCGATGGAGAACATCTTTGTTCCTGCGGCGGAAGCCGCGGTAAGTATAATCGCAGACCCTCTAAGCAGCACAGCTTTTACATTGGGAACGATGGGACAACCCGCAACTGAAAACAACGCTCATACCTTGGCGGTAGATTCTGGACCGCCCGAAGCATTCGGCCAAACAGGCGAATCGGCCCGGATAGAGCCGCAGTATGTTGCAGACCTTAGTCTCCTACCCAATAACGTTTTACAACCCAAGGAAGAAGTTGCGGCAGGGCACTACGAATCCAGTCAGCAAGAAGCGACCACTATTCATGCTGCCTGCGTGATGGGCCTGCCGGAAGTTGCCGATGACGGGGCCACTACGACCGCTGATGGGACTGTCGATACTCTAGATTTCGTAGGTTCGCAGGCAGCGGGGGGCAGTACGAGCGTGCCCCCACCACCTCCCGCTATAGCTCCGCCTCCTTTCGTGCAGCCGACCGCCTCAGTTCCGGAGCGCCCCCGAATGAGCCTATCCTTTTCCGGTGAGGGGACGACACTATTCGCTTTGCGTGTCAGAAATCTGCTGATCACCTTACTGACGTTGGGCGTCTATAGCTTCTGGGGAAAGGCGCTGGTACGTCGCTATCTGATTGGTCAAATCAGTGTAGACCAAGACCGGCTGGCCTTTCACGGTACGGGCAAAGAGTTGCTGCTTGGATGGCTGCGAGCGTCTCCCTTTCTGGCGTTGATTATCTTCCTGCCGAACGTGCTGCCCTTGTTATGGAAGACGCCTCAGGCTTTGATCGTGGGGCAACTGATTGTCTTCGGCGCAATTGGCCTTCTGGTTCCCATTGCCCGGGCAGGAGCCTATCGGTATCGGCTGAATCGCACCTCGTGGCGAGGCATACGGTTCAGTTTCCAGGGCAGCACACTCCGGATGCTGAAGCTCTACTTGCAGGCCTACCTGTTGATCCCGCTAACAGTCGGCCTCTACACGCCGTACTTTGTGGTGCGAACGGAGCGGGAGCAACTGGGGCACAGCGCTTTTGGCGATCGGAATTTCCAGTTCAGCGGGAAGGGCTCCGAGTTACTTCCCTGCTTTATGTGTTCATTGCCTTTGGGAATCTTGAGCCTGGGGCTGTTCTGGCCCTGGTATCGCGCCCTGCGATCCCGTTACCTATGGGCGAACACCACCTACGGGGATGCGCGTTTCCGCTCGCATGCAACGGGACTGGGGTTGCTTGGTCTATGGTCTGGCAATCTGGCGATCTTGATGTTCACGTTAGGCCTGGGGTCCAGTTGGACACTGACCCGCACGCTACGGTTCTGGTCGCAGCACATTGAAGTGGTGGGAGACCCTCTACTTGGTCCGGTGCGTCAGAGCGCCGCATCTACCAATGCTGCAGGTGAGAGTTTCACCGACTTTCTTGGTTTTGAGTTTGGAGTGTAGAAACCGATGACTGGAAGCATCAACCCGGGAGCACTAGAGTTTGTCGGCGTCTACTTTGACGGTGATGCGCCCCTGCGTCGCGGCGCGGGCCTTCGCTTGCGCACTGATTACCTGGACATTGAATTGGAGACGGAACTGCTCAGTTGGCCGCTGAAGAGCGTAAGGGTAGTGGCAGATGGGCGCTATGGAGAACCCGTCCGCGTGGAGTACCTGAGCGGCAGACTGGGCGAGTGCATTGAGACCGAGGATCGCGGGTTTCTTTTTGCGTTGGAAGAACACGCACCGCAAGCGCTTACCCGCGACTTTCTGATAGGTAACTTGCAAGGTTGGTCAGCTGTGGTGGTGGCTGCGCTGGTGATTCTGTTGATTGTGGTGGTCACCATGACTTGGGTCGCCCCGACGGTGGCAGGCTATGCCGCGCTGTGGATGCCGCGCTCGGCCGAAGAGCAATTGGGCCATGCCGTGGTTGGCGTGCTGGCGCCCGAATCTGGGCACTGTACCCACGCCGAACGGAAAGATCTGCTGGGTAGAGTGGCCAATCGCTTGGCGAAAGCATCGGCAAGCGAATATGAGTTGAAGTTTATCTACACATCCCATCCCATGGCCAACGCATTCGCCGCGCCTGGCGGGTATATCGTCGTATTTCGAGGTCTGCTGGACGACGCCGAAACTCCAGAGGAACTGGCGGGCGTGCTGGCTCATGAGATCAGCCACGTCAATCACCGCCATAGCACCCGAGCGTTGATGCGGCACGTGTCCGTGCAAACCCTTCTGAATCTGATGGCAATGGATTCCGCAGGCACCCCCACGGCAATGGCCGGCGCTGTAGATTTGGGAAGCCTAGCCCACCAAAGAGCGGACGAGGAACAGGCGGACCTGGAGGCCGTGGCGCTTCTGGCGCGCGCTGGCATTTCCCCAAAGGGCTTGAGTTCCTTCTTCCGCCGCTTGGACAGTCGGGGCCACGGAAGCAGCGCGACCATGACCTACTTTTCCTCTCATCCCGCGCTGTATGAACGTGCTGAACGAGTAGACAAAGAAGCCGAAAAATATCCCGCTACGGCTTCCTCCCTGATGACCGATGAGGAATGGACGCTGGTGAAAACTAGCTGCATGGCGGACTAGCAGGCAGCTTGCACAAGGTCCCGCGACAAGCCAGTTTTCAACCTCGACCAGTACGGTATTTATCCAGACATTTTTCTAGGGGCCCTATGCATCACGCCCTCATTTTCTGGTCGTGGGCGGCTGGATATTGACTCGGATATTCCATAAAATCAGTTACGCATCTTAATCTCTGTATAACCGTACAAAAATGGCCTATTTTTGACCCTTTTTACTATGGTTGACAGGGTCATACTTTCGTCATTTGGAGTTGCTAGACTTGCTCCCCATGAAGGTTAGATTTCTCTTGCTTGTGGCCACTCTTGCGGCGACACTAAACGCGCAGGAGTTTCGTGCAACCATATCTGGTCTCGTGTCCGATCCGACAGGCGCCCCTGTACCTGGCGCACGTGTCGTCGTGACTAGCGAGGAACGTCAAGTTGTGTTTGAAGCCGAATCCAACGAAGCGGGAAGATACCTAACCCGGTTTATGCAACCGGGGAAGTATCAGCTTTCCGCAGAGAAAGTGGGGTTCAAAAAATTCGTCCGTGAAGGAATCGTGTTGTCGGGAACAGACCGGCTGAACATCGATGTTCCTCTTGAGGTGGGAACCGCGACCGATAGCGTAACCGTAACGAGCGAAATTCCGACGCTCGATACGGAAACAGCCTCCCGTTCCGCTGTATTGGAGCAGAAGTTTGTAGACGATCTGCCCACCAGTGGGCGCAATATGTACCAATTGCTGTTCTCCCAACCCGGCGTGATCAAGACGAGCCGGTACTGGGGAAACTTCGAGCTCTATGCCTATGGCAATATGAACAGCATCTCAATCAACGGCGGCCGTTCCGGCGAGAACGAAACGCTGATTGACGGGGTCGCTTCCACCCGAGGCGATCGTGGCACCACTTTCGCACCATCCTTGAATTCCATCGCAGAGGTTGCCGTGCAGAGCAACTCCTACGATGCACAGTACGGACGCATGGGCGGGGGCGTTACCTCGGTTTCGTTGAAGAGCGGAACCAACAATCTGCATGCTCAACTCTTCGAATTCTTCAAGAACGACAACCTGAACGCCAGCGGGTTTTCCCGGCGCGGGTTTGGTGTCGCAAAGCCGGAGTACAAGAACAATACGTTCGGATTCACCGTGGACGGTCCGGTATACATTCCGAAGTTCTTTGATGGCCGCAATAAGCTGTTCTTTATCGTTTCGTTCGAAGGACTTCGTGAACGAAACCCGCAAACGCAGATCTATACCGTGCCGACCGAAGCAGAGCGGCAGGGGGACTTCTCGCAACTGATGGATGCACAGGGTCGGTTGATCTCGATCTATGATCCGCTTACCACAGCTCCGAATGGGTCAGGCGGATATACCCGAACTGCATTCGCAGGCAATCGGATTCCTGCCTCGCGCCTGAATACTGTTGGAAGCCGCGCCATGGGATTCTATCCCCTCCCAAACCGGGTGAGCGAATCCCGGGATGGCCAGAACAACTACTTCTTCAACAACAGTTCCCGGAACTCCTACGATCAGTGGCTGGGAAAGCTGGATTGGTCGATCACGGACCGGCACCGCGTGAGTGGTCGCTATGCGCAGACGCCCTGGTACAACTACGCCCAGGTTGTTTGGGGCACCAATGCTGCGGAGCCATCCGGCGAATTCCCGTCCACGCGCATTACACGTAACTGGGGCTATGACTACACCTGGACGCTGAACGCGACAACGGTGTTCAACCTTCGCGCCGGTCTGGCCCGGTATGAAGGATTCAGCGGGAATGAATTTGGCCGCGGCTACGATCCCCGGCAGCTTGGCTTCCCCGATTCGTTGGTTAGCCAGTTTACGTCGGTTCAGTTCCCCCGTTTCAATCTGAATGGCAACAACTATTCACCTCTGGGAGCCACTCGAACTTCGGGATACGAGACGCGTGACACCTATAGCCTGCAGCCCAGCATGCAATCCATCGTGGGTACACACTCTCTGAAGTATGGCGCTGAGTTTCGCCTGTACAACTTCAACAACATTCAGCCCGGGGCGGCTTCCGGCAACTACACCTTTGATCCGATTTGGACCCGCTCCGATCCGCAGCGAGCCGACGCTCTTTCCGGGAACTCTCTTGCCTCCATGCTTCTCGGGTATCCGCTTTCCGGAAACGTGGAACGCAATGTGGATTTGGCCTATCAGAATCCGTACTACGTGCTGTTCTTGCAGGACGATTGGAAGATTCGTCGCAACCTGACCATCAACCTAGGTTTCCGTTGGGACTATGAAACTCCCATTTGGGAACGCTACAACCGGCAGGTGCGTGGGTTCGCCTTTGATACGCCCAACCCCTTGCAGCAACAGGTCCCGAGCCTTGTGTTGAATGGCGGTCTGCTCTATGCGGGAGATAAAGGAGAAAACCGGCTGGCATTCAACCGTTCTTTCAAGAACTTCCAGCCTCGCGTCGGCGTTGCCTGGAACATCAAAGAAAAATGGGTGATTCGCGGCGGATATGGAATCTTCTTCCTCGGACAGAATGCTACGGGTCCGGCGACAGGGTTTTCGCGACCAACTAGTTTGGTGGCGTCGACCGACAACAATCTGACCCCCGCGGTTGATTTGAACAATCCTTTTCCGCAATCGCTCTTCCCCACTGGCTTGCTGCAGCCTATTGGAAATTCCCAAGGACTGGCTACTAATCTGGGGCAGAGCATTTCTGCTCAGTATCTGGACCGGCCACTTCCCTACTCCCAGCAGTTCAGCTTTGGCTTTCAGCGAGCACTGCCGTGGCAGTGGACGATTGACGCGAGCTACGTAGGAAATCTGACGAAGCGTCTACCTGTCAGCACCAACTTGAACTTTATCCCCCGGGACGAGCTGACACGTCTTCCGGTGGAACAGCGGTCCGCATACTTCAATGAGCAGGTAGCGAATCCGATGGCGGGCTTGTTGCCGGGGTCGGCGTTCAATGGGGCACGCATTCCTCGCCAACAACTGTTGTTTGCGTATCCCCAGTTCTCTCAGGTAGAAATCACGAACGTGCCCATTGGCTCCCAGAGTTACCACTCGTTGCAGGTGAAGGGCACGCGGAGATACCGGGCGGGTTTGGCAATGCAGGCAAGCTACACGTGGGGCAAATCGTTGGAACGAGTTTCCACCTTGAACGCCCAGGATGTGAACGTGCAGGATTTGACGAGGACCCAGTTAGAGCAACGGTTGACGGAGTATGACATGCCGCACACATTCTCTGCGGTCACCTCCTACGAACTTCCCTTTGGCAAGGGACGAAAGTTCCTGAACAGCACGAATGGGTTCGTGAACGCGGTCTTCGGTGGATGGAATCTGTCGGCTCAGTACATAATCCGATCTGGCCAACCCCTGGAATTTCCGAATGCGGCTCCGCTGGAGGCTCGGAGCGCCCGACTGAACTCGGAACAGAGAGATGCTCTGGCGCACCAGGCAGGCTACCCGGAATTCAACCCCTTGTTCACGAAATGGTTCGACACCAGTCTGTTCCCCACGCAGGCACAGGCTCCGTTTACTTTGCGCAACTTCCCGACACGCTTCCCGGATGTACGCAGTCCGCATCTGGAAAGCTGGGAACTATCTGGCTATAAGGAGTTCAACATCGCGGAGAAGGCACGCGTGCAGCTTCGCGGAGACTTCCAGAATGCCTTTGACTTCGCGTCGTTTGGCCGTCTGGCCGTACGACCGAACAACGTGGCAAACACCCGCTTCGGGTTGCTGGATCCGGAACAGGGCAATAGCCCCCGCATGGTGGTGATCGTGCTGAAGGTAATTTTCTAAGTCGCAACGAAGAAGCTACGGACAATGGAAAGAGGGGAGGTTGGCACACAAGCCAACCTCCCCTCTTTCTTGTTTGCGTGCCACGCGGTGGCCCTAACGATGCTTGAACAGAATACCTTCGGGTCGGTGGTGATAGACCTTGCCCACTTCCATTTCGCCTGTCGGCGGCTTTTCCCACTGGGTGAAGTAGGTGTCCTTCAGATACTCAAAGTCCAGCGAGGAATTCCCATAGGCAACCGTCAAGTTCGCGGAGTGATCTGACCCCACAGCGTTAGTGAGTCCCGTGAAATAGGTCGATACCGTCGCGAAGCGAGCCGCTTCCGACACCACGGCAATCAGGATGGCGATAAGGCGCTTATCCAGAGGGTCTCTCCCCTTCCTGAATTTTGAGAGGTTCCCAAGATCGACCAGATCCCCGTAGGAAATGCGTCCCACTTTTCCAAGGTCATTGTAGTTTGAGCCGGTTCCACAACTGGCTCCCCAGCCGCCAACTTCTCCATCAAAGGCGTACCAGCCACCTTCACCGAGGAAACCAACGAGGTAGATGTTCAACGTGCGGATCTGAAGATCTACGTACTCATCCTTTGGGGTCCTTAGAGAGAGGCGCAGGAAAGGGATTTTTTTCGGATCGGTTGACTCAAGAAGACTACGGAAGGCGACTTGGCTGGCCTGGTATTTGCCGGGTCTCAAGTCGATAATCGCGGAAGCCTTATCTGGAGCTGGCATATCCATGGAAGCGAAAAGGATGTCCCGTTGCGCTCGATTGTTAACAAGTGCCCGCTGTACGGACGAGAGTAACTTAGCTGCGAGTTCCCTCAAGATAGACACGCACGTCATAGACCCGCGCCACGTTTGCCCCGTTGGTTTCATGAATGACCAGTCGAAGCTTCGACGCCTGGATAGTGTCAAAGTGCAGCATACGGCGACGCATGTAGTTGTCAGTTTCACCCGCGATACGACGCCACTGTCCGTTGATCTCGGCCTCCACGTCATAGCGCTTCACACAATCCGGATAGCGGAACAGAGCACGCCGAGTGTGGCGATTCATATCCGTATCGAAGAGCAATTGTACGGTATTGAAGCGCTGCGGTGACTCCCATCGGAGTTCCGCGTTGGCCGGCAGTGTCTGGGAGATCCAGATATTTGTCCAGCGGTCCGGACGATTTCCTCCGCCGACAAGGTTGCTGCCTTCATAGGGTTTCTGCTCCGGTTGAAGGCGTACGGCAAAGTTCTGATTGTTAGTGAATGCATGCCAGCGGGAAGGCCCGGGTAATTCGGCTGCGGTGCAGCCGGTGGGGGATACGGCTGGGGAATCAGGCTGGTCACGATGTAACGCCCATTCCACCCCAGGCGTCTTGGCGAGATGAATCCAATAGAAAGCGCGAGCGGGCAATTGCTTGTTTATGGGGAACTCCACCCAACCTTCTCCATTGATGGTGACCTCTGCCTGCGCCACATCCGTTGTGGAGCGGAAATCATAGACCGATGGCGCGGCTCGAAGGCCCAGACGAACCCGGCCAGCGCCGCGGAGATAGAGAGAGACCGTATCAATGCGACCAGTAGAAACGGGAAAGAGTTGGGCCAAGGGGCGATCAAGTGGAGTCCACAGATTTCCTTGCGGGAACGACAAGGGCATTGCGCCGGATGTGGTCACGGTTGCGTGACGGGCTAGATCTGCCGCATCTTCATTTTCCACGCCGGGCAGGAACATGTCTTCGCGAAGGAGAATCTGGCTCAGTTCGACGGTGTGCGCGTTGGACACATCACGGGGCAGGCACTTGTGTTTGTGGCAAAGTGCTGCAGCCACACCCACTCCATGACCAACGATCGCGCCGGTACGTAGCACTCTTGTAGAAGAGAATGCGGCATAACTGGTGCTGATAGGCCGTCCCGCCATCAGCAGGTTTGTGACATTTCTGGAATAACAACTCCTCAAGGGAATGCCGTAGGGAACGGTGCCCGCTTCTTCCCAAGTAGGCTTGGTGTTTGGGCGTTCTCTTGCCAAAATGCCGCCAGGCTTGTGGATGTCTACATACCAGCACCCAAAGGCAATGGCATCTTCGTGATGTTTTGGATCTTGCACGTCCGTTTGGGTAAGCACGTAGTCTCCCAACAGCCTGCGTGCTTCCCGTTTGTAGGGCCAGAAGCTGACAAAATCCAAACCATAATTCCTGGCGCTTTCCATGCGCGAGCAACGATTCTTGATGTGATCCCAGACGCCCAGTAGTTGCCGTAGCGCTTCATGCCGGATCTTTTCGTTGTCGTGGATCTGATGATGGGGCAGACCGACCTCGATCCACCAATATCCCGCTTCGATACGGTTGTGATTGCGGCCAACCAGATCCTGCTCCGTATCAAAGCGGGTAACCCAGGACGGCGCGACAAAGGGTACGGACAAGCCCGTATCCCGAGCGCGGAAGAATAGCGTGTTGCCCATTTGGGGTTGGCTGGATGGGTGTTCCGGCGCGGCGGGTTCGTTGTACTGGCTGCGTGCTTCCATTCCCCATTGGTAATCTGCGCCAGCGCGGTACCCAAGCACTCCATCGCCAGTGCAATCTACAAACACAGGGGCCGCGATGATATGTTTCTTTTCCGTGCCCATCTGATAACCATGGACACAGAGGATGGTCTGCGTATCCTTCATCTCGACATCGCGCACTGTGGTGTTGAGAAAGAGAGTAATCTTCTCTTCCTGCACCACCCATTCATAGAGGACCAGATCCCAAATGGAGTTAAGCAGCCCTTCAATATAGGGTTCGTGATTCCGAACCCGCTCCGCCACGTGCAGTTCTTCCAGAATCCCGGTCTCTTTGCTCCAGATGTTGTGGTTGGTTGATACCTCCGGGTACAGACGTACTTCGCTGCTAGAGTTTCCACCGAGCACGGAACGTTCATGCACCAGGGCTACGTTGGCGCCATTGCGAGCTGCGGCGATGGCCGCGCAGACTCCCGCGATACCACCACCAACGACCGCGACGTCGAAGTGGTGCTGCTCGATCACTTCGTGACCCCCGCGAATATACCCTCCCATGGCTCCAGGGCGCACAGGAACATCGCTGACTATGCGTCGCTCCTCAGAGTCTTTCGCAGGATTGTCCGCTTTGGCTTGCGGTGCTACCGCGTCTGCAGCAGAAAGGTTCGCCTGCTGTCCACCCATCCACGCCAGCATGGTCTCAATGAGGGCTCGTCTTCCGAAAATCATCAACGCAATTCTATATCTATCAGCGGTCTACTTGCCCCAACCGTACGCTCTGCCAGCCATTTGTATGCTGTCCATGCAGGAGCAACTGGCGCGTGCCGCTGCGGATTCAAAACACTCTTAAGCGATTGAATGTCCATCACTGTAGCCGCAACCATAGGAAAATTGACATATGCCATGTGATCCGCAAATTTTGCAGGGCGTCCCACTATTCGCCCTTCTGGATGATGAAGAGAGAGCTGTACTTGCCAACAGCGTGGATATGCGCGAGTTCCGTCAAGGCCAGCGGATCTACAAGATGGGTGACGAGGGCGGTCGTGGCTACATTGTGTTGCAGGGGCAGGTACGCGTCACCACCATTGACGAAGACGCACAGGAGTTGGTGGTAGCCGAGCCGGAATCGGGAGGCTTTTTCGGGTTTGCTTCGTTACTGGATAACTCACCACACCAAACGGCTGCGATGGCTATGACACCGACGACCTGCGTAGAAGTGGATCGGAACGATATCGAGACCCTGGTGCGCAAAAAACCAGAAGCAAGCCTGGACATGCTGGCCGTCCTGGGTCAACACTTTCATTCCGCACAGCATCTGGCTCGCGTGCGTTCTTTGCGCAACCCCAATGAGGTGATCTCTGACCGAACCACACTGGGCGAACGCATTGCGGATGCCGTAGCGCAGTTTGGCGGGTCTTGGAACTTTATCATCCTCTTCGGCCTGACCTTAGCCATCTACACCACAGCGAACGCATGGTTGAGGTCTGCCGCCTGGGATCCTTACCCATTCATTCTGCTAAACCTGTTTCTGTCAATGCTCGCCGCCATTCAGGCTCCGGTGATCATGATGAGCCAGAACCGCCAGGATGTGAAAGACCGGATGCGTAGCGAATTGGATTTTGAAGTCAACAAGCGAGCGGAGCTGGAGATTCGGGCCCTGTCACGCCAAGTGAATCTTCTGGGTGATCGCGTGACCGATATCCAGGAAATGCTGCAGGACCAAGCAGAGCAACGGGACAGTACCGAGCCAAGCCTCTAGCCAGTTGAAGAAAGAAACCGGAAGGAGCAGGAGATAATCTTAATAGTGGGAGTTCTCCCACAGGGATGATAGCGACATGAAAAGCACAGCAGCCCCGATGACCGCTGATGAACAGGCCAATGCTCAAGAGCCCATTGCGCTTACGGACCGGCAGTTCGTGGCCATCTCGCGTGCGTTGGCGGAACCGCGACGCTACCAAATCCTTCGCGAGATTGCGGAATCTGGTTGCCGCATGCCGTGTTCCCGCCTGCACGATACGCACAAGGTAAGCGCTGCCACCCTTTCCCATCACACCAAAGAGCTGGAAACCTCCGGTCTGATCCACATCACGCGCGAAGGTAAGTTCGCCACGTTGTGCCTACAGCGTGCGGTGCTTCGTGCCTACATCGATCGCCTTTCCGAAATTTAACGATATTTCTGAATTTCGTCTGCATCCCGGAAGAGCAATCCGCATCACTTAGACAGTTAGGCACTCGTCTAATTGTTCTACTTGAAGGCGGAATCTTCCCATGTGGATTGTCAAACTTGCGCTGAACAGGCCGTACACGATTGCCGTGGTTGCGGTTCTGATTCTGTTGCTTGGGGTTTTCTCCGTCGTCAACACACCCACTGACATTTTCCCGGTGATAGATATCCCCGTGGTCAGCATCATTTGGACCTATTCCGGATTGCCGACCAGCGAGATGGAAAAGAGAGTCACTACGTTCAGTGAGTTTGTGCTGGCGACCGTCAATGACATTGAGTCCATCGAATCGCAGACCTTAAATGGGGTGGCGACCATCAAGGTCTACTTCCACCCGCAGGTGCGTATTGATGCGGCAACAGCACAGATAAATTCGGCGGTGAACGGAATTCGATTCCGGATGCCGCCTGGTATTAACCCACCCTGGATTCTGCGATTTGGCGCGGACACCGTTCCCATTATTCAGCTGGCCTTAAGCAGTAACACTCTACCGGAAGCAGCGCTTTACGATTACGGCATCTTCCGTGTACGTCAGCAACTTTCGACGGTTCCCGGCACGCTGTTGCCTGCCCCTTACGGCGGCAAGGCTCGGCAGATCATGATCGATATCGATCCCGCAGCGTTGCAGGCAAAAGGGCTGAGTCCGATTGACGTCAGCAATGCCATCAACGCACAAAATCTGACGCTTCCTTCTGGCACGGTGAAGATTGGCGAACGCGACTATACCGTCAGCACGAACTCCAGTCCTCTGGAAGTCTCAGCGCTGAATGACGTGCCGGTGAAGGTGGTGAATGGGGCCACGATCTACGTGCGTGACGTCGCCCAGGTCCGCGATGGCGCAGCAGTACAACTCAACGCCGTAAGGCAAGATGGAAAACCCTCGGTCCTTCTGACCATCATGAAGACCGGCGCGGTATCGACCTTGGATATCGTCGACCAAATTAAGGGGCGCATTCTGCCCACCACGCGTGCTGCGGCGCCGGAAGGGATGGAAATCCGCGAGCTCTTCGACCAATCCGTGTTCGTGCGTGGCGCGATTGATGGCGTGGTGCACGAAGCTGTGATTGCCGCGGCGCTGACGGGTCTGATGATCCTGCTGTTCCTGGGGTCATGGCGATCAACGGTGATCATCGCGGTTTCCATTCCCCTTTCCATTCTTGCGTCACTCACCATATTGAGCCTGATGGGCCACACGCTGAACACCATGACCCTTGGTGGCCTGGCGCTATCCATCGGCATTCTGGTTGACGACGCCACGGTGACCATTGAAAACATACACAGGCACATGAGCCCGGAACTAGGCCGTAAGAGCCTACGCCAGGCCGTTTTGGACGGTGCGGCTGAGATTGCTACGCCTACCTTCGTGGCGACCCTGACCATCTGTATCGTCTTTGTGTCGGTGATCTTCCTGACCGGGCCCGCCAAGTATCTGTTTACGCCGATGGCGTTGGCCGTGGTGTTCGCGATGGCTGCTTCGTACTTCTTATCGCGGACTCTGGCTCCGGTGATGGCCGCCTATCTGCTGCGCGCGGAAGCGCATGCGGAAGATGGCCACACGCAGGGCAGCGGATGGTTCTTCCGCGTCCACCAACGCTTCAACGAAAGATACGAACGCGTACGAGACAGCTATGCGGCGCTACTCGCCAAGTTCCTGGCGCATCGCAGGCTGGCCTTGGCCATTTCCGGAAGCGTGGTAGTGACAGCCTTTGTGCTGCTGCCCTTCGTGGGGAGAGACTTTTTCCCCGATGTGGATGCCGGACAGATGCGTCTGCACGTGCGAGCCACACCCGGTCTGCGGCTGGAATCGACTACAGACCTGTTCGGCGCAATCCAGCAGGAACTCCGTAAGATCATTCCACCCGACGAACTGGAGATGATGCTCGAAAACGTGGGGCGCCCATCGGAATCCTTTAACTTTGCGTTTGGCGACGGATCGCAGATCGGCTCGTTTGATGGAGAAATCCTGATGGCGCTGAATCCGCACAACCATCGCCCGACCGAGGAATATATGCGACAGATCCGTGAGGAGCTGCCCCAGAAGTTCCCCGGTGTGACGTTTTACTTTCAGCCTGCGGACATCGTGACGCGCGTGCTGAACTTCGGTTTACCAGCGCCCATTGATGTGCAGGTGGGTGGTTATGATCCGGGCAACTTCCAGATCGCCTCAGAGATTGAGCAGCGATTGCGGCGAGTGCCCGGCGCTGTAGATACCCGCGTGCATCAGGTGATGAACGCCCCGGACATCCATTTGAACATCGACCGTTCCCGCGCGGCGACGCTTGGGCTGACGGCGCAAGACGTGGCGAATAGCTTGTTCGTCACCTTGAGTTCCAGCGCGCAGGTGCAACCCAACTTCTGGCTGGACCCCAAGATGGGCATCACCTATGCGGTAGCGGCGCAGACACCGCAACGCATGATGGATTCGCTATCCGCGGTCGAAAATACGCCCATTCCCGTGGGCGACGGCAGCACGCAGTTGTTATCGAATCTGGCCACCGTCAATCGCGATACACAACCGGTGAATGCCAATCACCGCAATGTGCAGCCGGTGTTCGACGTCTACGCGAACGTGCAGGATAGCGACCTTGGTTCCGTGGCGGCCCAGGTGGACAAGATCGTGGAGGAGATGCGGCCGAAGCTGGCTCCAGGCAACGAGATTGTCGTGCGCGGTCAGGTGGAGAGCATGCACCAGGCGTTCCGGCGCATGGGCATAGGCTTGGTATTCGCTGCGGTGCTTGTGTACCTGCTGATGGTGGTGAACTTCCAAAGCTGGAAAGACCCCTTCATCATCATCACCGCATTACCTGGCGCATTCACCGGCATTGTATGGGCGCTGTTCCTGACACAAACAACCTTCAGCGTGCCCTCGTTGATGGGAGCGATTGTGTCGATTGGCGTGGCGACAGCCAACTCCATTCTGTTGGTGACCTTTGCCAACGAACGGATGATTGCTGGGGAAAGCGCGTTAGATGCAGCACTAGAGGCCGGGTCCACACGATTGCGCCCCATCAGCATGACAGCGATGGCCATGATGATCGGCATGTTGCCGATGGCTTTGGGCATGGGGGAAGGCGGCGAACAGAATGCGCCGTTGGCCCGAGCCGTGATTGGTGGATTGGCCGTTGCAACGGCGGCAACGTTGTTCTTCGTGCCACTGATGTTCACCATGCTGAACCAGAACAAATTTCATGCGGTGAGAGCAGAGGAGGAACTGCAATGAGTATCGTAACGGAACCTGTGTCGAAGCCGGCAACCGTGAAGACAAGTAAGCTGCGTTATGTGGTTGCCGGCGTAATCGGAGTTCTTTTGCTGGCTGCTGGGGTTGTACCCCGCGTAGCCCGCAGCAACCGTGCGCTGACACATGCGGAGGCAGCCTCCAGCGAAGTACCGCTCGTCAGCATCGTGAAAGCGAAGATCACCGAAGACGCCTCGGACTTGATTCTTCCGGGAAACTCCGAGGCTGTCACCGTAGCTAAGATCTACGCACGCGCCAACGGCTATATCCGTAGCCGTTCGGTGGATATCGGCAGCGCGGTGAAAGCGGGGCAAGTGCTCGCGGTCATCGAAGCGCCGGAGCTTGACCAGGAAGTGGCGCAGGCCCAGGCAAACCTTGCCCAATCCAGAGCCGCGTTGGAACAAGTGAAAGCGAACCTACAGCAGGCCCGCGCGTCTGTGGTGCAGGCACAAGCCAACATCCAGGCGGCCAAAGCCAACGAGCAGATCGCAGACACCACCAGCCAGCGCTGGAACCAACTGGTCGCCAAGGGCGTGTTGCCACGCCAATCCGGAGACGAACGCCGTTCCAGCTTTGAGGCGCGTAGAGCCGAAACAGCCGCCACCACGGCAGGTCTGCACACTGCGGATGCCAACGTAACCGCACAGGCCGCCAACGTACGAGCAGCCGAGGCAGCAGTCATCGCCCAACAGGCTAATGTAGCCCGTCTACAGCGATTGCAGAGCTTCACGCGCGTGGTGGCTCCCTTTGACGGTGTGATCACTGAGCGCAACGTGGAACAAGGGGACTTGGTTTCAGCCGGTTCAGCCGGAGACCGCTACCTGTTCAGCGTTGCGCAATCTGAGTCGCTGCGCATTCAGATCGATGTGCCGCAGACCTATGCCGTGGACATCAAACCCGGCATGGCCGCGGAGGTGCTGGTGCGCGAGCGGCCAAACGACAAGTTCACGGGTACGGTAGCCCGCATTGCGAGTGCGCTGAACCAGGGTTCGCGGACCATGCGTGTGGAAATTCAGACACCCAACGAGGGCGGCGCTCTGCTCCCTGGCATGTATCTGCAGGTTCGATTTGCGCTACCGCGTAACCGGCCTACTGTGCTGATTCCCGCAGAAGCCCTGGTCGCCAATGCACAGGGAACACGCGTGGTTTCATTAGGCGCCGATCAGAAGGTCCACTACGTTCCCGTGGTGGTTGGCCGAGACCTGGGTCGTGAGATCGAAGTGATTGACGGCCTGCAGGGAAACGAGACGCTATTGCAGAGCCCGAGTGATCTGCTCCGTGAAGGCCAGCCCGTACGAACACAAGCACAGCAACCGGTGAAGACACCAGGACAACCGTCATGAAAGCCTTGATTGCCACCATGCTGGCAGCTTCGTTGCTGTCGGCCCAACAAACCGCCTCCATGCAGGTAGAACCCCGGCTATACCGAGTGCCTGCGGAAGCGGGCATACGGCTCACCAATAGCGCGCGTTGGGAAGCGCTCTATCGCGATGGCAAGATCCATATGAGTTTGCAGGATGCCATCGCGCTGGGGTTGGAAAACAACCTGGATCTTGCAATTGTTCGGTACGCCCCACGCATCGCGGCAACGGACGAGTTGCGCTCAAAGGCCGGTGGGTCTTTGCGCGGCGTTCCGCTTACGGTGCGCGAAGGTCCACAGGGGTTGGGCACACCAGCGATCGCAGCGAATGGAACCTTGGGTGGGGGCGATGCCCCTACCCTGGGTTCGCTGGGAAACCCTGGCGTCCAGACAGATCTTTCCATTCTGGGTTCCTTGCCGCTATCCACAGGCACAGATATCCCGAGCTTTGACCCGGTGGTCTATGGATCGATCAATTGGGCGCACCGTTCGGATCCGCAGAACAGTGCCTTTCTGCCCAACATCCTTTCGTTGAATTCCCGGGTGACGGAAGGTCAGGTTGGCTTGCAGCAAGGTCTGTCCACGGGCGGATTCTTCGACGTGAATTTCAACTCGCAAAACGTACGCAACAACAGCCCGTTGCTGAACTACAACCCGTTTAACACGGCGGGGCTTGGCGTAACCTTCACCCAGCCGCTTCTACGCGGCTTTGGCCCTGCGGTGAACAAGCGTTACATCCGCATAGCCCGTAACAACGGGCAGATTGCGGACTATGTGTTCCAGCAACAGGTGATTGCGACCGTGTCGTCCATCGTTCGCCTCTATTGGGATTTGGCCAGCTTGAACCAGGACGTAGAGGTTCGACAGGAAGCCTTGGCCAGCGCGGAGCAATTGCTTCGCGACAACCAGAATCAGGTGGAGGCGGGAACGGCGGCTCCGATTGATGTCACGCGTGCACGCGCGGAACTGGCCCGTCGCAAACGTGATGTGTCCGTGGCGCAGAGCCTGGTTCGTCAGCAGGAGACGGTGCTGAAAGACTATCTGACTCGGGCTCCTCTGCAGGGACCAGTGGCAACGGCGCCTATCGTTACCACAGACACCATGCGCATTCCAGAACAAGAGCAGCCGCTGGCGGTAGAGGAACTGATTCTGCAAGCTTATGACTCGCGACCAGACATCGCACAGGCCCGCTTGCAAGTGCTGAATTCGGAGATCAGCCTGAAGGGCAGCCGTAGCGCTCTGTTACCTTCGCTGGACGTAGTGGCTTCCGCCCGCAACAATGCGTTATCTGGCGATGTTTCCAGCATCGGCGGGTTGCCCGGTTCCATCGTTGGCGGACCGATAATCGGCGACCCGTTGCTGACTGGGGGCTATGGCAACGCGATGGGGCAACTGTTCCGCCGGAATTTCCCGGACTACGCCATTGGAGCGCGTCTTTCCATTCCATTGCGCAACCGCGCCGCGCAGGCCGATGTCGTACGCGACCAATTGAGCGTACGCCAGCAGGAGATTCGTCTGCAGCAATTGCATAAGCAGGTTCGCCTGGAAGTGACGAATGCGCAGATCGCGCTGGAACAGGCAAGAGCCACTTGGGAGGCCACACAGCAGGAGCGGCTTCTGGGCGAAGAGGCGCTACAGGCTGAACGCGAAAAGGTGGAGGTAGGAGCCTCCACGGCTTTCTTCGTGATTCAGCTGCAACGCGATCTTGCCGCCGCGCGATCTGCCGAGGTTTCTGCCTTGGCCAGCTACGTGAAGGCGCGGAGTGCCTTGCAGCGTGCGCTGGGCACTACGCTTGCGGACTATGACGTGATTCTGGACGAGGCGCGCGATGGGGTTGTAGATCGTCTGGCCGCAGTTCACCCAACGCGCCGTTGATCGGTGGCATTCAACTGTTCAACGCAAATACGCCCGGTTCCAGCCGAATCGGGCGTATTCTCTTTTTCGATGATCCGGTGGCGCAGAAGGGTTGTTCCGTACAAGGTACAATGGCGGCTATCCCAGGAGCACCAGATGGCAACTTCGGAATCCGCAGCGTCCAGTGTCCACTCACTCTCGCCTTCTGCGGGACCAACCAGCTTTAACCGCTATGACAGCGTAGACGCCCTACGCGGCCTGATCATGATGATCATGGCCATCGACCACGTAAGCGCCTATATCGCGAGACAACACGGCTCCGAGTTTTGGAACGGGGCTATCAGCATCTATACCCACGCCTTTCCTTTTGTGCTTCGGTTGATGACCCACCTGTGCGCTCCCGGCTTCTTCTTCCTGATGGGCGCGGGCATCTACTGGTTCTCCACATCGCGATCTGGCAGCGATGCGGGAGAGAATTCAAAGATAAAACGGATCGTCTGGCGCGGCTTCGTGCTGCTGTTACTGGCCCAGTTAGTGGAGCTTCCGCTGGTGATGCTACAAACCATGCTGAAGCCAGCCGCGGAACAGTTGAGCCAAATGCCGATGCCCCTTCCGAACGATGGAGGAGCCCCCTACTACGCGCTGATTGTGTTGACGGCCTTGGGTTTGGTGATGATGATCTGCGGACTGCTGCTGAAACTGCGACCGTGGATGTGGCTCGCGGTGTCGGTTGTATGTATCGTGATCACCAATACGCTGCTGCCCCTCGCGGCAGGCGTTGCGCCCTTGTGGCTGGCAGTGCTGGTCGCCCCGGGGTTGTCAGGGAATGTGCTGGCGCTGTATCCCGTTGTTCCCTGGCTGGCCGCCGGGGCGGCTGGCATGTACTTCGGCTACTGGTGGCGTAAGAATCCACTAGCCGCACGCCGTCAAATCTGGATGGCTGGAGCCGCAATGGTAGCAACGGGTGTTGCGCTGCGCGCTCTGGGTGGGTGGGGAAATATTCAGGCAGCACGCGACAGCAGTTGGATTGAGTTCCTGAACAACGTGAAGTATCCGCCGTCGCTCGTGTTCGTGCTGCTGACCATTGGCGCGAATCTGCTATTGCTATCTGTTCTGGAGCGGCTTCCCCAAACGGTGATATCGCCGAAATCGCCCCTGATGGTCTTCGGGCAGACGCCGTTGTTCTTCTATCTGGTGCACTTCCTGCTGCTGAACGCGCTGGCTTACGCCTTCTTCCAAGAACCCGCATCGCTGGAAGCTTCGCTCGGCATGTGGGTGGTGGTGATCGCGCTGATGTACCCGCTGTGCCTGTGGTACCGCGGCTTCAAGATGCGAAGACAACGCGAGTCGTTCTGGCGGATGCTGTAGATGGCGCAAATGGGTCCGATTGGATGCGTCAAATTGCATGCGAAGTCTACTTACAGGCTGAATGAAACAACTACGCCACTCGCCGCGAGGGAGACTTGATCTGAACATCAACTTCCAGGCCCGCGTCACAGAGCATATTGACTAAGGTATCCAGCGAGAACCGACTGATCTTGCCACGCGCCAGGTCAGAAATGCGTGGCTGACTAACATTCAGCCGCTTAGCAGCGTCGGCTTGCGTCAGGCCTTCTTTCTCGATGAACGTCCTTAGAGCTGTCATCAGCTGCGACCTGAGACGTAAGTTTCGAGATTCGGCAGGCGAGAAACCGAGGTCGGCAAAAACATCACCACTACCCTTAGTGATCGTCGTATCCATCATTGTTTTAGTGACAGGCGATTTAGTGATGGGCGTTTTCATGATGGGTTCCCTCCTTTCGCTTTCCGCGCTTCTAGTAACACGGAGTAACGATGCTTTCCTAACTCAATGTCAGCCTTCCGCGTCGCCTGGGTCTTCTTCACAAAGCAATGGAGGACATAAACTGCTTCCTCAAACCGAGCGACATAGAACACGCGAAATTCGTTGTCACCATGGAGCCGGATCTCCATCACACCTGCACCAACGTCTGACATTGACTTGAAGTCAGCTGGCATCTCACCACGCTGCACCAAGTCCAGTTGGTAGCCAGCATCCGAGCGAACATTGGCTGGGGCTGCACGCAATCTGTCCAGGCTGTCACCCAGCCAGGCAATTGGCTTCACGCTCAACACGGTTTGATTATACAAGATCGGATATATTTTTCAAGACGGAGGGGTGATAGCAGATGAAGCAACCAGATTGCGGTTCACCGGTCGTAATCTCCACCACCGAGGAGCTAAAAAACAAAGGGTGTACTCGCGAGAAGGAAGTCCACGGAAATCCGATGCGCGGCATCGTATACGTTAGCGAACACTGGAATGAATGGAGAGGAAGGAGATGGTCGGGGCGAGAGGATTCGAACCTCCGGCCTCCTGGTCCCGAACCAGGCGCTCTACCAGGCTGAGCCACGCCCCGACGAGAGGAAGGCTGCCAAACCTTCAATATACCATGAGGTTGCCTCTTCCGCTCTCCATTTCGACACAAGTTTTGCAATCTCCCCGAAGTTCTCCCGTTTTTCCTCGCGGCTCCGAAATCCAGGCTGATTTCCGACGCCAACGCTGCATAGGAATGTCCGTTCCGACGGGATATTGGCGATTCTAGGTCACGTGCCGATGCTCCCTTCAACCGACCGTTGGCTTGCTGAACGAAGCTGATAGGAAAGCGTCCACAAGACGCTGGGGACCAGGAAGATAACAGCGGAAGGATAACCAGGGCGTACCACCCGGAGCGAACTAGCGACTGAGGTCCGCAACCAAAGCGTCCACACCCTGCCGCAGGTAGACGCTGGCGAGGCGCTGCTGTTCCGGGGTTACGCGTAGTCTGCGAATCTCTGCGGGAGCGTTCGCGGCGTAGCGGTTTGGCATCCAGATGCTGCCATCGGCAAATTGCACCTGGCTGACGAAAGCTACCATTTCTCCCAGCTTGATCGGCAGGTCCCGATTACCCGCTGGCGTGGGGTTCTGCTCATGAAACTGCAGAACACCGTCTTGCCGCATGGACGATACCGAACCAGGTGAGATGGAGAGCTTTGCTGTGCTGACAGGAACCGTTCCCGCGTAGAACTCGCGGCCATCCAGATCCCGGATGATCCAGCCAAGCTCGGCATAAACGATCTCGCGCTGGGAACGATTGCGTACCCGCATCTGGGGAGCAAGGGCCTCATTACCCGCGATGCGAGCGGAGGCCTCCAGCGGCTCCAATGGCGCGTTTGGCAGAGACAGAAACGCGAATTGCACATCGTCGCTCGGCGGCAAAGCCGTGGCGCGGCCCTGGCGGGCCCAGCGCATATCGACACGCGGCAGTTCCGCCTGACGAGCCAGCACTTGACGCATCTCTCGGCCAAGGGCATCTTTGCCTTCCGCACGCAGCAGTTGCCGCAAATGCAAACGATCCTGCTGGATCTCCAGTTCGAGAGAGGTCAGCAAACGGTGGCTATTGAGGCTGTTCTCACCCACGAAGCTAAGATCCGCAAAGAGCACGCCATCCACGCGAACTTCGAAAGAAGGGCGGACCGAGGCCGACACGGGCTGCAGAAGGCGCAGGTCTACCTTTGCGGGAAAGCGCTCGCCGGGGGCCACACGCAGACCGGGCAAAGTCACACTGGCACGACCACCAGGCGCAACGCCTGAGGTGCGCAACAACAGCGTAATGCCATGAATGGGCTGGCTGGAGATGTTCTGAAAATGAAAGGTCAGGTGGAGTTCCGCCGAAGCAACGCTCCCACGCTGAATGACGCGGGACCGGCCCCAGTCTGTATCCAGGTGCCGTATGGGGGAATTTGCAGGCAGTTGGAGCCGCAAATAGTCCTTCATCTCCATCGCCGACTTGGTGACGGGCGGCGTCATGGGGGCAGCGCCGGGCGTCATTTGCGCCATGGCGTTTGCCGGAAACAGATAGGTCCCCGCCGCCAACAGCAGAGCCGTGCAGCCAGAGGACAGAAAGCTCCGGAGTCTGAGCGCACGGAGCGCCGTTCCAGCGGGTTCGCCCGCCGGAACACGTGGCGATTTTTGCAGATCAATCGAGATAGACATGCGCCACCGTCAACTGTCCCGTTTCCTGATCTACATAATCCGCGCGCATGGAGCCGGAAGCTCCGCCGAGTTCCAAGCTGGAACCTGTTTCCTCGAACACAATGGAGAAACCCTTATCCTGCTGATACACGGCAAGTTGGCCAGGGCTGGCCTGCAATACAGCCTGCGTGGGAGCCACGACGCCAGCAAGATGTCTTGGCAACTGCCACCAATAACCGACGATCATCAACATGGTGAGAGAGCCCATGGCAAGCCCGGCCTTCCAGCCAATGACTCGCAATGGGGGCGTCGTCTTCACAACGTCTCCGGCTTCCGCGCCCACCAGAATGTTGGCCTTCATTTCCCTGGAGAGTTCGTCCCAGGCGAAATACGGCGGCAGATCCCGAAACTGCGGCAGTTGCCGACGGATCTGCTGGAACTCATGATCCAAAGAAACTTCTTCGGCATCCGCCTTGCGCCAAGCCTTTAGCCGCTGCCACCAGGACGCATCCCCATTCGCGAGCAGCGCGCGCAAAGATTCCCGTGTCTTGTCGGTCATTCCGCAGCCTCCTCTCCAGGAAACTCCACAGGAGGAGCGGTCGGGCTGGTGGACACTTGTACGCGACGGCGCAGGAACTTGCGAAACTTCACACGCGCGTTGGCGATGTGGGAACGCACGGTGGCCTTGGAACACCCCAGGGTTTGTGCGACGGATTCGGCCGGCAAACCTTCGACATCCCGCAGCACGAGGGCGGTGCGCTCACGGGGAGTAAGGGATTGTAGCGCGTCCTGGAAAAGCTGATGGCTTTCCCCTCGAAGCAGCATTTGTTCGGGGTCTGCGCCACGGCTGGCGTCACTCAGTTCGGGACCATCTTCGATAGCGGTTTGTGGCGCACGGCCACGGCGGCGTAGAAAATCGATGGCCGCGTTGGAAGCAATGCGGTGCAACCACTGGGTGGCCTTCGCCGAGTCGCGAAGTTGGTCTTCCCGTTGCAGCGCCTTGATAAAGACGTCCTGGGTGATGTCCTGCGCGTCGGCCACATTGCCGACAATGCGATAGACCAGTACGAAGACTCGCTTCAGATGCAATTCAACGAACGCAGATCGACGGTCCACAGGCGGGACAACGACGGTTTCGGCGCGTTCGTGCATCAGGCTCCGTTGTAGAATCTCCATGGCCTACAAAGATAGACGCTGCTCATTTGTAAGCGTGGAGAAAAATCCTACTTTCATTGTCTCGCAGACCGGCGCTACAAAGGGTTGCGAGTGCTCTACCCGGATGGACGGCGAAGTTACAGAGAAAGTTGCCGACGGAACTTCCCGTTCGCACAGTTGGGCTGGTTCAGTTGGGCCAGTTCACCCGGACGGGAACGAGTGGCGCCAGAAAGTGAAAGCAGAAAGAGAAGGGCCACGCTCGATGCATCGAGCGTGGCCCTTCCAAACCTTTCTGAACAATCCGCGCGATCAAGGGCTTTGCTTTGGCCCGGCGGCGCTGCCACCGAATCACCGGCGCGCCCACACCCACTCATCGGAGAGCAGGTTTCCCGCAGATGGGTGCATTTACTGAGACGCACCCTCGTATTGCAAAATCATCTCTTCCATCTGATCTTTGAGATGGAGCTTCAGCTTCTTCAAGCGCAGTTCCTCAACCTGTTCCTCACTAGTGAGGAAGGGGCGTTCAGAAAGTTCGTTCAAGCGAGCTTCATAGGCATGGTGCTCTTCCGCCATGCGTCGAAAATCCTCACTGGTCTTGGCTAGTCGCTCGCGCAATTCGTCGTGGAGCCTTGTTTCCATGAATAGGATCCTCCCCGGAGTATGTCTGATAATGGCTGCTCTGAGATGCTCCGGCATCCCGGTCAGTTCCCGGAACAATTTGTCCGGTTACCTAGGACATTACCACGGTGACAAACGCATGACAATAGCGTCTTCCTGGGGATTGTCGTAATAACGCGAGCGCTTCCCCACTTCGATAAAGCCCATCTTTTTATAGAGTTGCTGCGCAGCGGCATTGCTTTCACGGACTTCCAGAAAGCAGGTACCGGAAAAAAAAAGAAGCAACTCTCCGAGTAAATGTTCGGCGATGCCACGCCGACGATGGCCGCGATCCACAGCCACATTCAGCACTTCGCTTTCATCGGGCGCCACGACTCTACCAACAGCAATGCCGACGATGCGTCCATCACATTCCGCCACCAAGCTCCGATAGGCCAGCAAATCCTCGGCGCTCCAGTGGGCAGCTTCTGGAGAATCGGCGAGCAGCGCAACAGCCACCGAAAGGTCGTTGGACTGCAGAGGTCGAACTTCGATTCCAGATGAACTCATGACAGTTACCCTACTGACTTCATGACGTTTGCGCGGCCCGCCGATGCCATGTATTGCTGAACCAGATGACCCCACAGGCAACCATCGCAGTGGGCGCGGTAAGTGTACACACAAGCTCGAAGCCAGCATCTTGCACCAACTTGCCAATCAGAGGTGAAATGAAGAACTGAAGCACACCGTAAGCCGCCGTAAGCAACGACACGGCGAAAGCGACAGAGTTCCCCGGAAAGAGATCAAGCGGCATGGAATAGAGATTGACACTCATGGCCACAGTCCAGAAACATGCAAAGCAGATGACGGCAATCGCAAGCGAGGGAGTTGGAGCCAGGGGAACAAAAGCGTTTGCCAGAATCAGCACACTGGCTAGCAGACAGACCCGCATACGTCCCACAAAGGGGCTTCGACTACGAGTGGTCCACCACAGCGAAAGAAAGCCGCCGCAGATGCCGCCAAGGGTCAGAAAGATGGGCGGCAGCCCAGCCAGCCATTGGGTTTCTGCAAGTTCCAGCCCGTGGCGTCTTACTAGGAAAACCGTGGTCCAGTTGAGCCACAGCGAATAGACCGTCATCGCCAGAATGTTGGCCACAAACAACCCGATCATGCGGGGATCCCGGATGATGCGCCAAGTTTCCTGACTCGTGCGGGACGAGAGCTTCTCTTCGACCGGGGGAGGCAGCTTGCGTGCAGTAAAACGCCACAAGGGAATCCACAGAAAACCTGCCACTCCCGCAACGACAAAGGCATAGCGCCAATGGAGATTCAGCGCGAACCATGTGGCCATTGGTGGCGCGAGTACGCCGCCGATGCTCAGACCCAATTGGCCCGCCGCGCTGCCGAGGGCATATTCGCGCGCGGGCAGATAGTGGTGGGTGGCCTTGTGTGAGCCTGGCACCCCAGCGGCCTCGCCAGCGGCCAGCACACCCCGGCACATCACCAAGGACCAGAAACCGGTTGCGAAGCCAGTAGCCATGCCTGCAGCGGACCAGAGGCCCACGGCAAAGGACATACCACGCGTCATGCCAAGGCGATCAATCAGCCAACCGGCGAAGGGTGCACTGCACGCATACACCGCCGAGAAAGCGCTGAGCAGCCAGCCATACTGAACCAGGGAAACATCCAGGTCTTTCTGCAGAATGGGGGCCAGTTGCGCGAGGATTTGGCGATCAAGAAAATTGAGCGCCGACGAGATCATAAAAACCGCAAGAGCGAGCCACCGCCAGCGGTAGCTTGGATGACTGCTGGGCACAGTGCTGGAAGCATCATCGGATGCTGCAGTTGCACCCAGGGGGGAAGACGAAGATGGTCGGCTCATTCAGGAAGTGGCGCGATGGCATCTAGGGCCAGCACCTCTCCTATGGTACCCGTAACCCGATCGCGCTTTGGCAGGTAACTGACACGCACCCGTTCCCTCCCCGACTGGGCTCCGCAACGAAACTCCCAAGGCTTCCCGGATTCGCTGACGACTTTTTCTGGATTATTCAACACCAGCTTGTCAGAACCGGCGGGCGTGCGGACCTCAAGGAGAAAGCTCTCATCGCTACGGCAGATGATACGCACCAAGTTGCCTTCGGTAGTCTTCTGCTTATCCAAATCCTGGTACTTGATGACTTCGGCCGGTGGAGGTCCTGACGAAGCATTGGCGCGATTGGCTTTTTCCAATGCTTCTTCGATGCGCGCCAGAGTCTTGGCGCGTAGCTTTTCCATATCCAGTCGCTCGGCTTCCAAGACCTTCTGACGGTCTTCCTCATCTTTACGGGCACGGTCCTCTCGCATGGCCCAGCGCGCGTCAGAAAACCGCTGCTGTTCTTCTGGGGTACGTGCCGCACGGCTTGCGCCTTCAAGCGCCGTATCTGCCAACGCATAGTCGCGGGCAGACGCCAAGGCGTCGGCAGCCATTTCCCAGGCTTTCACGTCACGAGGGCTGCGCTTGGCCGCTTCCAGCAGCAGCTTTGCCGACGCCGAAGGATCGTCGATGAGCGTAGCCTGAAAGCGGTAAACCTCTGGCCAGGCCGCATTCTTTTCTTTCGCAATGGCAGCGAGACGCGTGCGTTCAGCATTGCTCGAAGCCAGAAGAGCCGATTCGAGATAGACCCAGGCACTCTCTGTGATGGCGTTGCTGGTTAGGTCTTTCAGGATGGAGGCGGCTTCGGCCTTTTGCCCTGATCGGGCCGCCACGAAAGCGCTGAGGGCCAGATACTGAGACCGGGCTCTGGCATCCATGTCGTTCATGGCAGAGCGCGTAGCCAGCAGTTCGCGAGCCAATCGGGTATCGTCGCCGGAAAGCGCGGTGTCGGCGAGTGCCGCCAGATTGGAATAGCCGAGAGGGACGAACCAATCCCGGAAGTCTTTCCTCGGATTGTTGGCAAGCCCGCTAACGACCACCGTTCCAAGGGGAGATCCCGAATCGACTAATGACTTGGATTCACGTTCGAGCCGAGCGAAATCGGATTGATAGCTGTTGCGCAGCGCTGTGCGCGGATCCATCCCTTTTTCCAGATTGCCCGCCAGAACAGAGAGCGCGGGCATGGATTCCTTCTGCATCAGCAACCAGTTCACCTTGGCAATGTTGTGGTCGAGTTTCATACCCAGCGGCGGCATTCCAATTCGAATCACCTGGCCCTGGATATCGGCGCCAGCCAAGAGTCGGAGAAAGCCTTCATCGAACCAGGCAGGCATGGGGCGCATGGAGTCCTGGATGATGGTGCGGGCAATGGCCAATTTCAGGCCGGCATCTAGTTGGGGCTTCTGCCCCAAAACCACGACGTAACGATCCACCAAGATAGGAAGTGGCGCATCCGGGGACAGTCTTGCCACGGAGCTGCCCGAATTTACGGAACGAACCCAGATGCGGATCGGCCAGTTGGCGTGGACATCGGTTCCTGGCAACGCGGTGTGAAGAAGGCGGCGGTACTGAAACAGGTCGCCAAGAAAGGCGCGGAGGTCGTCGGAGTCTTTTTCAGCGAAGACCTCAAAGGGGGCTAAACGGAACTCTCGCCAAGAGGATTCGAACTTTTCGCCGGGCGCGGCAATGCTGGGCGCCGACAGCAATGCGCAGAGAGCCAGGATCCACAGGCATTGAAGCAAGATAGACACGAGCCCCCCTGTTCGGGATCGTAACAGACCAGCTAACGGTATGCCAGCTTGGCGACAGTGGTTCGGCTACAGATGGACAATCCTGGTTTGGCCCGAAGCCTGGTACTTTGGGCCAAACCAGGATTGTCACGCCGCAATACAAGATGGCCTACAGGGGCAGAATTTCTTCGCGCTGCGGGTCGAAGTTCAACTGGCGGCGTTGCACGTAAGCAATGTTGCCCAGGTGCGAGGCTTGCGCGCTGCGATGGCCGATGTAGACATCCGCGTTGGGTCGCTTGCGACTTTTCACACAATCCAGGAAATTCTGCACATGGGCGAGGGTCATATCGGAATCCTCGGCCTTCACGTTGACGACCGGGGCGTTGCGCTCGGCGCTCTGGAATTCGTAGCGGGCTCGGGAGATCCACAGACGACCCTCGGTGCCACAAATCTCGATGCCTTCGCCTTTCACACCTGGGGCAAGCGTGGCCTCAAAGGTGGCAGTGAAATCCCCACCGTAACCGAGCAACACGTTGATGGTGTCAGGGGCAGTACGCCCGTCTTTGTAGTGATAAACCCCGCCGACCGCAGAAGCGACCGTGGGATTGTCGCGATCCATGAACATGTGCACGACGTCGATCCAGTGCGTGAACAGATCCGTCACCTGGCCGCCGCCAAAATCCAGATAGGCGCGCCAGTTGAAATACTGCTGTGGGTCGTATTCCCGCCACTTCAGGGGACCGAGAAACCGCGCCCAGTTGAGATTGCTGGGCTGCGACTGCAGACTCTCCGGAGCCTTGCGCAAATGGTAAGTGTTGCCGTGCCACCATGTGCGGGCGAGGGTGACTTTACCGAGCTTGCCGGTATCGAAGTATTTCTGCTTAGCCTCAATGTAATGGGCGCCGGAACGTTGCTGCGTGCCGACCTGGCAGACACGATCGTTGACACGCGCCGCCTTGACGATTTCCGGGCCTTCCTCAATGCGGAGCGTGAGGGGCTTTTCCACGTAGACATCTTTGCCCGCATTCAGCGCATCGATGGCCTGCCGTGCGTGCCAATGATCGGGGGTTCCGATAAGCACCACATCAAGATCTTTGCGGGCGAGCACTTCCTGATACTCGGCATATCCCTTGGCTTGGGGTGCGTGTTTCTGCGCGCGGTCAATGTGATCCGCGTAGATGTCACAGACAGCCACCAGCTCCGCCCCAGCCTTTAGAAAATTGGTCATGACACCGGTGCCACGGCTACCCGCGCCCACCAAGGCCATGCGTACGCGATCATTCGCGCCAAGAACCCGTTGGTAGCTGGAGGCGGTGAAGGCAAGGGCTCCGTAAGCGGAGTGCCGCAGCAGAGAACGTCGGGATGTGCTTGCGGAAATCATGCTGAGAATTATATCGCCTGCGTTGCACTAGTCAGCATGCGAATGACACCGTGTGCTCTGAAATCGTCCCGCAAAAATGGATGGGCTCCACTTGTCGGCCTGCGTTCGATGACCAATCTCCGTTCGATGGCCAGTTTCGCCACCCTGCTGGTTCTTCTATTGACCTACACCGCGACGAGCCCGGCCCAGACACAGACGTCAGCCGCTGGCAAGGACGGAGGCGCCGGAGCGACAAAAGGAACTGCGCCAAGAGCATCTACACAAAAGGCCGCGACGTCCAAGGGGTCTGGATCAAACGCGGGCGATGCCGCAATTGAACGGGAGATCCGGGAACGCCTGTCGCGGTCAAAGATCAGCAGCAATGGCTTCACGGTTTCGGTATCGAACGGCGTGGCAACCTTGCGAGGACAAACCGCCGTGGCCCAACACAAGGGGGTAGCGACAAGGCTAGCAAAGCTGGGAGGGGCCAAGACGGTAGTCAACGAAATCACCATCAGCGCCGCAGGGAAGCAGAAACTGGAACAGAGCTTACAGAAAGGTCGGGCGGCCGGGAAGACAGGAGATCCTTCCCTGAAAGCTCCGAAAGACACGGGGTCTGCGGGAAGGGCGACAAGGATGAGCGCCCAGAACGAAACGAAGCCAGATTCGCAGAACGAGGGGGCGCAGGAGGGTGTTGACGGGCGCAGCGTCTCAGTTCCATCCGCAACGGCAGCGGGACAAAATACAGAGCCTTTGGCCGACGAGCGCGTCACGCCAACGAGCCTGCCGAGGATGCGAGTTCTGCCGCCCGCCCCGCGCGGAGAAGCGCGAAGCGAGCGGCGACGTTACTGAACGGGAAATCCCATCGCGAGTCCTCGCCCGAAAAAGAGAGCAAGGCGCGGCGACAGGGAAACCCCGTCGAGCGCGACCCTAGACGGACTTCCGTTTGGCTTCGTATTCGGCCATGCGGTCTTTGAACTGCTTGAAGCCCTTACGACCCATCAATCCGTAGGTGAGTTTCTTGCCGAGTTCCACACCTTCCTGGTCAAAGGCATCGATATCGAGCAGTTCGCCAGCGAAGGCGGTTTCAAACTCGAGTAGCTGGAAGATGGCGCCAACATGCTCGGCGTCAACACGGTCGATGACGAAGGCGCAGTTCGGACGCTCGCTTTCGGTGAGCGCGGCGGCGGTGGCGCGACATTCGGCATCGATCAGCTTGCCGAGGCTCTGGCCCGCCAGATAGTCAAAGCTTTCAAAGCCTACCTTGGTGGCCGGAATCTTCGCCATGGTGTCAAAGCGGTTTACACGGTAGAGGGTGAAGAGTTTGTCGTTCGGCCCCTCAATATAGAGCTGCACCTGGGAGTGCTGGTCTGTAGCGCCGAGTGCCGCGATAGGGGTCTGCCCGGCATGGACGACGTTGCCCTGACGGTCTTTCGCCTTACCCAGGGATTCCGCCCAAAGCTGCCGGAACCAGAAGGCCATGCCCCAAAGACGATTGGAATAGGGGAAAGCCACCTGGATGGACTTACCCTTCTTCGTCAGCAGCAGGTAGTGCACGAGTGCCGCACGCAGGGCAATATTCTTTTCGAGATCTTCGTCCCAGGCCAGCTTATTGATGGCAGCAGCGCCTTTCATCATGGCCTTGATGTCGACGTTAGTGAGCGCCGCGGGAACCAAACCCACGGGCGTAAGCACACTGAAGCGGCCACCCACGTTCTGCGGGATGTAGAAGGTAGCGAAACCTTGTTGCTTGGCCAAACCATCGAGGTCACCCTTGCCATCCGTGGTGATCGCAATGACCCGGCCCGGCGCTTTCTTTTCGCCGATGCCTGCCTTCAACCAGTCATAAACCAGCAGGAAGGTAGAGGTGGTCTCGGCGGTGGATCCAGATTTGGTGACCACAAGGACGATGGTCTTCTTGGGGTTCATGCTGGCCAGGGCATCTTCCATGAACATCGGATCGACGTTGTCGAGAATGACCAAGCGCGGATTGCTGGCGTCGTGCTTCTTCTGGATGGGATGCGGACCGCGCAGAGCGCAATCAACGGCCCAGGGACCGAGGGCGCTGCCGCCAATGCCGACAAGACAGACGGTATCGTAGCTGCCCTTGAGCTTTGCGGCTAGTTCCAGGATGGGATTCAGATCCTGGTTGAAGGGAAGGTGCGCGAATCCGTATTTTTCCGCGTCGCTGAGTGCGCGGAAGGATTTTAGCGCCGCAAGGGCAGCCTTCTTGCCAGCCTCAAACTCCTTTGGGGTGATGCCATGTTGATCACCAACCATACCGGAGAAACAGTTCTTATCATCGAATTGAATTTTCATGTTTCGATTCCTGTCTGAAGGGGAAACGTCGTCGTTGCCCGGCCGGTGGGCGCGCCATGGGAGCAAGAAGACATCAAGCCCATCATATTGCAGACCGAGCAAAAGCCGTATGACGAATCATGACGAAAGAGAGCTAGACAAGTGCGAGAAGCACCTGTGCGGAAGAGATAGAGCGTGGATCAAGCAAACAGGTGAGGCCCGCTAGGCACGCGAAAGGGGGGAGCGGCGCGGAACGACTGCCTCGCAGAATGCCGAGGAAACGATACCGCGCTACTGACGGTGGAAGCTGCTATCGAGGCTGGAACGCAGAGTGGAGAAAGTCTCTGAGATATGATCCTGCCAGCCAAGTTGTTCTTCGTCGAAAATGGCCCAGAGGAAACCTGCGCCAGCAGCGGCAAGACTGACCATGGAGCCAAGCAGGCGTTTCCAGCGCTGGACAGGCGTAGGAAATGATCCGTCAAAGCTGACCACGCGCAATTCGAGTTTGCAGTGCCCCGGGGTATCGGCGCCCAGAAACGCAAATAGGCAATGATAGGCGATCGCCATTGATCCCCATGCGGCGGCAAAACCACCCAGACGGACCATATTGGAAAGTGGTAGATCGACACCCATCTTGCGCAGGGCAACGGCGACCACGCTGATAAGGACGGTTGCCGCGACAAGGGTGTAAAGAGCATCCACCGTGGCCGCCGCCATACGCAACTTTGCGGAGGCGATGGGTTGTTCGCAACGCACGGACGCATCCACCTTAGTGCGCAACTGGCGCGTGGGAGGTGTCGTGGGAGTCAGGAACTCCAAAGTGCCTTGCGAGAACGGAACACCGTCGGACTTGGCGCGTTTCCGCATGGGCTTGCGGCGCGCAGGCGCCACCGCCAGTACGGAATCGTCCTGGGTTTCGACGCGAAGCGCCGCTGGCCGGGACGACCAATCGGCTGGTTGAAACAAGTTCTGCTGCGGAGCCGCTGGCGCCAAGGCAAGGCGAGCCCGGGGAACGGATTCCACGGTAGGAGCGTTCGCGGGATTCGATTCCGTGGACCGGTGATGCTCTGGAGCCACTTCCAATTGGCGGGCGGTGGAGGCCGTGGAAGCAAGAGCCGCCGCAAGATCGGCGCTGGGCGTCGCCATGGGAGGAACAACCACGGCGTTAGTTACTACGGAAGAAAAGCTGGCGTCAGAATTGACCAGGAAAGGACGTGGCCCGGACTGCGCCCGCCCCCATCCGGCTTGCGGTCCCTGGCTTTGAGCGATGACCTGTGGACGCGACCCTGCGCCCGGACGTTCCGACCAGACGCCAGTGTTGACGCCGGGACGGGAAGGACCGCCGGAAAAACGGGCTCCGCAACGCGTACAACGCGTTTCGAAGGCGCTATTGCCAGTGCCACAGTTTGGACAGTTCATCGCCGATTCGCCTCAAAACCGCTACCGAACAAATATGTCTCGCTCGGCCCGTCAAGACGGAAACCCCGTAGCTAGCGGAGCGTCCACCATTGCATGCATTTCGGACTGGGAGACCTTGCTAGCTTCGCTCCCAGACTGCGTGCTACCGTCGTAAGGTTGAGCGAAGAAATACAACGGACTCGCCGCGAGTATCTCCTCTCGAATAACATAATCGTGCTGTTTTGTCATAACTTTTTGAGCGACTTACGCGCTAATCCTAAAGCTTTCGCCTTAATATTGCTTTTCATTCTCCCTTTGTTCTCCGAAGCGTACGGACAGACAGCCCCTCAGACGCCGGACGAACTGCCCGATTCTTCTGTGGAAATTTTCAATCGATTGAGCCCGAGCCGGGCCATCAATCGGGATGAAGTGCTGGTGCTGGCCCGGGATAAGCGCATCGAGGGTGACTGGACCTACCTGGTGGGGTTGTCAGAGCTACGCTCGCAGGGAATGGTGTTGCGAGCCGATGAGATCGACTACAACCGCGAGACTGGGTACGCCGAGGCGCGGGGCAATGTTTACTACGAGAGCTTTGAGACGAAAGAGAAGATTTGGGCAGTACGGGTGGAGTATTACACCCGCGAGGAAAAGGGACGGTTCTATGAGGTGCGTGGCGAAACCTACCCCAAGGTAGATTCGAAGCCCGGGCTGTACCGCACCGACGGGGCATTCCGTTTTGAAGGCAAATGGGCAGACCGTGATGGCGAGGTCTACCACCTGTACGACGGTACGATGACCAACTGCGAGGAGCCTACGGCGTGGTGGACTCTGAGGGGGCCCAAGTTCACGATCCGCCCCGGCGTGAGCGCTACCATGCAGCGGAGCACGCTGCGCATTCGAAGCGTACCGGTGTTCTATGCACCTTGGTTCTATAAGTCTCTAAAAGAGGGCGAGCGCAAGAGCGGCTTTTTGACGCCGAATTTTGGAAATAGCAATCGGCGCGGACAAATGTTCGGCGGAGGCTACTACTGGGCTATCGCGCGCAACTATGACGCGATGTACCGCGGGCAGTACTTTACGACACGTGGTTTGGCGCATCAGGTCGATTTTCGCGGAAAGCCCACCCAAAACAGCGATTTCAACTTTGATATCTACGGAATCCAAGACCGTGGACGGGCGCCGGAGAACGGGGAGCGATATAAGGCTCCTGGGTACAACATGGTCGCCAAAGGAAAGACCCTGCTGCCTGGTGGATTCTATGCTGTGGGCGAGTTGAACTACTTGAGTTCGTTTCGGTTCCGGCAGGAGTTCTCGGAGTCTATCGCGGAAGCCATTGCGCCGGAAGTGAGATCAACCGGTTTGGTGGCGAAGGATTGGAGCACATTTCACCTGACAGCCGCATTCACCCGAATGCAGATGTTTCGGACGAACGATGCAGACTCCATTTCTACGAGAAAACTGCCCGAACTGCGGTTTGCAAGCCGATCGCGACGATTGAAGAAAGACATTCCACTTTACGTCTCGTTCGACAATGCCTGGGGACTTGTACGACGCAATCAGCCGCTGTTCCAGACGCGGCAGTTCGTATCACGCACCGATATTGCACCACGGATCTTTATGCCCCTGGAGTGGAAGGGCTTTCACATTGTGCCGAGCTACTCACCAAGGGTGACAGCTTATGATTCCAGCTTGGCAGAGGTGCTAGACGAAAGCACAAACACCAGGATGTTGAATGTTGTTGGGCAAAATGTCACGCGCACATCCCAGGACATGGCCGTTGAGATACTGCCGCCAAGCCTGTCCCGGATATTTGACAAAAAGGGCTTCTGGGGAGAAAAGCTAAAGCATGTTGTTGAGCCGCGTTTTGTCGTCCGGCGAGTGAATGGAATCGACAACTTCAACGATCTGATTCGTTTCGACGAGACTGAACTACTCTCCAACACCGCCGAGGCGGAGATGGCGGTGGTGAACCGCTTCTTTGGGAAGCGCGGCCACAATGTGGAGGAGTTACTCTCGTGGGAAGTGCGACACAAGCGGTACTTCGATGAAGACTTTGGCGGAGCGGTTGTAGCGGGAAGAAGGAACGTGGTGGATAGTTCTTTGGACCTGGGCGGTTTCACATTCCTGAACCAACCCCGACGCTATTCACCCGTGGCCTCCACGCTAAGGGTTTCGCCCGTCACCCGGTACGCGATTCAATGGCGCGCGGACTATGATCCGTTTTACGGGCAATTCCTCAATAGCATTCTTACCGTGGATGCCCGCTACGGCGACTTTCTCTTTATCGCGGGACAGAATCGGGTTCGTTCTACGCCATTGCTTCTGGAAGAGGAAGACAGAAACGTGACCCTGCAGCGGGACATAGCAACCTCGTTACTGCTGTCGCCGCCAGCGCACCAAATCACGAGTACAGTGGCTTGGCGGGATTCCCTAAAGAAGGGATGGAGCGCAGCGTTCAACAATTGGTATGACGTGCGCCTTCAACAGATCGTGACATCCACGGCGCAAGTTACATACAACACCGATTGCTGCGGATTCAGCGTGCAATACAGAAGCATCGGTCTGCGTGGGGAAAACCAGTTCCGCTTTTCTCTGACCATTGCCAATATCGGCGCATTTGGCACGCTTCGCAAGCAAGAACGACTGTTCTAGCCGCCATCGCACCATTTCCCCAACCTAAGCCCCGCGACCGAGTATGATGCGGTGCAGCAGACCACCGATGCGGTCCCGATAGGCCCACAAGCATGCGATTCCCACGATGACCAAAGACATGGTCTCAAAGGGTAGGCGAATGTAGAACTGATAAAGCATCCACATGATGGCGATGGGGATGACCACCACGACCACAATGACGAAGGTGGTGTGCCCAACCAATTCCAGCACATCCCGGAAAGACGCCTTTGGCGGTGGGAGTGGTGCGAAATCCGCCGGATCGTTGAACGGTTCCGGGGAGATGATTTCGTCCGGATCTCGCGCTGGGATCTCGATTGGCGCGGGTAAGTTCTGGTCGGGCTGCGATTCGGAGTTCATGCAGTATTGCGACTGAGGACGGGATGCGGCTAAGGAATGCGAGTGGCGGCGACACGGCCCTGCGCATCGGCATCTTCCAACGATAGCCCGATCAAACCCGCGACGTATTCATTTTTCACGAAGACAAAGACAGGTTTGCCTTGGATTTCTCCGTAGTAGCCACCGAAAGAGGCTACGAACTTCGGGTTGGTCATGGCATCTTTGCAATGCCCCAGATAGACCGGCGTCATGGCAACGCTAGGGGCTTTGAAGAGGAACTGCTGAAATGCCTTGGCGCCTTTCTTGTAATCCGCCAGCGTGCCCCCCGGCAGCTGTGCGACGCCCAGCAGAGGTCCATCCACCAATTTCGCGCTTACGCGATTTTCCAAGGGCATGAATCGAGAGAAATCTTCCTGCTTGGCATGCTGGATGGTTCGCGGAGCCGATGATTCGGCCGGTTTGGCCACTTCCTTGTCCGCCGACCCACAGGACGCCAACGTTAGGACGATCAGCAACACGGCGGCAAACGAAACAGTCTTGTGAAGAAGTGCAGCAGTGAGCATGGAAGTGGAACTTAGGGTGGACATGACAGCCCCAGCATAACGCAGGCGTGTGTAGCGTGGAGATCAGCTGTGGTTAGCACGAGACGCCTGTGTCGCCAAGAGTCTGGAGCGCCAAGCCGACTGGTCGCGGCGCCCCAGGTCAGACTAGGCCTTGGCCTTAGATTCGCGGTAGGAGTCACGGGCGTTCATGATTTGCTCTGCGTGCTTTTCGACGTGTTCGGTGTAGACACGGAGCAGATCAAACAGTGTCATTGCGCCATGCGACTGATGGGTACAGGTGCGGGCGTAGGCGTCTTCGGGAAGCGCCTTCAACAGTTCGTGGGTTTCGCGACGAATTCGGCGAAAGGTCTCCATACAGTCAGAAGGCTTGCGGGTGGAGTAATCCAGATTGGTCGCCCACAGGTCCTGATCGTATTCATAGAGGAAGGGATTCGATTCGGCGATAGTCAGACGAAAGCGAATGGAAGCAACCATCTCGCTATCGACCATGTGGCACATGATCTGACGAATCGACCACTTGCCGGGGGCTGGCTGGAAATCGAACTCCTTGCCGGCAGCGCCGGTCAGGAGAGCAGCCAAGAGTTCCGGACCGCGCCGGAAACGTTCGAGTAATTCTGAAATCTCACTCATAAAAACCTGTTAAGAACCTGCCGCGGGGACGGTAGACTTGCGTCTGGACAGACCGGAAGAAAGCGCCACTATATGTAATCGGCGCAGCTCATGTAGTAGCCGCACTGCGAACAATAGAGCTTACATTTACGGGCCAGCAGCTTCTGACTGCAGACTGGACAATGCAGCATGGGCTCGTGGTCTTCTCCCTGGCGATACTCCCCCACCGGTTGCAGTTGGGCGTCGGAAGAAGCCGTGTTGCTAACGGGTTGGCGTGGCGAATCGTCGTGCCCCAGAATCACGCTATCAGTGTAACCGATCATTGTTGGTATCCGATTCGCGAGAAGAGTCCAGTTCGCTATGCTAGAAGGAAAGTTGAACCGGCAGCCCCGTTGCTCTCGACGCCAAACGCACTGTATGCCGACGCGATTGCCGCAGGATGGTAGCCGATAACCGAATGCGGTTGCGGAGCGTCAATATTGTGAGATCGAACGATGCGTGGATGCCGCATCGAGACCCCAGGCTGAGTTGAATCAAAGGAAAGACAACCCATGAGTTGCCGCAAGTTGTGGTCACGATTTGTTTTCGCCGCTTTCTGCGGCGTGATGCTGTATGGGCCAGTGGAAGGCGTGAGCCTGACGCAGAAGGCCTTTGGCCAGCAGGCACAGGGCGCCAAGAAGGTGACCTGGAGCATGCTACGCAAGTTCAACTACAAAACCGGCGTGGTGGGCGATGAACTAAAAGCCCTGGACAAAGCAACGGTACGTGTACCGGGCTTCGTCGTGCCGTTGGAAGATTCCGCGACAGAAGCCACGGAGTTCCTGCTGGTACCCTACCAGGGCGCCTGTATCCACGTGCCGCCTCCGCCACCCAACCAGATTGTGCATGTGCACATGGCCAAGGGAGCTAAGGTGAAGTTCACGATGTGGGACCCGTATTGGATTGAAGGCAAATTGAGCATTGAGACGGTGGAAAGCCCCTACGGCGAGGTTTCCTTCAGCCTGGAAGGCACCAAGCAGGAAGACTACAAAGATTAGGCCGGGGCCCAAGCAGTGAGTGAGCATTCCACCCAACCCAGCAGCGCGACGACCTTAGTCGGATCCGAAGCAGCCATCGAAATCCAGAATCTGCGCTACCGCTATGCGGCCGGACCGGAAGTGTTACACATTCCGGAGTTCCGTATGGAACGCGGGCAGCACGCGTTTCTTTATGGGCCTAGCGGGTCTGGCAAGACCACACTGCTGGGACTGATAGCGGGTGTGCTGGAAGTGCAGCAAGGCACGCTGAAGGTGTTGGGCGAGGACCTGGGCAAGATGGCTCCCGCGCGCCGGGATGCATTCCGCGCGGCGAACCTAGGCTATATCTTTCAACTTTTCAATCTGATTACCTACCTGAGCGTGGAAGAGAACATCATGCTTCCCTGCCAGGTGAGCGCAAAGCGGCGCGAACGGCTGCAGGGGACCGACCTGCGCACGGAAGCCCGACGCTTGGCCACGCATCTGGGGTTGGAACCTTACCTGGAACGCAACGTGTTGCAGCTAAGTGTGGGCCAGCAGCAGCGCGTGGCGGCGGCACGGTCGATGATTGGTGCGCCCGCGTTGATGATTGCCGACGAGCCGACGTCCGCGCTCGATTACGACCACCGTGGCAAATTCCTGGAGCTGCTGTTCGAGCGCTGCGACGCGGCGGGCACCACGTTGTTGTTTGTAAGCCACGACCAGACGCTGATGGACCGCTTTCCGACCCAGGTGGAGTTGCGCGCTATCAACCATGCGGCGTCGAAGGAGAGCTAGGGGATTGTCATGCTGATTCAACTTGCCTGGAAATCCCTAGTCAATCGTAAACTGACAACGCTGCTAACTCTCGCTTCCATTGCTTGTAGCGTAGGCCTGCTGTTGGCGGTAGAGCAGGTGCGCACGGGCGCTAAGGACGCCTTCGCGAATACGATCAGCGGCACAGATCTGATCGTGGGCGCACGCAGTGGTTCGATCAACTTGTTGCTGTATTCCGTGTTCCGCATCGGGAACGCGACGAACAACGTCAGCTACGAGGCTTACCAACATTTCGCCAACCACAAGGCCGTGGCGTGGACGATTCCCTATTCCTTAGGGGATAGCCACAAGGGCTACCGCGTGGTGGGCACCACCAGCGATTTCTATAAACATTACCGGTACTACGGCGACCGCGAGGTGGTGTTCCTGGAAGGCAAGGAACCGGCTGGTCCCTTTGATGTGGCGTTGGGGAACGATGTTGCCCGCGTGCTGAAGTACAAGGTGGGCGAGAAGATCACGTTGGCGCATGGCATGACTGAAGCGGTGGGTGGCGCTGCGGGACACGACGATAAACCTTTCACCGTTACGGGCATTCTTGGAAAGACCGGAACGCCCATTGATCGTTCCCTCTACATCACATTGCAGGGCATGGCCGCACTGCACGTGGATTGGGATGACGGCGCTCCGCCAATGTTGGGCGAGGAAGTTTCCGCAGACCAGATCAAAGCAGAAGAACTGGAGATCCACAACATCACCGCCTTTCTGCTGCGGGCAAAACGGCGCGTAGATAGCCTACGGCTTCAGCGTGAAGTGAATGACTACCGAGGCGAACCGCTGATGGCGATTATGCCAGGTGTGACGCTCGCAGAGTTATGGACTGTGGTGGGTTATGCCGAGGATGCCCTACGCGTAGTGAGCGTGATCGTGGTGGTGGTCGGCTTTCTGGGTATGCTGGTGGCGATTTACACCACGCTGGAAGAACGTCGCCGCGAGATGGCGATTCTACGCGCCGTCGGTTTGGGCCAGGGCAAGATTAGTATTCTGCTGATTATGGAAAGTGGCCTGCTGACCATTGTGGGAAGTGTGTTGGGCATCGCTTTGCTGTATGGGACGGCCTTTATTGCACAGCCGATTGTCGAGACACACTTTGGGCTGTATTTGCCAATTCGCGCGCTGGGTGAGACCGAATGGATCTACCTAGGTTGCTTGTGGGTAGCGGGTTTCCTGATTGGCGCGGTGCCCGCATGGAAGGCCTACCGGAATTCGTTGGCGGATGGCTTGAGCATCCGGCTATAGCGGTCGGCGTGGGCGCCCCGGCGCGGGCCATTTCCGCAGACAATGGAAACGATGGCCAAGGTTAGCGCTGGAAAACCGATCAAAGGGAAACGCTTCGAACAAGCTCTGGAAGCGTTACGGGAAGCGGCGCAATCTCTGCGGGGTGATGCGCTGATTCCGCATCTGCGCAACGCGCTACAGAGCGATAATAGCCTACTGGTTCAGAGAGCGGTGAAACTGCTCGGCGACTTCCCTGCCCCCGCCTTACGCGAAGAACTCGAGCGAGCTTTCGACTTCTTCCTACACCATCCTTCGGAAGATAAGGGATGTCTTGCGAAGGAAGCCTTGGCACATCGCTTGCTCCTTTCCGACGACACCGACGATGCCCTTTGGATGCGGGCTGCCCGACATGTGCAGATGGAGGCTTCGTTCGGAGACCCCATCGACGCGGCGGCGGTTCTGCGTGGCATCGCCGCCATGGCGGTAGCGACAAGCGCATCCCCTGACAAGATGGACGTATTGGTGGACCTGTTGCTGGACCCTGAACATGCTACGCGTGCCGGAACAGTGCGGGCCTTGGGGGCCGCTGGCAGTGAAGCAGCCATGGCTCTGGTTCACTACAAATTGCTGCTCGGCGATAAAGCATCAGAAGTAACCGCCGAGTGCCTACGCGCCATACTGCTTCCGGAACACATCACGCAGGCTCGCATTGGACTTGCCGCCAAGCTTCTTGGTGGGGCGAATGACCAATTGGCCGAAGAAGCGGCCATCGCGCTGGGTGAGAGCCGTGATGAACGGGTGATTCCGGTGCTGGTGCATGCGCTGACGCGCAGTGTGCAGGCGGAGATTCGTGGCGCACTGTTGCGGGCGCTCTGCCTGATGCGACGGGAAGAGGCATACGCGGCGTTATGGGAGTGGCTGGATGACGCGACGCCGCGTATGCGTGAAGAGGCACGGATGGCACTGGCGCCGTTTCGAGGCGACGCGGCGTTGACCGAGCTATTTGTGTGAAGACCCTCATAACCCGCACAACCGCCCTATTTTCTGCGGTTGTGCGGGCTCTGTGTACGTCCTTTAGGGCTGGGCGTCCGGGGACGACACGTTGAGCGATGTCGAGGAATCCCTCGGCGCCGCTTTCTTTGAACTCTTACCAGCGATCAGCAGATAGAGGCTGGGCATGGCAATGAGAGTAAGGAAGAGAGTGGAGATCAATCCGCCGACGACGACCGTGGCAAGCGGACGCTGCACGTCAGACCCGATGCCCGACGCGGTAGCCGCAGGGACCAAGCCCAGCATGGCAACCATAATCATCATCAGCACCGGCCGCATCTGAGCGGTGGCTCCTTCGACAACAGCGGTTTGCACCGGCAGATCGGGATTGGCGTCCCTGCGGCGATTGATTTCCGCCACCACCAGCACACCGCTCATGACCGCGACGCCGAACAGAGAAATGAAGCCGACGGCCGCGGAGACACTGAGGTTAATGTGCCTGATGAGCAACGCAAGGATACCGCCCACAAGAGAAAAGGGCACGGCCATCAATACCAGCCCCGCATGCGTGCTGGAGCCGAAGGTAAAGAAGAGCAGTACCCAAATGATGCCCACCGTAACTGGCAGGATGATGGTGAGACGTTTTTCGGCGCGTTCCAGGTTTTCAAACTGGCCGCCCCATTCCATGCGGTAGCCCTCGGGTAATTTGAAGCTCTTGTCCAGCCTTGTTCGCGCATCGTGCACAAATCCGCCTTGATCTCGTCCGCGAATGTTGGTGCGGACGGTGATCTGACGGCGGTTTTCGCGGCGCGCAATGATGCTGGCGCCGTCCGGGAAACTGATATCCGCGATCTGCGATAAGGGCACGCGCACGCCATCCGCCGCTGTCACGACAAGGTTTCCGATATCAGCCGGGCTGCGACGCGCATCCTCGTTGTACCGGACGATGATGTCAAAGCGGCGTTCTCCGTCAAAGACCACGCTGACGGGTCGACCGCCGAGCGCGAGTTCAATTACGTCCTGCACATCAGCAACGTTGAGGCCGTAGCGGGCGATGGCTTCGCGAGATACCTGGATGCGAAGTTGGGCCTGTTCGGTTTCCTGCTCAATGGCGCTGTCGGCGGCGCCGGGAACCTGCCTTATGACTTCGAGTACTTCGCCGGCTTTCTCTCGAAGGATGCCCAGATCCGGTCCGGAAAGAATAACCGCAAGGTCAGCGGCGGAGCCAGTGACGGACTCAGTGACGTTATCGACAATAGGCTGGGTGAAGCTGAATTGCGCCCCAGGAAACTTAGTGTAGAGTGTCTCTGCCATTTCATCGACGAGCATCTTTTTCGTTTTGCCGTGTTCCCAGGTGTTGTAAGGCGTAAGAGAGACAAAGAACTCGTTACGGTTGGGTCCGTAGGGATCTGTGCCGGAGTCGTTACGCCCGGTCTGCGAACTGACGAGGTTCACTTCGGGGAACTGCGTAATGGTGGCGCGAATCTGAGAAGCAACGTCCGCTGACTTGGTGAGCGAGATTCCAGGAGTGAGATTGGCACGTACCCAGATGACGCCTTCATCAAGCTGAGGTAAGAACTCCGAACCCAGCATTGTGCCTGCACCGAAGCTGGCAATGACGATGGCAAAGGCAACGGCGACGACCAGAACGTAACGTCTGGTGCAGACGCGCAACAAATTGGCATACCAGCGGGAAAGTACGCGCAGCACCGGGTTCTCCCATTCCTTTACACCATTGCGGAAGAAGTAAGTGGAAAGAACCGGGATGAGCGTAAGAGCTAAAATCATCGAGCCGATCAGGGCAAAACAGACCGTAAAGGCCATGGGGGTAAAGAGCCGACGTTCCACACGCTCCAGCGTGAACAGTGGGATATATGCCGCGATGATGATCATCATCGAGAAGAAGATGGGGCGCTCCACTTCCAGAGCGGCGTCACGGACGTCAGCGAGAATGCCTTTGCTTGTTCCGTTGTGACCACGTACGGAGAGGGTGTGGAGAATATGCTCCACCATGATGAGCGTGCCATCGACGATGATGCCGAAATCCAGCGCGCCAAGGCTCAGTAGGTTCGCCGGAATGCCTGTGAAGTGCATACACACGAAGGCAAAGAGCAGAGACAAGGGAATGGTGATGCCCGTAAGGATGGCCGCGCGGGGACTACCGAGGAACAACAGTAGAACGGCTACGACAATGACGAGTCCTTCGAGCAGTGTCTTGGACACGGTCCATAGAGTGCTTTCCACCATGTCCGTGCGGTCATAGATGGGCTCGATGGTGATGTCGTCGAGGGACAGACGTTGATTGAGATCGGCAACGGCTTCCTTGATGCCTTGCAGCACCTCGCTGGGGTTTTCACCGCGGCGCATCAGGACAATACCCTGCACGCGGTCGCCATCCTCTTCAAGACCAAAGATGCCGGTGCGCGGGGCGGGGCCGGTTTCCACGGACCCAATGTCTTTCACAAAGACAGGAACACCGTGATGGGACGAGACGACCACTCGCTCAATATCTGAAGTGCCCTTGATGCGACCGACGCCACGGATGGCCATGGACTGTTGCTGCGTATCGAGAAGAGCGCCACCCGCATTGCGATTATTCGCGTCAACGGCAGCGGCAATTTGGCCGATGGTCAGGTTATAACGCAGCAGAGCGTTCGGGTTGACGTGAATCTGGTATTGCTTGATCTCGCCACCAAAGGGAGTGACATCCGCAATTCCGGGCACCTGTAGAAAGCGTGGTTCGACCACCCAATCCTGAATTTCACGAAGCTCCATGGAGGTATGCTTCGACGACTTCAGGGAGTAGCGGTACAGTTCACCAATAGGAGTGGAAAGCGGGCCTAGTTCGGGAGTAATTCCATCTGGAAGTTCCACTTCGCGAAGCTTTTCGAGAACGACTTGTCGCGCGAAGTAGTCATTGGTGTCGCTCTCGAAGGTGAGCTCCAACACAGAGAGCCCGAAGATGGTGCGGGACCGACGGGCGATGACGTTTGGGGTGCTGTTGAGGGCACGCTCCAAGGGTATGGTGACCTGCTGTTCCACCTCTTCAGTGGCGCGGCCCGGGTATTGGGTAACGATGACGACCTGCGTGTCGGAGATATCGGGGTAGGCCTCAATCTTCAACTGTTGGAAGGCCCAGATGCCCATTCCCACAAGCAGCACGCCCATCACCACGGAGATGAAGCGCTGTTCGAGGGCGAATTTGAGGAGCTTGGCGGTCATTGCGAGTGTCTACCTGTTTCCCTATGGAATCTGCGATGCGAATGGTTGTGAAGAGGCGTCGTTACTTGCGGGTCAGAAGCATGGCTCCATCAACGACCACACGCTCTCCCGCATGCAATCCACTGACGATGGGGATGTACTCATCAAAGGGTTCCCCGGACTGAACCTCACGCTTCACATAAGCGCCGGAAGCACTCTCCACGTAGACCACGCTCTTCCCGCTCACGCGAACGAGAGCAGAACGAGGGATGGTAGGCATAGGTTGGATCGCGTCAATATGACGAATCTGTCCAAACATGTCGGGACGTAAGTTACCGTTGGAATTCGCCAGTTCCGCGCGGACCTGGATGGTGCGCGTATCGGGGTTCACAATATCCGCAATCTGGGTAACACGACCGCTGAAACGTTCACCGGGGTAGGCCGTTAGTTCGATTTCGACACGTTCCCCGCGCTGGATGAAGCGGATGGAGCTTTCGGGAACATCTGCGGTAACCCAAACGGAGCTAAGGTCCGCGATGGTCATCAGGGGCTGGGTCGGATCATTACGGAACTCGCCAGGCGCGACGTTCACTTCAAGGACTTTGCCCGAAAGTGGAGCGCGAACGACGATCTTCTGTCCGAATTCATCCTTGGAGAGGTCTAGAATCTGCAAGCGGCGCAAAGTGCGTTGCAGCGCGGCGGTGGCATGCTTCACTTCGCTAGATGCCTGCACTTGCTGGTTTTCGGCGCCAAGCAACTCCTTGCGGGCGACGGCCTTGTTTTCGTAGAGGTCCCTGATGCGTTCGAGGTCCGCCTCGGCCTTGGCAAGCGAAGATTTGGCCTGGTTCAGAGAGGCTTCCGCCTGTTGGGCTTCGGACACGGCGGCATCGGATTCCGGGCTTTCCAGGATCGCGATGGGTTGCCCCCCTTTCACGGCATCGCCAAAACGAACCAGCACTTGGAGAACACGCCCGGAAACCGGTGGGGTGACGCGGGAGATACGGTTGGAATTGGCTTCGACCTTACCGGGCGCGGTCACCACGTTGGTGGGGGTGGGACGTTCGACCACTGGCTCCGTATGAAAGGAACCGGGACGCAGCTCACTACCCACGGGCGCCGAAGAAGTCTGTACGACACGGGCCGATGATTCCTTGGCCGCCTGTTTGGGCGCGACCGACTGGCCACAGTTCAGCAAGAAGAGAGATGCAGCAAGGGTGGATAACAGAATAGGGTAAGAGCGCATTTAGAAAGACCTCCCGACGGCATGCTGAAGCTGCCAGATCGCATTCATGTAGTTGGCGCGGGCCTGGTTGTAGCCCGTGAGAATTTCGTTGGCGGAGCGCTGGGCATCGAGCACATCAAGCAGGTCAGCCTCGCCGCGCTGATAACTGTAGTTGATGATGGAGCGGATTTGACGAGAGCGTTCGATGGCCGTCTGGTTATAAAGTTCTAAAGCCTTCTGGCTGGTGAGCAGGACCTGGTAGGCTTGCTGCACCTCGTTTTGGACTTCCACTTCCGCCTGATGGAGTCGTGTGCTGGAGAGCCGCTGTTCGGCAGCCGCTTTGGCGATGGCAGCCCTTTGGTTGTTGAAGGTGAATAGCTGGAAGGAGAGCATGGCGCCCACTGCATAGTCCTGGCCACTGCGTTGCGCCATGAAGGAGCCGGTGACATCGCGCTTTCGGAGCGATTCGGCCAGCTTTGTACCGGTGGTGGCAGCCCGCACTTCATTGCGCGCGGCGTCGAGGTCCGGACGTTCGGCAATGGCCATGCCGCGCAACTCTTCCGCCGCGGGCACGAGAGAACGGATGTCCAGGTCGCCGGTGATTCCCGTAATCGTGGAACCAGCGCTATCGGCAACACCCAGTGATGTGGCGATTTTGCGCAGGGCCTGCTGGTATTCAAGTTGCGCCTGCATGACGGCCTGCAGATAAGGAAGGCGTGCGGCCTTCACGCGGTCGAGATCGACTTCGGCAATCTCTCCTGCCCGAAGGCGGATGTCCATCAGCCGTTCCGTCTCGGCATACTGCCCGTCGGTTTCCTGGGCGAGCGCAAGATTTTCCTTTGCAAGCAACGCATCAGTGAAGGCTTCACGAAGGGTAAGAAGCTGATCACGCAGCACATCCAAGCTGCGCGATTTGGTGGCGTCCAGCTCCGCAGTGGCTTGTTCAGTACGGAGTTTTCGCTTGCCGCCGCGTTCAAAGAGCTGGCTGAATTCCGACGTGTAGACCGGATCCGCACTGCCGTCTCCGTTGGTGCGGTAAAAGTTGGGCATTTTGAAGCTGCGGATGTTGGTATAGACCGGCAACTGTTCCATGCCAATATTCAGTTCCGGGTTTGGGCGGAGCCCTGCGATGGTGCGAGCCGCTTCGGCGATGTCGATTTCATCGCGGGATGCCAGTAAGGGCAGGTTTCTCTGCAATAGCAGCTCCTCTGCTTGCTTCAGACTGAGCGAGGAAGGAACTGGCGGGGGCTCGGGTGCAACACTCGGCTGGGCAATCTCGGATTGCGATGAGGCCGCCTGTGGCGGATAGGCGCATAGGGCGGGGAGCAGAACCAGAGCCGCCAGAATTCCACGAGCTTGCTTGCGAAAATCGGCTTGGGAAAAAGTTCGGAACATTGTGAATTTTGGAGCCAGCACGGCTAACTACCCGCAGGCTAACGTTTCCCGACCGTTGGGCACTAGAACGGAAATCCACCGAAATCCCCCCGAATTCACGGGGGTAGCGGCGCTGTGAAGAAGCGTTGGAGATCAAGAACAAACTTTGGAAGCCAGACGACGGGACGCGAACAAACCGCCGGTAAGCGACGGAAACATAAAGCGTTTGGGACTGGCATGGCGTTATGATTGGTTTTGATATTGATTTTCGATTGTCACTTATTATTATTAAAAGATGCGATTACTCCCCACAACCGTACTTTCCGGATTCCTTGGAGCCGGTAAAACCACCCTGCTCAATCACGTGTTGCAGAACCGCGAAGGTCTTCGTGTCGCGGTGATTGTGAACGATATGAGCGAAGTGAACGTAGACGCCCAACTGGTTTCAAACGGCGGCGCGGCCCTGAGTCGTAGTGAAGAGAAGCTGGTTGAGATGTCTAACGGGTGCATCTGCTGCACACTGCGCGAAGATCTTTTGCAGGAGGTCCGCAAATTGGCCGAAGATGGCCGTTTTGACTATTTGCTGATTGAATCGACGGGTATCGGCGAACCCATGCCCGTAGCGGCTACTTTCAGTTTCGTGGATGAAACCGGCAGAAGTCTGGGGCAAGTGGCACGGCTCGACACCATGGTGACCGTGGTAGACGCACAGAAGTTCCTGATCGATATGGAAAGCCTCGATTCGCTGCTAGACCGGCATCTGGCACTAGGGGAAGACGACGAGCGTAATGTGGCGGATCTACTGATTGATCAGGTGGAATTTGCCAACGTCATTGTGCTGAACAAGAGCGATCTTCTGGACGAAACCGCATTGGGTCGTTTGGAGAAACTGATCCGCAAGCTCAATCCGTCGGCGAAGCTCGTGCGTTCGATCTTCGGCAAGCTGCCGTTGGAGTCCGTTCTGAACACCGGGCTGTTCCGCGAAGAAGACGCGGGAAACGCGCCCGGTTGGCTACAGGAGTTACGTGGCTTTGGACATAAGCCGGAGACAGAGGAATACGGGATCAGCAGCTTCGTGTATCGGTCGCGGCGTCCCTTTCATCCGGCCCGTCTTTATGATGCGCTGGGCGAGGTGTTTGAGGGTGTGTTGCGCGCCAAGGGCATGACGTGGCTGGCCAATCAGCACGACATTGTGGCGGCGTATTCCCAGGCGGGACTCTGCATCACCCTTGACCCCGTGGCCTATTGGTACGCAGCGCAGCCCGAGACGGAGTGGCCCGACGACCCGGAGCTGTTGGCCAATCTGCGGAGCAACTGGGTGGAGCCTTGGGGTGATCGCATGCAGGAACTGGTGTTTATCGGCATCGACATGGATGAAGCCGAAATCCGCAAGCAGTTGGATGCCTGCCTGTTGACGGAAAAAGAGATGGCTGGCGGACCGAAGGCTTGGAAGAAGTTCCCTAGCCCATGGGGTGCCTGGGATGAAGCCGTGGCTTCCTAGTCGGCAGATTGCCGGGAGATACGTGGGTGCAAGCCCCACGTGTTTTTGTTGGGAAAAAGGGAGCCAATTCGGGATGGCCAGGTGTGGGTAGGCGGGATAGAGTGGGAGTACGATATCCAGATTGGTGTCGGCAGGCATGGGTGGGAATTCGCGCCTTCGGCGCTCCGGCGTTTCCTTTATGCTGACCTGGGGTTCTCGCTTCCGTTGGTCGCTTCACCCCAGGCTAGGGTTTGGGATTGCGCCTTTGGCGCTCTTTGCTGTGGGGTACCTGCGGTGGCGCGCCTTGTGGGCGCGGGCCTTTTGGACGCTCCTCGATCTGGCGGTCTTCGAGGTGGCGGTCTTCGAGATGGCCGTCTTCGGCTGATTGTGAGGAAGGTTGCTAGTTGGTGCTGTGGACTGGCCCCGTGAGATGGCGCTGAGAACTGACACTGCGACTTGGCGCAGTGAGTCTGTGCAGTGAGTCTTTACAGTGCCGCAGTTCGGCGAACCGGTGCTGTGATTGATCGATCGGCAAGAACGTGACTGACACAAGATTCTGGATAGTCCCGACACGAGCAATTGGGGCAGGATCGGCATGACGCCACAAGAACACATCCAAACGACTGATAACTCGGACAGGCCGATGGCTCAGTCCATGGGAACCCACCTGCCGGACGTTCCACAGGAACAAAAAATCCAGCGGCTGCTGCTGGGCGGTTTTTTGTTGCTGATTGTGCTGCTTGCCGCGGATGCCGTGATCAGCTTTAGCACCATCGTGTCTATTCGACGCAGCGTTTCTGAACTCACCAACGCACAGTTCCGCAATGTGGCGTTGATTGATGAGGTGCAGCGCGCGCATTCCGCCCTGAGTTCCGTGATGTATGCGTTGTCTGGGGATCCGGATACGGTGGACCGGCGGGCCCTGCGGCAAGCCATTCTGGATGCCGATGCCACCATGACGACGCTGTTCCGCGACATTGATGAGCGAGACCCGGATTATGCGATCTGGCATGACGTGAAGCTGGCTTCGAAGGGTTTGTCGGAGGAGATGCATCAGATTCTGACGGCTCCGCAGGAAGAGGAGCCGGACCTGACCCGCCTGCGCGAGGCTCGGGAGGTGGTGATTCATGCGACCGGCCGTCTGATTCGCGCGAACCATGTACGAGCTGAGGAAACCAGCAAGAAGATTGAAGCCGTAGCTCGTTATCAATTGCTGGAAGACGGCATTCTACTGGGCGCCTGCCTGGTGGTCGGGTGTTTGTGCGTATGGCTGGTAATGCGCACCACCAAGAGACTGAACCGGCAGATTTCCGAGCAGCACGAAGAATTGAATCGGGTAAGTTGGCAACTGTTGGAGAAGCAGGAGCACCTTTCGAGGCGGCTATCACACGAGTTGCACGACGAACTGGGACAGTCGCTGACAGCACTAAAGACCAACTTCACCCGGCATGCGCATTCGTCTTGCGTGGACCCGGCATGGATGGAGGATTGCACTCTGCTTCTGCGCGATTCGATTCGATCTGCGCACGAAATATCACAACTGCTGCGACCGACCATTCTCGATGACTTTGGATTGGACTCAGCCCTGGGGTGGCTGTGCGAACGCTTTGAAGACCGGCAACGAATTACCGTGCACTATGCAAGCAACGTGCAGGAAAGGCTGGCGCCCGAGGCGGAGACCCAACTGTTCCGGATTGCCCAGGAGGCACTGACCAATGTGGCAAAACATGCCAAAGCTACCGAGGTTTGGGTGTCTTTGGTGCGGGAAGGAGACACAGCAACGCTGCGTATCGCGGACAATGGAGTTGGACTCCCCGAAGCGATCGAGCATCCTGAACCAACACGCGGAACTGGTGTAGGCACTGGTTGGGATAAGGGCGCCAGGCCGCACTATGGACTTACTGGCATTCGGGCGCGGGCTCGGACGCTGCAAGGGGAGATGACGGTACGACGCCACGCCAACGCGACGGAGCTAAGGCCTCCGGGTGAAGACGCGACGGGCGGCGGACCGGGCACGGAAATCTTCGTTCGGTTCCCCTGGAGCGTCTGTGAGCACAAGGAAGAAGATACGCATTCTGTTGGCCGATGACCACCGCATGGTGCGGAAGGGCTTTCGTTTGATTCTGGAATCAGAAGACGACCTGGAAGTGGTGGGCGAGGCCGGGGATGGACGGCAAGCCGTGGAGATGGCGCTCAGCTTGAAGCCGGATGTGGTTGTGATGGACGTGACCATGCCGGATTGGAACGGGATCGAAGCAACGCGTCAGTTGCGGACACAAGCCCCCAACATCAAGGTGCTGGCCCTGAGTGTGCATCGGGATGGCGTATACGTGCGGGAGATTGTACGAGCAGGCGCGGAAGGTTACATTCTGAAGGAATCGGCCGATACGGAATTGCTGACGGCAGTGCGTGAGGTGGCGGACGGAAACAGCTACCTGAGCCCGGAAGTGGCAGGCGCGGTATTGAAGGATTACCGGAAACACGCCTCCAACCCCCTGGATCTGTTGAGCGCCCGCGAACGTGAAATATTGCAGTTCATTGCTGAGGGAAAGACGAACAAAGATATCGCCACCCAGCTAAACTTGAGCATCTACACGGTGGACGGACACCGTACACGCATTATGGAAAAGCTGAGCCTGCATAGCATCGGCGAGTTGGTGCGCTTTGCTGTGCGGCATGGATTGGTGGATTGAGCAGTACGTGATGGTTCGCGAGCACCCGCAGCGTGTGACCTGTGGAAGGCTTACCGGGTAGCGCCTTCCCTGCCCTACAACCGCGCGTGGAACAGAATACAGTTCGCAACGGTCAGCCGAAAAGAACGACGATCACCATGCAGGAGGAATTTGCCAGATGTCCCCACTGATCACCAGACGAAGTTCCTTTGCCACGTTCGGCGCTGCCGGAGGCTTGCTGTTGTTTGGGTCCTGTTCCCGTCAGAAAACGGCAGGCGAAAGCGGGGGGCAGGCCTACGTGGGAGCGAGAATTCTGGCGGATCCGGCAGGGAGCGCCATTGAGGATGGCGTGCTGTTAGTGCGGAATGGTCGCGTGGAGCACGTGGGGTCAAAGAAAGACGTTGCCGTGCCAGCTGGCGCGGAGACCTTCGACTTCAGCGGGAAGACAATCATTCCCGGGTTGATTTGCGGACATACCCACATTTCGGACGTGAATGGCATAAAGCCACGTGAGTATACGGTGGAGAATACGCTACGGCAGTTAGGCGTGTTTGCGCGGTATGGCATCACGACTGTACTGAGCCTGGGTGGCGAAAAGCAGCCTGCATTTCAGCTTCGGGATGAGCAGGACGTGGAGACTCTGGACCGTGCGCGCATTTACGTGGCGGGCGACGTGATTACGGGCTCCAACCCGGCAGAGGCTCGCGAGATGGTGACGCGGGTAGCCGAGATGAAACCGGATTGGATCAAGATTCGGGTGGATGACAACCTGGGAACGGGCAGGAAGATGAGTCCGGACGTTTACCAGGCAGTGATCAACCAGGCGCATGGCATGGATCTGCGCGTGGCCACACATATCTTCTACCTGGATGACGCCAAGGCTCTGCTGAGGGCAGGGTCTGACATGATTGCGCACAGTGTGCGGGACAAGGAAATCGACCAGGAATTCATCGACCTGATGAAAGAACGGAACGTGCCCTACTGCCCGACCTTCACCCGGGAGATTTCCACCTTCGTTTACGAAACGAAGCCAGATTTCTTCTCAGACCCGTTCTTTCGGCAAGAGGCGGACCCCGAGGTGGTGAAGCAGTTAGAAAACGAGACTAGCCAGGCGAAGTACCGGCAATCGAAACAGGCGGCTGGCTACAAAGAGGGGCTGAAGGTGGCTCAGCGAAACCTGAAGTTAGCGGCAGATGCGGGCCTGCTGATTTTGATGGGAACGGATTCTGGCGCGACCGCTGACCGATTCGAGGGATTCTTTGAGCACCTGGAGATGCAAATGATGGTGGAAGCCGGCATGACCCCGGCGGCGGTATTGCGATCTGCCACCACTGACGCGGCCAAGGTTCTGCAGAAGGACCAGCTAGGCATTTTGAGCCGTGGCAGCTGGGCAGATTTTCTGGTGCTGGACAAGAATCCGCTGGAAGACATCAGGGCTACCCGTTCAATTCGCGAGATACGAATCGCGGGCAACAAGGTGAAGATGTAACTTGCTTCGCTGCTGGTCGAAACGGAAGCAACGCCAGAAAATGAAGAGGGCCGGGGCTTGGATGCCCCGGCCCTCTTCCTGTTTGCGGATTGCCGCTTAGTACTTGGGAACGGAGGGATCAACCTGATCACTCCAGGCAAGAATGCCGCCCTTGAGGTTACGGACGTGCTTGAAGCCCGCTTCGCGCAGAATGCCGCAGGCCTTGGCGCTGCGCATACCGCTCTTGCAGTGGACGACGATATCGGCATCGGGATCGAGTTCGCCCAGGCGGCCCGGTAGGGTGCCCAAGGGAATGAGCTGTGCGAAAGGCAGATTGCCAATCTGATGCTCATGGATCTCGCGCACGTCGACGACGACGAGCTTTTTGCCGCTATCGAGCTCGGCCTTCAATTCTGTGGGAGTCAATTCTTCCGCCGTCACAGGTTCCGCCTTCGGTTCTTCACTGCCAAGGGGTACGCCGCAGAATTGGGCGTAGTCGATGAGCCCTTTGATGACCGGGTGGGGCGAGTTGGGAGCCCAATCCGGGTCACGGCGCACCTTAAAGGTGCGGAAGGACATATCGAGCGCATTGTAAACGAGCAGGCGCCCGATGAGCGGATTGCCGATGCCGAGCAGCAGCTTCACGGCTTCGGTGGCCTGCAAGCAGCCAATCACGCCGGGAAGAATACCGAGCACGCCGCCTTCGGCGCAGCTGGGAACGAGTCCCGGCGGTGGGGGCTCCGGATACATGCAGCGATAGCAGGGACCTTCATCCGTGCAGAGCACGGTGACCTGGCCTTCGAAACGGAAGATAGAGCCGTACACGTTCGGCTTACCCAACAGCACGCAGGCATCGTTCACCAGGAAGCGGGTGGGAAAGTTGTCGGTACCATCGACGACGATGTCGTAGTCTTTGATGATATCGAGGGCATTCTCACTGGTGAGCGCCACTTCGTGGGTGATGAGCTTGGTGTAGGGGTTGATGTCGCTGAGGGTTTCGACAGCGGAATCGACCTTCTTACGGCCAACATCCTTGGTGCCATGAATGATCTGGCGCTGGAGATTGGTGACGTCGACCACATCGAAATCCACGAGACCGATCGTGCCGACGCCGGCTGCCGCCAGATACATGGCCGCAGGAGCGCCCAGACCGCCGGTGCCCACCAGCAGCACCTTGGATGCCTTCAGCTTGCGCTGGCCTTCAATGCCGACTTCGGGAAGGATGAGATGGCGGCTATAACGCTGAATCTCTTCGTTCGAGAGCTGCGCTTGCCTGGCGCTGATTTGCTCGGAGATGGAAGCCATAAATGCTAAAACCTTTCCGTACGAACAGGGCGGAACCTGCGGGAGCCGGAATTAGTTCCGGAGGCCGCCGGCGATGCTGGGGATGATGGTGACGGAATCCCCTTCTTTCACAGGCGAGGCGGTTTTCTGCAGGTAGCGGATATCCTCGTCGTTCAGATATACGTTGACGAAGCTGCGGAGCTTTCCTTCGTCGTTGAACAGGTGGCCCTTGAGACCGGGGAACTGGCCAGTGAGGGCATCAAGCACCTCGCCCACGGTGGAGCCGCTCACTTCGACGGTGTCTTTCCCTTCCGTAAACTGCCGCAGGGGGGTAGGGATGCTAACGGATGTCATACTAGATTCGATTCCTTTCGGGTGTTCGCGCTTGGTCTCTTCAGAACTTGTCCATGTCGTCGTGGGCGGAGGGTCCATCCGCCGAGATATTGCCCGGCAGGCTTTGCCATCGAGCGTACTCTGCGGACGCGACTAACCCTTGCGGGTATTTACGCTGGACACGGGCACCGACGCGGGGGCGGTCAATTCCTCAGCATCCGCGCGCGTCATGTCGGCATTCGGTAGAAAGCAGTTCGCCTCAAAATACTCGCCACCCTTGATGGAGATGACCACAAAGGAATACCAGGGGCAGGAGTTTTCGAGATCGGTCTTAGAAAAGTAGGCGTCGCAATCCGGATGGGAATGGTAAATTCCCACGACGGAAAGTCCGGCGGCACGCGCATCCTTTTCAATCTTCAGCAGGTCAGTGGGACGAATCTCATACCGATCTTCCTGCCCGCCCTCGTAGGCGTTCTCTACCGGGACGGCACGCACGACCTGCTTGGCGGAGCCATCCGCCGGGACCGTGCCCAACATGACACCGCAGCATTCGCGCGGGAAGGTCTGGCGGGCGTGGTCCACCATGATTTGCCAGGGCTCATCAGATATCTGGATCATTCCAAAAATGCTCGCTCCAATACTTCTCCGCCCCATCACACAGGATGGTGACGATGGTGGCCTTTTCGCCAGAAGCGGCGAGAGACTCAGCCAAGCGGCGGGCTGCCACCAGATTGCCGCCGGCGCTGACACCGATCAGCAGGCCTTCATTGCGCGCCATGCGCTTGCACATCTTCCAGGCGTCTTCGGTTTCCACGCGATAGTCGCCATCGGCCAGACCGGGATCATAGATTTTCGGCACGATGGCAGTATCCATGTGCTTCACGCCTTCCAGCCCGTGCATGGCCGCCGTGGGCTGCACGGAGTATAGCTTGACGTGCGGAAGATCTTGCCGAAGACGACGCCCAACGCCCATCAGGGTGCCACTGGTGCCGATGGCGGCGATAAAGTGGGTCAACTCGCCATCGGTTTGCTCGATGATCTCTGGACCGGTGGTGTGAAAGTGTGCCTGCCAGTTAGCCGGATTGCTGTATTGATCTGGAAAGAAATAACGATCCGGATTAGCCGAGACGATCTCGTGGCAGCGGCGGGCGGCGCCATCGCTGGATTCAGCGGCAGGGGTCAGAATCAGTTCGGCCCCATGGGCTCGCAGGATAGACCGACGCTCCGGAGAAGCACTTGCGGACATGCACAACGAAACGGGATAGCCGAGAGCGGCACAGATCATCGCATAGGCGATGCCGGTGTTACCGCTGGTGGAATCGATAAGGGTCTTGCCGGGCGCCAGGGCTCCAGTGCGCAGGCCCTCTTGCACCATACGCAGAGCCGGACGGTCTTTTACGGACCCACCGGGGTTCATGAACTCGGCCTTGGCCCAAATGGAGACGCCAGCAAGATCAGCGGTAAGGCTATCGAGACGCAATAGCGGCGTGGAACCAATCGTATCGATCAGTTTGCCCGCGCGCGGGGAGACCTGGGTTGTAATACTCGGAGCGGCGCTCATGCTACTAAATCCCGCTGGCACCGTCGGGCAGCGAAGCCCAACAAGGGAATCACCCTGAAGTCCAGCGATATTATAGAGATGATAGCGCGATCAACGGAGATTCGTGTAATCCACCACTGTTTGGAGACAGGAAAACGATCAAATTACGCCTATTTGAAGGCGGCAACGGCTTCTTCACGCGTTTCGTGGATATCGAAGATGCGGTGCATGCGCACGAGTTCGAAAAGGGCGCGAACCGGTTTGGTCATGCCGCAGAGCTTCAAGTCGCCGCCAGCGCCGTTCAACTGACGCAAGCAAGAGAGAATGGAGCCGAGTCCGCTGGAATCGACGAAGCCCAAGTGCTGCAGGTCGAAAACAACCTTCTGCGCGCTGCTGAGAAGGGGCGATACTTCGTTTTTGAAGTCCTTGGAATTGCTGGCATCCAAACTGGGCCCGGGAACTTCCACCACCACTACGTCTTCCACATTTGTTGTTACCAGAGCCATCGTTTTGTCCTTTTCCTTAAGAGCCCAGAAGAAGCAGAGAGTTTCAAAAACTCTTCTCTATTCTAATCGTGTGCCAGTCCCCATCATTGCGGTTGTAAACGATTTCGTCTACTGAATTCTCAATGATGTAGAGCCCAAAGCCACCATCGCGGCTGCCGTCGAAGGCCGGGTCTGACTTGGTATCCGGGTCAAAAGGCTCACCGGTGTGGGCCAATTCCACGACAAATCTGCCTTGATTGCATGTGGCCCGCATGCGGATACGCTCGGTGCGGCTGCCTCGATAGGCATGGCGCATGACGTTGCTCGAAAGCTCATTGATGGCCAACACCAAGGCGTAAAGACCCTCCCCGCTACAGCCGCGGGGCGCCCACTGAATCCATAAGTCGTTTACCCACTGACGGATACGGGACAATTCCCGGAGATCACTTGAAAATACTCGATTCTCGTGGGTGATGGTATTGAGGCCAGGTTTGCGATCAATACAGACCACCACGCAGGTGAGGTCATCCTGGAACACAGCCCCGCCGACGAAGCTGATGACATCCTGCTTGATGGCGTTCACCAGGCCCTGGGCGCTGCGATCGGCCGCAGTGCGCACACATTCGTAGAGACGATACTCGCCATAGAACTCGCCTTCATCATTGCGAGCCTCCGTGATGCCATCAGAGTAAAAGACAAGCACGTCGCCAGGTTCAAAGCGGTGGGCCTGCTGCTGGTAAACCTCGTCATGGACGATGCCCAGCGGCAGGTTTTCTCCCTGGAGTAAGTATGTCTGGTGATCGCGAACCCGCAGATGGAAGGTCTTGGTATGGCCGGCATCGACATAGGTAACGGTGCTGGTTTGCAGGTCAAAGCGAGCGTAGCTGAGGCTGGCAAAGCTATCGACGCTAATCATCTGGCGGGCCAGCGCGCCGTTGAGCTTGGTGACGATGGCATCGGGTTGCGGAATCTCACGCCTACCGGCATCGACCATCAGTTGACAGAGGGAGCGGAAAAGCCCGCTCTTGGAAGCGGCGGCCAGAATCGCGGCAGGCACCCCTTTGCCCATTACGTCGCCAACGACCACGTCGAAACAGTGCGGACTGTGGTCGACGATGTCGTAGAAATCGCCGTCAATGGTCTGCGAAGGCAAGGTGAGCGAAGCGAGGGTAGCGCCTTCGATACGCTCCGGCACTTTCGAAAATAGCAACGCCTGCTGGATGCGGGAACCAATGTCGACTTCCTGGCGGAGACGTTCTGATTCCAGTTGCGAGAGGTTCAGACGGTCATTTTCCACCACCAGCGCCGCTTGCATCGAAAGCGTCTCGAGCAGGCGCAGGTGGGAGGTTTCGAAGTCGAACTCTTCGTTTTCGATCCAAACTTCCAGCGCGCCGTGCAGCTTGCTGTGGGTGGACACGGGAACCACCACTACCGAAGAAGCGTTCAGCAGCTCCGGTTCTGTGTCGAGGATTTGCGAAAGATGACCGGCGCGGCGAAGGATGAGGCTATTTTTCTGGTCGAGCGCTCGGCCGACAATCCCCACCTTTTGGCCGCGAGGCTGAGGTTTGCGATCACCGATCCAGGCCGTGGGCAAAAGCAGACCTTCGTCTTCGATCCAAAGAATGGCCTTGGCGCCTGGACGTACACCGACAGCGCGCTCGATGATGCGGTTGAGCATGTCCTGCCGGTTGGGCAGGTTGCGCATGTCGACGGTCCATTCAAAGAGCGCGTCAAGGCTTTCCCAACTGGCGCTCAGTTCCTGGAGGAGCGAAGTTTCCTGGTGTTCTTTCTCGACGAGTTCCAGCATGTATTCCGACAGGCTCACCAGACCGGAACGAGCCATGCGATTGGGGCAGCAAATGTGGATGTAGCCGACCACCTGATTCTGGATGGTGGCGGGAACCCGCAGGTAATAACGTGAGGGTTCTTCGTCTTCGGATTCACCTGGGGAAAGCGCGTTTTCCTGGGAGGATGATGCGGCTTGCGGCTCACCGTTGACTTCCGCAAAGGAAGTTATCGCTACGGGGGAGGCTTGCCCCTCAGGGTTCCCAGAGTCGACGGCCCCCTCGAGAACAGGCACTGCGTTTTGGTTTCCCGGGTTGCGGTCACCTTCGCCGAGCAGAACCAAGCGGCCATGATCGATACGAAAGCTGGAGGCAGGATTTGCCACGATCCAGGAGAGAACGTTGCGAAACTCCCAGGCGAGAGCGGAACCGGAAGCGGAAGCAAATTCAGCGGGACGTCCGGCAAGAGCCTTGCGGATTTGGGCTTCGAACGCAGCGGCGGCGTCGTGTTCGGTGTAGGGAAGAAAACCGAGATTTGGATCCATGCGGACTTTTACTACCAATCAGTGGATCGACTACGATCAGGCTACCTAGGACCTAGCGGCCAAGGACCTGCTGCCTAAGATCTGGCCACCGCGACGAGGGGGCGAGCGTAACCGTAGAGGCCGTGGGCCTGCAAGATCCGAAACAGGGAGCTTGGCGCGATCGGCTTGGGGCAATGGGCAACATCGCCCAAATTCATGATATCAACCGGGATGTCCTGTAGGTTCATGGCGGTGAGCAGAAGCACCAAGGGCCCGGAAGAGGGCGAGTTGGAAAGATGGCGAATCTCTCGAAGGACGTCCAGGCCGGAACGCTTGGGTAGGACCACATCGAGAAGGATCGCATCCGGCATAAAGCGCTGATATTCGTCCAAAGCCTGCTGTCCATCGTGGGCGAGGCAGGTTTGGTAGCCTTGCTGGCGCAAGAGAAATTGTAGAAAGCGGGCGATGTGGACTTCGTCGTCCACGATGAGAACGCGAGAGGCGAGTTGGTTGAGGCAATCACGCATGGACGCCGACCTTGGGCTCAGTACGTGCGCCACAGCATCTGTCGACGCAAGGCGGCTGAGGGTATGTCCGCTCCAGAGGATTCCTCGAGCCCTGATCTGAAGAGGCCGTGCTGCCCTCATTGTAAGGGCAGCACGCTCCAAATCGACCTATGAATTATGCGCTGTCAACCAATTGAAAACAAAAAAAGCGGGCACAGCCGAAGGCCGTACCCGCTCCTAAACAGGGGTAAACTTCGCGTTCGAGAAGTCCTACGACCAAGTCCAGCCCTTGCGAAGGGTGGGCTGCAGGAACTGGTTGGCTTCCTTGTTGTTGGTGAAAGCCATCTTGACGGGATCGTATTGGAGCTTGCCGTTTACGCGCAGAGCGGAAACGCCAAGAAGCATCCATTCGACGAACGGAGCGGCGACATTGAAATTGGAACAAGCCTGTTCCCCGCCCTTGCAGGCGCGGATCCAATCGGCGGAGTGGCCAGGGGAACGGGTAAGGAACTTTTCCGGCCACTTGTAGTCTGCCATCTTGGAGACCGGCAGAAGGCGAGTGTTTTCTCCATAGGTGCCGGTGGTGGCGATGCCCTTGGTGCCGATAAAGACACTCCCATTGGGTGTGGGAATCCGCTTATCCGGGTTGGACTGGACTGCCTGAAATTTCTCGTAGTCGAAGACAGGTCCGACGTAGGGGCTGCTTTCCGGCGCCTGTCCCGGGGTGCGCGGCAGGGTGGGCAGATCGCCGACCCATTCGCCTTCGGGCACGCCTTCCAGCTTCGGGTTTTCCTTCATGCCGTCGTACCAGAAGAGCTTCAGGGCAGGCATAGAGCCACGAGCTGGGAAGTCGAAGCGAATGACGCTGGACTTGGGGAACATGAAGTCGCTTGTGCCTTCCTGCTTCACGCACTCCACACTGGTGGGAATGCCGAGTTGCAGGGCGAGGTTTGGGGCTCCGAGGATGTGGCAGGCCATATCGCCCAAGGCTCCACAACCGAAGTCAAAGAAGCCGCGCCAGTTGAAGGGAGCATAGAAGCCACCCCACTTGGAGTATTCCGGACCACCTTCGGTGAACGGACGATCATTGGCAATGCCGAGCCAGAGATCCCAAGCCATGGTGGAACGAACAGTTTCCGGAGCCGGGACACTGGTGACACCCTGGGGCCAAAGTGGACGATCGGTCCAGGCATGGACTTCGGTGACATCTCCGATTTCACCGCTCCAGATGATTTCCGCGAGTTGGCGGGTACCTTCGTTGGAGTAGCCCTGGTTGCCCATCTGCGTGGCGACCTTGAACTTGTTGGCCTGCGCTCGGAGGAAACGCGCCTCCCAAACGGTACGGGTGAGTGGTTTCTGCACATAGACGTGCTTGCCACGCTCCATGCACCAGTTGGCGGCGATGGCGTGCATGTGGTCCGGAGTGCTGATGGTGACCGCGTCGATGTTCTTGCCCTCTTTGTCGAGCATCTTGCGGAAATCTTGATAACGAGGAGCGTTGGGGTAACGTTTGTAGGTTTCGGCGGCGCGGAGGTCGTCGACATCACAAAGAGCAACGATATTCTCGCTGTTGCAGCCAGCAAGATCGCTACGCCCCTTACCACCGACACCGATGCCGGCTACGTTCAGTTTCTCGTTGGGCGATTTGTAGCCGAGGCGTGAAAGCGACGTCGAACTACCAAAACCCGCCGTGGGGATCGCGCCCGCAAGCAGCGAGCCGTAGAAAAAATATCGTCTGGATACGTTGAAAGACAAGGCAACCTCCGCTACTACCTTCGTTCGGCGCACCACATGGCGTTGCGTCAGCCCGGTAGTATCTAGTGCCTTGCATTCTATCGAATCTGGAAAGCAGCCCGTGAGTAGGGTTGGGGAGATGTTCCGAAATGTATGGCGCTGAGGCAGTAAATTTGATCTACATCTGACGGCTGATGGAAGCATGCAGACGGATTGCCACAGCGCATTCCGTTTGATAGGTTGCAGCTTGCCGCGCGAAGTAGGTAAAGCTGTTGGCGGTTCAAACCCCGCTTTTCGGATGCACTGATCGTGGATGGCAGAAGAAGGAGAGAGATACGATGCGTCGCGATTGGATGATTCCGCTGGTGCTGCTGGGCTTGTTGCTGTTGGGCAGTTGCTCATCCGAGGCTCCGAAAGGAAAAGTGGCGGAGACCCCTGCTGTTGTGGAGGAGCCAAAACCGGAACCGGTTCCGGCGAAGTATCGCGCTCGCTTCGAAACCACCAAAGGCGAGTTTGTGGTGGAAGTGACCAGCACGGATGCGCCGCTCGCTTCGGAGCGTTTCTATCGTCTTCTGGAAAGCAACTACTATTCCGGCAGCCCGTTGTATCGGGTACGACCGGGGTTTGTGGTGCAGTGGGGCATCAGCGATAGCCCCATCAAAACCCAGAAATGGAATATGGAATACATGCCCGATGAACCGGCAAAGATGAAGAATACTCGCGGAACGGTTTCCTTTGCGACGTCGGGCAAAGACTCCCGCACCATGCAGGTATTCGTCAATCTGGCAAACAACGCTGCTCTGGACAAGCAGGGCTTCACGCCGTTCGGGAAAGTAGTGAGCGGGCTGGACGTCTTCGCCAAGCTGCAGAGTTATGGGGACAACGTCAATCAAAGCCAGTTGGTTCGCGAGGGCGGCGTATATGTGGACATGAATTTCCCGAAAATGGACCGGATACGCAAAGCGGAACTAGTCACCACACCATAGGGATACGCCGTCCTGGCGATGACGAGCATACACGCGCAGCCAGGAATTGTGCAGCCGAAACGTTTACCAGCGTTGCGCGTATAGATTCGAGGGCCATCTGTGGCTGGCTCGCCGGTCGTGAGATGCTGGGTATGGTTCCCCTGGGCGAAAGACGGAAGTGTTTACCCAGAAGAACATCCTCTTTAATTTCTGGCTCCTTAAATTCTGGTTGGGGGAGAGTGCATCAGTATGAAGCGGAGAAGTTTGGTACGCGCGTTCGCAAGCTTGCTAATGGTGACGTTGTTCACCGGACTGGTGATGGCACAGAAGCCTCGCGTCAGTCCGCCGGGCACCGCATCGGCAAAAATCGGTGGTCAGGAGATCACCATTACCTACCATCGTCCCTATGTGAAGGGGCGCGAAGTGTTGGGCAATCTGATTCCCCTCGGGAAGGTTTGGCGTCTGGGCGCAAATGAAGCGACCAAGCTGACGACCCCCGTGGATATCGAAATCAATGGTTTGAAGATCCCCGCAGGAAGCTACAGCATGTTCATGCTGGTGACGGAGGACGATGGCGCGAAGTTGATCATCAACAAAGTGGCCGAGCAGTGGGGCGCGTTCAAATATGACGAATCTCAGGATCTGGGCCGAGTCAGCATCAGTGGCGATCAGGGCCATCCGTTCGTGGAACAATTCACCATTGAACTGAAAAGCACCAGCGACAAGACGGGCGAATTGAGCTTCGCCTGGGGTGAAGGTAAGGCCACTGCCACGGTAAAGGCTCCGTAAGGTTCTGCCTGTTGCGAGCCGCATCCGGCGACAATCCGTTTTAGCCAGGAAGGGCGTCCCATAGAGGGGCGCCCTTCCTTTGTTTGGCTGGTTTGGTCTACGTTGTGGAGGTTCTCCCTGTCATCGGGTTTCTCTCCATATCATCGGGTTTGTAGCACCGAGCATCCACACGCGGCATCAAATATTGGGTACTGCGGGTAGTTCGTGATCGGCGAGGCGAACGTAGTTGGCGAAGTCGGCAAAGGTGTAGCCCATCTCTCGAATTTCGTAATAGAGAGGCGTTTGCTGCGGCCGCTTGGTGAAATCGTAGCTAGGAGCTCTGCGCCAAAGTTGCGGTGACAAGGCAAAACGCTGAATCACCCGTTGCTGGCTTTGATGACAATCCAGAGCGAGACGCTTACGCGTGCATTCTTCGTCGCTGAGATCGACGCGCTCAGCGGGGGCGTCATCCAGAAAGGCTCCGCTGAAAAATTCTCCTTCACGAGCGTGGTAGCCGGAAAACTCCCGCAGTTCGGAAGCCGTAGCGCTAGAGGCCGCCCAGCTGGCGACCGCGCGATGCACGGCGTAGGCGGTGGCGTCATGATCCGGATGGCCGCCTTCGAAGGGATGCGTATAGACAACAGCGGGTTTGTGCTGCCGCAGGATGCGAAGGATGGCCTGCGTGAGGGAGACCAGATTGCGCGGCAAGTCACGATCTCCGAATGGCAACGTCTGCTGTTGGGTAGAGGTGATGCCGAAGACTGCCAGGGCTGCGTGAAGTTCCTGTTGGCGGGCTGCGGCATAAGCCTCGCGGGTTTCGACGCCAGCTTGCTGCCAGAAGCGGGATTCCGCGGGGGCTCCGTTGGTGGTGTGCAGGATGAAGGTAGAAGAGGGCTGGCGAAGCAGAAGATGCGCGCCACCTAGCGTTTCATCATCGGGGTGCGCCACAATCAGCATGGTCGGGATGGTCATCGGTTAAGCGCCTCGGCGTTTTCTGTCAGGAAAGGGTTGCCGGAAAAACTCAATATGCGCGTTGGCATCACCTGTTATCCCACGTACGGTGGCAGTGGCATTGTGGCCACGGAACTCGGATTGGAACTGGCGGCTCGCGGCCATGAGGTGCATTTCATCACCTACGCGAACCCCATCCGATTGGACACTTCCATCACCGGGGTGCACTACCACGAGGTGGAAGTGGCATCTTACCCGCTTTTCCAGTATCCGCCGTATACGCTGGCGTTGGCATCCCGCATGGCGGAGGTGGCGGAGCGGTATTCGCTGGATGTGCTGCACGTTCACTATGCCATTCCGCATTCGATTTCGGCGTACTTGGCGAGGGGGATTCTGGCATCCCGCGGGATTCATATTCCCATCGCCACCACACTCCATGGAACGGATATCACCCTGGTCGGCACGGACCCTTCTTACTTTCTGATTACCAAGTTTGCCATTGAGCAGTCGGATGGCGTGACCGCCGTGAGCCGTAATTTGGCAGAACGGATGCAGGAAGAGTTTTCCATTTGTAAGGACGTGCGGGTGATTTACAACTCGGTAAACCTAGACAGGTATCAGCCCCAGCCACACCGGAACCCAGAACCCGTGATGATCCACATGTCGAATTTCCGTCCGGTGAAACGAGTGCTGGACTGCATACGCGTGTTGGCAAAGGTGCGGGAGCGTGTGCCAGCCCGCCTGCTGATGGTGGGTGATGGGCCGGATCGCGGACCGGCAGAGCGGTTGGCGCAACAGTTGGGCGTGGCTGACGCGGTCGACTTTCCGGGCAAACGAAGCGACATTGCCGCGCTGGTGGCTAGCACCGATCTGCTGCTGTTGCCGAGTGAACTCGAGTCCTTTGGCTTGGTGGCGCTGGAAGCAATGGCATCCGGGGTACCCGTGGTGGCCACTAATGTCGGTGGTATTCCGGAAGTGATCACGAACGGGGTGGATGGGTTCCTGTGCGGCGTCGGCGACGTAGAAACGATGGCCGCGCGTTGTCTAGAACTGCTGGAATCTCCTGCAAGACACAGCGATTTCGCCACCCGGGGTAGAGAGACGGCGGTTTCGAAGTTCTCGGCGGAGACCATCATTCCGCAGTACGAGGAGTTCTATCTAGGCCTGATAGAACGCCAAGCGTGATCAAGTTATAACGAAACTGGACAGAGACCGATAGAATGGGATTCGAGAGTCCGGCGTCGTAGTTTGACCGCCCCCAGCGGATTCCAGATACTTCACGAAAAAGGTGCCGGTATGACAGAGATTCTGCAGATGATCCTTCAATCCCAAGGGGGCAACGCCAGTCACAATCTGGCACAACGCTTTGGGGTTTCCGACGCGCAAGCGAATTCCGCCATCGGCGCACTGTTGCCCGCACTCCTGAACGGCGTGCAAAACAACGTCGGTCAACAGGGCGGGCTGGAAGGTTTGTTGGGCGCCTTGGCTGGTGGCCGCCATGAACGTTATGTCGAAGACCAGGACAGCCTGTATCAGCAGGAAACGATTCAGGATGGCAATGGCATTCTGGGGCATCTGTTGGGTAGCAAAGATGTGAGCCGCCAAGTGGCTACACAGGCATCCGCGCAGACGGGAATCGGTTCCGACATTCTAAAGCAGATGTTGCCCGTGGTGGCGACAATGCTGATGGGCAGCCTGAGCAAACAGACACAGCGCGGGACGGCGGTCGCTTCTGGCGCCAGTGGCGGTCCGGCCAATTTTCTGAGCATGCTGACGCCGATGCTCGACCAGAACAACGACGGTTCCGCCGCAGACGACGTGCTGCGCATGATTGGTGGACTGTTCCGGAAGTAGTCGAAACCTTCCGAATCTCAAGTTCTGACGTTTATAAACGTTTGGGCTCTCGCCTTCATCCCGGTTGATGAAAGCGAGAGCCCTTTCTGCCGCATGCGAATGGACGCTACGCGTTGTGTTCTAGCCGTTGGCGCGTTGGCGGCGATTTCTCCCCAAAACCACCATTCCCACAAGACCAGAAATCATCAGTACGACGGATGCGGGTTCTGGCACCGGCGTAAAGTTGGCAGAATAGGCAATGATGTTCGCACGCAGGTTAGCGGCTTCGCCATTTTCTGAGGGCTCATGGAAATTATGCGTTGTCATGCCGCCAAAGAGAACATGCCCGCTTCCATGCTGCATCTCAGCCAACGCGTATTCCCCGGTGGAGGCATTCAGAAGGATGGGGAGCGGACCTGCTCCAGTCACATGGGCATGCGAAAAACTGTTACCAGTGTAGGTGGTTACGACCGGCGTGAAGGGCACCTGGAATATGGGGCGTAGCGGATCAGCGGCTTCGACTTGGTCCGCGTAGGTCGGGGAGTGGAGCTAGATGTAGGCCAAGTCATGGTTGTCAACAAAGCGAAATCGCTTTAGGCGAGAGGAGCGTCTTGCCGAGTGTGCAAAAAGCGTTCACCCATTGAACGCTACCGTTCCTAAGAACGTCCCGCAGAAATGGGGGTTTGCATAGGGGGTTTTCTACGATAAGCTCCCAGCAAGTGGTGTGAGTTCGTTCAAGACAGCGGACCAGAAAGAGGGTGGAGATGAAGCGCAGAACCTTGCTGGCGGGTGGGATGGCGGCGGGCGGAGTGGTGGCTGGGATGGCTCCCGCATTGCTGCAAGGGCAAAAACGCAGCACATCCAGGCCCAACATTCTGTTCATCATGGATGACCAACATCGGGGTGACTGCGTTCGGGCGGATGGGAACGCGGCAATTCATACGCCGCACATTGATCGCATCGGAAATGAGGGAATCCGCTTCCGGCGAGCTTATTCGAGCATGCCGACCTGCACGCCAGCGCGGAGCGCCTTGCTGACGGGCCTGGCTCCGTGGAACCACGGGATGTTGCATATGGTGGCGATGGGCGAACGATATCCGTTCACCAAGCCCCAGGCTCTGCGCGATGCTGGCTACTACACCACGGCAATCGGCAAGATGCACTACCACCCACAGCGAGCCACGCACGGGTACCATCAAGTGCTTTTGGATGAATCCGGACGGACCCAACACCCGGAGTTTCGGAGCGATTATCGGGCATGGTTTTGGAGCCAGGCTCCGCATTTGGACCCGGATGCCACGGGAATCGGATGGAATGACTACCCAGGGAAACCCTATGCTTTGCCGGAAAACCTACACCCAACCTATTGGACAGGGCAGACGGCGGTGAACTTTCTGAAGGGATACAACCGACCGGAGCCTTTCTTTCTGAAGGTTTCCTTTGCCCGTCCGCATAGTCCGTATGACCCGCCGGAACGTTTGTGGAAGAAGTACGGCGAGGCAGAGTTGCCGAAGGCACAGGTGGGGAAGTGGGCCGCAAAGTATGCACCACGCAGCAGCGCACGCGATGACGCCTGGCACGGCGACCTGGGTGCGGAGCAGGTACGGCAGTCGCGACAGGGCTATTACGGATCGGTTGAATTTGTGGATGAACAGGTGGGCCGCATTCTGGAAGCGCTGGAGCAACGCGGCATGTTGGAAGAGACCTTGATTGTGTTCACGTCAGACCACGGCGACATGACGGGCGACCAGAACCTGTGGCGGAAATCCTATGCGTATGAACCTTCGGCGCGGATTCCGATGATGGTTCGCTGGCCTCAGGGAATGAGCGCGGGGAAACGGGGACGCGTGCTCTCACAGACGGTGGAGTTGCGCGACATTCTGCCCACCTTTCTGGATGCGGCGGAACAACCCGTCAACCAACAGTTGGATGGACAGAGCCTGTTGCGGTTGGTGCGCGATGAGAATTCCGCATGGAGGGACTATCTGGATCTGGAGCACGGCGTCTGCTACAGCCGGGAGAATTGCTGGAACGCCTTCACGGACGGCAAGATGAAATACATCTACCATGCCTTTCACGGCGAGGAGCAGTTGTTTGATACCGAGTCGGATCCCCACGAATTGCAGGATCTTTCGGGTGACGCCACGCATGAAGCGGCGCTGCGTGGGTGGCGGAATCGCATGGTGGACCACCTGTATGTGCGCGGCGAAAAATGGGTAAAGAACGGAAAGTTGCAGACGAGACAGGACCCCATCCCACGGTCTCCTCGTTTTCCTGCATAACATTGCGCTTGGCAGACCGACTCCAGCGAATTCGCACACGACCGTTTCGGGGGAACGTCGCCAGCCCCCGACAGCGTCGGTTTGGGGCAGTCGACAGCTTTATACGCGCCAAATCAGGCGCTTAGCCATGGGGCGTGCGAAAATGGTAGGGTGACCGGAAGCCAAACCCGCCAGACTTTTCTGGACTATTTCGCCTCAAAGGGCCATCGCGTGGTGCGCAGTTCGTCGCTGGTGCCTGCCAATGACCCGACCCTGCTGTTTACCAACGCGGGGATGAATCAGTTTAAGGATATTTTCCTGGGTGCGGAAAAACGCGACTACGTACGCGCGACCACATCCCAGAAGTGTGTCCGGGCTGGAGGAAAACACAATGACTTGGAGAATGTGGGGCATACGAAACGCCATCACACCTTCTTCGAGATGTTGGGCAATTTTTCCTTCGGCGACTACTTCAAGGCGGAAGCCATCGACTTTGCCTGGGATCTGGTAACGAATCACTACAAGCTGGACAAGAACCGGCTGTACGTGACGGTGTTCCGGGAAGATGACGAAGCCGAGGAACTGTGGCAGAAGGTGACCGGCATTTCCAAGGACCGGATTTTCCGGCTGGATGAGAAGGACAATTTCTGGCAGATGGGCGAAACGGGTCCGTGTGGCCCGTGTTCGGAACTGCACTATGATCTGGGTCCGGAAGCCGCTGAGCCGGGTCGGGAACACGAAGAGTTTCCGTTGGATGGCGGTGGGCGCTTCGTGGAGATCTGGAACCTGGTCTTCATGCAGTATGACCGCGATAACAGCGGCGTGCTGACACCACTTCCCCGCCCTTCCATTGACACCGGCATGGGTCTGGAACGCGTGGCGGCCATTCTGCAGGGCAAGCTTTCGAACTTCGAGACAGACCTGATTCTGCCGATCATTCATGAAGCGGCTGGCCTGTTTGGGTCTGTCTACGGAGAGAATACGCGCACGGATTTAACCCTACGCATCAACGCCGACCATGCCCGCGCAGCCACCTTCCTGATTCACGACGGCGTGGTGCCTTCCAACGAAGGGCGTGGCTATGTGCTGCGCAAGATCATGCGTCGTGCGTTGCGCAATGCGCGCATGACCGGCGTGCAAGACCCCTACCTGGCGAAATTGACGGCGTTTGTTGCGCACCACATGAGTGACGCCTACCCCGAACTGCTGGAGAGCATCGACCGCGTAGGACGCATCGTGCGCGAAGAAGAACATCGCTACGCCACGACCTTCCAGTTGGCCGAGCGCGTGTTCCAGGACGAAGCCAAACGCGCAGCGGATGGCGTGCTTCCGGGACCGGCTGCCTTCAAGCTTTACGACACTTACGGTCTGGCGCTGGACGAACAGGAAGAAATGGCCCGTGAGTTTGGGCTAACCCTGGACGAAGCAGGATTCCGGGCGGCCATGGAAGAGCAGCGCACCCGGGCTCGCGCCAGCTGGAAGGGCGCGGAGAAACGTGAAGTCTCTCCGGTATACCAGGAGCTCCGCGATGAGGGCGCGACCATCTTCCGCGGCTACGATGTGTTCAGCGTGGCGGGAACCACGGTGTTGGCTCTGCTGGCGAAGGGTGCGCGTATCGATACGCTGCAACCCGGTGAAAGCGCCGAAATGGTACTGAGCGAGACTCCGTTTTATGCCGAAACCGGTGGACAGGTTGGTGACCACGGCGTATTGACCGACCCGGAAACGGGCGCGGTGGTGGCCGAAGTCACGAACACCTATCCGGCAGTTCCCGGGCTTTCCGTACACCAGGTGAAAGCTTTGCTGCCCCTGCGCGTGGGTGCGGTGTTGAACGCGACGGTGGATGTGCCTTTGCGCGAATCGATCATGCGCAATCACACAGCCACCCACTTGCTGCATGCGGCGCTTCGCGAAGTGCTGGGTAAGCACGTGAAGCAGGCTGGCAGCGTGGTGGACGGTGGCCGCTTGCGTTTTGACTTCTCTCACTATGCCGCGATGGACCAGGCGGAAGTGGATGAAGTGGAACGCATCGTCAACGAGCAGGTGATGGGAAATGAACGCGTCGAGACCAAGGTGATGGATCTGGAAGGCGCGATTTCCACAGGCGCGATGGCGCTGTTTGGCGAGAAGTATGGTGACAAGGTGCGCGTGGTGCAGATTGGCGATTTCAGTCGCGAACTGTGCGGCGGCACCCACACCGCGCAGACCGGCAATGTCGGCCTGTGCAAGATTGTGAATGAAAGCAGCATCTCCGCAGGTACGCGGCGTATTGAGGCTGTCTCCGGCTACGGTGCGCTACAACGCTTCCGCGATACCAGCACATCGCTGCATCGGGTTGCTGGCGCCCTGCGTGCTTCTGAACCAGAACTGCTGGACCAGGTGAACCGCCTGTTGGAACAGCAACGCTCCCTGGAGCGGCAGTTGGATCAGTTGAAGAGCAAGGTGGCTGGTGCACAGGCTTCTGACCTGGAATCTTTAGCCAAGACCGTTGGCAACGTGCGCGTGCTGACCACACAAGTCGATGGCCTGGACCGATCCCAGATGCGCGAACTGGCCGACACTCTCCGCAACAAATGGGGCAGCGCCGTGGTATTGCTGGCCAGCAATGACAATGGCAATGTGTCCCTGGTTTGTGCGGTCACGAAGGACCTGACCAGTAAGGTGCACGCTGGCAAGTTGGTGGGCGAAGTGGCCCAGCATGTGGGTGGTCGCGGTGGCGGCAGACCTGATTTAGCCGAGGCTGGCGGAAAGGACCCGTCCAAGTTGACCGATGCGCTTGGGTCCGCGCTTGCCAGTGTGGAGAGGCAGTTAAGTTGATAGAAGTATCGGTGGCGATTGTGGGGGCAGGGCCTACGGGCCTTGCCTGCGGCATAGCATTGAAGCAGAGCGGTGTGGACGCACTGATCTTCGACAAGGGTTGCGTTGTCAATTCCCTCTACAACTACCCCACGAATATGTCGTTCTTCACGACTCCAGAACTGCTGGAGATCGGCGGCATTCCCATGACGTCGCTGAATGAGAAGCCCAATCGCACCGAGGCGCTGAAGTATTACCGGCGCGTTGCTTCCTACTTTGACTTGACGGTGCGCCAGTATGAACACGTCGAAAGCGTGACAGGCTCCGATGGCGCATTCCGGTTGCGTACGAAGACTCGGGACGGCATGGAGCACGAGTATCTGGCGAAGAAGGTGATTCTTTCCACTGGATACTATGACATTCCGGTGATGTTGCAGGCGCCGGGTGAAGACCTTCCCAAAGTCATCCACTACTACAAGGAACCGCACCCCTACTTTGACCACGATGTGCTGGTGGTGGGCGGCAAGAATTCTGCGGCTATCGCAGCGTTGGAACTATTCTGGTCCGGCGCGCGTGTGACCTTTGCGCATCGTGGCGAAGGGCTTTCTGATTCCGTGAAGTATTGGATTAAGCCGAACCTGGAAAACCGCTTTCAGGCCGGTGAGGTGAAGGCCTACTTCCGCAGCAGCGTGAAAGAGATTCGTGAGCACGAAGTGGTGCTGACGACGCCTGAGGGCGACGTCACCATCAGGAACGATTTTGTATTCGCGATGACCGGATACAAGCCGGATTTGGCGTTCCTGGCAACGATGGGAATTACTATTTGCCCAGAGACAGGCAAGCCCAAGCTACACCCGGACACCTATGAGTCCCAGACGCCAGGGATTTATCTGGCGGGCGTGCTGGTGGCTGGCATGCACACCAACGAAGTATTCATCGAAAATGGCCGGTTCCACGGCGCCCAGATTGCGAAAGACATCGCGGCGAAGTTGGGCGCAACCGCCTAGCTGCGTTGCCTGCCGGACTGCCGCAGCTTGTAGGATGACTACGTGGCTGCCGGGATGTCTACGGTGTAGACGAAACTACACGCACTTCCACGCGCTGCACCCGTAGGTCCGTATCCCCAGCCCCCACGATACGCAGTTCACATTCTGCCAGGTTGGGCGGCAGTTGCGTGATGACCGAGAGTATTCCCCAAGGGGTGGAGGGTAGGCCCTCCGCCCCTTGTCTTTGTTGGAAGAACAATTCGCCGTGCGGCTTCCCCAGTGTGATGGTGCATAGCGATGCCGATGCCAGTGGCTTGGGATACAGGCCGACGAAGACGTCTACACGTATGGCGGGCTGGTCACCCGTAACCGCAAACCGAGTACGTAGCCATTCGCCAGGTTTTCCTTTCGGTAGCACCTGATAGTCGCGAACATAGAGCGCGTCGTGCCACAGTGTGGTGTCGGCGGAATGTTGCATGTCCGTCGCCTGCGAGTCGCAGAGCAAGGGAAATTGCCCTTCGTGGCGCGCCTGCACCTCGTGCAGCAACTCGCTGTAGGCCGTAGCCATACCGTTGATGGTGAACCGCTCTTCGTAGCGTGCCCGCGCAGCCGTAGACATACTACCCCACAGGGCATCGTCGAGCAATAGACGAACCGTGGCTTCCGCCAACGCCTGCGGATCTTCACGGGGAATCACCAGCGCAGTTTCATCCGCCGCCACAACTTCAGGTAAGCCGCCGACATTCGCGGCAACGATGGGGAGCCCGTATGCCTGGGCTTCCGCTGCTGGAATGCCAAAGGACTCATAGCGGGAGGGCATCACCAATACCCTGGCCTGCTGGTAGAGCTGGTGCTTCCGTTCGTCGGTGATGCGTCCCAGGAAGCGCGTGCGCGCGGCAGCCACAGGATGCGCGGTTCGGAAGGCTTCGATCCAACGCGCTTCGATGGATTGCGGATCTTTCGGTAAGTTGCCCGCGATGTCGAACTCGGCATCAGGGCAACGCTGCAAAATGAGGGGAATCGCCGCCAGCAGTTCTGGCGTTCCTTTGCGCGCGGAGGCTGGCCCGATAAACAGGACACGCTGTGGGGACGGCGTGCGATGGAAGGGTGCTGAACGGACCGGGTCGGCGGTGAATAGAGGATCCGGGAGGCCGTGCGGGATGATGCGTTGCAAGCTGGTAGAGACGTTGTGGTACGCGAGCACGTCCCGGAGGCTGGAATGGCTGATGCCCACGATGGCGGTGGCGTGCTGCAGAAGCTGGCGTTCGAAATCAGACAACCAGGCAGCGCTGCCAACGAGTGGGCGTCCTTCGATTTCGCAGACCTCATGGATGGGCGTGATAACGATGGGGATTACCAGGAAGCGCGGGTCGAGCGCAGCAGCCAAGCCTTCGGATTCCCAGAGGGGCGTGAAGACAAAGCGCAGCCCATCCCGCACGGCAAGTTCCTGCAGGGTGTGCCATGCGGCAAGGCTACGACCGAAGGCGCGATGGGCATCCGGATACTCTGACAGTGTTGTCGCAGAGCCATTCAACTGATCGGGAGAAAAGTGAATGTGACAGCCATTGCGGGCATCCCGTGAACGGGTATCGCCACGGGCGATGAGGTGGTTGTCATAACCCAGTTCCGCAAGTCCTTTGGCCAGCCAAATGGAGGAATAGCCCACGCCAGTGGGAGCGCGGAACGGAAGCTCTTGCGTCAGATGCGCAACGGTCCCCGTGCGAAGAAGAGACTGTTTGTAAGGCAGGGCGTCAGACGAAACCGGTGGGGTGCGGAACTCCGCGTATTGGGGCTTCACACGCAGGGACTTCGCGATGCCTTCGACGGTGCCACGTGTGCATCCCGCAACAATCTTCGCGAACAGTTGAAAGGACACACGTTTCTGCAGCCACCAATCCATCGCGTCCCGCAGCCGAACGCGCATATTATCTGTGACCACCGCAACGAGGTAGGACAGTGCGGAACGGTCCGAGGGGCGGTTCTTGACCGCGCAGTAGATGGTGTTCTTCAGGTTGGCGCGCCAATTGACGTCAAACTCAGAGCGACGATTCTGTGAGGGCTGATTGCTGTGATGGACGATCGCCAACGGCGCATGGCGAATGCGCCAGCCAGCCTGCGCCAGACGCATAGTTAGGTCGGCTTCGTCATGCGCGTACTCAAAGCGTTCGTCGAAGCCGCCCACGGCACGAAGAGCGGTGGCGCGGAAGATGCAGTTGTTGCCGCGCACCGTGTTGTAGAAACCACGACTGCCATCAAAATATACGCCCGGGAAAGGTTGCACGGCCAAGGGATGGCCGGTCTCGCGCAGAATGCCGTTGATGAACTCCGGCTCTTCGTTGGTGAAGCGATAGGTGGCTCCACCGACGCCTGCTGTGGAAGAATCCGCGAAGAGTGGCAAGGCTTCGCGCAGCCAATGCGGATGCGCGATGGCATCGTCATCCAGAAAGGCGACGAAGTCTCCACTGGCCGCGGCGATGCCGATGTTCCGCGAGATGGAGAGGTTACGCGTCTGGTTGTGCAACACCTTGATCTGACCTTGATAGTCGGCCAGCACATCCGCTGTGTGATCGGTAGAGGGTCCATTGACGACGAGGACTTCCAGCTTTTCGTGCTGCAAACGACGCAGAGCCTCCAGCGTATTCCGTAAGTGATCGGCACGGTTCCAGGTGCAGATAACTACGGATACCGACTCCGATTCCCATGTGGATGGTCGAATCGGCAGGGACGCAACCTGCCTAAGTAGACTGTCTACCCTCTCTTGATCTCTCTGCGGTGTGAAATCCTGCAGACGAAGGGATTGCCCGGCCAGCACACGTTGACGTCCGGAAGCATCAAACAACGTGCCCCGGATGCGCTCCCCCGCTTGCCTTGGGTCTGATTCGGGAAGCAAGACGCCAGCGCCGCCCATGGTCTCTTCGATGGCGGTGCGCGGCACAGCGAAAACGGGCAGGCCTAGCGCCATGGCCTCCAGAAGAGGCAGACAGAAACCTTCGTGCAGACTGGTACAGAGATAACCGTCCGCGTTGCGCAATTGCTCACGCATCTCGTCTTCTTCCAGACTTCCCGCAAGCACAAACTGATGGCCGGGCTGCAGACCATGCTGGCGTGCGACGGCCTTAAGATGCTCCGCGTAGTCTGGAGTCTGCCCCATGCTGCCGATTACCACAAGCTTTGTCGGGGCTTGCTGGTGTAGAGCAGCGACGATGGCGATGCTCTCTTCGATGTTCTTGTTTGGGGCTACGCGGCAAAGCGTGACCAATGTGATTTCTTGCCGCGGCGCTGGGACGGGGACGGACTCGCCGCTCTGCACTTTGCTGAAGAGCGGAAACACACCGGTGCGTGGGAAACCGCGACGATCCAGATCTTGCCGGGTAAATTCGCTCGCGCCCAGAGCTAGATCGAAGGCAGTGGTTACCGTGGCGAGGCGGGCAATTCCGTTCTCGCAGGCTGTGCGATGCACCGAACCTTCGGGGAAGAAGTGCGGCGGCGTGACGTTGTGATGGAAGAGCACGCGACGGCCAGGAAAACGTTCCGCCAGATAGACTTCGGGGGAATCTGCGTAGTGCCAGATCAGGATGTCGTCCGGGCTTTGCACAAAAGCCAGCTCACTGGAGGGGCGGCACCGACCTTCCAAGGATGGATGAACATCATGCGCGTAGATGCGGTTTTCAATCCCCAGTTCCCGGCAACGCTCCTGGAAGAGAAGCATGAATCCGCTGACGCCATCGTGCGGCTCGATATAGTGCGCCGCGGAATGCACAATCATGCGCCGGGCGCTCCGGGCGTGGATGTAGGAGTGGACGCGGAGCCTCCGCCTTGCTGCTTTTCCAGTTCTTGTAAGCGAGACTCCAACTGTTGCTGGCGTGCAATGACGACGGCCAAAAGATCACGAGTGGCGCGGGAGCAATCCACGGCATGCTCCGCGTGTTTGCGTAAGGGACGCGTGTACCAGGGAAGCAGCGCATGGATCAGGCGCATCACCCAATCCACGGGCATGGGGTAACCCTTGGGAATTTCCCCGACGGCCTGGGCGCCCTCTTCCAACTCCGACACGGCTCGATGCAAACGGCGCCATTCCGGAGCACTGAGCATGGCGGTAGATGCGTCTGTGCTCTGCCGAAGCGGATCTGCAACTTGGGTGGGAATCCCCAATTCCTTCCGGGTGAGCGCTAGTAGATCGTCGCTATTCATGTCGATTTTGCGGTGGTCGCTGCAAACAGGAGGACTGCTTGCGACTAAGCCAAAATTCTCTCAAAGAATCGAAGACTCTTCACGGCCGCATTCTGCCAGGTAAACTGTGCGACGTGCCTGCGACCTGCTTCGCCCAGTTGTGCACGCATGCCAGACTGCCCGATCAGAAGTGCAAGGGCATCGGTCATTTCCCCTTCGCTATAGGGATCGATGTAGAGCGCTCCGTCTCCACAGACCTCCGGCAAAGAGGAGTTGTTCGAAGTGAGCACAGGAGTCCCCATGGCCAACGCTTGTGCTGGCGGCAAGCCGAAGCCTTCGTAAAGAGAGGGGTACACGAAAACGGATGCAGCGCGGATGAGACCGGGAAGATCAGCCTCGGGCACATAGCCCAGGTAACGAATGCCGGGGCTGTTCTTTACCCGATGGATGGTCTGTTCGTCGGCCCAACCGATGGGACCGGCCAGCACAAGTCCCCAATCTTCTTTGCGCGAGGCAGGCAGAGCATCCCAGGCGTTCAGCAGACGCGTGATGTTCTTGCGCGGTTCGATGGTGCCGACGTAAAGAGCAAAGCGTTGCGGCAACTGCAGAGCGTGGCGTACCCGCTCGCCTTCCGCGGCAGGGACATCGAAATAGTGATCGGCGATGCCGTTTGGCGTCACCGCCACCTTGCTTTCAGGAATACGCAGCAAACGGCAGGCATCCTGGCGCGTGGCCTCTGACACTGCAAGCAGGCCACGGCACTGCGGGTATACGCGTTCGGCAAATGCCTTGTTGGCCGCGACGTTTGCGAGAGTGTGGGTTTCCGGCACCAACCAACAGGTCATGTCGTGGATGGTGGTGCTGATGGGCATGCGCGTGGGCGGTTGCCGCAGTTGGATGGAGATATGAAAGAGATCTGCTCGGGAGACACCCATGTTGCGGGCGAGCGCCGGCATCTTGTTATAGAGATGCACATAGAGCAAACGTGCGAAGGTGTTGGCGCGCGGCAACGGAGACCGTTCATGATCTATGCTTTCCGGCAGATCGAGCCAAGGGAAGCAGTTCACCTGATGCGCACCGGGAAGCGCACGCAGAGCGCGCGTCCACTCATACAACGCGGTCTTCACCCCCGCGCTGCGCAACAAAAAAGGAAACGCGTCGACTAGAATCTTCATCGACGGACCTCAGCGGAGCCGAGTTGCGAAGGCACCATCGCTTGCGAGGTCTGGCGGGTGAGCACCAGATTGGTGACCAGAAACTTACCGCCACTTTCCCCAACCACGTGCCACGCATGGTCTCCCACCAACGCACGGACCCGATCCACGTTCGGGCCAGCGATGACGAGGTAATACCGGTCTTTCGATTTCCAGCGCTGTGCGAACTGGACATCGTCAAGAAAGACATTGGGAGCACCGGGGGCGTTGCTGCCGTATTCCAGATTGTTCACGCGGCCATTCAGCAGAAGAACGTCCGTATCGGCGTAGAAAGGCACCGAACTGAAGGCGTAGAACTGGTCATCCAGAATCAGATCTCCCCGAGGCGCCGAGCGGTAGAGCACCGCCAAGGGCTGCGTCGAAAGATATGGATCGAATACCACCAGCGCAGAACGCGCCGCGCTGAAGAAGATCACCATGGCCGTAGCGATCAACAGAACAGAGCGATAGCCACGGAAGAACAGCGCGCCTTGAATGCCAATAAGGGTCGCCACACCGGCCAGCGCCAGCGGTGTTTTTAGGAAGGCGAAGGCATGCAGCGTCAAGTCTTCCATATGACCGAGCGCCAGGGTGTAGGCGTCGGGGTTGGAACTCAATGCGGCGGCGATATCGCCTTCCGGATGCACGTTCCACACCTTCAACAGCAGGAACACAATGGCGGCACAAGCAGCGATGAAGATGCTTCCCGTGAACCACCGCGCAAGGGTATCTCGATTTTCCGACGAGGCCAGCGCCCAACCCACCAGAATGGCAAAGGCCGGGTAGGCAGGCATCGTGTAGTATTCCTGCGTTGTGGAAAGCGAGAAGAATACGAGCACAAAAATGATGACGCAGAGCGAAAGCAGTCGCGTTCGTGCGGCTCGATTGGCGTCATGAAAACGCAGCGTGAAAACGCCAGGGAGCCATGCCGCCCATGGGAAAACCCACACCAAGTGATAGAGCCAGAACTGGACGAGCGGCACGGTGTTGTAGTCCCGCGGGTAACGCATGTTCAGATAGCGCAGCAAGTGTTCATTGAAGAAATAGAACCAGAAGAAGCCCCGATACATACCGGGACCAGATTCCATGCTGAACACCATGCCAGGTGGATTCGCTAGCGCAGCGAGTATGTGCCAAGGCGCAGCAATCAGAACGGCGGCGCCCACGGCTTCTGGAATGTGAAGCCGTTTCCAAATGCTCCAACGGAAAACCTGTTTAGTCGCCAGAAGATAGAGACCGATGGAGCCCACGGGAACCACAAAGGCAAGCAGTCCCTTGATGAGCAGGCCCACGCCAAGACAAGCGCCCAATGCGACAGCCCAACGGCGAGGATGAACCTCCTCTGGCTCGATGATGCGTAGGAAGCACCACAGCGAAAGCAGAATACTCAGGGTGAGCAGCACATCGGAAATCATCACCCGCGTGAAGAGAAATAGCCCCACGCAGGTGGTAATCACCAATCCACTGTAAAGCCCCACTTTGGCGTCGAAAGCCCAACGGGAAAGACGCGAAGTAAAAAAGCAAAGCAAGATCGCGCCAAGGGCGATAGGCAGACGGGCGCTCCAATCGGAAACGCCAAAGATTCCGAAGCTGATGGACATCAGCCAGTATTTGAAAGGCGGCTTTTCCAGGTAGGCAATGCCGTTGATATTCGGCGTGATCCAGTCTCCGCTACGGAGCATCTTGCGGGCGATGACAGCCTGCACGGAATCCACGTCGTCCATCAGGTAGGGCGGGCTGGCGACGCCGATACCGAAGATGGCAATCGCAAACAGCAGGACCACCCATTCCGGCCTGGCGTACAACACCTGCATCCAACGATCCCGCAACGGTGGCAAAGCGGGTGGCGCGGTTACCGTCGCCATGGGCAATCCCTTCCAACTAGAGCTTGTGAGCCAAGATGCCTATTCATAACGCAGGGCCTCCGCCGGAGGAATGCGCGCCGCACTGCGAGCGGGATGCAGGGTCGCAAGAAAACTGACGAGCAGCGTGACGCCGGAAATCCAAAGCGCGTCTACCCAGCGAGGCGCGAAAGGCACATAGCTGAGCGCATAGACCTCCGCGTCCAACGAAATCCAACGGTACTCATTTGCCAGAAAGCTCAGGGTGTAGCCAACGGCAAGCCCCAGCATGACGCCCACACTGGCAATCAGAACCCCTTGCAGGATAAACACGCGGCGGATCTGCGAAGAATTTGCCCCCATGGACATCAGCAACGCAATATCCCTATGCTTTTCCATCACCAGCATCACCAGCACAATGAAGATGTTCAGCGCGGCGACCAACTGAATGAGGCTGATGGTGATGACCGTCACCACCTTCTCCATGCGCAGCGCATTCAGAATCTGTCGATTGGATTCCATCCAGGTCTGGGCCACCAGCGATCCGCCGGCAGTCTCTGCCGCACGGGTGGCAAGAGCCGGAGCCTCAAAGATGTTGGTCAACCGAAGCTCAATGGCGTTAACGGAACCGGGCATGCCTAGAATGCGCTGCGCACTTTCGATGGATGTGAACGCCCAATTGGCATCAATGTCGTAGAAACCGGTTTCGATGATGCCCACGACACGATAACGAACGGAAAGTGGACGAGGACCAAAGGGCGTCAATTCCCCGGCCGGGTTGATGACGTTCAGCACGCTATTCAACACCATGCCGGTACGAGTCGCTAGTTTGGACCCTAGTACGATGGCAGGCATCGGCTCCAGCTCAGCAATGCGAGCGGCGTCCCCTTTGATGACAGCAGACCGGATGCGATCCATGGCGGCGGCATCCGTCGCGTCGATGCCCTTCAGCACACCACTTTCGGTGAGTTGCGGACCGGTAAGGATGACGGTGCCATAGAGTGCGCCGGTTGCTTCGGTGACGCCTTCGATCTTCCGCAGCTTGTCGAGAATGGGCTTCCATTCCGGAATTCCCTCGCCTGGCGTTTTTTCCACCAGATTGATATGCGCCGTCGCGCCCAACAGGCTTTCCTGCAGGTTGTTGCGGAATCCGTTATTGATAGCCAGGGCAATGACAAGAGCCATCACGCCAGCCGCGACCCCAATGATGGAGATAACCGTGATGAGCGAGATGGCTGCGTTCTTCCGTTTGGCGCGCAGGTAGCGGCGAGCAACGAAGAACTCGAATGACGCCGACTTCACCGCGTTTAGCCTTCCGCCCCACGAGTGGTGGTTTCAACTGCAGCGCCGTCGAAGTCACGCAACGCTTTGGCGATACCAATGTGACCTTCGGGACGAAGCTGAGGGAACAGAATGACATCGCGAATGGAACGAGTGTTGGTCATCAGCATCACCAGTCGGTCAATGCCAATGCCTTCGCCCGCGGTGGGTGGCATCGCGTAGCATAGAGCGCGGACATAATCTTCATCCATCTGGTGCGCTTCTTCGTCACCGCGCTGGGCCATTTCCAACTGCAATTCGAAACGGCGGCGCTGCTCCTGCGGGTCGTTGAGCTCGGTATAGGCGTTGCCGATTTCCATGCCTGCGACATAGATTTCAAAGCGATCCACCATGGCCGGATTGTCGACGTTCTGCTTCGAGAGCGGAGAGAGCTCCACCGGGTATTCGTAGATGATGGTCGGCTGAATGAGGTGCTGTTCGGCAACACGTTCAAAAATGTCGCCCAGGGCCTCGCCGGCATTGCCTTTGCTGGAGTGCTTCAGCAACCATGCTTCGCTGCTGACATCCTCAAGGGTGGGTTTCTCGTCCCCCGGCCAGTAGCGAACGACGGCTTCCCGCATGGTGAGCCGCTGTAGGTTGCCGAAATCGAGCGTCAAGCCCTGGTACTCGACCACTTCACTGCCCGTGGCATCGATCGCCACCTGCTTCAACATTTCCGCCGTGAAATCCATCAAGCCTTCATAGTCTGTGTAAGCTTGATAAAACTCCAGCATCGTGAATTCGGGGTTGTGCCTGGTGGACACCCCTTCGTTGCGGAAGTTGCGATTGATTTCATAGACGCGATCCAGACCGCCGACCACCAGACGCTTCAGATAAAGCTCCGGGGCGATGCGCAGGTAAAGGTCGACATCCAGCGTATTGTGATGGGTAACGAAAGGTCTGGCCGCAGCGCCGCCATAGACGGACTGCATCATGGGAGTTTCCACTTCCAGGAAGCCCCGCGATTCCAACTGGCGGCGCAGAGACGCAATGATCTTTGCCCGCGTGACGAAGGTGTCACGCACTTCGGTGTTGGAAATCAGATCGAGATAACGCTGGCGGTACCGCGTTTCGACGTCTTCCAGGCCGTGCCATTTTTCGGGAAGCGACAGCAGAATCTTCGAGAGGAAGAATAGCTCCTGGGCATGCACGGTCAGTTCGCCCGTGCGGGTACGGAAAAGAAAACCCGTTACGCCAATGATGTCGCCGGTTTCCAACAGTTCAAAGAGTTGGTAATGCAGGTCCGAAAGATCGTTCTTGCGGATATAGATCTGGAAGCGTTTCCCATCCTGCTGCAGGTGAAGAAAAGACGCCTTCCCCATCCGGCGAATGCCAACAATGCGGCCAGCGATGCGAACGTCCACTTTTTCCGCTTCCAGAGACTCTCCCGTGAAATCGGCATAGTTCTGCAGGATTTCAGGAAGAGCATGGCTAGCATCGAAGCGCTGTCCGTAAGGACGAAACCCCAGCTCTTCGATCTGTGCAATTTTCCGTAAACGCTGCGTAAGCAGCTCTGATTCAAGCGACAATGGTTGCTCCCGGGCCCAAACTTTTAATTATATCGGGTTGCCTTCCATTGGCGCGCAGTATGCAATCCGGAAGCTCCCAGGCAGTGTCGAAGAAATGATGTTTGGTTTGTTTAAAATGCGAGCGTATCGAGCATAACGAGACCCAATCTCTAGACCTATAGCGCCCAAGCTATGTGCTGTTCCGGCGGGGCCAAGCCATTTCTCCGCCACGTACTGTGAACATTCATCCGCCAGCTCGCATAGTGCGACTCGACCGCTACTGTCAGATATCGGACACATCACCCGCGTCCCAAGATGAATTGTTGTGGACTGCCAAGAGCGAACGAAATCGAGACTCCACACCGCCACCGCGGGACATAGTACTCTCTGGCGGTACAACGAGAGTACCCACCTCCTTCCAATCTAATGGAAACGCCTCGTCGGCCGATAAGTACTATGCGCCTTCACTCTTTTGAATCATCCACTTAGGAGCTCACCCTAGACCGAATCTAAGGCTGTACTGCACGTTACAGGTCTTTACCCTAGTCAACGAATCAGAGAATCTGAGATCGTCCTCACGGATACATTTGAAGCGTCTGCCCGGCGATGGCTGTAGTGCCACTGCAAAGGGAAATCTGTGCGCCTAAGCCAGACTGAAGCGCTGCAAAGGGTAAGTGCGAAAAGGAAGTGCTTTCCGATGCTCATGCGCGTACTGCTTGTGTTCTGCTCACTGCTCCTCCCGATGTTTGGGAGTGCGCAAAACCTCATCGAACAACCATCCCGTGCTCATAGTGAACACTACGGACCGCGATTCGGCAAGAAGTTCTGGACGAGCGTTGCCGTGCTAGGAGCAGCTACCTTCGCCGATGCCTACAGTTCCCGCGGACGAATCGAACGGAATCCCCTGTTGCAAGGAGCGGATGGTCGTTTTTCTGTTGGCAGAGGGCTGATGATCAAGTCCGCCACCGCCGCTGGACTGGTTACGGTGGAAATGCTGATGATCCGTCAACACCCAGGCCGCGAGGCCGAGCGCATCAGCACACTGACCAACTTTGTCTCCGCAGGCGTTTTCGCAGGCACCGCTGTCTACAATTCCCAAAACCACCGGAGTTCTCGTTCCTCCGTCCCAACCTATCTTGGAGGTCGTTGACACGGGACGACACAAGATCGTTCTCTCGGGATGTGTTGAAGAAGACCGAAAAACACCCAGCCGCGGGCTAGGCGCATAGGATTCCAGTCTCAGGGTTTCCGACCCACGGGACGATGAAGCCATCCGATTTGCCACGCGGGCGCCTCAAAATGGAAACGCCCCGGCGCAGAGCCGGGGCGTTTCACAATTCTTTGGCAGTAACAGTTCTCGAAAGTATGCCGAACGTAGGGCGGTTGGCTGCGGCTTGCGTCGCCTGCTAAGGCAAGTTCGCTATTTGATCATCGTTACGAATGCGAATCAGGCGATGTAGCCAGTGGCGTCGCACGACGTCGGGACTGGTGGACGCGGTACAACCCTGCGAGGACGAGCATGGCGCCAACTAGAAACATAGGCGGAGGCTCCGGTATTCCCTGCGCCAGCACCACGGGCTCGGATTCATCGAGAGTTTCTATCGGGACTTCGACCCGATTGGATGCTTCCGCCCGAACCTGTGACCAAAATGATGATGGCATGCAATCGTCAGTTGGTAGCGGCTCAGCGCCCCCAGTCACCGCGAGTTGGTTCCTGCCGACTGCCATCTGATGGAAGACGTTACACAACGGCGTAGATGTCGCGTGCAGATCCAGAGCCGGTACGGTAGCGCTCATCGAGTTTTCTTCGACAAGGCCAACAGACTCAGAAGAGGCCATGTTGGCGACCACCGTGGAATCAAGGGCAGAGGTCGAGAAGCGAACCGAAAAGGATGGCTCCATGGTGGACGCCATGCTCATGACAACACAAACGTGTGTTAGGAAAAGTAGATATCCGGAAGGCTTCAAAAAGGATTGAGATAGTCGCATGACTTCCTTGTGACTGTCTATCACCAGCTAGAAGCAATAGAGTGTCTGCTCAAAACGGCAAAGCCGCGAGCGATGTTGTCGAGAAAAATAGAGTACAAAAGTCGGAAATGGCTATTGGCAGGCGGCGTCAATACGCCGCCTGCCAATAGCAAGGGAGCCGCCAACTACGGACGGCTCGGGGAAACGGGTGTCTCATCGTCGTCGTCACCAGTCAATGCAATAGCGGTACCAACGCCAGCACCAGCAGCGGCAATCACCGTGACATAAACCCAGGTTGGGGTTGAGCGCGAAGCGGTGCTCGTGGTGGTTGGGCCAGTCTGCGGGGCAGGAGCAGGAGCCGGTACGGGAGATGGTTCCGGTTCTGCGCCGTCTACCAAAACGCGCCCCGTACGCTTAGCAATCACCACCGTGTTGTCTTTGCGAAGGGTAACATCGGATTGCATTCCGCTATCCGTGGTAACCAAGCGTTCGCCAATCTGGAGACCGAAAGTATTGGGATTCTGAATATCCAGCGATACCTCACCTTCCGTCAGTTGCAGCGTGGCGCGGTCTTTCGACTCAATCAGGCGCGCTGTGGTGTGAGGCTTCAGCGTTACCTGATTGCCGCCAGCCATTGCCAGAACTGCGGGTTCCGAGCCGCTGCTCAGCAATTGCCCGGTGGCTACCGGCCAGCCGTTCACATTGGCCGCGGAGGGAACCGCGACCCCGTCCACTTGCACTTTGGAACCCTTCAGTTTCGCAACGGGTGTTGTAGCGCCCGCTACGGCGACACATAGCGCCACACACGTCACTTGTTTATAGAACTCAGTCCAGAAGGTCATTTTCACCGTTCTCCTTTGGTGGTCAACGAGATTGGCGCAAGCGCCGGTATGCGCTCTGTGGTGGGACCGCAGAGCAAAAGCGAACGTTTCCCGGACCGCACACTGTTTACAGGTGGGAGGCCAGAGAAGAGAGAATATGTACGGGGTTAGGCAACGCCGCCACGGAGTGAATAGGCTCCACCACGACGTAGCTCAATCGCATAGGCACGTCCAGAGTTCGAAACTGCACGCTGCAACAGAGCTGACTGCCCGCAAAGCACACCGCACAGCCAGCCGACGATGAGGGCCAATGCGGGTATTGCAAAGTTAAACTCCACGACCTCATGCAGGGCAAACGCGAATAACGCGGCGACCGCTGCACTCAGCAACACGCGATTGTCTCCGCCGACGCGAAGCAGTGCGGCAAACATTTGCCACGAAATCGCGGCGGCAAGAGCGAGGACCGCGAGCGATCCTAGGAGGCCAAGTTCAACAAGAAGCTGCAGGTAGTCGTTGTGTGCATAGTCCACACGGCGGCCAGCAGCAAAATCGTTATGTGCGACAAAAGCGTCTTCGTAGGCTCCAGCGCCGACACCCAAGAACCAATGCTTGCGTAGCAGATCCGCTGAGTTCTTCCATATCTGCATGCGCATTCCGATGCTGACGCCGTCTGGCTCGCTCGTCTGCCCAAAACGTTTTAGGAGGCGCGGGGTCGGTATCGCAAGCAGTAAAATGAGTCCGACGCCAAGCAGCGCTGTGCTCACATAGCGCTTTCCTCCGCCTTCACTGCGCAGCACGATCAGCATGCCCAACGCTGCCAGACCGCAGAGGGTAACGATGTATCCTCCGCGAGATTGCGAAAGAACCATCGCGAACAATTGCAAGCCACCGAGCCCAAACCAACACACCGCCAACATGGCGTTGCGTAGGGAGTACGACTGATCGTGGAGCGCTTCAATGCCAGCGCGTAGCCCCAGCGCAACCGTGATGGGAAGACTAAGGCTGACAAGACTTGCGAAATGGTTCCGATTGACAAAGCTGCCAGTGGTGACATGTTCAGCGCCCGATGGCGACGCAGCAAAGAGCGCGAAACCAGCTTGTAGGGCCCCGATGATCACAATGGGAACTAACAGCATTTCGAGGGTTACGCGAGTCTTGGTAGACATGGAATAGGCGACGACAAACATGCAGGTAACGGCAAGGAACTGCATGATGGCATCCACGGTGGCCGCTGGACGCAACGATATCGTCTGCCAGGACCACAAATCAGACACACCGGCTGCTGCCAAAGCCTGTATAGCCACAGTGCGTTCGGGCCAGAGCGCTAGCGCCCAGGACTGTGGAAGTGGCACACATTGGACAACCATCACCCCGAGAACCGCAACCGCCGACGCCGTAAGCCACCGAGGTGGCGGCTGTTGCCGCGATGTCTGCGGGTTTGCGGCAATCCAATGCCAAGCTTGCGAGCCAGCCAGAATCGCCAGCAACAAAGCAGCAATGGCGAACTGCCCGTCCCGCATTCCCCCAGCGGAAAATACGGTCCAGGCGAGCAGAACCGAACTAAGAGCAAGCAACCACATGGTTAGGCAGAGGGCAATCAGCTGACGCGAGGCTTAACAGTTTCAATAGTGTTGGCCCTCCCCGCAAAGCGGGAGAGCGCACTCAGAGATTCTAGGGCCGAGGATGCAAGCACGGGTGCAAGCGCCGCCTGAATACGAGCAACTCCCGCGGACGCCGAATAAGCGTGGTTCCCCAGAAAGGCAGCTCGTTGCGCACAGGTGTAGAGCGTCTGCGGATTTGCTTCGACATTCAAAAGCACGTCGACCAGCTTGTGGGAATCCCCTGGCTCCACTTGAAAGCCGCACTCCGTACGTTCGATCACTTGAGCAACCTCAGAGGACCCCGGCCCGACATAGACCACAGGTCGACCCGCCGCCAACAGCCCATAGAACTTGCTTGGCACCACACAGCCGAGAGATTCCGTTGTCTGTGTGACCAAGCCCAGGTGGCAACTGGCTAGGTGCATTCCCAGGGTTTCCCGGTTCACCAGGGGAACAAACTTGACGATATTGATGGCGTTGTCAACACACCACTGCTGAAACTCACGCTTGCGTCCGCCATCCGCAGCCATCACAAACTCGAAACGATCCTCGGCGGCCGGCAGCTTCTGCAAGCTCAACAGTGCGTCTTTCAGCGTGTCCACGTCATGCGCCACGCCGAGGTTTCCTGAATAGAGTAATCGGACGGTCCCCAGTGGCGGCAGATGGGTGGAAGTCACCTGCCCATGGAACGGCGCCCAATTCTCACAAACCACAACTTTCCTTTCAGGAACCCCTTGGTCTACCAAGCGACGCTTCATGCAGGAACCAAGAACCAGAATGGAATCGGCTGCGGTTCGAAGCCGGTTGGCTCCGCTTCGCAGCAAACTGGACATCCAGCTTCCACGCTTCATCATGCCGGCTGCTTCCATGATGTCCGGGTAGACATCCATTTCCCAGATGACATGTCTACTACCACGTAGGCGTTGGGCCAACCACCCAGCCATGCTAAGCAACGGAGGCGTGGTCATGCTGATCACCACATCGTGCTTCGGGCCGACCAGGCAGTAGCCCATGACGCCAACGTAGTAGGTCATCCAGGCGAGTAGCCTGCCGTACTTGGACCGCCCCACAGGTGGGCCGGGAATACGGACAAAACGCGCCGGAGGCGGTGCGCTCTCCTCCTGACGCCGGTAGCACTGCGCGCCAGCAACAATGGTCACTTCCATGCCCGGCCTTACACCGAGAGAGCGAACCACGTCATCCAACAATTGGGCAGTTGCCGCCGCGTCAGGCCAAGCGAACTGATTCAAAACCAGAATTCGTTGTGTGGGTTCATTCATAGTCGGAACTCCATGACTTTGGTTGAGCGAACACCATTTTTCCGGGAGCCGGAAAGCATTTGGGTCCACTACGCCGAACGCGTAAGCGCTTCCTCAGCGTGTTCGCAATACCACTGGTAGGTACTTGCGATTCCTTGCTCCAAGGCAATCGAAGCACGCCATCCGCGTGCGGTCAGCCGGCTCACGTCGAGAAGCTTACGTGGGGTCCCGTCCGGCTTGCTGCTATCGAAACGTAACTCGACATCCACATCCACGACACGGCGGATCAGTTCCGCCAGCTCCCGAATGCTGATGTCCTCGCCTACCCCGATATTCACAATCTCGGGTTCATCATAGTTGGCCATCAGATATACGCAGGCGTCCGCTAGGTCATCCACATGGAGAAACTCACGCCGGGGTGTGCCAGTTCCCCAGATGTCCACGACTTTGGCGCCACTTCGCTTTGCCTCATGAAACTTGCGAACGAGCGCGGGCAGCACATGCGACGACTTCATATCGAAGTTGTCACCCGGACCGTAGAGATTCGTCGGCATCACACTGATGGCGTTGAGGCCGTACTGCGCGCGATAGGCACGGCATAGTTCAATGCCAGCGATCTTGGCTACGGCATATGCACGGTTTGTTTCTTCCAACGGACCGCTAAGCAGACTGTCTTCCGTGATGGGCTGCGCGGCCATCCGCGGATAGATGCATGAAGACCCCAAGAACAGCAACTTGCGGACGCCGTGCTTCCACGCGGAATGAACGACATTTGAGGCGATCAACAAATTCTCCCGTGCGAATTCCGCAGGCTGCGTGCTGTTGGCGAGAATGCCCCCTACCTTCGCCGCAGCTAGATAGACCTCTTCCAGGTGTTCCTGACGGAAGAACTCGTCAACCGCCCTTGCGTCTAGCAGATTGAGCTCCGCACGCGTACGGGTGACGGGCTCCACATTCCGCTCTGCTTGCAGACGACGGACAATTGCGGACCCAACGAGGCCGCGGTGTCCAGCAACAAAACTTCGAGTCGATGGGCGTCGGTATTGCAACTTCTCTCCTTCGCGTCTGATCTCACTAGGCGCGTCTGATCTCAATGGGCGCGTCTCATTTCAATGGGCATCGTTGGGGAGAGTGCGGATGCCGTGCACCGCACCCGCCCTGGTAAATGAAAGTCTTAGGCCGTCGCGGCTCCACGGAATGCAAGAGTATGTCCTGCGTTGCGCAGAATGCGCTCCTGGCGAGCCAGAGCCAAATCATGATCGACCATCATGGCAACCAGTTCCCCAAAACCGACGCGTGGTTGCCAGCCGAGCGCTTCGTGCGCGCGTGTTGGGTCACCTTCCAGGTGGTCGACCTCCGCAGGCCGGTAGTAGCGCGGATCCACAACAACGTGATCCTGGTAGTTCAGGTTCACGCGCCCAAATGCCTCCTGCAGGAAATCCCGTACAGAGTGACTTTCCCCCGTAGCCACCACATAATCGCCAGGCTGGTCCTGCTGCAGCATCAACCACATGGCTTCCACGTAGTCACCAGCGAAACCCCAGTCTCTGCGGGAATCCAAATTGCCTAGATAGAGCTTGTCCTGCAAGCCTTCCGCAATCCGAGCCACTGCGCGCGTGATCTTGCGCGTGACAAAGGTCTCGCCACGCCGCGGGGATTCATGATTGAACAGAATTCCGTTGCTGATGTGCAGATCGTAGGACTCACGATAGTTCACGCAATACCAGTAGGAGGCAACCTTCGCCACGGCATAGGGGCTACGCGGGTGGAAAGGCGTATCTTCCCGTTGTGGTGGCAACGCGGCCCCGAACATCTCTGACGAACAGGCCTGATAAAAACGCGGCCTGGTTCCCGACGATTTGGCGTAGTCATGGAAAGCATCGACGATACGCAACGTGCCCGTCGCCACGATATCGGCCGTATACTCCGGCTGTCCAAACGACACCTTCACATGGGATTGAGCCGCAAGATTATAGACCTCATCGGGGCGAACTTCTTCCAGAATGTGACGAATGCCCGAGGTATCGGACATATCGCCATAGTGCAGGAAGAGCCGGGTATCCCGATTGTGAGGATCCTCATACAGGTGATCAATACGGTCTGTACTGAAGGTTGACGAACGACGGACGACACCGTGGATTTCGTAACCTTTCGCCAGGAGCAATTCCGTAAGGTAGGACCCGTCCTGACCAGTAATGCCCGTAACCAGGGCTCTGCGACGCGTTTGGATTCGATCGGCTTGCTTCATCAATAATTCCTGACTTCCTGTTTGATTTCGGCAAAGCGGGGAGAGCCCCGCGAAGTATGTTCTTACGAATGGCGGGAACCCAGAGCGGGCTGAACGCCTGCACCCGCAGGTCGGCCACGCTCCGGATTACGGTCATTGAGTTCGTGGAGCTTCGCTCGCACGTCGGCAATGTAGTTGCTGCGCAGACGCGCTGCCAGCAAACCCGCCCCAGCCTCAAGAAAACCTAGTTTCCACACATAGTGGTAGACGAACCACACCAGTGGTTCCAATGGAAAACGTAATATCCACTGCTTCAACCATCGGCGCTGTTCCTGCGGATTCCCGAAGAGTTTTGCCTCTACGGTGTCCTTGCCCCAACGGCCCGTTTGCAGGTACTGATAGCGAAGTCTGGCTTCCCAGGATGAGTAGTGGTTGTGCTTCCCGATATACGATTCGAGATCCTTGAAATCTTCATGAATCAGAAGGCCCTTGAGCCGCCCGACTTCACCATCAACGATCAAACGTTCATGGACTTCCATATCCTGCTCAACCGGCGGGTTCTGCAGAGACTCTTCATAACGAGCCATTCCCTTCCGGAAAAGCAGGACCGCCTCATGCGAGAAGCCGCCAAAGCGAAAACGGCGGCCGCGGAAGTGAAAGGTCTTCTTTCCCATGTAGGCGCAGCTTCCACCAACGGCTTGCGTGCGCTGGACAATCTCGGCGGCGAGTTCCGGAGTGACGACCTCATCCGCGTCGATAACTAGCACCCAGTCTCCGATCAGGTCCCCGTGGTCCAGAGCCCACTGACGTTTCTTCGGGTAGCCACCGACATATTCAAACTGCAAGACGCGGGCGCCCAAACGCTCTGCGATAGCCTGCGTTCCGTCCACACTGCCAGAATCGACCACCACCACTTCCTTACAGAAATGCAGAGCACGGACGCAGCGCTCAATATTGCGCGCTTCGTTGCGCACGGCCACCACCGCGCTAATGGACGCTCTGTTCGAACTCAGATTGCGGTTTGTGGAATGATCCATATCTCTCACCTGATTCGACAAACGCCGGATCTAGTCCAGAAGGTCCTTGCGGACGCAGATGATGTCGCCCTGAGCCTTCCCAAAAGACTCCTCGATGATGGAGAACCCAATGGATTCCAGAAGTGTCCGAAACTCCGGATATAAGATCGCGCCCTCGTAGACCTCCACAAGATTCACTTCGGTCTTAAGGACACGGACAGACTTGAACAACTCGGGGCAAGCAGCGACGACCAGAGGCTCATACCCCTGCATGTCAAACCACACCAGATCCACCTGGGATACGCCCCGTTCGGAAAGCCATTGCTGCGGGTTCACCACCGGCACTTCCACTTCGCCCACAAAGTCAACCGAATGATGAAATTCCGTCACCCTCGCCGGGCGGAGCAGCGAACTCGATAGCGACGCATTCGAACTCACAGACATCTTCAAGTACTCTTGCCGGGCTCCAAGGGCGACATTGGCACAATGGACATTCGGAAGACCATCCACCGCCATAGCCAACTTTTCGTATGCGTCTGGCGTAGGCTCAAATGCATGGATTTGCGCCTTCGGCCATTGTTTCCACAACGACACTGTTGAGCTACCATCATTTGCGCCCGCTTCCAGAATTACGGGTGCTTCCGGCAGATACCGGCCAATCTGATCGACCAATAGAGGGGAAGTATCTCCGGCCTGCTTGCGCAAGTAACGCCACGCCCAAATGGGAAGACGTCGCTTGATGAGAGTTCTGCTGTGCGCTGGAATCAAAGACTGCATGATTATCCGTTTTCGAAACACTTGAAAGCCGTGGAACCTGGTGGGCGCTGGACAAAATCAAACGTTGCTAGGCGCCCGACAGTCGCTCCCGCAGACGTGGCACTAGACAGCCCTCAAGAGCCATGCGCAACAACACCCGCGTCCGATAACATGCGCTCACCACAGGGCGCATGAAGCTGCCGACCGCGCCATAGCGAGTGCGCAATTGCTCGATCTCTTTTCGATAGACTTCCTGCATGGTGGTCGTCTTGGCATCATCGTGACGCCGGAACGACGACAGACAACTGCTCACCAAATGGACTTTGCCTTCCTTGCCCATCCGCAACACCAGGTCGTAGTCCATGGCGAACTGCAAATTTGCGTCGAATCCACCAACTCGCCTAGCCGTCGCTGTATTGAAGAGCGCCGAACTATTCATCACCGTCAGATAGGCATAAAGACAGTCTGCGTAACGGTAGCTGGGCTGCTTGCGATATCCCGTCTCACGTCCGGCTGCGTCGATCAAACGATAGTCTCCGTAGACCATCGACACATCTTCCGAATCCGGCATCTGTCTCAACTCTTCGAACGCGCGGTCCATAGCGGACGACTGATAGACATCATCAGCATTCAGCCATCCGAAGAACGGGGACTCTACGAGTGCCAAGGCCTTGTTCAGAGCGTCCGCTTGTCCTTTATCTTTCTGAGACACCCACAGCAGTCTGGGGTCCCGCTGCTGATGCGCTTTCAACAGATCAACCGTCCCATCCTTACTTCCACCGTCCATGACAATATGGCGGTGAACGTGCTGACAGGCCGATACGCTATCGAGACATGCCTGCAAATATCTCTCCCCGTTAAAGCTGGGAGTGATGACGCAGAATCTTTCAAGTGACTGTTTCATGACTGCTATTTCGTCCGATGGAAGGTTCTTTGTTTCACTTGCCTGGCAGGCGACCCTGCCACTACAGCGCCGACCGGCACATCCTTTGTGATTACGGAACGCGCACCCACAACGGCATGATCACCGATGTGCACGCTGGGCCCAACAAAGCACTCGGCACAGAGCCATACGCCCTTACCGACCGAGATTGGGGTACGCAACAACGGCATACGGACGTCCTCGTAGTCGTGAGTGCCAGCACACAGATGGGCTCCTTGCGAGATGACGGTGTGCTTGCCAATGGAAATGGAACCCAGATTGTAAAGACGGACTCGCGGGCCAACAACGCACAGTTCGTCGATCTCCAGGAGCCACGGAAACTCGACGCTGACTGTCCGGCTCAGTACGGTGCCGTTTCCGATGCGGGCTCCAAAGACGCGAAGGAGCATACGGTGCACGGCGCTCGAGGGATAAGGGGCGCAACGAACAAACACGGTCTGCGATGCCTTCCATAGCAGGCGCAGCAGGCGTTCTTGACGGCTGAAAGGGTGTGGCGCCTCCCTCCCATCCTGAATACTCTCCATCGTGGACGCCGCATTTACGACGGGTTGCACCATGATGTCGTCGATGGTCTTCATGCCGGAATCCGATCCCGCTGGAGACGAGCGTTCGACGATGCCAAACGTATGCAGGATGGCATGGGCTGCTCGCCCAGGATCCAGCGGTATGACGCCTGAATCTGTGCGGCCGCCGTTGACCAGGAATAGTCACGCTCCATCCAGCGCCGACCACTTTGCCCCATAGCCATAAGTTCCGGTTCATCCAGGCCACATATCGTATCCATCGCCTGGAAAAGCGCTGCGGCATTCATCGGGATACAAGCACCAGCGTTCTGAAGATTGATGCCTTGCCACGGCGTGTTGTCCGTGGTGATTACCGGCACTCCGTGGGCAAAGGCTTCGGCAACCACATTGCCGAAATTTTCGCTGTAGGAAGGAAGCACCATCAGCGATGCCGCGCCGAGAAGCTGATGTCCGATCGACCGTTCAAGATGACCCAGATAGACCAAGCGCCGATGGTCCAGTGATGCACTCAGCCTATGTCGCTTTACATAGGCCTCTTCATCATGGCCACTCAACACCAGAACCCAATCAGGATGTCGCTCAGCGATGCTTGACCACACCTCTAGTAGTTCATCTACGCCCTTCTTGCGGTGCAACCGGGAATGAAACAGAACAATCCGTTTTCCGGTCAATTGCGGCCAGCGCTCCTGCAAAGCGGCTTTACAACTCCATCGACTCTCCACCTGCAGATCCACTCCGTTCGGTACCATCGCGATGGGGTTGGTCAGCCCGAGGCTACGAATTGAGGTGACCTCTGCCTCCGAGGTCGCGTGAATCAGGGCAGCCTGAGAGAGCACTTTCCGTTGATAGGCGAATAGGGCGATGCGTTTCTTCAAACGTCGAAACTGCATAGCCCACGGTTCCAACATTCCACGGCAGCTGACGACATGTGGTCTTGCCGTAGTCGCTGCCACATTCGCTGAGAAATAGCTCTCTGCAGTCCAGATACCGTGCGAGTGCACAATCATGCTGGAACAGGCGATGCGAGTGAGTACACTGCGAAGTTGCCCACGATAGATGTGGTGCGCCGCCCAATTGCTGCCCAAGCTGTAACGTGCGACAGGCACGGATGCAGGAGGATCTACCGACCTGCCCGCGATCCACTCATCGTCCGCCGTGCACAGGCGGACATCGGTTCCAACCTCCGCCAGAGCCTGACATAGCGCGGGCACAGATACTGCCGTGCCCCCGGTAATGCATGCCAGGGATGGCACTACGTGAACACAAGATATGCTCGACTTCGGCATACTCAACTCGACCAACGTGGAAGACATCTATCTACGGAACCCCGGCATTCCGAGTGCAGGATCGTTAACCGGCACTCGCGATGGAGCCCAACCTGTCCGGGCAAATGCGGCGGTCTCCTGCACACCTAGCATTCGTAATTGCGCGGCCAACACACCACAGGTCGCGCAGACTAAACCAGCAGCCATGAAAAAATGTGCCCCGGTGTAGACACGAGCAAGAAACGCGATGGCGAGATACAGAAAGCAAAGCTTCAGTTGAGGCACCCAGGACTCTACACGAATGAACGGTCGGGCACGCTTTGCCCAGTAATTCAAACGCATATAGAGCGAACCACACGCCAACAGGAAGAGAGACAGGCCGATGATTCCGGATTCGGAGAGATACTTCAGATACCCCGACTTCGCGAAAAATACCGCGCCGCCAGCATAATGTCGTGTCACCGACGGCAAGTACGCGTCAGCATAAAGGTGTATATTTCCCAATCCCACACCCAACAGCATGTCCAAGGGGTGGTCCTTCAGGAATCCGACAATGGCCTGATCAAAATCTTCCAGGATTGAACCTCTACCAACCGTCCGTTCAGAAAGCAGGTTGGTCGTCCATGTGGACACTCGCTCAATCTGTTGTTCTCCGAAAACCATTCCGCTAAGAATCAGGCATCCGGCGAGACTGGCAACTAGAGCCACGGTGGAGAGGGATGCCGCGGAGGATTTCTTGCCGCTTGCCATGAAGTAGGCCACCGCTGCTATTAACAACGAGAGAGCGAGCAGACCGAACGCTGACGTGGACTGTGTCGCGAAAACGGCAAGAATCAGAAAGCACCAAGCAGCAAGTTTGCGTGAGGTCAGCGCACGTCGCGCGAAAACATATTGCGCCTGCAGCATGAAGGCCGCTACCACCAAGCTCTGTCCAAGCCCCTTGGGCTCGCCACCCAAAGAACTCATGCGATAGAGATCGTTGCCCTCGAAGACGAAGATGCCGCTCCGCGTACGGTCGGCGTTCACACCACCCACCAATTGGTTCAGGATGCCAATGGGAAGCGGATCATTCCCCGTGGCATACCACACCCCAATCTGAACAAAACCTAAGGCAGCCAGCGCATAGCAACTCACCACATAAACTCTTGCCGCAGCCATCAGGTCGTCGCCATTGCGAAAGATCAGCGGAGCCAACCACAGAGGGCTAATGGATAGCAGAAATACCAGGATTTGCAGAGCGGCGCGAATGGTGGGCGAGCGGAGAAAACCGCCTGCGACCTGCGCCTCCGGCACCACAAAGATTTGCAGCAGAGACCAAGTGACAACGAAAGACGTGAAGAGAAAGAATGCCTGAAAGGCCTTCTCGTCCGTCAGTGCCCCAATCCGTTGGCGCGTTTTCAAAAACAGTGGAGGAATCAACGCGAGCAGAATCATGGTGTAGACATTCACCCTGATTCCTAAATCGAACTCCAGACCATTCCACGGCAACATCGCGATGCACAACAGCATCCCGCGACGCGGGTTCTTCCACGACACGATAAGCGCCGCTAGGAAGATGGCAATGGCTATAGCAATTCCGAGCATACTGTTCTAGGTCCGTGGATCGGATGGGACCGGAGCTTCACTCACTAAGCGACCTGATCTCTCCATCGGCGTATCTCTTCCGCCTTTGGGGCAGAAGGAAGTTCACCGGCGCGTGCGCGGCGAACAGTGTCAACAAGGAACTGTGCCGCTTCACGCGGATCAATCTGTTGCTGCGCGGCCGGAACGTGTCCGGTCCAGCGTTGCAATACTCCTCGTTGCGCCAGAACCAGCCGAAGCTGTCGGGCAAGAGACATGACGTTGCCTGAACGAAAGACACCGCCGGCGCCCGAACGTTCGATGACCTCCGATGCCCCAAGACCATTGCTGACGATGACCGGGAGCCCCGCAATCAGAGCTTCATTGACACGCATGCCCCAGGGCTCTTGAAATCCGGGAGCCACAACGACGTCTGAATTAACCAACAGCTGTTTGTACTGGGGCTGTGGCAACACTCCGACGAAATCAACATGCGCCTGCATTCCATAGTGAGAAACACGGCGTTCCAGTGATTTCCTCTCTTTTCCATAACCGGTAATGTGCAGCCGCCAGTTGCGATACCCCTCTTGGTGCACTGCCTTCAACGCGTTAATCAGAACACCGTGTCCCTTGAAGCGTTCAATCAGCCCGGAACAGAAAAGCCACACATCACCCTGATTGTTTCTGGTGCGTTCAAAGCCACTCAAATCGGTTTGCGGGAAATAGCCGAACGAAACGATGCTCTCACTTCGCCAACCAGCAGCCATCAAGCTCTCTTTGGACTTCACTGATGAACCGGAAAGACACAGTGTTACTCGGGCATTTTCACGAGCTTGCACGCGTCGAAACCGAAGACCCGCTTTCAGATAGGCCGCCTTCGCCAGCCACCGCCAGCCGCTTGCCATGTTGATGGGCGCTTCTGTCATCAAGCCATAGGGTGTCTTCTGTGCGATTGCCAGATCGATTGCCTCATTCAACTTGGGAAAGTTGTAGTGGCTATTGAAGAGGTGAAAGGAGTTCTTTTCCTCATCCATGATTCGTGCAACGTCTTGCCGCCAAGTGGAATCGGAAAGCACCTCATAGCGTATGTGCCCCACTTCATCCTTGGACCAACCCAAATTCTTCCGGCTTTCGCTGAGATCGTTGGCGCAGATAACACGGCACTCCACGCCATTCAGGTGTAATGCGGCATCCAGAACCGGAAGCATTGCTTTGCAGGGAATGCTCCACCAGACGCACAGACGCAGAGGTTGATCGGGAGAGTTCAGCACGACGGGACCTCCTTCATGCGGCGGGACGTGAACATCCCAAACCGCAAGCCTGCAATGGCGATCCAAAGCGCAGACGCAACAAATGCCACCGATGCAGCGGCCACCGCAGGGTTAATGCGGTCGAAGCCGCTCCCTAACATGGCAAAGAAGACAGCGACATTCACGACGGATTGAACAACCGTGGTTTCGATCATCAGGCGAAAATGCCCGAAGCCCAATAGGGCAAAGAAGGTTGGAATCGCGCACGCATTCAGCAGGGCGCCAACGCTCAGCACGAGGAATGCGGTGTAGGCCGGGATCCCCACTTCATCGCCCAACCACAGCCGCAGTGCCCATTCGCCAACAATGTAGGTTGCCAACCAGATGGCGAGTCCAAATACCGCAACTCGCCCTGTTAGGGACTTCACAATGGCCGTGACCTTTTCGCTTTGACTGGATGCACTCAGCTTCGCTGCTTCCGGCAACAAGCTCTTGAACCCTGATGCCAGCACGCCACGTAGCCTGACACTAGAATTGAAGGCGATTTCATACACAGGCACCTGCACCAGACCGATGTACTTGGCTACCAACAACCGGTTCAGCATATGGAAGCACATCTCAGCCACGGCTCCACCTGCAGCCTGACCACCCAGCCCCAACAACGAACGATGCAAAGACCAATCTGTTGGCGAAACCCAGCGGGGAAAGATGGGCAAGATGCTTCTGGCGATGCGAACAAGCAAGATGGACTGAATGATGAACGACAAGCCCATCGCAATGGGCATCGCATAGTAGGGCTCCCCTAGCACGAAGCCCAATGCGGCAACAACGATCACGATGGACTGTTGCCCGGCCTGCGACGCGTTTGCCAAGTCATAGCGACCGAGCCCGGCAACTAAGCTCTGCACCTGATCGGTGAGAAACGAGATGGGAATCAATATGCAAATCCACACCAGCCACCAAGTCGCCAATTGCGTTTGCGCTTCCGTGATGCCGAGGAACCCAAGAATCGGCTGGGATGCCGCATACACCGCGATCATGAAGAGCAGCGCTAGCAGTAGTGTCATCGCAGTGGTGTGAGAAAAGACCTTCAGAATCTCGTCAGCATCGGTCTGCGGCGACAGATCAGCAGTGCGCTTCAAAAGCGCCGTCGATAGACCGCAGGTGCCGATGTTATTCATGTTGATTACCGACGACACGATGATCCAAATACTGAAGGCTTCTGTCCCAAGCGCACTTAGGTAGAGCGGATAGGAAACCAGGGTAAGAACGATGGAAAGCGCTGTCTGCGCATACCCGCTGAGGATATTCCGCTGAAGCCCCTTCGCTACGCTCTCTCCCAAAAGAAGATTGCCGAGCCTCGAAAGGTAACCGGTTATTGCGGTGGTAGCCAAGTGAAACGGCGCCTAGGTATCCACAACTTGATTGGTCAGAAGCCGTCTTAGCCAACGGGTGCAAGAACCTGGCGACGCAGAAACTTGCGCACAGATAGAGGTAGCACCATCTTCAGCACGTTCTTCGTCGATCGCTTCGCATCGGTCAGCGAGGTACGGAAGCGAGCTGAAGCGGAAGCAAGTTTGTGGTCGTCTTTGCGCGCATACCAGTCATTGCATCCACTGCGGTGGAAGCGCACATAACCGTGACGCCCCAGCAACTGCGTGATCTGGCGAGTTTCCGACGTGGTGTTTCCCTCCACGATGAAGACTCGAGGCTTCCAGCGAGAAACCGTGAACCCGGAGAAGACGGCAGGCTCATGGCCTTCGACATCAATGGACACGACGTCCACCTTAGATATGCCGCTCTCTTCCAGAATGGAATCCAGGCGGCGGCCGCGAACAACGGTCTCTTCCACGTGGGCGTTCATACCTTCAAACTTGCGGGAGTTTTCTTCCGTCAACTCAATCGTTGAAAACGCGTCAGCATCCGGGGATAGGTGGAATACCACTTCGCCGTCCTTGGATGTTGCCGCGCAGCAGTACGCCTTGGCTTTGCGGTTCTCCAATACGCGTTGAAACAGCTGGGGATTCGGCTCAACGAGAACACAGTCCCATCCGCGGGTCTCCAGCAAATAGGAGTTGCTCAAATGCACTCCGTCATGCGCGCCGACATCGACGATCACGCCTTTGGCATCGCCGAAGATCTGTGCAAGCAGCAGGTCTTCGCCACTTTGACTGTAGGAACGTAAAGTCTCCATGCAGTAGGTGCTCCTTAACTTGATACGTGTGCGCCGTTCGCGAATTCGGCTGAGTCTGCGAATGCGACAACAGGGTCGCTCGAGGAAACGTGGGGGTAGAACTAGATCTTTGGACTGGAGATAGAACGAGGAGCCAATGCTCTTGCCAGTGATTGCAGACTGGCTGGAAGACTGGAGTGTACGGGACGTAACCAAGCCTCTTCCACAGGAACGCTAAGGCCGCGCTTCAGCAACTCAACCCGTATGAAAATTCGTCCCTGGCCGCCTCGTCGTAAATAGGCGCCGCGTATCCCAGCCAAGGGACCTTCTTCAACCACGACCTCTTCGCCAGGAATAAACTCGGACACCGGCTCAACGGCCATGTCGGTTTCCAGAACCCGTCGGATGGAACATAGTTCCTGATCTTTCACCAGATCGTCCTTGCCGCCCGTGGTGACAATCCCGACGACTCCCAACGTCTTCATCACGGCGGATCGATTGTTGGAATTAAGTCTGGCAAAGACATAGTTCGGAAATAAAACGGAGGATATTACCTTGGTTCGGTCAGACCACTGTCTGGTATCCCGATAAAGCGCAAGATAGGAATCCACATGTTTCTCATGGAACGCCCTTGCCACTGTTTTTTCATGATTGGGACGCGTATAAACCACGGCCCATCCTGTTGCATGCGGTTCTGCAATCTTCTGTTCAACTTCTTCGATACTCTTGGGTATCATTGCCAACTTCCTCACAGCTTCTGGACCGGATTGGCCCCGAGCTATGTTTCCACTGTAGAGCCTCAGTAGCGTGCCCTCAAGGTTGTGAAGCTGGCTGATTTCGCCCGTTTACGGGGCAATGGAGCATTTTTTACTGCATCGAGTACAAATGCCGTGGATACAACGAGTAATTAATCCGCTGATGTATCACGGCGTAGATCAAAAGATCAAAGAAGCCATTCGTAAGTAACAAATGGAACGATTTGATAACAAATGCAACTTTGTTATCTTGTGCCGCAAATATGTTTCAGCTCGCGTTCTCGGTGCGGGGTTTCTCGCTTTGCCGGTAATAGCTGCTGTATTTGTTGTAGTAATTTTGGTGCGTGTAGGACGATGTTCTGCTGTTGCGCGGATTCCAGTCATTTAGAATCGTTCCCAACACCTGAATGCCATCGCGGCGAAGGCGTTCAATTGCCACGGTGGCCTCTTCGCGCGTTGTCTTTCCCGCTCGAAGCACCACGATGACGCCCTCCGCGACCAAGCCAAGAATGCGTGCGTCGGCCAGGTGAAGCATGGGAGGGCAATCAATCATTACCATGTCGTAGGAACTACGTAGAACGGCAAACAGTTCCGAGCAACGAGAACTGAACAGCAGTGTGGTGATGTCCCCGCGCAGTGCGCCTGCGGGCATCACGTGCAGCCCTGGCACCTCCGTTTGGAAGATGCACTCCATCTTGTCGATGGTCTCCCAATTGGGGGCTCGAGAACCAAGCAGCGTTCCCAGCCCAACGACATTCGGAATACGGAAGACATCGTGAACGCGGGGACGCCGCAAATCGCCGTCCACCAAAAGAACACGTTTGCCTGCAATGGCAAACGATGTAGCCAAATTACAGGAGACCGTTGTCTTGCCATCACCGGGATCAGGGGACGTAAGCGCGATCACGCGAGGCAACTCGCCCAGCGATTCCCAAACCAACAACGATGTCGCGGTCGAACGAAATGACTCCGACAGAATGGACTGCGGACGTCGATGTGTGATCAGTTCCAGCTTCTCTTTAGCATCGCCCGCAGATGCCGGCGGCAGGATAGCAGGCAATGATCCCTTCTTCAGAAGCTTCGGAGCCAATGGTTTTCCATCTAGAGACTTATGGACGCTGGCCGCAATTCCGTTGGAGACCTGCGAACTCGGAATGGTTCCCAATTCCTGCACGCCTAACACCGCCGGGGCTTCGCCAGGTTGACGGAATGTGCGGTCAGACCGTTCCCGCATGAAGATAAAGGCCACGCCCAGAAAGAGAGCACCCGCCATTCCGATGCCAGCATTCATGACTTTGCTGGGACGGAATGGTGCTGATGGAGGATAAGCTACGTCGACTACGCGGATGTTGGATGCGCGCAAAGCAGCCGCAATACCAGACTCCTTCACCCGCTGGAGCATGGAATCATAAACCTGACGGTTGGTCTCGACTTCGCGCTTCAGAATGCTGTAGCGGATCGATTTCTCGGAAAGGTCAGAGACATGAGTGGACTGGCGGTTGTAATCGCCGCGAAGTAGCTCTTCACGTCTCTTCGAGGCTTCAAAGTCGTTGCGCACGCGTTGCAAGATATTCTTGCGCAGGCGCTCCGCAGTCTCTTCCACTTCTGTAATTTGCGCCTCAGTTAACCGCACCTTGTGATGCTTGTCTGTAAAGAGGGTACGGTATTCCGCCAACTGACGGCGAAGATCGGCAAGCTTGTTCTGATAGCCACGCAGACCGCTATCGTCTAGTGAGTCGCCCAAACTCTCGGGAGGCGAAGACTGTGCCAGTTCATAGCGGGACTGCAACTTCACGCGCTCTGCCGTCGCCTGCAACAATTCGTCCTGCATCCCGCGCAGCTTGCTCTCATCCACGGAACCTTCGTCCCGCATGAACATCAGGCCTGCGGAACGCGCGTATTGCTGCAACTCGTCTTCTGACTTTTCCAGTTTGATCTTTACCTGCTCCATCTGACGGCTGAGCCAGTCGCCCGTACGCTGCGATTGCTCCCAGCGGGATTCGATGGATTGTTCGATAAACTCGTCCGCCATCTTGTTGACGAAGTTCGCGGCGAACATCGGATCCGCGGAGTCAAAAGAGACCTCCACGATCTGTGTACCCTGCTTTGTTTTGACGCGCAATGAATTCAGTGCTGCCGATGCCAGTTGATTTTGGTCGGGGGTCGTTTCTTCTGCCCCCGTCACGGTGCGCCGCAACCCATCCACCCAGCTCTCGTGCACCAATGCTCCTGAGTTTGTCGTCAGTTCCAGTTTGTCAATGACGCGCGTGACCAGACCGCGAGAGCCTAACAGAGCCGCCTGCGTTTCCAGAAAGGTGTCCGAACTGTAGGTGGACTGCATCGGATCCATCTGCCGTTGGTTCATGAAGTCCTGGTTCGGCGGCTGAATTTCGATATTGGTGGAAGCCCGATACATCGGGGTCTGGGGCAGCGTAGCTAGCAATCCGACAACGGCCCCAATGCCAGCCGCCAGCAGCAGAATCGCTCGATTGCGAACCAACAGGCGCCAGTAGGTGACGAGATCAGAAGACTCCTCTGGCTCGAACATCTGCGCGGATGGGTAATAGGGCGCCGGGCCGACATCCGGAGCAACCGGACGGCTGACACGCACGCCTCCAGTGGAAGCGGGGTAGTTGCCCAGCGGCATTCTTGGATCTGGAAGTTCGTACATAGGTTTTATATCGCTTTCTTCCTGGCTAGCCTGCTCACTACGGACGGCCAACCCTCCAAATGGCGACACCGGAACCCACCCCGATCGTCGCTTCTACTGCCCGCGAAAGGGCACGCTTTTTTGCGCTGTCCGGGATGTACAAGATGTCATCCTGACGCAGAGCTTGGTCTTCCGCTTTCCCCTCCAAAATTGCCTTTACGTTCACTGCAATTTCTGTGCGCTCACTGGAGCCAGCCTGCTTACGCAAAATTACCGATTTATCCGGTTTGGCAAACCGATCAAATCCTTGCGCCAGCGCCACAGCCTGCAACACCGTGACAGACTCTTCTTCGTTGAGCGCGAATCCCCCGGTCCGTTGGACGGTGCCCAACACGTAGACCATCTTCGCGGTCGGCACCGTTACAACATCTTCCGGATAGATGGCGATATTCGACGCGGGGTCGGTCGCGTCAAGAATGGCGCGTACATTCACCTGGGCCACCGAATAATTCCCCGTGGCATCTGTAGTTGCGCTGGACAGCGGAAGATCTCCATAACGATCTCGCCGCCGCGTGATGGTGACACTGAAACCCGCGTCATCCGCCAGACCACCAGCCATGGAGATCACCTCGAACAACGACCGTTTTCCCTGCACCTGCAGCACGCCCGGTGTGCGCACTGCGCCAAGAACGGAAATCGGTTGAGAACGGTACTCCTTCACCGTCACAGTCAGTTCCGGGTCTTTGATGTATTCGTGGTAGCGCTCTGTCAGTTCTCGTTCCAGTTCCGAAGGAGTCAAACCTGCGACCGCTACACGCCCGATCATCGGAAGCCGCACCGCGCCGTTCAGATCAATAGGAACCACGCGATCTTGCAGCTCTTCCATGTGCATGGATTGAACGGAAATAACATCTTGTGGGCCGAGCACGTATTCCGAAGTGGCCTTTGCCTCACTAGCCTTGCCATCCGCAGGGATAACGATCTTCTGCGTGGGAAGTGGCTCACGCGAAGTCGGCGATGCCGGCGGTAGGGGACGCGTCTTCAGTTCGGGCGCTTCGCCTTTGGATGTTGGTACGGGGTCCTTTGGCGGCGCTGCGGCGAATAGGGTAGGCGCCAACGTCGTTGAAGTGCAAAGAACGCCCGTGATGGCCCAGGATCTGATCTGACAACAATACTTGAGAATCAATAGGTTACAGCGCATGGTTAGCATAGGGCTACTGCCTCTGTCTGGGTGGAAAGAACGTTGTAGGGGTGCTGGGAAAAACAGGAGAGAAGTGGGATTTTTCGGCGTGCGCGCAGAGCTCACGCACTGTCAGTCCCATGTCGGCTGCCACCGGAAAGATCGCAAGGCATCTTCCCGCATGTGGTCAGAGTACCCAATCAATCATCTGAATACAATTACATCAACGTTAATTTACATTCGCATCCTGCCATATAAGGCAAGATTTGCTCCACTCAATTCGAAAAATATGCTAAGTTCCGACTACATTCACCAGGTTAAGCAAATTTCTATTTTCTAGAGCGCCGACCGCCGTCGGTCCTGGCCTCTCGATCACAACTCCTGAACCATTTCAAGTCGAATGTGGCCTCGTGAGGGAAGACAACGCACTCATCCTAATGCGCTTCGAAAGCCGGCAAGTAACCAGCGACGAGCGCTGCGGGCCGAATTTCAGGGCCGCAACACCCACTGTGTGGTGGACGATTCCGACGGCTATATCCCCATACTAGTTAGATCTTTTTTTACATATATTTCTAAATTTGGAGCCATTCGAGACACCATATATACTTCTTTCGTGCGAGCTCTGTCATCTCTGTGGTTATTGATGGCCTTATTATTGGCGGCAATGACGGGAAGTCATTTGCTCTTTGAATATGGGGCAAAGAAGCCGACGTCGTTCTGGACCTGGTCAGCCGCCGGGGAAAAACAACGCATTGAGGCAATGCGTAACGGGGACCCACAGGTCAGGGCGTCCGAGCAGAGTCAGATCGATAGCGTGAAGTCGGCGTCGGAAGATCTGACAGCTCTACGTCCCTGGGCTCCGCTTCGCTGGTGTGATTTGGCGGAGCAACGTGAGGCCGCTGGCGATATGAACGCTGCGGCACGGCTATTTGAGCAGGCAACGACGCTCGCGGGCGACATGCCGTTGGCTTGGATGCGACGCGCTGGATTCCATTGGCGGCAGGGCGACACCGATGCCGCGTTGGATGCCTATCGCCACGCGCTCATCCTGCCCTCCAAATATCGCCCCTCCATTTACGTTGCCATAGATGGTTTACGGCAACCGGCGGAACAACTGTTTCAAGATGTGTTTCGTTTTGACGAGCAAGTAGCTGCGGGCTATCTTCGTCACAAGACCAGAAACGCAAATGCTGCGGAACTGGAATCACTTTGGGATCGCTATCGGAATCAATTTGGTCCTCAGGGTGATCTGGCGGCAGACATTTCTCGTGTCATGTGGAAGAACGGCTCGGGCGAGCATGCCTATCGAGTATGGGTAACCCACGCTTCCAAAGACCAAGCTGTAGACCAAGGCGCTGGCACAGACCTAGCCTCCAACCCACGCTTCTCCGACAAGTGGCTTCCAACGCCTTTTGCCTGGCAGTGCGACGGTTGCGGTGAAGCGCAGATCGACCAAAGTGAGATCAGCAAAGAAAACCTGGGGATTGTGTTCCCCCCTCAGATGAACCGTCGCTTCGACGGTCTTAAGCGCACCATGCTGCTCGCACCCGGAAGCTACACCCTGCAATACAAATGGAAGCATGCTGGCGATGACCGAATCCACGGGACACGGTTTATCGTCAGAAACTCGCAGAACCGTGTCCAAGTGCTCGCGCAATCGACCGATATGCTGGAAGCGAAGGATTGGCAAAACGAGACGTTGTCGTTTTCTCTTAGTCAGCCTATGTTCGTGGAACTGGCAGTGGCTCGCGATCCCTATAAACGGCTCCCGCTCAGCAAGAAATCAACGCTGTGGCTTTCTTCGCCGGTCATCAATGCAACAGCTAGAACAGCGCTTGCACGAAACATACGCTAACGAGAGCCAGGCTTGGCTCCGCAACACCTTCGACTCTGCTCTTCCCAATCGGACGCCACACGACTTGGTGCTCCTCCACGGATCCGGCGAACGGGCCTGCATGGCAGAGCAAGATGCCCCGTGCGATATATTCGAACAACGTGGTTCGTTGGCAACCCATAGCAGGCAAGACAATCTGCGGCATATGGGCAGGCGCGCCTCTTTCAAATCGTGCCGAACGAGTTACGCCCAGGAGAATAGAAGACAATGAAAAGCGAGTTTGCTGGCAAGAGTGCATTGATCACAGGAGCTTCCCGTGGGATTGGGGCGGCAACCGCCATTCGGTTGGCGGAGGCGGGCTTTTCTCAGTTCCTATTGCACTATGGAAGTAACCAGCAGGGTGCGGAGTCCGTTGCGGAGAAGGTCCGTGCACTTGGCGCAACCGTGGAGTTGGTACAAGCCGACCTCAGCGAAGATTCTGGAATCGAGAGCCTGACCGCTGCGGTGAGAGGCAGCGAGCAACGCTTTGACCTGCTGTTCAATAACGCCGGATCCCTGGTGCAACGGGCACGTTTGGCAGAGTATAGCGCCGCGCTGTATGACCGGGTAATGAACCTGAATGTAAAGAGCATCTATCTCCTTTCCCAATGTGTGGCTCCGGCCATGCTCGAAAAGGGCAACGGCTGCATCATCAACGTCAGCTCCATTGCAGCCAGAAACGGAGGAGGTCCGGGCGCCACCATCTATGCGGCGGCCAAGGCTGCGGTTTCGGCCATCACAAAAGGGCTGTCGAAGGAACTGGCGCCCCAGGGTATCCGCGTGAATGCAGTATCGCCAGGAACCGTGGACAACGACTTCCACGTGCGTTTCTCGAATGCTCAGATTCTTGAAGCTGCACGACAAACCATCCCTGCTGGCGTGTTGGGAACGAACGAGGAGGTCGCGGACCTAGTCTTGTTCCTGGTGAGCAATGCCGCGCGGTACATCCATGGGCAGACCATTGAGATTAACGGCGGGCAGTGGATGGCGTGATTGTCCGAATTATTCTGCGTGGCGTTGTTGCGTCGTGTATCAACCTCTACGCGGCAAGGAAGAGAGCATCTCGTTGAGCTTCAACACCGTGTTCCAGTTCCTGGCCGTCGAAGTGCAACCCAGCAGCTTTTCCACCTTTGTGATGTTGAGTTTCGAAGTCCCCATGCCCATCGGGAAATAGATGTAGAGCGCTGTCCCTCGCAACGCAAGCTCTTCTGCTCCGGGCGCAAGAGCCTGTAGATCCTGCTGGAAGGAGTCCATCTGCATCGGCGACACAGAGCCCGATAGAAAGCTGACAAGCATCTTGGAGGGAGCGGCCCGTGCGTGCTGCGCCATGGGGTTTTCTTCGATCACCTGCTTCCACTGCTCTGCCGTCCGCAGGATCGCGGTTGTCTTGATTTGCCAATTCTGCAACAGCCTGGGCTCCAACAAAGAACGCACTTCGTCAGCATCGGCCTGGGTGGACGAGAACACGATATTGCCGCTTTGAATGTAGGTCGATACATTTCGCCAGCCCAGTTCCTCGCATAGTTTGCGAAGTTCCAGCATGGCGATCTTTCCCTTGCCTCCCACGTTGATGCCTCGTAACAGGCAGACCCATTCCTGGCAGATGGGGTCTGGCACAGACAACGGTTTAGGAGACGGGGGCATCTGCCCATTCTCGCTTGCTTCGGCCTCCACGTCTGCAGCCCCGGTTGTATTTCCAATGTCGGCCACCCAAAATAAGAAATGTGACCACACGCAATCTTGTTCCCGTGGACGGCGGTTTAGCCTTGGTGCTGGATGCCGGGGTCTTGCAAATTCTGGATATCGACGAATCCACAACGGTGAAGCTTTCCACCGACGGCGATTGCCTGGTCATCACACCGATACGCGCGAAGGGCCGTAGACGTCGTTTTGAGCACGCTGTCGAGAACGCCGCCACCCAATACGATGACATGCTGAAGGACTTGGTGGATTAATCTCCCGATCATGCAAACGACCATGCGCACCAACTTGCATCGGCCAGTTTTCCTCACCTTGAAAGAGGTGATGGATATCCACGAAGCCATGATCCAGCGATACGGAAGCCAACGCGGTGTACGCGATTCCGCGTTGCTGGAATCGTCCATCACCATGCCTCGTTCCGGCATCGTGGGGCAATACCTGCATGACGGGCCCTTCGCCATGGCCGCCGCTTATCTGTTCCACTTCTGCCGCAACAGACCTTTCCTGGCTGGCAATGATCGTACCGCTGTCATAACAGCATTGGTTTTTCTACGCATCAACGGCTTCAGCATTCACGCGCAACCGCAGGAGTTTCGCGACTTGATTAACGCGGTCGTCCAACACAAGGCAGACAAACACATCGTGGCCTGGTTTTTTGAGAGCCACTCTAGGCCCAGCGATGAAGGTCCTTTAGTGCCTCCTTCATCACCCCTGCCTTCCAGCGCCCCACAACCGGATTCGCCCCGCTAATGCAACGCCCACGCTGCTCGACATTCCTGGTGGAGCCACACTAACCTGCCAGCCACGACACGACGGGTCCTTTTCAACGGACATGCGGCTTCGATACACTGCGTGTTCGGCAATTTGCTCAACACATTGGAATGGTTGTGTCTGTAAGATCCCCGGGAATCCGCATCGGGTTGTGGTTAACCTCCTTGACGCTGGTTGCGGTGCTCGCCGCTACGGGCGGTTATTTCTTCTGGGATTTCTATCGCGTCAAGCCAATCGAAGCACATATTCCCTGGCCGCTGCCGGTCTGGAGTGTACACGACGGCGCCCCACAAGTACGTCACCCGCAAGGCAAACTACTCTCTGAAATTGAGGTCTTTCATGACGAGATTCTGGCCTTTCTGACCTTCGACTATTTGCGAAGCAGGGCAGGCTTGGAAAATACACAGTTCCTGTTGACCTCGAAAGAGACTGGGCCACGCGTCACCTACCATCTGATGGTAGAGACCTCTGGCAACTGGCTGGATATCTATCAGCAGGAAGCGGAATTGCGGGAGCCCGGCTACATCCGCACATGGATGCCCTTTCTTGCCAGCGCTCCGGACTGGAAGCGCTATGAAGATCAATCGCGTGTATTTGTCGCCGCTTACAATGCGCCCGTACAACAACGTTTGGAATCACTCACACCATCACAATTGCAGAGCTTCACGCGCCGTTTCATGCTCTTCAAGAGTAAGGTAGACCCTCGTCTACGCAGGCGCATGAATCCGCCTCCCCCGCCAATCAGCCCTAACATGGCAGATCAACTCGCAGCCGACATCATCGCTGTCGCCGAGTTCTATGAACTTCCATTCGATATCTTTCTGGGTATTGGCGCGGTGGAGAACAACTACATGGATGTGCGCGGAGACCTGCAGCACGGTGTCTGGAAACGCAAGGCGGAACAGGGAGACATCGTGCTGCGTCGTCGTGGCAATCGCGTCTATGTGATGAACTTCGCTACTGGTGTGTGGCAGATCACGAGAGAGACGCTACGCTACGCGCACAACCTTTACCTCAAGGATCTGAAAAGCGGTAAGAGAGACTACAGCACCTTGCCCGAGCGCTTGATTCCCTCTGAAGCGCTTTACCTCGATGAGGTGAATAGCCATTGGCTCACGCTCTATGCAGGCGTGCTATTCCGGCATCTTATCGACCACTTCAATGGCGATATGGCCAAGGCGATTGGGGCTTACAACGGAGGGGTGGGCCGTCCGAATGCAAGATATGAAGAACACGTGCGAGCAGCTGCCCTACACGCGCGTCGCGTGTTGGAACAGGCCGCAGCTCTCAGCAACCAGAGCGTGAGGGAGACTGGCCTATTTTCCACTCGCTAGCAGGTGAATGCCTCTGTTAGGATCAACACACATCGTTGTTCGAAGAGTGGAATCAGGATTGATGCAACGCAGACAGTTTCTCTACCGGTCCGCCGCCGCACTCGCCGGCTCTGCCGTGGCTTACGCCGCACCCGCAAAACGCCCCGCGCGCCCCAACATCGTCTTTATGATGGCGGATGACATGGGCCCTTTTGATTTGGGCTGCTACGGCCAGAAGCTGATCAAGACTCCGAACATGGATCGCGTCGCGGCGGAGGGCATGCGCTTTACCGATTGTTATGCGGGTGCCTCGGTGTGCGCTCCATCGCGCAGCGTACTGATGACCGGGCAGCACACCGGACATACGCGGATTCGCGGCAATATGTCCGCACGCACGGGAGGCCGCGTTTCTTTCACCAAAGAAGAGCGCACCATCGCGTCTTTGTTGAAAGGTCCGGAATGGAAGGATGAGTTCAACGAAGACATGGCCTACAAAACGGCGCTCTTCGGAAAGTGGGGACTCGGCGAACCGGACAGTGATGGGCTTCCCAACGACCACGGCTTCGACGAATTTTTCGGATTCCTGAACCAGCAGCACGCACATCGGCACTATCCCCGCTACTTGTGGCGGAACAAGACAAGGGAGCCTTTGCACGGAAACGACGGAGACAAGCAACAGGAATATGCCTCCGATCTTTTTGTGCGGGAGGCCTTGCATTTCATCGACCGCAACCGCTATCAGCCTTTCTTCCTCTACTTCACGCCCACCGTACCGCATGCGGAATTCAAAGCCCCGGATGCAGGCCCCTATGCAAACCAGCCTTGGCCGGACAATGACAAGTATTACGCTGCGATGGTCACTCGCTTTGACGACTACGTCGGCAAGATCATGGCGAAGTTAAAGGAGACCGGCCTGGACGAGAATACCATCGTCTTCGTATGCAGTGATAACGGCGGAACCTCACTGTACAAGCCCTTCGCTTCACTCGGCCCCTTTCGCGAAAAGAAAGGTAGCCTGACCGAAGGAGGACTCCGCACGCCTATGCTGGTGCGTTGGCCTGGAAAGATCAAGGCAGGCGTGGTAAACGACACCCCTTGGGGTTTCCAGGACGTGTTGCCCACAGTGGGCGAGTTGGCGCAGGTACGCACCATTCCGCCAAACATTGATGGCGTTTCCGTCCTTCCCGCGTTGCTCGGCAAGACACAGGATAAGGAACGTCCGCTTTACTGGGAACAGGCTGGCGCGAAGTCGTTCACACAGGCTGTCCGCATGGGCAAGTGGAAGGCAATCCGAAAGGGATTGGACGCACCGCTGGAACTCTATGACCTAACGACGGACATCGGCGAAACCAAAAGCGTGGCCTCAAGCCATCCCGACGTCGTACGCAAGATGGAAAGCTTTCTGGCAGATTGTCGCACCGACTCGGCGGAGTACCCGGTCCCGAAGAAGAAAGCATGAACCCAGGGTTGTTTGCCCCGTTGCTGAAGCGCGCCATCTAGCTTTCCAGCTTCGGCTGATAACCCAATTCCGTAATGGTCTCCAGAATGTTGCTCAGCGACATCTTGTCCGTACGGAACAGGACAACGGCGGTTTTCTTCTCAACGTCAATCTTCACTTCGTCCGCGCCCTTCTTTTTCAGCGCGGATGTGATGGAGGCGGCACACCCTTCACATGTCATGCCATTCACGGTAATGGTCGCCTGCACCATGGCCGGGCCACCCGGCGTTTGCGCGGCGGTCACCACTTTCAATGCCGCTGGCGTTGGATGAGAAAGTCCCCACCATACCGAGGCCACGGTAAGCACGGCCACAGCAAGCACTACGCCCAACACGAGCGCTTTGCTCTGCGAACTACTTAATCGCTGTTCGTTTTCCATCGTGCGCATCCCCCACAGTTCCGAGGAGCCCAGTCCCCTCAATCTCACCATCCGCTAGGGCTGTGCGTCCCTTCACAGACCTTGCTCTCATTGTCGCACTGGCTGAAATCATAGTGTTTAAAATGATGCCGACGGAAACACAGCGTCGGTGCGCCGGAGGCTTTCCGAAACGAACCAGATACAGAGTCAATTGCGTCGTTCCAATAGTTCCTTGGCCACCGCCTTTTGCGTAGGGCTCATACGCTGGTGAACAGCCTCGGCAAGACGAGCGCCGTATACGCTTCCACGCCGCTCCGCAATCTTCGCCCATACATAGCTGCGCACCAGACTCGCTTGTGTAGAGACACCGTAGAGATACTGCCAGGAAAGTGACACCAACGCGATGGGGTCTCCGCTGACGGCGCGGCCTTGTAGCTCGCGAAATGAAGGCTCACTTAGCCGTGGCGGAGGTTCCTCCCAGAACTGCTCGGAAAGCTCACTCTGCGAATCGGCCGATTGCGAAGCCATCCCCGCAGTTTTAGAGGTGGGGGACGGAACGGGACCCACCATCGGCGGCGCGCTTGGTAGGGCAGACGGAACACCGCCCGAAATAACCGTCGCTGGCAATGGCGCTGGCACGGTCGCGGTAGTTTCCTCAGCTACGGGATTCGTCCCAAACGCAGTCTCTAGAACTTGGCGCGCCTTCGCATTTCCTCTCGAGGCAGCGAGGCCAAACCATCGTGCGGCTTCCGGATAATCCCGTGGGACACCCTGTCCATTGGCAGCCATCACGCCGAGCGCCACCTGCGCATCGGTTACCCCTTGCTCGGCCGCCTTTCGGTGCCAGAACTGGGCCAGAGACCAATCTTGACGCACGCCGTCACCGTGACTGTATAGCACGCCAAGGTTGTACTGGGCATCGCCCAAGCCTTGTAACGCCGCTGATTCGAAGTAATTCGCCGCCACCGTCGTGTTCTTTGCGACGCCCTTCCCTTCGTAGTAGAGCAGCGCCAGGCTGTGCTGCGCCGGAGCGATGCCTCGTTCCGCGGCCAGCCCCAGCCACTGCGCCGCCTCCTTCGGATCTGGCTTTACTCCTTCGCCGTTCAGATACATGAAGCCCAGGCTGAACATGGCCCTCGATTCCCCCGCTTCCGCAGCGGTTCGGAACTCCTGCAGCGCGTTCGCGTAGTTCCCTGATTTGTAGGCAGCCAAGCCCTGTTCCAGATGAGATTGGGCCGCAACCCATAGGCTACTGGCCGCAAGCAACACGCCGAGGCATCGCACATGACGGAAAGCCACTCTGCGCACCCCAGCCCGAGCCAACAAGCAAACCAGACGGAACATGTTTCCCAATTTTGGCAGGACCCACCACGGAGTTCAAACGTACGCGCATCGATGAGTCAACGACAGCCGATTCATCCGACACTTTGTGGACGCCATCTACGGAACCGATTGCCGGTCCTCTGCGGGGGACGTTGTCAAAATCTTGGAGTCTGTGCTGAACCGCTGATAGTCGCTGTAAAGAATTTCCGCCGCGCCCCGCATCTTGCGAATGAGGGCTAGCCGGGCATCAAATAACACATCAGTACGCCGTGGCACCCAGACTTCTCCGTTCACCAATTGCTGTTCGGTACGGATCGTCGTGCCTTTCGAGAGTCTGGCGAGGAATAGACCGAACGAGATGGTGTCGAGCGTCTCCACATCCACGCGTAGCCACGCCAGCGTCTGCTTGTCGATCCACAAATGACCATGGAGTTTCGTCATCAGACCGCTCTCCCGATTGAAGGGCCGAAAACCCGGGCGAGGCGTACCCTCCAACTTCCAGGCTTCCCTGCCCTCCACGTTCTCCATCCCAATGACACGAAACTGGAAGGCGTCGGGAATCGCTTTCATCAGACGATCGTGATCGTCCTTCTCTTCCTGCCGTTTGCGCAGCCGCTTCTCCCTCTGCCCGGCGGATTCGCTCTGCCGATCCGCAATTGCCTTTGCCAGCTTTTGCTGCTCTTTCTTCTCGTCGGAAGGGGTGAGCGGTTCGCCGTCTTCCAGCACCCAACGCTCATGCTCCTCTCCATCAATCAGCGTGACCTCATAGGTCTTGCTGGCTTGGTCCTTTACCGCGCCGTCTTTGTCGAGCTTGCGCAGAATACGGGTCTCCCGCCATGTGTAGTTTTCCGCCAGCTTTCGCTGTTGCTCTCCCACTTTCAGGGATTCCCGAAGCAGGGTTTCGACATCGGGCGCGCCTTTGGGAGGATTCGCCGCCGATGCAGTTGATGCCTTCGCCAATGCAGTCGAACCATGCGGGGCGGCATCACCAGCCAACGCGCCAGGAATAGGCCCGATCAAGACAAAGAGGAGCGTCGGCACCCAGCAAGAACGAAACTGCGTTGGTGACCAGCGTGTCATGGTAAGCGGAGCGCCTTTGCTATGGGTTGGGACACTTTTGCTGAGGGTTCGGACAACAGTGCTTTAGGTTCGAACAACATCGCGAAAGGTTGGAACAAGGGCCTAAAAACGTCAGTGTGCCACACTAAACTCGTAAACGAGACGGGCTCGGGCATCTTAGCGGTGGTTTCGAAAAGCAAAGTCAGATAAAAATCCTAAGCGTTCGGGACTGCCGGTTTCCACGCGTCAGCTACGCCTGATCGAAGCTGGTCTCTGTAAAGAACCGGCGCGAGAAAGACCGAGAATCATATGTGGATAGTTGTTACCGACCTGGACGGAACGTTATTGAATCACGATGATTATCGATGGCAGGCGGCGCGGCCTGCATTGGATGCTCTGACGCAACATGGCATCCCAGTGGTCTTCTGTACCAGCAAGACGCGCGCGGAAGTGGAACAGTTGCGCAGGGACACAAAGAACAGCAGTCCTTTCATCACCGAAAATGGCGGAGCTGTGTACCTGCCAGCCTTGGATTTTCCCCAATGTGGGGAATCGCTTCCCCGGGTGGACGGCTACCTGTGTATCCAGTTGGGCACGAGTTACCCTACGTTGGTGGGCAGCCTGCAAGAGACGGCAGAAGTGGCCCGCTGCCGAGTGCGTGGGTTTGCCGGAGCTTCCGACGAAGAGGTTGCCGCGTGGTGTGGGTTTTCCGTGGAAGAAGCGCGCGTCGCGAAGCAACGCGAGTTTGATGAGCCGTTTCTGCTGCTTGATGGCGATGGCAACGCACTGTCCCAGGCAATTCGAGATCGAGGTCTAAACACCACCCGTGGCGGGCGTCTCTGGCACATTCTGGGTGACAATGACAAGGGCCGCGCCGTTGCGAAGTTACGTGAGGCATATGCCGCCGAAAAAGGCATGGCTCCGCGCGTGGTGGCGCTAGGGGATAGCCCCAACGACATTCCCATGCTGCAACAGGCTGACATCGCGGTCTGTATTCCCAGCCCCAAGCTGGAGGAAATGATGCGAGTTTTACCTGGCGCCCTCGTTGCCACCAGTGACGGAGCTAGTGGCTGGAACGAGACCATACTGCAGTTGCTGGCGACGGACCTGCGAACCTAGCGCACACGTCTTGCCGCTGTAGGAGCCCTGCATACACATACGCCGTCAATCAGCAGTGCGGTTGTTGCCCGGCCCTTCCTGGGCAGCCTGCGCATCCACGGTCTTGGCCCACTGCCGGTAGGACTTGCTCATTGACGCAACAATTTCCGGATGCTGGTAGCTGAGATTGCGCCGTTCACCGGGATCTACACTAAGGTCATAGAGCTGCTCCGGAAGACCTGCGGGTTCCTGAATCCACTTCCATTTGCCTTGACGCACGGCAGCCTGCCTGCGGTTGGCGCGTTCAATCCTCCAATAGAGGGAGCGGCTCTGCTCGGGAGTTTCTCCCTTCAGAATCGGGAGTAGATTCACCCCGTCCAGGCTGCGCTCCCCCGTTGGCACCTGCGCATTCGCAGCATGCAGGAAGGTTGCCGTGAAATCCATGGTGATGGCGGCTTGGCTGGTGCGCGCGCCTGCAGGAAGCTGTTTCGGCCAACGCGCGATGGCTGGCACCCGGATTCCCCCTTCATAGAGAGTTCCCTTGCTGTGGAACAAAGGGCCACTATCTGAGAGGCGTTCCCCGCCATTGTCATTCGTGAACACGGCCAACGTATCTTCTTCCACCCCCTTGCGACGCAGCGCATCCAAGACGGCTCCCACGGCTTTATCCATGCTCTCGGTCATGCGCCGATAGACGCCACGGTCGCCATCGGTCCAGGTCTTGGCGTCGCGCTGCTGATCTGGCCTCCCTGGTTCCTGGAAGGGCCAGTGCACGGCGTTAAAGGGCAGATAGAGAAAGAAGGGCTTGTCGCTATTCTTTTCGATGAAAGATACGGCCCGCTCGGCCAGCAGTTCCGTCAGGTAGCCTTCCTTTTGAGTGAGCTGATCGTTAAGGAAGAGCTCGTTGGCGCCGGTGCGGAACTGGTGGCTATACATATCCGCGTTGCCATGAAAGATGCCGAACGATTCGTCAAAACCGTGCTGCATGGGGCGGCAGGCCGGCATGGAACCCACATGCCATTTGCCCACGAGCGCCGAACGATACCCCAGCGGCTTCAGGGCAGAAGGTAGCACCGTGTGTCGCGGAGCCAGTCCAGCCACGTCGTTGTTTGCCGGAATCAGAGCCCATTCGAAGGCTTTGCCAAAGCGTTGCTGGTAGCGCCCTGTCAAAAATCCGACCCGCGTCGGGGTACAGACGGGCCCGTTCGAATAACAATCCGTAAAACGCACACCTTCGGAGGCCATACGATCCAGGTGCGGGGTCCGGATATCCGGAGATCCGTAGCAGCCCAGATCGCCGTAGCCCATATCGTCCGACAGAAGAAAAACCATGTTCGGTTTGCGGGTTTGCCCGCGCAGAATGGCCGGAGCCGATACGGTCGCTGCGCCTGCCATGGCGCGCAGGAAGCTGCGTCTCTGCATTTTTGTCTTCTCCTTGCCGTCCGTCCGCAGTATGTCCCCGGGAAGGCTGTCGGACATTTTGACAGAAGCTCAGTTGTAAGTGGGTGTTTTGGTAGCGATTTCTGAGCCGCCAGCGAATTTTTCGCTGGCATGGAACTATCTTCACTGCTATACGTTTAACAATTGACACCACTCATACGCTGGATTTGCGCACGACCTGTAATGGTTTATGCGCCTGCAACGTCTTCAACATGGGCCGTTGATACCCTGAAGGAGTGACACCTTCACGCCGCGCCCTCATGGGAGAGAGCAGAGTGGTGTGCCTCGAATTTCATGGAATGGCTACTTTTGGGCGTCATCGCCCTCGCAATCTGGATCGTCAGAACCGCCATCAAGGACCGCGCGGCGGCCTCGGTATTGGCGAAGCGCATTGGCTTTACGCCGCTGAATCCTTTTGAAGGCAAACAACAGGAGTGGTTCCACGGAGTGGTGGCCCGCCACCGGGTGGCCATCTGCGTCGTGAAGCTGCGTACGCCGCATCACCCGTTGCGGCAGTCCTCGCGTTTTCTGCGCGTGGTAATGGATGTGCCTGTGCGGGAGGCTCTGGAACTGCGAGCTGTACGCCACCATCTGGATAGCAGCAGCATCCACCGTTTTGAAGAGGCCTTTCGTGTGGAAGGAAATGCACCATTGCAGGCATCCACACGAGATGCTCTTTTGCAGTTCGTACGCTTGGGGAATCCACCACAGCGCTATCAGTTCGGTAAGGCCCCGGGGCCGAATGCACGCAATCTGCAGTTGCTGCGACGGGCATCGGCGGAGGGGATGGGCATTCCCGCCAACCTGATGCTAGACAGCCGTATGGTGCTGATTCACGACCACCCATGCCTCCACCTGGGCGCGGACGAATTTGCAGGTCTCGTGCATCAGATGAGTCAGGTTGCATTGGCCGTGGAAAGCAATGCCTCTCCTCCCGCAGCGGGCGCAGGCAGCGCCGGGAAATCGCCCGTAACGGCGGGGGTTGTGGAGCCGATTCTGATGCCGGGGTCACAGGATTCGCACTTCGACCACGCACCCACGGCCCCGCTCTAGAAGAATCTGCGTCTTTGCGATTACAGAAGGTCGCATTTGCCGTGCGTAGGCCCTTCCGCACTTGCTACGCTGGAACGCTCAGGTTCAGAAAAGTCGGAACCTGGCTTCAGAAAGAACGCTCTCTGCACCATGCCGAATGATCACGAGTCAGAAAATACCTCCAGTTCCTATCAACGTATCCTGGCCCTGGACCTGGGACGGAAACGTATCGGGCTGGCGCTGAGCGACCCGTTGGGCATCACTGCACAGGGGCTGCCAACGCTGGATCGCACCACCATGCGCGTGGATATCGGCACTATCAACCGGATCGCGAGCGAAAACGGAGCCGCCTCGATACTGCTGGGCCTACCCCGCACGCTACGCGGAGACGAAGCAAAACAGGCGGAGTGGGTGCGCGACTTTGGAGCACGACTTAAGAAACGAAGTGGTCTGCCAATTGTCTATTGGGATGAACGGTTTACGTCGGTGGAAGCCGAGCGCGTTTTGAAGCAGGAGAAGGGAGATCGATTCTCCCGCAAGGGTCAGGTAGACCGGCTGGCGGCATCGATTCTGCTGCAGAGTTTTCTGGACGCGGGTAGTCCCGGAATCGCGTCCAAAGGGGCCTCAAGCGTCTTGCTCGAAGACGACAACTGGTCCGATGAAAATGAGCCGGATGTCGAAGACTGACACTTTCGCCGCGGCATTCTGGCTTTTCACCTTCCGAACAGGTTCTCACCGACAGAACAAATTCTCAGCGGCAAAACGGACTCTCGATTTATGCGACTTCTGATTCGTCTATTTCTGCTTGGGCTTTTGGCGAGCATTTTCACGATTATTGCCGGCGTGGTGCTGTGGATGCAGCTCAACACGCCGTATAGGGGCTTCGGAGAGGGCCCCGTGTTTGTAGAAATAGAACGAGGATCGTCCACAGCAGATATGGGAGCTCTGCTGGAGCGCAACGGGGTGGTTCGCTACGGTTGGTTCCTGCGTGCAGTTCGCCTGCTCCACCCGAAAGCACCGCTGCAGGCGGGCGAGTATCGATTCACGGAATCCGCTACCGCGCTCCAGGTATTTGACCGTCTGCGCAAGGGTGATGTGTATCTGGTGAGCCTCTCGATCCCGGAAGGAAAGAACATCTGGGAGATTGCCGAAATCATCAACAAGTCAGAAATGGTCAATGCGAAGGACTTTCTGGAAGAAGCAAAGAAGCCCGGGCTCATCAAGGACATCGCCCCGCAGGCTACGTCTCTGGAAGGATATCTTTTCCCCAGCACCTATCAGTTCCGCCGGAAGGCCACGGCCAGGGAAATCAGCGAACGGCTGACCTACGAGTTCCGCCAGCAGTGGAAGAAGCTGGGTGTCGATTCCCGCATGCATGAGGTCATCACAATGGCGTCGTTGATCGAAAAGGAGACCAGCATCGCCGAGGAACGGCCTCTGGTGTCGTCAGTATTCTGGAACCGGATGCGCGAAGGAATGCGGCTGGACTGCGACCCCACGGTGATTTACGCCGCGCTCCTGGAGGGGAAATACCGGGGGACGATCTATCTTTCAGACCTACAACGGGAAAGCCCCTACAACACCTACACGCGACCGGGCATGCCACCGGGCCCCATTGCCAACCCGGGAATGGCTTCCATTCAGGCGGCTCTCAACCCTGCCACGACGAAATATGTATTCTTTGTCGCGAAGGGAGACGGCAGCGGGGCGCATACCTTCTCTAAGGATCTGACCGGGCACCAACGTGCGGTGAGGGCATATCGCGATGCCATCCAAGCGATTCCAAAGGCTGCAACAAATCCGCCAAATCGCTGAGGAGCGAGGTTGGCCGGAAATCACCCCTAGGTGCTTCGACGTGTTGCTTCAGGAATTTCCGGAAGTCAGCCGAGAAACCCTGCGCCACGATCTGCGCGATGTGGCGTTGAAAGTACATCCTCTGGTGGAAGGCGTGCGCCTGGATAGCCTGGATCAGTTGGAGCGAACATTATTGGCGCTAGTGGAATGGGAGCGAATAGCTAGGGAAGCAAAGGGCGGAAGTACCAAAATACGGAACGAAGCCAGATTGTTGGTGCTGGACGCCCGACAGAAGGCGGAATTGGTATTACGTAAGCACTCTATTACGCAAGAGGCCCAAGAAGCCATGACGGAGAAACGGCTATGGATTCGAACGTGGCTTGAGAATCCTAGCGTGTTTCCCCAGTGGCGGGAACTGCGTCGGAGAGCAACACGGAATCCTTAGGATGTTTTCCGCATCTATAGATCTGTAACGGACTTCTGCAGGCCCCCCTCGCAGGAACATCTGCGTTCATACCCACTCCGGCGTTTTGCCTGGGGCACAGCGATAGGTGAGCAGGCGTCATACGGAGTTCCCAGCGCAGCGACAGACACCGCACTAGCGGCTTGCGGCGCGCCTTCTGTCTGGCGGCTAGAGGCGGGCTACGGAAGACCCCGGTGGGTCTTTGCCCTTATTTTCCCGATTTCGAAATTTGGCCTTCCGGGCTAAAATGTCCTTCAGGGGCAATGGGAACGTCTACTTCGTATTCCGAAGAGGATTGTATTCGACGCATTGCCCAGGGCCTGCTGCGCACGTAGGAGCCTCGCTGGACGCTTCCGAGGATCGCCGGGTGGTCATAGCAGGCTCGGCACACAATCTGGCTCGCAACACCAATTAGGGGTTACTTTTTCAGCAGTACAGGAACACTATGGGCGCGAGAGCGAACATCATGAGGATGACGGACGACGTCGACGTAAATGCCCCGCATCGCGAGGCCGCGATGTTTTACGGACTATTCCTGCGCGGTCATTCGGCCGAACGCCTGCGGCGGGATATTGACGTCCCGAAATCGTTGCAGGAACGCTGGACGACCCACAATTCCTACCAGGAAGGCATGTTCCAGGAGAACGTGAAGCGAATGGTGGAATACCGGAAGCGCGTTCTGGCAATCTTTGACGAGCTCGTCAGCAACAAGCCTCCCTTCCCCGGCATTCAGTAAGCAACCTCACGGATTACCCGACGCTGCTCACCTGCCGATCTTCACAGAGCCAGGGGAACCCGCTGGCCTCTCTCGACCTGGCAATCAGGCATGTTCCGGTGCAGCCGCGTGATCCACATCTGCTCCCTGCGCTTTGAGCGCGTCTTCGTCAGCGGCAAACCACGGATAGAGAATCGGAAGAATCAGCAGCACCAGCACGGTGGCAGAAAATAGACCGCCAATGACCACGGTGGCCAGCGGGCGTTGGACTTCCGCGCCGGGCGCCGTAGAAATCGCCATGGGGATGAACCCGAAGCTGGCCACCAAGGCCGTCATCATGACGGGACGCAAGCGCAGGGAACAGCCGTGAATGATGGCCTCCTTCATGGGAAGGCCTTGCGCGCGCAGTTGGTTGATGTAGCTGACAAGGACGATGCCGTTCAGGACGGCCAAGCCGAAAAGCGCCAGCAATCCGATAAGCGCGGAAACGTTCAGATTCATGCCACGGAACCACAGGGCGCCGATGCCGCCCACCGCCGCGAAAGGCACATTCAGCAGAATGAGCAGGGAATTTTTCACGCTGTGGAAGGTGGCAAAGAGCAGGCCGAAAATAATGAGGATGGAGACGGGAACCACAATCGCCAAGCGACGCATGGCGCGTTGCTGATTCTCAAACTGACCGCCCCACTTAAGAGCGTAGCCGACGGGCACTTCCATGCCAGCAGCCACTTGCTGCTGCGCCTCCTCCACGAAACTGCCGATATCTCTGCCACGGACGTTTGCCTGCACGACGATGCGGCGCAAGCCGCCTTCGCGGCTTACGACTTCGGGGCCACGAGCAACCTCCACTTTGGCAACGTCTGAAAGCAGAACGCGTTCGCCAGCAGGAGCGGTAAGCGGAATCTTCTTCAGGTCATCTGGAGAGTTTTTGTAGTGTGCTGGCAGACGAAGCACGATGTCGAAGCGCCGATTGCCCTCCACCATTTCTGAAGCCGTGGCTCCACTGACCGCCGCATCCATCACCATGCGTACGTCTTCCACATTCATGCCGTAGCGGGCCATGGCGGAGCGATCGATTTGGACACGAACCTCACCCACGCCGGAGATAACTTCCATCTGGGTATCGGCAGCGCCGGGAATCCGGCTGACGATGCGCAAGGCCTGTTCCGCCAAAGATTGCAGCTTGTTGCCATCTTCCCCAAAGATTTTGAGGGCCACGTCACCTTTGGTGCCGGAAACGGTTTCATCAAGGCGCATGGCCATCGGCTGGGTGAAGTTGACGCCGACTCCGGTGACTACGCTGAGTTTCTTATCCATCACGTTGATGAGTTCGTCCTTGGTGTGGGCCGTGGTCCATTCCGCGCGGGGTTTCAGACTTACGTAAACGTCTGCCTCGTAGATGCCCATGGCTTCTGTGGCAAAATCGGGGCGGCCTATCTTGCTAACGACGTCGGTGACTTCTGGAATCTCCAGCAATAGCTGCTCAACCTTGGTGCTGATGCGCACTGATTCGGTGAGGGAAATCCCCGGCAGCTTGAGACTCTGCAAAACGATGGAGCCTTCATCCAAACGCGGCATGAACTCCGTGCCGATGAAGTTGAGAGACCCTACGGTGACCAACAAGACCATCATTGCTACTGAAAGTACAATTTTCCGATTAGAAAAAGCCCAGCTCAGCAGCCGTTTGTAACGATCCCGGACAATATCCATGTACTTTTCTGAGTGCGCCTTGCTTTCGCCACCGAGGAAGATGCTGGTGAGCGCAGGCACCGCAGTAAGGGAAAGAATCAAGGAACCAACCAGCGCGCAGCACACGGTGATGGCCATAGGACGGAACATACGTCCCTCAAGACCTTCCAGGGTAAGAATCGGAAGATAGACCGCAATGATGATCGCTACGGCGAAAACGATAGGACGAGCAACCTCAGTCGCAGCGCCGAGAATGCGATCCCTGGAATCAAAGGCAGGTTCATCCGGCCCCCGGTGCAGGCGGCGCACCGAGTTTTCCATCATCACGACGGCGCCATCCACGATCATGCCGAAATCGATGGCTCCCAGACTCATCAGATTGGCGCTGACTCCGAAGACCATCATACCGAGTAGGCCGAAGACCATCGACAGCGGAATGATTGCGGCAACGATGAGACCAGCACGGAAATTGCCCAGCATGATCAGCAGGATGACCAGCACTAGCATGCCCCCTTCCACGAGATTACGGCTGACGGTACTGACGGTGGAATCAATGACCGTGGACTGGTCATAGAAAGGTCTGAGGGTGACGCCGTCCGGCAAACGGATCTCTGAAAGTTTCTGCCTCACTCGCTTAATGACGTTGTGGCCGTTTTCGCCCTTGAGCATGATGACCATGCCAGAGACCGTCTCGCCCAACCCGCCACGGGTAACCGCGCCATGGCGGGGCATGGAGCCTTTCTGCACGGTGGCAACGTCACGCAGCAGAACAGGAGTGCCGGCACGGGCAAGCACGACGATCTCTTCGAGTTCCGCCTCATTGCGCGTACGGCCAAGGCCTCGTACGGTGTATTGCTCGAAGGCATGTTCGATGTAGCCGCCGCCAAAGTTCATATTGTTTTCGGCGACACGGGCATAGACGTCTGCGACCGTGAGTCCGTAAGAATGCAAACGAACCGGATCGACAACAATCTGATACTGCTGGGTCTCACCGCCCCAGGTGTTCACTTCGTTGACGCCAGGGACTGTACGGAGAGGGTTTTTGACCGTCCACTCATGCGTGGTCTTCAAATCCATGGAGGAGTGGCTCTTGCTTTCGAGCGTGTATTGGTAGACCTCACCGAAGGCGGTGGCGGCAGGGCCCAAGGTGGGTTCCAGGCCAGCAGGGATACGGGTTTTGGCTTCCCGCAGACGTTCGTTCACGATCTGCCGGGCAAAGTAGAGGTTCACGCTGTCGTCAAAGACGATGGTGACCATGGAAAGCCCGAGCTTGGAGACAGAGCGAATCTGCTCCGTGTGAGGCAATCCCATCACCGCGCTTTCAATAGGAAAGGTGACGAGATCCGCAACCTCGTCCGGCGCCCTGCTGGCGGCGGACGTAACGACGGTGACCTGATTGGGCGTCAGGTCGGGGAAGGCTTCGACGGGAATGCTGGTGATGGCGTAGTATCCCGCGCCGAGCAGAGCAAGCAGCCCGACGAGGACGATCCAGCAATTATAAAGATGAAAACGAATGATGCGATTGAGCATGGTTGCTACCGCCTGTACTTTCTTCCACGCTCTATTCGGCTAGTGACGACTCCAACAACTTCGATTTCAAAAGGAAGCTCCCATCGGCCACCACACGATCCCCTACCCTAACACCAGAAAGAATCTGACGTTGCCCATCCAGTTCCTGCCCCAAGCTGACGGAGCGAACCTCAAAATGTCCGGGAGATTTCTCCACAAACAGAACCATCTGTCCACCAATTTCCTGCAAGGCTTCCTGATTGACGAATAAACCCTCGGCGGTGTCGTCCAGCGAGATTTCTGCTGTCGCATACATTTCCGGACGAAGCCGGAAGCCAGGGTTGGGAAGTTCAACGCGCACGCTGACGGTACGGGTAGCAGGATCGAGTTCGGAACCAACCCAGGAGACTCGTCCGTTGAATGCGGAGTCCGGATAGGACGGAACAACGACACGCACCGGCATGCCGATGTTGATGAGCGAAAGGTCCTGCTGTTGGACGGCAGCGATAAGCCAAACCGTGCTCATATCGCTGATGACGAAAAGATCCGTTGCTGACTGCACTACGGTTCCGGGAGTGACGTTGCGCTCCACGATGATGCCAGAGGCCGGAGCGAATACGGGTATGAGGTCACTGACTTCGTAGCCGTCGATGCGCGCCGTGTCTTTGTGATTGAGATCGACGCGCAAGTATTCGACCAAGTGAAAACGCGTGCGCTCCAGTTCGGTTTCGCCGTTGCCGATTTCCCCTTCGGCATTTTTCAGTTCCATTTCTGCTTCCTGCAACTGCTGCAAGGAAGCCGCCTTCAGCTCGTAGAGGCGTCTGGTGCGATCGCGCATGGTGCGCAGATAGTCCCTGCGGTTTTGCAGGCGCTGCAACTCCGATTTGGCGCGGGCATACTCAGCGCGAGCTTCGTGGATATCGTGACTAAAGATGCGGGCAAGCTGCGCGCCTGCCTTTACGGTGTCGCCGACGTTCCGTGCAATATCGACCACACGGCCATCGGTGGCGGCGCCCACACGCCAGGTGCGGTTGTCGTTCATGGTGACGCGGCCAGAGGTGCGCAACACGCGCGGGACACGGCGAGAACGCAACTCCACGGCGTGGATGTTGATTTGGGCCAATGCTGACTCACTGAGTTCCACTGTGCGGGCGGGCTTGGGGGTGGATGCGGCGTTTTCTGCTTGCCGGGGAGCGGCGCCTGTTTCCTTGGTTTCCGCCTTAGGAGTTGACCCGCAGCCTGCGAGCAGGCCAGCGAGCGCGCAGGCTGCGCCCGCCCATCGCAAGTATCGAATTATTGTCACGGGTCGCATAGTCTTCACTGGTCGAATCGTCGTCACTGCGGCACCCCCAGTGCGGCTTCCAGCTCCACGAGACCGATCTGGTAGTTAACCAGCGCTTCCATATAAATCAGTCTGGCTTCAATGCGGATACGTTGGGCGTCCAGTAACCGAAGCAGGTCCGTGCCGCCTTCGCGGTAAGCTGCTTCGGCGATTTCCGCGGTCTCCACAGCTTGAGTACGTAACTGGGGCAGAGTTGTTGCGAGTTGCTGTCGACGTATGCGGTAGTTCAGCACGGCGGCTTCGGCTTCCGCGCGAATTATCTGCTCCGTCGTGCGCAGCATTGAGGAGGTCTGTTTCTCGTCCGCGATGGCGCTGGCGATGTTGCCTTCATTGCGGTTGCGTACGACCAAATCCCACTGGGCGCCGAGATATAGCGCGTCGAAGGGGCCAGCACGTTTGTAGCCAGCCTGCCAGGTAAGATCCGGACGGGCATTGGCTTGCTGCAGGCGGATGGTGGCAGAAGCGGATTCCACGTGGAGACGGCGAATGCCTAGTTCCACGCGTTGGGAAAGCGCGAGCGCGGATTCGACCGGGAAGGTTGGCTCTGGGACGGTCTCTTCCAACTTTTCCGTCAGCACCAGGGATTCGTAGCGATCAACGCCCATAGCCAGTTGCAGCGCAATGCGGGCACGTTCGGCATTGAGCAAAGCCTGACTGAAATCGAGTTTCAGCCTTTCGTTTTCCAGACGGATGCGTAGAAGGTCTGCTTCTGCCATGGCGCCTTCACGGACGCGCGCTTCGTGATACTCAAGGATGCGACCAAAAGTGCGCAGATTTTCCTGAAGAAGGGCAACGCGGCGCTGGGCGCCAAGCGCCATCCAGTAGGCAGATTTGACTCGCAAAGAAACCTGGCGGCGGGTGAGCTCTCGCTCCATCTCCGCAATTTGGGTTTGAATCTCCGCAATGTCTACGCGACGCGCGCGTTTGCCGAACAGTTCCCATTGTTGCTGGAGATAGGCGAAGTAGTCGCCATCGTTGAAAGTGCGATAGCCGGGATCCTGCCAAGCGCGCAGATTCTCCACTTGCAGATTGATGGAAGGATTAAAGGTCTTTCCCGCCTGCGCGCGGAGCCCCTGTCGGCTCTCTACTGCTGCACTGGCGGTAACTAATTCCGGATGGGATTCGAGCGCACGGTGAACCGCTTGGCGGAGGGAGAGTTCCTGAGAGCAGGCTGCCAGTGAGAACACTAACAGCATCAACCATCGAGAGATCATGAATTCCTTATAGCTTTGAATGTACCATGTCACCCAAGAGTGAAAATGGCGATAATCAGCCTATGGAATATCCGCTCTATCAGGTGGACGCTTTCACGCAGAGAACCTTTGGCGGTAACCCCGCGGCAGTGATGCCTCTGCCCCATTGGTTGGATGATCGCACGCTGCAGGCAATTGCCGCCGAAAATAATCTGGCGGAGACTGCGTACTTCGTTCCGGCGAAAGACGGGTACCGGCTGCGCTGGTTCACGCCTGCCGCGGAGGTGGATTTATGCGGGCATGCCACGTTGGCGAGCGCTTGGGTTCTTTTCCATCTGCTGGGTTATGACCAGGAGGTCATTCGGTTCCAGACACTCAGTGGAGAGCTCCGTGTTTCGCGCGTGGGCGACCGCATCTCGATGGACTTCCCCGCCCTGCACAGCCGGGCGGTTCCGGTTCCCAAGGGTCTGATTAAGGCGGTGGGACCGAAACCCGTGGAGATCTTTGAAGGCCGCGATATGGTGTTTGTCTATGAAGATGCGGAACAGGTAAAGGCTCTAAAACCGGATATGGCGGCCATCGAAAGAGACGTGGCCTTTGGTCTGATTGTGACTGCGCCTGGACCGAAGGGCGAACCCGGATGCGACTTTGTGTCGCGGTTCTTTGCCCCCGCCAAGGGCATTCCCGAGGACCCGGTGACGGGTTCTGCCCACTGTACGCTGGCTCCGTATTGGGCGAAACGTTTGGGGAAGACATCGTTTTTCGCCCGGCAGGTTTCGGCGCGTGGCGGCGAACTCTGGTGCTCCCTGGAGGGGGACCGTGTTCGTTTGGAAGGCCATGGCGTGCTGGTGTTGCAAGGAGCGATGCTGCTCCCTTAGTAGACGATCTACAAGCTTGCCCCAGGTGAGACCATCCAGTTCATGGATGGGTCCCGGGGAAGTATTCCATGTGGTATCCACCATTCCGGCCGAGATACAGGACTCGCTGTCCGTGGAGATAGGCTATGTATCCAGCGGTTCCGGCTTGCATAACCCGTGTGGCAAATTCGGGAAATGCCTGTATGCCTGCTTGGCTGTCGCCAATCGCGGCTTGCACGGCCTGCACATCAAAATCCTGGGCGATGGGCATCAGCGCGAATGCCATCTTTTCGGTGTGCGTTTGGCCGTCGATGGCATAGAAGGTCTCCTCCATGCGTTGGAAGTCAACGCGGTAAGACTCCACGCCTTCTTCTAGTAGGCGACCGACAACTTCGGGGAAAGAGAGTTTCCCTTGCGCTGTTGCGGTCATGGTTGCTTTCATTCGTTCTACGTTCACGACGTCTCCTCTATTTGTTGGCGCTGCATGGGCGTGACTATTCGGTGGGGGTTTTCTGCAAGTTATGGGCGTCCACCAGCTTTGTCATCAGGGCTAGCAGTGTACGCTGTTCGTCTTCCCGCAGACAGGCAAAGCAGGTCTGATCATTGTCATCCGCGATGGCCGCAAGTACGGGAACCAGACTGCGCGCTTCCGTGGTCAAGGCCACCTGCTGGAAACGACGATCTGTCGAAATGCCTTCCTTGGTGATCAGGCCTTTAGCCGAGAGCCGATCAACGAGCTTCGAAATGGCTCCGCGCGTCATGCCCATGGCTTCCGCGACCTTGCTGGGCGAGCAGGGTTCGTGATCGTAGAGCGTACGAAGCACCACCCATTCCGCAACTGTTACTTGTTGCTGCGCCAGGCGATCCGCGAAGCTCTGGCTGACGTGATTCGACACAGCGCGGAGCCAATAGCCCAGATGGCTTTGGAGACTGGCTACCGACTTCCGTGAACGTGGAGCTTTGTGCGGCATTTCTACATATAGATTAGTTTCCTAGGAAACTACTTGCAAGAAAAAACCGACCCGATGGCGTGTCTAGCGGAGGTGCGTGGTGCGGGTATGGAAATCAGTACTAAGATTTACCGCCAAGCTGCCCATCGTTGGTACAATCCGCCATTTGGGAGCGTGTATGAATCGCAACAAATTCAAGTGGGTGGCAACGCTTTGCCTGTTGGCAAGCCTGGCCTTCCCGTTATCAGCACAGATTCGCCTGATTAGCGGCGCGGCGGACTATCAGGTCTACCAGCGCAATGCGGAAGGTGTGGCGGACATAGCCATCTACGGCGATGCCTATGGAGACACCGGAAAGACGGTAGAGGGTCGCGTGGTGCGCGTAGATCCACCCCGAGAGGTGAAAGGCTGGACCACGCTGGGCACCGTGACGGAAAACCGTTGGACGGGCGTGCTGGCTGGGATTCCGACGGGCGGACCCTATAACGTCGAAGTCCGTGTGAAGGGCAGTGATGCCGTGGTGCGCGCGGTGAATTTGTTGGTTGGCGACTTGTGGGTGTTGGCTGGCCAGTCAAACATGGAAGGTATCGGCGACATGCGGAATCTGGAGCCGAGCAGTCCGCTGGTGAATAGCTTTGACATGGGCGATACGTGGCAGGTGGCGAAGGACCCGTTGCACGTGTTGGCGTACTCCGTGGACCGCGTGAACTGGAACATTGGGCGGAACCCGGACCGGCCCGCAAGACTGCGCGCGGAAAACCTCGACAAGTACTTCGCCGGACTGAAGAAAGGCGCTGGCCTTGGCCTGCCCTTTGCCAATGAAATGGTGAATCTCACCGGCGTTCCCATTGGGTTGATTCCCTGCGCCCATGGTGGAACCAGCATGGACCAGTGGGACCCGGCCAAGAAGGACATGGTGGGCGATTCGCTGTATGGGGCAATGATGCGCCGCGTGCAGGCCGTGGGAGGCAAGGTAACTGGCGTGCTGTGGTACCAGGGCGAAAGTGATGCCACAGAAAAAGAATCGCCGGTCTATAAGGAAAAATTCCGCAACTTCATCAACACGCTGCGTGCGGATGTGAAACAACCGAATCTGCCGTTTTATTACGCTCAGATTGGTTTGCATATTGACCCGAACGGTCACGACGCATGGGATGTGGTGCAGGAAGCCGAACGCCAGTTGGAGCTGGAAGTACAAAACGTAGGCATGGTATCAACAGTGGATGCAGAACTTGATGACGGCATCCATGCAAGCGTGGAGAGCCTGAAACTGATCGGACACCGCTTTGCCAAGCTGGCCTGCCATGACCAGTTCACGAAGGTGGAAGCATGCCAGAACGTCCAGCGCGGCCCACGTCCCGCGAAGGCCACCCGCGTGTCACCGAATGTGATTCGGCTGGAACTGGATTCCGTGAACGGACGCGTGCAATCTGCGGGGAAGATGTGGGGCTTTACGGTAGTGAACCCAGGGGCGAAGCAACAGCCGGGAGTCTTCAAGGTAGGCACGGACGCCAGCAATCCAAAGGTGGTGCTGATCCACTTTCAAGGCGCGCCGTCGGATGCAAAGCTGCAACTGTACTACTCAAAGGGCCGGGAGAGCTACGCCAACGTATTGGACGACGCGAAGATGGCCCTGCCAGCCTTTGGGCCTATGCCGGTGCAATAGACGTTTCTTTCATTCCGGGGAACATGCGTCGGCGTTCCCCGGAAACCCTGTATTGCCGCGACACGGCACGGAACCGGCACGCTATCGAGACCCCTCGCTACAGGCTGACATGGCCTCTTTCAGTTTCCCCAACCCTTGCGCCTGATCCCAGGCAGTCATGGCCCCCTTGCTTTCGAAACGATGATAACGTTGGGCCGCCTGGCGCCAGACCGTACAAGCGTCCGCCGCACGCCCAACGTGGGACAGAACATTCCCCAGAGCCAGTTCCGCATAGGCCAGATCCCGTTCGAGGGATGCCTCTTCCGGCCTTTGATTCCATCGCCGCTTGCGAAACTCCACTTCATTGGTGATGAGAGCAACCGCTTCCGGGAAGCGCCTCTGGCTGGCGTAGAGTTCCGCTAGGCCCTGGCGGAGGATGCCGGTATGGCGTATGAGGGTTTGGTCGTTGCTTTCGTTGCGCATTACCTGGTCAGCGGCGCGTAAAGCGTTTTCAAAGGCCGCAATGGCTTCAGGAACACTGCCCAACATATCCAGGGTGCAGCCAACGTCGTAGCCAGCGCTAAGAAGGGCTCCGAGTAAGGCTGGATTCTCTGGATGGCGTTTGCGCTGTTCTTCCAAGAGGTTGAAGGCTTGCTGATAGTCCGCAAGAGCCCGGGAATAGTGCTTTTCGTAGTAATGCTGGTTGCCGGATTGCCGCAGTAGATGGGCGCGATGCATGGCGTAAGCGGGACGAGCTTGTAGGGCCTGGGGCCAAGCATCCAGCTCCGCCAAGCCCTGGCGCGCGTTGTCGCCTTCCTGGGCCCAGAGCCCGTCGAAATCGAGCAGATCCCCACGGACACGTCGGAGGTGGATGCCGAGTTCCCGCCGCTCATCATCCGCTACGGCCGAGATTGTATCTAAAGCTTCTGAGGCTGTGTGTGGGGATGTTACGGTCGATGGAGATGCCATCTTGATCTGCTGTTCGGCGTCATCCACGAGGGCACGCGCGGCCTCCGTATTGCCGAAGAGATACATCTGAATGCGAGCTTCCAGCAGCGCGGTGCGTGCACGTTCAAGGGAAGCACGCGGCACGACGGCCAGCAACTCACGGGCAAGACGTAGGCTATCGAGAGCTTCCCGCGGCCTGCCCAAATTGGCGTAGCCGGGAACGCCGTAAACTTCGGCCAGACGGTTGTAGCCGCGCGCGGTATCCAGACGTAGGTCCAGGTTTTGCGAAGACAGGGCCGCCAGCTTATCCAACTGCTGTTGCGCTGTCTGGGCCATACGTGCGCGCAGAGCGGTGGAACCCGGTAGCTGGCTGACATCATCGAAGAGTTCGAAGAGCACGTAGCGGGAAATCTGGCGGCTCTCTTCGAAACGCTGGGCGGCGGCTATCTGCTGACGCCAAGCGTAGACGCCAGCAGCTATCAAGAGCAGGAGTGCAACAGCAGCGGCGACAAGAGCGCGCTGGTGGCGGCGCAGGAAACGCAACGTGAGGTATCCCCAGTGTGGGTCCCTTGCCGAAACAGGCCGCCCGTCCAGATAGCGCTGCAGATCGTCATCGAGTGCCGCCACCGAGGCATGCCGAAGATCGGGTCGGCGCCGCATGGCCTTGCGGAGGACGGCATCGAGATCGTAGGGCAGTCCGCTACGAGCAGGCTCCGTATCTCGCAGCGAGCGTTCGAGACTGGCTACGTAGGAAGTGGCTCCGGGAAAAGGGCGTGTTCCCGTGAGCAGTTCAAAGAGAACGACGCCTAGGGAGAACACATCGCTCGCTGTGCTTGCGGGCTCACCGCGCAGCAGTTCCGGGCTGGCATACGAGGGCGTAAGAGCTCCGATTTCCGTGAGGTTGGCATCAGGGTCGAGCAATTGGGAAGCCCCGAAATCCAGCAGCTTCACTGAGCCTTCGTGGTTGACCAGGATGTTGGAGGGTTTCAGGTCGCGATGCACCACGAGACTGCGGTGGGCGGCATCAACGGCGGCGAGGACTTGCTGGAAGAGTCGAATGCGCTCTTGAATACCAAAGCCTTGGCGTTGGCAGTATTGGTCAATGGAATCACCCTGGACATATTCCATCACCAGATAGGGTGCGCCTTCGGATGTCATGCCACCATCCAGCAGGCGCGCGATATTCGGGTGGTTCAGGTGAGCCAGAATCTGGCGTTCGGCGGCGAAACGAGTGCGATAACTATCGGCCTGCAGAGAGCTGCGAAGGAACTTAATCGCGACTTCCTGCTGAAACTGGCCATCCACGCGGCGCGCGCGGTAAACGGTTCCCATGCCGCCGACGCCCAACTGTTCCACACATTCATAGGGACCGACTCGCAGCAACACGGGGGGAGGAAGATCCAGAGGGGACGACCAAGTTTCGTAGCTGGCGAGAAGAAGTTGCAGCTCCGTGGCCAGTTCCGGATCGGTTTGGGTGGCGGCCTCGATAAACCGCGCCCGGCTTTCCGCATCGGCGATGCAGATGGCTTGGTCAAAAAGGGATTCCACCAACCGGTATCGTTCTGGGGTCACGGCGTTTGCAGTCGCTGGTGTAGCCAGGAAATACTGAAGCGGACGGCGCGATCAACCGTAGATCGGGAAAGCCCCAGCATCTCCGCCGTCTCTTCGGGCGTCATGCCCAGGAAATAGCGAAGCTCCAGGATGTGGAGCTTAACGGCATCGAGTTGCCCTAGTTCTTCGAGGGCGCGGTCCAGATCAAGAAATGCGTCGGAGTCTACGTTCACCCACGCGAGCTCCGGAGCCAAGGCCAGGGCTTCGGCTCCGGAGCCACGCTTCTGGGAGAGTCGAAGCCGGGAATAATCCACCAAGATTCGCCGCATCACCTTGGCGGCGAAGGTGAAGAAGTGAACCCGGTCTGCGTAGCTAAGATCGCGCGTGTGCAGCAAGCGCAGAAAGACCTCGTTCACCAGACCAGTCGCCTGCAGGGTGTGGCCGGGCCGTTCGCGTTGCAGGTAACCTTCCGCCACACGATGCAGGTGGCTATAGACGGCTTCGGTCAACTGTTCAAAGGCCGCGACGTCGCCGTCGCGCCATTGCCGCAGCAACTGCGTAACTTCCCCGGAAGATGACATGGGCAATCCACATAGGGTATCCCATTCCTGGTTGCCGTAACGAGCATTTCTCCGGGAGGTGTTTCTCGTCCGTCGTTTCGCTTTTAGCCGACAAACGCCAATGCAATACGGGCAAGTTCTTCCCTATTCCGGTTGGCGTGAAGCAGAGGCGGAATCCGTCATGAAACTGTCAATTTGTTGGGACAAAGCCTGCAAAAAAAACAAAGAGGCAGACTCCGCGGAGTCTGCCTCTTTGTTTTTGACTGAATGTTCTCTTCTCACTACGACTTGGAACGGTTACTGGCGGCCGCCGCCACCGGAACCACGGCTGGCTCCGCCTCCGCCACCACGTCCCATGGACGCACCGCCAGAGGACACCGCACCGCCACCAGAAGGAGCGCCTGCAGAAATGCCACCGGAGGAGGATCCTCCACCCATGGAGCCACGCGATATTCCGGTTGCCGAACGGCCCGAAAGAATGGGTCCGCGCTGGGACATGCCATCGACCCCAAAGGAAGAAAGACCACGACCATACATCGGGTTCACGTCAGCAGATCGGGTAAAGCCCGAACGGGCGACGGAAGCCCGGCTGGCGGAAATCTGGCCGCCCCAGCCGGGACGGTAAACGCTATTCACGGAATTGGGACTCCAATAGTAGGTGCCGTAAGGGCTCAGCATCCCCTGACGGAACGGCACGTAGGTATACATCCCAAAGTACGGATTGTAGAACCAAGTGCCGAAGTTGCCGTACATTCCCAAACTCGAGATCATGCCGACGTTGCGGAACCCACCGGTAGTCTGGATTTGGCGTGCAGCGGAAAGGTTAGCTACCTGGATGTAATTGTCGCGACTGTTGGCCCACAAGGATAGAGAGTCCTTCGGGGCATTTTTATCGATTTTGGCGATGGTGGCATTCGGGGAACCGAGTTCCAGGGAACGCCCCTTCTTGACTCGAGTTTCGACGCCATCCGCGCGCACGACATCCGCGCGGCCTTCGTTTACGGCCAGCAGCGCAGGGTTCATGCCGATGTTATAGATACCCGCTTCCGCGATACGGATCTCTTCGTCGTTGACGGCGATAGAGACGAGAATGTCTTTCGGGAACTCGGTACTGGAAACCACGACGTTTCCGGCCAGCAGACGCACACGGGCATCGGCAAGGCTATCGGAAACAAGCTCAATGGTACTGGACTCGCCTACCCAAAGAAAGACGCCCGGAGAAAGCAAGACTTCGGCGCGACCGGTAGCGGTAGTCTCCAGCTTGCCACCCTTACCGACTTGATGGAAGGTCGACGCCTTGTAAGCCAAAGCTTCGCCATTCAGGTTGACAGACCCTTCAAAGTAATTCACCATGCCAGCTTTGGCCGAGATGGCTTCCTGCCCAAATACTGAGCAGCTAAGGGATACAAACAGAAGCGTAGCGAACAGGCGGGTTTTCGTCGCAAATAGACGATGCCTCATGGCGCTTTCCTTTCTCCCGAAGGATACACTTCGAGCTGCTTAACTATATGACTGACCTATTGTGAAGCGGGTTTCATTAAATAACGAAGCGATTTGAAACGTCGCTAACTTGCCTGTCGTCCCTGAGCTTAACAGAGATCGGTTGGGAAATATACGGAAATCCACCGCCCGAAGGGTGTCTGAGGGCGTGGAGGAAACAGGGCAATGAACCCGGATAAGGCGTTGGAAGCATTGGAGAAAACACAACACGCAGAAGCTGGCGCACCCAGCCCTGACGGGTTGCGCTACATTGGGTGCATGTTGGCCCACACGTCTCGACGAACATTCACCATGTTGCTGGGCGGCGCAGTGTTGCCGGTTGCCGCCTGGAGCGCAAAACCGAATGGTCCCTACAAAAGCGCCGCGAAAGCGCCAACGGTCCAGATTGATGTGGAACTGTATGTGGACCAAGCACAGGTAGAGCAGTTGATCACCAACAGTATGAACGGGTATGTGGTGGTGGCCAAGGTGAAGGTGACCCCGTTGCGCCCGAAGGAACCGGTTCGTCTGTTCCGGGATGATTTCGTGCTGGTGAGTGCGAAAGATGGGCAGCGGTCGGAACCCTTTGCGCCCGAGCACCTGGCAGGAAGTTCCAGCATGGTGGTGGGGCAGACGATGGTATCTGCAGGCCCCATTGCAGGACAGCAACACGCGCCGGTATGGGGATCCAGCGAGGGAGAATCGAACCGAAAGCTGGGAACGAAACCCAGCGCATCATCGAAAGCGGCAAGTGCGGATCAGGAAGCCTGGCTAAAGCTGCTCAAAGAAAAGGTGCTACGGGATGGAGTAATCACCCAGCCCGTGGAGGGACTGCTTTACTTCCCGCTCGAAGGAAAGCACAAGCCAAAGCAACTGACCTTGCTATACAACGGGACTTGGCCGAAGCTGGAACTGCCGTTCCGTGAAAAATAGCGACCGGTTCCACGACTGCTTTCTGCCGGTCTAGGGGGTCGATTATGGTTTGGGGAGGTCGCGAGAGCACTGAAGTGGTGATTCAGGAACCATACACGGGCAGTTGAAGCCTCATGCGATAGGCGGCTTGGCCATCCATGTAGTAACAATCCACCTTACGAATGCGCCGGAAACCAAGGCGGCTGTACAACGAGATGGCGTTGTCGTTGTCGGTACGCACCATCAGGAACGCCTTCTGCGCTCCGGCTTGGACAAAACGGGCCAGCAGGGCTTGGAGCAAGGCTTTACCAATACCCCTTCCCTGAAACGCGGCATCGACAGCCAGGGACACGACCTCGGCTCCATCCCGTTTCCACTCCCCCATGGCGTACCCAACTACGCGGTCTTTTTGACGGGCAACCAGAAGAAGGTTCTGATTGTCCAAGCAGAGCTTTTCGAAGCATTCCCGCTGGTAACAATCGACTCCGAAGACTTCCGACTCGATCAGATAGAGCTGCTCCAGGTGTTGTAGGCGAAAACCGGCCAGACGAATAACCCGATCTGATGACCATGGTCTAGATGCCTGAAGCCGAGGGGGTCTAGGCGCGACACGCATAAAACACTCAAACAAGGGGGATACTCAAGAATTTAACCCAAAGTTGGTTGGCTTTCCAGTGGGTTATACGCCCGAAATGCCAGCAGCGCCATGGCCTGTGTGAGGCCACGCAATGGAGAGAACAGACTGGTAAAGATGGGCTCGGGTGGCGGGTCAATCCATGACAAATCGAATAGAACAGCAGCGAACGCGGCTTGTCATGGTCAGCATGCGGTGTTGTACCATGGGTTGTCGCATGGCAGAACCCTTAGAAAAGCGCCCAGGGGTGCAAAGCCCAAGTAAACAAAGACCCGCTTTTCCGTCTATCTTTGGTGTGAAGCAAAATTCCCAAGCTTCCCAGAACGGAACCGCCATGGCCTCTAATCCCTCCCCCACATCCCCAAAGGAGTTCAAGGAACTTCAGGAATGGTTCGCGTTCGCGGGACAGTTTTTCGCCGATTTCCGGACCACGGCCTCCGTCATTCCCAGTTCGCCACAATTGGCGCGCAAGATGGTGGAACCCGTATCGCACGGCGCCGCAAAAACCGTGGTGGAATTTGGCCCAGGCACGGGACCGATGACCGCAAAGATTCTGGAGTCGATGGGAGAAGACTCGCTGCTATACGGCTTTGAGATCAATCCGCGGTTTGTGAGCTATCTGAACGAACGTTTCCAGGACAAGCGTCTGCATGTGAAGGAGATGGGCGCGGAAAAGGTAAACCAAGTGCTTGAGGCAGATGGGCGCGGTTGTGCGGACGCCGTGATTTCGTCTTTACCGTTGAGCTTCTTCCCCCGCGACCTACGCCACCAGATTCTCTCCGAAGCCGCGAGGGCCCTTGCGCCCGAGGGTGTGTTTACCCAATTTCAATATGCGTCTGGCCTAGATTGCAGCGGGCCGATTCCCAAACCTTACGAGTTACGTCCGCTTCTATTGCAGTACTTCACGCGAGTGGAACGACACTTGGTGTGGCGAAACTTTCCGCCTGCGTGGGTGTATCACTGCTATGTGCGTTAGCTTGAAGACCCCACCAAAGAGAAAACGCTCCTGTGTTTCCAGGAGCGCAGATTCTACCTTCGCAAACTGATTTTCGCCTGAGCTAATGCGGACCGATCACCTAGTATCAGTAGCGCGATAGCCATAGTCTCCCGGATACCAAATGGTAGCGCCAATGTAGCGTTCGGGACTCTTCGCATCGTTGTAGTAGTAGACGCTGACCAGGTTGCCGTCAGGGCGAACCAGCGTGCGAACGTAGCCCAGGTCCTTGCCTTCTCCATCGGTGCGCAGCCGGAGTTCGGGCCCCCAGGTGGAGCCGAAATCCTCACTAATTTTGGCGCGGATACCGAAGGGTTTTTCACGGAAGCCATAGACCAGCACCAATTGACCCGTATTGGTGCGCACAAGGCTGGGCGGGTTGCCACCGTGATTCATCACCACCACACCTTTAGACACCCAAGTCTGCCCGAGATCCTGGGACATAAAGACCTCAATGGTGGCACGGGTGCGGATAGCGGTGACGAGATGAGGGCCGACCACACGAATGGTGGCCGGCATGATGGCAAAATCTCCAATGGCTGGTTCTTCGTTGCGGACCACGCCATGCACCTGCCACGTCTTCGCGCCATCGGTGGTGCGCAGAACGACCACATTGCCCTCTCGCCCATCGCTCTTAGGGACCGTGACGAACAGCAACATATCGTGGCGTCCCAGGACAATATAATCCGTGCGCGCCGCGATGCCGGCGTAACCCGGAGCAGTCAAGTTGAAGGGGCCTTCCCAGGTCTTGCCACGGTCATTGGAATAGTAGAAGCGGCCCGGACCCTCGTGCTCGCTTAGCATGCGGGCAGTAAAGATGAAACCACGCTGCTGGAAGTTTACGCCGCCTGGGCAATCCACGGGTTCCTTGCCGCCATCGCCGGTCGGCACATCCGCCACCTTCTGGCCCGGCGGCGGCTGCAGGGAGGCAGGCTCTTCCAAAGACCAGGTTTCTCCGCCATCCAGACTGCGGGCTAGAACATGTTTAGCCGGCTTGGCGTAATCGATGGCATGGCTTTTACCGGTGTCCTTATAGTCACCAAGTTCGAAGCCCACCAGCAGTTCGGCTCCCCATTGCCAAGCGCCATGGTTGGCGGGCCATCCGGCGTACTTGCCGGGCTTCCGATATACCTCAACGTGCTTGATTACCTCGGGGGGACGCGACTGCGCGAGAGAAGGAAGGCCTCCTGCCAGATAAAGTCCGGCGCCTCCGGCCACAACCTGTCCAAAACGTCTACGATTCCACATACCAGTACTGATTGTAACGGCATCCCGCCTTTCTCGGGAGTTAAGGATGTAGACGTAAGGGCGGAGGAAATAGGGACTTCGCGGCGGAAGTATGGAGCACGAATGAAGATCGATGGGGAAGGCCCATAAAAGCGAAAGGGGAACCGCTGAGCCTTGCGGTTCCCCTTTCTGCATTTTTTTGCCCTTTCGGCAAACACACCGCGTATCCCCTGCGGGTTCGCAGCGCGGCGGATCGTTACTCCGCTGCTTTGGCGGACTCGATGGTGATCTTGTTGCCGTCGAGCTTACCGGTAACCGTCACCTTCTGGCCGAGAAAATCCATGACTTTGTCTTTGTTGGCAATGGGCACCACTTTGTCGCCGACAACCAGCACTGCTTCCGATCCGCCGCCGATGCATCCTTTGACGCAGTTGATATCAGCCTGAGAACCCTTTGAGTGCTTCGCACCGCACTTGGCGTCAGAAACGTAACCAGTCCAGGTCTCCGCCCACGCCATGGTCGCGGTGATGGCCAGGGCCATCGTGAGAACAGCAGTCTTCTTGAACATATGTACCTCTCCTGTTGTTCTCGATTGTACTCGGATGTACAGATAGGATCAAGAGGGATTATACACGCGCTAAGCCATTCACAATCAGCTATTTACGGAGGGATCTAGCGGAGAGCCGGAATTTCCCGGGTTATTTCTCTACTTTCCCAGTATAGAGATTCCCAAAAGCGTCTATCGGAGATGGCCGTGGATTTACCATGCTTGCTACCGAGGACGCCACAAGTTCTGCATGTACGGCCAGCGGCTTCGTCCCGGATCTTCCTGGCAAGCACTGCAGAAACGGTCTGGTACGATACAGGCGTGAGACGGTTTTTGTACTTCTTCCTGATGATGCTGGTTTTGGCGACGGCCATGGCGTCCGCAGCCTCTTTGGTGGTGCTTCCTCTGATTCCGGAGGCAAACTCCACCAAATACCTTTGGATTGGCGAGAGCAATGCCGAAACGATTGGCGAGATTCTCTCGGCGAACGGGGTGTTTGTGTTGGACAGGGAGAAACGGCTGAACGCCTATCGCACGCTGGCCATCCGAGATGATGCACCGCGCACCATTGCCACCAATCTGAAGGTGGCTGCGGAACTGGATGCGGATTTTGCCGTGTTTGGTTCGGTAGAGGTTCTGGAAGGCGAGGGTGTGGCGGATTCGCGCATCGCGCTTTCCGTGACCATGATGGACGTACGGCGCTTTCGCAAAGAGGGAGAAATCCGGCTGGAAGGATATCTTCCCGACTTGGCAAAGCTGGAAACCCAAGCCGCCTATCTGCTGCTGCGGGAATTGCAGCCCTCAAAAGTGACCACTGAAGAAGAGTTCCTGAAACGCTTCCCGCCGGTGCGATTGGACGCCCGGGAGAACTACATACGTGGTTTGATGGCAAACGGTGAAGAGGCAAAGCACCGCTATTTCACACAGGCGGCTCGGCTGGAAGAGAGCTATGCGGCCCCGGCTTTTCAACTGGCCCTCATCCATTGGCAGAAACGGGATCATCGGCAGGCTTCTGCATGGTTGGACAAAGTTGGCGAGAACTTTCCCCGGTATCGGGAGGCACAGTTCATGCTGGGCGTGTGCGAAGCCTATCTAGGGCGTTATGCCCAGGCCGAAACACGGTTCCGCAACCTATACGACTACGCGCAGCTGCCGGAAGTCGCCAATAATCTGGCAGTGACCCTAATGCGGCAACAGAAACAAGGCGCCTTGCAACTGCTGACCTTCGCGGTGGATCGCGACCCAGAAGATCCAGATTACCTCTTCAACCTCGGCCATACACTCTGGTTCCAGGAACGCTATGAAGATGCGGCAGAGAGGTTCCGGGAAGTGCTCGATTTGGCTTCAGACGACACCGAGGCAACGACGATGTTGGGACGCGCCCTGCAGGGGGAAGCGTCGCGGCCCGCACGCGCTGCCGTATCGAACCTGAACCGGATCAAGGAGGACTTTGAGGACACCAACCTGGCCGTACAGCGGGACGCCAAGCTGTCTGACCTGCCAGCTGCGGCGCCAGCACAGGTATCACACCGGCAGTAAGTTCGGGACACAGCTACGAAATTGTGCGGCACTAAGGTCGAAAGCGTCAGGCCTTGCGGCGCGCCGCCTGTTGCAGAGCACGCATGCGATTGAATAGATCCTGATGGCCTTGCACCATCTGTTGACGGACAGCATCCTCGGGCGTGAGATCCCATTGACCTTTCTCGTAGGTACCGCCCAACAGCACGCCATCCGCGCGCGGGAACATATACCCGGCAGAGCTGAGTAGGTTGTACTGCACCTCTGGCTGCGGCAGCACGAAGCTGAGCTGGCCTTTGATGGGCATCAGTTCGTCATCACCAAAGATCTGTTTGGCGCCCAGCCCTGTGCAGTTGAAGACAAGGGACTCGCGCAGACTGAGTACTTCCTGCTGACTGGCAAAGCGGCGCAATTCCACACGGGCCCCGGCGATTTGCAGCTCTCGTAGCAGGGTGGACAAATAGACTGCGGGCTCAATCATCATGGTGGCATAGCGGCGGGCGTACCTGTCGGGAAAGCAATGCTCGCCAGGACCAAAGTCCTGGAAATTGATCTGCAGATCGTGCAACACGCCGCCGGGACCACCAATCCAGCCATTGCGAGGTTCGGCATCGCTGAGGTAGTAATTCGGAAGCCAGCGGACACCCCAATGCGGTCCGACCAAATTCTGGAAGTAACGGAAAGAGAAGCGCGCGGCTTCGACATACTGCGCACTGAATGCCTCTGTGCGCTTGCTCTCATCAAATACCGAGACCGGCCACCACTGCGCGCCCGCGATATTGGAAGTGGTATTGGGCGGCAGTTCGTTGGTGTAGATGGTGACGCGAGCCCCGCGCAGTTGCAGCAGGCGTGCGGTGCTGAGGCCCATAACTCCGCCGCCAACGACTGCGCACTCTTTTCCCGCAACGTCTTCGGCTAACCGGACAGCCAGATAAGAACTACCCCAGGAAAGCGTCATGCCTCCGCCGCCGTGGCCGTAGTTGTGGATGATCTGCTTGTCGCCTACCAAGTCTTTACGCACCACGAAGCCAGACGGACGATAGGGCCGCAAGCCAGTGATGGTGCGGATGACGCGGCTCGGGTCCACGTGCACGACCGGCAGATCGATGCCTTCGATATGACCGTGGGCGAGGCGCGCCGAGGAGGTCCCTGGATTGGTGGGAACCCTGGCGGTGGGAACGTTGGCGGTAGTGCGTCTGGCGCATCCTTGTGCGGCCAGGGCGCCAGCAAACAGGCTAAATAGATGACGGCGGTGCATGGAGGGCGGCATGGGAAAGATCACAGTATCGCATGACGTGGCCGCAACGAGCGTTCGCAGGGCGGACGAGGGCAGAGGATAGCAAAAAGGGGTGTTCCACGCCCAAATGGTGAAGCCACCTGCGCGGCTCGGTGCGCCCTTGGAGCGCCGAGCCGCGCAGGCATGATGCAGCTATTGTCCTTGTGTCGTCTCCACATCCACAGATTCGACTGGGGCGCGTTGTGCTTCCCTCTGCTGATCGAACTCTATGGCCAGGGCCTTAGTGCGCTGCAGGTCCATCTTGCCCGTGGGCAGAATCGGAAGCGCCTCCACGCTGTAGATGGAATCCGCTTTGGGAATCCACAGACGCGAAATATTCGTGGAAGTCAGTGTCTTGTAGATCTGGCTGGCCGTACGATCCGTGGCAGTGTGCAGCAGCACCAGTCGCTCGCCTTTCTGCGCATCGGGCAAAGCAACCACCACGCAGGATTCGAGACCGGTGTTCTCTCGAATGGCTTCTTCCACACGGATGAGCGGCACCATCTCTCCGGCAATCTTGCTGAAGCGGGAGAGCCGGTCAGTCAGCGTCAGAAAGCCATCGGCATCGAGTCCACCGATATCACCCGTAATGTACCAACCGTCGCGCAGGGCATCCTGCGTGCGGCTTTCCTGTTTCCAGTAGCCCATCATGCGAGAAGGACCATTGGTGAGGATAAGCCCCTGTTTACCAACCGGCAGCGGCTCGAAGGTTTCGGGATCGACAATACGCACGGTGACCCCGGGGAGTGGCTGTCCCACGGCGCCGGGTTTATTGCCGGGCTGCGGCCACAGGGGGTGCTCCGCATTGGGTACGTTCACCGAGATGACGGGCGACATTTCCGTAGCGCCGTAGCCTTCGAAGGGGATGACGCCAAAACGTTCCTGGATTTCCTGCGAGAGCTTGGCGGGCATCTTTTCCGCACCAGTGATCATCAGCCGCAGCGAAGCGAATTGCTCTGGCGTGCAGATACGCAGATAGGTACGCAGGAAGGTCGGAGTAGCCAAAATGACGGTGACTTTGTGTTCCCGCACCAACTCGCCGATGGACTTGGCGTCCAGTGGATTGGGGTGATAGGCAACACGCGCGCCCACCATCAGCGGGAAGCAGAGCGTATAGGTGAAACCGAACGAATGGAACAAGGGGAGTATGCCGCCAAAGGCATCGCTGCTCTGGATGTGGAACAGCAACTGGCCGCCTTCAATATTGGCGAGGATGCCACGCTGCGACACCATGACGCCTTTGGGTTCTCCACTGCTTCCGCTGGAAAAGATGATGGTCGCCAGATCGTCCGGGCCAACGCGAGAGGCGCCCAGGTTGGCTAGCAACCAGGATTGCGGACTGAAGCGCGCGCGCAGCAGCGCCACCAATTTGGCGACGGCGCTGAACTGGGGGAGCAGATCTTCCAGGTAAACCACACCCTGCGGTTCTTCCAGCTTTGCCTTCTTTAGGAAGAGCTTGGAACTCAGCACGGTTTGGATATCGCACTGTGCACACGCGGAACGGATGGCATCGGCGCCGGCTGTGAAGTTGAGGTTCACCGGCGTCTTGCCGCAGAGCATCACCGCCAAGTTGGCCAGGGCTCCGCCCACTGAGGCTGGCAGCAAAAGGCCCACGCGTTGATCTGCAGGTCGATTGGTATTCAGCCAGTTGGCCAACAGGATGGCGCTGGTGAGCGTGCGACCGTAGTTCAGTCGCTTGCCGGAAGAATCGGCCAATGCTTCCCTGCCCCAATAGCGGCGGCAGTTGGCAACGAAGCGACGAGCGATGGTGGTGTTCACTTCGTCAGAAGCAGCCATGGCTGCGGAGCCGAGCTGCAGGACGGTATCCCGGGCTTCTTCCGCGCTTACCGGGACCGGAAGAGGATCGCCGAAGGTCACGTGAATCGCACGCCGCCAGACACCACGGCGATAGAAGGGACGACCATTGGCGCCGTGGCTAAAGATGCTGCCCCACACCCCGCCCAGGTGCACGGGAATGACAGGGACATTGAGACCTTCAGCGATGCGTTCCATACCGCGCTGGAAGCGGTGGATGTTGCCTGTGCGTGTCAGGGAGCCTTCGGGGAAAATGCAGACGATTTCGCCGCGCTCCAGGGCTTGTCGCGCTGCGGCAATGGATTCCAGAACCGCCTTGCGGCCGAGAGAGACCGGAATGGCTCCGATGGGGGCAAGCACCCAGCGGAACTGATTGAAGTAGGTATCCATCACCAGGAACCGGGCGATGCGGGGCAGGCAGGCCCCGATAAGGAAGCCATCAATGAACGACACGTGGTTGGCAACGATCAGTGCGGGGCCGGTTGCGGGAACGACCTTGGCGTTCGTGACACGGAAGGAATAGACCATACGCAGCAAACTGCCCAGCACCAGACGCAGCGTGTCTTCGGTGGTGTACCAAAGAACGATGGCGGTGGCGCCAATGGTGAACAGGCTGGCGACGACGATGACGGCCGAGGGCGACCAACCCAGGACGCTGGTCAGCAGCCAGAGGGAGGCAGATGCCATCAGCATGGCGATGGCGTTATAGAAATTGTTCACGCCCATCAGGCGGCCCTTTTCATCGGCCTTGGGCTTGTGCTGCAGCATGGCGTTCAGCGGCACGATGAAGAGGCCGCCACAGAGGCCCATGACTGTCAGGAAGAAAAGGGTGAGACCGAAATTGGGTGCGGAAAGGGCAACAGCCAATCCACTCAACCCCATGCCCAGGCAGCCGGGAACCGCCAGACCGAGTTCGATGTGATCCCCGGAGATTTTGCCCGCCAGCATGCTGCCCGCGCCGATACCCACGGCCAAACCCGCCACCAGAATGCCCGCGCCGGATTCGCTCAGTTGCATGTTCTGCTTGGCGAAAAGCAGCAGGTCCATCTGGAAGAGAGCACCCAGGAACCAGAAGAATGAAATGCCCGTGATGGTCAGCATCAGGGTGCGGTCCGCGAACATCACACGGGTGCCGGCAATCACTTCGGCGATAGGGTTCCAGTTGAAACGGTCCGGGTTCTGCGGCCGGCGTACTCGGGAAATTTGCAGACTGGTGAGGCTACCCAGCACGGCAACGCCGATCAGCACGGCGGCGATCTTCCAGACCTCCGCAGCCCAGGCTTCCACCAGAAAACTTGCTGCCGTGGTTCCCAGAATGATCGCGGCAAAGGTGCTCATCTCCAGCAGGCCATTGGCCCGGGAAAGCTCCTTGGTTGGCAGCATCTCCGGCAAAATGCCGTACTTGGCGGGGCCGAAGAATGTGGATTGCGTGGCCAACACAAAAACCACGGCCAGCATCATATCCGCGTCATTGCGGGAGAAAGCCCAAAGCCCCAGCAACATCGCGGGGATTTCCAGCAGTTTGGTGATAATCAGCACGGAGCGCTTGCTGAATCGGTCTGCCAATTGACCGGCATACCCGGAAAACAGAACGAAGGGCAAAACGAAGAGAAAGCCAGCAAGGGAGATATAGGCGCTATTTTGCCTGGGATCGGCAATCAGCATCACCGTGAGCAGGCTTACTGTGATCTTGTAAGCGTTGTCGTTCCAGGCTCCTAGAAACTGGGTAAGCAGAAAGCTGCTGAAGCCCCAACTGCGCAGAAGTCCCCAGTAGGTGCCGACCGGCTGGCTGGCTTCCGTGTTGGCGGGAAATGCGGCGGTATGTGAAGTGTCGTTGGTCATGTGTGTTGATTGCCCGCTTGCGGGTCACAACCAGAAAGTGCAAACGCGTTACCAATCGGAAGCAATATCGCTAAACTGCTGAATTTCCGTATCATACCTGAATTCATCGTTAGTTCGAAGAGGGAATGCGGAAAGACCGCCCTTACATTCTTAGTACATACAAAAACAAAAAATGTACAATGGCAGGAACATGTCCGGTTTCTCCCGAGAGCAGCGCAGTTTTCTAAGAGCCGTCAACGCGGTCGCGGTCGCCAATCCTTTTCTACCCGAGTTGCCATTGGCTGAACAACAAGCTTTGGGCGCGGCCTACCAGGACCAGGGAGATAACTGGAGCTTGGCGGTGGAAGACCCGGGACGTCTGCGAAGCAATGCTTGGCGCATCTGCGAACGTCTGGAAAGCATGTTGCCCGCCTTGCGGGAAGCCGTATGGCGACAGCGCGACACACTGCGGGAAGAAGATCGCGAACTCTATGAGGGCGCGGTGCTGTATGCGCTTTACCATCGGGTGTACCCCCGCATGGTGGAAGCGGCATTTGCGGATGACCGGCAGGAGAGCAGCCGCTGGAAGCACTACCGGGATTTTCAGCGCGACTGGACCGAGTTGTTGGCGACCCCGGATGGCGCGAGCTTGAGCGCCTATGGGCCAGCGCACATGTTTGCATTCTTCTACCAGTTGGTTCGCGCTTTCCACTGGATATTCGAAAACATCGTGGGAGATTCCGGCCCCGCCGCCCGCCTGCGCGCTACAGTTTGGCAGTCGACCTTCACCCACGACCTGCACCGGTACCGACGCAGCCTATATACACGCATGGGTGATCTGGTGACGCTGATTACCGGGCCTTCCGGAACGGGCAAGGAACTGGTGGCGCGAGCAGTAGCGCTATCCCGATTTATCCCCTTTGACGAACGCAGCTTGAGCTTTGGGCGGGATGCGTCGTCCCACTTTCATCCGGTGAATATCGCGGCGCTTAGCAGCACGCTGGTGGAAAGCGAACTATTCGGACATCGGCGCGGGTCATTTACCGGAGCTTTGCAGGATCGCAAGGGATGGCTGGAAGCCTGCCCCGCGCTGGGTGCGGTGTTTCTGGACGAAATTGGTGAACTGAGTTTGGAAGTACAGGTGAAACTGTTGCGTGTAATTGAATCCCGCAATTTCACACCGGTGGGGGATACGACGGCCCGCAGATTTGCCGGGAAGCTGATTGCAGCCACAAACCGGAATTTAGGAGAAGAGATCCGGGCAGGGCGCTTTCGCGAGGATTTTTATTATCGGCTCTGCTCCGATCTGATCCGCACGCCCTCCCTGCGGGAGCAACTGGATGATTCGCCCAAGGTACTGGAGAATCTGGTGCTGTTTCTGGCGCGGCGGGTTGCGGGCGATGAGGCAGGTAGCGTGGCGAGCGAGACCCTGACATGGATCGCAAAATCCATGCCTGCTGCCTATCCCTGGCCTGGCAACTACCGCGAACTGGAGCAGTGCGTACGCAACGTGATGGTGCGCAAGCGTTACACCCCAAGCCTTGCGGAAACGCAGCCGGTCGCGGCGGAAGACATTTTTTCCGACGCGCGGGCAGGCACATTGACGGCGGATGATCTTTTACGGCGTTATTGCACGCTTAGTTATTTCAGGCTCGGTTCCTACGAAGCCGCAGCTGAACAGTTGGCGCTGGATCGACGGACCGTGAAGGCAAAGATCGACGCGGTGTGGATGGAAAAATTGCGCCGCGCGGATACGTCGGCGACTCGCACGGTTTAGATCGTGATCTCAACAATGGGTGAAACAAGACGAGCGCTCCAGTTATCCTGAAATGAAGATATGTTTCTTGGGCGTTTGGTGCTGGGCGTACGCTGCTTCTGGTCTGTACTGCAAACCGGAAGTCTTAGCGTCGATCTACGCAATCGATTAGGACTGGTACGGATCGCCAATGACAATGATCTGCCGGAAGAACGGGATCCGATTCCGGCATCGGAGGAGCGCGTAAACGGGGCTCTGCAGATGCTGCGGATTTTGCAGGAGGGCGCCGGGTTGGTGGATTTCCTGACGGAAGACCTGAACCGCTATTCCGACCAGCAGCTTTCCCAGGGCATCCGCGGCATGCAGCCCCAGGCTCGCGAAACCCTGTTACGCGTGGTGCACCTGGAGCCAATCGTCGCTAAAGCCGAAGGCGAAGTACAGGAGTTGCCAAAGGAACCGGCCCAACGATTGGCGGATGGTAGTCTGCGGCTGGAAGGCCGTCCGATGGATTTTGAGGCGATCCACGAAGGCGTACTGCGACACAGAGGCTGGAAAGCTGGCGAAATCCGCCTGATGACGCCGCCCCTCGCGCAACATCCCACCGTGATTCATCCCGCAGTCTACGAAATCGAGTAGAGCGCGAAATACTCAGTTCACTGGCTTCAGTGCACTGGCTGTTTGCCGGTGATCTTTGCCACCTCAAGGCGCAACTTGGGCAGGCAGTGATCAAAGACCCGCTTATAGGTAGCGCAGAAGTAGTCGAGATCGGAAGGATTCCCGCGCTGCTTCTCCCGGAAGGCCGGACACCCCCTATGGCAGAGCTTCTGATACTGACACACCATGCACTCAGCGTGGGGAAGCTGCTTGCCACGGGCGAAGCGAAGGCGCTGATCCGTGGCGGCGATCTGGTTCCAGCTATCCCGATGTAGATTACCGATCAGCCAACGAGGCTCCACGTAAAAATCGCACGGATACACGTCCCCGTTGTATTCCACCACCGCATAACTTTCACAGCGTTCGTGCATCACACAATTGCCAGGCATATACCCCGCCACGGCCTCCGCCAGATTGTCAAAGAATCGAATCCGCACGTGTTGATGGTCGGGCCACCAACGGTCGAAGAGCCGCACGAGGAAATCGCCATATTCCTGCGCAGTGATCGCGTAGGGCTGCAACTGCCCCGTGGGAGTGAACTCGGCAAGAGGGATGAACTGTAGATACTCCACACCCAATTGCTGGAAGTATTCGTATAGCGCTTCTGGCTGATGCACGTTCGTCTGGCTGATGACACAAAGCACGTTGAAATCAACTTTGTGCTTGGTCATACGCTCAATGCCACGCATTACCTTCTTCCAAGTACCTTCCCCACCCCGGTTCCTTCGATAGGTATCGTGCATCTGCTGATTGCCATCCATGGATATGCCAACAAGCCATTGGTATTGCCGCAGGAACTGGCACCAGGCATCGTCAATGAGAATGCCGTTGGTTTGCAATGCATTGCTGACAAACTGGGCGGAACGTCCGAAACGTTTCTGGAATTCGACCAGCTTTTCAAAGAATGGCAGACCGGCGAGCGTGGGCTCTCCGCCCTGGAAGGCAAACACGGAGTGGGGATAAGAGTAAAAGAGATAGGATTCAACGAGCTTGCGGAGGGTGTCCTGCGACATCGTCCGATGCATCACGTCCTTGTAAGGATCGAGACCACGATCAAGATAGAAACAGTACTCGCAATCCAGGTTGCAAAGTGCGGATGCTGGCTTGATGAGCAGCGAAGAGATTTTCGCGGCAGGCCATTCAGACTTTTCAGGTCCTTTATTCTGAATAGAAACCAAAGAATCCACTCAAGAAGTGTACCATCCTGTGCGAGATTCGTCCCGCATAAGCGGAGAAAAGATAAAGGGGAAGCCGAATTGATTCGGCTTCCCCTTCGCGATCTGCCATCGAAGGCGCTACAGGAACGAGCGAGACGCAACCCTAGCGTTTGGAAAGGTCGAGAATGCGAATGTCTTTGAAGAGCATGTTGCCTTCGCCACCGGAGTGCAGTTGGAGGGCAATGGTGCCATCGGTAACCTTCTGCTTGGGATCGGTAAAATCCAAAGCCTTTACGCCGTTGAGGTAGCACTCGTAGTGGTTATCCTCGACAACAAGCAGCATGTCGTTCCATTCGTTGGGACGAAGGAGTCCTTCATACTCAGGAGCGGGCCAAGCCTTCCAGCCCATGTCATCGCCATAAACGCCGCAGGAATGGTGGCCAAGGACACGATCAATTTCAAACTGCCGACCCTGACTGACATCCACGGTGCCGGGCTTGAACTTCGTGTGGAAGTAGACGCCGCTGTTCCCGTTGGCGAGCGTCTTGAAGCGCAGGAAGAGATGGAAGCTCTGATAATCCTTGTCGGTTTGCAGATAACCATACTTAGGGGTGACGCCCTGTCCGTGAATGGCGCCGTCTTCAACGGTCCACTTCTCGTTGCCCACCGGCACCCAGCCAGTCAGATCTTTGCCGTTAAAGAGTTCCACCCAGCGCTCGCCCGGCGGCTTTGTGCGCTGCTGGCCCGGCAAGGAAAGAGCAAAAACGGTACTCAGGCTGAGTGCACAGATAGCCACTCTGCGGAGTGCGGAAGCAGAAAAGAATCCCATGGGAGACAGTGTAATACGCGGAAGAAGTTCGCGGTGCGTCAGTTTTCACTGACCTTGCCTGACGGAACACGGAAACTACCTCCGTTATCGTAGCGGCCTTTAGCACGGTGAGGTGGGCAAGGAGCGCACGCCACAGCGGGAGACCGGCAGAACACGCAGAATCTGGGATTGGCCGCTGGCGATACAATGCCCTGTGAGATGCCCCTATCTTTCGAAGCATTCCAGAATCCGCCCAAACAGTATCGCCCGTGGACCGTGTGGTGGTGGTTTGGCAGCGCGAGCAAAGCCGAAGACTTAGTGTGGGAATTGCAGCAAATGGATGCGCATGGCATTGGCGGCGTCGAGATCAATCCCGTCTACGCCTTGAACGAAGCGGGTCTGGAGGACCCCAAGGTCTTTTCAACAGAGTGGCAGGAACGTTTCTTCGCTGTAGTGCGCGAGGCCGACCAGTTAGGGATGAAGGTATGGCTGCGCGGTGGCAGCGGCTGGCCTTTCGGAGGGCCCTGGATTACGCCGGAACTCGCTTCCCAGTCGGTGGTCCACGCAGTGGCGGAACGTATGGGACCGGGGGAGTGGAACGAAGCCGTTCCCGCGCCGGTGGCGCAGCAACGCTGGAAAGATCCGCAGTTGGAATGCGTGGTTGGGCTTGAAACCAAGACGGGGAAACGGCAGGTTCTGATTGCCAATGCGGAGGGAAGAGCGACCGGGGAGACGGTGCGTTTCTCGATTCCTGCAGGGGCCTGGCGGCTGTTTTTCGTCTATCGCATGCGCACGAACATGGCCGTGAAACGTCCCGCGCCGGGTGGCGCCGGGCTGGTGATGGACCATTACTCCACCAAAGCGCTGGATGCGCAACTGGCTGCGCTTGATCCGTTCGTCGCAAAAGCCAAGCAGATGGCTCCGCACGCGTTTGTAGGCATTGCGGAAGACAGCCTGGAGTTGGACGACGATAACTGGACAGGCGGTTTTCTGGACGAGTTCCAGCGACGGCGCAGCTATGACCTACGTCCGTTTTTGCCCGACCTTTGGGAAGACAGCGCCACGTCTTCCGGCATACGCCACGACTTTCTGCTTACGGTCAGCGACTTGATGATCGACCGGCACTTCAACCACATGCGGGCATGGGCAGGAAAGCTGGGGCTTTCCACGATGGTGGAAGCGCACGGAAGCATGACGGATATCTTGCGCGCTTACGCGGCGGCGGATGTTCCGGATGGCGAAACGATTTGGGAATACAAAGAGCGGCAGGAGGTGAACATACGCAACCGGCGCGTGGCATCTTCTGCTGCCCATATTTACGGCAAACCCATTGCGGCGGCGGAAAGCTACACGTGGCTGCGTATGCCGCGGTTTCTGGTGAAGCCTTGGATGGTGAAAGGCGCCACGGACGCGATGTTTCTGGATGGCATCAACCAGATCAGGAACCATGGGTATTCGAGTTCCCCTCGGGACATGGGAGCCCCCGGCCAGGTCTTCTATGCCTCGACCATGATTAACCACAACCAGACCTGGTGGCCGCACTACCCCGCGATTTCCGGCTATGTAACCCGCATGCAGTATCTGTTGCAGCAGGGCAAGGCCACCAATCGGGTCTGGATTTATCACAACTTGTGGGACGGGATGGACGACTACCGCAAACCCACTCCCGAATGGATGAAGAGCGACAATGCGTGGCGGCGGCCCAGTGACCCGGGCATCGACGGCAGCGCACAGATCGCTATGCGCACACACGATGTGGCCGAGACGCTACGCGAACAAGGCTACGGATTTGATTACATCAACGACCATGCCTTGGAAACGCAATTCCCCGATGGCTTCCATGCGGAATCTCTCGGCGGTGTACATACGTTGGTGTTGGCGCGCACCAAGTTCATGCCGACAGCGACATTGCGACGACTGCTCGATCTGGTGAAGGCGGGCGTCTACGTGCTTTCGCTTGGTAATCTTCCGGAAAGCGGTGTTGGTTATGAGGAACAACACGAAGGGAAGGCGGCATGGCAGGCAGCGTTCGATGCTTTGTGGAAGACAGGAAAATGGATGGTGGTCTCCGATGCTTTCGCGATGCAGCTTTGGCTGCGCTTCCACCCGAAGCCGGATTTTCAGGCTGATGCAAACGGGAAGGACCTTGGTTTTCTGCGCCGCCGTATCGACGGACAGGACGTCTACTTTGTCTCCAATGGCAGCGATACGGCAGTGGAATCTGTCGTGCTTTTGGCGACCGAAGCGGCCAGCGCCGAGCGGTGGGATGCGCTGAGTGGGACACGCACTAGCGTTTCTACGAAACGAAGCCAGGATCATCGCATGGAGTTGACGCTGCAATTGGGTCCATGGGAATCTTGCGCGCTCGTGCTATCGGGAGCGAAAACAGCGGGGAAACCGGGGGCGCAATCTCTTTCGTTTGTTAAGGCTACGCAGCAGCTGGAACTGACAGACTGGGAGATAGGCCGCGAAGGAGACGACGTGGTGATTCCGCTTCCCCAAGGTCCGGCAAATTGGGAGAATCTGACCGGCTGGAAGAACTTTGCCGGCGTGGGCAGCTATCGGGCGAGCCTGCAGGTACCGTCAGATTTGGCGCAAGGACGGCGTCTGGTTCTGGAACTGGGCAATCTGGAAGTAAGCGCGCAGGTGCTGGTGAACCAGAAGGACGTGGGCATCGTGATTCTGCCTCCCTGGCGCATCGACATTACAGATGCGGTGCGCTCTGGGCACAATACCGTCGAAATACGGGTGGCGAACCTGTGGAGCAACGCCGTTGCCGCCATGCCTGCAGCGCCGAGCACTGTGCCGGGACCGGGTTATGGCATCACCGATGTGCTTTACGGCCCAGCCGAGCGCCCCGTGCAGCAATCCGGGTTGCTAGGCCCGGTAAAGGTGCTGGTGACGACAGCATTTTAGGGGCGACAGACCGGTGCCTGGATAGACGGGCCTCGATCCCTTAAGCGGGCTGCGCGGCGGCTGGCGGGCGGACAGCGCGAAAGACGATCGCAAAGGTGACTACCAGCCAGATGGCCCCGGTCCAGTAGGGAGCCCCGAAGTTGATGTAGTCATAAACAAGTCCGGCCCACAGAGGACCGACAATGCGAGCCAAGCTGGCAGTGGACTGCGCAGCGCCCATCACCCAACCTTGTTCACGTGGCCCTACCATCTTGGAAAAAAGGCTTGTGAGGGTGGGGTTGGTGAGCCCGCTGCCGACGGCGGTAAGCGTGCAGCCCAGGTATAGAACGAAGAGGTTTGCGGCAAATGCCGTAGTCATGAAACCAAAGGTCATGACGAACAAGCCGGAAAGCGCCATGCCCCGATCTGAGTAGTGGACCGTGAGGCGGCGGACAATGACCGCCTGCATGATGGCTGCGATAAAGCCAATGTAGGTGAAGATGAGGGCGTTCGCCTCAGGGCCCATATGGAGCTTGTCCGCCGTGTAGACAGCGAAGTTGCTCTGCATCCCGCTGAATGCAAAATTCAGCACGAAGAAAGCCGCCATTAGCGGCCACAATTCCGCGCGCTTCATGGCCAGCAGGCCTTGACTGAAGGGATTCAGGACCTGCCAGCGGAAAGGCCCCGTGCGGCGGTGTTCGAGCTTCAGGCTTTCCGGCAGCATGAAATAGCCGAAGGTCATCGTGACGAGCGTAAGGACACCCGCTCCGTAGGCCGGGGCGGCCAGACTGATTTTCGCCAGAGCGCCGCCGAGGGCGGGCCCAACGACAAAGCCAAGTCCAAAGGCGGCTCCCATGAACCCAAAATTCTTCGCCCGATCTTTGGGTTCGCTGATATCAGCGATATATGCCTGCGCGGCGGAAATGTTGCCGCCCGTAAAGCCATCCAGTATGCGGGCTAGGAACATGACCGCGAGCGAGCCCGCCCAGCCAAAAATGAAGTAGCCGATCGCGGAACCAAACAAACTGATGAGCAGAACCGGGCGGCGGCCATGGCGGTCTGAAAGTTCACCCAGAATGGGGGCAGCCACAAACTGGGCGGCGGCAAAACAAAGCGTCATCAAGCCGACGGTGAGGGCATCGGAATCGTAACGCCGCACCAGAAAGGGAATCACCGGAACGAGGATGCCGATTCCCAGCAGATCCAGGAAGATGGTGACGAAAATGATCCACAGCGCACGCGGGTTAGTGCGCGCGGTGGCATCGCCGTTGCCGGGCGGCGTGGAGGGCGGTTCGGTTGGAATCGGAGCCCGTGCGGTGGCTTGAGTGGAAGATTGCATGCCAGAAAGCGAACAATCTTCCATTGTCACAAGCCAGACGCCTAGTTACCAAGTGCAATCACTGCGTAGGAGCCGTGACCGGACAACCGCTGAGCGACGGCCGCCCGGTGACTGGCGCGACAAACGAAGCCTATGCCGGGACGGAGGGAAGGCCGGAAAGAGCCATGGCTAGTTCGTTTTCGTCGTAATCCTGATCGACCAGCTTGCCTGCGAAGTAGTCGGTGTAGGCCTGCATGTCGAAGTGGCCATGGCCGGAAAGACACATCAGAATGTTGCGGCTGACCCCTTCCTGCTTGGCTTTCAGCGCTTCTTCAATGGTGGCCTTGACGGCATGGTTCGATTCCGGCGCCGGCACAATGCCTTCGGCGCTCGCAAACTTCACACCGGCTTCAAAACAACCCAACTGGTGATAGGCAACTGCATCAATCAAGCCGAGTTCCTTCAAATGGCTGACGATAGGGGCCATGCCGTGGTAGCGCAGACCGCCCGCGTGGAAACCCGGCGGGGTGAACGTGGAGCCCAAGGTGTGCATCTTCGTGAGCGGGGTAAGGTGGGCCGTGTCCCCGAAATCATAGGTAAACTTGCCGCGTGTGAGTGTGGGGCAAGCCGCTGGTTCGACGGCGAGAATGCGGGGACTGGCTCCGCCACGGAGGGCTACGCCAATGAAAGGAAAGGCAATTCCGGCGAAGTTGGAACCACCGCCAGCGCAGCCAATGACAACATCCGGGTAGACGTCGGCCATGGCCATCTGCTCCATGGCTTCCTGCCCCACGATGGTCTGGTGCAGTAGCACGTGGTTCAACACCGAGCCCAGCGCGTACTTGGTTCCGTCATCCTGCGCGGCCTCTTCGACAGCCTCAGAAATGGCGATACCCAGGCTGCCAGGATGATCTTCCCTCTGCGCCAGAATCGCCCGTCCAGACGCCGTGAACGGAGAGGGCGAGGCGATACAGGCAGCCCCGTAACTTTCCATCAGCGCGCGACGGTAGGGCTTCTGGGTGTAGGAGACTCGCACCATGTAGACCTTGATCTCAATGCCAAAGAGGGCTCCGGCAAAAGCGAGGGACGAACCCCACTGGCCGGCTCCGGTTTCGGTGGTGATGCGGCGAATACCAGCCTCGCGATTGTAGAAGGCCTGCGGCACGGCAGTGTTGGGTTTGTGGCTGCCGGAAGGGCTGACGCCTTCGTACTTGTAGAAGATTTTGGCGGGGGTATCGAGAGCCTTTTCGAGACGGCGCGCCCGATAGAGCGGGGACGGTCTCCATTGGCGGTAGATGTCCCGGACGGGTTCTGGAATCTCGATCTCCCGCTCGGTGGATACTTCCTGCGCGATCAGAGACATCGGAAACAGCGGAGCCAAATCATCCGGTCCGATGGGTTTCATGGTGCCTGGATGCAACACCGGCGCGAGAGGAGTCGGCAGATCTGCTGCCAAGTTATACCAGAACTTTGGAATTCGGCTTTCATCCAGAACATACTTCACGGTTTCAGACATGGGATAACAGTCTCCTCTCATTCCAACAAACACGATTCCTAGATTGATGAAGGCCCAGACCAGCGGGCTTGTTTACCTAGTTGAAGACGCGCATCACGGCGACAGGTCGGCGGCGGCATGCGACGTGAAAGTCGCATGCCATGAAGAACAGTTGCTATGGCAGTTCGCGCAGGCTGATGTTGCGGAACCGGTGCTCGCCACCCGGAAGCCAGCGGCTGCCACGATGCACCTGTACGGCAATGTGACCATCCGTGGCCCCTTCGGGAAGGTGATTCGCGGAATCGGTCCAATCCGTGATCTGAATGCCGTTTAGCCATACGCGGATGCGTGGCGTATCGCCCTCAATTCTGGCCCGCAGATGGTTCCAGTCGCCGCCTTTCCAATAGGGTCGCCACTTGGGCGACACACCCTTGACGCTCTGAATTCCCTCGCCGTAGATGCCGCCGATGGAGCCGCCGTCCAGGTAATCCAGCATCACCTGATATGCCTCTCCCTTTTCCGTGGAGCGTAGGAAGAGGCCGCCATCGCAGCTGAAATCCGGCTTGATTTCCATGGTGATCTCGAAGTTCTTGTACTTCTTGTCGGTCAGCAGAATGCCGCCTTCACCCGGACGATCCTGCGCGCCGATCAGCACGCCGTCGGTTACTTTCCAGATGGGAGTCGTGCCATGCGGGCTGGTCTTGCTGATGTGCCAACCATCGAGATTCTTCCCGTTGAAGATCGGCTGAACGCCGGAATCGCCAGGAATCAACTCGAAATGATGCTCCAAGGGCCGGGCCACCGCGCGTTGCATGCCGCGCAGTTGATCGCGGAGCTTGTCGAGGGCGGCCATGGCGTTTTCCGTTTCCTTGGGCGCTTCATCCATGAACGGAACTTGAACGCTGCGCCAGCGGGTGTTGTGGGCATTGGCCCGCTGCAGGGTGAGGTTGTGCACTCGCATGGCCTGTTCCCACATGGGCGTTTGCACGGTGGCAAGATTCACACCCGCGGCCAGCGCCTCGGCATCAAAGCTGCCAGCGACAAAACCGTCAACCAACAGTGTATAAGGCCCTGGTTTCAGGCCTCGCACCGTAACCATCTGGCGATTTAGAGCTTCCAGAAAATCGGAAGAACGCACGGCGAGCGCGGTTGCCGGATCACTCAGATCCAGGGGCATGGGCAACGCCTTATCCTTCTGGGTCCAGGTGATGCGTTCGCCGAAGACCGGCTTGGAGATGGTTGTATTTTGCGAACTGGCAACCGAAGAAGCGGCCGCATCGAGTTCCACAACGCTAACCAATGCTGGAGCGCCCCAAGCCTTCAATAGCTGTTCGGCCATCAATAGATGGCCGCTCGCTCGGGGATGCACGCGGTCTGGAAGGATCTCTTCAGCGAGCTTGGGATCATCGGCATAAGCTTTGCGCAAGGCTTCCACCACGGGCCGGTTAAGATCCGCCAGCTTCAGGTTCTCTTCCTTGGCGAGCTCCGCCAGAAAGTCCGCGTAACGAAGCAGCACAGCGTTATATCCGCCGGGGAAACCGGGCTTGCGAGTGACATCGTCGTAGGGAGAAGGCTGAATAGCGGTGATCTGCGCCCCTGGCGCTTTCTGTTTCAGTTGTTTGACGATATTGCGGTAGCCATTGGCGTAGATATCGAAAATGGTCTGATCGAAAGCCCGATAGCGGCCATCGTTCATGCCGAGCATGATGGTGACCATGGTGGGGTTGTAATTGAGGACGTCGCGCTTCAGGCGTTCGTCGATGCCGCCTCCGCCTCCGCCACCTACCCGGTCGCCACCCCAGCCGGAGTGGGTAAACGTAACATCCATCCCGGGAAACCGAGTGACGACAAAGGTTTCCGCAAACGTGGTGTAGAGACGCTGGTCTGTAATGCTATCGCCGTAAAATACAACACGGTCGCCGCTCTTCAGCGCGAAGCCGTCCGCGCCGGTGGCGCCATCACTGGAAACCGTTGCCGGTCGCGTCTCCTTCTTCGGTCCCGGAGGCGCACAACCATCCAAAATCAGCGCCAAGGGAAGGGTCGCCAACAGGAGCCGCCGAGAAAGAAACATACCTAGCCTCCGAAGCAGTCATGCTATCGCATTCTCGGCGTTTCAGTAGAAACGTCTTTGAAGCAAAGGAGGCTGTTTGAGATCGCGTGGAGGCCGACTCCGCACAGAGGTAGTGGTGGACACAACAGCCACGACCGGGCAGCGGATCGACCTGGATTCTTCCAGGCAACAATGCACGGGCAATGGCAATGCGGCTAATCTAGTGTTAGCAGCCTGTTCGCCTCATCCCACATCGCGAATGTAGCCAAATCGCGTACGTGGCGATACCTTTTGCCAAACCTGACGGCGGAAACTCCTCATCGGTTTGACCTTTTTGGGCAATCCATTGGGCAACCGTTCTGTGCGAAGAGGCACAGCCCGCCATCCTGAACAGGTAGAATCTCCGTAATCTTTCTAGGGGTGGAGAAAAGTTTCTCTCGTGCATCCATTTGCTGTTCTATTGCCGTTTTTGCTTGCACCCGCCGCCGCGTGGGTTGGCGGGATGCGGCCGAAGTGGTCACAATTTTTGGCGATTCTGCCAGCCGGGTTGGCCGTTTACTTCGTTTCGTTAATGGTTGAAGTCAACGCGACTGGTCCAGTGCGGAGCAGCCTTCCCTGGGCACAGTCGCTTGGCCTGGACCTGACTTTCCATGCGGATGGACTCGGTTTGTTGTTTGCCGCCATCATCAGCGGCATTGGCGCCCTGATCACCATTTTTGCCAGCAAATATTTCTACGGCGATGCGCGAGCGGGCCGCTTCTTTGCGACGCTATTTGCGTTCATGGGATCCATGCTGGGCGTGGTGCTGTCCGACAACCTGTATCTGTTGTTTGTGTTCTGGGAACTGACCGGATTTACATCGTTTCTGCTGATCGGGTTTGATCACGACAAAAAGACTTCGCGGGATTCCGCCATTCAGGCCTTTATTGTGACGGGAACCGGCGGCATGGCGCTGCTAGCCGCCACGGTGTTGGTGCAGTTGGCGGCTGGCCACCATAACGTTTCCGCGATGCTCGCCGAACCGCAGGTTATTCTGCAATCCGCCCAATATCCGTGGATTGTGTGCCTAGTGCTGCTGGCAGCCTTCACCAAATCTGCGCAATGGCCCTTCCATTTCTGGCTTCCCAACGCGATGGCTGCGCCCACGCCGGTAAGCGCCTACCTGCATTCGGCCACCATGGTGAAGGCTGGGGTATTCCTGATTGCGCGAATGACTCCAGCACTGGGCGGAAGTGACCTATGGTTGGGGCTGACTGTGGGTATCGGCGCCATTACGATGGTGTTGGGCGCGTGGCGCTCAATTGCGGAAACCGATCTGAAGCGCGTACTGGCCTACACCACCATCAGCGCACTGGGTGTGCTGACGATGCTGCTGGGTGTGGGAACCGAGCTGAGCATAACCGCCGCATTGGTTTACCTGTGCGCGCATGCTAGCTACAAAGGCACACTCTTTCTGGTGGCGGGAACGCTGGAGCATGAAACGGGAACCCGCGATATTACACAACTCGGCGGGCTGCGCGAAAGTATGCCGCTGGTCGCCGCAGCTGGCGCCATGGCCGCAGCGTCGATGGTGGGCCTGCCTTTATTCCTGGGCTTCGTCGGCAAGGAATTGTTCTACGAAGCGCTATTTTCAAACTCCGCAGTTTGGGCGATGGGTTTGCTTGGCGCAGCAGTTTTGGCCAGTGCGCTGATGGGCGCATCGGGTTTGATTGCCGGGGTGCGTCCCTTTAGTGGCCCCCGGGGTGCTGCGATGGCCAAACATGCCGTTCCGCTCGCTCTGGCTTTGCCGCCTCTGGTATTGGCCTCATTCGGGCTGCTGAGCGGCGCCTGGCCTGCAATGCTGAATCTGCCCATCGGTCTTGCGGTGAAGAGTTTGACGCCAACCGCGGCGCCAGCGCACTTGGGGCTTTGGCATGGTGTCAGCTGGGTGCTCGGCTTGAGCGTCCTCACCTTGGCCGCAGCGGCCGGCATGTATTTATCACGCGATGCGATCCGCAAAGCCATCTGGCCCAAGTCACTCGGATCAGCCCGACTCTATTTGGGCACGGTCCATTTGTTAGACGCCCTTAGCGCCTGGTCGCTGCCCGCATTGCAGGGCGCTTCCCTTCGTTCGTACGTACGGGCTTTGGTGATCACGTCCGGCTTGCTAACGACCATAGCGTTGATCATTTACGGCCTACCCATGCTGCCAGCGCTGACGGATTTCGGAATCCATGAACTAGCTGCCGCCATGATGATCATGCTTGGCGCGTTTCTTGCAGCACGCGCCAAGTCCACCATCCAGGCCGTTTTGGCACTGGGGATCACCGGGTATGGCGTGGCGCTGACTTTTCTGTTTTTCGGCGCGCCAGATTTGGCCATGACGCAGTTTTCCGTGGAGACATTGACGGCCGTCATCTTCGTGCTGGTGTTCTACCGCTTCCCCAGCATGGGCCTGCGCTCCGCCTGGCGTGTGCGAGTTAGTGATGCCGTGATTGCCCTGGTGGCAGGCGGGGCGGTTTCCATCACGCTTCTGTTTGTCTCGACGGGAACAACGCCGCTGGGTCTGACGGAGTTCTTTGCAGAAAGCTCGCTCCCGTTGGCCCACGGACGAAACATTGTGAACGTCATTCTGGTGGACTTCCGCGCACTGGACACGCTGGGGGAAATCACGGTGCTGGCTACCGCCGCCATCGGGGTCCGAGCCGTGTTCCGCATGGGACGGCGCGATGGAGGTTCACAGTGACAACACTGATTCTGAAGACCGCGACGCGTGTGCTGATGCCACTGCTGTTGCTGTATGGCATCTTCCTTCTATTGCGCGGGCACAATGCGCCCGGTGGTGGCTTTGCGGGAGGCTTGGTGGTGGCGGCGGCGTATGCGCTGCATTCGTTTGCCTTCGGCGAAGAAGCTGCCCGACGTGCGTTGCTTGTGGACCCTTCGCGCCTTATTGGCGTGGGATTGCTGATGGCCCTGGCTTGTGGTGCGCTTCCCACCTTGTTTGGACTGCCCTTTCTGACCACGATGTGGTTCAGCTATGAACTGGGGTTGGGGACGCCCCTTATCTTTGACGTGGGTGTATTTCTGGTGGTGATCGGCGTCGTGTTGACAATGACCTTCACCTTGCATGAGGAGTAACCGTTTGGAAGTCATTCTTTCCATCACGGCAGGCGTGCTCTACTGTTGCGGCATTTACCTGCTGCTGCAGCGGAGACTGTCTCAGCTCATCATTGGGCTGGGTCTGCTGAGCAACGGCACCAATCTGTTGATCTTCACAGCAGGTGGGTTGACGCGTTCCAAGGCCCCTGTGATACCGGAGGGCGCCGAGAGCATTGTGCCACCCTTTGCCGACCCGGTGCCGCAATCCCTGGTATTGACCGCGATTGTGATTGGCTTCGGCGTGCTCGCCTTTTCGCTGGTGTTGGCGCACCGCGTACACATGGCCACGGGCACCGATGATATCGATGACATTGAGGCAGGAACCTAATGAATTTGTTAATCCTGCCCATCATTGTTCCGTTGCTGACTGCTGTGATCTTGATGCTCTCGTCCAGCCGGCCCATTGTGCAGCGTTGGATTTCTTTTGTTGGTTCGATTGTCCATGCCATTTGTGCCGCGGTGCTGTTTCTACGCGTGGAAAGCCTGGGCATTCAGGTTCTGCAATCTGGCAGTTGGCCCGCGCCGTTTGGCATCAGTTTTGTTGCTGATCTATTGGCGGCGATGCTGGTGACCGCCACAGGCATTGTGGGTGTGGCCGTCACTGGCTTTGCATTTTCGGGCGTGGACCCACGTCGCGAATCCTCTGGTTACCACGGACTGCTGCAGGTCCTGTTGATGGGGGTTTCGGGCGCCTTTCTAACGGGCGACTTGTTCAACCTGTATGTCTGGTTTGAGGTGATGCTGGTGGCGTCGTTTGTGCTGATGGCGCTGCATCGCACCCGCGCCCAGATTGAGGCAGCGTTCAAATACGTGACGCTGAACCTGGTGGCTTCGTCCATGTTCCTGACCGCGCTTGGCCTGCTTTATGGCCGTACGGGCACGCTAAACATGGCTGACCTTTCCTCGGTCTTTCAAACCTTGGAATTTGGTCCATTCGAAATGGTGATGGCGCTGCTCTTTCTGACCGCGTTCGGCGTGAAGGCAGCTTTGTTCCCGTTGTTCTTCTGGCTGCCGGCCACCTACCACACGCCGCCCGCGGCGGTTGGCGCGATCTTCGCAGGCCTGCTTACCAAGGTGGGCGTGTACTCGCTAATCCGTATCTTCACGCTGCTGTTTCCGGAAGCTCCTGCAGGGCTTTACACCCTGCTTCTTGCCCAGGCGGGATGCACGATGGTTGTCGGACTGATTGGCGCACTCGCTCAGAAAGACTTCCGACGGATGCTGTCGTTCAATCTGGTGGGGCATTTGGGTTACACGACCGTGGGACTGGCGCTGTTGACTCCGGCGGCGATGGCAGCCTCACTGTTCTATGTGGTGCACCACATTTTCGTCATCACCAATCTTTACCTAATTAGCGGAATCTTCCTGCGCATCCGCCACTCGACGTCCTTCAGTTCCCTGGGCTCCATCTATAAGGAACGTCCGTGGGTGGCCGTGATTGCGATGGTTCCGCTGTTTTCGCTAGCGGGCGTGCCGCCGCTTTCGGGCTTCATTGGAAAGCTGGCATTGATTCAAGCGACGCTTTCCGCAGGTTCCTATGTGATTGCGGGCATCATTCTGTTGGTAAGCGTGCTGACGCTGCTTTCGATGGCGCGCCTATGGGATCAATCGTTCTGGAAACCATCGGAGGTCGAAGACAAGCTGCCGATGACGCGGGTGATTTTGGCTCCGATCATCTTCCTGTGCGTGGTCACGATCGCCATCTCCTTGGGCGCGGAGTATGTGTACTCCATCACACTGCGGGCTTCGGAACAACTGTTGCAGCCCCAGGAGTATATTGACGCTGTTCTACGTGGGAGGGCAAGGCCATGATTCTAGGCAATTTGTTGTTGGCCCTTGTCTGGGCCGCGCTCAACGGGGAATTTACGCTAGGGAGTCTGGTAACCGGCGCGGTGTTTGGCCGCCTGGTGCTGATGGTGCTTACCCGGGGCAACGTGCTTTCGGGCAAAGAGGCAAGATTGCTGGAACGCGCGATCAAGCTGTTCTTCTATCTATCGTGGCAAATTGTGTTGGCCAACTTCCGCATCATCCGCGATGTATTGAGCAAGAACTACCAGATGCGTCCCGGTGTGATTCGGGTGCCACTCGATGTGACAACAGATGGAGAGATTCTACTGCTTACGGCCATGATCAATGTGACGCCAGGCAGCGTGGCTCTGGATATTTCGCCGGATCGCCGCACACTGTGTGTCCACGTAATGAACATACGCACTGCGGATGAAGCCCGGCTGGAAATCAAAGAAGGTTTCGAACGACGCATCTTGGAGTTGACGGCGGAACCCGTCAACGGAGAGGACCGCCCGCATGCAGCCTGAAACACTTCTCCATGTCGCCCTCGCGATCGTTTCCATCTCGATCTTGATCACTTTTGGTCGGCTGATTAAGGGGCCAACCTTGCCGGATCGAGTAGTGGCCGTGGACCTGATGGGCGTTTCCGCGGTAGGCATGATGGTGCTGGGCGCAGCCACCACCGGACAACGGGAATTTCTGGACGCCGCCATCGTGATTGCGCTGCTGGGCTTCTTTGGCACCGTGGCATATTCCCGCTATGTGGTGAAGGAGAGCGGACAATGATGCAGGTGCTTCTTCAGTGGCTGACGGGTATTCTGGCTGTTTTTGGCGCGACCCTGGTATTGCTGGCAGCCGTGGGTGTGCTGCGTATGCCTGACCTATTCACCCGCATGCAGGCCGCCACCAAAGCAACCACGTTGGGTCTGGGCTGTCTGCTGGGCGCGGCAGCCATCGCCTTGGCGGATTCTTCCTCGGTAATGCGGGCTGCCTGTATCGGCGCGTTTGTGATGCTGACCTCGCCCGTATCCAACCACGTCATTGCCCGCGCGGCCTACTTGACCAAAGTTCCGCTTTGGACGGGAACGCTGATGGATGAGTGGCGGCCCGAAATCGAAGCGGCGCAAGCTGCGGAAGCGGCCCGGAATGCGCACGACGAGGAAGCCACGGACTAAAGGCCGAGGAAGACCTTCCGCGTGCGGGTTGCGCTCCTTCCCCGCTGCGCTATTTCGCTTCGGGCTGGAGGCTTGGGAGTGATACCTTCTCAAGATGCTTCTGCAACTCACGTTAGTTCTGCTCGCGGTCACGGCTGCTTGGGCATATGAGCCTATCCCCAGAGTGCAGGCGGTTCCGCTGCCCTACCATCAGGTCTCCTTTCAGATAGAAGAGCGAGAAATCGCCCGCTACCACTTTGGGCCGGAGGTGGACCGTCCGTTTATCTTTCCGGTGAACGGGCCTTCCGGCAGAAGCCTCACACGCATGGGGCACCCTGGCGACCCGGCGGGGCATAGCCATCACAACTCCGTGTGGTTATCTCTAAACGATGTCAACGGCGTCAACTTCTGGGCGGATGGCGGCACGGGTCGCATACGGCACCGATCGCTGGATGTATTGCACGACGGAAACGACAGCGCCTATGCCGTGAGCCAAGCGGATTGGGTGGATAGCAGCGGCAAGGTGGTGATCAGAGAGAAACGGCTGACGGGCGTGCAGGTGATTTCGCTCTCCGAATGGATGCTGCTGATTGACGTCGCCTTCACCGCTCCAGATGCGCCCGCGACCATCAGCCAGGAGGCCTTTGGGCCCATTGGCGTGCGCATGTCGAAATGGATTAGCGTATATCCGGGAGGCGGGACGATCCGCAATAGCGAAGGCGCGGAGGGAGAAAAAGCCATCTTCCGTAAGCCCGCACGCTGGGTGGATTATAGCGGACTAAGTGCGGACCGCACGGTCGAGGGTATTGCTCTGATGGATCACCCGGGCAATCTGCGACACCCGGCCGTCTTCCATGTGCGCGAAGATGGCTGGATGGGAGCCGTGCATACGCAGGATGCCCCCTACCGTATTGAGGCCGGTGAGACGCTACTGCTTCGCTATGCGTTATACGTACATCGGGACATGCTGACGCCCACGAAAATCGACTCGATGTGGAAGCGATTCGCGGCCAACGAGTTCCTGCGAGTTGGCCCGCCCAAACGCACCGAGGAGTGTGTCCACGGGGGATTCCGGCAATTCAATGCGCCGCAGTCATTCCCAACACAAAAGGCTTGTGAGGCCTTCGTAACGAACAAGCATTAAGACGCAGCCTGGCGCGAGACAGCGTCACGAAACAGGAAGAACAGACGGCGAGAGCGAAGCCACGACAGAGTAATCGGAGGCCTCCCCATATTTCCGCTATGACTGAGACGAAAATGCGCATCGACAAGTGGCTATGGGCCGCTCGTTTCTTCAAGACCCGCGCCCTGGCAACAAGAGCCTGTGAGCTGGGGAGAATCCGCATGGGCGATCAGGCCTGCAAGGCATCGCGAGACCTGCGCGTCGGCGACAAGCTGGTTGTCACCAATGAAGCTGGTGAAATGCACATTGAGATTCTGGGGTTAAGCGCCATGCGCGGGCCAGCCAGCGTGGCGCAGGCGCTTTATGAAGAGAGCGCGGAAAGCAAAGCCCGCCGTCAGCAGGTAGCAGAAGAGAAGAGGGCGATGTTCGCAGAGGCCCCGGCGCGCGAGGGGCGCCCCTCGAAGCGAGACCGGCGCGAGTTGGACCGCTTTCGTGGCCGGGGGACGAATTGAGCATGACAGGTTTGTGAGCGCACAGTTTACCGACCACGAAATTTCCCGTTACGCTGTGGCGTAGCTACGCCACAGCGTAACGGGAACCCAATCTAAACAGATGCCAGATCTGCCTCGGTCAGCGCAAACCGGCCAGACCTTGCAGTCTCCGCCATGCGGCAAGACAGTGCGCATTGGCTTGCTCTAGGGAAGGTAGCGCCTCTCCGGTCGGTCCGAAGTAGGGCGCAAACCTGGCTTCACTGGCAGCGAAACCGATCAGGTTCTGCACGGCGCCATCTTTCAGGACATGCCAGTCTGCCCGTGGCGCCGGGTTACCCGAAAGGCTGAGCCGGGACCGGATATCCGTACCCTTTTCCGGATCGTAGGTAAGCAAGGGAAACGCCCGTGATTCCACGGCCAACCTGGCCTGGGCATGGGCATGGTCGCTTTCGACGCCGTCATCAGCGATACAGGTGGCATAGCAGACAACGAGTGAAGGCCCGGCGTACTCGTTAGCGCGCTGAATGCACTTCTGGAAGTGTCCCAGATGCGAAGCCGTAGTCTGGGCGACGTACACATCTGGATAGAGCATGCCGATTTGCGACAGGGCGGTGGAAGCACGCAGGTCTTCCTGCTCATGGAGCCCGCTGCCCCGGTTCACGGATACATAGGCGGCAGTGCGTAGTTGGCGGCTCTGGGTCTGATAGATCTTGGAATCGAGAACCAGAATGTTGACGTCTTCGCCGGAAGACAGCAGGGCGGCCAGCGAGGAAAGCCCCGCGCCGCCGAAGCTATCCATACCACCCAGCACCCACAGCTTGCGGTTGTGTCCGCCTTCGCGGTTCCAGCGCCTTCGAATGCCCAATGCCTCAGCCGGGGCGTTGGATGCCAGGGTATTGGTCCACGCTACGCGATAAGGGTTGTACGGATAGACGGAACCAAAAACACTATCGCAACCAGCTGCCGCGATGATGCCGATGTTGTCGGCTCCATATTGGAAGCCCGTGGAGGACAGCAGCAAACGAACGACCGTGGATTGGCCACATCCCGAGCAGTTCCCTGCCCCGCCGGTAGATAGCTTGGCTCGTTCACTTAGCAACAGATCGCCCAGACTGCGTTCCTGCAGGAAGTGTTCCGGCGTGGAGGGAAGATCGCCGGCAAAGGCGAGAGCTTCGTCGTAGTGGGCCATGTCCAGATTGCTCTTCGACGCCATCACGATGGCATGGTTAGCCGCACATGCGTCCACGCACTCACCGCAACCCTTGCAGCGATCCGGGTCGACGAACAGACCGAGCATGCCCGGCGTCTCACCGCGTTCCTGGGCCGCGTCGTAATACCGGCGGGTTCTGCCGAAGCGCATGGATAGCAGTGCCCTTTCCGTAGCATCATCGACAGCAGCCAGGCGTGCAGCCAAGACGCCGGACTCGGCTACGCGGCCAAGGATGGCGACGTCTGGACAAACCGCCACACAATCCATACAGCCCACGCAACGTTCCATATCGATCACCGGCAGATCCTCCGCGTCGTGCCGAAAAGAACGCGAGATGCCCGTGGCCGGGGGTGCTTGACCACGCGCACGCTGCTCCGCCAGGTCCAGATCGAGGCGCTGTTCGCAGACGCCTGCGCCGAGAATGGGCGGGCAGTAGGAGAAATCCGGTTCATTCGGCGCTTGCGCAGAGGCAGGCAGCACGGCCAACGCCTCCAGCGATGTCCAACTGACGCCGGGAATCTGATCTTCTTCCGGTTCCGGTGCTGCCATGCGCACCATGCCGAGATAAACCTGTCGGGCGAGGTCATAAATGCGCTCGACATCGGTTTTGGCGATTCCGGGCCACACCGAAAGGAAGTGATTTTCCATGGCCTCCTGCACAAAGGTTTCCGTAAGCTGCCGCTCTCGGAGGAAGGGGCTGATGCGCAGCCAAGCCCCGAGGGTCAGAATGTCTTCCGAGGAAACCATCGACGGCAGCCCCTGGCGAAGCGCGGCGGCGACGTCTTTGCGCAGCCCAGCCAGACGGATGCCGCGCCTCCGCACTTCCCGGCGAATGGCGGTGGGCAACATCTTCCACAGAGACTCGGCGGAGTGGACAAAGGGACAGAAAAGCACGCCGCCATCCGCTAGGTGACGCAGCGGTTCCGTCGCGAACAAGAGGCCAGCCTGTTGCACTACCGCGAGCTTTGCCTGGGTTTGGGTGGCATCCGGACGGGCCTCGGAGGAGGCCGCCAGACGCAAGGCCTGGGGCTCGCCGACACGTTCGACGCCGACAAACCCCTCGGCATCCACATGCACGCCGAAGATGGCGCGGGTGATGCCCACAGCCAAACGGATGGTATCAACACCGCGACTTCCCCCGGTGCGCAACGACAATAGACCGGTTGCCGCGCGTGGAGGCTCTACAGCAACAAAACTGGGCGGTTCTGGCGGAGCGCCGACGCCGCCATGGGCAACACCGCGATGCGTCAAACGCGCGGAGGCGCGCCATTCCGCCATGGCCTTCAAGGCGCCGCGAAGAAAATCCTGAGGGTCCACCTGCAAGGCGCCCAAACCAACGACGGCGCTCGTCACTCTGGGCGCCTCACCATCGGGAACCTGTAGCAACTGCAGCAAGTGCTGCACGCTCAGGGTAAGGGGATTTGCCGGTGATAGAGGGGTATCCGTGCGTTCAAACACGACGACCGAACGCCGACCCACCAATAGCGACGTCAGGGAGGCATCGGGGAAAGGACGGAAGGAACGGAGAGTGATGGAACCAGCTTTCACCCCGGCTTTGCGCAGAGAATCCACGGCCTGTTCACAGGCGTCCATCATGGAACCGCAGCCCATCAGCACGTGTTCGGCGTCATCCATGCGGTAGCAACTGACGGACGCGTATTCACGGCCAGTAAGCCGGGTGAACTCTCGCATGGAAGCCTGCAGAGCTGCTTCCGCGCGATCCAGAAATGCCCGTTGCGCCATGCGTCCCTGCATGTAGTCTTCCCCACTTTGCACAGGGTTGATCATCACCGGACGTCTGGTATTGAAGTGATTCTTGACCTTGGTTTCCGTTTCGCCGAGGAAGAGGCGCACCAATGCGGGCTCGGGCAGATAGACATCGCGGATACGGTGGGTGGTGGCGTAGGCGTCTTGCACTACCAGAAAGGGGGTTTCCGCATATTCAGCGGCCCGGCGGCAGATCAGCGCCAAATCGGCAACTTCCTGCGGGTCTCGCGCAAAGACAATGCCCCATCCGAGCCCGGCCAACGACATGACATCGTCATGCCCTGCCAGCACCGGGGTGCCCTGACTTTGTAGCGCTCGCGCCCCCAAATGAAAGACTAGCGGCAGCCGCTGTCCCGCGATGGAAACCATGGCTTCCGCCATGGCCGGCAGTGATTGACCGGAAACAAAACTGACCGCGCGGCCGCCTGCGACCGCAAAACCCTGACAAATGCTGGCTGCTTCCAAAGGAGAGTCGGCAGGAATCAACTCGATGGTTTCATTCCATGCATTGCGTACGCCCGTTGCGCAGTAATCCGCGAATGCTTCATGCATGGCTTGGATGGGTTGGACGGGAAACGAACTGGCCGCATGAACCACCTGGCCCTCAGACCAGACTGCAGCTCCGGCTCCGTCCGCGGTTGCCGGAATGCCGGGAAACTTCCGATAGGGGATCTGCACCGCGGAAGCGGCGCCTTCCTGGCCTAGATTGCGAATCATGCCGTACCTCCTTTTCCACGCCTGGCTCACGGGACGGTATTGTAGGTGAAGCCACGGGCCGGGACGCGGGAGCACTCGCGAATGCACATACCGAATAGTGCACTTTCGACCTTTCCCCTAGCGTAGCGGAATGCGAGGCAAAATAAAAGATTATTTGATCTTAAATGCGAAAATACTACAACCGCGTTTTTATCGGAATATTCCTGGTATCCGGATAATCGAATACATGGCATTCTGTTGACGATGATTCCGCTGGGCTTCTGGCGCTCATTGCCGGATTGTGAGTATGGCAAGGCTGCAACTTTGACCGACTTCAGAGCTTGGAAGTGGAACGTGGGATACAGCGTGTGACTTGCTGGGCGTGGGGAAAAGGCGTACCGAGGGACATGTAGTCTGATCCGTGCGGACGCCGAAAGGCAACAATGTGCTGGGACGCAAAGATGTGGGGTGTGATGGACACATCCATGGTATGTATCTGGGGAACGGTCGCGCATTGGCGCGTACGAAGTGGGGAGGCAAGCTACTGCTGGATGCCAACGACTCCCTGATCGCCCCTTATGTGCTGCTGGATGGGGAGTGGGAACCGCATGTGACAGCGGTGTTCAGAAGCCTGTTTAAGGCGGGCATGGTATTCGTGGACGTGGGGGCCAACGTGGGCTACTACTCCATGCTGGCCGCGCGCATGGAGGCCGCCCAGGTTTACGCCTTTGAGCCGAATCCGCACTGTTTTCGTCTGCTGCGCCAGAATGCCATCCTGAACTGGGTGTCCCATCGGGTGCGCTGCGAGTCGACCGCAGTGCTGGACGGTGATGGGTCAGTAAAGCTACAGATGCGCAGCCGTTTTCCCGGAAACAGCAGTATTGGCGCCGTGGAACAGGAACATCTGGACGCCCATGACGACGCGGCGGAATGGGTCGAGGTGACCACCACCTCGCTGGATGGCTACCTGGAACAGAAGAATGTCCCGAAAATCGACCTGCTGAAGGTGGATGTGGAGGGAGCGGAGCCAGCTGTCTTTGCGGGCATGGAGCGGACACTGGAGACAAACCGCCAGTTGAAAGTACTTTGCGAATGGAGCCCCGGACAGATTTTGGCAGCGGGCCAAAGCATCGAGAGCCTGTGGGAGATATGGCGCAAGGTCGGCTTTCAGTTGCAGTGGGTGGAAGCCGGGCTGCAGGTCATCAGCTACGACAAGCTGGCGACGCTATCCTACGCCAACGTGCTGCTGAGTAGACGTTAAGGCAAAAGCCGACGTCACTCGCAGTGACGTCGGCTTACCACTATTCGACACGCAGGGTGGCGGTCCAGGCGCTGAGTTCCGTGCCGATACGCAGCCGTACGGGATGGTCCCCGGGCGGCAGGTCGGGCACACGCAGATTGATCTGATTGAGACCTGCGCCAGATTGGCCGATGAAGAGGATCTGGGAGGTTACTCCACCGATGCTTAGGTTGACGCGCGCCGCAGGATCGAGTGGGGCTGCGCCCTCAAAGTACAGACCGGGTGGCACCACTGGGACAGTGGGGCCAAAGCCAGTGCCGTACAGCGAAAGTAGGTCCCCGGACTTGGCCGCACGGCTGGGGACTTCGCCGAAGAGTCCAGATTCCGCCGCGGGGGTTGCATCCAGGTGGTGGGCGGCAACCTCCCCGGTGGGACGGAAAAGGAACAGTCCGGGGTTGCGGGTCTCCGCGTAGGCCTGTATCTGGTGTCTACCTGCGGCATTTTCTATTTCCACCGTCACCCAGCCAGACCTGCTGAGGGCTGGGCATTGGAAGTTCACCTGTCCCGGACTGATGTAAGAAATGGCTGCGGCAGCGCCGTCCACGGAGACGCGAACCCCGTCCAGCGAGGTAGGCAGCCGATTATCTTGGATTTCTGCGCCGGTCCATCCACGAGAGGCAGCAGAGAGATTTTCACCGAAGAGACTCATCCAGGCGCCGGCACTCAAGCCAGGTCGGAAGCTGGCCGCCTGCACCACACCACCGGAGGAAATTCGGGGGCCTGCTCCCGTCGTGTCCGCAGAGACTTCGAGACGCACAGGGATAACCCGTTGCCCACAAGTATCGTGGCGGCACTGCAACAGCACACGGGCGTCGTAGACTCCCACGGCCATGCCGCTAGCGTCGACGTGCAAGGAAACAAGAGCGCCTTCCGGAGTCTCCGTAAGCGACGTAAGCAGCCAGGAAGGCGGCAAGAGCTCCATGCCGCTGGGACCAGTAATCTCAAGAGTCTGCGCCGCAGTAACCGGTTGCTGCGGGGTGGCCCGGAAAGCTAAAGCCCGTGGGGACAGACGCACGGCAGGAATGCCAGCATCGACCTGTAGGGCAATGGGAAGCTGAAGATGGTGCGCGGCTGGCGAATCCACCTTCAGATTCACTGCTGCCTGGTAGTTGCCTTGCGCCATAGCGCTGCTCTTGATGCGGGCGCAGAGAAAGCCGGGCAGATCGCCCTCGTTGCGATCCATGGTAAGCCAGGAGGGCAGTGAATCCGCTTGCACGCGCATCTTCACATTGCCGAGAGACGATTCCACGTAAACACAGTGTTCCTGATCGCTATCCTGCTGCGATGATGCGTGAACCGAAAGACGGCTGGGAGTCACGGTCAAGCTCGCGCTCCCGCTTCCCTGCTGCGTGATGGTGTAGGGAAGGCCCCGGACAGAGAGCAGGATGTTGCGAGCTTCCGGGCTGCGGTTGGCCGCGATACGGAGGCGAAGCCAGGCAGGGCCAGTCATCGAGTTGCTGCCGCTTTGATTTTGAAACCATCCCTCGGACTGCGCGTCCCCCGCACTCAGGCTCCACTCACACCAAAGGCCGGTATGTACATAGAGATGGAAATCCTGTTCGTTGGGCCCCAGGATGAGAGAAGAGGGCTGTAAATCGACGACGCAACCGGTCGCCGGGGGAAAATTGTTCCAGGATGCATCCCGGGCTTCGCTTTCCAAGGTGGCGGAGCAGCGCGTATCGGCCGTGCCCACCGGAACGCCCTGGTAGAGGATGTTGGGGTCGGAGAAATAAGGAATTGCCGCACATCCGGAGCACGAATAGGCCATGACCGTATAGAAACGTGGCGTGCCCGCGGTGTGCTGATAGCCCCTTGAATACGAGAACAAGCCGCCATTTTCTCCCCCATTGGCGGCGTCGTGAGAACAACCAAAATTGTGGCCAGCCTCGTGGGCAAAGCTCAGCGACGGACTTCCGGCATAGCGGTAATGCACCACCGAATGCCTTTGCGCCGGAGAGAAGGTGACGCGCAGGTAAGCCATGCCAACCGTGATACGACCACTGGTCGGCAGGGGATGGCCCACCAGGAGTGTGGAAAGACGCGAACGAACACCCGTCGCTGGTTCGTAGATGCGACGAAGTTCGGAAACTGCGGTGGCGTAAGACATATCCACCTTCGTGTCATCGAAATCCACGGCATAGGCCGCGACAAAACGGAACTCCATATCCAGACGGCTATTCGCCAGAACCAGATTGGACTCTTCTTCCAGGCGGCGCAGGTAGGCATGGAAGCTGGCGGAACTGCCGAGCCCTTGCAGGACGCGAGGGGTATAGAAAGCCGACACCGTCAGCACCCGCTCCCCGCTGGCGTAACGGGCAGTTTGGGGATAGCTGGCGATGGCCTCATCCACCAGGGAGGGAGAGGCAGCGACGAAAGCCTCCCCGATACTCCCCGGCGTTGTTGCCACATCCACAGTGGCATCTTCATCGAACTCGGGAAGCAGCGTGTCGTTCTCGGGAAATCGTCCAAGGTCCTCAAGCTGCCGCACCTCGACGGGGCCGCCCGGCTGAGCAGTCAGCTCATAGATCTCGCCGTTTTCGAGTTGAATGGATCCCGAAAGGGCCCCTTCGAACTCACTAAGAATGACCGTGCCGGGTTTATTCCCTAGCAAACGCCCACGCAAGGTGCGACCGGTTTCGCGGGAGCGAAGACCGGAAACGGAGCCAGGAAGAGCGCCACGGTCGACCACGCGCTCCGGGAAGAACGAAATAACCGTATCGGGGAAAAGATCGAGGATCACGGGAGCCAGCAGCGGCTGGCGGCGCACGGAAGCGCCGAGGTTAGTGGATGCGGTCTGCGGATAGAGCGCCGGAAGCGCCTGGCGGAACAAACCGCGCATGGCGGCGGCATCCACAGTCATCCAGTTATTCCGCACCACTCTGCCCCCTTGCTGGGGGCCCTGTTCGAGAGCTTCGGCCATATGGGCCATACGCCCCGCCGAGTCCGCGGACGCAACGGAGCCAGTTTGAAAAAGCCGGAATGGCGGCGCTGTTGCGGCGAAGGCCGATTCCTGCGCGGCGAGGGGCAAGAGCGAAAGAACGCCGAGGATGAGAAAAAGCGCCAGAGGAACCCAGGTCACGCTGTGGCGTGTGCGGCGTGCGGCCAGATCAACGCGCCGCTTGTCGATGGACATAGTGCCGACCTTTTGGCCGTCACGGGATTGACCGCAGCGGCCGGAACTGTTGGGAGACAAGGGACGCCAAGGGGTTGGAAATTGCGGGTGATCCGAACTCTTCCTCCGGTCAGGCATCGAGAGTCCGCAAATCCGGGGGAACTTCCTCATTCTCCAAGACTCGCACAAACTCGGCGATCACTTCGCACTGGTCGGCTTCCAGATCCCAGGAAGGATATTCCGGATTCAGAGAGATCAGGCGCACTCGGCTGTGTCGCCATTCCGGCGCATCGTCAAACTCTTCCACGGAACCCATCGGCAAGACTGCCTTTTCCGAATGGTACCGTTTGATGGTGTATTCCCCGCCGCGTTCCGACGCGCCATGTTTCTGGACCAGCAACAGCTTTCCTTCCCGAGAACCGTGGGGCTGGGCGCGGAACAGGCAGAAGCTGCCATCCGGCACGCGGGGCTCCATGGAATGGCCTGTGATGCGAGCGACAAAATATCCGCCGCGCGCTGATTCCGCAGCAATCGCAGCATTGGGGTCGGCAATGCCAGCGGATGCGGGCACGCCTGTCGGCAAAGGCACCCAGGCTGCGGCTTCCACTTCCATATCCCCTTGGAATAGACCTGCCGCAATGCGCATGGGGTAGAACGGAATCACCCTTTGCGGCGGCAGGTTTGCCGTGGAAGGCATGAACGTAATGGTGTCTTTGGGGGCTGGGCTGTCGGAAGAAAGCGCCGCGCTGGCCTCTACATGATTTCGGAAGAGCTGATCGAGCAGGGTCTCTGGCCGGGACATCATGGCCGTCCTACGCTCAGAAACACGAAGAGCGTGGGACCAGCCGTCCTCTAGCCATCCCAATAAAGCTTCGCCCCCCTCGACTGCCGCACGGTCATCCAGTTCCGTCAGAATCGCCGTCAGAATCTCACGATCTTCGGGAGAAGGAGCGGGAAAACGGGAGAGGGTCTTTACATGGAGACGATCCGTTGCAAGATCGAGCAGAAGGATGCCGATAGCGGCGCCGACAGCCTGGCCAGCATGGGGCAGGTGTAAGGAAAGGATCAGGTACGCCCCATGGCGCGTCTGCTGCTCCCGCGTTGTCGCCAACTGCCCCACGCCTATTCCTTGTGCTGGAGAATCGTTACCGTTCCCGAAGGGCTGCGGATGGCGGCTGTGGGGAAGCGGATATCTGCATAATACCTGCTTCGGAGGACGCTGCACAGCCGGGAAAGAACCTTAGGGCCATGACAGGGAATAATAGCCTCGATAGCCGGAGCGCGGTGGGACGCAGATTGCCGCCCTGCCGGCAGCACATCGGGCTTGGCCATCGATGGGCCTTGTCCCCATCCCCATCCCCATGAGGCAAAAGCCCGCAACGGGTTTCCACACGCGGATATAGATCTCACGACGCCCCAGGATGCTGGCTATGGGTGACCGGTCTACGGATTGTAAGGATAGTACCCGCTGCGGGCACGGATCTTTACATTCGGCAAGCCGACTTCCACACGCAAACGCCGGAAGGTCCGGGGAGAATCGGAATTCTTAGGAATGTAGCGCAGAATGTACTGCGTGGTGATCTCACCAGCAACGGCGGCCACACTCTCAAACAGACTCTGGGCGATGGCCGTGGCATAGCCACCGGTGCCGACCTTCAGGGCGTAGTTGCCTTCGTCGGAGGGTTTCGAGAGGTAGCCCGTGACGTCTTTGTACACGCCTTCCAACGGATACTCTACGCGGCCACCCGTCTCTTCGGCCAGACGGCGCAGGTTTGCCTCTCCGGCGGAACCAAAGCCATAGGCAACGGTGCTGACCCCGTAGATGGTCACCAAGTTCCGCTGCGCCAGTTCCAGAACTTCTTCCAGGCTGTGCTGGGAGGCGGTATCCGTACCGTCACCCATGATGATGAGCACCCGGCGTGGTTCGATGGGTTCGCCCTTCATCAGACTGCGGCGCGTGCAGGCCATATAGATGGCATCGTAGAGCGCGCCACCGCCACCAGGCTTCAACTGCTCCAGCTTTTCCACCAGTTTGTCGGATCGTGTGGTGGTATCCACCGCCAGTTCAGCTGTCGTCGAATACGGAATCAGGTAACCGGCAAACCGGTTGTCGTCATCCGGCATCAGATTCAGAACGAGTTCGACAGCAGCCTCCCGCATGGTCTTCCAGTGACTGACGTTGCGATTGGACATATCGATGAGGAAGCCCATGACCACGGGTTGGTTGCGGTCGCGGGTGAAGTAGCTGATCTGCTGTTCCACGCCCTCATCGAAAATACGAAAGTCCTTTTGGCCCAAATCCGAAACGAAGCGGTCCTGGAAATCGGTGACCGTCACCGGCACAATCACTTCGTTGACGCTGACGCGCATCCGGGAAGGATCAGGCTTATCCGCGGATTCAGCCACGGGGGACGCGGACGACGCGTCTTGGGTAGCGGTGGGTGTCGGAGCGCTTTGTTCCTGCGAAGCCGGTTGCTGCGATGCGGGTGCTGTTTGTGCCGCCGCCGCGGGTTGCGCCATCGCGGTGACAGGCAGAAGCATGCTGACGGCTACCGTAGACAGGCAGAGCAACAGCCGCAACGGCGTGGTGAATACGGAATTACCTCGAAGAAACATAACGGTAGGCCTTGATCCCTATTATACGGGGCAGATTTGCCCGACGTTGCATATCAAAAGCGGATTCCGACGCCGGTCAGCTAGTGTAAACGGCGTTGCACCTGCCCCGGCGAGTTGGGGTGGAAGCGTCGATGGCAGCTAAGCCTGGAGCTCCGGGCTTACTCGCCGGACCAATAAAGAACCGCCCGTGCGCGATCAATATGGATCACGCACGGGCGGTTTTCCCTGAAGTCTATTAGCGTTGTACGCGGCCGCTGCCGCCGTTTTTCAACAATCCGTGCACGTCGTCCGCGCTGAGCCGGGCAAAGTCACCGGGAATGGAGTGCTTCAGGCAGGAGGCCGCCACGGCAAATTCCAAGGCCTCTTCGGCGCTTTCCAATTCCTGCAGACCGTAGATAAGGCCAGCCGCGAAGCTATCCCCGCCGCCGACACGATCCACAATGTGCGTGATGTCGTACTTGCGGCTGAGGTAGAAGCGGTTACCATCGTGCAGGCAGGCGCTCCAACCGTTGTGAGAGGCCGAAAGGCTCTCGCGCAGGGTGATGGCCACGGTGCTCAGATTGGGGTAAGCATCCAGAACCTTGCGCGCTAGCGCTTCGAAGGCCTCCGTCTCCAACTTGCCGGAATGGACATCGGCCTCGGCTTCAATCCCCAGCGCCTTCTGGCAATCTTCCTCGTTGGCGATCACCACGTCCGCCAACTTGACAAGTTGCGGCATCACCTCGTGGGCCTTCTTGCCCCACTTCCACAGATTCTTGCGGTAGTTCAGGTCAATGGAGACCTGCAGACCGAGATCCCGGGCGGTTTGCAACGCTTCAATCGACATATCGGCAGCGGATTCGCTGATGGCCGGCGTGATGCCGGTGACATGGAACCAGCCCGCTCCTTCAAAGGCCAAGGCCCACGGAATATCACCCGGTTTGGCAAGCGCAATGCTGGAAGCCGCGCGATCATAGGTGACCTTGGAGGGTCTCTGATTCGCTCCGGTTTCCAAATAATAGACGCCCATGCGGCCATGGCCACTCGTGACGAACGAGGTATCTACACCGAAAGACCGCAACGACGCCACGCAGGCATCAGCCACAGGGTGATGGGGCGGCAATACCGTGACAAAGCGCGCCGGGAAGTCAAAGCCCGCCAAGGCCACAGCCACGTTCGCCTCACCGCCGCCGAAGCTGGCGTCAAAGGTCGGACTCTGCAGAATGCGCTCCAGACGCGGGGGCGTGAGACGCAACATGATCTCACCAAAGCTCACGACAGGTTTCATAGCTGGGAAAAGCCTCCTTGCGCGTCGCCCGCAGCCGCAGGCGCTCTCGATGCAATCTACTATCCTACTGCGAGTTCCCTCTGAGGTGAGCCCGACCTTTACAACGCCAAGATGGAATCTCGATGAAACGGATGTGGGTAGTACCGCCAGAACCGGCTTGGTGGCAGGGATTGAAACAGCAGATGTGACCAATGGCTCTGTTGGAGGTGTCTACCCTTTCGTACGGGAACGGCGGATAGAGGACAATTAGCTGGGTAAGCGTCTTTTGTCCGTCCGTTTCCGTTACGAGGGGCAACGTCTTTGGATGTGTCCCCATGACATCGTCAAGGTGGCGGTAGAAAGACAGGCAGGCTGCGCCCGGTCGAAAGACTTTGTGACGTGGCGAAGGCGCGAGGGTGCGGATCCCGGCAATTGAGCACGGGCCGTCCCGCATAAGGAGAACCATGGATCGTCTGGAAACACTCAAACTCAAGTATCAGTCCGTGATCAATGTCGCGAAGCAGTCCGGCGTCAAGTTGACCAATGTCCACGTGGAGAACGACAAATTGTTGATCCGCGGCGCCGCTCCTTCGGACGCCGTGAAAAACAAGGTGTGGGACCACATTAAGCTGGTCGATGCCAGCTACGCGGATCTCGTCGCCGATATTAGCGTGGACCCGTCATTGGCCCCACCAGCCCCCGAGCCGCTCACCTACACGGTGGTTGCCGGTGATTCGCTGTGGAAGATTGCGGAGAAGCACTTCGGCAAAGGAAGCCTTTACCCGAAGATCATCGAGGCAAACCCCGGAAAGCTGAAGGACGAAAAGAGCGTCATTCACCCGGGCGACGTGTTGAACATTCCGAACCTCGGCTAAACGGCTGGCGCGAGCTACGCTTGCGAAAATCATCGTGAAAAGGTGGGGAGTCCTGCTCGGGCTCCCCACCTATTGCCATTTGCCGCCATGTTTTGGCGCCGGATCCAACCGGAGCGGCGAACAAACAGATATGTTGAGGAGATGCCATACTCGCGAAGGCGTTTTCTCGCCAGCACCTCGCTCGCTCTCGGTTCGAGCGCGCTTCCAGCTTCCTCCCTTCTTGCCGCGCAGGCCTCCCCAGGACACTCTCCCTTTGCCAGGGTCACGGAGCTGCGCATCATCAGTCAGCAGCCTACTTACTACCACGGCTGGGCAACGCTGACCAAAGCCCCAGAAGGGACCTTGTACGTCGCCTACTCCGGCGGTAGAGATGGACATGTCTGTCCATTTGGACGCGTGGAGCTGATTCGTTCCCACGACGAGGGACGCACCTGGACCTGGCCGGAAGTGCTGATGGATTCCGCCATTGATGATCGGGACGCCGGGATGTGCGTGACGCCCAAAGGCAGCCTATTGGTGACTACCTTTACATCGCTAGCCTTTGAGCGCGCGCTTGAAAAATCTGGCTCGGACTGGCATGCCGAACGACGTGGACGCTGGGTGGCAGCCCACGAACGCGTCAGCGCCGAGGAACGCAAGTCCTTGTTGGGAACCTGGATGCTGCGTTCGGCCGATGGCGGACTGACGTGGTCAGCTCCCTATCGCGTACCGTTGAACAGCCCCCACGGGCCCACAGCCTTGCAGGACGGGCGTCTGATCTACGCGGGACGGAGCTTCTGGAGCGAGCCGAACCGCATGGGCATTGCTGTTTCTTCGGACGACGGCCAAAGCTGGGATTGGCTTTGCGATTTGCCCGTGCGCCCGGGCGATACCCTGGAAAACTACCACGAGTTGCATGCCGTACAGGCGAAGTCCGGCAAGATCATTGTGCACATCCGCAATCATAATGATGTGAACCGGCGCGAGACATTGCAGTGCGAATCCACCGACCTGGGACGCACATGGTCCACACCGCATGAGATCGGAGTGTGGGGGTTGCCTTCGCATCTGTTGCGCCTGCAAGACGACCGGCTGCTGATGTCTTACAGCTATCGGCGCAAACCACATGGCAATCAGGCCCGAATCAGCAGTGACGAAGGGAAAACCTGGGGAACGCCGCTCACCCTGAGCGACGACAGTTTCCATGGCGACCTAGGCTATCCATCCACCGTGGAACTGAAGGACGGCAGCCTCTATAGCGTGTGGTATGAACAGTTGGCGAGTTCGCCCATGGCAGTGCTGCGGGCAGCCCGCTGGAAACTGCAGTCGTAAGGTAGCCGCGACAGAGTCGGCAAGCGGAGCCACAAGAACAGAAACAGCCGGAAACTAGAGACCGTGATTGGAGGACGAGGGCGCTTTACAGCGGCCCTCGTTTCCGCTCCGGATATCGCGTCAGAACTAGGCGCTCCAGGGGCCTCGCAGCAGGCTGTACGGCTCCGCAATGGAACACATGCGGAACACACGCACGCGGTCCTGGTCTTTGAAGGGCACCATGGTGATGAAGCCGCGGCCCCCCAGGGCCTCCATGGCTTCTTCGGTGAACCAGGCTTCCGCACAGGAGGTCGACGTGCTGCCACCGGCTCCGCGATAGATATGCAGGGGCAACCCGGTAACTTCCGCCGCAGCGCCGGGTTTGAAGTTCCAGCCATAGGCGGAAAAGGCTTGTCCAAGCAACATCGCGTTGATAATGGCGGCGCTCCCCCATAGAAAATTCTCATGTTCGGGAAGCCCCGGGATTTCTTCAAAAGGAAAGGCATCGCAAGGGTCACTCTTGGCCCCATAGGGCAGACGAAGCAACACACGCGGAGCGGCCAGTCCCAGCCAGGGAGCTTCCGGTTGCCTGCGCAGCATACTCCAATACCCACCCGCTGCTTCCGCTGCCGGAGTCCACTCGCGCGGATTCAGCACGCCTTCGAATGCCGGTACACCGGCGAGCGTTGGGGTTGCGTCTCCGAGGAAGGGTACGTTAGCGGCCTTGGCAATCTTCATCAGCCGATTGAGCGCGCGCAGGTCGTCCGCGTCCGCTCCAAAGCGGTAAGCGCCGGCGACCACGGACCAGCCGTGGCCATCGCCATGTTTCTCAGCTTCCCCAAAGATAATCTTTACCAGTTGGGATTGCGTGAGATCGGCTGAAGCAAAGAGGTCGTCCTGCAACTCTTCCCGGCTCAGGTCCAGAATGCTGACCTTCAGGCTCTCATCCGTGTCGAGCGTACGCACCAGCATGTACAGCCCCCGCCACGCCGCTTCCACGCGGCGCAAGGCCGGGTGATGCAACACGGTGCGCATCTGCGCGCTGATAGCCTCATCCATATTGGCGAGCAACTGCGTTTGAGCCGCGGTAGGGGCGTTCACCAAATAGGGCTGTAGGGCGCGACGGGCGATTTCCAACACCGGGTCCTTGGACGGCGCAAGTTGCGGCGCCGTGGATGTGGGGGAAGCTTCCTCCATCATCTGATCCAGCAGACTGCCACCGGAAACGAGGTTGCGCGTGGTAACTGGAGCCGCAGGTTCAGTCGTTTTGGGCCTTGAAGGCGCGTCTTCGACAGAAGCGCCCAGTTCCCGAGCCGCCATCTGCCAACGGTCCGGGTCTTCCAACTGATCCCGCAACCGGCGCATTTCCAGAAATAGCGGGTTCCGGGAGAAAATGGCTTCGGGACGGAAATCGTCGATATCCGCGATCTTTACCGGAAAACGATCTCCATCGGGCGAGTCCAACATAGGGGAGGGGGCAATGGCGGCGAGCACCTGATCGAAATTGTCCCGATCCACGGAAATGGTTCGGCGTTGCGAAAGCGGGCCACGAGCGGCTCCGGCGCGGCCTGAAAAATCCGCCAGAACCAGAATCCGGAAGGCTCCATCTTCCTCGGCTACCGCGGTCGGCTGGCTTCCCGGCTCTACGTCCAAATACATCTCTGCTCGATCATCACGGCGATACGACATGCGCTACGATCTCCTCAGCGGCAAACATCCTGTCCGGAAATGGCTCGTCCCGCAACGCGCGGCAACTGCGAATCCCAGGCGAATGCCCTTGAGCGTATAACGCTCGCGCAAAGGCATCCAACCCTTCAGGCGCGGAATCCCACCATTGAGGCTCAGTCAAGTACTATTAACACGGTTCTGTACCAAAACAATGCAGTCTTTTCGGTAAATTTCAGTCTCTACCGCGACCGTCCAGCGCCCAACAAAACCCGTCCGAAACCCACAACCGGGTTTTTCCGCCGCTTTTTTCAGAAGACGTCTGTGTTTCGGCGCACTTTTTCAGCAGCCTGCATCTGGACCCACGCCATTCCGCAGTCCTTCCCGAGTACGTGATCTCTCTGTAACGGAGACCGCACAAGCCCACAATCCTTAGGTTATCTTGGAATCTCAACGCGTTAACGTTCTCGGGTTAGGAATGTCGCGGCTAAGGGTAATTTCATCGATTTATACCTCTTTTTATCTGAAATATTAATGCATAATATTTGCTGTAGGACTTAATTCGGTCTTTCGCTACCGCCAAATCGGCAGCGATTTGGCGGACGAAGTATACTTCTGAGAATTCCCCGCATCGCTTGCTGGCTGCGATGCATCGAAGAACGATGCCAGTCCCATGCTGGGTGGGGCTGCAGAGGTTCGTAGCGCCAGGTCGCGGCAATAGGCCGCGATCCCCAAAACGAATGGCCATCGCGCATGAAATGGCCATCATGGAGCATCGTGGCAGCAACCGCAGTTTGGTTGGCGGCTGCAATATCGGTGAGGTGTAGGTATGAGCAACAGTGTGCCGCAGTTCCGTGACGAACTGCCGACTTTTCTGACAAGTCCGACCCTAGACCGTAGCGTCCTGACGGAGCTGCAACAGATGTGTGGACCGGATACCAATCTGGTCGAAGAATTGATTTCCATTTTTCTCGCGGACACGCCGATGCAACTGCTGGCCCTGCAGGATGCCTTACGCAACGCAAACTACGTCGAGGTAGAGCGGCAGGCACACCGGCTGAAAGGCAGCGCCAGCGCCATAGGAGCCGACCGGCTTCGCGAGATTTGCGAGCAGATTGAGCAGTATGCACGCACCGGTCTGGTGCCGGCCCCCGATAGCGCCGCCCAATGGGTGGATGAAGAGCTTTCCGCGCTACGACAAGCTTTAAGTGAGTGGTAGGCCTGTGCTCCGCTTCGCGATATTAGGCGGACAAGCCCGATTCCGCCTAAGACCTTTCTTCTTCCGTCACTTATCTGTATCTTCCATTACTTTCGTGTAGCGGGTCTGCATTTCCTCTGGCGTGACTTCTTCAATGCTGTGGCCGATCATCCAGCGGTGCCCAAAAGGATCGTACACAGACCCCGACCGTTCCCCGTAAAAGTGATCCGCAGGCGCACGGTCAAGAGTAGCGCCCAGTTCCACCATGCGTGCTATCAGAGTGTCGGCGTTATCCACGTGCAGGTGGATGGTCATGCCCGTGCCGCCGATGGATTGCGGCGAGCGGATGCCGCATTCCGGGTACTCGTCAGACAACATCAGGACGGCGGGCCCCAGACCAATTTCGGCATGGCCGATACGACCGGACGGCTCGGTGAGCCGGAATTTCTCCTCGGTGTCAAACGCCTTCGTGTAGAAATCAATGGCGGCAGCAGCATCCGCAACCGTCAGATACGGGAAGACTTCATGAATCATTGATGACTCCTCCTTGGGCAGCGAATACGACTCCTGCCCTACGCCTTCGATTCTCCCAGGCTTTATTCCGTAGATTCTTGAAGAAAATTGACCAACGTCCTGCAACGGTAGCGGAGCAGAGTCCGGTGGGCAGCAAGGCAATCGTCACCCACCGCTGCCGACCGGCTGCCCGAGAATCAGATGATTGGCAAAGGCGGGCGACTGCCGTCGGTACTGAGTGGGCGTGATGCCTGCGAAGCTCTGAAATTCGCGTTGTAGGTGGGCCTGATCGCTGTACCCCTGCTGGTAGGCGATGTCGCAGAGAGCCAGCTGGCCCGCGTGCATCTGCTGTAGGGCGCGCTGAAAACGAGCGATACGGCAGAAGCTCTTCGGGTTAACCCCAGACATCTGCCGGAACAAGGCGTTGAAGTGCCGGTGGCTGTGGCCTGATTCACCTACGACGGAGCGTACGGTGTGCCCTTTTTCCCACTGTTCGATGGCATGCCGGACCAGTTTCACTGCCGTGTTGCGCTTGTCCGTGGTAGACACGGCGTAGGGAGAATTCTGGAGTGCTTCTGAAAGCAGGCGCTGCCATAACGCCAGCCGATCCGACAAGCGTTCACAGGCGCCCAGTTGGTCCCGCCAACGCGCGGCCTGCTCGCCCCACAAGGCGTCCAGAGGCACATGCTGATTCCTAAGTTCGTCTGCGGGAAGGCCAAATAGCAACCAACTGGCGCCGGGAAGCAACATCGCTCCGACGGTGGCCGCGGATTCCCGGAGGTCCTTCACATAAAACCGTTCACGGATTCCGCCAATGAGGGAGGAACCAACAAGTTGCCCCTCGCGGTCCTCGACGTCGCGATACACACGAAGGGGAGGCCCACCGATACGAATTACCAAGTGCATCGCTCCGGTGGGCAACACAGATTCCAGTACAGGCTGTCCGCTATTGCGAACGAGGGCACGCGAAATCGTGGAGGCTTCGCTGGCCCAAATCGCGCTGATGGCATGGCGCAAGCTGGTATTTGCAGGTCGAACAATCATTCGCGTCCCCAGAACCAGTGCGGTCCGATGTCACCAGAATAGCGCCTGCGTAGGCGAGACAGGTGCTCGTCCCATTCAGGCCGATTCAGGCCTTGCCATTCGGGGACGCGATGAGACGGCCCCTATCCTGCCGCTCCCACAATGCGCCGCACCACATCTGCTGCGGAATAGCGCAGGCCGGCCTCGGGAAGGAAGCTGGAAAGTCCCGCGACATCATTCCCTGCGGTCAACAGCGCGGGCTCCAGTCGGCCGCCATTGCGGCTCTGTGCCAACCCGATATTGGCCATCAGCGTATTACACAGGCACTTGCGACCGGCGCACTCTTCCGGATCGCCTCCCTTGGCCGCATAGAGCGTGGGTGGCTCCGCTGGACAGCGGAAGGAAACGGCGCCGTTCTCTGTCCAATAGGCCTCTCGCAAATAGCCAAGGTCGCAAATACGCGGGCGCGCCGCGTAGACCTCGGGTTCGGTCAGGGTGCCATCCAGAGGTAATACCTTGAAGGGAAACCGTGTTGGAGATGCTGCTACGTCGGTCACAGCCCGTGCCCCACCTTCCCGGGCCAGTTGCAGGACCTGCTCTTTCAGATCCTCCCGCAGACCGGATTCGGCACAAAAGGCGAAAGGCGTACCCACCTGAACACCCGCAGCGCCCAACGCCAGAGCCTCCTGCAACTTCTCCGGATGGCCATAACCACCGGCCAGCCAGAAGGGGGCGCCGAGTTCCCGCATCTTTTCGAAATCCACAGCATCCCGTTCGCCGTAAATGGGCTCTCCATCGGCATCCAGTTGCAGCTTTCCGCGAGGCGGCGCGTTGTGGCCTCCGGCAATGGCGGCTTCCACGATAAAGCCATCCACCGGCCCACTGGCTTTTTTCAGTAAGGTCGCGGCTAGCACGTGGGAAGAAATGATGGGAAGGAAATAGGGGACTCGTAGTGTAGTGGCTTCCCCTTCCAGATAGTCCTTCGGGTCGAAATGCACGACGATATCCTCGCCGACGGGGGCGCCTTTCACCGCCAGAGGATAGGTTGCGGGCTGATGCTCGGCCAGAGCTGCGATGACGCCGGGAATCTTCAGAGGAATGCCCGCCCCCATCAAGACGTAGGAAACACCCGCCAGCATGGCTCCGTAGATGGACGCCAAGTGAGGCAGCTGTATCTTTTCCAGATAGTTGATGCCCACGGGGTTCTGATGTCCTTCACGAGCTAGGAATACCTCGACGAAGTTGCCCACGATGACGGGCTCCACCACCTCGGGGGAGGCGTCGACGGGATGGTCGAGGGCGCGCCGGTAGGGAACGCCGGGCTGACGTCCGCCGGGCACGTACCATGCGTCCAGCACACGGCGCGCCATGGCCGGGAACGGGAAGTGATCCAAGGCGCGCAAAACGTGCCCACCCGGATCTCCATCCTGCAATCGGCGCGCCAGCACCTGATCGAGCGCCGTGCCGGAAACTACGCCTAGATGACCTAAGGCGGAAACGCTGCGCGCGAGACCCCAATGGGAGACGCCCACGCCCATACCGCCCTGAATGAGTATTGGATGCTTCGGTATCACATTTCAGGATTTCACGATATGCTTGTCCGGAATGTAATAATTCTGTCGCCGTCCGAAAACAATTGACCTGTTCTTTGTACGATTCTTTAGGCTTGCCAAGCCGCTGGACTTGCGTAGACTGGATTCAATGCAACGGAGAGACTTTGTCCGCATCGCTGGCGTGTCCGCTCTGGGCTCGCCATCCACCCACTCCCAAACCCATTCTGCCTCGCCGTCTGATCGCGTTCGCGTCGGGGCTATCGGAAGCGGAGGCCGGGGCAGCTATCTGATTTCGCAGTTCAAGGAAATCGGCGCCGAGGTGGCGGGCGTCTGCGATGTCTATCAGACCAACCTGGACCGTGGGTTGGCGGCAGCATCCACGGGGGCCAAAGGCTACAGCGACTATCGGCGCGTGCTGGATGAGAAGGCTCTGGATGCGGTGATTGTGGCGACGCCGGACCATTGGCATGCGCGCATGGTCATTGACGCCGTGCGTGCTGGCAAAGACGTCTATGTCGAAAAGCCTCTTTGTCATGAGATCCCCGAAGGTCTGGAAATGGTGAAGGCGGTCCGTGAAACCAAGCGGATTCTGCAGGTCGGAACCCAGCGCCGCAGTTCGCCACTGTTTACGGAAGCAAGGGAAATCGTCCGTTCCGGGGACTTGGGTCCTATCCGCCTGGTGACTTCCCAGTGGTTGAACTACCAGGAAGGGTTGAGCAAGCAGAAGTTAAAGGGAGACCTGGATTGGAAGCAGTGGTTGGGACCCGCTCCGCAAAGGGAAGCCGACCCGGAGCGTTTCTTCAATTGGTATTACTACTTTGACTATTCCGGGGGGCTGCTGGTGGGTCAGGCGGCGCACATTGTCGATTGCATCCAGTGGTTCATGGACGCCGGAGCGCCACTCGCCGTTACCTGCACGGGTGGCAAAGTAGACCTGGAAGGGGCTGAGATTCCGGAAACGGCAAGCATGGCGATGGAGTTCCCGGAGAATTTTCTGGCCATCTTCACGCTCGGGTACAAGGCCATGCGCTATCACTGGTCGCAGGACCAATGGAAGCAGTTCCATGGAACCAAGGCTCGTTTCGATATGATGCGCGAGGGTTATGCACTGTACCCGCAAAGCAGCAAGATCATCGAGAAGCCAAGCCGCGAAAAACAGGAACTGGGTTCCTTTGAACCCGCCAGCCGCGCGCATATCCGTAACTTCCTTGATTGCGTACGCAGCCGTCAGGAGCCCAATGCCCCGGTAGAAGCTGGCTTAAACACGGCCATCACACTGGCGATGGCGATGGATTCGCTACGCAGCGGGCGCCGCATTCGCTGGAATGCGCAGACCCAGCGCACGGAAAGCTGAGCAGCAGACAACATGCTTCTTACCGGAAGACGCGTGGCCGGAATGCGCTAGCTCACGATCTCCGGCACGGCCTTCTTGCTGCTGATGGTGACGTTGTTCACGAGCGGCTTTGCCCAGAACCCGATGGCGAGCACATAGCCGAAGGTGAGATAGAGGAAGGTCATACCCGCCTTCAGGCTTCCCAACTGATCACTAATGCCGCCAATTATGAGGGGCACCAGGGCTCCACCGAGGATACCCGTGCACATGATGCCCGCCAAGCTGCCGTGGTGTTCTTTTACGGAGTTCAAGGATAGGGAAATGATGACGCTCCACATGACGGAGGCGAAAAAACCGACCATCGGGAAGGCCCAGAAAGCAACTTGCGCGGGGCCGAGGAGGCCAGCGGTGAGAGATAGCAGCGCCCCGGCGGTAAAGAGCATGAGCACCTTACGGCTATCCAGAACCTTCAGCAGGGCCAGACCCAGTAGACATCCTACACTCATCAGAATCCAGAAATAGGACACCGCATCCGCGCCCCCAGCCTGCGGATCAATGCCGTGATAGTTCGCCAGGAATTGCGAAGTCCAGTTCGCAGTTCCCTGCTCTGAGCCCACATAACAGAAAATGCCCACAAAGTAGGCCCAGACCATCGGTTTCTTCAATAGCTCCAGGTGTGTGGAGAGCGCGCCGACCTTCTCGTCTTCCTGCAGTTCCACTTTTGGGAAGCGCGATACCAACACGATGGAGGCCATCAGTACGCAGCTAGCGGCAAAGACCCAGTACACAGAAACCCAGGGCAGATTCTCCGGCACCAAGCTATGCAGCAGGGTCTGCAATGCATCCTTTCCAGAAGCACCGGGCTCAGCAACATACTTGTAGATCTGCGGGCTCATGAAGCCGCCAGCTCCAAACAGCAACTGGCCGATGACAGAATTGAACGCGAAATTCTCCTCACCACCGGCTGTGCGTAGCAATGGGTTGATGGCGACCTGAATCACAGCCATGCCAGCGCCAATCAGGAACAGCGAAGGCAACAAGACTCCGTATTGCGGCACTATTCCAAAGAGCAACGCGCCCGCCAAACCAAGGCCGAAGGAAAGAATCACAACCCGCTTGGCGCTCCACATTTCTACCAGAATGCCGCCAGGGATCGAGAGCAGGAAGTACGCAAGAAAGAAGGCAAAGGGTAGTAACGCCGCCATCATGTAGCTGACGGAGAAACTGCGGATGATCTCCGGGATGATGGCGCCCATGATGTTGGTAAGCAACGAAATCACGAAGAAGATCGCAAAGATGAGGGTGATGAGGTAGTGGTTCCTGCGCGCCATAAGTTACTAAGAATACCGAAACCAGCAGCGATTCCAAGGATTCGTAACGATTTTTACTAAGTCGGCGTGCGTCAAACGCCTCTGCGAAACCTACTTGCCCGCTATGTCCTTGCAAAATCAACAATCTAGTGATCTTTAGCGATATCTACACATACAGTCCTTACAATAAAGCCATACGAGGAGAGTTCCCTGTTTGCCTGTACGCGTTGTTGAAGTGATTGCCCGGGTCGTTCCGTCCCTGTTCCTGTTGATTGCACTTTGCGTGGCGGCGGCAGCCCCTCTTTGGGCATGGGGGCCGACCGGCCATCGCTGCACCGCCCTGGTTGCCGAACGCCATCTGAAACCCGCCACGAAGAAGAAGGTGCGCGCTCTGCTCGATGGGCAGTCTTTGGCCAAAGCTAGCACCTGGGCGGACGAGATCCGCAGTGACCCCTCATGGAACTACAGCGCCCCGTGGCACTACATCAATATTGAAGACAGTGAAACCTATGCCAATGCGCCCAAAAGCCCCGGCGGCGACGTGGTGCAGGCCATTCAACTGTTGAGCAAGACAGTGCAGGACACCAAGCAGCCGAAGGCCAAACGCGCAGAGGCACTACGGTTTCTCATCCACTTTGTGGGCGATATCCATCAGCCTTTGCATGTAGGCCGCCGCAGCGACTTAGGCGGCAACAAGGTGCAAGTACAGTGGTTTGGCGAGCCGACCAATCTGCACTCAGTTTGGGATTCCGCCATCATCCGGCATTGGGACCTGAGCTACACCGAGTTGACCGACTTTCTGGAAGCGCCGAAAGAAGCCGAACTCCGGCGGTGGCAACGCGATGACGTGCTGACCTGGGCCAAGGAAAGCATGGCCTATCGGAAGTCCATCTATGACGTGGGCAACGGCAAACTCAGCTACGCGTACGCAGATCGCCACAGCGCCTTCATCCAGAAACGCCTGCTGCAAGGTGGCATACGGCTGGCCGCATTGCTGAACCGGCTTCTGGCTGACTAAGCCGTCGACAAACGGCGCCGGTAGTCCGGCGAGACATCCGGCGTTGGCCTACTCCACCAGAAACGCCACTTCGAAGTGCATGCCATCCTGCCGGTTGCGAAAATGGCCGCCCCAGAAGAAACCGAACTGGTTGGCGATCTCCACCAGTTCACGTACGCAGCCCTCCTCGCCCAGAAGCGCAGGCACTGCTCCCAGGCGATTCCAGCGCATGTTGACGTCGAAGGCCGTGCCGAAGGCGTGGTTGCTCAAATTGGTCTTGCTCCCTCGCACAAAACGCGGCACATAGGTGCCTTCGAAGGTGACCACACGATCCAGAAGATCGGCATCCTGCCAGGCTTTCCATAGCGCCACAAATTGTGGAGCTGCCAAGCGATGGAACTGGACGTCGCCATTGCGTTTGGCATTCTTATAGCCAACCAACTGCGGAATGTTTACCCAGTCGATGTTATCGGTTTCCCAGGAGCCAAGCACACGAATGGCATCCGGATCGCCAGGACGTGGGTCCGCCACAAAGTCATAGTGACCGAAGATCGCCTGTCGGTCGCGGTTGGTGATGAGCGGCTCAAACCCGGGATATGCAGGGTAATTCGGACCTTCTTTGCCAGGATCATCATTGCGGACGCCACCAAAACCCAGCAGCATGGCTTGGCCATAGCTGCGATTTCCCACAATGCCATCGGCGGCTAACTTATAGCGAGCCTGGAATGCGACGGTTGCCTGATGGGTTTTGATGCCGAAATCGCCATCGGCCAATCCGTCAAAGAAACCTTGCCCCAGCAGGAAAACCTGCCAACGTTGCACCGCCACTCCACGAGATCCCTGTCGTATCGCCTGCATGGGGCGATGCTAACAAAATTGTGCTTCTTATGCAGAACAGCTCACTCTGTCTTCGCAAAATCGTCAAACCAGGGCAGAAAATGTGGTGCGAAGACCCCAAAAGAAGGGCTTAAGGGCACTGGCAGGGCCCCCCGCGCCCAGAGAGTCAGCCGTGGTGGGCTAAAATGAGAGGGTAGCCCTCCTATGGTCGATTTTATCCTCGCCAAGATTTTCGGCACGAAGAACGAGCGCGAAGTAAAGCGCCTGTTGCCCCGTGTGCAGGCGATCAATGCACTCGAAGACAAAATGCGCGCGATGTCCGACGAGGACCTCACGCGGCAGACAGTCATCTTTAGAGAAAGGCTTGCAGCGGGAGAATCCCTCGACGACCTGATGGTGGAAGCCTTCGCGACAGTTCGCGAAGCCGGACGCCGCGTGCTGGGCATGCGCCACTACGACACGCAGTTGATCGGTGGCATGGTGTTGCACGAAGGCAAAATCGCGGAAATGAAGACCGGTGAAGGTAAGACGCTTGTCGCCACCCTTCCCGTCTACCTAAACGCGTTATCAGCCAAAGGCGTACACGTGGTGACGGTGAACGATTACCTCGCACGCCGTGACTCTGAGTGGATGGGCCGCCTCTATCAGTTCCTGGGACTGAGCGTGGGCGTCATCGTCCATAGTTTGAGTGATCGCCAACGCCAGGACGCCTATAACGCCGACATCACCTACGGCACGAATAACGAATTTGGCTTCGACTATCTGCGCGACAACATGAAGTTTCGCCTGCAGGATTGCGTGCAACGCGGCCATAATTACGCCATCGTTGACGAAGTCGATTCCATCCTTATCGACGAAGCCCGTACGCCGCTGATCATTTCCGGCCCTACCGAAGGCACCACCGATAAGTTCATCCGTCCCAATTCCGTCATTCCCTTCCTGGAAAAAGGCGAGGTGTTGGACGGGGACGAACCCGGGCAGAAGACGTACACCGGCGACTACACGGTGGACGAAAAGCAGCGCTCCGTGGCGCTCACCGAACAGGGCGTTCGTAAGGTCGAAAAGTTGCTGGACGTAGAGAACCTCTACGACGCGGCAATGATCGAGATGAACCACCACGTGCAACAGAGCCTGCGGGCGCACGTGCTATACCAACGAGATCGGGATTACGTCGTGCAGGACGATCAGGTTGTGATCGTCGACGAGTATACCGGCCGTTTGATGCCGGGTCGCCGCTGGAGTGATGGCCTGCATCAGGCCGTGGAAGCCAAGGAAGGCGTAAAGGTCGAAAACGAAACCCAGACCTTCGCCACCATCACCTTCCAGAACTACTTCCGCATGTACGAAAAGCTCTCCGGTATGACCGGTACTGCGGAAACCGAAGCAGCGGAATTCGCCAAAATCTATAACCTAGACGTCAACGAAATCCCCACCAACCGCCCCATGCAGCGGATTGAGTATCCGGATATCGTGTACCGCACCCAGGAAGAGAAGTGGCGGAACGCAGCGAAGGAAATTAAGGAGCTGCACGAAAAGGGGCAGCCTGTCCTGGTCGGCACCATTTCGGTGGAAAAGTCAGAGCTGCTCAGCCGCATGTTACGCCAACTGGGCGTACGGCATGAGGTCCTGAACGCTAAGAACCACGAACGCGAAGCCCACATCATTGCCCAGGCAGGGCGCAAAGCGGCCGTGACGGTTTCCACCAACATGGCTGGTCGCGGTACTGACATTCTGCTCGGCGGCAACTCTGAATTTCTGGCCGAAGAACGTCTGAAGAAAGCGGGGAAGACCCGAGAGACGGTTACCGAAGAGGAATGGAAAGAGGCGCTTCTGGATGCCAAGCGCACCACAGACCGCGAGCACGAAGAAGTCGTGGCGCTGGGTGGTTTGCACGTGCTGGGCACCGAACGCCACGAATCCCGTCGTATTGACAACCAGTTACGTGGCCGCGCCGGCCGTCAGGGAGATCCCGGCAGCAGCCGTTTCTATCTGGCGCTGGATGATGACCTGCTGCGCATCTTTGGTGGGGAACGCGTCAAGAAAATGATGCTCTTCCTGGGTATGGAAGAAGACGTACCCATCGAGAGCAAAATGATCAGCAAGCGCATCGAGGCTGCGCAGAAAGCCGTCGAAGCCCAGCACTTTGCCTCTCGTAAGCACCTGCTGGAATATGACGATGTCATGAACAAGCAGCGCAGCGCCATCTACCATTGGCGCCGTCAGTTGCTGGAAGGCAAAGACCAACGCGAACGCATCTTTGAAATGGTGCGCGCCCTGCTTGGTTATTACATCGACAATCGCTGCCCCCAGGAAACCCATCCTTCGGATTGGGATCTGACCGGTCTGCAGAGCGATATCCTCACCCAGTTTGGTGTCCGCATTGAACCGCGCGATTACACCGAAGATAGTCGTGAGGAAATCGAAGAGAAGATCTACGGACTACTGGACCAGCGCTACCAGCAGAAATCTGCCGTGGTTGGCGAAGAAACCATGCGCGAGGCGGAAAGCGTCATCATGCTGAGCGTGATAGATGCGCAGTGGAAAGATCACCTGCTTTCCATGGACCACCTGAAGGAAGGCATCGGCCTGCGTGGTTATGGGCAGAAGGATCCGCTGATCGAGTACAAGAAGGAGTCCTATGGACTCTTCCAGGACTTGATGGAACGCATCGAGGACGAGATTGTTCGCTACCTCTTCTTCCTGCAATTCCGCGACGCTGCGGGAACTATTCTTTCTGATCAGCGTCAACATGTGGTAGAGGTCGAAGCGGAAGCTGCGGACGAGGTGGCATCGGAGCCTGAACCCGACGACGAGCCGGAACCGCCGGCCATTGATCCGACGGTGCAGCGCAAGGCCGAACGCGACCTGAACAACATCACGCAGAACATCCATCGCGCCAAAGACCGTGAGATGGAGCGTCTGCAAAGCGCTGGCGGCGATTCCAAAGAAGCGCAGAAGCGCGCCGAACCGAAGGTGGGCCGCAATGACCTCTGCCCCTGCGGCAGCGGCAAGAAGTACAAGAAGTGCCACGGCAGCTAGATGCCGCAGCCGGATTTCGGGCCAGTACTGAGCGAGGGTCTGGTAGTTGTCCTGGATCCGGCCTAACGTAACCGAATCGGCTCCGCCCGCGATATCACTACAAGCGTAGAGATTTCGCGGGCGGTATCGCCTGAAAGCATTGGAGTTATCCGATTGGTCGCTATGGTCTTCCGGGCGCCAATGGAGTTCAGTGCCCGCCGCAGGTCTTGCTGTGCTTTCGCAGACCCACGAGACGGGTTCGTGCAAACGGTGGAAGTTTCGAAGGCGCGGCCCTACAAACGGTGACTACCTTTCGTCGGGCCGGCGTCATACGGAACATCAGCCGTTTCTCCCGACTGCCATACCATTCACGCGGCCTCCACACCAACCACGCCACTGCCACACTATGGTGAAGATCACTCAAATGCTTTGTTTTCAGGCGCTTTCCGCACCATTCATCAAGTCTTTATTTCGGCAGACTGCCGTTCTTTCCTTGGCGTGTCTGTTCACCTTGCTGGCCAGCGCAGCCATTTGGACCGACCGTCTGGGAGATTTCGAACGCGCCAGCGCGGCGCCGATCACGCTCGACAATCCGCGTCTGATCGATGAGTACGGATTCGAGCAAGGAGAGGTCGCCGAGTACCGTTTCGGCAATCGTCGCTTCGATGCCCGTGCCTACCAGACTGTGGACGCCACCACCGGCACGGCCCTCTACCAATACCTGCAACCGCTTGGCGCCAAGCCCTCGGAATATGAAAAGCTGGCGGTTGAAGAGAAGCTGGATCTCTACGCTTCCGAGACAGCCACGACACTTGTCGTACATTATCAGAACTATGTCATGCGTTTTGATGGGGATCGCCCCACTTGGGACGTGCTGAAGGCCTTTCTGGGATATGCGCCCAAGCTGACGGTCTCCACTCGCCCGACGTTGCCATCCTACCTGCCGCGTGACCACCAAATTTCTGGTTCGGCAAGATATATTTTGGGGCCGGAGTCCTTAGCGGCCTTTGCGCCCGAAATCCCAGCAGGCATCGCCGCGTTCAGCATGGGAGCGGAAGGCCAGATTGCGGAATACCAGGACGGCGCCAGCAAACTGAAGCTGCTGATTTTCTCCTATCCCACCCCGCAGATCGCCAGGAAGAAACTGGAAGAGTTCCAGGCGCTCCCCAACGTGTTGGCGAAGCGCGAAAGCTCGATGATCGTTCTTTGCAGCAACGTCACCGATAAGGATCACGCGGAACGTATCCTCTCCAAAGTGCGCTTCCGCGGCGAAGTGACCATCAATCAAGAGACCAAGACCGAGGCGGCCAAGGTCCACGATCTTCTCATCAACATCGTCATCCTGGTCGGCGTGCTGGTTACCCTCGGCCTTTTGGCGGGCCTTACCTTCGGCGGCCTGCGCATTTTACGGCGCGGGAAAGAGAAGGAAGATGGCGATTCCATTGTGCGGTTGCATATCGACTAGGTTCGTATTTTTTTGCCTGTTATTTTTGGTCGCAACCCCAACAACGAAGTCATTTACTTTCTAAACCATACCGTCGGCTGCGCCTCTTCCAGCCCATGTTAGGAGGCTGTCTGATCCCGCAGAACTCGAATTACTACAACCGTAAATTACTTGACTTCGCATCGGGCCAATCATAAGATCCAACCAAAGGGTTTTGACGGTTCAAAGTTTCGTCGAAGCCGATTCTCCCAAAACGTATACCAGCAATGGTAGTGTGCTACGGGAGGTTCTCTCCAGCTGGAAAGAACCTCCCGTTTTCGTTTTTATCAGCATTGTAGAAGAATTCCTTATTGCTGTTTTGCGCTTACTTATCAGATAGTTAGAATCATTACTAGACGGTGAACCGCGGAAACGCACCTGCGGCAAGCACCTTAGATCCTGCAAGTTACCTATAATCGGAAGATCCGCTTCATGTCAGATTCAAAGCTCCAAATCATTCCGCTCGGTGGCCTGGGCGAGTTCGGTATGAACTGCACCGTACTTCGCTACGGAGATGACATCATGGTCATCGACGCAGGCATGATGTTTCCGGAAGATGAAATGTTTGGGGTCGATATCGTAGCCCCTGATTTTCAGTTTCTCCGTGATAACCGTGAACACGTGCGCGGCTTGGTTCTGACGCATGGCCACGAAGACCACATCGGCGGCATTCCGTTTCTGCTTTCGAAACTGAATATCCCGGTCTACGGAACGCCGCTGACGCTTTCTCTGGTGGAACGGCGGTTGGAAGAACACGATCTGGCGGACCAGGCCGACCTCCGCGAGGTGGTGGCGGGCGACAAGATCACCCTGGGCCCCTTCCAGATTGAATTTATTCACGTTACCCACTCGATTCCGAGCGCGGTAGCCCTGGCGATTACCACCCCGCTGGGAGTCATCATCCACACGGGCGATTTCAAGATCGATCTCACCCCGCCCGATGGCATCCCGTTTGGCCTGCACACCTTCGCGGAATACGGGAAACGCGGCGTACTTCTACTTTTGTCGGATTCAACCAACGCCGACCGTCCCGGCACCTCCGAAAGCGAAGTAGCCGTCATTCCGCGCTTCGAAGACATCTTCCACCGGGCGACCGGGCGGGTCATCATCTCCTGCTTCAGTTCGTCCGTCCATCGCGTCCAGACCATACTGAACTTGGCTGCCCGCGCCAAACGTAAGGTAGCTTTCCTGGGCCGAAGCTTGAACAACGTTTTGGAGATCGCGCACGGTCACGGCCTGCTTGAGATCCCGGATGGTATCTTGCTGAGACAGCAGGACATCATGACTGCGGACCCTACCAAAGTCACAGTGATTGTGTCGGGAACCCAGGGTGAACCGATGTCAGCCCTGGCTCGCGTTTCTGTAGATAGCCACCGTCAGTTGAAGGTTTCCCCCGGCGACACCGTGGTAATGAGCGCCCGCATCATCCCCGGTAATGAGAAGGCGATCTACCGCATGATCAACCATCTCTCGCGTCGCGGCGCCAACACCATCTACGGTGCCATGGCTCCCCCCGTGCACGTATCGGGGCATGGTAGTTCGGAAGAACTTCGCCTGCTGCTGAATCTTGTGCAGCCGAAGTATTTCGTGCCGATCCACGGCGAACATCGACAATTGTCGAAGCATGCGTCGCTCGCTTCCCACCTCCGCGGTTCTTCGCTCCACAGCACCTTTGTAATGGAAACCGGGGACTGCCTGGAAATCGACGAAGCCGGCGCACGCAAGGCGGAACGAGTTCCCATCGGCCGCATCTGCATCGATTCCGGCACCGTCGACGAAATCGTGGAAGAGCTGGTGATTCGTGACCGTCGCAATCTTTCCGAAGACGGTTTCGTGATTCCCATCATCGCCATCGATCACTTGACGGGACGCACCGAGGGCCTGCCAGAGGTGGTGTCTCGCGGATTCATCTCCGGCGAAGAGGGAGCTGGGTTGATTCAAGAGGCTCGCCAGGTGGTGGCTAAGACACTGGCATCCTCTAGCGCGGAAGAAAAGGGCGACATTGGCGTGATACAGGAGAAAATCCGTGTCGATCTGCGCCGTTTTCTCACCAAACGAACCTCCCGGCGTCCGTTGGTGATGCCTGTCATTCTGGAATTCTAGCGAAGTCCCGTCCCGGTGCTCTGCGGAGCGAAGACCTCAGCCCGAGGCGACAGCGCGCGTCCTATAGGCCTGCGTTCCTCGGGATTCAGCACGACAGGGCGGCGCACGGTAGTGGAAGCCGCCGCGCGCGAGGATATATGATATGGGTTTGCCCGAATGAAAGCACTGCTGCAAGATCTGCAACCCGGAAGCCCTGAATGGGGTCTGGCTGCCGCCATCGACCCGCATCGGCTGCCTCGCCACATCGCCGTGATTATGGACGGAAATGGCCGCTGGGCAAATCGCCGCAGCTTGCCCCGGGTGGCTGGCCATAAATCTGGCATGAACTCCGTGAAACAGATCATCGAGCATTGTGCTCGGATGGGAGTTCAGGCGTTGACGCTTTACGCGTTCTCGGTGGAGAACTGGAAGCGCCCTCGTTTGGAGGTCGAAACGCTTTGGCGCCTCCTTCGCTTTTATGTGGACCACGAGTTGTCCAAACTGGTGGAAAACGGCATCCAGATCCGCACCATGGGCCGCACCGAATCCTTACCCGGTGACGTTGCACAGGATTTGCGTAAGGCGGTGGAGGCCACCGCATCCAATGAAGGCTTGGTGGTCAACATCGCCATCAACTACGGCGGTCGTACAGAAATCGTCGATGCCGTAAATCAGATTCTGGAAAAGGCGCGGGAGCACGGCTCTACCGAGAGTTTGGAAATCACCGAAGATCTGATTGAGGCCAATCTCTACAGCAGTGGCCTGCCGGATCCTGACTTGCTCATCCGCACTTCGGGGGAGTTGCGCATCAGCAACTTCCTGCTGTGGCAACTCGCATACACAGAGATCTACGTCACACCCACCCTATGGCCTGATTTTGGCCTGCGTGATCTGTTGGAAGCCGTCGTCGAGTTTCAGAAACGCGACCGCCGCTTTGGCGGCGTGAAGCAGGATACGGTACCCTCCACGCAGGATCTGAACGAACTTCTCGGCGCTCCAACCACATGAAGCGTATTCTCACCGCCGCCTTTCTGGCGCCGCTTGCCGTCTACCTTATCTTTGGAGCGCCCTTCGTCTTTACACAGATCGCCGTTGCAGTAGTTACCCTGCTGTGTGGATTGGAATTCCGCAATATTGCCGCGAAGTTCAACGTCCATCCGCCATCGTATACCGCACTCGGAATTGGGCTCTGCCTATTGTTACTGCCGCTGCCTTATGCTTTCCCGGTAATGATGGCAGGGACGCTGCTGCTTTTGGTGCTGATGCTTCTTCGCAGCAGCGAACTGAACCTGAGCCTCCCTTCCGCGGGTGCAGCTCTACTCGGGATTCTCTACATTTTCGGAAGCTGGAAAACGGGTCTGCTTCTTATTCGGTGGGACCCACATTGGCTGATGATGGCGCTTTCCATCAACTGGATTGGGGATTCCGCGGCATTCTTTGTCGGCCGCCTGATTGGCAAACACAAACTCGCGCCCGCGATTAGCCCAGCCAAGAGTTGGGAAGGCGCCATCGGATCACTGGTTATCAGTGCGGCGGTGGCAACCGCCTACATCCGCTGGTTTTCTACCGAAACCTCCCTGCCTATGGCTATCGCGATTGCCTGCGCGGCCAATATTGCCGGGCAGTTGGGGGATTTGGCAGAATCCGCCCTGAAGCGTGGCGCCGGTGTGAAGGATAGCGGAACCATGCTGCCGGGACATGGCGGATGGCTCGACCGATTGGATAGTTCGCTCTTTTCCATGCCAGCGGTTTACGTAATTCTGGTCACCGCACAGTTGCTGCGCGATACGCCACTCTGGCCCTAGACCCCTCTTCTTACGCGACGTTATTCCGGGGCATCTCTCCGGTTGGCGCAAATGTGTTACGCGTTCCCCCGATTTGTGCCCTCTCGTCATTCTGAAGAACGTTATTGCTGAATACCCTGTACCGCTTTCCTTGTGTTGCTGATGGTGCTTTCCAGTGATTCCTTTGGCAGATTGCGAATCACCGGGTTTACCGCCCACCCCAGGCCTGTCGGTGTGCTCCGTGATAGAGATACGGCACGGCATTCCACCCAAAGACCCTCCGGCGTTTCATTCCACGCCCAGTAGGCATTCAACCTCCACAGAAAACCGTTGCCTTCACCATGCGGTAGTTCCTTCTCGTCAGACTCCCCGGCGTTCTCGACTTCCCGAATGCTCGTCGAATGGGAAAGGCTATACCCCGCAGTCGGACTGACTTCGACAAAGCGGCTGCGGTAGTCACTTGCTAGCGTCACGGTGATAATCTTTTTGCGCTGGATACGCAGAAAGCTCAACAATTCCTCTCCACGATGGCCCACCAGGCGGGAATCCTGCACGTCGGGCGCATAGTAACGCTTGTGGTTGTTGTAATCCTTCAGCACATGAACCAGTTGCTTGGCCTTTACCCCAGGAAGAAACGCACGGCCCACCCAGTCGTGAATATAGGCCGACCCTAAGTCTTTGGGGTTATCCTTTAGCGGACTTTCAATAACAAGGTCTCCCGCCTTACCCGTAGTGGCTGGGAATCCACCCATTTTTCCTTGGCTCGCCCTGGCCTTGAGCGCCTGCTCCACTCCATGCGCATAGCGGTCAAATTCCTGATTATCTTTCGCCTTCAACGTTACCGCCCCTAAGGGAAGCAACATGCCTGATCCGCTACACAACAGGACCAGCAAAAGAAGGAAGGCGCCATTTTTTTTGAACATATCTCTATAGCTGCGACGTGGCGCGGGAACTTCTGATTTCCGCTGACGGTCAAAAAGGCAAACGACTCGAAAGAGGCTTTTCATTTTAGTGAGAATTCGATATCATTAATTGATGAATTGTTGGAGCCCCCGCTGCGGATGGCAGGCGGAGGCGAATTCATCTGCGGTGTTGCTTTGGCGCCATGCGCAGAGAGCAAGCTGATCGGGACACTGAGCCTATGATTGCACGCCTCCTGAATCGCTTCCATCGCGCGGTCATCACCGCCGTGCTAGTGTTTGCGGCGGTGTATATAGGGCTATCCCTGTGGCATGGGATTAGCACGCGGGCGGATGCCGATCACTTGGCCGCCATGATGGCGGAGAGCCGCTCTAGCCAAGTGGACGACCAAGGTGCCACCCTCGGCTGGAGCGATCTGTTGCGCCATGGGGAGAGCCTGGCTTCGGGCGGGCTTCCACTCGTGGCGCGCATGGAAGGAAAGCGCGTGCGTATGGCGGGCTATATGGTTCCCTTGGACGGAGCCGCCCGGCGCACAACGGAATTCCTTCTGGTGCCCTACTATGGCGCCTGCATCCATGTGCCGCCGCCACCATCTCATCAAATTGTGTATGCAAGGTCGTTGCCCGCAGAGGGCTTCCCGCTTGAGCTAAGCAAGCCAGTCTGGATAGAGGGTAAATTTTCCCTGGCCGCCAAAGAAAGCGTCTACGGACCGGCCAATTATTCCATGGAGGTAACTAGTGTCGAAGTCTTTGAGCCGAAATAGCCTGACCGTCACCAAAATGCTCGTATGCGGCGCCCTGCTTTGTGCCGTATGCCTTTCCCCGCGACTGCAGGCCCAATCTGCTGCGCATGAGCATGGAGTCGCCGAGGTGGGTATAGCCGTGGACGGTAAGACCGTTCAGATTGAATTCACAGCACCAGGCAGCGCCATCATGGGCTTCGAACATGAGGCCAAATCAGATGCTGACAAGAAAAAAATGGCCGACGCCTTCGCCAAGTTCAAGTCGAATGCGGCAGCCATGTTTCTGTTCGACCCCGCGCTTGGCTGCAAAGTCAGCCCGGTTTCCGTCGGTTTAGGGGGAGATCATGACCACGACCACGGTGACGCCACCCATACACATGGCACGGGTGATGACCACGGCCATGGACACGCGGATGTCCGCGCATTGGTAGATGCGACATGCAGCAAGTCGGCTGAAGGGTCCACATTACGCTTTCAGGTTTCGAAGTTCTTTCCGGAAGCTGCCACGCTCAGAGTCCAGGTCGTCGGCAATGCCTTCCAGACGGGTGCGGAACTGAAAGGCAGCAAGAACACGATCAAACTCGGCCGCTAAGCGAGGGACGCCAACGAGACCGGATAGCTACCCGTCGCCCCCCCTCCTCAACCCGGAATCGATTGCACGAAAGCGAGGCCTCGTATGCTACGCACTGCTCTATCTGCCAATCCGTCGACATCGGAGAAACGCCGTGTGCCCCGCGCTGCCGAAGCAACCCGTGTTTTGGAAGCCTTTAGCGCTCTTGCGGGTTTGCTCTGCGGCATTCATTGCATCGCGTTGCCGACCTTCACGGCGGCCATGTTGTTGATGGGTGTATCGTTACGGCAGCAGGTGGCTTTGGAACTCACCCTAATGCTGGGCAGTATGGGGTTGGCGGTTATCGCGTTCTTCCCCTCCGCGCTGGCGGGCCGAAATGCGTTTTCACTGCAGGCCACCATTCTGGCATTGGGCTTTTATCTGCTGAGCTGGCAGCTTTCCAGCGCTAGCGAACTCATGCGCCAATCCCTCGCTGTCAGCGCCTCTCTTCTGCTGGTGGTCGCCCATGGCCACAACCTGTGGCGCATGCATATCGCCACTCCTCAGCCCGCCTGCGCCTTTGGTTTTTGCGAAAGGCATTCGTAGACGTGCCGCCATCTCCTTGCGCCACCTGTTGTCCAGGGCTAGCATTGTAACGATTAACCAGCTTGCAGAAGCGGGAAATGGCTGTTCGCTACACTGGTAAAGCATGAATACACTGCTGGCTGTGGGATTGATCCTGCTGGTGGCCATTTTATTTGGACACCTCTTTCGGGCTATTCGTCTGCCCGAGATCACTGGCTACATCGCGGCCGGCATTCTGGTAGGCCCTTCCGCGCTCGGCCTTATCACCATCAACAACGTTGCCACCCTGCACGTGATGAGCGAGATCGCTCTCGGCATCATCCTGTTTTCCATCGGCACGGCGTTTAACTTCGAACATCTGCTGGCCGTGGGCCGCCGCATCTCCATCGTCTCCATCACCGAAGCGATCCTGACGGCGTCGCTGGTTTTGGCGGTAACGAACATGCTGGGCCTCGATTGGCGCGTCTGCATCTTCCTGAGCGTCATATCCATGAGCACGGCGCCTGCCGCCACCATGATGGTGATGCGCGAGTTGAAGAGTCACGGGCCGCTTACAGACACCATCACCGGCGTGGTCGCCATCAACAAATTGATTGTGCTTCTGAGCTTCAGCCTTGCGATCGCGTACATTGGCATTTATAGCGAAGCCAGCAGCAGCGGCGGCGTGTTTCAGGTGCTCTATGAGGCGGGTTACGGGCTGCTTTGGGAGACCTTTGGCTCTGCCGCCCTGGGATACCTGGTGGGCTTGATGCTCTCCTACTGGGAGCCCTTGATGGATGAGGTCGGTGAACGACAGATTCTGGTAGTGGGCGCCATTCTTCTGATTGTGGGCGCGTCCCAGGCTCTGCATGTATCTCCCCTGATCGCCGCACTGGCCGCTGGCGCCACACTCACCAACCTGACCAACCGCGCGCAACTGTTGGGTGAGGTCATCCGTGGTCTCGACCCACCCCTCTACGCCATCTTCTTCGTCCTTGCTGGGGCGGCCACACAATTGGAAGTAATGCGCGAACTAGGCATTGTGGGCGTCTGTTTCGTGCTCGCCAGGCTGGTGGGCAAGGTGGGTGGCATGGCTTTGGGCGCCAGGATCACGAATATGCCCCCACATGTCGTGCGCTATCTGGGTGTTTCCATGCTGGCGCTGGCTGATCTGGCCATTGGGCTTTCCCATGAAGTGGCCCGCCGCTATCCAGATCTGGATGCGTCGGTTTCCACCATCGTCTTGAGCGCCGTCGCCTTTTATGAGCTCACCGGCCCACTCGCAACCCGATTTGCGATCTTCCGGGCGGGCGAGGCCAACACCTAGGACAGCTCTATCCAGCGAGATGCCGAGGGCACGGTTTCCGCGAGCCCGACAACGCAGACGTACAGTCTTGGCAGACGCAGACAGAGCCTGTCACAACCGCGGAGACGGTCGCCACAGGCCCTGCAACACAAACCAAGTTGACGTCGAACTAGGCAGGGCTAGCCTTTGCCCTTCTTCAGAAACTTGCTCTGGTTCGCGTCAATAAAGACAGAATATTCCGCCGTACTCAGGGTATGCCCCCAATACACACGCCACATCGGCAGCGCATAGTCCGCATTCATTTCCAGATGGAAGTTAACCGGCGGCACTCCCTCTTTCTTTAAGTAGTCCGCCGCGTTCTCTGCCGCGATTTCAAAGGCTGCATCGCTGTCGCAGCGCAAAGCTTGTACCGCAAAGGGTTTGGCGCGTGTGCTGCCCTCGTTATAAGCCTGCATGCCCGTATCCCAGGCGCCTTCACGGAAACTGGGCAGTTCGTCGGCCACTGCATAGCGCAAACTGTAGAGCGCTTTTTTACCCGGAGAAACGAACTGGAACTGCCAGGCGCCGGCCTTCCCTTCCCCACTGGGAACACCTTCCAGGTTCAGATTGGATATAGAAAAAACCTGCAAATCCGGCGCTTTGGACCTCGCCTTCCCATAGGCAAAGGTAAATGCCCGCATCGCTGTCACCGCTTCGATTTTCTTGGGTTCTTCTTCCGGAGCCTGAGCCGTTTGTGTTCCTCCACAGGAAATCAGAAACAACCCACCCAACCCGAAAGCCGCCTCCCGCATCCAGACACGACGCGCCACAGTCTTTTCCATACCAATTGCAGTCTTCATCTCAATCATCCTTACCAGATATCGCTGTGAAGGCAAGCCTCACAGCCACAACCCTTCTTACAACCATCAAACTGAACTCGATCCGGCTAAAAAGTCGACCCAGACATCAAACCCGGATGTCGCCGGAACCGGTGCGATCTTTTCCTATAGAACCAGCGGTTGTTAAACCTGTTTCAGTAATGTGTACAGCTGGCCCCATATCGTCCTTTCGTCATGTGAATTTCATGGTTATCCGGCGAGGTCGCAGCGTGGCTAGCATCGGACTCCGCTACACTGTTGGGCATGTCAACGACACTTCAAGGCAAGAAAGCGCTCGTTACAGGAGCCAGCAAGGGTGTGGGCAAGGGAATCGCCCTTGAACTGGCTAAGGCTGGTTGCGCCGTCATGATCAACTATCACGGCGATGAAGCTGGCGCCAAGGCAACGGCGGTGGAAATCGCAGAACAGGGTGGCAAGGCGCACGTAGTACAAGGCGACGTGGGCAAGGCAGACGACGTCGACCGGATCTTCAGCACAACGATTGAGTCGCTGGAGGGTCTGGACATCGTGGTTGCTAACGCTGGCGTACAGACTTGGAAACCACTGGTCGAAATCACCGAAGAGGAATGGGATCGGGTTATCGACACAAATCTCAAAGGCTCCTTTCTGTGTACCAAGCAAGCCGCTTTGTACATGAAAGAACATGGCGGAGGCAATATCATCCTGATCGGCTCCGGCTCCAACAAGATCGCGTTCAACTACCTGTCTTCTTACACCGCCAGCAAAGGCGGTATTGAGATGTTCACCAAGGTGGCGGCAGCGGAGCTTGGCCCTATGAACATCAGGGTGAACTGCATTGCGCCAGGCGCCATTGAGGTGGAACGAACCAAAGAAGAGATGGCAGATTACGCCAAAACCTGGGGAAGTGTTACCCCCTTACGCCGGGTGGGGTACCCCGCCGATATCGGCAAAGCCTGCGTCATGATTAGCTCGCCGGAAGCCGTATTCATTACCGGACAGACCATCTGGGTGGATGGCGGCGCTTTCTCGCAGCTTATCTGGCCCGGCAACCTGCAGGAAGTGTAATCGAAACCATCGACCAGGGAGAGGATGCGGAACCCTCTCCCTGGTTCGCCAATTGGAAACGGCCTTATCTCTCCATGCATACCTGCGTTAGTGGTTATCCCCGTAGTGTGACTGTGTGGTACAGACTGTAACGTCGAAGTAAAAAGCGTACCCGAATTCCGGTTTATTTCTGCTCGTCCGCGCAGTATCCTAAAGATCTCTTCGTGTAAAAACTAGAAACGTCCTGTACAGGCGTGGCCTCGCTCAGCCACGGCCCCGATGAGGAGTATAGAGATGCACTTGTCCTTGCCGGGCTGGCTATTTTTATTCGCCGCCATTCTTCTTGCCCCGCATTGCGCCTCCGCCAAAGATCCGGTGTGGCGCAAGTTGCAAAGCGAACACTTCGAACTCTACACCCCGGATAGCGAAAAGACCGGCCGACAGGTGCTGCAGCATCTGGAACGCATACGTGGCGCTTACGAGTTTCTGACCAAGAGCAAGATCCAAAAGAATAAGCGCGGCCGCATTGTGCTTTTTCAGAACGAGAAAGAGTACGAGCAGTATAGAGCTGGCCAGTTCTCAGCAGCCTACTATATGAAGGCCCGCGGTGAGGACTATGTGGTTCTCTCGGACTTCACCCCGGACATTAAACGCATTCTGAACCACGAGTACTTCCATTTGTTCTCCGCACACGCCGAGTTCAATCTGCCTGTCTGGTTGGAAGAAGGCCTTGCGGATTTCTTTTCGACCCTGGAAATCAGCTCCAAAAACCTCAGCTATGGGTACCCGATCGAAAACCACCTGATGTACCTGAATAGCCTGCGGGGCCATCCCATCCCGCTAGCACGCGTCTTCGCTATCAACCGCGAGAATCGCTATAGCAACAACCGCGAGATGACCTCGCAGCTTTACGCGCAAGGTTGGGCGTTGACCCACATGACCTTTTTAGGCCCCAACATGATGACCCGGTCGTCGGACTTCTTCAAACAAGTGCGCGGGCAGGAAAGTGCGGTCGACGCCTACCAAAGTGTTTACGGAGCCAGCCCGGTAGATCTGGATCAACTGATGCGGTCCTACATCCGACAAGCTGCTTACACGTATCTCAAAGTCCCGGTGGAAGGACTGGACATTACAGCGGAAGTGACACCCGCAGCCATCGAAGATTGGGAGGCGCCCTTGATTCTGGCGGACCTACTGACCTACAGCCGTCGCCGCGATGCTGCCGAACAGCGCTATGACGAGCTCAGCAAACGGTTCCCCACCGTGCCGGAAATCGATGAATCTCGTGGTTACCTGGCCCGTCTGGAAATGGACCGGGACAAGGTGACACAGTTCTATCGCGCTGCTGCCGAGAAAGGTAGCAAGAGCAGTCATCTCTACGTGGAGCTTGTCGCGTCGACCTGCCAGATCAGCACCTCAGACGAGGACTGTATGAAATGGATCGCGGAAGCGATCCGGTTGGACCAGACCAACAAGCAGGCTCGCAAGTGGGCCATCGCCAACGCGCTGAACACGCGCCGATTTGAACATGCGCTGGTCTATTTGGCGCGTTGGGGTACGGTGAGCCCGGAGGATGCCCCAATGTTCTTCGAACAGTATGCCTACGCGCAGTCCAACATGGGCAAGCCCGATGAAGCGAAGGCAGCAATCAAACGGGGGCTTCAGTTTGCGCGCAAGCCGGAAGAAATCTCTCGTCTGCATACCATGGAACGACACATCGTGGCAGGTGAGACTTACGAGAAGCAGATGGCGGAATTCCGGGCAGCCGTGCAGGAAGACACACAGGAAGGACCGCCCCCGGACTCAGGGCCGGAAAACGTCGATCCGACACGACCGAGAAATCGCCCGATCTCCGATAACGAACGGGAAATTGAGCTGATCAAGGAAGCTGCGCACAACCATGCGGCCACAGCGGAGGCACACTTCACGAACTTTCTTGCGCTCGGCAACACGGTCGTTTCCAGCGCGACGATGAAGAATATGGATTGCCGGGAAGGCGCACCCCGGTTGCAGGTGATGGTGGAAGGCAAGCCAGTGCTGCTCGCCATCGACGACCCGGGACAGATCCGGGTTTTCGTGAAGGGCCAGAACACCACGGAGTATGAATTCACCTGTGGAACGCAGAAGGCCAGCCCGGTGATGGTGGGCTACAAGAAGGAAGGCGCTCCGCAAGGCACAGAGGGTGTGGTGCGGATTCTGAGCTTCCCATAGCGGATCATTTTATCGACAGCAGTTGGCAGCGCTTGGTTTACAGGCATATCGGGCGCTGCCAATCGTTTTTGGGTTTGCGTTCGCTACCACCAAGGCTTTTCGAACCAACGGTGCGCGGGCTGACTTTGCGGCCTGGTCTCCGTGCGGGCGGAGCGCAGTAGTTGGGTTAGCCCTTCCAGGCGTTCCTGCTTCGCAAAAGCGAGATCTTTGGTCTCCCCCACATCCTGTTTCAGATTGTAGAGTTCCAACGGCGCGTCCTCTTTCGGGCGCACCAGCTTCCAATCCCCGGCCCGCAGTGCTTGTGCAGGTAGAGCCGTGTTCTCCCTTACGTCCTTCCAATCCGACTCAAAGGTGGTTTGCTGGAATCTGGGATTCTCCCAATAGAGGAAATCGTGCTCCTTCTGCGTAGCACCCGTCAGGGTAGGCACAATACTGTGACCGTCTATCCCTTCTGGGGTGGCAGCGCCCGCGACTTCCGCGAAGGTCGGCAGCGCATCCTCAAACATCCAGGGATAGTGGCTGACCTTGCCCTCCGGCGTCCTGCCCGGCCAGCGAACCACCATCGGGACGCGCAGACCGCCTTCATACATGGTTCCTTTGTACCCGCGAAATTCGCCGTAGTTCTGCAAACGTGTCTCCGGGTCAAAGGACCCTCGCGAATGACCGCCGTTGTCGGAGGTGAAGATCACGATGGTGTCCTGCTCCAGACTCAGTTCACGCAGTAGAGACAAGATGCGCCCGACGCCTTGGTCCACGCGAGAAACCATGCCGGCGTAGGTCGCGAAGGTTTCCTTCTGTGGGTTCAGGCGTCCGGCAGGATTCACGAATTCGAACTCTGGATCGAACTTGCCTCGATACGGCTCCATGGCTTCGGCGGGCACTTGTGGCTCCCAGTGGGGCAGCGTCCAAGCGGCGTAGCAAAAGAAGGGAGTCTCACGGTTCTTGCGGATGAAATCTAGCGTGCGTTCGACGATCAGGTCCTGGGAGTGTTTCCCCAGTCTCCGTCCGAGATTCTCCGGAATCGGGACTTCTTTGTCGTTGTCATACAAGAATGGCGGATAGTGGAAATGCGCATGGGCCTGGTGTAGATAGCCGAAAAAATCGTCAAAGCCCTGCTTCCAGGGCGCCCCAGGCGTCCCAATATCGCCCAATCCCCATTTCCCGAAGCATCCGCTTCTGTACCCGGATGGCTTCAGCACCTCGCCGATGGTGACGTCCTCATCCAGCAGATACACCCCGCCGGGATTCGACCGCACAGCCGTATGTCCGCCATGCTTCCCCGTCAACAACACGCTGCGAGAGGGGGCGCATACGGCACAACCGGCATAGGCATCGGTGAAGCGCATGCCGTCCTTCGCCAGGGAATCAATATGCGGAGTCTGGATCACCTTTTGTCCGTAGCAGCCCAGGTCTCCCCAGGACAGGTCATCGGCCATGATCCAGATGATGTTGGGAGGTCGCTTGGATGAAGGAGAAGTCTTGGAGCCGGTCGAACAGCTGCCGGTGAGGCCCGCAGTAGCAGTGGCAGATAGGGTAAGAAAATCTCGGCGTCGCATGAGGTATCCCATTTGTTCCGATCCAGCATACTGCGTATGGTTCCTCTGTCCAAACACCTACCTGGTTTTCAACAGTCGTTTCAGAATCAGGGAAGAGGATTCACGATACACTAAACGCGTGTCGCCAGTTGCGCCCGAATCGGGTTTGCTGGCACTTGGAGGAGAAAGAAACAGTGGCAAAATCCTATAGCGCTCCGCCGGAGCTGACCATCGATATCACCAAGAAGTTCACGGCGACCTTCACCACCTCGCGTGGCGTCATCGTCTGCGAACTCTTCGCGAAAGACGCTCCCAACACCGTGAACAATTTTGTCTTTCTGGCGCGCGAAGGCTTCTATGACGGAACCGTCTTCCACCGCGTGATTGAAGACTTCATGATTCAGGGCGGAGACCCCACCGGCACCGGCCGTGGTGGCCCAGGCTATCGCTTTGCGGACGAATTCATGGGCAACCCGAATCGCCACAAGGTCGGTTCGCTTTCCATGGCCAATGCAGGCCCGGGCACCAATGGCAGCCAGTTCTTCATTACCCACATCGTCACCGATTGGCTTGATGGCAAGCACACTGTCTTTGGACAGGTTCTTAGCGGCCAGGACATTGTGAACGCCACCCAGCAGGGAGACACCCTCGTTTCGGTAGCGATTTCAGAGGAGTAATAGCGCCGTGCACCGATTCTCCACCAGCCCTTGCCAAAGGCTCCGCGCCTACCTTTCCTTTGTGCTGCTGACCTGCGCGCTATCCGTTGCCGGATTTGCACAGTCCTTGAATCCCCCAGAGGCCCCTCGGCCCCAGTTGACGCCGGAAGAAACGGCGGAAGGCTGGCAACTGCTGTTTGACGGGGAAAGCACCAATGGCTGGAAGGGTGTGAATAGGGCGGACTTCCCCTACAACGGATGGGCGGTGGAGAACGGTTATATTCGTACGCTGAAACCCGGCCCGGTCGGCGACATCATCACCAAGGGCGAGTATCGGAACTTCGATCTTCGCTTCGAGTGGATGGTGGAGCCGGGCGGGAACTCCGGCGTGAAGTATCTGGTGGCGGAAGGACGTCCGGAACCTAATATTCCGAACGTCAACCGCACCAAGCTACCCAGGCTGGCCTTGCTCGCTGCTGGCTTGGCTTTGGGTGTCTACATTTTGTTCTTTCGGCGCAGCCTCTCCCGCCACCTGGCGGTACGTATTGTTGCCGTCGTCGTGATCGCCACCTGCGGTTATCTGCTCATCACGGGCTCTCGCGCCTATTTCGACCAGATCAATGCGCTGCGCCATTCCGCAGTGGGTCTGGAATACCAGGTGTTGGATAACGTCAACAACGCCGAACCCCGAAGCAACCCGAAGGCAAGTGCGGCCTCACTCTACATTCTGATTGAAGCCAATGAGAAGGAACTGCGCCCCCAGGGAGAGTTCAACGAAGGTCGCATTCTGGTGCAGGATGAGGTGGTGCAGCACTGGCTGAATGGAAAAAAAGTGCTGGAGTACCGCATCAATGACCCCGAGGTCGCGGCGAAGGTCGCAGCCACCAAATACGATATCGTCCCCGGCTTCCTCAGCAAGGATGGCGGCCACATCGCGCTGCAGCATCACCACGACTACGCCTGGTTCAAGAACCTGAAGATTCGCCCGTTGGAGGCGAACGCGGCTCCTGTGGCTCAACAGTAACGATTAGGCATCGATCAGTCCCAATTAACTAAAATGCGCTGGGAAACCCCTTTCGGTAGCCCAGCGCACTTCGTTCCGTAGGTCACATTGCGTTTCTGCTAAGTGGTGGGAAATTGATCAGCCCGACGATAGGCATCGAAGCACTTCATCAGACCAGCCATCCCGGTTTCCGATAGCCCGTGTTCCATCCCGATGAGGCCTTTGAATCCCAGATCGTAGATCGCTTTGAACACGTTCTGGTAGTTGATTTCGCCGGTGTAGGGCTCTTTGCGGCCGGGGACATCGCCCACCTGGAAGTAGCCAATCAGCTCGTAGTAGTGCTGAATGTGATTGATGAGGTTCCCCTCTGTAATCTGTTGATGATAAATATCAAACAGAATCTTCACATTGGGCCGATCCACGCCGCCGATGATCTCCGCGGCATGCTCGATGTATGAAACAAAGTAGCCCGCGTGGTCGACCTTCCAGTTCAGTGGTTCCAGCACCAGAACCATATCGGTGCCAGCCACGATGTCACTCGCGCGCTTCAACACTTCGATGGAATTGCGGGTTTGCTCCGCCACGCTGAGGTTCGGAACTTGCAAGCCGGATGTCACCGTGGCGCACTCGTTGCGGATCACCTTGTGGAGATCCACAGCCTTACGGCAGTCTTCCAGAAACTCCTTGTGTCCGCCACGATCCCCCATGGCGGTGGGCTTCCAGCCACCCCGGTTCACGACGAAGACCCCCATGCTCATGGAAAGTTCGTCCATTCTCTTGCGGATCGCGCTGACCGATTCCGGCGTCTGTCCCGGCAGGCCGTTGAACTCAAACTGCAGGAAGCCATGCTTTGCATAGAGCGACAACTGGTCGGGAATGCTCATATCCCCCACAAAGCCGACGCGCGGGGCATACCGAAGCTTCAACGGCTGGACAGAAGCGCCCTGCCCTCCCTGTGCTGCCTGCAATGACGGAACTGCCATCGAAGTGGCGGAAAGTGCAGCCGTCGCGCCCAGAAAGCTTCTTCGATTCATAGCGATCCTCCTTGTTTCCACGGATCATCCTATCATCGAGCCCTCCGCTCGGGAACGGAGGAAAGCAGATTTCCCACGAAAGGCCAGATAACCGCGTGAATACGGATCACGCCGCACCGCTACGTGACCCGTAGCATCACTATCCGGCGCGTTGGGCACGATCAAGGAACGCGCAAAGGGCAAGCTACGCGTGGTCTAGGTGCAGTAGGAATCGATAGTTGCATGAAGACGGGTGGCGGTATCCCCGATTTCGCTCGAAACCCAATGGGGCAGGTTTGACGCCACGTCAGGAAGCTTAGGCTCATACACTGGCTGGAACCCGAAGGTGTGGGCACGCCGGTTGGCCACAATCACCGCTTGCAGCAACGGCGTACTGTTTTCGCCCAGCCGATCATGGTGAGCCAGACAAACGTCGGCCAGGCTGATGGGCAATCCCCAGGAGCACGCAATCGCAGCGCCCGCCACGCAGTGATTGATCTCAAAAAACTGCTCTTCAATCAAGTTCATTTCCAAACTCTCGTGGAAAGACCGATCGATCAATTCAGCATACTTGGCAGGATATGCGGTCATCAGCACCAACCGCCCCAGATCGTGTAGCAACCCAGCTGTGTAGGCTGCCCCGGGGTCCAATTGGAAAACCGGCGCCATCTCCGCCGCCAACACCGCCGTCGCCAGTGAGTGCTTCCAACAAGCCAGCAAAGACTCCCGACGAACCGCATGTTGAAAACGGGACGACAGCGCAGCTACAAGCACCATCCCCCGCACTTGTTCGACGCCAATTAACGTAATCGCCTGGAACAGATCATCAATTCGGCAGGGCAGGCTAAACAGCGGCGAATTGGCAGCCCGCAAAACTTCGCAGGCGAAGGCCGGGTCGGTGCTGATGACGTCAGAAAACTGGTGAATATCAGCAGACGGATCATCCAGCAAACGCAGCAGGCGCATGACCGAACCCGGCAAGGGCGGCAGCCCCCGTAAAGCCCAGTGATGCCGTGGCAGCAGCGGTTTCAATGCGCCTGTAATATCGGTTCCAGCAATGTCCATGACGCCGTTCCCCGCTGATACGTATCGGCAAGGGTTTTTCCGGCATGAGGCGGATTCTTGCGCGGAACGACAAAATGTTGTCCAGAACGATGGCCACGCCCGCCCGCGTGCCAGCTTCCGGGAGGAGCGCAACCGTCACGAGGAGTACAATCGAAGTCAACGGTTACAATCGAGATTGCAGGGTCATCGTCCCTCCGGTCCGTAGTTGGGGCCTTTACCCACGGCCCCTCAGTGTGCAGAAGTTCGTACGAGGGAAAGGTCTGACGTCACAGTAATGTCTTCGCAAATCAACAAAATCAGTTCCAGAATCACCCAGCCCAAGTCGCAGGGCGCCTCGCAGGCCATGCTTTATGCCACGGGCCTGCAGGAAGCGGATATGGATAAGGCCCAGGTCGGCATTTCCAGCATGTGGTACGAGGGCAACCCCTGCAACATGCACCTGCTCGATCTGGCCGAGCACGTCAAGCGCGGTGTGGAAGAAGCGGGCATGGTGGGCATGCGCTTCAACACCATCGGCGTCAGCGACGGCATTTCCATGGGCACCGACGGCATGAGTTTTTCTCTGCAGTCGCGCGACCTGATTGCCGATTCCATTGAGACCTTGATGGGCGCCCAGTGGTACGACGCCAACATCTCGCTGCCGGGCTGCGACAAAAACATGCCGGGCTGCGTCATCGCCATGGCTCGTCTGAACCGCCCCTCCATCATGGTCTACGGCGGCACTATCCGTGCGGGTTGCGGCAAAGACAGGCAGGAAAAGCTCGACATCGTCTCGGCATTCCAAAGCTACGGCGCTTTCCTTAGCGGCAGCATCGACGAACCCAAGCGTAAGGACATCGTGCGCCACTCCTGCCCCGGCGCCGGAGCCTGCGGCGGCATGTACACCGCCAACACCATGGCTAGCGCCATCGAAGCCATGGGGCTTTCCCTGCCCTACAGTTCCTCCACACCAGCAGAAGATGCCTTGAAGCTGGAGGAGTGTCGTCAGGCTGGCCATGCCATCCGCCGCCTGCTGGAAATGGACCTGAAGCCGCGCGACATCATGACCCGCCAGGCTTTTGAAAACGCCATGGTGCTGGTCAGCATTCTGGGTGGTTCCACCAACGCCGTGCTGCACCTGATTGCCATGGCCCGCGCCGCCGAAGTGGACCTGACCATCGACGACTTCCAGAAGGTGAGTGATCGCACGCCCATGCTGGCTGACTTCAAGCCCAGCGGCAAGTATGTGATGGAAGACCTACAGGCCAAGGGCGGCATCCCCGCCGTGATGAAGATGCTTCTGGCCGAAGGGTTGATTGATGGCAGCTGTTTGACCGTCACCGGCAAGACCGTTGCGGAGAATCTGGCGGAGTTGCCCGGACTTCCGGAAGACCAGGACATCATCCGCCCCTTGAGCAACCCCATCAAGGCGACCTCACACATTCAGATTCTGCGTGGCAATCTGGCTCCCGCAGGCGCCGTCGCCAAGATCACCGGCAAAGAAGGTCTGGCCTTCACCGGTCCGGCTCGCGTGTACGATTCCGAAGAAAACATGCTGGCAGGCGTGGAGCAGGGCAAGATTCAGAAAGGTGACGTCATCATCATCCGTTATGAAGGTCCGAAGGGTGGTCCCGGCATGCCGGAGATGCTCACCCCGACCTCTGTCATCATGGGAGCTGGTCTGGGTAAGGACGTTGCACTGCTCACAGACGGACGCTTCTCTGGCGGTTCGCACGGCTTCATCGTGGGCCACGTGACGCCGGAAGCCCAGGAAGGCGGTCCGATTGCGTTGGTGCAGGATGGCGACATTGTCACCATCAATGCGGAGACCAACGAAATCAGCATGGCGGTCTCCGACGAAGAACTGTCCGCACGCCATGCAGCCTGGATAATGCCTCCTTACAAGGCGACCCGTGGCACCCTCGCCAAGTACATCCGCTTGGTGAAGAATGCCAGCGAAGGCTGCGTCACCGACGAATAGACGGTTCGATCCCAAAAGAGAGAGCCCCGCAACTGCCCATTTCAGCAGCTGCGGGGCTCTTTTTATGTCGGTGGTTTCGCGTAAGCACGCACCTTAGCGGCTCATCCATTCCTGCAACGCCGCATCGCCCATCCCTTCGTTCTCCCGCCGGATCTGCAGCGCGTCTTCACGCCCAGCCGCCAGGAACGCATTTGCCGCGGGCGCATACTCATGCCGTACGGTTTCCCGGGCGTGGATGTGCCCCATGCCCGACCGCGCGTTCAACAACAGCACCTGCTTATCGGCAAGCGTGGCAACCACATCGGGCATATCGAAGGCTTGCAACACGCCCGGCACGGTGAGTCCGGAAACGAAGTGATGCCTAGGACTGCGGGCCACATCGCTGTACGATAGCGGCGCTTCTTCCGCAGCCACGCCTTCCACACGTTTGGCCGTACTTCCTTCGGTGAGCGCGGCGGCCAGCAACCCGATCCAGCCCATGTTCCCCTTGCCCACGATACGGACTGGTCGCTTTGCCCAATCGGCGGAAAGCGGTGCAGCGGCAAGCACATCCAGAAGATCGCCCGTCTGGATCGCCACCAACGAAGTCCCAACCAACACCGCACGCATCGCATCCTGATACATCCGCGTATGGCCCACCTCCTTGTCTGCGGATTGCCATTCCCCGGTGCCCCGCAGATCCACGGCCAGCACCGCGTGCCCCGCCTTTGCCAACGCTTCCAGACGTCCGCCTGGCTGCGCATGCGCAGCCTTGCCACGGTCATCCAGATAGACCACTACTTTGGAATCAGCTCTAGACTTTGTCGGCACCAACAACAACGCGGGAATACGACCCTGCTCACCTACCGGGATCACCCACTTTTCCACGCGGTAGCCGCTCCGCTGAATCGCGCTTCCCACTTGCGTGGGCTTGCCCGCTTTTTCCCTGGGTAGCATGCGCAAGGTCGTACGCAGCAGATTACGAAACGAAGCCAGATCGTTATCCGGAATATCCAAAGCCTTTCGCTTTGCGTACACGTCGCTGGCACGGTCTCTCAAAACCTGCTGTAGACTGCGCCCGCCCAACGACGTAAGAACCTGCCCGGTCCGAGTGGCGTAAAGGGTTTGCTCCGTCTCGGTCTTAACTTCCAGTTCCGGAGACTTGTTTTCTTTGCCCTGCAGCCACTGGCTGAACCATCGATAGGTGGCCTCCCGCCGAGGCTGGCTCCAACCATGACCATCGTCATATTCATAGAAACCCACAGCATCCGGGGCACCCATGATCTGATAGAGCCGCTTGGCCTCCTGATAGGTATCGCGAGCTCCGGCGATAGGGAAAAAGTCCTGCGTAGCCGTCTGCATCTGCACGGGCCGAGGGGCCCAGGCCGTCAGGAAGTCTCCGAAATCAAAGCCATCCTTCACGAAATCCACAAAGACCTGTTCGGCGTCCTGGGGGCCGGAGCCGTCCCAAAGGGTTGGCCAGGAGGTGATGTAGCAGGAAGGGGCTGCCGTAGCCAGACGCGGTTCCAACAGATTCAGGTAAGCGCTTTGGGTGCCGCCACCGGAATTGCCCACCACGGCGATCCGCTTCGGGTCTACCTCTGGCCGGGTATTCAGATAATCCACAGTACGGATGCCATCCCACACGTGGTAGCGCGCGAAATTGGTGCCGGTCATCATGGCGACCACACCCAGCATGATGTGCTCGTTCACGCCATTACCCACCAGCGATTTCCCGGTCTCTTCATCCACGAACTGCAACCGTTCGCCTTGTCCGATGGGGTCGTAGGCCACCACGACAAACCCACGTTTCACCAGATTGATCCAGCCCTTCTGGTAGTTCACGTAGGCCTTGGCGTCATCGGCATGTCCCGATGTCCCCAGCACGGCCGGAAACGGACCGCTTCCGTGGGCAGGATCTGTGGGGATATACAGATTGGCCGTTACGTGAATGCCAGGAAGGCTTTGGTACAAAACCTTCTCGATCTTGTAGCCATCCTTTTGTAGGGTGTCTACTACCTGGGGATTCAATGGCGTCTTTTCCGGCCACCCATCAAATCCGCGCAGCACCGTTTCCCGAACCAGTTTCTGCCGAGCCCGCACATCGTCCGGGGTACGAACCGCGGCCATGGTCTGCTTGCGAGCCGCAAATTGTTTGCGCGCGACCGCATCCAGGTAGGCACGCAAGCCTCCCTCAGGTCCCCCATCCAGCACCCGCAGTTCGCTGCCAACGGTAGATGCGCCAGTGGCGGATGCAGCCGCATCCGCTTGCGGAGAAGCTTGGGCGGTCGCGGACTCAGGAACAAAAGCAGAAGTGGTAAAAGCAGCCAAACCCAAGGTGACGGAACGGCGAGACACAACAGTACGGAATGCAGACATCGTGCTGGCATCGTATCGCGTCCCCAGCCCTTCCTCCAAGAGAATCCCGTCCGCGACTCCCCGACGCGTCGTAGGGCTACCACCGCCATACACCTTGTGAAAAATGGATATGCTGCGGGCATGCAGGCTGTCCACCGTTGGCCCGGGAGACAGACCTGCATACTGCCCCACACGGTCTATTCGAGAGTGTAGCGTTCCCGCAGAATGTTCAGGTGATGCCGTTCATGTCCCACGGTCAGATAGGCAAAAGCACGCACGGAAAACGGATGGTTGCTGGAAGTCCCCATGCGCGACCATGCATCCTGTGTAAGGTGCGCATACAGAGAGACCGTGGTCTTCCGTAGGGCGCGCAGTTCCTCAATCAGCTCCGCTGGCGTGAACGTGTCATACGGTGCGTTTGCCACAAACAGATCCTGATCAAAGGAAGGCAGCGGCGTTTTGTCGCCGCGCGCGATGCGCAAAGCCCGATAGCTGAAGATGCGTTCGGTATCGCAGAGATGCCCCAGCACCTCACAGAGCGTCCATTTACCCGGCTGGTAACGCCAGGTCTGCGCACGCTCGATGTTCCATGGAGCGGCAAACGCTGCGACTTCATCGACGCTATCGCGCAGAGCCTTGACGACGTCCGCTTCCGGGACTAGGCGCACATACTGCGCGGCGTAAGGAATGAACTCAGAAGGTTCCGGGAACCCGGGGTAGATGGCACTCATGCCCCAGTGTAGCAATCATGCGCAGCCGCGATTATCCATGAATAAGCACCGTGCGCCCGATCTGTGCGTCTGCTCTGGGCGTCATCCGAATCGCCGCGACGAAAGCTAAACCGGGGAACGAAATCCCACCGGTGTTCCTTCCGCGCGACGAGCGTAGTTTCCAGAACCCGGCGCTGCGCGACGTGGAGCCCCGTGTCGCTCTGAAACGCGCGTGCCGACCAGAAACAGACAAAAGCCGTCCTGAGCGTTTCATCTTGAATCTGAGGCGAATTGCTTAAGGCCTCCTAGAAGGTTTACTCGCCTATTTTCCGCGTTTTGTTGTTTGGCAACAGTCCTGCACACAGAGACGCATCCGGATCATACAGCAATCGGCAGAAAGCTCCGATATTCAGAGAACCTCGCCGCAGGCAGACGAGGCAACTTGGCCAAACGAGAAAGAGGGGATGGAAACAGATGGTAGCGTCTACACACACGCCAGAAACCACGGGCACTGCGGCGACACGATACCTATCGTCGAGAACGATCCAACGTTTGGACCCTGCAAGAAACTGCCCGGAGGCCATACGACTTGGCATGGAGATGCGGGCGCGCGTCGTGGGACAGGATGAGGCGATTGACCAGTTGACACGCCACTATCAGTCCTATCTGACTGGACTGAACTCCCCCGGCAGGCCGATTTGCAATCTTCTGCTGCTGGGCCCCACCGGTTGCGGCAAAACCCGTCTGGCCGAGAGTCTGGCGGAAGCGCTGGTGGGCGACCCGCAGGCATTGATCAAGGTGGATTGTGGAGAGTTCCAGCACAGTCATGAGATTTCGAAACTGATCGGTTCCCCGCCCGGCTATTTGGGCCATCGCGAGACCCATGCTCGTCTGTGTCAGGAAAAACTCGATGCGCACCACACAGAGCGGGTGAAAGTTAGCTTTGTACTTTTCGATGAAATCGAGAAAGCGAGCGACGCTTTGTGGAACCTGCTATTGGGGATTCTCGACAAAGGCACGCTCACCCTTGGCGATAACCGGCATGTAGATTTCAGCAGAACCATGGTGCTGATGACCGGCAACTTGGGCACGAAAGAAGCACAGCGGCTGCGCGACCTACCCTGGGGTTTTGCAAGCCAGGAGGTGGCAAGACCAACGCAACAAGTGTCCGGCGAAGGGTGCACGAATTCCAGCCTGTAGAATACGACGGATTGGGGGGATCGGTCCTCAAACGGAAGAAGCACTCCCGACGGAATAGGCCACGCAGGGCTTGCCACGCCGGCAGCTGCCAGCACCGTGCCCCAGCGCGTCCAACCTCATCTTGCGCGCGCAGAGTCCCCAAGCAGTGACAATGCCCGCGAAGCCGCTGGTTGCGGGAACACGGGTAGCCGTGAGGCGTCAAACACAGACGCATCGAAACGTAAGGAAGCGATACCCGGCGATCAGCGGCTGCGGGCCCGGATGCAGCGCGCCGTCCAGGACGCGGCCAAGCGCAAGTTCTCGCCGGAGTTCCTCAACCGCTTGGACGGCGTCATCATGTGCCATGCCCTCACGGAACAGGAGATTGGGCGCGTGTTGGACCTGGAACTGCGTAGTCTATTGCTGCGTGTACAACGGCATCGCGGCTGCAGCCTGCAGATCTCTTTGTCCGACCAGGCGCGCTCCCTATTGATCGCCGAAGGCTACGACCCGAATGCGGGAGCCCGGTATCTGAAGCGGGCTATCGAACGGCACTTTGTGCATCCGCTTTCGAGCCTGCTTGCCACACACCAACCGGCAGACGGCGACGAACTGTTGGTGGACGCTGACATGGAGACGACGGAGCTGATCTTCTCCAGAACGCAGTCCCATCCGGCGAGGCGTTCCCTGCGGGAGATCTCTGCCCGCTGGGGAACACGCGCCGCCGCGACGACGACGTAACGGCAAAACGGCGGGCAGCGCTGGGGCGAATGCGGCGTGCTCATTAGGCTCCCGCGACCTATACCCGCAGGCCCGCCCAGCTAGGCGCCGACGCCCTGGTCGAGAGCGAAGTGGGGTTTGCGTGTCTTCCACGCCCCACGCGTGAAATCCGGGAACGAAAGCTGCGCACTATTGGCTGCGATGGACCGACGGGAAAGGTCGACAACGACACTCATCGCCAGGGAGTCATAGACATCCACGGGCATGGTGGTCTTGTCGCGAACGGCTGTCAGGAATTGGTACATCAACAGGGGGTCCGTGCCACCGTGGCCGCCCGCGAGTTGATCGCTACCGCCAGCGGATTTCACCGGCTTCCACCACTTGTGATCGTACTTCTCCTGATAGGGCGCAAAGGGCTCCCATTCATGCGCCTTTGGGCTGATGCGCCACAGGTAAATCGAGTTCCGTTCTTCGCTGTAGACACCCTCCGTACCCTGGATCATCCAGCGGTTGTCGTAAGGCCGCGGCAATTGCATGTCGTTGTTCAACACGATGGTGTTGCCGTTCTTGGTCTTGATGAGCGACGTGGCGATATCGCCCTGCGCATACTGTTTGGTGGCCGCAGGGTGGTCTTTACCCAACGTCTCCGCAAAGAAATGATTGATGCCCAACGAACGGTTGGTGATGCTGATGATGGAATCGAGCGCATCCCCGGTGTTGATGTTCATCCAACTGAACACTGGCCCCAGGCTATGGGTGGGGTATTGGTCGCAGTTGCGGTTGATCAGGTATTCCCCGCCCCAACGCTGCTTGCCGTCGCGCTGGAAATACCAGGGAATCCGGTTCACGCAATCGTTGCCATGGGCAGCATGGCAGTGCACGATTTCGCCCAGCAGCCCCAGGCGGATCATGTTCAGCACGGCGAGGTTATCGCGGCGGAAGGACCAGTTCTCCAGCATCATGCACGGGACGCCGGTTTTCTCTTCCGTTTCGAGCAGTTCCCAGCAGTGTTCTGTACTTTGCGCGGCAGGCACCTCAATGCCCGCCACCTTCCCGGCGCGCATCGCGGCAAGCGCCATGGGCACGTGATAGTCCCAGGGCGCGGCAATCACCACGGCGTCCACGTCCTGGCGATCGATCAGTGGTTTCCAGGCATCCGTGGACCCCGATGCAATCACGGGTTTTGGCCGTCCCGAATCGGTGACCATCTTTGCCGCCCGGGCCGCGGCGGCGTCGTCCAGGTCGCAGACCGCCGTTACCTGGGCGAACGGGATCCGCAGCACATACCGCAATAGCGTTGTCCCCCGATTGCCCGTTCCCAGAAATGCAATACGAACCGGCTTGCCGGCATCCGCGCCACGGCTCGTCGAGCCAGCTTGGTTCGCCGAAGCTTGCGCCTGGGCAGCAACGGAACTGGCCGCCATCAGTGACGCGTTCTTCAAGAAAGTACGTCTGTTATCCATTCCTGGAATCTCCTACTTGGGTATGCGGGCCACCGCATCGATTTCCACCTGAATGCCGCCCCACAGCACAGATTGTACGGTCGTGCGCGCTGGGCGAACTCCGGTAAAGAACTCCGCATATGCGGCATTGAATTGGTCGAACAACTGAATGTCGGATAGATGCACGGTGCATTTCACCACGTCATCAAAGCTACACCCGGCTTCCTGCAGAATCTTGCCAATGTGCTGCAAGGTGGTGCGCGTTTCCTCTTCGATGCTGCCGTGCAACACCTCGCCAGTGGCCAAATCCAGCGGACCTTGCCCGCTGATGTATAGCCATCCGTCAATCGCCACCCCGGCGGAATAGGCGCCGGTGGCCACCTTCTTCTCCGGGTGCACAATCTCTGTCTTCATAGAACCTCCGCCAACCATCGTGATTGCAGTTTAGTGCGTGGCGCGCGCAGCGCCTTCGTTAGCGTAACGATGGAACAGCGCGGAGCAAAGAGGTGAATGTTGTCTCGCCCGAGTTCTTCGGCAAACGACGAAACCATACGGCGTTCGTCGTAGCCCTTGCTCTGCAAACAACCCACCCGCGCCTTGGAGGTCAGCAGCAAGCCATCTTTCTCCGCTGGAGGTTCATCCTTCCAGGAAATGGCCGTGGAGCCTTCTCGCACTACAATGCCATCGAGCGTGGATTCCACCAGGTGTTCACGAAGCTCGGTGGATCCCGAAAACTGAATGCGGCTGCGAACGCGAATCCGTTGCCCATTTAGCTCTGCCCACCAGATCGTTTCGACACCCTGCTCGATCAGCCGTCCGCTTTCCACACCCGCTCGAGTGGTCGTGAACCCGGTGGAGCTATCCGTGAAGACCAGATTGTTGTCCCAGGTGGCGCGGTCCCTACGCTTCGTATAGCAGAAGGGAAACTGCGCGGAATAACTGAACTTGACGTAGCGGTCCCGATGACTGGGGTCATAACGACCACTGTTCGCAAATGCCATACGCGCGTCGCCTTTGGCGCGGTGGATCGTGAGCGCCGGTCCCGCGATTTGTTGCGTCGTAGTTGTCCGCGGCTCCTGCAGCGGAGCCGCCCAGAACGCATCGTCCTTAGGCAGCAACCACAGCGCGAAAGACTGCATGCCCCAATAGGGATGCCCGTTGTCGATGTAGCTTTCGGCGAACTCGGGCGTACCCACCGGACTCATTCGTTCCGGGATCTTCCCCAAGGCTGCGTCAAAGCCACCGTTCTGCCGGAAGAAACCAAGGTTCTTTTCCACCATCCAGCGCAACGCGCCTGGCGAATGCGGCCACAATCCCTGCCGATAGGCCAAAACAGGAGCACTGAGCACGGCCCAGCGGTACACCAACGAAACGCCCATCAGCGCGTGGCAGCCGTTCGTTCCGAAAAGCAGCGGCACGTCCTGCATCAACCGCCGCACGCGGCCATCGTGTTTGGCCACCCACTCCGGATACTGCCCGCCGATGATCTCTCGCCAATATAAGTAGTGTGAGGTGAACACCCACAGGCTGTAATAGTCGTGGATGTGTGTGTCCTTGCCGTCGCTGTACCAGCCGTCACCCACGTGCATGGCGTCCATGGCCTGTAGGTCTTCCAGCATCCAATCGGCGTCGCCTTGGAACTCTTTCCATTCCTTGGATAGCGCCAAACGTGCTGCCTGATTCACCGCCGTGAACCACGCAAAGTTGTTTGCGCGTACAGACTTCACGGTGCAACTGGCAAGCCACGCCTGCACCTGGCTGCGTCCTGCGCTGCCCAGCGATTCCGGCAACCAGTCCCTTGAGAGCCAAAGCGTCCAGGCTACCAGTGAAGATTCCACCTGCCGAAGGTCCGCCGCATCTGTGGGCGAAGGCAACCAATACTCCGGGTGATCCGGATCAAAGGCCTGTTGGAAGGTCTGCAAGATGACGCGGCGCACTCGGTCATGAGGTGCACGAACATCATCCCTGCCGGATTGTACCCATGCCGCCAATGCAGGCAACATCCGCGACACCGTGCAATAGCTCTTCTTCGACTTCGCTAGCGCATACGGAAGCTTCTTTCCGTTGGGGTAGTCGCAAACGCAGGCATCCCCTATGCAGGCCAGAAAGCCATCCAGAATTTCGTGGAAGAAGCTGGTCAGGATGTCCTGACCCGGAGCAACGGACGCCGCATTCGCAGCGACCATTGCTCCCGCGGCCAAGGCCAACCAATCCCGTCGATGTATTGCCGGAATCAAGGAATCTGCTTTCTCGTTTAGAAGCTGATACGAATGCCAGCCGTAATCAGCCGCGAGTAGGCGTTGCCGTTTAGCCCGCGGATCTTGTTGTAATTGGCGTTATCCAGGTTCATTTGCGGATTCGTGAAGTTCGGATGGTTGGGCAGGTTACGCGCCTGACCCTGAATGCGCAGGCTCCAGCGTTCGTTCACACGGATGTCTTTGAACACGCCCGTATCGAGTTGGAAGATGCCAGGTCCCAGCACCGTGCCCACACCCGAATTGCCGAAGCGGCCCACAAAGGCGCTCGCGCCCGTCGATGTCTGGAAGGGTTGCTTCGTGAAGGCGCCCGCGTTGAAGTAGCTTTCGGTTGTCTTCTCGCCAGCGTTCGGATTCTGCCCGGAAACCACGTCCATCAGGTTGCGCGAATTGCAATCCGTGCCCGCCTGGCAGTGGCTGGTGAAGAACGGAGTAAGGTGCGGGCCGCTCTGCATCACCAGAATGCCGGAGATTGTCCAACCACCGGCCACGGCATCCACCACGCCATTCCAGTTCGATCCAAAGCGACGTCCCTTCCCGAAGGGCACGTCCCACACGAAGTCAGAAACAAAGCGGTGGTTTGGAATGCCCGCCATCTCGCCGCGCCAGTAGGCCATGTTGAAACGGTTGTTCAAATCCGCAGAAATCTCCGTAGCGAAGTTCGCGGTGGAAGGTTCCACTTCCACGTTGCTGATGCCCTTGGCCCACTTGTAGGAATTGGTGATGATCAGACCCGAAAGCCGCGCGCGGTGCTGGATGGTGAAATCGTTGTAGTTCGAATCGCCGCCATTGTCGCGCATGCGGATCTGGCGGAAGTTCGGGAAAGGACGCGCCGACGCGGGCAGGTTGTTGTAGCCGACGGTGTTCGGCAGAACCTCGTTCAGGTTGGGCGAGGTCACCAACTTCACGCCACGATTGCCGGTGTAGCTCAGGCGCAAGGCGTTGTTGGTGTTCAGTTCGCGCTCCACCGTGAAGCTCCACTGTTGCGTGTAGGGGTCACGGAAGTTAGGATTGTTCGCCGTGGCAAAGTTCAGGGTACCCACGGCCACATTGCTGCCGCTCACCAGCGAGTTATAGGTATTCGGGAAGGCAATGCTGTGCGCGCCATTCTCGAAAGTATTCGTGAAGATACGGCTGTCCGCGGTGTGGATGCCGGTCATACTGCTGAACAGCGGACCCAGCAGGCGCACGGTATAGATGCCATATCCAGCGCGCAGCACTGTGCGATTGTTACCGAAGGGCCGCCAGGCCACACCAAGTCTCGGTGCAAAGTTGTTCTTATCGGTATTGCGCAGGCTGCGCGGCAAGCCCGCTTCCGCCGCAGTCAAGATGGGCGTGTTGCCGATCGCATTCAGAAAGCGCTGCGTGGTAAGGGCTTTGGAAGCCTCATCAGGAACCACCACCGTGCCGTTCGGGCCTTCCGTCAGGAAGTTCGCGATATTGCCCTTCGCGTCCATGAAGGGCCGATGCAGTTCATACCGCATACCCATGCTGATGGTGACATTGGAGAGACGCCATTCATCCTGGACAAACATGCCGTAGTGGTTTGCCGATGCATCCGTGCCTGGACCCGGGGCGGTCTGGTTCACCGTGGTCGGCAGACCCAGCAGGAAGTTGGCGAACGGATGATTCGTGCCCGTACGCAGATTGTTATCGAAGGCAAAAGTGCCCAGCTCCAGGAAACCGGTCTGGGGTTGATCGTAGCCCATGCGATGGATCTGTACACCGGTCTTGATGGTGTGGCGACCCAGGCTCCAGGTCAGGTTATCTCCAAACTCGTAGCTGGCCGTATCGAGTGGAGTCTGCTTGGTGCGGCCGAAGGATGTGTAGCCGCTGATGTTGATCTGCGGCGATCCCGGTATGTCGCCCACGGGTCCGATGAGGTTCAAGCCCGTATCGTTGAGGAACTGTTGCGCGCGAATGCCGGAGACCACATTGTCGTGAAGGAAGGAAAATCCGAAGCGGGCTTCATTCACCAGATTGGGACGAATGCTGAAGTTATCGGAAATCACCACCGTCCGCGAAGGCGTAATGGTGCGAATGCCGCCTTCCGATTCGTAAGAACTGGCGCCCAGTCGGTCATAATCTTTCCAGCTATAGCGGCCAAACACATTGTGGCGACTGCTGAAGTAGTGGTCCAGGCGCAGGTCGTAGTTCTGTTGAATTTCGGGAGCATTGTCCTGCAGGTAGAAATGCAGGTTGCTGGAAACGTTCGGCGCTGCGATGTACTTATCCAGCATCGCCCTGCTGACGGAGTTGATGCAGGCGCTGGGAATGACGTTGTTCATGAAGGGCAACCCAGTGCCAGGGTCCAAGATGATGGTGGGGGATGCGCCCGTCAGGAAACGGGAGAAGTCACCGCCACGGATGTCGTTTTCAGGAACCGTGACCCCACTGGCGGAGTTGCGCACCAAACCATACTTGCTCAGGCGTTCATAGGCCGTAAAAAAGAAGGTGCGATCTTTGATCAGGCGGCCCCCCAGGTTGCCACCGTAGTTGTTGTTCACTTCACGGGGCAGAACACCGTTGTTTACGGACTTCGTAAAATACGAAGGATTTGCGCGCATCGAGTTGCCGTAGTAGTTCCAAAAGCCCGCACCGTGGAGGCTGTTCGTACCTGATTTCGAGATGGTGGTGATGGCCCCCATCTGCGCAAACTCCGCGTTGTTGTTCACGGAGCTCACCTTCACTTCCTCAATGGTTTCGGTGGAGGGGAACAACCCTTCACCGCGCAACCCAATGCCGTTATCGCGGATGTTGGTGGAAAGAATGCCATCCACGGACACGTCGTTCTGGTAGGCCATGCCGCCCGAAAGCGAAAACTGCCGTTCTTCACTGACGCCTGTCTGCACTTCCGAGAACAATGCCAGCACACGTACCGGCGACGTGGTGGCCGCGCGATACATGAAGGGACCTTTTTCAAACTGCTCCGCGGAACGCGCCGAGGAAATGTTTGGCGTTTCGGTGTTAATCAGCGGAGCAGCCGCATCCACGGTCACCGAGGTCACCAACTCGCCCACAGCCAACGCCGCGTCCACGCGCACCGTCCGTTGGGGCTCCACGGGGAAGAGTTTCGCTTGGAACTTCGAAAAGCCATTCGCGCTCACCGTCACCTGATACTCGCCGGGAGTCAGATTCACAAACTCGTAACCGCCCGCCCCGTTGGTGGTGGTGCGGCTTGTCACGCCCTTGCGCGTATCCAGCAGTTCGACTGCCGCGTCGGGAACGGCGGAACCGGCCGGGTCTGTGACTTGGCCGACGACGGAGCCAAAGATCGATTGCGCCTGCGACCAGGAACAGCACAGCAGCAGGAGAAGGAGCAGTGGAGTTGTTCTTCGATTCATGCGTACCTCGGGTTACCGACCCAGTGTAGGGTCAGGGCGGAAAGAGCGTCAAGACAAAAGTTTTAAAAAATAAACTTTCTAGCGGTAATGAAATCAAAAATTGACCTAATCCAAACGCTTGTGTCAATTTTTGTTGACACGCCCCTGGATTGGCTTTTAGGATCTAACCTAGGTGTATGCGATACGTTAGCTCACAGCGAGATCGGGACAAAGGCGTAATCCTGAATGTGGTGCGAAATTTCGGCCCCATCTCCAGGGTGGAGATCCACCGCCTCACGCAGATCCGCATGAGCACGATATCTCTGATTACCAAAGACTTAATTGCGGAATCGTTACTCACCGAAGATGGTTTTTCCGATAATCCGACTGGCCGAAAACAGATTCTGCTGAAGATCAACGAACATGAAGGCTTCATTCTGGGCATTGAGTTCGATGCAGATGAAGTAACCGTCGCGATCTTGAATCTGGAGCCCAGAATCCAACACCTTTCGAAAGAACTCACAGTTCGGGATGGTGGCACTCTAGGCTTGGTGGATCAGTTGAAGTCTTGCGCGCGGCGCACGCTGGAGGCGGCTGGCTTGGAAACGAGCCAACTTCGCGGCATTGGGATCGCGGACTTGGGGCCGGTGAACCGCAAGGCAGGCGTCTCTGTGATGTCGTCGCAACTCGATTTCTGGCGGAACGTGCCCTTGGCGCGCCTGATGGAAGAGGAATTCAACGTGCCGGTGTACATCGATAACGCCACACGTTGCCGGGGCAATGCCGAACGCCTGCTGGGTGCGGGCGAAAGCGACGACGACATGGTGTACATCGAGTACGGCGCGGGTATCGGTTCGGCTTTGTTCGCGGGCGGGCGCCCCATTGAAGGCCATCGCACCAGTTCCGGTGAGTTCGGGCATACGCGGGTTGCCGGGGAAGATATTCCCTGCAAATGTGGCAGCTTCGGCTGTCTGGAGGCCGTGGCGGGAGCGCAGGCTCTTGCCGCGCGTTTTCGGGAAATCGCGGTGGAAGGCGTACACTCCTCGGCTCTCGATCTGGTCGCGGGCAATCGCGCCGGCATCACCGGCTGGCACGTTCTGGAAGCCGCACGCCAAGGCGACAAGATCAGTTCCGTCATCGTGGAAGAGATGATGCGCTACTTGGCCATGGGCATTGGAAACGTCGTGAACTTACTGGACCCGGCTCGAGTAGTGCTCGATTCCCGTCTGGCGGCCTGTGGACCAGAGTTTCTGGATCAGCTACGGCGCGCCATCCGCATGCAGGCGCTCAGCCACATCACCAGTGACCTTGTGGTGTGCTACGGCAAACTCCGCGAAGAAGCCGGTGTGTTGGGCGCGGGGTTATTGGTTCTGGAGGTGCTCTTCGCCATTCCGGAGCTGAAACCACCCCGGTATCTGGTGGAGCAGAATGTGATGGACACGCCTGTCCGCTAAGCCGGATTCGATGCTATGCGGAATCTGGCGGTGTTGAGTTTTGTGAACTTTCTTTGGGCGATTCAGTTCCCTGCCTCGCGTATTGCGACGCAAGAACTGGGCCCGCTCACCATGACCTGGTTTGCCATGCTGGCGGCTACGCTGCTGGTGGCATTCTGGATTCCCGCCGAACGACGGGCCGGAAACTTCCAGGCTCCCTCGTGGGGAGTGTGGATCAGTTCCGTGGTGGCGGTAGGGTTGGCAGGGTCGCTAGTGGCGCAGTTGTGCCTGAACTGGGGACTGGAACGTTCGCTGGCTTCAAACGCTGCGGTGCTGAACCTGGCGACGCCCGTGCTGATGGCGCTCTTCGCGTCCGCCTTTCTGGGCGAGCGTATGAACAACATCCGGTGGGTTGCCTTTGCGATCTCCCTGGTCGGGGTGGTGCTGGTTTCTGACCTCGATTGGTCAAGCATGGATTTCACCGGCAATCAGTATCTGTTCGGGAACATGCTGCTATTCATGAGCTGCGCAGGCGGCGCGTTCTACAACGTGTTCAGCAAACGGCTTCTGGCCTGGATGGGACCAGCCGAGCTACTGGTCCTGAGCTTTGCGGTCTCGCTGATCGCGATGTTTCCGGCATTGCTCTACTACGAACCAGGCTCGCTTGCGCGCATCTGGACGGCCAGCACGGCATCGCTCGTCAGCCTGGCAGTGGTGGCTGTCTTCAGCCTTGCTCTTTCCATGCTGCTGTATTTCGCCACGCTGCAGAATGTGGATGCCATGCAGGCATCCCTTTCGATTTATCTCCTCCCTGTCTTTGGCGTCGTGTTATCCGCCATCACGCTGGGAGAGCGCATGAAACCATCTCTGCTGGCCGGGGGCCTATTGGTGGCTGCTGGCGCCTGGATGGTTACGGTCTATGAGGAACGACAACGACGTGTTGCACATTGACGGTATTGTCCCTATCATTCCGACTCCGTTTCATCCGTCGGAAGAGATCGATTTTGAAGCGCTAACTTCTCTGGTGAATTTCGCCGTCACGGCCCGTGCTTCGGCGATCTGTCTGCCCGCCTATGCCAGCGAATTCTACAAGCTCACGGAGCGGGAACGGCTTGACGTAGTCGCCCACGCGGCCAAGGTGGCAAACGGCCGCGTGCCCGTGATCGCGCAAGTCAACGCCCCGTGCGTGGGAGCGGCCGTCACGTGGAGCGCCGAGGCTTTGGCCAGTGGCGCAACGGCGATCTGCACCGCGCCGCCACGTGCCGTGCCGCTCCCCGAATCTTCACTCGCAGATTACTACGATGCCTTGTTGGAGGGCATTGATGCGCCTTTCATTCTGCAGGATTACAACCCCGGCGGGGCTTCGCTGAGTGTCGCCACCATCGCCGGCTTGCGACGCCGCCATCCCAACTTTGCCTACATCAAGTTGGAAGAGCCCATGCTCGCGCCCAAGGTAGAAGCCATCCACAAAGCCACGGACCACCAGCTCGGCGTACTGGAAGGCTGGGGGGGCATGTACACCCTGGAACTTGCCCAAGCAGGTATTGCGGGCGTCGTTCCGGGCTTGGCGCTCACAGACTTGCTCGGCCACGTTTTCAGGCTGGCGAAAGCCAATCATCTGGATGAGGCACAGCTGATCTTCGAAGGGATTTTGCCACAGATTGTCTACAGCCTGCAAAGCCTGGAGCTCTTTCATCACGCTGAAAAGCTGCTTTTGCAAGCGCGAGGTGTACTGCCTTCCGCAGTGGTGCGCCGCCCAAAAATCACTCTCTCTTCCCACGAAGAAGCGTACATACACCAACTGAACCAGCGCGTCCTGCGGTTGCTGGATACGCTATGACATTTGCTGAATTGACTTGGCCCAAGCTGGGGCAAGCCACAAACGCAATTGCGCTGTTACCGCTTGGCGCGGTGGAACAGCATGGGCCACACCTGCCCGTGGGCACGGATACACATATCGTGACGGCCTTGGCTGCGGACGTAGAGCGCTTGCTACCCGAGCTCTTGCTGCTTTGCCCAACGCTCGCCTTTGGAGCCAGCCATCATCATCTGGCCTTTGGTGGAACCATCAGCCTGCGCCCGCAGCGCTACACACAACTGTTGGTGGACCTGGTGGATAGCCTGCTGCAGAGTGGATTTCGCCGCATTGTGTTGCTGAACGGCCACGGCGGCAACATCACACCGGCACGGCAGGCACTGGCGGAGTTGGCACTGGCCGCGCCATCCGCCAACATTGCGCTGGCCACCTATTGGGAAATGGCTGGCTCCGTCTTTGCCGGAGATGCTCCCATGGAATCCCCAGCGCTCAGCCACGCATGTGAGTACGAAACCAGCCTGATGCTGCATCTGCAACCGCATCTCGTGGATATGCACCGTACGGAACGCAGCCGCGCCGCATCTGCCACCGATTGGGTTGGCTGGGAAGACGAAGTGGCCTATCGCGGTGTCTCGCTCTCCCGCCGCACGGAGCAGGTTTCCAGCAATGGCTCCAGCGGAGAGCCGCAGCGGGGCACAGCCGCAAAAGGCGATCACCTTTACAGACACGCGCTCGACGCCATTGAGTCGTTCTTGCGTTCTTTTCACTCATGGCCGTTGCCGGAGGATCTACGTCATGCCTGAGACCCTGATACCCACACAGATGCCCGCCGCCGTCGCCGGATTGGGGCTGATGGGGAGTAGCATCGCCGCGTGTTTGCTCGCTGCCGGACATACCGTTGTTGGTTTGGAAACGAGTCTTTCCCGTCGACGCAGCGCTTCCCGCAGGCTCGCGGGGCTTCTGCGGGAAATGCGCCAGCAGAACATTTTGCAGGAAGACGTGGATGCAGTGATGCAGCGGCTACACGTCGCCAGCAGCTTTGATGCCTTAGCCGAGACCAAGCTCGTCATTGAAGCCGTTTTCGAAAACAGCAGTGACAAACGGAATCTATTGCAGCAGGTGGAAGCCGTTGCGCCGAAATCCGCGCTCATCGGCTGCAACACCTCCGCCATCCCGATCTCTTACCTGCAGGATGGCGCCATCAACCCCAAACGGATTCTGGGCATTCACTGGGCGGAACCCGCACACATTACTCGTTTTCTGGAAGTGATTCGCGGCAAGCAGACTTCCCCCACCGCAGCCCGACAAGTGGTGGCGCTTTCGCGGCACTGGGGCAAAGAGCCCACCCTGCTGCAGCGCGATATTCGCGGCTTTGTGGCCAACCGCTGCTTTTACGCCATGCTTCGGGAAGCGATGCATTTGGTGGAGAATGGCTACGCCACCGTCGCTGACGTTGACCGGTCTTTGCGAAACGATATCGGCTATTGGATCACCTTCGCCGGTCCCTTCCGCTTCATTGATCTGACGGGCTTGCCAGCGTATGAAGCCGTGGCTCGTGACCTGTTCCCGGAATTGGCGAACAACACCACCGTGCCTCCGATGCTGAAAAAGCTGGCGGATAGCGGAGCCAAAGGAACTGCCAACCAGCGCGGCTTTTACAAATACAGCAAGCAACAGGCGGAACGCTGGGACAAGCTCTTCCACGAGTTCACCTATCAAGTCCGCTCGCTGGCCTCACAGTATCCCGAGAACATTGGCGACCAAACCCGGGCTCGTGTGAAACCAAGCGGCCAAGAGGCAAGCCACGACAAAAAGTTACCCGCGCGCAAGACCACCAGAAAGAAAGCCTAATGCCCACCATCCGCCAGCTTCGCGCGACTCCGGTGCGTGTGCCCGCACGGCCAGACTCTTTGAACTCAGCCGAAATCATCGACCAGGATGCGGCCTTCGCCAAGCAGTTTCACACGGGCGCTGCCTGGACCGAGTTCCCTATGGAACCTAAGTGGATCGTGGAACTCGAAACCGAAGATGGGGTCATCGGCGTGGGGGAAACGTATCGCGGTGTCACGGAAGCGCAGGTACACACCGCGCTACAGGCCGTCGCTGGCGCTGATGTATTCCACATGCCCTGGCGACGCCTGCCCATTGATGACTCCCGCGTGTATGACGCCATCGAAAGCGCCGTGCTTGATTTGGCGGGAAAGCACATTGGCGCGCCCGTGGCGCAGTTGCTGGGCGGCGCGGTCCGACATCTGATTGAATGTAGTGGCTGGACCGGCCGACGCACCTATGCCGATGCGGCGCGCAAAGCAGAAGAAGCGCTACAACGCGGACACAGCGTGTTCAAGTTCAAGTGCTCCACAGACGATCCGGTCCGCGCTTGGGTCGACGCTATCCAGGAGTGCTGTGGAGACCGCATCCGCGTACTGCTCGATCCCAATCAACGTTGGCAGGATGTCGCCACCACCAAACGCCTGATGGAAGGGGTGCCCGCTTCCATGATGTTTGGGTTGGAAGACCCCATTGTGCGCTCAAACCTGCAAGGCTTTCGGGAGTTGCGGGAAACCCTGGGTATTCCGCTCTTCGTCCACATCGCGTTGCCCTATGATCAGGACCCCGCCGACGCCATCGAGGCCATGGCCCTGGACGCCGTTGACGGGTTCAACTTCAACGGGCCCATGTTTCGCTTCGTCGAATTGGCAGCCACGGCCTCGCTTCGCGACTTGCCTTGTTGGCACGGCAGCGAGGTAGACCTGGGCATCCTGGAAGCCTCGGCCTTGCACGCCTGCGCTGCCGCGCCAGGTTGCACCATCCCCTCCGATATCTTCGGCGAGTTGGTGCGCGAAGATGACCTGCTCGTGAACCCTATCGAAATACGAAAAGGCTTCGCAGCCCTCCCGCAGGGGCCTGGATTGGGCATCCAACTGGACTACGCCGCCCTGGAACGCTACCGCTGTGGGCCTTCGGTGGCGTTCCAGGGTTAGGGAACAATAAAGGTCGAAAGACAGTTTTGAGTAAGTAGCCCGAACCCTTGTTCATAGGTTCAGGCCACACGATTGCGAATACTCACGCCTCCCTATCCGTCAAGCGCAGCGACTGAAGGACTGACTCCTGAAAAATTGGTCCGTAACTTTCGTGCTGCCCTTTCTCCCTGAACACATTGATCATCAACCGTCGATCTAACTTGTCTCCGGATAGGGACAGATTCAACACCCCGGCGACATAGTGCAACCACTCATTCACGACGCGCAATAGACGAGGATGTTCCAAGTCGTCGGATAGCGGAATGTACGACAACCTGCCATCTATCGTCAGCCGGTGGATCAACAGTCCGAGAAACTGTGTCAGTTTAGGGCTAGGTAGAGCCTCAATCTGCTCGTACGCAGAGAACATTTTGTCCGTCATTGGCGGACCTCCTTTGATCGTTTTGGGAATGTATAGAAACCTGCGAGTGCAGGACAACGGAGGGTGGCTGGGGCAGGTTTATGCGGAGCCACTAGGTCGCGCTGGTGGGGCCTTGTGCGCTGGCTCTACGAAAGGTGATTTCAATGTAGCACGTTGATCGGCCCGTCGATAGCAGTTCCGTAAGGTTGACGCAGCCACAGCGGTCGCCATTTCTTTGGTCTGCCTATGTGAAAAGACTGTCGGCCAGAAGGGCTGTACGTATAGGTCCCCGGACAAGGGCTGCGCTCGGGTGGATGATAGCTTTTCTCCGGGGACCTATGAACGGCAAAGACGAATACCAATATGGTGTGACTAACCCGCAGTGCGGCGTCGAAGCAGAGCCTTCGAACCAATTCCCAGCAACGCCACCATGCTCAATAGCCACGTGCCGGGCTCGGGTACCTCGGTCAGAAACCCACGAATCTCACCGGCCGGGAAGGCGTTGGTGTGAATGTTGAAGTAGGCCTTGCCGTCGAGCATGCCCTGCAGCAGCGCCGCACTTGCGCCCTCCACCGTGCCACCACCAAAGTTATTCAGAAAAGACGTCGTATAGGTACCTGTGGCGGCAAGGTTCAGGGTGACGCTGTAGCTTCCAGCGTTTGTCCCCACCGGAAAGCCGGGCAGTGTGCTGGGCGTTACGGCTACGCCGATGGTCCCGTCTCCGGCGGTCGTCACGCAACAGTGGATGTGCGCGACCGAGGTGGTCCCGCCCACTCCGCTCCAATTCACATCAATAAAAAGGGTCTGCGCCTCGGTATCAAAAATGTACTGACCAGACCCGGACCCCGTGGCGCCCGGAGCCTCCGGAGCAAAGGTCGTCGTAAACGAGATGGCAGCACCAGCCGCACTGAGCGCCATCGCCAAAGTGAGCGTCAACAACAGGAACGTATTCTTTAGCATCAAGCCTCCTCAACTTAGCCAAAATTCGAATAATCGAATGAATGAAGTATACGGCGGGCACGATGGAACACAAGGTTCAATTTGGAGGCAAACGAAGGAGCACAGAGGGGGAGCTGCTCACGGGAATCCCGCACGATCTTCAACACAAGCACATGAAAACAATGAGGAATATCGAAGCAGTAAAAATCATAAAGAGGCCACCCGGCAGTCAGCCTGTAGCGAAAGTTCCTCTCGGGGGAACTCAGAATTTTCATTCGTTACTAATTGAAATTTTACGACAAGTACTAGGTCGGCAAACTTTCGTCGGATAGCTCAGGCAGCATCCGGCGCAAGCACTGGCTTCACGAAGGACCAATGGGTATGGACGATCTTCCACTGACCGTCCAGACGACGGTATACCTCGGTGCAATTCCACCGCATCGTCCCTTCGCTGCCTTCGCTGACGAATTGGAACGTCAACACAGCGGCATTGCCGAGGTCCTGCACACGTGGGTTCACGATCTCGTTACGGCTAATCTGAACCTGCCCCCGCAGCGTTGCATACAGCGCCGTCAAGGCCCCGTGGTCTTCCAGACGCGACTCCTGAAACGGATCGAAATAAGACACGTCGGCTGCGGAAAGGTCCAGAAACCCGGAGGGATCCCCGACACACCACCGGTCGAGCGCGGCTCGCTCCAGGGAAAGGATCTCATCGAGAATTTCAGACTTCACACCCTTAATTTACATGATTCCATGCCTCAGAGACCGTCTTTGCGATCGAGATCCAGCCGAATAATGTGCCTGTCAAAGGCGGACTGCCCCTTCCACCGTTCCCGCAGGTGCGGAAACTTCTGCTGAATGCGTTCCACAATGCGCCAGCAGTCCTCTTCGGATGCAACGTGTAGCAGTGGAGTCGTTCCGTAGGCCGTCACTGCGCAGAGGCATTGACCGTCTCCATCGTGCTCCAACCAACGAATATGTTCGATCCGAATTGCTTCCTGTGTACGGTGGCCTTCACCATCTGTGCATAAGAACTGGAAACAGGAATCACTGGCTCGCAACCAATCTCGATTCCTCGCACTGGATGAGGAGACAGCAGCTAGGCCTTCAAGCAGAGCAAGAAACAGCACCACGTACACGACCCAGTACTCAGATTGAAGGAACTCCCACACCAGACTGGCAACAATGAGGAAAAAGGTTACACCCGTCAGGACGTCCAGTAGCGCCGACGTCCTACTTTCCGTAACGACTTCCAGGAACTCTCCCCGGTCTTCAATGCGCGGAGTGGACCAAGTATTTCGCCAAAAACTCATGGGCTCTGCTGCCAGCACACCACGCGGCGCGTCCGGGAGCAACCCACCCCCGGCCAAGCCTACGCAACATCAGACACTTCGCCACAAGCAGACCCAATCCCAAAGGCTTACCAGTCAGCGATTTGATAGAATCCAAGGAACCTGGGTCGCAGCGTCCCCTTGTGGACCTGCTCACGTCCCACGACATAGATACCATCCATGGAACCGACAGCACTGTACCCGCCTAGCGCCGACTTCGTGTCGAAAGCCAATGTTTCCGGCTACGCCGCCTATGAAGATCTCTTCCAGCGCGCCGCCGAGGACCCGGAAGGGTTCTGGGGCCACTTGGCCGAAACCGAATTGCACTGGTTTGAGAAATGGAACCACGTCTTTGAGTGGAACCCTCCCTTTGTGAAATGGTTCACCGGGGGCAAGATCAATGCCAGCTATAACTGTATTGACCGGCACATTGAAGCAGGCAACGGCGACAAAGTGGCCTACCACTTCGTCGGCGAGCCAGGCGACACGCAGGACGTCACCTATAAAGATCTGCACCGCATGGTCTGCCGCTTCGCCAATGGCATGAAGCGCGCAGGGCTTAAGTCCGGTGGACGCGCTGTCATCTACATGCCCATGGTGCCGGAGCTGCCAGCTGCTTTGCTTGCCTGTGCCCGTCTGGGCGTGATGCACAGCGTGGTCTTCGGTGGATTCTCCGCAGAAGCCTTGCGCTTCCGTGTAGAGGACCTGGAAGCCGAGTTAGTGATTACCGCCGACGGCGGTTGGCGTCGTGGCAAGGAAGTCCGGCTGAAGGACACCGTGGATGAGGCACTCTCTGAGGGCTGCCCCAGCCTGAAGAAGGTCGTGGTGTTCCAGCGCACAGGCTCCGACATCCCCATGAAGGAAGGCCGGGACGTTTACTGGAACGACTTCATTGCGGACGTCGAGGATGATTGCCCGGCAGAGCATCTCGATAGCGAGCATCCGCTCTATGTGCTGTATACCTCTGGCACCACCGGCAAACCCAAGGGCATTCTGCACACCACCGCAGGTTATTTGTTGCAGAACACCATGGCGATGAAATGGGTGTTCGACCTGCACCCGAACGACATCTATTGGTGTGCTGCTGACGTGGGCTGGGTCACTGGCCACAGCTACATCGTCTACGGACCGCTCTCGGCAGGCGCCACCAGCGTGATGTACGAAGGCGCGCCAGACTTCCCGAAGTGGGATCGTTGGTGGGAAATCGTCGAGAAGTACAAGGTAAACCTGCTCTACACCTCGCCGACCGCCATTCGCGCGATTTTGCGTCAGGGTGATGACCTACCCAAGGCGCATGACCTCAGCAGCCTACGTTTGCTCGGTTCGGTAGGTGAACCCATCAATCCCGCAGCCTGGGAATGGTATCACCGCGTCATCGGCGGCGGACGCTGCCCCATCGTGGACACCTGGTGGCAGACTGAAACCGGCTCTATCATGATTTCGCCGCTGCCAGGCGCTGTGGACCTGAAACCCGGTTCTGCATCGCGGCCGCTCCCTGGCGTCATCGCCGAAATCGTCGACCTCGACGGCAACCCCATCGAAGGTCCCGGCGAAGGATATCTGGTGATCCGGCGCCCGTGGCCCGCCATGGCCCGTACTCTGTGGAAAGACCCCGAACGCTACGAAAGCGCTTACTGGTCCCGCATTCCCGGCACCTACTTCACGGGCGACGCCGCACGTCGTGATGAAGATGGCTATTTCTGGGTGCTTGGCCGTGTGGACGACGTGATGAACGTCAGTGGACACCGCCTCAGCACCATGGAATTGGAATCCTCTTTGGTGCGCCATCCCTCCGTCGCCGAAGCCGCCGTCATTGGCAAACCGGACGAACTCACGGGCCAAGCCGTCGTGGCCTTCGTCACCTTGAAGCAGGGCGACTGGGATCATGACAAGCTGGGCGATGAGTTGCGCCAGTGGGTGGGCCGCGAAATCGGCAGCTTTGCCAAGCCGAAAGAAATCCGTTTTGCGGATGGCTTGCCAAAGACCCGCAGCGGCAAAATCATGCGTCGCCTGCTCCGCGAACTCGCGGTTGGCAATACGGTATCTGGCGATACCACCACGCTCGAAGACTTCAACGTCGTTTCGAAACTGGCTTCGAATACCGAAGACTAAACCGACTCAAAACCGGCTCGGAACAAACGCGCTGCTGGCGACTTTCGCTGGCAGCGCGTTTTTCCTTGTGGAATCAGACAGGTGGTAAGACCGGACACCGGTGAGGAACACGCGGAAGGAGGCAGGCAGCAGACGCACAAAAGAGAAAGGCGCTTGCCCTGTAGGGGCAAACGCCTGCGTTCTCTACTTTGAGAGGGGATCTAATCTTTCGGACGGCAGAACTAGCCTTCCCGTTTCACATCGAACTCAATGAAATTGCCGTTTCCGCGGGAAACGCGGTTGTTGGACCGTAGCACATCGCGCAGATAAATCACGACCGGAACGACGGCGTCGTCGTAAGGTTCCGGATACAGCCGCAGGGTAAGAAACTCACCAGCATTCAACTTTTCCGCCTCAGCGGGCCGCAGGCAACCCAAGAAAGCAATGTCGCCATTTGGCAAACGGTGGGTTTCAAACGACTGAAAGCTTGGCTTTCCAAAAACCGGCGTAGGTGTCTCAAAACCCGGGGCATAGGCGAATCCATATATGCCGTTCGGAACATCCGCCACCGGCTTGCCCGCGTGTTCTTCGGTTAGCTGCTGCACCTTGTGTTCCGCACGGATCCGGGCAGTTTCCGCTGCCCAGTCTACGTTCTTCACAGGGGGCTTATAGCCTTCCGGCATCTTCTTCGCCAGAGACATCCCGGCAATGATGGCGCCCGCAGAAAGGGCGAGTTCAACGGCTAGATTCGTATCCATAGTCAGCGATTCCGTACAAACCTCTTATTATACCGTGTACCTTCGCTTTCCATTCCGAGGACACGTGCATAGCCCTGGCCCATGCACCCAAACCCGATGGGAATTGTCAGCCTCGGCCCGCGGGCATCTTGCACTCTCCCCTCAGGCTTGGAACAATCTAGAGTTTGGGCTACTTTCGCCGACTTTGCGAAAATCCGCATCGGCTTATCCATCATCACAACAGCAGGAACGACGGAGCACTATGAGCAGTGGAAGCGTAAGTCCGGAAAATAACGCGCCGATTCGCACCGGCTTGGTCGGTTTTGGGTTGGGCGCACGGGTATTCCATGCTCCCTTCCTGAGCGCCACCCCAGGCATTACCCTCACCCACATCGTGCAGCGCAGCAGTGAAAGCGCGCTGGTGGCTTACCCGGATGTATCGATTGTCCGTTCGGTGGAAGAGCTGGTGGCTGACGATTCCGTTGATCTGGTGGTCATCACCACACCGAACAACACCCATTTCCCCTTGGCAAAACTTGCCCTGGAAGCAGGCAAACACGTCGTGGTGGATAAGCCCATGTGCGAAACCGCCGCTGATTCGGAAAAGCTGCTGCAAATCGCGCAGGATTCCGGCCGTCTGTTTTCCGTCTTCCACAATCGCCGCTGGGATGGCGACTATCTGACGGTTTGCGACATCGTGCGTCAGGGCCTGCTGGGCAAGGTGCACGAATACAATTCCCACTTCGATCGGTATAAGCCCCAGTTGAAGCAGGGCTCCTGGAAAGAAGAACCCGGCCCCGGCACGGGCATGCTGTTTGACCTGGGCTCCCACCTGATCGACCAGGCCATGCACCTGTTTGGATTGCCGCAACGCATCTTCGCCGACCTGCGTTCGCAGCGTCCGGGTAGCCGAATCGACGATCACTTCGAAGTCATTCTGGACTACGGCCACATGAAGGCCAACCTGCGCTGCGGCACGCTGGTCCGTGAAAAGCCGCCCCGGTTCCATGTACTCGGGGACCTTGGCGCTTTCGTGAAATACGGCATGGACCCGCAGGAAGCGCGGTTGCTGAACAAAGATATCCCCCGGTGGACCCCGCAGTTGGGCGTGGACCACGAGACGGACTGGGGCCTGCTCAACACGTCCATCAACGGACTCAATCTGCGCAGCCAAGTGGAAACCAAGCTAGGCGACTACCGCGGCTACTACTTGAACATCGCCGCAGCGATCCGGGGCGAAGAACCCTTAGTGGTGAAGCCCGGCCAGGTTGTGCAGTTGATGAAAATTCTTGAACTGGCGCGCCGGAGCAACGAAGAAGGTCGCTGGCTGCCAGTGGCAGTATAGTCCGGAGTGAACCGAACAGACTGCGACCAACCCACCGCAGCTGAACACTGGAACGATTAGGAGCGAGCACCCTCGGAGCGCGATGGGGCAGAAAAGAGAATCATGAGCAAGACACATTCCGACATTGGCCTGATTGGCCTCGCGGTGATGGGCCAGAACCTGGCTCTGAACATCGCGGATCACGGATTTCAGATTTCCGTGTACAACCGCACCACCGCCACGATGGAAAAGTTCGTGGCGGAAAACCCCAACACCCCTGGCGGCGTGGTGGGTCAGGCCGAGTTGGCGGACTTCGTGCAGTCCCTGGCGACTCCTCGCAAGATCATCATTCTAGTGAAGGCCGGCAAGCCCACCGACGCCGTCATCGATGGTCTGGTTCCTCTGCTGGAAGAGGGCGACATCATCATCGATGGTGGCAACGCCCATTGGCTGGATACCATCCGTCGCGAAAAGGAACTCGCCGAAAAAGGCCTCCGCTTCGTGGGCAGCGGTGTTTCCGGTGGCGAAGAAGGCGCTCGTTTCGGCCCCTCCCTGATGCCCGGTGGCGCCCTGAGCGCTTACGAAGAAATTGAAGATATCTGGAAAGCTGTAGCCGCCAAGGTGGACTCCGAAACCGGTAAGCCGCTGGAAGGCGCAGCCCCCGGCAAGCCCGTCGACGGCGGCGTCGCCTGCACCACCTACATCGGCGCCAATGGCGCTGGCCACTACGTGAAAATGGTCCACAACGGCATCGAGTACGGCGACATGCAGATGATCTGCGAAGCCTACGCGCTGCTGACCAACCTGCTGGGCCTGACGCCCGCGGAGTGCGGCGAAATCTTCGCAGAGTGGAACAAGGGCGTGCTCGATTCCTTCCTCATCGAGATCACGGCCGACATTCTGAAGCAGGTTGACCCCGTTACCGGCAAAGCCTTCGTGGATATCGTTCTCGATACTGCTGGTCAAAAGGGCACCGGCAAGTGGACCTCCGTCAGCGCCCTCGATATGGGCGTGCCCGCACCCACCGTTGCCGAAGCCGTCTTTGCCCGCTTCATCAGCGCGGTGAAAGAAGAGCGCGTGGCAGCGTCGAAGATTCTGACTGGCCCCACCAAGCCCTTCGAAGGCGACAAGGCCGCATTTATCCAGGCTGTACACGACGCCCTGTACTGCTCCAAGATTTGCAGCTATGCCCAGGGCTTCCAGTTGATGAGCGCCGCTGAGGCCGAATACAACTGGACGCTGAACTTCGGCGAGATCGCCAAGATCTGGCGTGGCGGCTGCATCATCCGCGCCCGCTTCCTGCAGAAGATCACCGAAGCCTATACGCTGGATGCCCGCCTGATGAACCTGTTGCTGGACCCCTACTTCAAGGGTGAAATCGACAAGTCCCAGACGAACTGGCGCAAGGTGGTTGCGGCTGCCGCTGAATACGGTGTACCTGCCCCGACCTTCTACTCGGCCCTGGCCTACTACGACAGCTACCGCTCCGAACGTCTGCCTGCCAACCTGTTGCAGGGGCAGCGTGACTTCTTCGGCGCCCACACCTACGAACGTGTGGATCAGCCCCGTGGCAAGTTCTATCACATCGACTGGCCGGAACCCGGCCGTCCGCAGATCGAAAGCTAACGCGCCGCAACCAAAAACCAAAGGCCCGTGGGCAGGACACAAACGTGTTCCTGCCCACGGGCCTTCTTCTTGCCTCCCCCCTAGCGGCCTTCCTTCCAGCTAAGCACCTGCACACCGGCATCCGCCCCGCCGGGGGGCTGTAGACACCCGACTCCCCAATACTTCGCCGCTGAGGCTACGGACTTGGGCATAGACTCCACCGTCCGCCAGTTGCCGCCAGCGAATACCTGCCACTGCAGCGCATCCTCCTGTTCGTCCAGGCGCAGCCGCAATACGCCCTGACCATCACTCCGATAGGCCTTCCCCCACTGTGCACCCCGACTAGCCCACTGTTGCGTGTGCACGGTGCGCAGACGATCACTTGCCAAATCCAGCAACAGCCCAGACTGCCAGGAGTCTAGCCCGCCGCGGAGCCCAGCTTCATCATCAGTCGCAATCAGCAGGCCGCAACCAGCTTGGGCTTCCACATCCGCTGGCCCCCACGTGCTGAACGTCGCTTCCACACGCAAGGTCTCGCCGTCTGCCCGATGCGGGAGCGCGCGTAGCATGGCAGATACGCCCCTATCCGCGATAGATGACGATGCGTTGCCGCCCACAGGGGTGCTGACCAGCAACGGCCTGGGGCCTCCGTTGACATCCTTGGCTGCGGTCATCTGCAAAGCCCCGTTTGCTTCGCTAATCGAAGCCCTCACGGGAATCCAACCCGCTTTTCCGGGCACTGGCGATGCCCCACCAGCATCGGCTCGGCGAACCGGCCTCGGCGTATCCGCAGAGCCAGACCCATCCGCCGGATCGCGCATCTCTTTCCATTCGCCGGGGCTGCCACTCTTCGTACACACCCAACCCCAATGCGACGGGTAGTTCGACGCAAACACCACATCCCCGGCGCGCCAGCTACCAGACTTGGGTGGCGCATCCCCCACCGCAAAATTCTTGCCACCCAGGTTATAGCTCTGGGAAGAGGCGGGCTGCAGCGTCAGATTGGCGCCCACGCCTACGGATACGTCCCCCATCCACATCTCGTCGCCACGCTTCGCCCCCGCCCAACGGATACCTGCCTGCAACGCGCCGGGCGCCGCAGGGGTCACTGTCTGCGTGAGGACCGCCCAACCGGAGCCTGCCGTCACCATGCCGTAGCCGGTGTGCCCTTCGACACCCGACCCTGAAAAGTAAGGAACCGCCCGCGCTTCCCCGCCCTGCACCTTCACCAGCGCCTGCAAGGTAACCGGCAACCCCACCATGGCGGGCGACACCGTCAAAGTCTGGAACGTGAATGTGGTGGATACCGCGCTTGCTACCCAGTGCCGCATACGGCCCTGCCCGATATCCCCGGCCAGCGTCTCATCCTTCGCCAGGGTCTGGCCCCCCGTCGTGGTCCAGCCGAAGTCGCCAGCGTCCCAGGATGCGTTCACCAGCAGATTGCGGCCCAGCATCGCAGGCCCCATGGATTCCGCCAACCAACCCTGGGGACGGTCTTCCCGCAACTTGGCATTCGAATGCCGCAACACCGCCACCTGCGGCACGGTCAGCCTCTGCCCATTTGCCGCAAAGCGGGAGTACAAATCATCGATCACCAGTTTCGATTGCGCATCCACATCCAGATAGTCGTTGAACGGAACCGGGGAGCTCGAAACATCCAGACTGTCCACGTGCACTGTCGCATTCACCAGCTTCAGCTTTCCCGTATCCACCAGTCCTACTCGCTGCGCCCCGGAAAGCCGCACGTTCGCCGAGTTCTCCACATGCAGCGCGTAGCCGTTGGTCTGGGAACACTCCATCCAATAATTCTCGATCATCGTCCCACCAGCACCGATCAAGCGCATCGGAGTCTTGCGTGCGCTGCCTTTGCCTTCGATCAGCACGTTCAGTAGCACGTTATTCGCGGAGTCTCCCCGGCTATGCCGCTCAATCGTGACGTACGCGTCCGTTCCATTGCTGGACGAGCCTTCTTTATCCAGCCCGTCCACAAAGTTGTGATTGCCCTGCAGGTAGAGCAGGCGATCGATGGGGCCCCACGAATAGATCTTGCTGATGTGGTTGGCCTGCGCATAACCGCCCAGAATCAGGCCGTCCACACAATTCAGAAAGATGTCGTGGATGCGGTTGTTCAGGAACATGGTGTCGCTGGCGTCATAAGAAATCGCGGCCACGCCTGTACCCGCTTGCAAGGTCAGCCGCCCGATTTCCACGCCTGCAATCTGATTGGAACTTGCCGCCATGCCCCACAGCAGAGCGGGTCCTCGGAAGTCTTCACTAGCTTGAATCACCGTGCTGCGTCCATCCCCATGAATGCGCTGCCCGGAATAGAAACGGAGGGGTCGGCTGATCTTGTAGGTTCCCTTCGGCAGAAAAATTGTGCGAGTTCCGCCGAACTGCGCGGTCGCCAGCGGCCCCACATTGGGCGCGGCGGCATCCAATGCCGCCTGCAGAGCCACCGTGTCGTCGGCGCGCCCATCGCCAGCCGCCCCGTAGCGCTTCACGTTGGTGGCGGCAATCTCCAACAGCTCCGCCGCTGACACCGCGCTAGGCTGCAAACGCCCGTTCGCATCCATCATCGGGACGGCATCGGCCCGGCTGGCATTCGCCGGACGACGATCTGGAGTTTGCCGCTCCTGTTGCGCCATCAACGATGGACCAAGCATCAGCAGCACACCGAACGCGTGATATCGGAAGGAAAACCGCATGCTCTAAAGATGCGTACGGCCAACCAATTGCCCAAGCCACCGCAGCCATGGCTCCACTTCTTACAACTGCAAACCGGCATTCGTCGTCCCGTAGACTGGGCAATCCCCCTTACGAAGCTAGAGAATCCCGCTTGACGGCGATATCGTCAACCTACGACACTGCGAAAACGATGTTTGCTTCCAGAAGTCGTCCCTTCGCCACCATTGCTGCGTGCCTGGGCCTGCTTGCCGCCACTTCCCCTGCCCAGCAATCCAAATCCATGAGCTTCGAGGACTACAACCCCAAGTCCACCCTGGTGGTCCCCGAACATCCCGTCAACCGCGCCAAATATCCCATCATCGACATCCACAGCCACCACAACTCCCGGGCCACACCCGAGCGTATCAACCAGGTGGTGAAAGACATGGACGCCCTGAACATACGCACGCTCGTGAATTTGAGCGGTGGCCAGGGCGAGAACATCGTGCTGGGCATGGAGCAGCTCGTAAAAGCCCATCCGGGCCGCTTCGTCATCTTCGCCAACCTGGAATTCTGGGGCATTGACGAACCCGGCTGGGGTGAAGCCGCCGCCAAGCAACTGGAAGAAGACTATCGCAACGGCGCACGCGGATTGAAGATCTTCAAGAACGTCGGGCTCACGCTGAAAGACAAAAAGGGCCGCGTCCCCACGGACGACCCGCGTTTCGACCCCGTGTGGCGCAAGTGCGCGGAGCTGAAGATTCCCGTGCTCATTCACACCGGCGAACCGGCTCCCTTCTTTGACCCCATCGATAAAGACAACGAACGCTGGCTGGAGCTAACCCTGCACGCCAATCGCGCCCGTCCCGCTGGCCAGTTCCCTTCCTGGAAGGAAGTGATGGCGGAACAGCACCGCGTGTTCGCCCGTCATCCCAAGACGATCTTCATCAACGCCCACCTTGGTTGGTACGCCAACGACTTGAAAACACTGGGCGAGTTGCTTGATCGTTACCCCAACATGTACACAGAAATCGGAGCGGTCATCGCGGAACTCGGCCGCCAGCCCAGGGCCGCCAATGCCTTTCTCATCAAATATCAGGACCGTGTGCTTTTCGGTAAAGACAGTTGGGTTCCCGGCGAATACCCAACCTATTTCCGCACCCTTGAGACGACGGACGAGTATTTCCCGTACCATAAGAAGTATCACGCCTTCTGGCGCATGTACGGCCTGGGTCTGCCGGACGAAGTGCTGAAGAAGATCTACTACAAAAATGCCCTGCGCATTGTGCCAGGGTTTGATGCGAATCAATTTCCAAAGTAGTGGGCCACAACCAGCCCCAGGGATGTTACACCTTGTCTGGCACAAGGCAGCATCGTCCCGACGACCCGAGGAATCCAATAAAAAGCGCGGCAGCTACCTGCCGCAACAGATCATTCTCAGGAGCAAAGTTAGCGTGCGATACCCCGAACCGTTGATTATCCCGATGCGTGAAGACCTGACGCGTCATGGCATTCAGGAAACCCGAACGCCGGACGAAGTGGATGCGGCACTGCAACCGGGAAGCGGCAACGTACTGGTAGTGGTGAACTCCGTATGCGGCTGCGCAGCGGGCAAGGCCCGTCCGGGCGTAGTGCTCTCTCTGCGAGGAGACGTCAAGCCCGATAAGGTTGTCACCGTATTCGCAGGAGCCGATGTGGAAGCGGTAGCCCATGTGCGCAACCTGCTTGCCGGCTATCCGCCATCCTCGCCTTCCGCCGCGCTGTTCAAGGACGGCAAACCCGTCTATATGCTGCACCGGTTTGAAATCGAAAGCAGCACCGCCCCCGAAATCGCAGCCAAGCTGCAGGATGCCTACGCCAAACATTGCGGCCAACCCGAAGTAGCGTAGTTGGGAACACCACCCCGCTCAAAACTATCAGCTAACGTCGACGGTTGGACTTCACCAACAGTGGCAAAGTCCAACCGTCTCCTACTTTTTAGTGGGCCTTATCTTCATCGCTCGCCGCAGGATCTTCCTAATTTGCTTTTCATCGTCTGACATCTTGCTGCAACCGCCAATGATCATAAATGTAGTTTGTTCCACACCAGGCACCAAGCTCTTCCCACAACGCTGTGCCTCAAAGTAGTGGAGCGCCGTACGCCCCAACCTGTCCCTAAGCCGCGCATCTGCCCCGATGGCCAACGCATCCTCAATGTCATCAACGTCTGCGCGATCCGACAAAATCATCAGCACAGAGAGCCCCTCCCTGTTCTGAGTATTGATATCGGTTGTCTCCTCGGCAAATTCTCCGTCGAAGTAGCCAGCCAGCGCTGCAGCCATCAGCACCGTGTCGCCTTGAGTGCTCCTGTGTTTGATGTTGGCTCCGCGCTTCACCAACATCTCGTCTGCAGAGTAGGCATGGTTGGCAACTGCATACATCAGGGCGGTCCACCCGCTAGCATCCATAGCCTCTATGTCGGCCCCCTCTGACAGAAGCCGATCTACACCCTCAGCATCGTCATTCAATGCGGCATCCATCAGAGGGGTCTTGCCTGGTTTGGGAAGATACTCGTACCGAGCAAATACCAAGGGCTCCGTCTCTTCTTTCCCGTGCCGCAACCGGTGCGTATTGGTGACCCCATCGATAGAGTTCGTTAATGTCTGGAACCACTCGGGAGATGATCCAGCATAGTCGGAGATACTCTTTCGCACGCCTCCTACTTCAATATCGATAGTGGTTGTTGCACTGTCTGTTACAGAGGTCCAATAGCGCGTGCAAAGCTCCCACACCTGATCAACGCTGAACTCGTCGATAAGCCTGGACGCTGCATCGGCATCGACTTTGTACTTCACTGTCCCCTGAAAAGACACATGGTTCTTTCCGTCCCAGGTAACAGTTCCATCCCGACGGATCAACACCACATATGACGGGCAACTGCCGTAGCAACCTGATCGAGATAACGTCAAAGTATCTTTCGGCGTTCGTTCCAAACGAGGCGGGGCGGGACTGTCTGGACACCCTTCTTCAAACAAGTTGGCACTGGAACGTTCAGCTTGCACGTAGACAGTTCCGTCCTCGGCCATCCATGTTGTTTCTCGACCTGGGATATGTTGCCGCTCCCTATCCTGGAGCGAAAAGACAAACCGAAATGCCCGAGTCTTCTGTCCTTCCTCACTCAACGGTATATCGAACTGCCAAGTATCCAAGTTGTTCTTGGCTGAGGAAGTGAGAAGTGGGTGGCCGGAATCGACAACGATATCAGTCACTCGCCCTGTGCTGGTGATCGAACCCCTCAAAACAACGGCGCCAGCAATCCCCGCTGATTTCGCAAGTGGCGGGTATCGAAGCAATTCACGACGTAACGGAATGGTCGCAATATTTGGGGCTGCAAACAGAGAGCCAGCGTAGGCCAGAATACACGACAGGGCCAGCACAATTATCCACCTACGCGTCGTTGCCGCACTTAGCCTTTTCATATACGTTCCGCCTCTCCTGCCCATAGGCCGACGTCCCCCCATCCCTGCCAATCCGCAACACAGTACAGCCAGCCACAGACCCCGAAAGAGAACCTGACAAAGACCATTCGCCGTCATGGAAAAATCATAGTACGCCGTTTCTCCCAGATGTTCTTCAGCAAGACTAGCGCCCACTCGCCTTGGTCATGTTTGTCTTGATCGTAGAAGCCAACCACGGAACAACGGACTTCACCCAATGAACCTGCCGTTCACTCTCGGCTTCGTACCAATCCAAGCTTGCTGGTTCACATGCGTCAGACGGTATGTCTTCGGCTCTGGGAACAGGCACAAAGTGCCTCACCTTTTTGTGACTCCACAGTTCCAACACAGCCTTTCTCCCAAAGCCCATACGCCGTAAATGATCCTGAATCCGGATCCAACGAAGCGTCCCCATCGACGCAGCGTGCGGCTCATCGGCAGACACCGTCAGATCGCGCTCCACCACAGCAAACCCAATCGTCAGATCGCGCAAGCTAGCGTCAGCAGAATGCTCGTCTCCCTCAGGAATCTTCAGATCAAGGACAGCACGAATCGCATAGATGGCAAAGCGCCCCGAGGCACCGGAAACAGAGCCCACTGACGATAAACCTTGGGGCGCAATCAGACCACGAAGCAACGATTGCAGCAATGATCGCTCCACGTGGTTGAAGCGGGCGCCCTTCAGCACGCTATCCAGTTCACGCTGCGCATCACCTGTCTTGCTATCGGTAAACGCGCGCGTTAGTGCATCATTGATGCCGGGAACTTCGACTACCTCGATTTCCCCGACCTTCAAATCCATGTGCCTTTCACAGAAGGCCTGGAATCGGCTGCCAAAGGTACAGGCCGTAATGGCGTAAACCAAGCGGAAGGCAGGATTCCAGGACCAGTGCCGAAATAGGTTCATCCACCCATGCGCGTCCGGGTGCTGGTAGTTACGTTCCAACTCCAGCAGGGAGTAGGCATCCTCCATGAATTGAATGAGCGAATGGCAAAACACAAAGACGGATTGATATTGCCCCTCATCGCAGACCATCTGCGCCAGATCAACCGGCCTCTGTTCGTCACCAATCGCGCACTTACGCTCTTCTTTCGTTCGACGGTCTACACATACCAATCCTCCACGTAGAATACCTTTGCCCGTGGAAGAATCGCACACCTGTTTCCACTGCATGTAGAACTCAGGAATCAGGAATGACAGGTTGTCATCCACACGTAAACGTTCCATCAGCGTATCCAGCCGAAGAGAGAGCGCCGTGAAGTCCTTCGCGTCGTAGCAGGGAGCCGTTCCCCACGCTTCCCGCAACGCAATAAAGGTACGCCTTAGGCATTCCGTGGGACGTTTGCTCTCGTCTCCATTCTGAAAAGGAAGCTTCCCCTTGGAATCACGAATCGGTTTGAAGGCGCCTCGCGCCACGTGATAACCGAGGCGCCGATAGCTTTCAAACTGGGATTCCGAAAAGAACTGATCTCCCGTGGTCTGGTGCGGAAACTTCTTCTCTGCCGCTCGATATTGCAGGATGTCCGTGGGTTCATCGCCCGTCACAGAAGACTTCAGGTAGAGAAGCGTGCCCGTCAGATCCGATTCGGGGTACCAGATGTTTCCGACCGCACAGTGCACCTCGGAGTCGCCCTTTGCATCTCTTCGCGCAATCGCACGAGGGTCAATTTGGATCTCGATACCAAAGTCGGCACGCGCCTTGCGGACCAGCCCGCCCAACCCTCCGAATGAAAACTCACCATCCTCTTCCGCGTCGCAACAGATGATGTAGCGGCAGCGTCGACGCAGCAACTCATAGACTGCGAGGTTTTCGAAGTGCCCGCCGTCGGAGACATACACGAACTTGTATTGCTTGTCCGCCAGGGCAAACAGCTCATAGATCAGCGGAACAATGCCCAATCTAGGCCCACACGAGTTGCGACGCGGCCTGGATGGATTTGGAAACCACCACCCCAACCGTACATTGAACAGCGTCATCAACAAGGCAACAGCGCCAGAGGTGTGGTATCCCATGTTCGGCGAAGCTGCGGCTCCAGATACGGTGAATGCGTGGCCCAGAGTGAGCGGTGCGCAGTAGTCAGCGGTGGGAAGATAGTGCTTCTGTGTATCCGCCTCTGACGCTTCGGCTTCCGCGTGTTCTCCCGCCAGTTGTTCGGCGCTCACGTGTTCCGGATGTTTCAGCGTGGGTTCCTCGCTATGGAACCCGCAGTGATACGGGGTAAAGACAAACGAATCCGCGCGGCGTTCCTGTTTGCCAGCATCTGGATTGGCCAAGTTGATGGCTGCGTTGACGATGGGTAGAGGGCCGATGTACTCCTTCTCCGAGGCCGCTGTGCTTGGGGCCGCACCCTGACGAAACGCGGTCAACGGCACATCGTCCTCAAGAGAGAAGTTCGTCAACCGGTCCCGCTTCTGTTTCCGGTTGTCGCTGGTAGCGCCCAGATAGCAGCGCACCAAGCGATTTCTATAGAAGTTGTGCATCGAAAACTCATTCACATCTACGCGCCAACTCAGCAATAGCGCCGACATGCCAGATAGACCAAGCGCCGTAAGCACGTAAAGGAGCAGGGGCGGGTTCTGCAAGGTATCCCATTGCAGAATCGTCCAGGAACTTCCCGTAATCATCCATGCCAGAGACTGGAGCCATCCGGACACAGCGACCAATGCACTCTTCAGCCATTCGCCCTTCTCCGCATGGGTCAGCAGGGAATCGGCGCCGTAGGCCACTAGCAAGATGGCTCCAATAGCAAATACAGCAGGCACCAAGCTAACGATGAGTTCCTTCGCCTTAGTCGCCAGGCTGGGATTTTTCTGTTCGCCAGAGGACCGGGAACTTGCGCCGACTGCGACTCCCACAAGGTTCGTCGCAATCCAGGTGAATGCGGCCCCTTGGGGACTCATCCAAGCCGCAATCGCGTTCAGAATATCCTGGGCACAAAATGCCGCTACTGCCAGCGACCCCATCGCGACGGCAATGATGGAGAGCCAGGCCCCGACGCGCGCCCACCATTCCCGCACCAGATCGCTCACCTGCCTGCCAAGGATGCCTAGCACCAACACCACCTGCAGTGCGAATAGAAGCAGAATGGCGGAGGTGCCCAGCACCAGTGACAGCCTGGAGTTTGATTGAGACAGCACCGGGCGAAGCAGATAGAGCCCACAGCTAAAGACAATGGTGACCATAAAGCTGACAGCCGCTGCGGCCAGAAATCGCCTCCATTGAGGAATGTCATTCCGCATGCCGGCCCATGCAGCCAGCGTGGACCCCAACGCCACAACCAGAAAGGTGCCGAGACGGAGAGGCTCCAGCGAACCGCCAGTTCCTGCCTTCAACCACGGCATGGCCACAGCGGAAAAATAGGCGGCAAGGTAGAGAAGGATACTGACGACGACGGCCCACCATTGCCGGAAGTCGACATCGATATCTCTGGCGATCCCATATACGCCCCTGACCAAAATCAGGACTGCCGCCGTGAACAGAATGCTTGCGCTTACAAAGGCAGTGTAAGGACTCTCCTGGGAAAACTGGGAGAACGCCCAGAACATATGCGGGATCAGCAGCAGAAAGCCTAACGTGGCGACAAGAATCGTCTGATTCAGAATTGTATTGCGCGCCCAAATTGTTCCGATGGACCAGACATCCGCGCTGAACATCCCCACTCTCGGAGCGAGGTAGTTACTAAACGAGCGGAGCCAACTGATGGAGGAATGCTCGCGATCACTTCCCGCTCCCGTGGGGGAAGCATCATGTTCCAACACCGGAGGCCGCAGCAATCGCTCCACGGAAGCGAATCGCTTTAAGGCAGGAGTTCGGGTATCTATGCGGCTGGCAGTGTCCTCTGGTCCGGTCTCATCTTTTGTTACGTAAATCAGCTTAGCCAGCCAGGACCCGATATATCCGCCACCGGATACGGTAGATAGATAGTCCACGTAACGCAGCATCCGTTCTTCCGCCAGCGCCTGAATCACGCCCAGCGCAAAGGTTGCGCTACGGATGCCGCCGCCAGAAATCGCCAGCCCCAGGGCTTCCATGCGGTTTAAATCTCGCATACACGCGGCTATCTGCGTTGCGTCACCGGGTTTCTGACCCAGATGGGAACTGGGGCCGAGATGGCTGGAAGACTGACCATCCGTGTGCTCCGTACTCCCCCAAAGCGCGCGTCTACGGCCCTTGATCGCGTTGACTTCCTCGCGGAGCACTGCGCCAAGGCCAACAGACTTCAAAACGTCCCCTTGTCCTGGAAGATGCGTTTCAAGACCTTCTTCGTTTTCAGCAGCCTCTGGACCGGTTCTTGCTTGTGCCATGTGTAGCTTCTCCCGAAACCTCTCGCCTCTCGCAGAAATTCCCGAGATCAAGTCTACTGCCAGACTGCCTTTTACCAAACAGGCAAATGAGCCACTCGCACCAATATCGAATGGCAGGTACTCCGCGTCCTCTCAAATTCGCCCGCGCTACCATCTATATGCCAGGCGCCCCACACGGACTGAAATCCCGTGGGCGGCTCACCTAAAATGACGAATATTTGTTCTGCAATCCCGGCAACATCAGAACCGCCACTTACGTCCATGGCCAAGAGGTTAATGGCTTTGAAACAACTGCTACTTTTGTTCACGCTCTTGTGGACTACGGGACCGGCTCTGCTGGCAGATCAAGCGTCTATATTCTTCGACGATTCTTCCGTCCGTGAAATACGCATTACCTTCTCCGAAGCCAACTGGTACAACACCCTCTACGTGTCCCACAACACGAACGCCGACGATCCCTATTTCCCAGCCAAGTTTCAGTACGGCGACGTCGTCATCCCCCAGATCGGCATCCGATTCAAAGGCAATTCTTCGTTTCGCCGCAATGGGGTCAAAAAGCCTTTTAAGCTGGATTTCAATGAGTACGATGACAACGCGGCCTTCTACGGGCTGAAGAAGCTGAACCTGCACAACGGCGACCTGCAACCAGACCACCTGCACGAAAAGATGTTCCTGGATTTCGCCGGCAAGTACATCGGCGCTATGCGCGCGGTGCATGTCCGTCTCTACGTCAACGACGTCTACTACGGCCTGTACCTAGCGGTGGAACAGCCAGACAAGACCATGATGCAGAGTCGCTTTGGCAGCGATGAAGATGGCAACCTCTATGAAGCAGGCGAATCCGTCAGCGCCGATATGTCATACCTCGGCACAGATCCGGCGTCCTACTACACGCGTTATGAGCTGAAGACCAATGAGAACGCAAACGACTATTCCGGCCTCATCACGATGCTGGATGTCTTGAACAACACCAACACGGCGGAGCTTCCGGCGAAGCTGGAACCCCACATGGATATCGAAAACGTGTTGAACGGGATGGCGCTAAATGCGCTGTTCACCAACTTTGAATCTTATCTGGGCACCACAAGCGAGTACTTCTTGTATCAGCGCGATACCGACAGCCGCTTCGTCCACATCCACTGGGATACCAACGAAACCTTTGGAAGCGTAGGCGATGGGACGCCTCGGATTGCAAACCCCTTCACTTACGAGCCCTTCACCATTCCCTCAGGTGGACAGGGCGGAGGGCCGAACGCGGGAACAAACCGTCCTTTACTCACCAAGCTGTGGGCTGTTCCAGAGTACAAGCGGCTGTACTTGCGCCTGCTTGCCCGCTACTTGCGGGAAGGTTTCGACGAAAGCACATTCAGCACGCGCGCGAACGCCTTGGCCACCCTTTTCCGTTCGGATTACTACGCGGACACCAACACGCTCTACACGATGACGCAGTTCGAAACTGCCATCAACAATCAGGTGACTTCCGGTGGATTCACCACTTATGGCATTACCCAATTCGTGCGAGAGAGGAATTCGTATCTACGCCCCTATCTGAACAACCTCGCTTCCGTGTCTGATCTCCGTATCAACGAAATCGTCACCCGCAACGATGGCAGCTATCGAGATAGCGCCGGTGATGCAGATCCTTGGGTGGAGATCTTCAATCCGGGCCCAGGCCCCATCTCCACGAGCGGCTTCTATCTTTCCGATGATGCGGCTAACCCCACCAAGTGGGCGCTGCCCTCCGTTACCCTGGCCGATGGGGAATTCCTGGTGTTGTGGCTGGATGGCGAAACCACTGAAGGCACTTCCCATGCCAGCTTCACGCTATCCGGCACTGGCGGTCACCTCTATCTGTACAACGCCTCGGCCTCAACCCCAGTGGTAGATAACGTCGCCTACAGCACTCTCGGTCTGGGCCAGGCCTACATCCGTCAGGGGTGGTATGGTTCCACATGGTCTGCCAGCGCCTCCGCCACACCTGCTGCCTCCAACGTGTCCACGCCGGTAAGCAGTGTTCCCGAGGAGCAAGGCGGATCTGGTCTGCTGGTGATCAATGAGTTCATGGCAGACAATGATGGGTCCTTTGACGATCCTGATGAGGCCGGGGCCCACGAGGATTGGTTCGAGATCTATAACCCGGGCACGCAGGCCGTGGATATGAGCGGAATGTACATCACGGACAGCTTGAGCAATACGACCAAATGGCAGGTGCCCGCTGGCGTATCGATCCCCGCAGGTGGATATCTGACCTTCATCGCCGACGGTGAAACAGAGCAAGGGAGCCTGCACACCAGTTGGTCGCTCAGCAAGAGCGGTGAATCCATCAGCCTCTATCTGCCGGATGGTACAACCTTGATCGACCGCATTGTTTTCGGGGCGCAGCGCACGGACGTCTCCGTGGGCCGCACCACAGACGGCGCATCCACATGGAGTCTCTTCACGCCGCCCACACCCGGCGCAACCAACGTCAACGCCATCGCGAACTGGGTCGTCAACGGAGCTGGCTTCCAAACAGCACCACTGGCGCCTGGATCGATCGCAAGCGCTTTTTCCACCAGCATTACCACCGTGACGGAGACAGCCGCTAGCTTACCGCTGCCGACCACCTTGGGTGACATTCGCGTCTTGCTGACGGCCACGGACGGCACGCAACGTGAAGCTCCTCTATTCTTCGTCTCACCTTTGCAGGTGAACTTTCGGGTTCCCGCCGATACGCCGGAAGGCAAACACACTCTGCGCATTGAAGGCACGGGATCCGCGCCGATAACAGGTTCCGTGCTGGTGCTGAACGCGTCCCCGGGATTGTTTGCCGCCAACGCGGATGGAGCCGGCGCCGGTGCCTTGAATGTGCTTCGCGTCTCCGCAGACGGAACACAGACGGAGGTTCCCTCGCTGATCTACGACGATACCGCAAAGAGGTATGTTGCCTACCCCTTTAGCCTGGGAACAGAGACCGACCAAGTGTATCTGGTTCTCTACGGTACGGGGATCCGTAGTGCAAAAAGCCTCTCCACCGCGACGGCAACCGTGGGTGGCGTCAGCGTGCCGGTGCCCTACGCGGGCGCGCAGGGCCAGTACGCCGGACTTGATCAGGTTAACGTGGGCCCGCTCCCACGTAGCCTTGCCGGCAAGGGCGCGGTCAGTATCATCGTTACCGTAGACGGCTTCCCGTCCAACCCAGTAGAAGTCGTCATCGAATAACCATTGCACCGAAACGGCCAACAAGAAGGGGCCAGAAACCTCCACTGAGGTTTCTGGCCCCTTCTACATGCGGCAATTGCTGTTCACCTGACACCTACAAGTAAAGTTCTTCAAAACCCCGACTGTGTTCAGCAAACCAGTCCGCCAGTCGGCCGTAGTCCGTCGTTTGCGTTGCAGACCGGCGCCTTTCCATCGGAACATCGATACCCACAACCTCCTTCAACACGTCTGGGTTCTCCAAAGTTCCGTGCAGATAAGTGCCATAGACACGGCCAACAACGGCGCCTTCCAACCGGCCGTCCTCCGTGATCGCGAAATGCCTGCATGGCTGCTTAGTCCATACGGATACGCCAAGATGAATCTCGTAGCCTGAAAACGCAGCTCCGTTCAACGTCCGGCCAGATACACGCCGCAAGGTCTTTTGGTCACTCATCACGGTTTCCATATCCAGCAGCCCAAGACCTTCAACCTGCTGATGTTGCGACTCCATGCCATACGGGTCGCTGATGCTGCGCCCCAACATCTGATACCCGCCACAGACGCCAACGATACGAGCCCCGCGCTGATGCTGGTCTTTGATCCACACATCCAAGCCCCGCTCGCGCAACCAGTTCAGATCGTCAATGGTGTTTTTGGTTCCAGGCAGAATCACCACGGCAAAGGGCTGATCCATGGGCTGATCCACCCACACCGCGCTGCGCAACAACCGGAAGTCCGTGGTGTTGGAGATACGCGGCAGACGGATAACCGCCACGGACGACAAATCGCCGCCATGCTTGCCGACAGCGGGAACAGACAAGCTATCCTCATCATCCACATGAATATCCTTCGCATAGGGAAAGACACCCAAACATGAAACGCCCGTGCGCTCCTCCAGGATGGCTCTGCCGTCGTCAAATAGCGACAGATCTCCGCGGAATTTGTTCACCGCAAAAGATCGCAACAACGCTCGCTCTTCAGGCTCCAACAGCGATACCGTACCGATGATCGAACCGAACACGCCACCCCGTTCGATGTCACTCACCAGCAATGCCGGGGCTTGCAGCTTTGTCGCCAACCCGAAGTTAACCAAGTCAACGCGTCGCAGATTCAGTTCCGCAACGCTACCCGCGCCTTCAATCACGATGAAGTCAAAGCGTGACGCCAACCCCTCATACGCATCTAGCACTTGCGTCAGCAACCACGGCGCGTGCTCGTAGTAGCCGCGTGCGGGCAATGTCTTCCACAACTTCCCGTGCACGATCACTTGACTGCCCGTGGCCGAATTCGGCTTCAACAGAATGGGGTTCATGGCGGGTTCCGGTTCCAGGCCACAAGCCTGCGCCTGAGCCACCTGCGCTCGCCCGATCTCGCCACCGCCGAGGCAGGGGTAGGAGTTGTTCGACATGTTCTGCGCCTTAAATGGCGCTACGCGTACGCCGCGTTTCCGCAACCACGCACAGATCGCAGTCACCATCCAGCTTTTCCCAGCATGGGAAGAGGTGCCGCCAACAAAGATGCATTTCGCCGCCATCGCTTACTAACTCTCCCTCGCCGTCAGATGCACCAAAGGCAGCGTTTCCAAGTCTTCCAGCGTACAGCGGGTCGCCCGCAGCACCTGAGCGAGAGCCGATAGTCGCTCTGCCTGCCTTGTGCTTGTGGAGTCATCCACCAGCAATACCGGACACTCCACCAGTGACGCCTCAAGCATGGCCTCTTCCCAAGGGTCTCCACCGCTGATCGGCACATTCGCCTGACCATCACTTACCAGAATCAGCACGGTGTTTGACGTCGTCCACTCGCGACTCAGGCGCAGGGCATCTGCCAGCGGCGTACGCCCGCCCGTGGGCAACAGCTCCAGCCGTTGTCGCGCCAACTCCACAGAACGGGAAGGTGGCAGAAGCACACTCGCAGAGGCGCCACGAAAGGCAATGATACCCACCTCGTCCTCCGCACGGGACGACGCTTCCAACAAGCCCAGGGCAATACCCTTCACCGACTTCATGCGGCCCCGCGAAGCCTGGGAACCGCTGGCGTCCACCACGAAGAGATAACGAGAACCGCTGGTATGCTGCTGCCGACCATACTCCAGCGCGTCAGGGCGTAGATTCGCTACTCCGGTCGTTATTGCCGCCTTTGTCAGACTGCGCACAACATCCACACTATGGCTGCTTGCGCCATCAATGCTACGCAGGGTCTCGCCCTTGGCCTTTGCTCTGCCGGAGCCTTCCCATGTCTTGGAAAACTGAGCAGTCAAACGCGGAGCTGCCACGGGTCTGGGTTCGAATACCCGTTCCTCGACGCCGCAGGCATCACTGCCCATCGACGGCGATGACTCCTCCGTGCTGTCACGGTCGCTCTCTTCAGAAGGCAGTTGGGTTTTTGGTTCTGGAGTCTGAGGCGGAACAGTGGGGTGCGGAGGCGCTGAAGAGGGAGGGGGAAGACTGGATGCCCGATGCCGCAGCACCAGGGGCAATACAGCCTGTACATGTTCATCGGTCACCTTATCGCTCGCCTGCCAGGCGGCAAGCGCACGCGCGGCCCGCAGCGCCGCCAGATCCGCACGCAGACTGCGTACGCCAACCTCACTGATGTGCCGAGAAATTACTTCGATCGTCTGCGGCGTTACCTCCACACTGGGGAGCAACGCGCGCGCCTCCTGGATGTGCGCTGTCACGCCTCGGTCCATCGCATGGAAAGCCTCTGCAAACGCGTCCGGCGTATGGTCATAGCGCATGCGTTGTTGGATGATGGCGCTTCGTTGTTCTGGCGCACGTGGCGCGTAAACATCCAGACAGATGGCGAAACGATCCAACAACTGGGGCCGCAACTGCCCTTCCTCCAGATTCATGCTACCGAGCAGACAGAACTCACAGGCGCGGGAATGGCTGATGCCATCACGCTCCAACACATACAGCCCTGTCGCGCTAACATCCAGCAGGGCGTCCGCCAGATGCCCGGGCAGCAGATTGACTTCATCCAGATACAGCACGCCGCGATGGGCCTCATCAATCAAACCGCGCCGCAAGGCCAGCTCGCCTTGCAACGCCGCCTGAAGGTCCAGGCTGCCTAACAAACGGTCTTCCGTGGCGCCGATGGGCACGTTAACGAAAGGAGCGGCCTCGGGCAGGACGCCAGCCAGCGCGCGGGCAGCCGTGCTCTTGCCGGAGCCTTTGTCCCCGCGCAACAGCACGCTAATTCGCCAGTCCACTGCGCTCAGGCAGAGACATAGCTTCATCTCGTCCTGATGGACAATCGCTTCAAATGGAAATGATCTGAGTTTCATGGCTTGTGCCAGGCTCCCTCGGTCTGCCCCAACGTCAACAACGACGGGGTCCTCAGGAACGCGGTTGCAATCCTTCCTCACGCAGTTCCAAGTGATCCGCATTTTGTTCCATCAAATCCTGAAGAGCGCTCAACGTACTGGCGTCCGGGTCCTTCCACATACCTCGCTCCGCGGCCTCCATCAGCCGTTTGCTGATGGCGGTAATGGCCCAAGGGTTCGACTTCCTCAGAAACTCCTGCATGGTTTCATCCAGAGCATAGTGCTCTGCTAGTCCCTGATAAACGAAGTCGGGCGCAACCTGCGCTGTCGCGTCAAAGCCGAAGATGTAATCCACCGTCGCCACTAGCTCCAGTCCCCCTTTATATCCGTGACGCTGAATGCTCTCGATCCACTTCGGGTTCACCACGCGGCTGCGATACACACGCAGCGCCTCTTCCTGAAGGCTCCGCACCTTCGTCACGTCCGGCGTGGAAGAGTCGCCAAAGTACGCCTTGGGTTGGACGCCGGTGAGCGCACGAACCGTGGCGACCATGCCCCCGTGGAACTGGAAATAGTCATCCGAGTCGAAAATGTCGTGTTCCCGGTTGTCCTGATTTTGCAGCGCCACTTGCACCGAACGTAGACGTTGCGTAAAGCTCTCGCGCGCCTCCACACCAGCGACATTGCGGCCATAGGCATAGCTGCCCCATGTGAGAAAGACGTCTGCCAGATCTTGTGTGGTCTTCCAGTTCCCTGCCTCGATCAACGGCAGTAAACCCGCTCCATACGAACCGGGCTTGGCCCCGAAGATGCGATAGCGCGCCTGCTCTTCGGCTTCCTCCGTGGACTTGTCATTGCTTGCGACCAAGTCAGCCAGATAGTGCTTCCGGGGATAGTTCTGTTCGGGATCCTCGTCCAACTGCATCACCCTCTCCATGGCTTCATCCAACAGTTCGATGAGATGGGGAAAGGCGTCACGGAAGAAGCCCGAAATACGCATGGTGACGTCAATACGCGGACGGCCCAACTCTTCGAGCGAGATCGGTTGCAGGCCATCAATCCGCCGAGACTGCGCGTTCCATACAGGGCGCACGCCCAGAAAGGCTAGCACCTCCGCGACATCATCACCCTGGGTGCGCATTTGCGAAGTGCCCCACAGCGAAAGCCCGACGGACTCCGGCACACAACCCTCTTCACGCTGATACCGCTCGATGGTCTCTCGCGCCAATTGTTGCCCAACCTGCCACGCGGCTGCGGATGGAAGCGCTCTTGGATCCACCGCATAGAAGTTGCGGCCGGTGGGCAGAATGTGAGCGTTGCCGCGCGTAGGCGCACCGGATGGGCCGGGCGGGATATAACCTCCATCCAGCGCATGCAACACCTGCCAGATCTCGTCGTCAATACGCTCCAGATTGGGCACCAGTTCGCGGCAGGCATACTGCAGCACGGCGTCGACGTCCGCAGAGGCGGAGCCCAACACGGCAGCGGAGATGGATGAGACCCTGGAAAGCTGATAGCCTTCATCCTCGAGTGCTCTGTACAACACCAAGGCCACGTCGTCGGTAAGTTCAAGGATGTCTGCGTGCGTGTGGCATTCGCGCCCCAATAGCGCAACGGATGGCATCACCCGCTCCGCTGGCTTCTTCCACATTTCCGTCCAGTCGTAGCCCAATGTAGATGCGATGCTGGCATGCAGACTGGGAGCCGAGGCGTTGGGCACGCGCGTCAGCGACGATAACATGCGGGGAAGACTGGGAATCTCACCCAAGACGTGCAGGCCATCGCGAATCTGCGCCAAACCCAACTCGCACAGATAGCCATCAATATCTTCGATGAAATGCGCCACCTCATTGCCGCTCATTCCGGCAAGGGTCACAGGGACACCTTCTGGCGTGCGCTGGTCGTCCCAGGAGTGCTTGTGATCGCCATGGTCTTCGGCCATGCGCTCCGACAAATCAAGATCCGCCATCAGGTTCGTCTGCTCTACCAAATCCCAGATCTGTCGCTGCAAAATCGGGAGTTTCGATGGATCGAGCTTTTCCGTGATGTAGTAGGCATTGACCAACTCGTTGAGTTCCGCCAACGGGCCATAGGTCTCGGCGACGGTCATCGGCGGCGTCATGTGATCCACGATCAGGGCGTGACCACGACGCTTTGCCTGGCTGCCTTCGCCGGGATCGTTGATGATGAATGGATAGATCAAGGGCAGATCGGTTAGTAACAGGTCCGGATAACACTCCCTGGACAAGCCCACGCCTTTGCCCGGCAACCATTCCAAGGTGCCGTGTTTCCCCACATGCACGATGGCGTCGGCGCCCCACCCGCCCTGGCTTTGCGGCAGTTCCAACCACCGATAGAAGGCCGCATAGTGGTGGGTGGGCGGCAGGTCCGGCGTGTGATAGATGGCATCAGGATCCATGCCGTAGCCCCGCGGCGGTTGTAGAGCCACAACGGCGTTTCCATATTCCAGCGCTGCGAACTGATACCCCACGTCGTCACGCCAACAGATGGCCGACTCGGCGCCCGGTTCACCCCAACTCTTTACCATTCGCTGCCGCACCGTCTCAGGAAACTCGGCGAGGCGCTGCTGATACCGTGCATGGGACAACCGTCCGCAATGCAGTGGGTTCAATGGATGCTCGTCGTCGTAACAGCCCGCCTGCAATAAGCGGTGGACCAAGGCATCCCCATCATCGGGTAGACCATCTACCTGATAGCCACGCGTACGCATTGCCCGCAGTAGATTGAGCAGACTGGCTGGCCCATCCAAACCCACTGCGTTGCCGACTTGCGCCGCCTTTGACGATGAGTTCGTCAACACAAAGGCAATGCGCTTCTGCGCGTTTGGCGTCCGTTGCAGTTGCACCCATCGTTTCGCGATACCTGCCACTCGGTCGAGGCGGTCCGTCTTTGGCACGTAGGCAGAGGCCTGGTGCTCCGGATGACGATCTTTGAAGCTGATGGGAACGGTGATGATGCGCCCGTCGAACTCGGGTAGCGCCACGTTGATGGCTGTATCCAAAGGGTTCAGGCCACGTGCGGATAAGGTCCAGTTCGCTTCCGGCATGCCCGATGCAATGGCCTGCAGAATGGGAATGCCGAGTTTGCCAAACGCGCTCTGCGCGATGGCATCGTTTGTCTGCCGAACGTTGCCATGGGCAAAGGATAGCGTGGAGATCAATATGTCCGCGCGACCCTCAACAAACGGAAGCGCAAGCGGCATACCATCCTGTTCGTCTCGTAAGCTGGCCGTATAGATTGCCAGCGGATTGAACCCCTCCGTTTGCAGTGACTCGCAGAGCCTGTCGATAAAACTGGTATTGCCGCATAGTAGATGCGCCCGATAGAAGAGAATGGCGGCAGTTGGTTTCCCTGCATCAGCGCGCTGCGCCCAATCCTGGATGGTGGCTGATTCCATATCTGGCAGATAGACGCCATGCAGGGGAAGTTCCAGTGGGTCCGCATAACCGTAACCCGTCATCAGAATGCGATCTGCAAAGAAACGGAAGGCCTCGATAACATTGCCGACGCCACCTTGCGAGAAGTAGCTTGTCAGGCTTCCCAACACGTCCACGGGGACATCGCTTGCCTGGGCCAACTGCGGATCCATCTCGCCGATGCCACTAATCAACGCCACACGCTGACCGCGTTCCTGCGCAAGATGACGCAGCATGTCAAAGCCTGGGATACGTTCCGGGGAACCATGGAGGCGCATCACGATGGCGGCAGCTTCACTCAAACGCCCGGCTAGCAGCGCTTTCATGCTTTCTTCATCACGGATGGCGAGCAGTGATTGCCCGATGACATCCAATCCTTCGGGAAGTAGGGCTCGACCATTGCCTAGCGCTAGCAGGTCCGTATCGGCATGCGTAAGAAAGGCGATTAGGTTCGGATTGATGGGCGTGGCGACATCCGCGTCGCCTTCGGCTCGCGGGCGTTGGTCCCAATCATAGTAGTTGAAGATGAAGGCCGTAAGTTCCAACGGAGCCGGCAGGTAACGATCCGCAGACAGCATGGCTTCGATGTAGTCAAAGATCGTCACGACCTGCCAGGGTTGGGAGATGGAATGGAACCAGACGCTGCGCCCATCAAAGACCAAACTGGCCACGTTGGCCAGCGCGCAAGGTCCCAGACATCCGGCCTTCGTCAAATGGACGACATTGCGCATCTTGCGTCGCAACCACTCCTCTTTGAAGAGATCTGCAGGCACTGGCAGATAGCCCCGATCCGTGCGACCACAACAGCAGCCGGTGAAGCAGAAGGAGAGATGGGCGCGCTTCTGAACCACGTTGATCACGCGGCCATCTGCGCGAGTGATGCGTTGACGATAGTGGGATGTGTGCATCAGAACTTCCTTCGAACAAGCCAGATAAGATAGGGGCCGCCAAGCAGCGCCATCACCGCGCCAGCAGGTAACTCAGCCGGTGCGATGAATACGCGCCCCAGTGCGTCCGCTGAAGCAAGCAGAGCCCCGCCAAGCAAGAAGGAGCAAGGCATCAGAATGCGATAGTCTGCACTGCAGCGGGACCGCACCATATGGGGAACGATAAGGCCGACGAAGCCAATGGGGCCGCAGAGTGCGATGGACCCGGCGGTAAGCATCGATCCGCCAAAGAAGCCGAAGCGCATCAGCCTAGATGGCGAGACGCCGCGCGACGAAGCCCACGCCTCACCCACCATCAGCAGGTTCCACTGTGGAGCCTTTGCGATCATCAGTCCGCCGACGATCAGGCTGATCAGCACGAACGCGCCCAGGGCTTCATAACGTACGGAGTCGATGTTCCCCAGAAGCCAATGGGTGATTGACAGAGAACGTGCATCCCGGGCCAAACTGTGGACAAGCAGGATTAGGGCCGAGCAAACGCCGTTCATCGAAATGCCGGTGAGCAGCAGCCGATAGGACGAGTAGGCGCCGGATTGCGTTGCGGCCCCCGCAACGACAGCCAACACAAGAGCCGCTCCCGCGAAGGCTGCCACCCACGGCGCTGGAATGCCCAGAATGGCGGGAAGACGTAGGGCAATCGCGAGGATAGCGCCAAGCGAAGCGCCGGAAGAAACACCGAGGGTGTAGGGAGTGGCCAACGAGTCTCGCAACATGGCTTGAAACAGGGCGCCAGTGAGCGAAAGCGAAGCGCCAACAAAGAGGCCGAGCAACACGCGGGAGATCCGAAGCTCCACGAAGATGGGGTAGTCCGGCGATTCCATGCCCAGCACCTGCGAAATGCTGATCGGTCCAGGTCCCACCCAGGGCAAGATGACAAGAGCGAAGACGAAGATGCACAGGCTCCACCAGACCCACCGAAACTCGGAGCGTGTATTCATCGATAGGCCACCCAGGAGGCGCCATCCAGCGATTGCTCCACGCGCAGCCGGGACGAGAACCAGTGCAACCATTCGCTGTGCTGCCATGCTTCTTCGCGCGACATATCCGCGGCAACAACGCCCTCACGCAAGATGATGATGCGGGAGCAATGAGCGAGGGCAAGGTTCACGTCATGTGTGATGGTGACCGCAAGACAGCCCCGGTCAGCCTCTTCCCGCAATAGCTGAAAGCAGTGCAATTGCTGCTGCAGATCCAGATAGGTGGAAGGCTCGTCCATCAACAGAATGCGCGCTTGTTGCGCCAGACAGGCAGCGAGCAGAACACGCTGGCGTTCGCCACCAGAGAGCGCGGAGAATGGACGAAGACGGAAATCGAGGCAACCCGTGCGCTGTAGCGCCTCTTCCACGGCGCGTTGGTCTTCTGGGGATTCCAACCACGCATCAGAGAGTGCGCTTCGTCCCATGCGCACCACCTGTTCCACATGGAACGGTAGGTTGCTGCGGATGCCTTGAGGCAAGTGGCACACCAGACGCGCGCGTTCCACCGGATGGATGCGGTGAATGTCCCTGCCGTCGATCATTACCTTTCCGGAATCAGCAGGGCGAATGGCCGCAACCAGATCCAACAGGGTGCTCTTGCCCACGCCGTTCTCACCCAGTAAGGCGATGAACTCTCCGGGATTGGCATGCAAACTGACGCCGCGCAGGACAGAGCGATTACCCAGCGTGCAACGAATATCGTGAACTTGCAGCAAGGGCTGGGTCAACGCGACGCCCCCTGCAAGGCTTGACCCATCAGGGACAGCGTTTCCAACATATGCGTGCCTGGCAGTGTAAATGTATCCGCGAATACGGGGTATACCGCCTGATTCCGCACCGCTTTCAATGTTGGGCGCTGCCGCCAGACGCCCACTACACGGCTACGGAGGGCATCTGACTCCTCTGCGCGATCACCCATATCTGCGGCATCGATGATGACGTCAGGGTCAAGACGCATGACAGTTTCCAGCGAGATTCGCGGATACGCTGGCAGGTGGTCGCCTTGTAGAGCATTCACGCCACCCGCGGCTTGCAGCAGTTCGCCGAGGTACGATCCCGGACCTGCAGCCACAAGGCTGGTGAGCGATTCCATATCACGGCCAACGATGATGATGGCGCTACGGCGAAGTCCACTGGCGGCGCCATGTGTACGGGCAATCGCACCTCGAATCCTAGAGACCAGAGCCTCCGCCTGCGGTTTGGCGCTAACGGCATCCCCAATCACGCGTATAGCCTGAAAGGTATCTTCCAAGGAGCCATAGGGCATCACCACCGACTTGATCCCCAAGGCCTGGAGACGATTGCGTACGTCGGTGGAAGTCTCATGCAGAATCACCAGATCCGGACGAAGGCGCGCGATCTTTTCCACATCGGGCTTGCGGTAGGTTCCCACCTTTGGCAATGCCAGAGCCTCTTTCGGGTTGCGGCAATACAACGAAACGCCGACCACACGAGAGCCGGCGCCAATCGCATAGATGATATCCGTCGCACTTGGCGATGTGGAAACGATGCGCGTTGGCTGAGCCAACGCGCATAGCGTATAGAGCAGAAGGAATGATAGGTATCGCAGCATAGATTAGAAGTGCATCTGCATGCCAACAGTACCAACGGCTCCGGGCGCCAAGTAGCCTGAGTGGTAGTAGGTCTTATCGAAGAGGTTCTCTACCTTGCCATACAGACGCGCCTTGGCTCGTTCGCCTTCCCACACCAGATAGCTGCCAGTGAGATCACACTTGGCAAAGCCGGGGTTGCGGAACGGCCGCGAACGACCAGCAGCATAGTAGGAGTCGAAGTAGTCAGAGCCGTAGAAGAAGTCCACGTTCGTCGTGATGCGACGTGTCCAGGAATGGGTCAGCACGAAGGTAGTGATGTGGTTCTGGACACGAAGGATCATGCGGTAGTTCGGCACCGTGATGTCGCGATCCGTGCTGCCGTTCAAATAGGTATAGGCTACCTGCAACGTGGTGGCGTTGGTTGGCTTCGCTTCAATGCTGACCTCGGCTCCGCGAGAGACGCCGCCAGAACCGTTGACATAGCCCATAAATCGCCCATAGGGATCTGTTGCCGTGTTGACCACACCACTGGAATCGAAGGCCGTAATGGTGACGACACGGTTATAGAACCATGTGGCGGAGGCGCGAACCCGACTGTTGAATAGATACTGGTCTACGCCAGCATCCACACTGTTATAGCGATCTGGGTGAAGACGCGGGTCACCATAGGGAGTAAATCCTACCTCGCCCGTAATGGGATTTGAACTGAAGCCACCACCGAAACGTTCATAGAGTGAAGGAGCTCGGTAAGAGTTGCCCACATGTGCGCGCAGCTTGGTATTTGTGGCATTCAGCATGTAGGAGATCGACACATCGCCCGTAAGCGCCTTCGGAGGGGACTGCAAAGGCACTCTGTCGTAGTTGTTGGCAACGCCCGTCAGGACGAACTGCGGACGAGAGAGGGAAAATAACTGAGCGCGGCCCGAAGTGGAGATTTGTAGCTTCTGCCCAAGCAATCGGATTTGCGAGGCAAAGTAGCCTGCATTTGAACGCTGGCTTACGTTCGTGCGGGTCGCCACATGGCTGGTTCCGGCCAAGCTATTATCCTGGCGGTCAAAGTACTGTTCGCGCTCCAATTCATAGCCACCGTTGACGGTAAACCAATCAGCCAGAATGGCGGAGCCACGGGCATCCAATGTATCGATATCGCCGACATAGTTCCCATAGTTATTCGCTAGAGGCTGGTAGCCGGGACCACCTGGCCCGTTCTCAAAGACGCGTGAGGTATGCACGCGCTGGTAACTGCTCTGCCAGTTGGCGCGAGCGTTGGGGGCATGGCGGAAGATGACCGCCGTCGCGTGATGGCGGGAGCTACGGTGATTGTCAGGGTCATCGAGATTGGGCACGACGGTAACGCCACTGAAATCTGGCGTCATGCCGGCCAGCAGTAGTCTGACGTTCTGCGGGGACAACAATCGTACGGGAACAATGCTGAGGTTACCGAAGTTGGCCGAAGGAACCAGCGTGGTGCCGGGGCTGGAATTGAGTTGTACGAAGTCGTCAGAGGCAAGTACACGGCCGGTGATGTTCATCGACTCATTCAGGTCAAAGCGAACAAAGCCCTGTCCGCCCGTACTGCGGTTGGCGTCGTTGCCATCCACGCCGTTCACGACATTCAAGTGCAACAGGCTACCGGAGTAACGCAGACGATCTCCCCAGGCGCCACCGCCCGCGGATACCTTGCCACGGAAGAGGCCAAGTTGCCCCCCTTCCAACAGAAGACTTCCGTGGGTGGGAGAACCGCCATCCTGGGAGATGACATTGACTACGCCACCAACGGCATTGGTGCCGTAGAGAGAGGAGCCAGAACCACGTAGAACCTCTACGCGGTCGGTACCATTGAAGTTCAGAGCAGACAAAAAGGAACTGGCGTCGGACTGAGTTGTGGAGGCATCACGGAAGCGCAATCCATCAATCAGAATGGCGGTTGCGTCTGAGCGCAATCCGCGGATACGCATGGATGTAGCCTGACCCGGTCCACCCAGATTGAGAACCTGGACGCCTGGCGTGGTGCGAAGCGCTTCAGCCAGAGAGATCTCGTTGCGGGCGGTGATTTCCTCTGCTGAAAGAACACTAACGGCCTTGGATACTTCGTCAACGGTCTGCGGAGCGTCGCTTGCGGTAACGATGACCGATTGCGTCACACCTCCTAGTTGCAACGTAATATCCACGGTGGTTGCTCCGGCGGTCGCGACAATGGCGCTTTGGCTAGTGCTACGGAAACCAGTTCGTTCCACCTCCAGCACATAGCGTCCCTGTTGGACTCGCTCAAAACGGTAGATGCCTTGGGCATCGGTGACGGTGGTATCGCGGCCCGTCGCACCTTCCCGATAGAGAAGGACCTTGGCCTCTGGTACGGCGCTCCCGTCCGGGTCTTTGACAACCCCTTCGAGCGTCGCCGCTGTCTGCGCAAGGCAGGATAAAGACAGCAGTAATAGGTAGAGAATTAATCGTTTCACGAATGATGATCCTTGGGATGAAACACGTAGTGCGGCGTACCGTTGGCGGAGAGCACAGCTTCGGCACGAACACCGAAAACGGCTTCGATGACCGAGGGCTCAATCACGCTGGGTTCCACTGTCGTGCGTTCGGTATCGGTCTGCTCCTCCGGCGGCATTCCCTGTTTGGGTGAAGTGCTGCCAGACGAGGCAAAGGCGACGACGCCCTGCCGGAGGACAACAAGGGAGGTACCAAAGCGCAGACCATTATTGAGGTCGTGCGTGCAGAGGACGATGGCGGAACCTGCGTCCGCCAACTTGCGCGCGAGGGTAAAGATGTCGAGAGCGTGTTCCAGGTCAAGACTGGCGGTTGGCTCATCGAGCAGGATGCATGGCGTCTCTGCGGCGAGGCAACGGGCGATCAGAGCGCGTTGCCGCTCGCCGCCCGAGAGTGTGTTGATCTGACGATTTCGTAGATGGTCTACATCACAAAGGGCTAGCCCACGGTCAATGGCGTCATGGTCACGTTGGGTCTCACCAGCGAAGCGACCCATGTGCGGATGCCGGCCCATAGCGACAATCTGCCGGACCGTGAATCCGAACTCGACACGCGTATCCTGTGGGACGTAGGAAAGGATGCGAGCGACATCCCTACGACGGTATCTGCTGATTGGCTGACCAGCCAGTTCGATGGAACCGGAGCTGGAGGGAAGGAGCCCGGCGAGGGCCCGGAGCAGCGTGCTTTTGCCACTGCCGTTCGGGCCGACGATTGCCACTAAAGACGCCTTCTGGATGGGAAGACTGACATCACGCAGAATGAGACGCCCACCAAGCGCTACGTCCAAGGACTTTGCGCAAAGAAGAGCTGGCACTGTCGGGGCCTTCATAGAGATGTCTCCCGATTCCTGCGGATGAGCAGCCAGATAAAAGCCGGTCCGCCGATCAACGCGGTGAGCACGCCGAGGCGCAATTCGGTGGGCGGATGTAGTGTTCGCGCCAATAGATCACAGAGCACCAGGAATAGAGCGCCACCAAGAGCACTGGCCGGAATCAGAGTGCGCGCGGATGGGCCCAAGGTGAGCCGCACCGCATGAGGAATGACCAAGCCCACAAAAGCAACGGAGCCCGCGACAGCCACGGCGGCCCCGGTCAACAGAGCTGCCGTGAAGATGAGGGAGCGTTTTGCCGATTCCACGTTGACGCCGAATGCGGCAGCCACATCTTCACCCTGCTGCAGAAGGTCCAGTTCCCGCGCATAGATAGTGGAGACCACGGTTCCGAGCAGGACGAGTGGCGCTGAGAGCCAAACGTGGGTCCACGTACGGGCTTCAAGGCCACCCATCATCCAGAACACAATCTCCTGCGCAATCTGCCAATTGACGATACTGAGCGAGAGCAGCAGGCTGGATATCGAGCTGAGTAGGGCACTGACGGCAATGCCTGCAAGCAGTAACGTGGAGACCGGGGTGACTCCAGCGCGAGTAGCCATGAAATAGACGAGGAGCAGGGCTGCTAAGGCCCCGATGATGGCGCAGGCGGGTAGACTCACTACTGCCGCAGCGCTCCATCCGGTGACGAACGCCAGCACAGCACCCAGTACGGCGCCAGCACCCGCGCCAGCGAGACCGGGTTCGGCCAGAGGATTGCGAAAGAGTCCCTGCATGACGCCACCCGCGACGGCAAGCCCTGCGCCCACAAAGACGGCGCAGAGCACGCGCGGTAGGCGGATGGACCATACGATGACTTCATCGGCAGCGCTGAAGGCAGGCGCGTGCGTCCAGAATGAACCAGCGAGCTTCGAGACCAGTACGTCAACGATGGTCTGGATGGGCAGATCGGTGCTGCCAATGCCAATGGCGACCAAAACGGCAACGAGCAGAGCGGGAAGTAGCGCGGTGTAGTAGATGACCGTGCGGGTGCCGCTACTGAGCATATAGGTCCTTTGCCAGCACCTGCAGAATGCGAGTGGTGAAGGGCGACATAGGAAGAAAGACCCGCTGGTCGTAAACGAGGATTCGGCCATTGCGAGCGGCTTGCGTTAACCCGATGGCTGGATCTTCCAGAAGGCGGGCGCGCAGCTGGTCCTGTTTGCCCTCTTCGGCGCCGACAATGATCCATTCGGGATCCCAGCGGAGAATCTGCTCAGTGCTTACGGAGTCGTAGCCGACGAGACCGCCTTCAGCGCCCACGTTGATGGCCCCCAGTGTGGTAGCGATGTCGTGGAATAGGGTCTGGGATCCATAGCTGTAGCGTCCGCCAAAGCCCAGAATACGAGGAGAGCGTACGCCCGCTGGCTTGGCTTTGCGTGCTGCTTCCACCGCCTGCAAGAAGCGCTGACGCTTGCGTTCCGCCCGAGCGTCCTGGCCTGTGAGGTATCCGGTAAGGCCAATCGTATCGGCGATCTGGTCGAGGGTGGTGAACATGGTCGCCAAACGATAGATGGGCACATCGGTAGAGCGCACCAATGCCGTGAAATCGGCACGCGCGCTGCTGGAGGCAACGATCAGATCGGGGTTCTGACGAAGGACGCGCTCCGGGTCTGTGGCGATGACGGGTTTCTGTTGCTGGGCCTGTTCATAGACGTTGCTGATGCGCGGCAAATAGGCGGATTCACTGACGCCGACGATGGACTGCGGGGATAGAACCGTATAGAGGAACTCGTCGATGGACCAATACTGGGACACCACACGCTTGGTAGGGGCAGCGAGGCGCACCTGGACTTGATCAAAATCTTGGACAACCCTGGGCCATGCCATTGAACTGGCCTGGAAAGGATCTGGTCCGGTCTTGTCTGCGCGCGGCGCGCGTGCGGCTCCCGAAACAGGCGCGAACCAATGCACCATCGCCAGGACGGCCAGTGTTGAGCCGATGAGAGCGAGGATGGAGCGATGGAAAATCATGGGAGTCGCTTAGGCGAACGGGAGTTCCGGCCAGGGAAGCTCCGCCGCGAGTTGCAGGTCCGTAGGCATGGGCTCTCCCAAGTAAGTCGCGCGAAGCTTGTAATACAGCTCGAGGCGGTTCCAATCAGGCATCTTGATGAACTGCATATCATCGGTGAGTCGAGGATTGGGCAAAAAGACGGTGGTCATCTGCTCGCCGTAGCCATTCCACAAACGGATGCCCCAGGTGCGGCCTCCGGCGCAGCCCTTACCGCGGCGTTCGTAGAGGGCGGCCTTTGCCACAGGCCGATTGCGGCGCAGTTCTTCGGAAGAAGAGCCCTTGTGCTCGTCGATGCAGAGGTGGAAGTGCCAAGGTCCCAGATCTACGGTGAGGTAGCCGTCGGAGTAGCGGACGGCGGGGGCCTCGACGAAGCGAACTTCGAAGACGGCGCCTTCAATGCAAGGGCCGACAACGATGCGACTCCAATTGTTGATGAAGAGCTCATCGCTGAGGCGGCGCATGACACCCGGCGCTAGGGAAATGTTGCTATAGGCGGTGACGGCGCCATCGGGATGGCTTTCGAACCAATCGAAGCTAGGTTGGTATGCGATCATTGCGGCGGCTGGATCGGTCATGAGAAATCCTTGAGAGGGGACCAATTGAGACGGGGACGGACCTCTTACCAGGCTCGGGACCAACGTGGCCCGGCTTTGCCGTTCATCTCGCGCAACGAGCTATTGACGCCGGCGTCGAGATCGAGTTTGCGCGCGATGAGCCAGAGAAGGTCGGACAGGCGATTGATGTAGGTAAGAATCTCGGGTTGGACCGCTTCACCAGACTCGTGCAGCCGGACGACGTTGCGCTCCGCGCGGCGGCAGAGGGTGCGAGCCAAATCGAAGTAGGAGCTTGCCAGGTCTTCGCCGGGGAGAGACCAGTCAGCCAGTAGACCTTCTATGGCTTCGAACTCATGCACCTGAGCTGTAAGCGCTTCCACCTGCTCAGCAGGAATGTGAATCTGAGGTTTGCGGCTTTCGGGTGGCGTGGCAAGAGCGGAGCCGATGCGGAAGAGCTCGCGTTGGATCAGCTTCGTGCGAGCCTTGATGTCGTCGTCCTGGCAAGCGGCGCGAGCAACGCCAAGAGTCGAGTTCAGTTCGTCGATGGTTCCGTAGGTCTCGACGCGAAGCGAGGACTTGGAAACACGGATGCCTCCGGCAAGACCGGTCTGTCCGGTGTCACCGCGCTTGGTAGCAATGCTCATGGGATCTAGCCTCCAGGAAATGGCGGCAGACTCTCCATGAACGAGGAGCGAGACACAGTCGGGATGTAGGGATGGGAATGGGGACCATTCGCATTCTTTCCGTTCTCCGCAGAAAGTCAGCCGCGTTGCCCCAGGTAGGTCTCCTGACTGAGAGGCGGCAACATGCGTTGCCGACTGCTTCGCCTTCCCCGGGGCATGCCCGAGTGGCTTCGTGAAGCAGGTTCGCCTCCATCACAGTGGCGGGACCGCGCCGGATTCTCACCGGCTTCCCTGTTATGTCCTTACGGACACCTGAGGTAAATCCGATGGTAGCATCGGGGCAAAAAAGCGTCAATGGCAGGCTCGACGCCACAAGGCCAAGGAAGGAGCTAGAGCGGATAGCGGAGGAGAAACAGGGCGGCGATGACTGCGGTGAGGGCTCCGGTAGCCGCGGTGAGGATGGAGGCACGACGTAGATCGTCTACCTCACCAGCTTCCGGGTCGGCAGGGTCACCCAACCAGATGGTGGTGACGAGTTTTCCCCGGGACCAGATGGGTCCGATGAGGCGGCGCTGGATGGCCCCGGCCATGGTGGCTTCGCTCCAACCGGAGTTGGGTCCGGGGACGAGAGCGTGTTGTTGCACCCCGATGCGGAGCGCCTTGCGAGCAGAGGCTCCGGGAAGAACGAGAGCGACCAGAGCCAGAAGCAACCAGGTGAGCCGAGCGGGGAGCAGGTTCATGAGATCGTCGAGACGGGCTCCACACCAACCGAAACGCAGGTACTGCGGGGTTTTGTAACCAACCATGGAATCCATGGTGCTGACGACTTTGAACAGGATGAGGGCAGGTAGACCACCTACGGCATACCAGAGGACGGGACTGATGAAGCCATCGGTAAGATTTTCGCTGAGGCTTTCAATGGCGGCGCGGCGGCAGGCAGGGATATCCATCTTGGTGGTATCGCGGCCCACCAGTTGGGAGACGGCGTGACGCGTGGCGGAGAGATCGGCGGCATTGGCGGCTTGCTGGACACGGTTCGCGTGAACGAGAAGATCCCGCAGAGCGAGTAGGCTATACGCGAGAAGGGTGTGGAGGACCCAGGCGAGGGCTGCGTTCCACGAGGCGACCAGGAGGACGAGGCCAGCGAGGACGGAGATCCAGAGGATGGATAGCAGCAGGAAAAGCAGGATACCGCCTATGTAGCCATCCAGACCAATGGCACGGAGGCGCGACTCGATGGCGGACAGGGATCGCCCCATGAGACGGACGGGATGCCAGGCATAAACGGGGTCACCCAGTAGACCATCTACTACCACTGCTGCCAGGAGAGCGAGCGGATGTGGCGCGAGGACGCCTAGCTCCATTTTCCGGACCAGCCTTGGGCGAGAGCGCTGCACACGAAAGGTACAGGATTGAGAGGGTCTGGATCGGGCAGAGCAGCCCGGAACTCGGACCATCTGCCGGGTTTGGACGACAGGGCTACGGCGAGGGAGGCGCCTTGCTGGCGAAGGGATTCGCACGCGATGGAAGCGGGAAGGGTTTCGTAGCGAACGCGATCGAGAATGGCGGCAATCGCATAGGCTGCAGCGCTGACCATGGGGTCGTAGAAAGCCGCCTTGCTGTTCTTGCGGAGAAGATCAAGGGGACGTTCGGCCAATAGCAGCGCCAACGATTCGAAGATGGTAGCTTCCTTCAAGCCGAAGCGCCCGAGGGCGTGAAAGATGCTTCGTGTGTAGCTGGGTTCGAGTCCGTTCTGCCAGCGGAGGGTTTCGAGCGTGGCGTCGCGCACCGCTGTGCCGATCAACTGCCCCAGCATGACGTGGGGACTGGTGGAGGTGAGCGGCGTATTGCCGAGACGCGCGGCTGCTATGCAGAACTGGTCGGTGCCGGTACCGGTGGCGGCATCCTGTGAATAGAGGCTGCCGATGGCGAGTCTGGCAAGTGCCGCGCTTTTGGCTTCGCACATGGTGAGGACACCCCGGGCAAGGGCGGCTTCGGTGAGGTCGTGATTGATGAGCACCATGGTGTTGATGGTGCCGCTGACCGGATTGACCTGTTCCCAGGAGCCATCGGTTTCGCGCCAGCCCGCGGGGTCACCGGCACAGGTAGCATTGCCGGATACACCTGCGGTTACGATGGCTGTAACCCGGATGCCAGCGTCTTCGTGCGTGACGATGTTGGCGTAATTCATGTTGGCGGCGGTACCCATGACGGCAGCACGAGCGGAGTCGATGCCAATCTCTTCGCAGACTTGATCGTGGTAGCCTTCCTGGCCGGATTCCTTGATGGCCAGATGACGCTCCACGTGATCTTTGGCCTCGCAACTCTGATGGTTCACCAGGTATTGCAGATCGTCGCGCTGACCGCCGTTACGGGCGGAGGTGCTGATGACCAAATGTGGACAGAGCAGGGCTGCTTTGAGGAAGCGACCGTTGCGCGCAAGCTGGTATTCCGGGGTGGCCCGGAGCGTTTCCCAGAGGGTGGGATCGCAGTGAAACACGGACGAGGTAGCCATCGGTTGAGATTGTCTCGCAATGGATGGAAAAGCGCGAATGCGAATTTACGAAACGAAGCCAGATGGCGTAAGAAGCTGACGCTATCTGCTTGATGGGGCTGCACTAAATGGGACTAGGCACCCTTGAGGCTGTCTGCTGGGTTTGCGGGAATGTTGCCGCTATCCACGTTTGCGGAATGCGTTGCCGTGACCGGGGCGGGCGACCGGGAGGAGGCCTGTGTGGACTGCCGAAGCCGGAGATAAAGATCGTCTTCCTGCCAGTATCGCTCCCGTTGGGTTTGTTCGCGTTGGAGACGGACGAGTTGGATGCGCGCGGTTTCGGCTTTCGCTTCGGCGACCGCCTGTAAGGCTTGTCGGATGGGCTGCTGGGATGCGGCCTGTTGCTCCCGCAGACGGTCAGTGGCTGCGTTGCGGAAGGCTCGGAGCGCACGGTCGGCGCGGCGTTCCCAGAAGGAGCGGTAGCGCTGGACGAGGAGTAGTTTGTTCGGAAGGGGGTCTTCTTCGGTGGCGCTGACGAGCAATTGAAATTCAACCGCGTCTATGCGTTGAATGGCCCAGCGGCACTGCGCCAGATCGTCCACCGCGAGTGATTCCCGGGGGGATTGCGGCTGAAAGATGGACGTCAATTCGTCGACCAATCGGTTATAGTCAGCCACAGATTCTGAGGGAAGGACGGTATGGCGTTGAATCGATAGCCCATATTTGCAGGCGTTCTGCGAGGACTTGGCGAGTCCTTCGGGGGACCTGGGACCCGTCGATTGCAGGGCGTTTTGCCGATTTCGGTCTGCGATGGTCATGTGTCTCAACCTTTCCGATGGGATGTCCATTGTTCGGTATGAGCGACAAGCGATTGCGAATGTCAGAGGCCTAAGCGGTTGAGGAAATGAGAGATAAAAAATGTGGACCTGAGGGATGGAGGAACACGGGAACGGCATTTGGCGCGTTAGGGTGTGTTGGCACGGAGGCTGGCAGTTTGCAAGTGGGGTGGCGCCACTGCCGTGGCGCGGCCGAGGACGGGTAACATGATCCCCGCCCTAAAGGACGGGGCTAAACTATGGGATCCGCTGCCGCGGCTCCTTAACTGTGAGCGCTGACGAGCACGCAGGCATCGACAATGCGCACACGCACCGAGTGGCGCGATTCCATGTGGTTTGCCGCTGTTTGCCAAGTTTTCTATACACGCCCTAGTTCCCTGCCCTGGGTTCCGTGTTGATCTGCAATTGATAGTAGGTCAGTAGTTGCTCGGCTCCGTTGTCATCGATACCAGCGAGCGATAATTCCCGGCGTTTGAGGCTCAAAAGAGAGGTGGAGATGTCGAGTTCCAGCGTGGACGGCGAGGCGTCTTGGGGTGCAAGCGTGGTTTGCCATTCTGCCTGATCGTTGGAACCTAACAACTGCACGCGATAGGAGGGGAAGTGGCGGCCCTCGGGGATGTGGAGCACAAGACGTAGAGTCTCTACGTTTTCAGGGACAACAAGGGGGCTCGGCGTGTGTGCGCCACGCGTGATTTCCGCCGACAGTTCGACGCGGTAGGGTTCAGGCGTGGGAACAGAGGGGCCGTTGCGGCTGTCTGTAGGCTCTGGCGCATGGTTGCGGTAGGTCTGGATGCCAATGAATACAAAGCTTAGGATGGCGGCTACGGCCAGGGGGCGGAGCCAACGCTGGCTGGACCACGCACGAGGCTGCGCGGCATTTGTCGCGGGCAAGGACGGATAAGCGACGAGTGCTTCGGCAAAGTCAAGACGATGCTGTTGGCCGGTGGCCTCAAGATACTGTAGGAGTTGTTGCGCTTCCTGCGGTGGCAGTTCGCGACGCGCAAGACGATCAATCCAATCCGTTTCGAATTCCTTGAGTTCCTGCATGAGGGACTCATCATGGGCGAGAGCATCACAGAAGGCGTCCCGATCTGATTCCGACAGTTGCCCTAACAAATATTGCTGGAAACTGCTTTGCTGTCCGGCGCTAGACCGCATGGGCCACCTCCACATTGACGGTCAGTATTTGTGCCGGAAAGGAGACAAGTATCACGTTCATCGCGTTGAACTCCTGAGGCAATGGGTGACACAAGCTTCCAGACGGCTTCGCAGGCGCAAAGCGCGATTTCGCAGGGTGTTGAGTTCGATACCGAGCTGTTCGGCCAGCTGTTTTCGTGCAGCGATGCGGTCCGCATGGTCACCCGTGTAGTAGCTGAGGATAAGCGTACGCTGCTGTTCATCTAGCCGAGAAAGACATTGCTGAAGGCAGGCCAGGGCTTCGGGGCGGACCGGGTCCGTCGATGGGGAAGGAGCGACCAAACGAAACTTCTGGAGCGCCGTGGCTTCCCGTTGCTGGCGGGAATGGGACTCCTTGGAGACGATGCGGGCAATGCCGAAGAGATAGGCGCGTGGGTTATCGATGGGCTCGCCTTCGGCGAGGCGGCGGGCCGCTCGGGTAAAGGTCTCGTCCGCGCAGAGGTCAGGATCCGCGGTTCGTTCCCAGGTGAAAAAGCGAACAAGTTGCTGGCGGTAGGACTGGTAGGTGCGTTCGGCATCCGCGGAGACATCGGTAGCCAGGACGCGGAGGAGAAGATCGAGAGCGGAGTGCTGCTTGGAATCGACAGATTTGGATTCGCTGGGAAACACGGTGCTCTCTCGGAATGGGATCTCTTTGCGTGGAGTCGGCCTGACGGGCTTTCTCTATGGTAATGGGAAGGCGGTGTTTTCGGGGCAAGGGACACAGTTTTTTGGGAACGTGGCGCCAGTTTGGGTGGAGCGCGTGGGCCGGGTGTTTGGGTGTGGCATCCGCCTGAGGGCGGATGCCACTTGGACGCTTCGCGCCGTTTTGTTTTTCGTTTCGGACGAGGAACAGACGCTAGAAGTGACCTTCGAGTTTGTAACCGGCCCAGTAATAGGGGTGTTTTGTATGGGGCGACAGCATCGCTTTCTTCTGGGCCTGTTGCAGTGATTCTGCTACGGAGCGGTGTTGCTTGAGGTGGGCTTCGTAGAAGTTGCCCATGAGCTCGGCGGAGCTGGAATCCTGAACGTTCCAGAGTGTGGCGATGACACGGGGAACGCGGATCTGGAGAAACGCACGAACCAGGCCGTCGATGCCTTCGCCCTGGACGTCCCTACCTAGGGCGGTACGACAGCTGCTTAGGACGACCAGCTTCGAACTGAGTTGGAGATCGTAGATATCGAAGAGGCGGAGGACCCCATCGATGGGTTCACCACGCTGATTGACCGAAGTGAATGCGATGCCGGAGGCGGCGGGAGACTGCGTGTCGACCCAAGCGTGCGTGGCGAGATGCAGAATGCTGGAGGTTATCTGGGGAGGCTCCAGGAGCCTTTCGCGGGTGGCCTGGAAACCTTCGAAGGATTGGACGGGACGATCTGCGTAGCGTTTGATGGCCTCTGCTTCCCTGGCGGTGAAACGAAGCCGGGCAAGGGCGGGTTCGGCATGACGTTGCGCGGGCGAGGCCGGTGAGGAGGGAGTAGATTTTCTACCATCTGTGTGAACTCGCGGGTCATCGGCGTCAAATACAGGATCTGCCATGACGGTGGTGGCGGCTTCCTCGGGAAGGGCGACCGACGCAACGGCTGTACTGAGGTAGACGTTTACCGAGGGGATGGAAGCCAACTGCCAACGCGCAACGAATGACTCTGTTGGCCTGTAGGGCTGGGGCAAGGCCGCAAACGGGAGGTTATGCAGGACGCCATCCGGGATGAAGAGGATACGGGAGACATCCAGGCCACGTAAGGCGTTTGCAAAGAGGAGCCGACTGAGTTGCTGGCCGCGCTGAGGGAGTTCGGCATCCATACGTTGGATGAAGGCAGAACGGTCTTCAGATGCGGGCGGCTGGCTATCGGGATCACGAGCGGTGAGGGCTTCGAGATAGCGACGGACGGCGGGAGTGATTTGGGATTCAGCCGGGAGATAGAAGTGTTGGACGTCGGTAGCTGTGATGCGCCAGAGGTGACTGTGTTGAGGCCCGAGACGGAAGGCGAACACGGCGGTAGATGGATTCCGCAATGTTGACTGGAGAGAGACCAGGGTGGACTCCAGCGAACGCGGGACCGCGATGGGGCCGGGATCGGTATAGACCGATGATCCAGAAAGGGAAGTACGAGACTTCCATTGGAGCCAGAGCATATCGAAGGAGCGGCGAGATTGTTCCCGCAGGGCCTCGCTGGTGGGGGCGCTATAGGAACGCTCAAGACGTTGCGCAGCGGCACGAAGGTGGCGACGGAGATCTTGTTCCTTCCGCATCCACTGGGTGGCACGTCCCTGGGACGAGGGGGAGGCCGCGCTGTAAGCACGGAGAAGGTCGTCGCCCAGTTGGCGGGCCCGGCTGGCTTCGTGAGACTGGAAGGCCTGTTTGTAGAGAGATGGATCTTTCGTTGTCCTGGCTTGCTGACAGAGCAGATCAATGTACTCTGTGTAGACATTCTGCACCGTGGTGAAGTAGGAGACACGAAGATCCGTATCGGTGAGGGAAGAACGCGCATCTTCGGCGAGGTCGATGGCGCGCAGGTAGAAGAGACCGGCAGTGCCGACGTTCTGTTGTGAGGCGAAAAAGCGGGCGAAGGCGGTGAGGGTAGCAAATTCACCAGCGACGTTATGGATTTCCTGATTTCGTTCGAGGGCTTGCTGGAAGAGGGGTTCAGCGGCGGCAGCGTCGCCTAGAGCGGCGGTTGCTTTTGCGATGCCGAGAGAGGTGAGAGCGGCTCCGAAGCGGTCTCCGTGTTGTTCTTTGTAGATGAGGGACAAGCAGTAGAGGTTGAGAGCTTGGCGCGGCTGGTTGCGGTGCAGGAAGAGGTCGGCTTGGTTGTGCCGGACGTAGGCGATGCCGCGGGCGTCTTTGTTCGAGACAAAGGTGGCCATGGCTCGGGCAAAGTGGTTGGCGGCGGAACGGTACTGCTTTTGCTGCATGAGGAGCATACCGAGGTTGTTGATGGTGTAGGCCTCCATGAGCGGAGACTTTGCGGCTCGCCAGCCACGGAGGGCTTGGGTGTAGGCATGGTTGGCTCGGGGGATGTCACCGAGTTCGGCGTAGAGGAGCCCCATGCTATTCCAGGTGTTGGCCTCGCCGAAGGGATTCTTCTGCTGCTGCCAGATGGAGAGGGCACGTGCGGCTGCGTTGAGGGCGAGTTGGCGCTCGCCGGAGGTCCAATGGACGAGGGTTATGCCGTATTGGGTGTAGGCGATGCCGGGAAGATCTACGAGTTCCGAGCGAAGTTCGAGGGCCTGCTGGTAGTAGGGGAGGGCTTCGTCGTTGTTGCCGAGGGCCCAGAAGGAGGCGGCAAGATTGTTGAGGATGAGGCCGCGTTGGAAGAGGTTGGGAGGATCCAACTGGATGTCGAGAGCCTGTGTGTAGGTGGTGATGGCGGCTTCGTGATCGGCGAGCGCGGCCTGGTTTTTGGCGAGTCCATAGAGAGCGGAGACACGGTCTGGCGAGCGAGGAAGAAAACGAAGGACGGCTGAGGCCTTTTCGAATGCTAACTTGGCGGCTTTAGGATCCCCACTTTGATCGAGGATCTGACCGGAAGCAATGAGGGCTTTTGCGGCGCGAGCCTGCTGTTGTTGCTGAAAGGCGGTCTCGGCGATACGGCGGTAGAGATCAAGGAGCTTTGGACGGTCAGCGGGTTGGGCGACTTTACGCAGTGCGGCGGCTTCGGCTTCCCAGGTATCCAACGGGCTTTGGGGCAAAAGCGCGCAGGGCCACAAAAGCAGCCAGAAGGCAAGCAGAGGCAGGCCTATACGCGATGTCATTTCATCCTGATTATAGATCGCCCGGGTGCTGGTGGGCAGCGTGTGTGGGAAGTGGCGGAACGGCGAGTGGCGGAGGTTAGCGGAGGGCGATCTACCGCGGTGGCGGAGCGCCCTCCTTGCGAGCTAGTAGGAGATGGATAGGGATTCGCAGCGGGTGAGCCCGGGAGCGTTGATGGTGTAGCGGGCGAGGTCACCTTGGAAGTCCTTGGCGGCCAGAGACTGCTTGTGTTCCTTTTCCCCCTGCGCGGTGCGGTAACGGTAGGTGACGGTTACGGGGGTCTTCAGCGAGGAAGGATTGCTGAGGGAAAATTCCATCGGGTTATCACCGGCGAAGATCTGCGGGATAGACATGATGCCGTTTTCGAAATAGAGCTTCATGCGGAGGCTGTTGAGACCCACGGGCTTGGCAGCGGTGGACGGCTTTACGGTGAGACGTAGCTGGAAGCGATAGGCGCCGTGGATGTTGACGTCCTTACCGTTGAAACGGGGGCGTCCGAGTTGGGTGGGGGCTCCCTTTTTACTGGCGGGGAGGGGCTGCCAGGCACTCCAGCTATCGGGCTGCTTCGCTGACGAGCTCTTGGCTTCGAGAGTGCGGATTTCGATGAGACCGGTTCCGGCGAAAGCAGCATCGAGTTCGCCATCGACGAGGATGTAGGGGCTGTAGAAATCGAGGACCATCTGGCCGCCGGCTTTGGGGTCGGTGGGGCGCAGATAGGGCGCGGCGTTGTGACGGACGAGCGTGGAGCCGGGAAGGGCGACGTCATCGAGGTCGGCATCCGCGAGATTGGGTTGGTAGACAATCTCTCCCCAGGCCTGACCGATGGAATGGCCGCCTTCGAGGTCAGCATCGTAGCCTTCGCCCTTGGGAACGATTTCGAGGTAGGGTTTGGCGCGTTCGTAGTTGGGGTCGTACTTGGGCCAATTGCCGTTGTGGCTTTTGTCGGTGACTCGATAGAAACGGCCAGAAGCCTTGAAGGGCAGTTCGCGGTTGGCTCGCTCACTGATGGGACGGTAGACCTTGCGGCCCCGGTTGTTCCAATAGCGGGTGATGGTGGTTCCACGGGGGAGACGGAAGCTCATGTCGTGGAAAGCCGTGCCCATCTCGTACTGGCCGTTGCCGAAGACGTGCTCATGCGGTTTGCCCGCCTTGACCCAGTCCTGTTCGGTGGCGAAGTAGGCGGGTTCGACTTCGAAGGCGCGGGCCAATTCCGCGCCGTGGATTTCAAAGAGAGGTGTGCTGCGGTGCTTGTAGGTCTGGTTACGCCGGATGTTCTCATCGACACCGACTTCAGCCCAATCGAGAATGCGGGCATCGGGCGTGTCGCGGTCGATGAGGTAGTAGCCGTAGCGAGGATCGAAGGCACCGTAGTTGCCATCGAGGCGGAGGCGGTACATGGTGTGGTAGCCGCCTTCCTTGTGTTGGGTAATGACTCGCTCGGCGGCGCTGTTGTCATTTTTGAGCTCGCTCCAAGCAGCGTCGGCAATGCGGCTGCAGGTGTCGCAGTAGCCCCAACCGTAGACAAAGAGGTTCTTGTGCGCGTCGGTGACGAATTTCTCCTGCGCGTAGTTGCCTTCATGAGCCTGGATCATGCCGCCGACGGCCATACGGCAGTAGAGACGCAGCCAGGTAAAGAAGGCCTTGGCCTGGGCGGTCTCGGTGGCGTTTTCCAGACCTTCAATACGCATGACGTCGCCAGCCCAGGTCTTGAGGGTGGTGGTGCGAGGCCAACGCTGATTGGAGACGAGGGCTCCTGATGGCGTGGCAGGGAGAATGGCGCTGGGCCGTTCAGTGCTGGGAAGCTCTGCTGCCGCGACGGAGGCGGTAGCGAGCGAGAGCATGGTGGCCAGAAGGCCGACGTGAACAATACGGCGAATCATGAGGCAATACCTACGTAAGAAGAACAGTCGGCGTTAAGAAAAACGTCCGGTGTTGAGAGAAATAGCCGAGACTCCGGAAATGTGCGCGCCGCGCGGGCCGGGACGAGTGCACCGAGGTAAACCGTGAGCGAGCGGACAACGGCTAGGCGACGGCTTGGCACTGAATTTGAGCGCGGAGGAAGCTGGCCATTTGAGAGTCTTCGCCAGCGCCGTGAAGGTGACACTGGACGTCAATGACCTCGACCAGACGGGTGAGTTTGCGGTTGATGGCCGCAGACTGAGGTTCAGAGGCCTGGACGTCGAGAGTTACCAGGGAGGTGGAGGCATCTGGCATTTCAGAGACCTGGCAGCGCCGGATGTTGGCTCCGGTAGAGCTGATGGCAGCCGTTATGCGCGCCAGGACACCACACTGGTTAGTCGTGAGAACAACAAATTGAGACATAAGGAATACCGCTGAAATGTAATCCGCGGGGAGTACTGGCCGGTTCGGGGCCTGGTTAGGCTGACGAAGGGATGCGAGCCAAATTTCCCGTTTGGAAGCCAGTGTAGGGCAGAAAGAAGGGGTGTGGCAAGAGAAAAGGGGAGGAAAAATGAAGCATTCGTTGCGCGAGGGACCGGGGACGTGATTCAATACCGCTCATAGGAAGGAAAGTTTACTAACTGTGCGACTGCCCGTGGAATCTCTGCTGAGCCAGCGGATGCAACCGCCGGACATGCGGAGCGTGAACGGCATTCAGTTGCTAAACCTGATTGCGGAGGCAGGCCCGATATCGAGAGCCGCGTTGGCGAAGCTGAGTCAGTTGAGCAAGCCAACGGTTTCCGAACAGGTGCAGCGGCTGATTGCGCACGGGGTGGTGATTGAGCTGGGCGAGGGAGCGTCCGCGGCGACGGGCGGGAAACGTCCGACGTTGGTGGCTTTCCACGGCGATGCCGGGCGGGTGGCCGGAATTTCCATTGCTCCGGGCAAGGCGCAGATTGTGCTTTGTAATCTCTCTGGAGAACAGAGAGGGGCGACGGAGCTGGAGGTAGAAGCCTTCGAGGAACCGCGACGGCTGATGACCCGGATTCGGCGGACGCTGGAGAAGCTGCTGGCGAACGATGACAGCCAGACGAAGCTGCGCGCGATTGGAATTGGAGTGCCGGGTCGGGTGGACTGTGATCGAGGCATGGTTCTGGAGCTGGACAACCAGTTTCGATGGCGGGATTTGGACCTAGCCACGCCGATGCAGCGTCGGTTTGGATGCCCGGTGCTAGTAGACAATGACGTAAATGTGGCGTTGCGCGCGGAACTGAAGGATGGCGCCGCGCAAGCGAAGCGGACGGCCGTATTGATTCGCGTGGACGTGGGCATAGGCGCGGCGATTGCGATTGAAGGACGAATTCACCGCGGTTCCCATTGGGCGGCGGGCGAAATTGGCCATTTGACGACGCATCACGCCGCGATGGACAGCGCTGACCCCCGAGGAAATATGGAAGTGGCCGTAGCCTCTGACCAAGTGGCGGCGCGGGTGCACGCGGCAGCGCGGCGGATACCGGCGGTACGCCGTCATTTGAAGACGGAGACACCGATTGCGGCGCTGTTTGCGGCGGCAAACGAAGATGAGCAGGCAGCGAGCTTGGTGGAAGAAATTACGTATCCACTGTGCCTAGCCGTGGCACAGCATGCGTTGGTGTTTGACCCGGACCTTGTATTGCTTTCCGGAGAGATCTTCCCTCATGTATTGGGGGAGATCCGGCGCTTTGTTGCGCGCACGATTCCATGGTCCCCGGTGGTGGAACTAGCCGCCCTGGGAGACGACGCTGTGACGATAGGGGCTACGGACTTGGCGCTGGGCGCTTCGTACGAACAGCTAGCAGTGGAACTGCAGGTGGCTCCGGTCGGATTACCAATCGCCTCTGGCGGGTAGAAGGTAGAATCGACCCGTTGACGCGGGACGAGTTGGCCGATGCAGGGGATGCCGGTCGGCTGGGTAAGGAATGACAAGCGGACAGGTAGCGCGGGGGAACATGACGGACACAACACAGACTGGGACGCCAGAAAACTCTGGGCAACAGACCCGTGGTGCGGGTTTGCGTCGTGTGTTGAGCCGCACGGACCTGATTATCTACGGATTGACGATTCTTACGCCGACAGCCGCGTATCCCGTAATCGGAATTGTGCAGCAGACGTCGAATGGCCATGCGGCACTGACCTATTTGGCCGCGGTGGTAGCCATGCTCTTCACCGCGATGAGCTATGGAAGCATGGCGGCGGCGTTTCCTTCGGCGGGATCGACCTATACCTATGCGAAGAAAGGGCTGCATGACTATGTAGGCTTTCTGGCGGGATGGTCGATGATTCTGGACTATGTACTGATTCCGCTGCTGAGTGGCGTGTATGTGGCGCTGACGGCGGCGCGCCTGGTTCCGGCAATACCCTACGCGGTTTGGGCATTTCTATTCGCAGCGGGCATCACGATGATCAACGTACGAGGGATCCGCGTGACGACGCAGACCAGCAAGGGCATGATTGTGGCGATGTCCGCATCCGCCGTCTTGTTTGTGGCGCTGGCGTTGCGTTGGGTGATTTCGACGGCAGGGCTGGAAGGACTGGTGGAGCCAAGCCTAGTGCTGAATCCGGAAACCTTCGAATTGCCTGAGCTGATGACGGCAGCGGGGATTGCCTCCCTTTCTTATCTTGGCTTTGACGCCATTTCGACGTTGGCAGAGGACACGAAGGAGCCGGAGAAGGACATCGGCTTTGCCACGACGACGGTGTGCGTGCTGCAGGCGGGAATCTGCTTTGTACTGGCCTACCTGAGCGCGGCGGTGTGGGCTCCGTCGAAACCGTTCCCTGACGTGGAAACTGCGATTCTGGATATTTCGCAGATCATTGGGGGATCGTCCTTCCTTGGGTTTACGTCGGTGATTCTGGTGGTGGCGGCGATTGCCAGCTCGGTAACGGGACAGGCTGGGGCGTCGCGGTTGCTATATGGCATGGGGCGCGACGGCATTCTGCCGAAGAGCATTTTTGCCTATCTGGATCCGGTGCATGCGACACCGACGCGCAGTATTTATCTGATGGGCTTCATTTCGTTCGCTGGCGCACTGCTGATCAGCTTTCAGCAGGTGGTGGAGCTGGTGAGCTTTGGAGCCTTTGTTGGCTTTATTCTTGTGAACTTAAGCGTAATCCGCCATTACTTCCTGCGGGGAAAACGAAGGGGCGCCGCAGCGACGTTGCGCTACTTTGTGTTTCCGTCGCTGGGCACCCTGGTATGTGCCTATGTCTGGTCGAGTCTCGGAGATAATTCGAAGCTGCTCGGTTTTGGATGGCTGGCGATTGGCGTGATTTATCTGGCCGTGTTGACCAGAGGCTTCCGAAAACCGATTTATAACCTGGAGATTGCATGAAGACCGCTCCCGAGCACCAAGTACAGAGCTACGTGGAAGACCATGCGGACCGCTTGTTGGAGATCCTGAGCGATCTCGTGCGCCTTCCGTCAGAAAATCACCCACCCGATGGGGACGAGGGAGAATGCCAAGCCTATGTGGCCAAATTTCTCCAGGATCTGGGATGGGAAACGAAGAGCTATTCGCCGATGGAGGCCCCGGGGATTGAGGAGCACCCAATCTACTGGAAAGGCCGCGATTATACAAACCGGCCTAATGTGGCGGCACGGCGGAAAGGCAGCGGCAGCGGCAAGTCTTTGATTCTGAGTGGCCACATCGACACGGTGCCGACGGGAACGCGGGCATGGAAGCGGGATCCGTTTGGCGCCCAGGTGGAAGGCAACCGTCTGTATGGCCGCGGTTCATCGGACATGAAATGCGGGATTGCCGCGAACCTTTTCGTTGCCGAAGCGCTGACGAAGATGGGGATTCAACTGGGCGGCGACCTGACCGTGGAATCAGTGGTGGACGAAGAGTTTGGCGGCGTGAACGGAACGCTGGCGGGTCGGCTGATGGGATATGTGGCGGATGCCGCAGTGATTTCAGAGCCGAGCTTTCTGCGGGTTTGCCCTGCGCAACGCGGAGGCCGCACCGTACAAATCACGTTCCGGAACCCGAATGAGGGGATTCTGAACGGGACTCCGGTAGGCGTGTCTGAACAACTGCGGGTGTTCTTGGAAGCAGTGAACGCTTTTCAGGCACAGCGTCAGGTGACGGCGAAGGTACCGGCCTATTATCAGCACCTCGACAACCCCGTGCCCGTGACGATCGCAAAGATCTACACGGCAGACTGGGGCACACACGAACCACCCAACATGCCGGATGAGTGCCGGGTGGAGATGTTCTGGCAGACGATGCCGGGCGAAAACCTGGAAGACATCGACCGCGAGTTCAACGATTGGTTTGAAAAGCTGCTGCAAAACGCACCCGCGACCTTTGTGGTGCGGCCGACGGTGACCCATCCGATTCGCTGGCTGCCAGCTTCGGCGGCAGATGCCGGGGAACCGGTGGTGCAGGCATTGGGAGATGTGGCGGAAGGCCTAACGGGCAAACGACCGCTGGTGCAAGGCATTGAGGGCCCATGCGACATGTATGTGTTCCATGACTTTGGCATACCTGCCGTGTTGTGGGGAGCGCGTGGCGGCAACACGCATCACCTGGATGAGTATGTGGAGATCGATTCCGTGATCCATTCCACAAAGGTGTTGCTGGCATTTGTGCAGGAATGGTGCGGAAGAGGGGATAAGGAATGAGACTGAAAGCAACGAGACTGGCGCTGCTGAAGGGGAAGCTGAGCCCGACCAGGCCAGCACGCAGACTGTGGCAATTAACCGCAGCATTCATTGTTCTGGGGTGTGGCGCTGCCGCGTGGGCCGCAGACGGCTTTGTTTCGCTGATGCCGAAGGAGAAGATCGAGGAGCATTGGACGGTTGAGGGAAAGACTCCGCCAGATGCCTGGTATTTCCAGAATGGCGTGATTTCCACGAGCGGCCAGCCTTACGGTTTTCTGCGTAGCAAAAAGAAGTATAAGAATTTTGTACTGCGCGCGGAGTGGCGGTTTCAGGAAGGGTGGAGCCCGGAGGGACAGGAAAACCCCTGGCCGAACGCTGGCTTCTTTATTCACGCCGCAGAGATTTCGAACGGCTGGCCGATATCGCTGGAAGTACAAGGGTATTACGGCGAAGCAGGCAGCATGTTCGGGGTGCGCGGCGGGAAGATTGTGGGCGCAAAGCGTGGTCCGTTTGTGAAAGACCGGCCGCCGTTCGGGTCTTGGGACCGGTATGAGATTACCTCAAAGGACGGCCACATACAGGTGGTGTTGAATGGGGTGCTGGTGAATGAAGGCCGCGAGGCCTGGCCTGCTGTCGGCAATGTGTGTTTGCAATCTGAGGGATGGCCGGTGCACTACCGGAACGTCGAAATTAAGGAGTTGGACTGATGCAGAGACGTGGATTTCTGGGAGCAGCGGCTCTGGGTTCGATGGCGCTAGGCAGTGCGGCGTTACCCCAGGCAGCGACGGGACAACAAAAAAATGATGAGTGGAGCAGTGCACAGAGCGGCGCAGCGTTTACGATATTTCAGAACGCCTGCATGACGCTTCCCTACTCTGGCTTCACGCTGGACCGAGCGATTGAGGGGATTCGCAAGAGTGGATACAAATATATCGCCTGGGGCGTAAGCCACGTGGACGAGGCGGGAACCCGGCAGGAACTGTTGCCGGTGAACGCGAACGTATCGGTGGCGCGGGTACTTGCAGCACGCTGCCGCACGGTGGGAATGGAGCCTGTGATGATGTTCTCTACGGTGAACTTCGAAGAAGCAGGCGCGGCCGATGCATACAAAAAGCGGATTGATCAAGCGAGCGAGGCCGACATCCGCAGCATTATTGTATTTGGCAAAACGACGCGTGGCGGGTATGCGGATGTGGTGAAGAACCTGCAAGCCGCAGCTAAACACGCCGAGGGTACGAAGGTGAAGCTGCTGGTGAAACAGCATGGCGGCAACACCGCGACGGGTCAGGATTGTTCGCAGATCATCGCGGCGGTGAATCATCCGTCAGTGAAGATGTGCTACGACGCAGGCAACGTGCTGGATTACGAGAATCACGATCCGATTCCGGACATTCAGAAGTGCTGGCGGGATATATATGGCTTCTCAATCAAGGACCACCGGAATTTCCCCGTGGACCAGGATTGTGGCGCAGGGTTTGGCGAGATTGATCACTACAGGTTGCTGGCGACCGTAATGCGTACGGGACTGACCATGCCGCTGGCTTGCGAGAATCTGTCTGAGCCGTTGAAACCACGGCCGACGGATCCAGAGGAGATCGATCGTTTGGCGCTGCGATCGCGCCTATACGTGGAGACGGTACTGAGCGGGTTGCAGACGCATCTATCCGCGAAGGCCTAAAGTCAGAATTGGAGAAGAGAACTATGAACTCGAATCGGAGAACCTTCGTGCTTGGTTCGGCGCTGGGAGCGACGGCGGCAATGTCACAGCAAGCAAGGGCACAGAGCTCTGCAAAGATTCCGACGGCGGTGATTGGTACCGGAAACCGCGGGTCACACCTGCTGCAGGGTGTCTTGGAGCAGCCGAACGCCAAAGTGGTGGCGGTGTGCGACAACAAACCAGACCGTCTGGACAAAGCAGCCAGCACGGCAGCCAAAGACAATCCGAAGACCTACTCGGATTGGCGCAAGGTGATTGACAACAAAGACATTGAGGCCGTTTACATTGCGACGCCGCCGCACCTGCACGCGGAAATGGCTGTGGCGGCGCTGAATGCGGGCAAGCACGTGTACTGCGAGAAGCCGATTGGCATTACGCCACGACACGTGCAGGACATCATGAACGCGGTAGCCTCCAGCGGACGCGTGTTCGTATCGGGCCAGCAGCTGCGCAGCTTTACGCAGTTGCAGGAAGCGATCGACAAAATTCACGGCGGCGTGATCGGGAAGATCGCCATGGTGAAGGCGCAGCGCCACGCGGAAAGGGACCTGCCGTACGACGGAAGCTCGGGTGATTGGTATTACGACGTCAACAAGTCCGGCGGCTACTTGATCGAGCAATCCGTGCACAACCTGGACGCGTGCAACTGGATTCTGAACGAGCACCCGATTCGCTGTTCTGGCTTCGGTGGAATTCTGATGCACAAGGACGAGCCCAAAGGTCGCAACACCTTTGATTGCGGATCGATGAGCTTCGAGTATCCCTCCGGCGCGATCATGACGTTCACGCAGAACGTATTTCACCCACGGGGGCTGCCTAGCTCAGGCCAGCCAGTTCTGGTGTTTGGCGAGAAGGGTGCTGTCGACTTCCTTTATTCCACGAACCTTTTCCTGAACGGGGGCAATGGAACCGGAACGCCCTTGGCAGCGGCGCGGAAGGAAGAGACGCATGCCCAGACGACCGCGTTCTTTGACTGCATCACCAAGGGTGGCAAGAACCCGGCGGATGTGAACGTGGGCGCTACGGGAGCCTTGACGGCGATTCTGGGTCACATGGCGATGACCAAGGGCACCACGGTGGACTGGATCGACATGGGCGTGGCGATCTAGGTTCGCTAGCACTACGAAGAGAGAAAAAGAGATAGCAGGAAGAATGGCCAGGCTGATCTGGCTCCTCTTCCTGGTAGGAAACGAAGGCGGAGCCGCATGATCCCGGTTCCGCCTTTATTCGTTCTCGGAGCACAGATCAGCCATGGCCGATGAGTAGACCAGATCACTCTGGTAGATTTTCGAGAAGATTCTAGGAGAAAGATCGGGTTGAAGTTGATTCACGTCGCCGTCCCAGACGAAACATCAACGGAAAATGATGCCTAGTGTTGGCGGACTTGTCGGTTGGTCTTTGGCTTTGCCTTAGTGACAGCGAAGCCGAAGGATGGGGTTGATGATGGCGGAGTCAGCCTAGACGTGCTTCCGTCGGCGTAAGCCAACCAAGCTCAATAGTCCGATGCCCATCAGCGCGATGGATGACGGCTCCGGAACTTGTTCTGCCTCCAAGGGGGTGCTGGTTACGCGCATCAGGAAGTCGACTGAGCTTGCCTGGCCTTCGACGGTCGTGAACCCCACGCATCCAGCTTCGGCCCCTGCAGCACCGCAAACGACGTCCGGTAAGACGTTCAGCGATGGCGCCGCATAGAAACTGAAGAAGTACTGCTGACCCTCTAACGTGAAGGGGTGGTTTATGGTGTCTTCCAGCACCCAAATGTCATTGCAAGGGTTGTCTTCGGGACTATCGACGACGCAGGTTTCAATGGTGTTTGGAGTTTCAGAAAACCTCATCGAGTAGACGAAGCTTTCGTAACTAAAAGGATCATCGGTGCCGGCGAGCCTCAGCCCGACCGTCATTAAGACGAAGGCCTGGCTCAGTGTCGCGTGGGCACTGGAGATGACATTGTTGTGGTGGGTGAAGGTGTTTACGGTGACAGCATTGTCATCAGTTGTAATGAGGCCGCCGCCTTCATCGTTGCTGATCAATAGGCCGCTGCGGCCCACGTCAACGCCCGTTCCCGGACACGCGCCCCAAGTCACCGACAGAGCTGTTAGGGTTTCGCAGCCATTGGTGGAACCCGGCCCAGCACCGTTGTATTGGGCGGTGTAGAAAGCAGCGGTGTAGATGTACTCAAAATCTAGAGGTGCAGCCATGGCACTACCGACAAATAGGGCCAGTCCCAGTGCTGCGTGTATAAAAAATTTCCGCATTGTTCTCCTGGTTGTTTACGTAGTTAGCCATCTCGCAAGACAGCGGAAGTACTAGGCGTAGTAACCAGAACGCCATAGTTACCGCAGATTAGCATCTTTCACTCCAGCCCCATGTTGAGAAACCTTAGGTAAGCTGGCCAAACGAATGACAAATAAGCTTTTCTTAGTCTCGCGAATAACTAATCAGTACTGATTCACAGGATATTCGCATCTGCTTAGGCTAGGGTATGTACTGATAATGGCATCGCAAGCTGTTTACAGATAAGTGAAGCAATGCCAAAGAGAGGCAACTATTGACGGGGTAGAAGGTCCGGATGTCACGACTCCATGTGGGGAGGGGGCGGTGCGTGCTAAGTCCTCCTGCGTTCAAGTTGCACCATAGTATTCCTATGGATGTCTAGGGTATTCCCATAATTGTCTTTGCCTGGGATATCGCGGGTAATGAGCCGAGGCCGTGACCCCAAAGGCGTTATTTCGTTACCGACGTAGGGACCTTGGAGCCCAGGCGGGAGGGGTTCAGATGCGTTGCTCGGCTGGTAGGAAGACGTGCTTCCCAAACACCTGGATGAAGCCTGATGCATCTTGTAAGCGAGTGGCCAACCAGATTCGGCCCTGAGATGTGTAGAATCGCGATGCTGGCGATCCGGCGGGTTGTGCACTCGTTTGATACGCAGGAGAGGAAAAGAGCCTTCCGGTGATGCCGAAAGGCTCTTTTCGTTGGTGCGCGGATGTCTGCCTGGCGGCATCGGTGTCGGGGTGCTGCGCGGGCTGTCAGGGGGCTGCGCGGCGGCAGTTACGGCCGACGGAGATCGAGCCGGAAGAGATGGCTTTGGTGGCGCTGGAAGGCTTGGTAGAGACGCTCCACGCCAAAGTGGACATCGGGCGTGTAGTGGAAGGATAGGGACTCCACATCGAGGACGAGTTGCGCAGGCGCTCCCTTAGGGGCGTTGGGATTCCAGCGGATGAGGCTGGTGCGGGCCTTGGCTCCCGTGAACTCTCGCTGCTTCTCTTCCTGGATGTCGCCGACTTCCTGGATAACATCGGCATCCACACGAACTTTCGCGCGGAGCCAGTTGTTCTTGTCGAAGGGGTCGAGACCTTGGGGAAGTTTCACCCAGATGGTTGCGGTTTCGCCGGGTTCCAGGATGCCGTTGCCGTTGCCTGTACCTTCGGTGATGGTGCGCTCGGTGGACGCGCCTCCTCCCTGGTTGCCTTTCTGGCGGAAGACCGGCAGCTTGATGGTGCGGCCATCAAGGACTTCGTAGGCCACAGGGGTGGGAATGGACTCGGGTTGGATGAGGAAAGAAATGGGGGAGGCCACGCTTTGCCAATCATCGAAACCAATACGTGCGTTGATGGCGGCTCGGGCATAAGCACCTTGGCCCGCAGTTAGGCGCAGATGTGGTTCGGCGCTGAGGTCACGGACCTCACCGGGACCGAGTTCCGGGATGGTGATTTCCTTGCGTAGAATTTCTACGGTGGGGTAGTCGGAAGAAAGCAGGACGCGGAGGTCCTTCTGCACTTCATTGCGGGGATTGAACAGCTTCAAGGGCAGATTGACGGGCTTGCCAGGTTCGGGACGCAATAGGTCTTTGCTGGTGAGCGGAAGGAGCATGGGGGGCGCGGCTCCGCAGCCCGGACCGGAGAGACCGGCAACGTAGCCGGAGCCATCGAAGGAGAGCTGCAAGCGCCCGCTAGCGTCGGCTTTCAGTTCGGTGCGCTCGGTTTTTCCCTTGGCCAGGCTATGGCTGAGGAGGACGTAGGAGGCACCGGGTTCGTAGAGAGACGCCGTGGTGATGCGGATCTGGCGTTCGGCGGGAGGGCCATCCGGCGCCCATTGGCGCGTGCGGACCTGGAGTGCACACTGGGTGACGTTCTCCAGATAGACGAAGCCCTTCCCTTCCCCTTCCGCCGCTACCTGATAGCCCCAGACCTCGAAATTGCGGTAGGGGTTGGTGTGCGACCAGGAGACGGGGATGTTATCCAACGCGGAGTTCTGGAAGGCTCGCATGTGGAAAGCGAAGGTTTCGCCGATCGAGGTCGCCCAGTGGCGATGGTATTCGTCCCGGCGGAACTCGAAATCGACCTTGCTGGGGGCGTAGGCATCGCGGGTTTCTTCGTGATATTGGCTGATGTAATCGCCGCTGGCCTGGATGATGCGCACCATGGATTGTTCATGGTTGGGAACGTGATCTTTGGGCCGCCAAAGGCTGCGGCGACCCTTGTCACCCGTGAAGAATTCCGGGCCCGAGTTGAAGGACGAAACGCTACCGATGAGTTGGGGATACCGCGCGCTGAGCCAGAGGCTGGCGAAGCCGCCCATGCTGAGGCCGGATGTGGCGCGATGACGACGGTCCGTTAGCGTACGGTAGTTGGCGTCGATGTGGGCGATGAGTTCCTGGAAATAGACGCCGAAATCGAAGTCGCCGCCTTCTTCACGGACATCCCAGGGGGACCCGCCATAAAAGCCGGTGTAGTCACGTGCGACATAACCATCGACAGCAACGACGATGACGGGATTCTCTGCGACGAAGCTGGCGATTTTGGGTACGGTGTCTTTGCCGTCGTCGTATTTTTCCAGCGTGTAGCGGTCGCTATGGCCGTGGAAGTAGTAGATGACGGGGTATCGCTGCGGGGAGGTCGCGTAGTCGGGCGGAAGGAAGAGACGGAAATTTCGCGGACCGTTGAAGACCTTGGAAGGATGGGTGAGATCGATGAAGGGTTGCCGGTCTGCGTGCTGTTGGGACACGGATGAAGTGGCCGGGTTAGCGGAGGTTGGATTCTGCGCGCTGAGGCAGCCGCCACAGAGAGCAGCCGCGAGCAGGATGGTTGCAAGATATCTCATTATTTCCCCACCGCCTGGATGAAGAGTTCACGGTTGCGCACTTTGGCGGCTCCGGTATCGACGCGATAGGCACCCTTGCCGCTGGTGAGCGCGACGTCGTGGGTGGCCGTTTTTGCGGCATCGCCTTCGAGCCAGTTGTGTGTGATGCGGAGAGCGCCGGTGGGGGCGCCGGTGGCTTCAGCGAGCACGGAGGTCGCGATCTGTTCGAGGCCTGCACGCCAGACTTCCACCTTCACCAGGGTTTCCGCGGAGATGCCGCTGGAACGGGGGAGGACGTGATTGACCCAGATGCGGTCGTCTTCATGTTCAGGATTCGGCGTGAAGTTCTGGAGAGGTTTCCAGGAGTTACCACCGTCTTCGGAGATGGAAATGTTGGTGCGGGCGTCTTTCGGCTTGTTGCCGCCGAAGGCATGGAGCAAGACGCTGAGGCGAAGTTCCTTGGCGCGTTCGCTGGGGGGGAGCGCGAACTGGATGACTCCTGGTTTGGTTTGATCGACGGGGGTGAGGTAAGGCGGTTCCTTGGCCCACTGCAGATTGTCACGGACTTCGCCGGGAAGGGTGGTTCCGCGATGCCAGGCGCTGTTCTGGTGCAGGGCGCGTTCGTTGGAAAGGGTGACCTGGAAGTCATTGCCTCCCTGGACGAGGCGGGGTAGGGCCATGGGGGAAAGCTGGGTCCAGGTGCGGAAGGCCAGCTTGTCGATGCCGCCTTGGCCGGTGCGATCACGATCAGTCCATTCAAAGCGGAGCAGATAGCTGGAGAGGCCTTCGACCTGGGTGGTGAGATCGAGCTGGAAGGGGATGGCTCCGACGAGAGCGTTGCGCCAGACCTCTTTCCAGGTGATGCCGTTATCGGTGCTGAGATAGATAATGTTGCGGTCGTCTTCGGAGACGCGCCAGAACTCGCCGGTGACCCGGGCTCCATCAGAGTTGTCGTTGGGGTTGCCCAGATCGTTGAGGAGACCGGCAATCACCCAGGGCGTGCTGATTTCCACGGTGATGGAGGCGTTGTTGGCAGGTTCAGCGCAAATGGAAGGGACCTTTTTTCTACCGCCGGGCTTACAGACAACAGCGGCCTTCCAATCTGGATTCTGCTGGCGGAAGGAATCGCTCTTGAGGTCGGGCTTGTATTCGAAGAGGGCGTTACCGTAGGTGGCGGGAGACTCATCGGTCCAGGCGAGAGAGCCCTCGCGGACAGCGCCTTCGGTCCAATAGCCGAGCCAGGTGGTGCCGAGTTGTTTGGGGAGACCTTCCTTGAGATAGAAGCGGTCTTGCGGGCGATAGTACATGCGAACGGATTCGCCGGAGCGGAGGCCGAGGCGCATGAGATGCGTATCGGAATAGGCGTGGTAGTTTTTGCGGTTATACGAATTGCGGAAGACACTGGCCATGTCGGCCTTTTCGTCGTAAGGGAAATAGGGTGTGGGCGGGTTCTTCTGACGAACGAAGAGGTCTGCGTCCCGGATGAGGTCATCGACACCAGCAAGGCGTTTGCCATCGTCCATAAAGACATAGCCAAACATGTCGGTATCGAGGTAGTTCCAGCGGTCTTCAAACCAGACTTCAACGACTTCGTGATAGGGCAGCCAGCGAACACGAGCCTTCATGCCGGCCTTGTTGTAAAGGGCGGACATGGCGGCGCTATTGTTTCCGCAGAGTGCGTAGCCGTAGACGCCGACGACCTTGGTGGGGTCGGTGACGTAGAGGTCGTTCTGCTCGATGGGTCCGTTGAAGTGGATGATGTGGGCCATGCCGTAGTTATGCAGGGCCAGAGCTTTTTCCCGATCGGAAGTGAGTCCCTTGGTAAGGGAGTCCACGATGGTTTCAGTACGCCAGGAATTGGGCTGGGCGCGGCTGGCAATTTCGATGCCGAAGTGCTGACCAAGCAGCGGAAGAGAAAGGGATAGAGCCACAGCCAAATGGCGGAGGGTGCGCATGTCGGTATCCTTTGGGCAAACGATGGACGACTCCCGGGTTGGGGAGTCAGTTTGAGGTGGCTGCGATTACCGGACTCTCCCCGAGTTCGAAGAGTTCGACAAAAGGAAGCACAAGAGCGCCGGCGATACCAGCATCCTGACCAAGCGCACTGGGCCGGAGGAGGATGTTGTGAAAGTGGAGAAACTCCTCGCCGACAGGGAGTTGTTCCTGGATGGCCTCAATGACAATGGGCCAGGCATCAGTAATGGCGCCGTCAATATAGACGACATCCGCGTTCATACACCAGATGACATTGGCGATGCCGATGCCCAGAAAGCGGGCGGAAGCACGGATGGCTTCGACGGCGTGGGGATTGCCAGCCATGGCGAGGTGGCAGATTTTGCGGACACGGCTTTCGGATTCGCCACTCATGGGACGGTTTTCGCTAGAGAGGCTTTGATAGCGCTGGAAGGTGGCGGGGTTGGCGGCCATCAATTCCAAGCAGCCGGGCCGGTCCTGGACGCCGACGCCCGGAGCATCGGCGACGACCATCTGTCCGATTTCACCAGCGGAGCGATGGGTGCCGCGATAGATTTTGCCATCCATGACGATGCCCATACCGACACCTTCGTCGACACGGATGAAGAGCATACAACGGCTATCGTGCACCTCGGTGCTGCCGAGGCGGAACTGGGCGAGGGCGGCGGCGCGGACATCGTTATCGACGAATACAGGGAGCGCGAGACGTTCTTCCAGGTATTCCTTGACATTGACCCGGTCCCAGGTGCGAGCGCTGCCGAGTTCGACGACACCGTTTTCGTGATCGACGATACCGCGGACACTGACGCCGACGCCGTGGGCGCAACCGGCTTCGAGGTCTGCGTGGAGAAGCGCGACCTGCTCGACAACCATATCCAGCGTGCGCTTGGAAGAACTGGGTGTGCGGAAGCGATGGGTTTCGAGGACCTGCCCTTGGAGATTTCCCAGGGAGACGCGGGTTTCCCACTGGCGGATATCGACGCCAATGGCACGGTGGTGGGTCTGATCGAGTTCCAGGCGGGTACCGGGACGGCCGCCGGTGGAGTTTTCCGCACCCTGCTCGAGGATGAGGCGCTGCTGGAGCAGATCGGCAGAAATACGAGAGACCGCGCCTTCAGAGAGGCCGGTGCGCCGAGCAAGCTCGGCGCGGGAAATCTGAGGGAACTTACGCAGCGTTTGCAGAACGAGAGCACGATTGGCTCCGCGAATCTGTGTGATGCGCTGCGCACCCGTTCCATGAGAGCGGCGCTGAATCATAGAAACCTTACTTGGTAACAGAAGCCAGGGGGTAAACGCAATGGTTCAATCCCGAGAAACAGAAGGAACGCAGAGTGTCCCTTTTATTGCCCTCATCAATAATCTAGCACTATTTGGCTAAAACGTCTTGAGACGAATTGATGCAAGTGATGGATTTTGAAGAGTATACGAAACGCAAACGATGCGTTTGTTTCTTGTTTTTTGCAAGAAAGTACTTGACCAAAGATTAACACAGATTATACAATCCGTCGTATCCCCATTCATCCTGGGTACCCCCAAAGACGTCCCCGTGCGACGTGGTCTGGTCGCATTTTTCGGAGCGACAACAAGGAGGTTAGATTTGCAAATTTGGAGTTGTACAACAACTTCGAGATCAGCGTCATATGGAGCGCTGACTACATGGCTTTTGACCGTGGTAATGTACCTCGGTCTAATAAGCAATCTGCACGCACAGGGCACAGGAACGATTCGTGGCACGGTGTCGGATACGTCTGGCGCTGCGGTCCCTGGCTCAACAGTAATCATTACGAATACGGAAACCGGGTTTAACCGGCGAACGGTAAGCTCCGCAGAGGGCATTTACTCAACTTCGTCCCTCGGTCCGGGGAGCTACCGCGTGACGGTAGAATCCACGGGTTTCAAACAGTGGGCCGGCACCCTGGTGCTACAAACGGGCCAAACTGCAGTGGTGGACGCCACGCTGGAGTTGGGATCTGTCGACACTGTGGTGGAAGTGACGGGAGCAGCCCCCGTAATTACAACGGAAAGTGCTGAAGTAGGCGACGTGAAGGATGCACAACGCATCCGGAATCTCCCGCTGGACGGACGCAACATCAGCAGTCTGTTTTCGCTGACCCCCGGCGTGGAAGGCTCTGGCTCACCGCGCGTGAACGGCATGAAGGTGGGATCCACCGAAATGCTGCTCGACGGCGTATCGATCGTTGATCGATTCGGCGGTGGCGTAGGCGGCACGCAGCCCGGTTTGGATAGTGTGAACGAGTTCCGTATTGAGACGGCTGGTTCGCAGGCGCAGTATTCGCGCCCGGCGACGGTGACGTTGATGACGAAGAGCGGCACGAATGAAATTCATGGCAGCATCTTCATGACGCACCGCAACAATGCGGCCGGCTTGCGCGCACGTCAACGCCAGGATGGCAACACAGCCCCGAAGCTGATTCGTAACGAATTCGGCGCATCGGCTGGTGGACCGCTATTCATTCCTAAGTTCTATGACGGCCGGAACAAGACGTTCTGGTTCTTTGGTTATGAAGGACTGACGCAGCGTCAGCAGGTGTTCTATCAGAGCGCAGTGGCGACCCAGGAAATGTGGGACGGCAACTTCAGCAATGTGACGGACGCACAGGGACGCCGCACGACGGTATTTGACCCCTTGACGACGGCAGCGAACGGCACGCGCACACCGTTTACGAATGGGTTGATTCCGGTGTCACGGCAGTCTCCGATTTTCTCGCGGCTGCGCGCCGTGAGCCCGGTGGCCACGTCGAACGTGAACCCGTATGTGGCTCCGAACTTCAACGCGGTGTACCCGAACATCAACGATACGCACAAGTACAACGCCCGTGGCGACCACCGGTTCTCGGAAAAGGACACCCTGATGGTGCGCTTTGCGATGACCAACCTGCAGGCAGAACAGCAAGGCGGACGCTTTGCCGGACCGCCGATGGGTATGCCGAATGCTTACGGTAGCGGACGCAACGACAACAAGTTCTATTCGCTTTCGGTGCAGGAGACCCACGTCTTCACCCCGACGCTGTTGAACGAACTGACTCTTGGTTTCAACCGGAACCGGAACAGCAACGGCACCTTGGCTGACTTCACGAACTGGGCAAATGAACTCGGTTTCCCGAACCCGTTTGGCGCACTCGGATGGCCATCCTTGGGTGTGGACAGCTTTGCCTATAGCAACGACAACATCAAGAACAACCACCTGACCGGTTATTCGGTGGAAGACAATGTGACCTGGGTAAAGGGCAAGCACACCGTGAAGTTCGGCGGAAAGTACCGCTGGGAACAGAGCAACGTGCGCGAATTGCAGCAGGCACAGGGATCCCACACCTTTGGTGGCGCATGGACCTCGCAGTATGAGCCGGCAACCGACCAGGCGACGCCTTTCACCGGAAACGGCATGGCATCGCTGGCATTGGGATTGCCGACCTACCTGTCGGCACAGAACAACCGTGGTTACTTCTACTTCCGTCAGAAGGAAACCGGCCTCTACGTCCAGGACACCTGGAAAGTAACGAACCGGCTGACCTTGGATTTGGGTCTGCGCTGGGACCGCTGGTCGCCCTATAGCGAAAAGCAGGACCGTTTTGTGCAGATTGATCCAACGACCATCGGCAGCACTTTCCAAGTGGTGACACCTGGCGACACGCGCCTGGAAGACATTCCCGGCATTCCACAGAGCCAGATTGATTCCTGGGCCCTGCGTGGTTTGACCTGGAAGACAGCAAATGAAGTGGGCATGCCTCGCAATCTGGTGGCTGCCGACAACAACAACTTTGGTCCCCGCATTGGTATGGCCCTGAAGCTGACGAACACCAGCGTGTTGCGCGCCAGCTATGGCGAATACTTCTGGACGATGCCGTTGTCGCAGATTCTGCAGACGATGCGGACGACTCCTCCGTTGAACTTGCGCTACGAGAACCCACTCGGAAACCTGGATGGCACGGCCACCTACGGCGTGCGTACCCTTCCCGGCTCTGATCACTTCATCGGAAATGTTGGCATCAACACCAACGGCATTGTGACCTTGCCGCCTTCGGCGCAGGGTGGACTTTTGATGGATGGTCGTAACTGGAAAGACGGGCGCGCGCAGAAGTATCACGTGACGTTCGAACAGCAGCTGTTCAAGGATGGATCGCTGCGGTTGAGCTTCATGGGGGACCATGGACGCGATCTGGAACAGCGTTACTCGATCAACCAGCGCGACAGCGAATTCAACTACGTGACCCGCACGGGCCAGAACCCGCCGGGTAACCGCGACTTGATGCGCGTGAACAAGGATTGGAACCTGTCCGCAGTGAACCGCACGGGCTATTCCAACACGCACCAGTTCCAGGCGGAATATGAGAAGCGCTATTCCAAGGGATTCCTTGGTCAATTCTTCTACACCTTCACCCGTTCGCTCGGCACCTCTGACGCCAACGGTTTCGAAAGCGGCAACGGCGCCATCAACGCAACCGGCGGCGGCGTGGCCCAGGTACCTGAAGCGATTCAGGTAATTGGCAGCCCGCAGATGAGCTATGACCAGTTGTTGAAGCTGGTGTACTACAACAGCGGCGCGATTCCGGCACACCGGGTGCGCTACAACGGCCTGATGGATCTGCCTTTCGGCAAGGGACGCAAGTTCTTTGGCGATGCAGGTGGATTCACGAACGCCCTGGTGGGCGGCTGGCAGTTGACGGCCATTGGAGAATGGCGCGGTGGCAACTGGCTGAGCGTGGATGCGGGCCGCTACCTGTATGGAGACCCGACACTGAGCGCCGACCAGCGCATGGTGATGGGTTTTGGCGGACGTCAACAGCGTCTGTGGTTCGCGGGTGACTTTGATGTGACCCAGGCAACCGGCGTGGATCAGGCTGCATTGCAGAACCTAATTCCGTTGGATCGCAGCCAGCGCATTGTGCGCCAGGTTGGCCCGTTGAGCGACAACCGCGTGCCGGTGATGATGGCCAATGGCACTGAGCGTCTGACGACGATCACCGACATGGTGAACTGGAATGCCCGCAACTTCTTCCGTGGCCCGGGTGCATGGAATGCGGACATCTCCGTGACCAAGTCCTTTGCTCTGACCGAGAAGACCAGCCTGCAGTTCGCAGCGGACTTCTTCAACGCATTCAACGCGGCGATGGACGTAAATCCGAACGCCGTGACGGGTTTGCAAGATCTGAGTCTCCAGGCTAACCAGCCCCGCGTGATTCAGTTGCGTGGCCGTATTACCTGGTAGTTTCACCAGGCAGATGCGAGGCACTTATTCCCCGCATCTGATACGGCTTACAGCAAAAAGGGCGCGCACCGCAGCAAACGGTGCGCGCCCTTTTTGCGTTTTTATGATTTTTGGTAGCGCAATTCCGAAAAATACAAGAGCGTCGAAAACACGCCAGACGTCGACTACTTACTGACGCCGAGCCCACGTTTCTCCCCCCAGTTCCCCCATGCAGGCGCGCGCCGCCGTCTCCGTGATTACACATTTTTTCCGTTTAACAATTCAAAAATCCAAAGATCTTGCTGGAGAAGCGGATGCCCACGGGGAGGCATGTGGAGCTTCTGGAGAAGCTATCTTTTATTGTGGTTATCAATAATCCATAGGAAGAATCCGGATTTTCCAAGCAAAGTGATGGATAGAATTGTTGATTTTAAAAGTGATATCTACGCAAATCCGAATTCTCGTTTCTTGCCTTTAACAAGAAAGTTCTTGACGACATCCCAAAAGCAATCGTATACTCCGCCTATCTCGCTCAGAATTTGCTTGTGTGAAAAAAGGGCGCAAATTGGGTCCAGCAAGTTCGAGGGTGAGGGCGATCTTTAGGAGGTTAGGCTTGCAAACTTGGAATTGCTCGCCAGCAATAGTAAGGTCAGGACTTCTCGCTGCCTTGACCCTTCTCTGCTTCGTATCGTCAGTTCTAGCCCAGGGCACGGCGACGATTCGCGGCACAGTTTTCGATACCACGGGCGCTGCCATTCCGGGCGCAAACGTGGCAATCACCCACACAGAAACGAACACCACCCGCAAAACCGTAACATCGGCGGAGGGCATTTATTCCGCATCGTCCCTCGGTTCAGGGAGCTACCGGGTTACGGTGGAAACTACCGGGTTTAAGCAATGGAGCGGCACGCTAGTGCTGCAGACCGGACAGACGGCAGTCGTGGACGCCACGATGGAAGTCGGATCCGTGGATACCGTTGTCGAAGTAACCGGCGCTGCCCCCGTGATTACCACGGAGAGCGCGGAAATCGGCGACGTAAAGGATGCGCAGCGCATTCGCAATCTTCCTCTGGACGGACGGAACATCAGCAGTTTGTTCCAGTTGACGCCCGGTGTGGAAGGCGGCGGAACGCCACGCGTAAACGGCATGAAGGTTGGCGCCGCTGAAATGCTGCTTGACGGCGTTTCGATTGTTGACCGCTTTGGCGGCGGCTTGGGCGGCGTGCAACCGGGTCTGGATAGCGTGAATGAATTCCGCATTGAGACCGCCGGTTCGCAGGCGCAATATTCCCGCCCGGCAACGGTAACCCTGATGACGAAGGGTGGCACGAACGAGTTGCACGGCAGCCTGTTCATGACGCACCGCAACAACGCAGGCGGGCTGCGCGCACGTCAGCGTCAGGACGGCAACACGTCCCCGAAGCTGATCCGCAATGAGTTTGGCGTTTCGGCCGGTGGACCGGTATTTTTGCCGAAGTTCTACGACGGACGTAACCGCACGTTCTGGTTTGCCGCATATGAAGGCCTACGTCAGCGGGAATCCACGTACTACCGGCAAGCTGTGCCGACGGCACAGATGTGGGACGGCGATTTCAGCAACGTCTCCGATGCGCAGGGTCGTTTGACCACGATGTACGACCCGCTCACCACGGGCATTACCGGCACGCGCACGCCGTTCACGAATGGACGTGTTCCGGTGAGCCGCATATCTCCGTTCTACACGGCGATGCGTCAGATTACGCCGCTGCCGACTCTGGATATCAATCCCTACGTCGGTGAGAATTTCGAGGCGGTTTACCCGAACATTAACGATACGTTCAAGTTCACGACGCGTGGCGACCATCGTTTTTCTGACAAAGATTCGCTGATGGGCCGATTCACGATTTCCGATCTGTCATCGTCGACAGCAGGCGGCGTATATAGCGCTCCGCCGGTGGGCATGCAGAATCCGTACGGCAGCAGCCGCAACGATTCGCGCCTGTATTCGGCATCGATTCAGGAAACGCACATGTTCTCTCCGACGGTTCTGAACGAGTTCACAGTTGGATTGCAGCGGAACGTGAGCAGCGTGGGTACGCTGGCGGATTCCGTAAATTGGGCGAATCAGTTGGGATTGCCGAACCCCTTCGGCGCTTCCGGCTGGCCGACGCTGTATACGGAATTGTTCTATTGGGACAACGACAACCGGAAGGACCGGAACATGACCGGTTACATTCTGGAAGACAACATGACCTGGGTAACGGGCAAACACACGTTCAAGTTCGGCGGCAAGTTGCGCTATGAACAGAACAACGTGCGTGAGCTGCAGCAGGCACAGGGTTCGAATGGATTTGAAGGCGCCTGGACGGCACAGTATGATCCGGCGACGGACCAGGCACTGCCGTTCACGGGCGATGGCATGGCATCGATGGCGCTGGGTCTACCGACCTACCTGTCAAACCAGAACAACCGTGGCTATTTCTACTTCCGCCAATGGGAAGCTGGCGTGTACTTCCAGGACACCTGGAAGCTGACCAACAAGTTGACCCTGGACCTGGGTCTGCGTTGGGACCGCTGGTCGCCCTATAGCGAAAAGCAAAACCGTTTCGTGCAGATCGACCCGACAACCATTGGAAGCACCTTCCAGGTGGTGACGCCGGGTAACACGACGATGGAAGAAATTCCTGGTATTCCTCCGTCGCAGTTGGCATCCTGGGCGCTGCGTGGCATTACCTGGAAGACGGCGAACGAAGTGGGCATGCCTTCGAACCTGTTGGCAGCCGACAACAACAACTTCGGACCACGCATCGGCTTCGCTTACAAGTTGAGCGACCGCAGCGTGTTGCGCGCCAGCTATGGCGAATACTACTGGACGATGCCGTTGTCGCAGATTCTGCAGACGATGCGCACCACCCCACCGTTGAACCTGCGTTACGAAAATCAGCTGGCCAACCTGGACGGCACGGAGACCTATGGTGTCCGCACGCTGCCGCAGGCGAACTACTTTGTGGGACAGGCTACGGTTTCCACGGAAGGTATTGTCACTCTGCCGCCTTCGGCACAGAGCGGCTTGCTGATGGATGGACGGAACTGGAAAGACGGACGGGCACGTAAGTTCCACGTGACCTACGAACGCCAGTTGTTCAAGGATAGCTCCATGCGCTTCAGCTACCTGGGTGACATGGGACGCGATCTGGAACAGCGGTATTCGATCAACCAGCGCGAAAGCGAATACAACTATGTGACGCGTACGGGCCAGAACCCTCCGGGTAACCGCGACCTGATGCGCGTGAACAAAGACTGGAACCTGTTTGCGGTAAACCGCACAGGCTATTCGAATACGCACTCCCTGCAGGGCGAGTTCGAGAAGCGCTACTCCTTTGGCCTTTTGGGTCAGTTCTTCTACACCTTCACCCGTTCGCTGACGACCACGGACGCGGGCGGATTCACGAGTGGCAACGGCGCGATCAACGCGACCGGAACGGGCATTGCTCAGGTTCCCGAAGCCAACCAGGTGCTAGGAAGCCCGACGATGAGCTATGACGATTTGCTGAAGCTGGTCTACTACAACAGCGGCGCGATTCCGGCACACCGGATTCGCTACAACGCTGTGTATGACCTGCCATTCGGCAAGGGCCGCAAGTTCATGAACAATGCCAACGGATTGGTAAACGGCGTGTTTGGCGGTTGGCAATTGACGACCATCGGCGAATGGCGCGGTGGTAACTGGTTGAGTGTAGACGCCAGCCGTTACCTGTACGGTGACCCAACCCTGAATAGTGATCAGCGGATGCTGCTGAACTTCGGTGGAAGGCAGCAACGGCTGTGGTTTGCTGGTGACTTTGACATCACGCAGGCGACGGGCGTTGACCAGGCGACCTTGCAAGGTCTAATTCCGCTGGATCGCACGCAGCGCATTCTGCGGCAGGCAGGCCCATTGGGCGACAATCGCGTGCCGGTAACGATGGCGGACGGCAGCACCCGCTTGACGACCATTACCGATGCGATGAACTGGAACGCACGCAACTTCTTCCGTGGACCTGGCGCATGGAATGCCGACATCACCGTGTCGAAATCCTTTGCCTTGACGGAAAAAGCGAACCTGATGTTCTCCGCGGACTTCTTCAATGCCTTCAACCACCCGGTTGACGTGGACCCGAATGCCACGACCGGACTGCAGGACTTGAGCCGTCAGGCGAACGCACCTCGTGTGATTCAGCTTCGTGGCCGTATCAGCTGGTAAATTTAGCGCAGTATAGACTGCGTCTTTAGCTCCTTCATTGGGCGGTTGCCGCGATTGCGGTAGCCGCCCTTTTTTTGTTGGTGGCGAGAGGTTAGAATTCGCGCCTTCGGCGCTCCTTGATTGCTCTTCTGCTGACCTGGGGTTCTCGCTTCCGTTGGTCACTTCACCCCAGGCTATGGTTTAGGGCCGCGCCGTTGGCGCTCTTTACCTGAAAGTTTGCGACACATACTGTAGACGGTTGGGGCGTTGGCGCTGTGAATGGCCATGTGATCTTGTGATTGTCCCTGTGATTTGCCGCGTGGCCAGATCCAGATCTGTAGATGCTCTACGGTTTGGGTAGGGCGGGACTGTGGCGCTGATGCAAAATCGCGAATTGGCCGGAGGGGAGTTCTCGGATGAACACCTGGTTCCAGACGTCGCCGCGCTTCACCAGGATGCTGGTATCGGCCAGGAAGACGAGATCGGCTCCGTCGCGGACAATGCGCGAGATGTGAGGTATTTGTTTCCAATACCGGGTGGTTTCTTTTGCCCTATTCCATTCCAGCAGACCACCTTCCCACATGCCATATTCGCCGTAGCGCGCTAGAGAGAGCCAAACTGTATCTGCGTCGGTCCGTAGGGCGATGGTGCTGTAGGGCGAAGTCTGCGGGAGGGTATATTCGCGTAGCTCGTCTGTGGCGCAATCGTAGTAGCCGAAGCCGCCGATGCCCGTAGAGCCTTCTCCGTTATAGAACTGGCGACCGAACCATAGGCGAGAACCTTCTATTTGGACGGAGCCAATGGCGACGGCGATCTGGCTGAGCTCCACCGCTCCTTCGCGTTCGGCGAATTCTTCGGCGCGTTGTTCGCGGTATTCGGCCAGCGTTCCCGGATGGACTACTTTTCGGGTTACCGTGGAGCCGACTCTGCGGAGAAACGCAGCGAACTGCCCTTCCCGTTCGAAGGGGTGACCGGGCGTGACAGAGCATTGCGCTTCGCCAGACCGAATGGAGACAGGGGCTGCACTTGGGAAGCCAGGCGCACCTGGCTGCTGTGAATTCTGCTCGAGCTCTCGAAGCCAATCGGGTAAGTTCGCACGGAGAGTGTCAGAAAGAGCCTCAGGCACCACGGTGAAACCAGCAGGTCGAGTGTTGTACAAGAAGATGCTTCGTGATCCATTGGTGGCGAAGTAGTAAGTTTCTCCGCGATATTCGATGCTTGCGTAGAAGCGGTGGGCCTTCCACTCGATAACGGCAGGTTTTGGCTTGGATGGCGTGGGCCAGTCGATCCACCAATGCGTGGGCGGCTGTCCTTTTTCCGATTGCGATTCCAACAGGAAGCCTTGGCGGTCGACGTACAAGGCCTGTAGACCGTCGCCTTCCCCGCTGGTAATGCGGGCGAATTTCCGAGGGCCATCTGCGGATGGGGACAGGAGGAAGAACTCGCGGGTGTAACCGCCGATGCGGTCTGTTGTTTTGACGATGGCAGTCTTGCCGGAACCGTTCACGGTAAGCACGTCCCGGCAGGCGGTCGGCGGGGTGCATGGGTTCTGGGCGTGTGCCGCAACGGCCAGGAGTAGGATAACTACGAGTCGATATCTAGGGAGCATGGTTGTCTGTATTGTAGACGACCGTGGCGCCAGGAACGGTTTGTGCAGGGGGCGTAGATTTTGGGCAGCAAGCGTTTAGGGGCGAGGGCTAATGGTTTTCCAGCGCGTGTGGTAGCCGACGGGAATGGTGGGAAGTTCGCCTTGGAAGACGAAGGAGCCGACTCCGGGCACTGAGCGATAGGTGGGCTCGCTGTTGCTGAGGGATTGATAGCTGCCGAAGGCGCGGGCGTCCACAGCAGCAAGCGTTTTGATGCCGGGGACACGTTCGATGAGGCCAGGAAGTTCGTCGCGGCCAACCATATCTGCAAGGAAGGTGTACTCGGTTCCCTGGTGGTTGACTACGGTGAATTCGAGCCAAGCCAGGGTATGAGGCACAGGTTCTTCAAAATGATCGAGACGCCGAATGCGACCGAGCACTTCGGCACCTTGCGGAAGCAGCATAGAGCGGCGACGCATGACCGGTTTGGACAAACGCGCGCGAAAGGTGTCTCCGACGCTGGCCATGGCGAGCGGGATGGCGTCTTGCATTTCGATTTCGAGGTTCATGTTCGAGGGAAGGTATCCTTCGACAGTGACTTCGTCATCCTCTTCATCATTTGGAAGAGTGAAAGGCTGGTCGCCCTCAGTACCGAAATTGATGCGGCTTTCCGCTTGAAACTCGCGGCATTGCGCGAGGGTGATGTCGTTGCGGCTGACCTCTCCGTTCTGGAAGACCATCCACATCTCGGTACTCTGCGGAAGCAGACTGGAACCGGCGGATGTAGTAACGGGCGCCCAATCCATGACATAGAGGACACGGCGCACGTTGAGGGTCCGGATCGGTTCCGCACTTTCGATGGCGATGCGGCGGACGAGCATGTCGCTGGGATGGACCCAAAACTCGCCACGACCCGGAACGCTGGCTGAAGACTTGCCAATCTGAACAAGGAGCGGGTCAGTTTTGGTATTCAGAATAAAACGAAAGCGGAGGAGGCTTTGGGGTCCCTTGCCATCCGCGCCGAGAAACTCGAGTTTTTCGAGGGCTCTGTGCAGAAAGATGGTGCGCATATAACCTTGGAAGGCTCCGGTGCCGACCATGCCGGTGGGCACGAGTTCGCGGGGATTGGAGACAGTTTCTTTATCGCCGGGAAGCGCGTAGCGTTCTTCTTCGCCGAGGGTGGAGACCTGGAGACGGACGGTATCGGCACGACGCAGGAAACGATCGCGACGGGTCGCAACATAGCGATTGACGTGTTGGATGCAGGTGTAGCGGTGGAGACGCTGGAGGGTGGCGGCGTTGGCGGTGGCAGCCATTTCCCAATAGCGCTTGCCGGGGCTGAGGATGGGGGTTTCAAGGGCAGACGGAGCAGCATCGGCAGAGGAATCGAGGTTGGGGGGAGGATCTGGTGAGTCTTGCGCCGCGCACAGGGCGACAAGTAGACAGAAGATGAGAATGAAGATTCGGAAGGACATGCGCGTGGATGCAGGTAGTTCCTTATGGTAGCGCTTGTGGTGGCAGGGACCAGGGACAAGGGTGATGAAGCACATGAAAAGCGGAAAGGCCGCCTACACCAAATTGGGTAGGCGGCCTTTCGTTTTGCTTAGGTTGTGAGTATCCGTAGGGAGACTCGTGTTGATGATGCCTTAGAAGACAAGGCGGAGGGCTAACTGCACGTTGCGCGGTTCGCCGAAGCCCAAGCCCGGAGCACTGCTACCGTTGCGGGTGTTCGTAATGAGACCGAAGCTAGTGGAGTTGCTGAGCGTGGTGCCTGGGTTGGCGTAGTTTTTGTAGTTGGTGACGTTGTAGACTTCACCGCGGATTTGCAAAGTGACGGATTCACCCAGCTTGGTTTCTTTGAAGAGAGACGGATCCATGGAGAAGAAGCCGGGACCATACAGTGCATTGCGACCGATGTTGCCGAAGGTGCCTTGGGCGGGAGCACCGAAGGCGGCAGCGTCAAAGTAGCGAATGGCTCTGCTGTTGCCTGCTACTGGGGCAAGAGTTCCAAAGGGGTCGCCAATGACGTTTACGCGGTCGTTGTTATTGAGAGTGCCACTGGCATTGGTGCCGGCTCGAAGTTCAAGCGGGCTGCCGGTGTGTGCCGTGAAGAGGGTGTTGAGTTGCCAGCCTTCCGCCAACCATTTCGGCAAGAAGCCAACGGTAGGAATTGTGTAGCTGAAGAAACCGACATAGCTATGACGAAGATCATGGCTAGACGGACCATACTCCCGTGACATATCCAGCGGGTTCGCGGGATTGACGTTCCGAGCATCCGATCCGTAGTCCAAAGACTTTGAGTAGGTATACGCGGTGTCGAGAATGAGCCCCTTCACCAGAGACTGCTTGAAGGAGACCTGAAGCGAGTTGTAGTTCGCGTTCACGGTGCCTTCGAGCTGGTTGATGGTGCCGAACTCAGGATACATGGCGTAGTAGGGGCGCCGTTGTTGAGCACCAGCGGTGGGACCCGGCGTGGGAGCGTTGATGTTGCGGGTGTAGGAGAGCTTGCGTCCGACGGAACCGACATAGCCGGTCTGCAGGATGCCGCCCTTCCAGAGTTGGCGCTGGATGTTGAAATTGAAGTTCTGCACGTAAGGCGTGCGCATGTTCTGATCCACACTCATCACACCGAAGGGAGGGATGGGGTTGGAATCGCCGAAGACGGACGCGCCGGGACTGAGAACGAAAGAGTTACTGGTGAGGTTGTAGACGGGATCTGGACCACCGGGGTTGGCGTTAACACCAGCAGCGCCGCCGTTGCCACCACTATTGGCGGAGAAGAATGCGCCCGCAGGGGTATCGAAGAAGATACCGTAGCCACCGCGGAAGACCCACTTGCTATCCCGCGACGGCGTGAAGGCAAAACCGAAGCGAGGAGCAAAATTGTTCCAATCTTTCGGATAGAGGGAACCGTCACCGGTGCCATCGGTAACAATGCCACGTCCTGGAACGAAGGTGGTGATGCTGTTATCGATGTCAAAGATGGGTCCGAGGTAGTTGTAGCGAAGGCCGAAATTGAGATTCAAGCGATCGGTTGCCTGCCAACTGTCCTGGATGTACAGATCGAAGGAATTCTGCCGGTAGTCGCGCTGAATGTTTCCTCTTGTGATGGTGGCGCCATTGTTGCCGCTGACATAGCCGCCGAGGAAATCGGCCAAAGCGCGCTCAGACGCATTGAATGCCGAGGTGTTTCCAGCCCAAGGACCCGCAGTTCCGTCGAAGCGGAAGGAACCACGCTGGTTGCTTTTGTAGAAGACATCCATGTGTCCACGACGATATTCACCACCAACCTTTAGCTGGTGCTTGCCCTTGATGATGGACATGGTGTTGGTGATGTGGCCGGTGGTATCGATACGGCCAAGAGGCTGGGTAGCACCAGCAGAAGCGAAACCATTAATGGTGAAGGAAGGAGCGCCGATGAGATCGGGGCTGTTGACTCCGGTGTTGAGCCCAGCAGCGATGGGATTGAAGCTGGTGTCAGCATCGTTGAAGGTCTGCTTGAAGTAGTTCGCGCCCAAGGTGAGGTTGTTGACGATGGTGGGCGAGATGACGCTATTCCAAACCACAGAGCTGTTGTGCATGCGGCTGGGAGCAACCTGGAAGTATTCGGAAAACGGAGCAGCAGGGCTGGAGAGCGCCGACTGCTTGCCGGTGCCGGAATACCACCGGACGGAAAGCTGGTTGTCGTCGTTGAGAGCGTGATCGACCTTCGCGATGCCGTTGTAGCTGTCGTAAAGGTTGGGATCGAGACTGGTGTAGTTGTTCGCGACGGCAGCACCGGTGCGAACACGGGAGGGCCACATTTCGATGAGGCGAGCAGATACGGGATTCACAGTCTGCCCATATTGGGACAGAATCTGCTGGCCGCGTTCCAACCATGCCGGGGAGAGCGTGGTGACCGGCTGCGTGTTCGCGGCATCGGCTTTCTGATACTCACCCGTAAGGAAGAAGAAGGTTTTGTTGTGCCCGTCGTAGAACTTGGGAATGAAGATCGGACCACCGAGGGAGAAACCGCCCTGGTTGTTACGCACGCGACGGACATCGGAACCGACTGCCGCGAAGGGCGAGTTGGCCGCAAGGGCTTCGTTGCGGTTGTAGAAAAAGGCAGTGCCGTGGATGTCATTGGTGCCGCTTTTGATGGCGACGTTCACCTGGCCACCACCGTTGCGACCGACTTCGGCGCCAGCGTTGGACTGCAGGGAGAACTGGTCAACGGCTTCCATGGGCAACATGACGCCGGGGATACCGGAGACGCCACCCTGGTTGACAGCAGCCGTGCCCTGGAAAGCATCGACGTTATCAGCGCCGTCAATTTGCCAGTTGTTGCCACGGCTGCGGCTTCCGTTGATGGAGGGGGAGGTGCCTTGGCCGACGCCAGGAGTCATTTTGATCATCTGGCGGAAATCACGACCGTTGATGGGTAGATCTTCTACGGTCTGGGTGCTGACGACACCACTGAGGGTGGTGGACTGCACTTCCAGTTGATTGGCAGCCGCGCTAACTTCTACGGATTCAGATACCTGGGAGACTCCCAGGACAAAATCGATGGTAGATACACGAGAAACAACAACTTCCACGTTTTGGCTTCGCTGCTGCTGGAAACCCGACATGGAAACGGTGAGCACGTAGTTGCCAAGTGGCAGTTCCGGAAAACCGAACTCACCCGCTCCGTTGGAAGGAGAGGTTCTGCGAGCACCGGTGGACGTGTTTTCGGCGACGACGACGGCGCCTTCCAAAACAGCACCTGTACCGTCTTTGACGGTTCCGCGAATTTCACCGCGGTAGGTCTGGCTGAATAGCGTGAAGACGCAAAGCGATAGCAATGCGCACACGCGCAGCAGACGCTGCATGTTGTACATGTAGACTCCCTGAAACTTTATTTGGTCGGAATAAAAGGTTGCGGCAGGGCAACCGCTACAGCATGGTAGGTGAAAGACACTTCCGAGGGGTGGGTCCCACATCGCCCACCAGATTTAAAGAAGGTCCCTGTAGTTTGAGAATACTCCAAGGTTGACGCAACACTTAATCAATAGTTTTTATTCTTTGAATACGGCTTAAGAGTGTATGCAGAGGGGGTAAGATCAGGCGAGCGGTAGAATCCCAAATACAGAATAAATAATACGTTTAGCGGGATTTTTCGAGCGTGGGAGCGAGAGAAATCCAGGTAGTGCGGTAGCCTTTTGGCAACGCGGCTGGCCGGTTCAGGAAGACCAGAGTGGCGACTCCGGGGATATCAGGATAGACCAACTCTTCCCGCGAAATTGACTGACTGTAGCCGGCAATGTTGCCGAAATCCTGGCGGCGACCGCGGCTTTGAACGCTGACGACACTCACAAGCTTGTGGAGCGGATCGTGTTGCTGCAGTTGCGCAAGGGCAAGGAACACACGATCTCCATCACGGATGGTGTTGAGTTCGAGCCAGACCACGGTGTGCGGTTCGGGGGATTCCACAAAACTGATGCGGCGGACGCGTCCGTGGACGGTGGCTCCTGCTGGCAGGATGGTGTCGGTTGCCGTGGACGCCGGCTTGGACAGGGTCGCCGTGAAGGGCTCGCCGACAACGGCGTTGGGCAGATCCAGTTGTTGGTCGAGCGTGAGTTGCAGACTGAGACCAGACGGCAGGTACTGCGCTTGGGAGCGCAGGCTGGCAATGCGAGCGGCTTCGCGTTGGGCCGTATTTTCCGCGGAGGAATCGGTAGAGGCTTCGGGGGCGTCGTCGAAACGGAGTTCGCTCTCGGTCTGAAATTCAAGACACTGGGACAGCACAATATCGTTGCGCTGCTGTTCGCCAGAGAACAGGGTCATGGTCATGGAGGCGCGCTCAGGGATCAACAGCGTGCCGCGCGGGCCCTGCAAGGGGGACCACTGGATTTCGTAGCTGGCGGCTTCGACACCGACTTCCGGAAGCGACTGGGAACTGGTGATGCGCAGCCAACGGGCGAGGCCAGTATCGGGATCGACAAGGACTTCCCCTTGCGCGCCAACGGAACCGGCGCCGCCAGGACGGGAAATGTTGAGCCGTTCGCGGAGGGAGTCAAAGACAAAGGTGAAGCGGAGCGCCGGCGAACCTTGATAGGTTTCTTGTCCTGTAAGGCGCAATTGGGAGAAGGGCTGTTTGACGAAGACGGAGCGGGCGTAGCCGAGAAAGGCTCCGGTGCCGGAGAGACCGGTAGGGATGAGTTGTTCGGGCGAACTGACGCTGGCGATGTCACCTGGAAAGGAGAAGGACTCCTGTCCCGCGATGTTGGTGACTTGCAGACGAACCTGATCGACTTCGACTTTGGGTTTACGGGAACCCGGGCTTCGGGTTTCGATACGCCGGGTGATGTTCTGGATGCAGGAGAAATTTTCCAGACGGTCGAGGGAGGCCGTCATGGCAGTACGGACTTTGGACCAAGCCGCGTCTCGCGTTGCCACCGGGTCGGCTGCTGGTGGCGGCGTGAAGGCGGATTGGGCGGAGGTGTTCGCGGCTAGCAGTCCGAGCACGACGAAGTAGCCGACTGCCATTCGGCCCAAGGTGAGAGGAGCACTCGCCTTCACGAACATGAAGAGATACTAACGAAGTTGAGGGATGAATGCCAGCGGATGGCCTTTGATATCGACTGTTGCACCGAGAACACTTGCTGCTTATATGCGCCGGAGGTACTAGAGAAGGTGTCGTGTGGACCGGCCTTGATAGAGAACGCGGTGATATGCGTCCGGGAAGCGGCTGAGTGCCAAGGCATATTATGTCCATCGGCCCAACACCCCAATAAACGCAACGGCGCCGAGGCATAGTTTCTTGAAGTGGATAAGTATTAAGCCAGTCTATGGCTTGCGCGGTAGCGTCACGATGAGAAGTCCGTTCGTGTGCGGTCACTCTATCCAACGTGATTCTGTAGCGGAGTCCTGTTACATCAGAAATACCGTCGTGGTGCTGATGGCTTAGGGTCAGGGTATATTCCTCGTCACCAAACATAGGTAGATTGCCTACATTGCCTTGGACATCCTGCCCAATGGTGCGGTCAAACTGATCTGTTAGGCTCCAATGAAATTTCTCAGGAACACTACCCTCTTCGAGGACAACTTGAAGAGACAACCATTTCGGAAGGATTGGCACTGGCGTTACGAAGTCTACATCGGTGAACCTGGCGGCATGGCCGACAGCAATCCGTCGCGCTCCTTCCAGACGAACTCCGCCTCCAAAATAGATCGGCGGGGGAGATCCAAAACTTCCAATGTGGGCTGCATCAACGCCGACAACATACTCTCTCGGAGGTAGACCCCGAAGCTCGTATCGGCCGTTTTCGTCAGTCAACACAGACGAAAACGGGTAGAAAGGCTCAGTGGAAGCCAATCTAGTGAAAGCTTCAACAACCGCAAATTTTCGGGGGGCGCCTGTCGCATCCCGTACGATGCCCGCGATGCGACCGTTTGGAAAAGCTGAAAGTCGGGTGTTTGCGCAGCCATCACTTGTATCTACTTCGACAAAGTCCCGTAATGCCGAGGATTTCGTGGCCAAGTGATCGTCAGCGACCCACAGCTTCCAACGACCCGGGGGCAGCAGACGAAAGAGAAACTCACCGCTGGCGGAGGCTGGCAGGCTTTCGGTGCGTTCGCCATTGGAGGCGTGAACTATGGCTCCTTTGACGGACTTTACTGGTGACGGCTGGCACGGAATGCCCGTACGAAAACTGCAGGGCATCGTGGCCGGGACGACCTTCCCATAGATAAGCTGCGACTGTCCAGCGAGTGTGTCGCGGACGAACTGAAGCAGTTCACCATGAGTATCCAGGGGAACCGCAAAGTTACACGCATAAACCAATACGTAGTCGATGGTGTTGAAGGGATGCGGCTTGCGGATGATACGTCCAAAGAAGATGCGACGTTGGCCAACTGGGGGTGGGGGCGGACACGAAAAATATCCGACCATGGTGATAGGAACTGCCGACAGGTCCTTCGGCAGACCGAGAAGAGACTCAACGACGGAGGCTCGTATATTCACGCTTTGGCCGACGTTTTCGTACTGTAAGATGTCGCCGATAAAGATTGCACGCTCCTGTTCGGGCCTGGACCAGTTGGTCAAGAACTGACAAGGCTCCAGCGATGGAGCTACCGGACAGCAAAGGGCAGCAGATGCCAACGACAGCAATGCCAGGATGATGTAGATAAGTAAAGGGTTCACGACACCTCCTGACCTGACTGGCTCGACGGTGATTGCCTCTGCATCATGCAATGACTACACATGGCTTGCGTGCCCTGATGTGGGAATAGACACCACGGCCAGGAGAAGGTTCCCGCTTTCCTACGCAGTGGTAACTACGACAGAAGCGTACGCGAAGGAGAGGTGACGCTTGTGACGGCGCATGGCCAGCTACAATGGGCCATATGCTACGTGGATTGTGGTTGTTGCCGATTTCGGCCCTCTTGTTAACGGGGTTGGCGCAGGGGCAGAAGAAGCCTGTGACGCTGGAGGCGCTGAAGGAGAAGCTGGGCCCTAGCTATGCGACCGATATTCAATGGCGACCGGATAGTGCGGGATTCACGTACAAACGGGATGAGCAATATCACTACTTTGATGCCGGAAGCGGGAAGAGCAAGGCGCTGACGGCTACGAAGGACCTGGCGGGCAAGGCGGTAAGCGTGCCGGAGGCTCTAGCTTTTGAATGGGAAAACCGCGGAGTGCGCGAGCGGAGTTCGCAATGGTGTTCGGATAGTCGGCATGTGTTGCTGAGCAGCGGTGGTGATTTGTTCTGGGTGGATACACGGAGCGACGCGGTGACGCAATTGACGCGCACGCTGTATGCGGAGGCGGACCCGCAGCTTTCCACGGATTGCAAGCAGATCAGCTTTCGTAAGGACTATGACCTGTATGTGCTGGAACGTGAGAGTGGCGCGGTGCGCGCGCTGACCACGGGCGGCACTGCGGAACGTTCATATGCGCGGCTGGATTGGGTGTATCCGGAAGAGTTAGGCCTTCCCACGGCGCATTGGTGGTCGCCCGATTCCAAACGAATCGCGTTGTTGCAGTTTGATGTTTCGGAGACCCCGCAGTATCCACATGGGGATTATCTGGCTTTGCCCGCGCGGGCAGAACCCGAACGGTATCCCAAGGCTGGTGAAGCCAATGCCAGCGTGCGGCTGGCAATTGTGACTACGACCGATGCGAAGTTGCGCTTCGTGCAACTGGGAGATCCCACGAAGTATTTCCTGGCGCGCGTGGAATGGCTGCCGGATGGAAAGACTGTGGCCGTGCAGCGGTTGAATCGGATTCAGAACGAGCTGCAACTGATTTTTGTGAATGCTGAGACGCTGGAAACGGAAGTGATTCTGACAGAGAAGGAATCGCACTGGATCAATATCTCGGATGACTTTCGATTTCTGCCGAAGCTGAATGCGTTTCTGTGGACGAGCGAGAACACAGGGCACCGGCACTTGTATCTCTACTACATGAAGGACCGTTACGCGCGCCAGCTGACAGATGGGCAATGGGACGTGCTTTCGGTAGCCGGGGTGAATGAAGCGGAGACGGAAGCTTATCTGATTTCGACGCGGAAGAGTGCGTTGGAGCGACAGGTTGAAGTAGTCAGTCTACATCCATCGACCGACAGCGGTGAGCCGCCTGCGGCTCCGCGAAGCCTGAGCACGGAAGAAGGAACCTGGTCGGCGGACTTTTCGCCGAACGGGGCGCGCTGGGTGGGAAGGCATTCGAGCGACAAACAGGGCGGGGTGCAGATGGTGATGGATACGGCAGGGAAGAAGTCCCTGACGCTGACCGAGCGCGATACGAAGATCGCTTCCGCCTATGATTTGCTGCCCAGTGAATTCCACACGGTGAAGGCGGTAGATGGGACGACGCTCCACGGCAGACTGATTCGGCCAGCGGGATTTGAAGCAGGTAAACAATATCCGGTGATTGTTGGCGTGTACGGGGGGCCGCATGCGCAGTCGGTGAGCAACGCATGGCGCGGGCTGAATATGGATCAGGTTTATGCGCATGCAGGCTATGTGGTTTGGCAACTGGACAACCGGGGCACATCGGGACGCGGCCATCAGTTTGAAGTGGCAGTTTCACGCAAGTTGGGCATTGTGGAGTTGGAAGATCAACTGGCGGGGATTGCGTATCTAAAAGGTCTGGGATTTGCGGATGAGAAGCGTATCGGCGTGACGGGGTGGAGCTACGGAGGCTTCATGACGTTGAACTGCCTGCTGAATGCTCCGGATGTGTTCAGAGCGGGGATCAGTGGAGCACCGGTGGTGGACTGGCGATTCTACGACACGATCTACACCGAACGTTATATGGATGTGCCCAGCGCGAATGCGGATGGTTATGCGAAGACGTCATTGATTCCGAAGGCAGGACAATTGAAAGGGTCACTGTTGTTGATCCATAACCTTTGGGATGACAATGTGCACTTTCAGAACGCGATGCACATGATGGACGCGCTGCAACAGGCTGGGAAACGGTTTGATCTGATGGTTTATCCGCAGAAGACGCACGGCGTGACGGGCAAACATGCTGAGCACATGCGGGAAATGATGCTGCGGTTCTTTGATCGCGAATTGAAGTAGCGACGTTGTCGTTTGCTGGACGAAGAAGAGGGGCGCACCGTGAGTGCGCTCCTTTTCTTGCGTATGGCGCCCACCAATGGGCGGGCAGAGGATGGCTGGAAACGGTGACTGCTGGTTTAGAACTCGCTACCACCTACGCTCGGATCTTCTTCTTTAGCGGCAGCGATTGGCTGAGGATTCACGATACCGCCGAAACGGTCCGGCTGCCCGGTGCTGGCGATGACGGCCATCCAGAGATCCCCTTCGGGGTTGAGGTATTTCTTGCCTCCAATGGCCAGGGCGATGGGAACGTGAACGAAGTAGTTGTGGATGTAGCCGATGAGGACATCGGTCTTTCCTGCGACCGCTGCGTGAACAGCCATACGAGCCATCTGGTCACAAATGATGGAATCGGCAGAGTTCGCCGGTACGCTGCGGATGATGTAGCTGGGGTCGAAATACTTGATGGCAATGGGGACCGCATGCTGCGAGAAGTAGGCGTGGATTTTCTCGCGCAGATAGATGCCGATATCCTTCAGCTTGGCGTTACCGGAGGCGTCGAGTTCTTTGGCGCTGGTATCCAGAAGGTCTTGACCTGCTCCTTCGGCAACGACCAGGACGGCGTGTTTCTTGCGGACGATACGGCGGCGTAGAAACTCCAGCAGACCGTCATCCCCTTCGAGCGCGAAAGGCACTTCGGGGATGAGGGTGCAGTTGACTTCCTGACTGGCGATGGTGGCCCCCGCTGCGATGAAGCCTGCGTGGCGACCCATCAGTTTGACGATGGCTAAGCCGTTGGGCGCACCTTTGGCTTCGACGTGCGCGCCATCCAGGACTTCCCGTGCCTTTTCGAGCGCGGTAGCGAAGCCGAAGGAACGTTGGACGAAGTGGATGTCGTTATCGATGGTTTTGGGAATGCCGACGACGGCAAGAGGCGCTCTCTGGCGCAGGCCTTCCTGGGCGATGGCATGAGCTCCACGCTGCGTGCCGTCGCCGCCGACGCAGAAGAGCATGTTGATGCCAAGTGAGCAGAGGTAATCGACGATGACTTTCGGATCTTGCGGACCACGCGAGGAACTGAGGATGGTGCCACCCAGCTTGTGGATGTTGGAAACCATTTCTGGTTCCAAGGGAATGGGCTCCAGGCCATACTCAGGGTTGAGCCCCATGTAGCCATTTCGGATGCCGAGGATATCCTTCACGCCGTAGTGGTAATGGAGTTCGTTGTGGACGGAACGGATGACGTTGTTGATGCCGGGGCTGAGTCCGCCGCAGGTGACAATGGCTGCGCGGCAATACTGAGGCCGGAAGTGCAGGAACTCACGAGGACCCGCCTTTTCAAAGGCAAGATCGAGATCTGGCTTCATATCCGGCGCGTCTTCGATTTGAGCGAGAACACGCGCGGTGTCATCGACGTAATCCGCGATGCCATCGCCCTTTGCCTTGGAAAGTTTGATGGGCGAGGGGATGGTGCGCGGACCGAGTTCGGTGACTTTGAGTTGCTCTGCGTTGATCATAGGAAGGATGGGATCTCTCTTTTCAAAGTAGCATCGCCGTCAAATTGACCTCTTCTCGCTCCGTTGCTTCGGCGTAGGTTGGAGCCACCAACGACGGCGCTTGCGGTTGGCCGGTGGGCGCGCAAGACTATGCCGATTTCGCGGGAGGGGGAGCAAAAACGACGAGGACCACAAGAGGATCGGGGCCGGGATTGCGGAGCGCATGCAGGACGCCAGAGGGAGCAATGGCGAGGTCGCCTGCGGTGAAAGGCTGATCTTGATCGGCGATGGTTAGAATGCCATGGCCCTCGAGGACGTAGTAGAGCTTGTCTTGCCCTTCGTGGGTGTGCGGGGCGTGTTCCTGACCGGGTTCAAAGCAGTTGAGGCCAGCAGACAACATGGTTCCAGCGGCGAGATCAGCTTTGCCCATCTTTTCGGGGCGAAACTTCGCGTGATCGAGAATGTGAGGTATAAGCACCTTTTCATTCTGGCATTGGGGGGCGGCCCGGCGAAGGAGCACAGGAATGGGGGATGTAGGCGGAGGGCTACCATCTTCGCGGCTCCACTACATAGCGATTGCCGGGAGTATGGGGAACAGACAGGAAGCGTCAACGGAACAGAACGGATGAGGGGTCGCACGGAGGTCCAACGAAGGCAGTGGAGCGGGAGACTCCGAGGACGAATCGGAGGACGGGGAGGGCTCTAGCGGCTTGTCGTCGTAGCGGATAGAGGACTCCGCTGAAGCGCGGAGGAAATTGCTGTTGCGGCTCATCATGGCGACACGACGCGCATAGCCGAAGAGGATACGGAAAGAGAACTCCGCGCTGTAGATGGAAGGAAACCAAGTGCCGTCGTCCCGCTCTGTGTATTCCAGGCGATAGCCGAGTTGGCGTACGTTGGAACCAAGGAGCGTGCGCACGACGAGGGGAACACCCTTGGCCTGGTGGGTGATGATCAGAACCGGCGCGAGGGATGCGGTGTCAATGAGGATTTCGCCTTCCCAGAATCCTCTTTCGGGTGAGTTTTTGGGCTTGGGTTGGAAGGTGAAGCGAAAGACCGAGCGGCGTTTGTATTCGTCGCGACCGTGGAAGGTGAAATCGTGCCCTTCCAGCATGCGTTTTGAAAGAGGGTAGACCGAATCGTCGTCACCTCGATCGGCCCGCGGATCGTACTTATCCATCAGATCGTTGGAGAAGCTCTCCGTCAATTCGCCATCGATATCCATGGAACGATGACGGTAATCGGTATCGAAGTAGGGATGCACTTTTCCTTTGAGAACCACTTGCCCTTGGAGCGCCGTGAGTTCGCGATCTGTGCTCTGCATGTTGGGACGGACGCGATAGAAACGGCGCTCTTCGCGAGCGAGCTTGCCACCACCGCGCAGAAGACGGACAAAGACTTCCTGATCGAAGATCCAGCGAACCTGCTGTTCGCGGGAACGGTCCTGGTGTTCGCGGGCGCTGCGCAGGATTTCGTCGGGCGAAGGATCAGCAGTGGCGGCTTGCGACGGAGGAGAAGGGATTGTGCTGGAGGCGGGTTGTTGGACCGTTTGTTGCGCTAATTGTTGGGCTGGTTGTTGCGCTGGGGCGGGGAGAAGCAGCAGACAAAGGGCGAGCGATATCACTGGTACGCATGCCACGTGGGCAAAGTAACACAACAGCGTCTGCGACCAGCGTGGGGCCGCTTGCAGCGTCAATAGATTGCCGTGTTTCACTGGACCGGCTTGACCTCGTAACCGGGTGACGCGTGTGGAACCGGAAAATTACAAAGAAGGTAATTTTTCCGGCTCCGGAAGCAGTATGGCAGCGAACGACGTGGGAATCAAGATTGTTGCAGAACAGTTCCCGGATGAACGCGAGAGGCCCGCCAGGCCGGGATGTAGCCAGCCAACGCGGCAACCAACAGTAACACCCCGGACACGCAGGCGATGGTGAAAAGGTCATTCGCTGAAACGCTGTATAACAGTGACTTCAACAAAGGGGAGATTGCAAACGAAGCAAGGCCCCCGATTGTGATGCCAAGCAGACCCAGACGAATGGTTTGGAGAATTACTTGGCCACGAATGGCAGAGGGTGTGGCTCCCATTGCCATGCGCACGCCAAATTCCGCGAAACGCTGGCTAACGTTGAAGGAGATGACCCCGTAGATGCCCAGTGCCGCCAATAGCAAGGCCGTGACGGCGAAGGCGCCAACCAAGCCCAGGATGAATTTACGGGGGGCGAGAGAGCGATCTACAATAGCGCCGAGTTCCTGGAACTCATCGGTGGGCATCTGTGGATCCAGCTGTCGCAAGGTGTTGCGCACGGGAAGGACCAAGGCATTCAGCGGAAGCCTGGATTGCACCACCAGATCAACGGCAGACCAATCTTGCATCTGAGAAACAGGTAGATAGATTTCGGGGGATGGTGGAGCCTCCAGGGAAGAATGCCGCACGTTGGCGACAACGCCAGCAACGGTCCAAGGTTGATCATCGGTGATGATGGCTTCGCGGTTGATGGCGTCTTCACCCGGCCAGAGGGCGTCGGCTGCAGCTTGATTGAGCACGACAACGCGACGGGCGCCCTTACGGTCCTGCTCGGTGAAGGTGCGGCCACGGAGCACGGGAATCTGCATGGCGGCGAGGTAACCGTGGCTGACCAGGCGCGGGAAGATGTTGGGCGCTTCCCCACGTTCGTATTGCACACCCTTGGCACGGGCTACCCATTCGCGATTGCGGCCCAGGGGTAAGGTATCAGTGAACCCGACGGCTTCGACACCGGTGATGGAGCCGACGTTGCGCGCGAGGGTTTCATAGAACTGAAGGCGCTGCTCTTCGCTCTTAAACTCGTGATTACTTTGTACGCGCCAAGCGTAGCGGTTCTGGGGTTGGAAGCCAAGGTCGACATCCAGCAGAGAAACGAAACTGCGCAGGAGTAGGCCTGCCCCGACGAGCAAGACACAAGCCAACGCAATTTCTGACACCACCAGGACGTTGCGCAGATGGGCACGGGATTGTGTTTCACTGAGCCCACGCCCCGAATCTTTCAAGGCAACTGCCTCCCGCGCGACGGCCAACTGCAGCGCGGGGATCGTTCCGAAGAACAGAGCGCAAAGCATGGTGATACCGACGGCGAACAGTAGCGCACGGCCGTCGAGATCTGCCGACTGCAGCATGGGAATGGCGAGTGCGGGCAAGGAGCGAATGATGCGCAGAATCAGGAAGGCGAGGGCTCCGCCAACTAGTCCACCTGAGATGGCGAGCACCAAGGATTCGGTAAGCAACTGCCGCACAAGACGCATGCGGCCTGCCCCGATGGCGCTGCGCACAGCGACCTCTTTACGTCGCGAAGCGGCCCGGGAGAGCAGCAGGTTCGAAAGATTGGTACAGGCCACGATGAGGACCAGCAGCACTGCGGCCCCGAGAAGGACGAGCGCGTCGCGGTAGGAAGACGTCAGATAGCTGCGCAGATCGGTAACCGCAGCTCCGAGACCCCAACGACCCGGATCTTCCTCCTCCAACTGTCGATTGAGTGAGTCCAACTCGGACTGCGCGACGTCGACGGAAACACCTGGTTTCAGGCGTCCGAAGACGGCGAGGGTGTTGCCCCAGCGATCGGTTTCCGGAGTGACCGGAAAGGGAGTAAGGAAATCGATGTGAGACCCGGGTTGAAAGATGGTAGCGAAATCGAAAGACGCAGGTAGAACCCCTACCACCTGTGACGTATTTTGATCGATGCGTAGCGTCTTGCCGATGATATCTGGGTCGGCAGCAAATCGGGAGCGCCAAAAGCTATCAGTAAGAATGATGGTTTGCGGCGCACGCCACTGGCATTCCTCTGCCGTGAAGCTGCGTCCCAGAGCAGGCTTTACACCGAGCATGGGTAAAAAGCTCTCTGTGATGCCAACGCCAACAAGCCGTTCCGGTTCGCCTGTCCCATGAAGGATGTAGCGGCCGTAGTCGTAGAAGGCGTAGTAACCTGCAAGGTCTTCAAAATTCTTGGACAAGCGACGCCAATCCTGAAGATTGCGCGCACGGGATGTCACAGAGGAAAGACCTCCCTCCCCTGTGTTGGCCACACGCACCAGCCGATCTGGGTCGTGAACGGGTAAGGGGCGCAGAAGGACTGCATCGACGATGCTGTAGACGGCGGTGCTGGCTCCGATACCAATCGCCAGAATCAGCACGGCGATGGTACTGAAGGACAGATTGCGCCTCAACTGACGCAGGCCGTAGCGGAGGTCCATCCAAATGGTTTCGGCCCACTGCCAGTTCCAGGTATCACGGCTCTGCTCCCTTAGACCGGTCACGTTACCGAAGCGCTTTTTGGCTTCGGCACGAGCCTGGTGTTCAGGCATGCCGTTGCCGATGAGTTCCGCTTGCACTTCGTCGATGTGCTGCCTGATTTCATCGGCGAGGTCTTGGTCAATCTGTTTGCGATTTCGAAATTGTTGCCACCAGGTCATGTGTCTTCCCCTCTCCCCAGACTGCTAGAACTCGGTAGGCGCAAGAACAAGCTGAATGCCCTTGAGCATGATGCGAAAACGTCGTAGTTCTTGCTCGAGCTGTTGGATCCCCGCTGGTGTGACGGTGTAGACGCGGACGCGGCGGTTGGTCGCGGAGGTTTCCCAGGCTGCTGTCACCCAACCGTCCTTCAACAGGCGCTGGAGAGCGGGATATAAGGAGCCCTCTTCGATCTGCAAAAGCTCTTCTGAAGTGAGGCGGATCTGCTGGGCCAACGCATAACCATGCATGGGCTGGCGTTTGAGGGTTCGCAGGATCATCATTTCCAGCGCACCGGGGAATAGTTCTCGACGTTCTTTTTCTTTGCTCATGCTATTTTTTGCCGATACTGGCTTGCCCTATACCTAGAGCAAATAGGGATACGGTGAAAAGAGCCCATGGGTTCATGGAATCGCAAAAAAAAAGCGGCGCGCAGTCCCGGTGGGGAATGCGCGCCGTTTTTGATCCGTTCACTGAGCCGCCCGGAGGCGGCCCGATGCGGTGCTAGAAGGACAGACGGAGACCGAAGCGGAACTTGCGTTCCGAACCGGCATCCGTGCTGGTGATGGCCATGAAGTTATTGGTGTTGGTAACTTCACCCGTGGTGGAGTTGACGGCCATGCTGCTGACGTTTGCGGCAGGGTTGCCGAAACGGGGAGTGTTCGTGAAGTTGAAGGCTTCTGCCTTGAACTGCAACTTGAAGCGCTCGTTGATGGCGAAATCTTTGAAGATCGCCAAGTCAGCTTTCTGGAAGCCAGGCCCACGGACCGCGTTGCGGCCCATGGTTCCGAAACGGAATACGTTGCTAGGACGCTGGAAGTTGGGATCACGGAAGGCAGACACCGAGTAGTACTGGGTGCCGCCGCCGACGTCGCCGGTCTTCACGAGTTCGCCAACCTGATCGGCGGTCTGCGAAGAACCAGGGGTGTTCAAGGACGCCGCATTGGCGCTGACAGTGAACGGAGTACCGGTATACGCCGAGTACATACCGTTGATGCGCCAGCCACCAGCGATGGCATCGGTAATGCCGGAGAGAGCGAAGGGACGGCCCTTGCCCCAAGGCAGTTCGTAGACCCAACTCATGACGAACATGTGGGTACGATCATAACCCGCGACGGCGCGGTTGCGCTCCAGCGCGGACGGCATATTGGTAAGCGGCAAGCCAGCCCAGCCATCGTCGTCGGTCATATTGATGGCCTTGGACCAAGTGTAAGCACCCTTGAGGTACAGACCACGAGACATGTTTTTGTTCAAAGCGGCCTGCAGCGAATGGTAGTTGGCATTGCCCCAACCATCCCACATCAGAGCCTCAATGAGACGGCCCTGGGTGGCAGCCAAAGGACGGCTGGTGGGACCGCCGCCGATGTAGGTGGCAGCGTTGATGTCGCGATCCATGAACTGGCGAACGGTCTGGTTGCCGACATAGGCCAGCGAACCAAGGACGTCACCAGGCAGTTGCCGTTCCACGGTGAGGTTCCAGCTCTGAATGTAACCACGGTGGATCATGCCGCCCCAGGGACTGCGAGGACCCATATTGACGGTATTCGGTAATGCTACGCTTCCGGTGGAAATATCCGGAGTGGGAACATCGGGCACACCCTGATCGAGGGTTCCGAAGAAACCAAACTGTGTATCGGGAACCCAGTTCGCGGCAATGGTGGAGGGGTACAGACCACGCAAGGGACGAGACATGACCATGGGGTTATAGGTCAAACCATAACCGGAACGGACAACCGTCTTGTCATTCACGCGCCAAGCGATGCCACCGCGAGGAGCAACGAGACCTTTGGAAGTGCTAAGACCATTGGAACGGGGCACATTGCCCACACCACCGATGGTGACGATGTTGGTAGAAGGATCCCAACGCTCGAGACCGCGGCCATCGGCGCGGGTCATGAGCGGATAGTACTCGTAACGGGCGCCCAAGGTGAGGGTGACGTTACGCGCAATCTGCCAGCGGTCACGGAAGTAAAAACCGTGCTGCCATTCGCGGGTGGTCATATCAAAGAACTGCAGCGATTTGCCGAGGTTACCAACGGTACCGAGCAAGCCAGCAGCGTATTGGTGGTGCGCACGGGCAACCTGTCCCTGATGGACGGCAGCAGCACCGACGGGAGTGATCGCGCCGCGGGGGTTGGCAATTTCAGGCTGCCAGTGGTTCATGCCATGACGAATGATATCGACACCGAAGCGGAACTCGTGAGCGCCTTTGACCTTGGAGAAGTTCGTGGAGAAGGCATAGCTGCCATCGTCGTAGAAGTTCGGGTTGGACGAAGAACAGTTGCCCCACGACGTAAGGCCATTCGCGATACAGGGCTGACCCGAATAGCGGATGTCATTGGGGAACTGCGTGCCACCGTTGGTGCCGGGAATTCCCCAAACTTCAGAACCCCAATTGCGGCCATAGTCCGGCCCCGTGGCGTTGTTGGTGAAGTTCGTAATGGCGAACAGACCGTCAACAAAGAAGGTCGGCGAAATGGTGTAGTTATAACCAATCGTCGGGATCTTCACTTTGAAATCGCTGGCGCCGAGCTGGCCCATGCCGGGTCCGGTGAGTTCGCCAAGAGCGCCAGCACCCAGAACGTCTGCATCCATCTGGGAGTATTTGCCCCAGATCATGAGGTTCTGCGTGATGTTGTAGTTCATCTTGAAGTCATACTGGTCGCGCGTGAGAGCCAAGGTGGCAGAGCGGCCATAGTTGCCGTCGATGCCATATGCATCGAAGGACGGCTGGTTGGGCATCGGGGCCATGCTCTGAATGCGCGCCCAGATGGGGGAGATGCGGTTAGTGGGGACACGATTGTTCGCGAAGGGCAGACGACCTACGCCGTTCGCATCACCGGTAAAGGGATCGTACACGGCACCCAGTGCACTAAAGGCGGAAAAATCGCCTTCACGCATGGCCGCAGTGGGCACGTTGTAGTTACCAAACTGACCGGTGCGTTCGGAGGTGCGCTCGTAGCTAAAGAAGTAGAAGAGCTTGTTCTTCACGATGGGTCCGCCGATGGTGCCACCGGGGATATTCACGATGGATTTCGGCAGCGCGGGACGCGGTCCCTGGTTCAATTGGTAGAAAAATGGACGGGAATAGAGGTGCTGGTTGTCGTGATACCAGTAGGCAGAACCATGCAGTTCGTTGGTTCCAGACTTGGTGGTAACGGTGACAGCAGCACCACCAGCCATACCCTGCTCGGCATCGAAGGAAGAGGTGGAGATGTTCACCGTCTCAATGGATTCGATGGGCGGGTTGTAGAGGGTGTGGTGCGGCAGCCAGATGTACACGTTCATGGCGCCATCAATACGGGTGTTGTTGTTGTTCCGGTTGGTGCCATTGACGTTGGTGGTCAAGGAACGCTGCGGAGAGGCGCCCACCGAGTTCTGGAAGGCGGCCGGAGTGGCTCCGGGAACGGTATTGATGAGGGACTGGTAGTTGCGATAGGAGGGGAGCGGTAACTCAACCATCGCTTGGGAGGTGATTTCGGCACGGGTGTCGGCCCGATCAGTCTGAAGGACAGCGGCGGAACCGGATACGGTGACCTGTTCACTGACCTGGCCAACCGTCATCGCGAGAGCGATACGGGTAACCGAGTTGATGGAGACTTCGACACCGGAACGGGTGGTGGTGGAAAAGCCGGAAGCCGTACCCGTGACCTCGTAGCTGCCCGCAGGCACGCTGACGACGGTGAAACGACCTTGATTGTCACTGGTGGTCTGACGCACAGCGCCCGTGGCCACATTAGTAACTGAAACGGCAACATTGGGGATAACCGCACCCGAGGCGTCCTCGACGGTTCCCACGATTGACCCATAAAGGACCTGCCCCTGAACTGGAGCAACGGTGAAGACCGCCACTGCCAGGAGGGCTAACGACCAGGCGAGAACTGGCGTTAGTCTGGAGACAAATTTCATTGAGTTCAACTCCTGCACCAAAGTACTGAGGGTTCGGGACCAAAACGGAAACAGACAGGGGAAGAAGTGGGCAACTCACAGGGATGCGATCGCTCAATTCCCACCTGAAAGACCCGTGAAGCGAGACTGCGATGCCCCCACGCGGGGACAACCAAATCGAAGAGGCAAGGCAGCACAGATCCGACGACGGTTGCCTGCGGCGTTCGGCTTCATCCGGAAATTGGCACCCATCTTCAATGGAACGGGGAAGAAAGACACCGGAAAACTATGCAGGGATAAGGCCTAACGCAAAACTTCGCGAACCCAGGACGAAGCTCTTGCCAAGCCCACCGGAGCAGGCTTTTGTAGATGGTAACAGAAGTGTAAGCAGATTGTTGACAAAATCAAGGAGTGCTGCTGCGGCGCTGTGGAGAGCCCAAAATCACCCGTAAGATATACAAAATTTGGTAGGAATCTGGGCGCGCATCCAACGGAAATGAACAGGAACACGAAGCGGACGTAAGAGCTGCAATCACAAGAGGAAAGATCACCTACGAAATGAAAATGGAAGGCGGAGAGGAACAGGAGAACGGAGATTTGGGATGGAGCGAAGGGGAATCTGGTGACGCCCCCTCCCAAATCGCGTAGTCCCTTTACCTAGACGGCAGAGCGCCGGTTGAGCATTCCGCCATGCAGAAAACTAGAGACTGGAAGACAACACGCGGGACCCCAGACGGGTTCCATCGATGTGGAATTCCAGAGATACGTTGTCGGCTCGCTTAAAAAACCGGGGGACGCGCAGGTTGATTTGAAATGCTATATGGTCCCTTATATAGAGGTTGCATCGAAGGATGTCCGAATCACCTCTCAGATCTCCTCTCTTCCGTTGGCGGACATACACGTTGGGATGCGCGCCGAATGGCATATGATCAATGAAGGTAAAAGCTGGGTGGCTGCCTGGGTCGCCTGGAATAGACTTCCGCCTAATTTCTTCCCTTTATCAGTGAGCACGCTACGTGGGGCGCTTGTCTGGTATGCGGGCTTCTGACTTCTTTTTTCCTTTTTCGGACGGCACGGTTGCGAGTTTCTGTACTTTTTTCTGCTTTTGGTTCCGCGGCTCGATCTTCATCTGGAACATTGACCGCAAGGCGTTTATTGAGGCCGCTAGGCGTATGGGGTGCGGTGGCTCTGCTCGTGGGGACTGCAACTCTATCTGCACAGCAGGCTCCCCCGGCGCCGGAGGCGGCGAGACCAGCGGTGGAGCAGCGGGCTCCGGCAGAGGATAAAGCTCGCGAAGCAACGGGGCAGCCATCGTCACCCGCAACGACACCCGATGCGGCGTCTGGCTCGACGCCATCGACTGGGCAGAGTCCTGCCAATACGGGCGCACAGACAACGAATCCCCAGGCAACGCAACGCGTACAACTAAACCTGTTGGGCGTGGCGGATACGGAAGCGGGAGAAAGCCGCCGCAACGAAAACATTCAGTTCAATCTGGTCGACAACAATGCGCTGAAGGAACTGAACATCCGGTTGGGCGTGAGCGCGACGTTGGTTACCGAGCCACGGGCGGACCGGGGATACTTTGGCGCGGAGTTTGGCAACCCGCCGTCCTCGACGATCCACACGGTGATTCCCACTGTAAGGAACTGGCATGGACGCGTGCACTATGGACATTTGAATAGCGCACTGAGTGCACGAAGCTTCTTTCAGGTGGGCGATGTGCGTCCGGCGCGGGAACACGATTACGGCGTGTCGACCAGCTTCCGGATGTTTTCGAAGACCTTCATCAGTCTGGATGGCAGCCAGCAACGAATGCGCGGCTTTGTGAATGGCAATGTGCTGGCGCCGCGAGCGGATGAACGCACTCCCCTGACTAACGATCCGCAATTGGGCGCGCTGATCATGCGCTATTTGAATGCGTACCCGACGGAGCTGCCGAACCGTACAGACATCAACGCACGGGCGTTGAATACGAATGCACCGCAGGCAATCAACAACAACAGTGCGGGGATTCGCCTGCATCAGAACCTGGACGATTCCAGCGCGCTAAACCTGCAGTATCAATTCACGTCGCAAAGCGTGGATGCGTTTCAATTGGTGGCCGGGCAGAACCCGAATACGGATACGAAGAACCACCGGGCGCGGATCACCTATACCAAGAGCTTCAACCCGCAGACGTTGCTAGAGGTTTCTTCGGGCTTCGACCGGCTGGGGTCTTTGTTGGTGCCGGATGAAGGCGCGGTGGGACCGATGGTGAGTATTTCCGGGTTGACGACGCTGGGGCCAGCAGGCGGGATTCCCATTGATCGTGCGGAAAATCTATTTCGCCAAGCAGCCCAGGTGCGGCAGACGCGTGGGCAACACAACTGGTATTACGGTGGGCAGCTGACGCGGCGTCAGTTCAATGGCGTGATGACGGACTCCCATCGAGGCTTCATCTCTTTCGCTCCGGATTTCGGGACGACCGCCTTTGAGAACCTGCTGATCGGGCGCCCGTCTCAATATCTGATTGCACTCGGAGACCCACATCGCGGCTATCGCAACACGGAGATGCTGTTTTATGTAGGCGACAATTGGCGCGTACGACGAAACCTGAGCCTTTCCATGGGCCTTCGTTATGAACCGGTAGAACGTCCAACGGAAGTAAACGGTATGGAGACGCTGGACTACGACGCTGATCGCAACAATGTGGGCGGTCATTTGGGCATGGCGCTGCGACTGCCGAAGAATGCGGGTGTGCTGCGGGCAAGCGCGGGCACGTTCTTTGGCCAGATCTTTCCGGTGACCTATCAGCAGGTGCGCCTATCGCCGCCGAACACGTACAAAATTCTGGCGCCGGCCCCTGATTTGCTGAACCCCTTGGCAGGCGTTGATTTGAATAACCTGCAGGATGCGATCCCGAACGTGTACGCAATGGATCCGCAGTTGGCCACACCCTATTCCTATATGGCGAATATAGCCTGGGAGCATTCGTTGGGTGAACGTATTCGGATGCAGATTGGATATGTGGGAAGCCGGTCCCACAAGCTGCTGATCATGTGGTACGACAACCGGGCAAGGCCGGTGGAAGGGATTCCGCAGACGACGGCCACCTGGAACGAACGGCGCCCGAACCCGAAGCTAGCTGAGATTCGACGCGTGCTGAATGGGTCCCGTGGGTTCTATGACGCGGCGCGGTTTTCCTTGGGGATGAACGAATGGCACGGGCTTTCGCTGGACACCAGCTACTGGTGGAGCAAGGCGATGGACCTGGGTAGCAGCTATACGAACACGGCCTTTGATTCCGACAGTCGGATATCGCGAAGCGGCAGCGAGTTCTTTGCGCATGACCAGATGCGGGGGCCGAGCGATTTTCATCAACCCCATGCGTTTTTGGCGCGGGTGAACTACTTGTCTCCGGTGAAATCCAAAAACTGGTTCGGCAAGGTGGCTGGCGGATGGACAGTTTCGTCGGTAACGCTGTTGAAGACGGGAACCCCCTTCACGGTGCAGGCGGGATCGGATGCTCCGGGTTATGGCAACGTGGATGGGAGTGGCGCGGACCGGCCGAATCTGCTGGACCCGAGCATTTTGGGAAGGTCTTTCGGCAATCCGGATACAACGGCATCCCAGTTGCCGCGCTCTGCATTTCAGTTGATTGCACCGACAGACGCTTTCGGAAACCTGGGCCGGAACACGTTCTACAAGGGAGCGATTCGCAACGTGAACGCGGCGCTCTCGCGACGTTTCTCCCTGCCCGGCGAGCGGACGCTGTTGCTACGCGCAGAATCCATCAACCTATTGAATACGCCTCAATTTGCCGAACCAGGTTTCGAGCTCTCAAACCCGAACTTTGGTGTGATTACCAATACGCTGAACGACGGGCGCACTTTCCGGATGCGCGCGGAGATTGGGTGGTAGGCGACAGGAGTTTGTTGTCAACGAAATTTCCACTAAGAACTTGAGCTTCCCCGGTAGGCCTTTGCGCAAGTCAGAGTAGTCACATCCCCAAAAAGCAGTCGGTGGGATGAGTAAACGCCAACTCTCTGCTGATGGAGGCCGTAGATATGCTACGTGCTGTTGCAATGCTTGCTTTTTGCGCCATTGGTCTTTTTTCCCAAACTGCGACGGGAAACCTAACCGTGGATGACAAGACCTACAAACTGAGCCACGGTTATGCGTTCCAGATTCCGGACTGGAGCGACAAGACCAAGATGGCAACGTTGGTCTATTTCGTTGATCGCGAGATTCCCGGAAAATTATTGGGACCGAAGATCGATCCCTTTGCGCTTGCGGATGCCGGCGTGAATGGATTGAAGCTAGAGTTTTTTGACGACGGCAAGGGATATGCGTTGCAGGTGTTGCAGGCAGAAAGCAACACATCCCTGAGCGTATCGGGCACCTTTGATGAAGAACGCTTCCGTAATTTCACGCCAACCCGGTTAGAAGTGAGTCTCCTACAGGAACCGAAGAAAGTGGGTGACACGACGTTTGGTTATGCAGGCGAACTGGCGTTGGACGTGAAAGAGGCTGCACCGGTTGTCTCGGAAGTAGAACCGACCGAAGCTGATATTGCAGCGGCACAGAAGACCGAATCCGCCAAGGCCTACCTGGCGTTTTATGCCGCGATGAAGAAAGGCGATATCGACGCGGTACGGAAGATGGTGGCTCCCGAACGGGCTGCCATGATGAACCGACCTGACTTCAAGGAAATGTTCGCTATGGTGCAGGAAATGATGCCGGCGGACGTGAAGATCGTGAAGGCCACTGAGACTGGCGATGAAGCTGAGTTAGCATTGCGAGGCACGGTGATGGGAGACGCCAGCAAGGGTACCGTCGCGATGCAACGCACGGATGGAAAATGGCTGATCGTCAAGGAAAGCTGGAAAAACAACTAAGCTGACCGCGGGATGCGCGGTATAAGGACAGTAAGGAACCGGGGGAGGCGTGGCGGCCTCCCCTTGTGCTTTTTAACGGTACATTTTGTATCTCTTCTGGGAACCTACCCCTGCTAGCGGAGTCTAAGGGATGCATGACGGCTCCATCGCAGGGAACGGTTGCGCGTCGTGGTTTTCTGGCCATGGCTAGTGTGACTGCGAAGGCCACGGAGACAGGGAATGATTCCCAGTGGCGCGAGGAGCAGCGCGCACAATCGGAACATAGGACAACGATGGATGGGCTCGGGGCGCAGCAGCAGACGATTGGCAAAGGCCAGCACGCTGAGGTACGACCGTCAAACGATCATGCGATCTCAGAGTCTGTGACTTTCACATTGGTTCGCGCGTGCGATCAGCACGTCACGTTTGAAGAAGCGCCGGCTCAGTTGGCTGCAGGTACGACATACTCCGAAGTGATACAGCCTGCCGAACCGATATCATTTGTGGAGCCGGAGCGACGACCACAAGGACTGCCTTTTTCATACACCATTGATCGTCACGGAAGGTTGCACAGTGAGCGTGAAGTGATGCAACGCGCTCTGGCGGCCTACCACCGGGCGCGACATCCGCAAGAGTATCGGGCGGTCGGTAACACCGTTTCTCGAAAACTGGCGGCTAACGCATGCGATAGACGCGAGGAAGAGACACGGATTGGGGATGGCGCCCTGGATGCGATGGTAGATCTGCAAGGGGCCGGACGCCAACCCCGTGAGGTGCTGCGTGATCTATTCCGGGAAGTCCAAGCCCACATGCACAGGAGGCATCGTGATGGCGCGCGGCTTCCATGTCGCAAGGGGATTCAGCAGCCAATAGACAGCCATTTGGTGGACGAGACGGCACGACGTACGTTGAGCGCCCTACTGGCGGCGCGCCCGCAGATGCTGAGCAGACGCGATGTCCGGGACCAATGGTGGAATTGGTGCTTACTGTTCCATCCGCAACAAAACAGTTACTGCTTCAGTGTGATGACCCATTGGCATTCCGCCAAGGTGGTGCCCATGGAGCGACGGGAGAACTAGCGTTGCAGCGTTGGCTGGCCGGATGAGTTAGCGGGTTAGGCTGTGACCAGACGGATGCGTCGCTAGTTAACTTTTAATGACGTATTCTGCCGCAATTGATGCATGGAGGAGATATGATGTCCATTTCTTTTAGATTGGCTCATCATGTCTATCTCGCGACGACACCTTCTTACCCTTCCCCTCGCCGTTGGCACTTACGATCTGTTGGCGCAATCGCACCCAACTCGTCGCCGCCGCAGCGAGAGTTTCTTTGGCATTCACTTTGATTTGCACCCGAACCCCGATGACAAGGCGCTTGGGCGTGACGTCAACAAGGAACGGATTCTACAGTTTCTGGATGCGGTGAAGCCAGATTATGTGCAGTATGACTCCAAAGGACATACGGGGTGGCTGGGCTTCCCTTCCCAGGTAGGCCCATCGGCTCCGCACATTAAGCAGGATTCGCTAGCCGTTTGGCGGGAGGCTACGCGGGAACGAGGCGTGGCACTGTACATCCACTTTTCAGGCGTATGGGATGACCAAGCGGTGGAGCGGCACCCGGAGTGGGCAGCCGTCGGTCGGGACGGGGCGAGAAACAAGGAGAAGACCAGCACCTTTGGCCCCTATGTAGACGGTCTACTGATACCGCAACTGAAAGAAGCTATCAGCAAATATGATCTGGATGGGGCCTGGGTGGATGGTGAGTGTTGGGCGGTGGTTCCTGATTGGAGCGATGCGGCCAAGAAGCAGTTTCTGGCGGAGACCAAGCACGCGCGCGTACCGGACTACCCGACAGACCCCGGCTGGAGTGATTGGCTGGAACTGCAACGGAGAGCTTTCCGCACCTATGTAAGGCACTATGTGGACGAGTTGCACACTGCCCATCCTCAGGTGCAGATCGCATCGAACTGGCTCTACAGCACGATGGTTCCGGAGAAGCCAACGTTGCCAGTGGACTTTCTTTCCGGGGACTTTCTCGGGAACGCACCCATTGCCGGAGCACGCATTGAGGCGCGCTATCTGGCTAGAAATGGGATGAGCTGGGACCTGATGGCATGGGGCTTTCAATACAATGGCAGCGCAGGGACGGGGTTTATCCATAAGCCTGCAGTGCAACTGAAACAGGAAGCCGAGGTGGTGCTGGCACAGGGCGGCGGGTTCCAGATTTATTATCAGCCTAGCCGAGCGGGACACATCGACAGCCACTACATACGGGTGATGGAAGAAGTGGCGCAGTTCTGCCGTGCACGTCAACCCTATTGCTGGAAGACCGAAACTGTTCCCCAGATCGGGGTGCTGTATTCGCAGCATCATCTATATACGAAGACGAATAAGCTATTTGGAAGCTGGGGAAACTTTGACCGCTGTGCACGCGGATGGCTGGATGCGCTGCTGGCCTCACACTACTCCGTAGACGTTCTACCAGATTGGCAGTTGGAGGAAAAGGGCAAGGACTACAAACTGATTGTCGTTCCCGAATGGACAGATATTGGAGATGAGGCGGAGAAGCGGCTGCGTGCTTTGGCAGCGGCAGGATGTTCGCTGGTGATTGCTGGGGTGGAAAATACACGCCGCTTTCAGGACTTACTTGGCATTGAGTTGGTGGGGGATGCGGAAGCGGGTTCCGCGATGTATGTGCGCGGGCGCGATCTGGTGGCCACGGTGCGAACGGTCTGGCAGGGGATAGAGGCAAAGGGCGGCACGACTATTCTGGACTACCGCTTTCCTGATGCGGATACGACGAAGGATGGTATTGTGGCGGCGACGTTGCGCCATATCGGAAACGCCAAGGTGATTGCGGTTCCTGGTGGTGTGGGGGATATGTACGCGGAGACGCATGCTCCGGCGTTGGCGCAGTTCTTGGGTGGCCTGGTGGAACGAGCTTACCAGCCGATGGCGGAGTGCGATGCGCCAAGTGGCGTGGAATTGGTGTTGCGGCGCAAGAATGGGAAGTTGCAGGTGCACCTGGCGAATACGCTGGGAATGCAGGTGGCTGGCCAGTATGGAGCGCTCGACTACATCCCACCGGTTCCTTCGCTGAGGCTGCGAGTACGCAGCGAGAAGGCTCCGCGCCGGGTTACCGCACAACCGGGCGACCGCGCCGTCGCATTCCGTTGGAAACAGGGCGTGACGGAAGTGGAGTACGGACCGCTTGCCATCTACGACATTCTGGAGTTTGAAGGAATCTAGAAAGGCCGGGTAGAAGCAGAAAGACCGCCTTTCACTGGGAAGTAGTCCCGGCGAATGGCGGCCTTTTCGTTTTGCGAGTGACGGCGATGCCTAGCTGGCGTCTGCCGCGAGTTCCAGAATGTTCACAATATCCTCACGCGTCAGCGGACGGACTTTTCCGAGTGGAGCCAGCATCATGGCCGTATCCGCAATGGCAGGAATTTCGGAGCGGTCTATTCCCAGGTCACTGAGCGATACAGGCGCTTCCCACTGACGCAAGCGGTCGCGATAGGCGGCAATGCCATCTTCGACGCTGTCGCTATCCCAAACGGCCTGTGCCCAATGGGCAAAGGTATCTTGATTGCCGGACTGGCAATACTCGATCCAGGCCGGGAAGAGCACGGCCAGACCCTCCGCATGCGCAACGTTGGGATGGTGAGCGCTGAGGGCGTGTTCGAGCATATGTGTGCTCCAATCGCCACCATCGAGACCGATGCCACTCATGCCGTTCAGAGCCATGGTGCTGCCCCACGCGAGATTTGCACGGGATTGATAGTCGTCGCCTTTTACCTGTAGACGATCTACGGCATCCACGATATTACGGGAAATGGCGGTGTTGATGGCGAGGGTGCTATCAGCGGGATTTCCCACGAAGTAGAACTCCATGATGTGGGAGAGGGAATCCACGCCGCCGCAGACCGTCTGTCGCCAAGGCAAGGATACCTGGACCGAGGGATCGACGATGCTGAGCACCGGGTAAAGCAGCGGGCTACCGATGGCCCATTTTTTGCGTTCATGCAGCTTGGTGATGACAGCGAAGCCATTCATCTCTGAACCGGTGGCCGAAAGGGTAAGGATGGTATAGAGGGGCAGAGCCTTTTCGACGGCCTCAGTGCGTTCAAAGGCATTCCAGGCATCTTTCAGATAGATGCCCGCTGCGATGGCTTTGGCGCTATCGAGGACGCTGCCTCCGCCGATGGCGAGGATGGCGTCGACGCCCTCGCGCTTACAAATATCGATGGCCTCATAGACCTTTTCGATGACCGGGTTGGCCTGTACGCCCCAGCATTCGACAAAGGCGATGCCGGCTTCATTGAGGGACTGTGTGGCCTGGGCATAGACGCCGTTTTGGCGGATAGAACCGCCTCCGGCCAGAAGCAACACTTTCCTTTGGCCACGAGCGGCGATCTGTTTGCCGATTTCGGCGATGGTTCCCTGCCCGAACAACACCTGGGTCGGGTTCTGGAAGCTGAAGTTATACATCTAGGTGATGGTCTCCAGAGAATATGGTGGCACGGGTAGGCAGGGTCGTGGGCAGAGGGGCAACTGACGGTGGGACCGGCAGAAGGCTAGACGCCGCGCGTGTCGCCCCAGAGATCGACGTGCAAACGCGTGGTGAGGCGATAGCCCCGTTCTTTGCAGATATCGGCGAGCCAGACGCTGCGTTCATGAAGGATAGCGCGATCTCGCCCTTCGGGCATCAGCAAAACTTGGGTAGGGTTCGGCTGAAGCTGCGCGCAGAGATCGTCCACTTCCTGAAGGTCTTCGAGGTTCTGCACGACGAACTTCAACTGATAGGGATAGGCAGCCATCAGGTCACGCAACAGATCAGGCTGGATACGCAAACGGTCGTGTTGTGGGGCCCAGCGTCCGCCGTCGCGTTCGTGCGGCGTGGAGTTGGAGAGCTTGGGACTGATGCTCATCAGGTCGCAAGCGACCGGCTGCCAGACGGTGCCCGCCGTTTCCACGGTGATGTGATAGCGGCGCGCGGATAACTGCTGCGAAAGCTCCACGATTTGCGGGGCGATCATGGGTTCGCCGCCGGTGAGTACGACGTGGGTGCAGGCAGGGTACTGCTGCACGGCGCGCACGATGGCGGGGATCTCCATTTGCTCGCCTTCAGGCTGCCAGGAGGTATAGGGCGTGTCGCACCAGGTACACCGCAGGTTGCAACCGCTGGTGCGTACGAAGACACTGGGCACACCGGACAGGGAGCCTTCGCCCTGAATGGAGTGGAATATCTCAGAGATCTTCATTGCTGTTTTTCCTGTCGGGGTGTGGGCATGGACGCTGGTGATTGATGAGGTGTCGCATTACTCGCCTGCTGCGATTACTGGGCGTAGACCAGCGGGTCGATGACCCCGGCTTCGGCAAAGCCTTTGCGACGGAGCAGACAGGAATCACAGGCTCCGCAAGAACGGCCGTCGGACAAGGGGTCGTAGCAACTATGCGTGAGCGAGAAATCCACATGAAGGCTTTCAGCCAGGGAGACGATGCCTGCTTTGGTGAGATCAAGCAGCGGTGTGTGAATCCGGAAGCTTCCCTTGCCTTCGACGCCTGCCGCAGTAGCGAGGCGGGCAGTTTCTTCGAAGGAACGTACGAATTCGGGACGGCAATCCGGGTAGCCGGAATAATCGATGGCATTGACGCCGAGGAAGATATCAAAGGCGCCCAGGACTTCGGCCCAGCCGAGGGCACAGCTAAGGAAGATGGTGTTTCGCGCCGGGACATAGGTGACCGGGATGCCACCGGCAATTTCGTCGACGCTGGCGTGTTTGGGGACATCGATTTCGTCGGTGAGGGCGGAACCACCGAAGGCGCGTAGGTCGAGCCGGAGCGTGACGTGGCGCACCGCGCCAAAGGCCTTGGCAACGCGCGCGGCTGCTTCGATTTCCTGCTGATGGCGCTGGCCGTAATCAAAGGAAAGGGCGTAACATTCAAAGCCCTGCTGGCGTGCAACGGCCAGACATGTGGTGGAATCGAGTCCGCCGCTGAGCAGACAGACGGCGCGTCGTGCTTGGCTTGAGGTTGGCGATGAAGTTTGGGATGGGGCGCTCATGGTCCAGATACTATTGTCCCTACAAATGGGGATTGGTGTCTCTGGAGGGTCGGGGATGGCCGCTCTGGCCGTGGGAACTGGCGGGCATGGTACCGAAAAATGAGGGGAGTGCCGAGATTGCGCCAGGGATTGTCGAGATGTCCCGTAGTATCGATCTGGAGAATACGAACGGAGGCGTCCAACGGGTATGGCGATTGATTTTCGGGAACAGGCAGAGCAACTCGCACGGCAACAGAAGGTGCCGACACCCGTGCCGGGCTCCACGGAGTCTGTGGCCGACCCCACGGCAAAGTCCTTCGGGATGACCTGGTGGGGCTTGGCTTTGGCGATTCTGGGCATCGGGTTCATGCTGTTCTCGATTGGGATGGCCATGGTTGGGCCGAACGATGGACGGCAGGCTGCAACGGTGGTGATCCGCGGGATTGGCATCCTCTTTCTGCTGGGATGGCTGCCCAATTCGCTTTGCGTCGATCGGGAGGGCGTGCATCAGGTACATTTTCTGGGGCTGTGGAGACGGACGATTCCCGCCAATGATGTCCGCAGCTTCCGGAAAGCAACACGGGGCGAGTTACGGAAAGAGGGAGCGTTCCGCTGGCAGCCAAGGTGGAATTGGCATCAGCGAGGCGACGGCGAAGAAGTGGTGTGGGTGGGGTCCAAGACCAGCAAGCGGCATATTTTGCACACCAGCTTTCACAGGGACCGCGCGGGTTTTATGAAAGAACTGCATGACCGGGGCTATGCCCTGCATGGGTATGAGGGATGGGAACAATTCATGGAAGATCGCGGCGTGCCGGTGCGGTAGCGGGGGAGCGGAGGTGTAGAGGCTGGACGTGGAGACACGGAGATGCCATCACGGATGAGGGTCGCCGGAGGCCACATGGTACATTGGGAGATTGGCGAAAGCCCGTCTTTTAGTCTTCATTTTTCTTTCTGCGATACCCCATGTACTGGAGCAAACTCTTCATTCCCACCCTGCGGGAGGATCCCGCCGAGGCCGAAGTTGCCAGCCACCGTTTGATGTTGCGAGCGGGCTATGTCCGCCAACTGGCTGCTGGCATCTATAGCTATCTCTATCTGGCGCAGCGCTCTTTGCTTCGCATTCAGACCATCATCCGTGAGGAGATGGAACGGATTGGCGCGCAGGAAGTGTTTCTGCCGGCGCTGAATCCGGCGGAGGTTTGGCAGGAATCTGGCCGCTGGGAGGTGATGGGCGACAACATGTTCCGGCTGAAGGACCGCTATGGGCGCGAACTCTGTCTGGGCATGACGCATGAAGAGATCATCACCGCGTTGGCGCGCGGCGAGCTGAACAGCTATCGGCAGTTGCCCCAGATCTGGTATCAGATTCAGACCAAGTTCCGCGATGAGCCGCGTCCGCGTTCGGGCCTGCTGCGCACCCGCCAGTTCACGATGAAGGATTCGTATTCCTTTGACATCGATGCGGCTGGGCTGGATGCGTCCTATGACAAGCACTACGAAGCCTATCGACGCATCTTCACACGCTGCGGCTTGAAGTTTTTGGCGGTGGAGGCGCATTCGGGCGCGATGGGCGGCAGCCAGAGCCATGAGTTCATGGTCCTGAGCGAAGCGGGCGAAGACTTTGTGGCGGTATGCGAGGCCACGGGCTATGCCGCGAACTTGGAAAAAGCGGTTTCGATTCCGGTTGCGCCGGTACACGGCGACCCTGTTGGGGACCTGGAGCCCGAAGAGTTCCATACCCCGGGCCGCAAGACCATTGCAGATTTGGTCGACTTCACCGGACTGCCTGCCACGGCTCAGATGAAGAGCCTGATCATGGTGGCCGATGAAAAGCCCGTGCTGGTGTTGCTGCGTGGCGACCATTCGCTGAGCGAAACGAAGCTGGAGGGTTTTCTGGGCGCGAAGGAACTGCGTCCGGCGCACCCGGCGGAGTTGCGCGAGTGGTTGGGCGCGGATGCAGGCAGCCTGGGTCCGGTAGGCGTCACCAACATGCGCGTGCTGGTGGATGAGGCGCTGAAGGGCCGAAAGAACCTGATTTGCGGCGCCAACAAGGATGATTACCATCTGAAGAACGTGACTCCGGGTGAGGACTTCCAGGCCCAATTCGGCGACTTCCGTCAGGTGGCAGCGGGCGACGGCACCATTGACGGCAAGGGAACGTTGGAAGTGCGCAAGGCCATGGAAATTGGGCACATCTTCAAGCTGGGCTATAAGTACTCGGCTTCGATGGGCCTGCGGCTTTCGGGCGACGATGGCAAGGAATTCACGCCGATCATGGGCAGCTATGGCATTGGCGTGGAACGCATTTTGGCCTCGGCAATGGAGCTGTACAACGACAAGAACGGCATTGTGCTGCCGGTGTCGATTGCTCCGTTTGACGTGGTGATTACCCCGGTGAATCCGGATGTCCCCGAGCAGTTGGCGGCAGCGGAACGGCTGTACCGCGAATTGCGCGAGTGGGGCGTGGAAGTGCTGCTGGACGACCGCAAGGAACGCGCTGGCGTGAAGTTCAAGGATGCTGATCTGATTGGTATCCCCTACCGCGTGACGGTGGGCAAAAAGGTGACCGAGGGCGTGGTGGAAGTGTTCGACCGGAAAGCAACAGTGAGCGAAGACATGCCGCTCGACAACGTGCTGGAAGAACTGATTCGCCGGGTGAAATCGGCAAAGGCCGTGGATACGGCGACGGAGGCCTAGGGCTCCAGACGCCTGGGTTTTCCGATGGCCGTTGATTGGCAAGCAGTTCGCGCGCAGTTCCCTGCCCTATCAGAAAGTGTGTGGCTAAACACCGCCACCTTCGGCCAGGTACCGCTGCGCGCGCAACAGGCCATTCAGCGCCACTACGAAGAACGAAACCGGATGGGCGCGCGTTGGTTTCTGCGCTGGTTTGAGGAAGCAGACGCCGCGCGCGCCGACATCGCAGGACTCTTCGGCGTGGACGCTGAGGACTTTGCCTACATCCCGAACGCGAACCACGCGCTATCTCTGTTGGTGAACGCCATTGACTGGCGTCCAGGCGACGAAATTCTGAGCTTCGAGAATGAGTTCCCGAACCAGACCTATGTCGTTGCGCTGGTAGCGCACCACGGGGTGAAACTGCGCGTAGTCAAACTTTCGGAGTGGCAGGAAGCGCTGACGGACCAGACCCGGCTGGTGAGCGTGTCGCAGACCAACTATGCCACGGGCGAAGAGGCTCCGGTAGATGCGATGAACGTCGCGCTGCGACGTCATCCGGCATTACTTTACGTGGATGGCACACAGACCGCTGGAGCGCGCAAGCTGCTTTTCCCGGAAGGGTTGCCGGACCTGTATGCCGTGAATGGATATAAGTGGATGAACTCGCCGCCGGGTGCGGCGTTTGCGCTGATTCCGTCGTATACAAGGGCGTGGCTGCGTCCGCAGACGATTGGTTGGCGGAGTGACCGAAACTGGCGCAATGTCAGTTTGCTAAGCCAGGGAATGCCGGAGTTTGCGGATTCGGCGGATCGCTATGAGGGCGGCATGCTACCCATCGAGAACATAGCGGCCATGCGGGAAAGCGCCTTGTTGGTGAGAGAAATCGGCATCGACGTGGTGGAAGAACGCGTGATGGCGCTGGCTGCCCAGATTCGCGAGGTGCTTACGAAGGTGGACGCCACGTTCGTTGGATCTGGGGATAGCGGGGCATCGTTGGCCACGAGCCACATTGTTGCCGCGAAGCTGCCCGAGCCGTTTGCCGCGGAAGCGGTGGTGCGGGAACTGGATGCCCATGGCGTGCAGGTGAGCGCGCGCCATGGCTATTTGCGGGTTTCGGCACACTATTACAACAACGAACAGGATATAGAGCGATTCGCGTCTGTGCTGCGGAGTACGCTGGGACGCGCATAGATCGAGAAGATATGGCGGACGAGACAAGAATGGCTGGGCAGGAGAAACTGGCGGAACAGAGTGTGAAAACGGGGCCTGGGGTTTTTCTGAGCTTCGAAGGCATGGATGGTTCAGGCAAAGGCACCCAGATCACCCTGCTGCAGGCTTTTCTGGAAGAGAGCGGGATTCCCACGGTGGTGAACCGGGAACCCGGCGGCACGCAGATTGGACAGCAGATCCGCGCCATTCTTCTGGATGCGGCGAATTCCCACCTGCTGCCGACGGCGGAACTGCTGCTGTACTTCGCGAGCCGCGCACAGGCTGTGGAAGAGGTGATTCTGCCTGCCCTGACCGAGGGCAAAGTTGTGATTTCTGACCGCTTTACGGATTCGACGCTGGTTTACCAGGGCGTGGCGCGGGACCTGGGAGCGGACATCGTGTGGCAGCTCGACCGTATCGCGTGCCGAGGCGTGCAACCCAGCTTGACCATTCTGCTGGACATTCAGGCGGAAACCAGTGTGCAACGTACGTCGGTGCGCAATGCGGCTACGCAATCAAACGAAACTCGGTTTGACGAGGAATCCCTGGGCTTTCATGCACGCATTCGAGACGGGTACCTGCGGCTGGCGCAGGAGCACCCGGAACGGATTGTGGTGGTGGATGGCGAACAGGCTCCGGAAACGGTGGCTGCTACCATCAGAGAATTGGTGCTGCGCCGCCTGCATGGGAAATAGACCGTGCATGGGCATAGGCCCGGATATTGGCAATGGCTGACTCGTTCTTCGACTCTCCCCTGGAATTCGGTTCCGCCCCGATGGGCAGAGCCGCAAGGCCCCCGCGTGACCAGGGGCCCACGAGTATCGTGAATTTTCAGGGGAATGCCCCCTTGTGCTCCATGCTGGACCAGATGGCGGCGACAGGGCGAATTCCGCAGGCGTTGCTCTTCAGTGGACCTGAAGGAATTGGCAAGGCGACACTAGCGCGACGATTTGCCGCAGTATTGCTAGACGAAACCGCGAAAATTGAAGCGGATGATCTGGCTCTGCCCGAGAACAAGGAACGCATTGAAGAGCGGATGAGCTTGGCGAGTGATAAACGCGCCGACGATCCGCTGTTTTTCGCCACACACCCGGACTTTCTGACTTTTCCGCCAGAAGGGCCGTTGCATCAAATTTCCATTCAGCAGATCCGATTGCTGAAGGAGCACGCACAGTTTGCGCCAAACCGCGGAAAACGCCGTGTGTTCCTGATTGATGAACTGGACCGGGCGAACGAACAAGCGGCTAACTCGCTGCTGAAGATTCTGGAAGAGCCTCCACCGTACCTGTTGCTGATCGCTACGGTGACAAACTCGTTTGACATATTGCCGACCATCCGGTCGCGATCGGTGATGTTCACGCTGAACCGGTTGCCGGATAAGGACGTGGAAGATTTCCTGCTGGCGCGCGGCGTTCCGGCGAAAGAAGCATCGGAACGGGCGCGGTTGGCGACGGGATGCCCGGGCCTGGCCGCTACCATGGACCTGGCAGCGCGACGACGCCACGCCGAAGCCATGCTGACCCTGCTGGAGGTGGCGGCGGGACGGAAACCCTTCACCGAATGGGTGCGTATATCTGAAGCAAGCGTGGCAAAGAAGACAGAGCGCCTGGAGCCTTATCTGGAAACGCTGCTGACACTGCTGCAGGATCTGCTGCATCTAAGGGCTGGCGGACCACTGATGCGATTCCCGGAATACAGGAGCGTGCTGGAAGGCATTGCGGGGCGGACCGACCTGCAGTGGGTGAAACGCGCCTCCGATAAGGCGGAGCAGACGCAACGTTTTATCCGTAGGAACGCGCAGAAAACCGCCGCGCTGGACGACATGGCCATGGAGCTCTTCCAAGCCAGTCTTGCCCGGTGAAGGCCCTTGTGTTAAAACTACGGAAAGCAAACCGGGATGTCCGATATAGCCCGGAAGGAGCCGCTGGAAATCGGCCAAACGCCTCGCAGAAGGCATAAGCCTCATAGAAGGCACTTTATTCGCTCGAATTGTGACGGAACAAGACCTTGCTTACCGCAAATCGCAAACTCATTCGCCCCTCCTTGCATGACATCGCCGATGGCCCGAGCGCCGCGGCGGGAAAGGCAAGCCAGACCTCGTCTTCCGGCGGCAGCGCGAAAAAGAGCGTCCCGCAGGAGCAGACGAATGCGGAAAACTACTACTACGTCAAGCAAATGCAGTCCCGCACACCGATGGTGGTGGTGCTGAGCGACGGCGAAGTGATACGTGGCGTGGTGGAATGGTACGACCGTAGCTGTATCAAAGTAAACCGGGACGAAGCCCCAAACCTGCTGATCTACAAGAGCCACATCAAATATGTGTATAAGCAGGAAGACGAAGACAATCAAGATTAGTTGGACAGGCACGCGCTGGTAGGGCTGACGCAGCGCGGGACGCTGTTCACGTCATCCTCTTCTGTTGCCTGCCGCCGCTGCCAAACCACACGCATGGCAGACGGCACATGAAGTTCGAAACAAACAAAAAGCAGGACCTAGGTCCTGCTTTTTGTTTGCGTTTTCTTCCTTAGCGCGAGCCGATACTCCCTACGCTGGGCGGCCTCATCATAACGCCGCTTCTCCTCGTCTGTTTCGGGGACAACGGGGGGCAGGGGCACAGGACGGCCATGTTCATCAATGGCGACGAAGGTGAGATAGGCAGAGGTGGTGTGCTTCACCTCTCCGGTAATGGTGTCTTCGGTGAAAACGCGCACGCCGACCTCCATGGAGGTACGGAACACCCGGTTGACGCTGGACCGTAGCGTAATCAACTGGTTCATGTGCACGGGATGAAGGAAATTGATGGAATCCGCGGAGGCTGTCACGACCGGCCCGCGAGCGTGTTTCATGGCGGCGATGGCGCCACAGACATCCACCAGGTGCATCACCTTCCCCCCCAGCAGATAACCCCAATTATTCGCGTCACTTGGCAGGGCAAGCTCAGCAATCATGGACTGGGAAAGACGCACCGGCCGCGGGCTAAGGTCACGCGGCGCAGCTTGTTTGATAGGGGTAGGAACTTCCATAGGCTCTCAGATACTAAGGATACATGGGCGTTTCGGACAGACGGGTATCTGTTTGGAAATTCGTGCGGGAAATCGATCTACCTCAGTGAACGTGGATCGCCAGCACCTCAAAACTGCGGGTGGTGTATTCCACATGCTGCACGCTTAGCAGGGCTTCAAAGCGGGGAATGCCGTCGCCGCTTTGGGGCAGTTTGGCCAATAACTGCTCCAGAAACCCTTCCGTCGTCATCAGATTCGCGGCCGCTTCGGTGCCGGACATTTCCTGACCGGACAGGATAAGAAGATTGCCATCCCCATAGGGATTGGGGAGTGACACAACCGAGGCAAATCGGTCGTAGGTTCCCGTAACTGAAGGAGTTTCCAGCCTGAACACCTTGGGTTCACCTTCCTGAGGACGGCGATTCTCCACCTTAACGTCCCGTCTGCTCTCGTCGTAGACAAAGTGGAAGTCCAGAGACTTATCGAAGAGGTCTACCCACGGCACGGCACGGCGAGAGCCAACGAGAATGAAGTTTCCTTTCTGCAGGTTGCGCGTGTGCAAATCGCGCGAATAGATGACGGAAGTCGCTGCGGGATCGAGGACCTGAGAGGCCCACAGACGCCGGACCAACATCACATCAGCCAACGAGGTGTATCGCCGCTCCATGAGGTAGCCGAGCACGGACTTCAGTTCCTCGGAATGTGCAGGACTGTCCAACTCAGAGCGGTAGGCGCGGGTAACATACTCATCCAAAAGAATCGGCCTGCGCAGCATATCCTGTAGCGCGGAGAACGTGCTGTCGGCAATTACCACGGTGGTCTGGGTGCCGACGGGGGCAAATTGGCTCCAGAACCGCTGCAATGCAGCGCCCTGCACAGGACGGCCAGATCTCTGTGTTAAAAGCCAGCCGCACGTGACAGCCAGTAGAACGCACAGGAAAGATAGGGCATAAAGAGGCCACTGGCGCCGTCGTGGTTCGGGCATCGACAGGTGATCTGAGACCGGCATGGCCGGGATGCCCGGAGCCAGGGAGACGGCCGACGGAATCGGGTCTACCAGGTCTATACGGTGTCGCTCGTCGAGACTTGGGAGATAGGACCCTCGCGGAATACTCAGGATGAGCGGCTCGTCCAGGCCTTCTTCAGCGAAGTACCTTTCCAGTCTCTTGCGCAGCTGAGATGCCTGCACGCGAACGAGGGTGTCCTGGGCAGAGTCGTAGTCATCAGAACGACCGAACACTTTGACGCCGATCTCATGCTCGCGAATTTCTTCGGCGCCTTCGACCCAAGCGCGATGGCAGAGATACATCAGAAGTTCGCGGAGCTTCGCCGACCGGCGCAGCGAGGAGGAGTTGCATATACGCTCCGCCAAGGCCCACCTTTGGTCGTTGGTTGCCGGTCTCTGAATTGCGGGGGGCTCTGTCATGTATGCGTACTCGGGGCGCTATGTCACTTTGTCACCCACAGCGCAATGAACAGTTTACAGGAACTTTTAGCCGTTAATTCGCCGTGAATTTACTTGTGGATCCTTGTCTGGCAGAAGATCATCCAGACTTGCGCATATCGCTTTGGAGATGCGCCACGGAAGAGGCTATCCATGTTATTCAGGAAGCAGTTACTCAAACTCTCGTCCATGTTGCTCGGCATCCTGTTATGTACCGGGCTGTTGGCAAGCGCACAGCAGATCACGGGCACAGTCACTGGCATCGCTACTGACCCGAGTGGCGCCGTGCTGGCCGGGGTCAAAGTCCAACTCAAGAACCTACAGACGAACGCAACGCGGGATGTGGAGACGGATGGCAGCGGGAGCTATTCGATTCCGTTTCTCCCGGCAGCCGCATACTCACTTTCAGCCACAGCTTCAGGCTTTCAGACGCATCAAGTAGAAAAATTCGTTCTTCAAGTTGGACAGACGGCACGCCTGGACATCCCCTTGAAATTGGGAGATGTGACGCAAACCGTGTCCGTCTCAGGCGATGCGGCAATGTTGCAAACCGAGTCCGCATCCGTGGGTTCGGTGATCACGAGTAAGCAGATCGTGGACCTTCCGTTGAATGGCAGAAACTTCGTGCAGTTGGCGCAACTCGTGCCGGGTGTGAATCCAGGAACGCCGGGGTCGATCTCGGTGCGACGCGGTCGCGGCTCAATCGGCGAAACGTCATCTGCTTTCGGCGGGACCGGCATGTCCGCGAACGGTGCGCGCGATACCAATAACCGGTTCTATTTGGACGGCGTGGAGTTCATGGACTATGACGCGTTTACCTATCCGTTTGCGCTTTCGGTGGATTCACTGTCAGAGTTCCGAGTGGAGACATCGACCTTTTCGGCAGAATATGGCGGATCGCCGGGCGGACAAGTTTCGATTCTGACCCGTCGCGGCACAAACCAGATTCGAGGGACACTGTGGGAGTTCAACCGGAATGATGCGTTGACGCAGACCTACGACGCGATTGCGAAAACGTCAGTCGCGCCGCCCCGGCTGAACCGCAACCAATACGGCGCCAACATTGGCGGACCGGTTTTCATCCCAAAGCTCTATGATGGGCGAAACAAGACGTTCTTCTTCTTCAACTGGGAGAGTGGACGCCTAGCCTCGGGCGCAGCAGCGGGATACCGCCTAGTGCCTCCTGAAGCCATGAGAGGTGGCGATTTCAGCCAGGTGCGGGATTCACGCACGGGCGCCTACTACGCGCTGACCGATCCCATGGGGACCGGATTTGCCAACAATCGCATTCCCGTTTCGAGACTGAGCCCGCAGGCGATTGAATTCCTGAAGTACACGCCGATGCCAAATGCCTCGGTAGGTACGCAGAATTTCATCAATACCCCGATCAGCGCCGTGGCGACCCAGGACAACTACACCTACCGCCTGGATCATAACCTGACGGATCGCGATGCCCTGGCCTTCCGCTATGTGTGGAACTCGACAATTGAAAAGGGCACGCCCTACTGGGGGAACGATGCCCGCGACAACAATGCCAAGACACAGAACCTGGCCGGCACCTGGACGCGCATGTTTACAACGAACATCGTAAACGAGGCTCGGATTGGTTGGAACGATATGACCGAGGATGAGATCTTCGGCACCACGAATCGCCCGGAGTTTGATATTGCGGGGGCCATGGGGATTCCCCTTGCCTCGCGTTTACCGATTGACTTCGGTCCACCTAGCATCTCGATTGCCAATGGCCGTGATGGCGGCTTCAGCGTGTTTGACCTACAGCGTCAAATCGGTCCGCGGGTGCGCGCCAATGCGGTCTACAACTTCAACGACATTCTCTCTATTCAGAAAGGGAGCCACTTCATCAAGGTCGGTGTGGACTTTGTGCATCGGGGATTCACCTTTGAGCAGGCGCGGAATGCGCGCGGCACGTTCCGCTTCGACGGCACCTACACGGGCTCATCCCTGGCAGATTTCATGCTGGGCTATGTCAAATATGCCGAGATCAACCCGGATCATACGGATACTGATCTGAAGGGACTGTGGCAGAGCTACTTCGTGCAGGATGACTGGAAGGTGACCCAGAACCTTACGGTAAACCTGGGCATCCGTTACGACTACCTGCAACCGCTATTTGACAGCAAGGGCCGCATGACCAATATCGAGCAGAACGGGCTGTTCGTTACGAACCTGGTCACGCCGGAAACGGCGGCGTATCCCCGGATGGTACGCGGCGACAAGAACAACTTCGGTCCTCGTGTGGGTATCGCGTGGCGTCCGTCCTTCCTGAAAGAGGGAGTGATCCGCACGGGATATGGCGTCTACTATAACCACATCCATCCCAATGCTCCCTTTGCCATGACGGAATCGTCACAGGCCAAGAATAGCTATCAGGTAGACGGATCGGTTGGCGGAGCGCCGACTATCTTCTTCAACAACCCGTTTGCCAATGCGGGGGCCCCTGGTCTGCAATTGAACGCGGTGCCCTCGAATGACCCCAACTACCGGGATGCCTATATCCAGCAATGGAACTTCACGGTGCAGCAGAAAATTCCTGCTGGCTTCGTGTTGGATGCCGGCTACGTGGGTTCGAAGTCGACGCGACTGAGCGTCACCCTGCCCGCGATGAATCGGCCGTTTGAAACCGTGGACCCACGTACGCCCGGGTTGCCATCGATCAACGCGCGCCGGCCGAACCAGAATTTCGCGCGCTCGATTCAGGGCGACAAGTCGATTGGGAACTCCAATTATCACTCCCTACAACTTCGGGCAACGCGCCGCCTGAGCTCGGGACTGAACGCGATGACGGCCTATACGTGGTCGAAGTGCATCTCCGGGCCGAGCGACATCGGCGCGGACATTGGCGGCGGATCTTTCATCGGCTCCCTGGTGAACATCTACGATATGTCTGGGGAGCGCAGCGTGTGCGGCTTCGACGTGACGCAGCGCTTCGTGCAATCGCTGGTGTACGACATTCCCTTCTTCTCTGGTTCCGGACCCGTGATGAAAGCTCTACTGGGTGGTTGGCAGGCGTCTACTATCGTGGTGGGGCAGAGTGGCTTCCCTGGTGAAATCACCTACGGCGTGGATGTTACGGGTACGGGTGTCACTTCGCGGCCAGATATGGTGGCGGGCCAGAATCCGAACCTTTCCGGGGACGAACGAACCTATGATCGCTGGTTCAACACAGGCGCCTTCCAGGCTCCTGCATATGGATCCTACGGCAATGCGCCGCGTACCGGGGCGATTCGGCTGCCGGGCGTCTTCAATGTGGACTTCTCCGTCAACAAGCAGTTTCGGTTTAGCGAATCTCGCCGGGCCGAACTACGGACAGAATTCTACAATCTCTTCAACCACTACAACATCCAGCCGGGGTCCGTGGACCGCAATGTGCGTTCTGTGAACTTTGGCAAGGTGGGCGCTGGGGTTCAGGGCCTGACCACCCGAGTTATTCAAGTGGGCGTGAAGTTCTACTTCTAGCTACCTCGAACCTTTTCTTCGTAGCGGATAACAGAAGAGCCGGTCCCCGGTAAGGCGGGAACCGGCTCTTTTTCTTTTGAAAGGTCGCGGAGCGAAAGCGTCACCGATGCGACAGGGACGGCGCTTAATCTTCGATGTCGCGGAATGCATCCAAATCGTCTTCGTCGCTTTCTCCATTGGATTGACGGGCGCCCGCCATGGCGGAACTGAAAGCCGCGAAGAGTCCATCCACCTGGGCACTTGCGTTATCGGCAGCAGCGGAAACAAACGAGTCGGCATTGGATTTTTCGGTCGCACGGTGCACCCATTCGGTATCGCGGCCCATTACCTGCATGCCGTGGAGAACGTGTTTCTGAACTAGTTCAGCGAGGTCGGGGTCGCGCTGGCGAATGTTTGTGAGGGTAACAGCGAGGTCGGAATCGTTTTCGTTTTGCAGGACACCGGTCCAACGCTTGCGACCGGCGAAGTGCGCGTCCTTGAGAGATTGAGCGAGCAGCTCGTGTACCAGATCCCGAGCTTGGTCCGGAGCAATGCCAGCATGGATGATGGCGCTTTGCACAGCTTCGAAGAGAGGAAGCAGCAGTTCTTCCGCCATGAAGAGTCCAGCATCCATCATGGGCCGACCTTGGCGTTCAATCAGAACCAGATAGCGAAGCGGAACATGCAGCAGAAGCTGACAGAAGCGGCGGAAGCGCAGGGACCCTTCCACCAGATAGGTAGCGTCCTGGCGCTGGGGAAGTTTCGAGAGGAAGCCAACGTCACGGACACATTGGATGAGATTCGCAGGAGGGTGATAGAGAGTGGATTGTTCTACGAAACAGAGCGTATCAACGTTTTCGAAGACACCAGCCCGCCAAGCGCTCTCCACCAGTTCGGCCGTTTCCCCTGGTGGAGCACAGATGAGAAAGGAATGGCATCGGCGCAGGTCCTCGAAGCTCGATACAGGAAAACCCGCCCCCAAGCTGGTGACCAGACGAGGTGTCGATCGCTTGGTTGGCGAGTAGACAGGGCCAAGTTGGTCTTCCAGGGACGGCAGACCAGCCAACATCGTCCGGCTAACAATGCCGGTTCCAATAAATCCCAGTGGATGTAAATATCGCTTCCCAGCCATCGCTGCGATAGTCCCTTCCAGAGATGGGTCGACGTTTGGGGGTACAGCTCAGTCACCCCAGGGCGTTGATGCGACAACACGCCGTTTTAAGTAATTCCCTAGTGTACACGCTATGGTTCAAAGTGAAGCAGATGTAATTTCGATTAGCCATTCATCTAACCGTATAGCTCCGAGGTCCGCAGAATAGCCGACAGTCTGGGCACAATGGTTAGGAGCAGGTAAGAAGCGTAGGCACTAGAGAGAGAGAAGGTAGAGGAGAGGGGTTCATATGCAATTGATTGATGGCATTCCAGTTTGGGGCGAGCCCGACCCGAGCGCTTTGGAACAAATCAAGCGATGCCGTAAGGAAGGCGTTCATGTGGCGCTGATGGCGGATCACCATAAAGGCTATGCGGTCCCCATCGGTGGTGTGGTCGCGTACCAGGACAAAGTGTCGCCATCCGGGGTGGGATATGACATTGGTTGCGGAAACACCGCGACACGCACCGGGCTGCGGATGGATGAACTGACGCGAGCCGAAATCAGCCGTCTGATGGACGAGATTTGGACAACGATTAGCTTCGGCATTGGCCAGCGCAATCAGGAACGGGTGGACAGCGCGCTCTTTGATGACCCGGCGTGGAAAAACCGGGTGGTTTCCCCCCTGCGGGAGATGGCCCGGCAGCAGTTGGGTACTGTGGGGAGTGGAAACCACTATGTCGATCTGTTCCACGACGCTGACGGTTATGTGTGGGTAGGGGTCCACTTTGGGTCGCGTGGCCTGGGCCACAAGGTGGCAACGTACTTTCTGAAAGCAGCGGACGCATCGGACAGCATGGATGCGGACCCCTGTGTGATTGGCGTGAATACCGAAATGGGTTCCGACTACCTGGAGTGCATGACGCTGGCGGGAGCCTATGCGCGCGCCGGGCGGGAATGGGTGTGCCAGCGTGTGTGCACCATTCTGGGAACGCAGGGTGAGTACTGGGTGAACAACCACCACAACTACGCATGGCTGGAAGAACACAACGGCGAAAAACTGTGGGTAGTGCGCAAGGGAGCGACGCCCGCGTTTCCGGGACAGTTAGGGTTTGTAGGGGCGACAATGGCCGAAGATTCCGTGATTCTGGAAGGAACCGAAGCCGAAGAAGCGAAGTATTCCTTGTGCTCGACGGTACACGGGGCGGGCCGGGTGATGGGCCGCATGGAGGCGAAAGGAAAGGTAGATCGGAAGACCGGGACGGTCATTCGTCCCGGCCGGGTGTCGCCAACCGACATGCAGACCTGGGTACAGAAGGCCGAAGTGGAACTGCGCGGAGCTGGCGTGGATGAGTCTCCCCACTGTTACAAGCGGCTGGATGCTGTGCTTGCCGAACACGCGCCGAGCATCCGCGTATTGCAGACGTTGCGCCCCATTGGGGTAGCGATGGCGGGTGCGGATGAATTTGACCCATACAAGGACTGAAGTGATGGTAGGAGGAGGCTTCGTGCGAAGGAGCCTCCCCCTATCGTTAGCTACAACTCGAGCAACTTTTCTTTGAGTGTTTGCAGGCGATCCCGGAACTGGGCAGCCTTTTCGAATTCGAACTTTTTGGCGGCCTCTCGCATGTCTTTTTCCAGGCTGGCGATTTTGCTTTCCATGGCCTCGCGGGTGAGCGGGATGGGAGCAATGTCTTCGGCCTCTTTGGGGTAGTTGACGTAGTCGGCGTCGGCAATGAGCGCGACCATGGCGTCGATGGGCTTTGAAATCGATTGCGGCTCGATGCCGTGCTCTTCGTTGTAGAGTCGCTGCACTTCGCGGCGGCGCGTGGTCTCGTCAATGGCACGGGTCATGCTATCGGTCATGACGTCGGCGTAGAGAATCGCCTTCCCGTTGACGTTACGCGCGGCGCGGCCGATGGTTTGAATGAGAGCACCCGCGGAACGAAGGAAACCTTCCTTATCCGCATCCAAGATGGCCACGAGAGAGACCTCGGGAAGATCGAGACCTTCGCGCAGAAGGTTGACCCCGATAAGCGCGTCGAACTCCCCTTTGCGGAGGCCGCGCAGGATGGTAATGCGATCGAGGGTGGTGACCTCTGAGTGGAGATATTGGCACTTCACGCCAACCTCCCCGTAATACTCCGCAAGATCTTCGGACATACGCTTCGTCAGTGTGGTGACGAGCACACGCTCTCCCTTTTCGGCACGAAGACGAATCTCATGCAGTAGATCGTCTACCTGACCTTTGATGGGGCGCACCTCCACTACGGGGTCGAGCAGGCCAGTGGGTCGGATGATCTGTTCGACAACCACGCCCTGCACCCGCTCCAATTCATAGGGACCAGGGGTTGCCGAGACATAGAGCAACTGATGGGTGCGCTCCTGGAACTCCTCGAACTTCAAGGGTCGATTGTCGAGCGCACTGGGAAGACGGAAGCCGTGGCTGATGAGATTTTCTTTACGGGCGCGATCCCCGTGATACATGCCACGCAACTGCGGCACGGTTTGGTGGCTCTCATCAAGAAAGAGCATCGCGTCAGATGGTAGATAGTCCAGCAGCGTGGGTGGCGGGTCGCCTGCTTGACGCCCGGAAAAGTGACGCGAGTAGTTTTCGATGCCGTGGCAATAGCCGATTTCGCGCATCATCTCCAGATCAAACATAGTGCGTTGCCAGATTCGTTGGGCTTCGATGATTTTGCCCATCTTTTCTAGCTCGGCATGGCGCTGGCGCAGTTCCTTCTCGATGGACGCCATGGCCATCTGGCGTGTGGGGACGCTCATCACGTAGTGAGACTTGGGGTAGATGGGCAGGCGCTTGAAGGTCTCTTTGACCTCCCCGATGAGGGGATCGATCTTCGAGAGAGATTCGACCTCATCGCCCCACAGTTCGATACGGATGGCGTAGTCGTCGTAGGTGGGATAGACCTCGATGACATCTCCGCGGACACGAAAAGTACCGCGACGGAAATCACCATCGCTGCGTTCGTAGAGAATTTCGACCAGCTTGCTGAGAATATCCTTGCGGGCAATCTGTTGGCCTTGTTCCAGCATCAACAGCATGCCGTAGTAGGCATCAGGCGAACCCAAACCGTAGATGCAACTGACGCTGGCGACGATGACACAATCCCGGCGTTCAAAGAGCGAACGGGTGGCGGAAAGCCGTAGCTTGTCGAGATCTTCGTTTACCGTCGATTCTTTCTCGATATAGGTATCGGAAGCGGCAAGGTAGGCTTCGGGTTGGTAGTAATCGTAGTAGCTGACGAAGTACTCGACGGCGTTGCCGGGAAAGAAGGTTTTGAACTCCTGGTAGAGTTGCGCTGCCAGGGTCTTATTGTGAGCGAGAATAAGCGTGGGGCGCTGGGTGGCCTCAATGATTTTGGCCATCGTGAAGGTCTTACCGGAACCGGTAACACCCAGCAGAACCTGATGGGCTTCCCCGTCGTTGATGCCTTGCGTCAGTTCACGGATGGCCGCGCCCTGATCTCCCCTTGGCTGATAGCCAATGCCCAAACGAAAGTCCATATCTATAGGATAGGTCCTGGGCGAAGCGTCCCGCCGGTACACCGAGAGACCACGTGGGGACTGATCGACAAATCACTTCGGGACGAGACGATCGCCGAAGCCCGCTTGTATCGCCCTTTCAGGGCTTGCTCCCTGCTGGCAAGGGGCCACGGGTTCCGCTCCCGTTGGTCGCTGCACCCATGGCAACACGATTCTGGTGGCCCGCTGGGCTTTGATGCCGGTTACTTTGGAGGTTTCGTCAGGCGGCGTGGATACTTTCTTTCAGCAGGCGTTTGACCTTTTCACGTTCGGAATTGAACTCCGCGCCAAAGAGGGCGATGACACTCATGGCGAACATCCAGACCAGGAGCGCGATACCGGCGCTGAGACTGCCGTAGAGCACGTTGTAATCGGCAATGTTTTCGACGTACCAGGCAAAGCCAATGGCGGTGAAGTACCAAAAGATGGTGGCGACGAAGGCTCCGGGAAAGGCGTCTTTCCAGCGCATGTCCCGCGCGGGGCCGACGTAATACATGCAGGTGGTGACAAGCACAATGGTGCTGAAGCCGATGACGTTACGGCCCAAGGTCCAGGAGAAACGCACGCCCGCCCCTAGATTCTGATAACCGACACCGGTTGCCTGCTCGACGACGGCTTCCGCCAGATAACCGCCGAAGACGATGAGGACCGAGGCCAGCAGCACCGGGATGCCCACCAGAAGAACGAGCATCATGGCGACCAGACGCTGGCGAATGAAGGGGCGGCCCACAGGGATGTGATAACACGCATCGAAACCTTCCATGAGGGAGGCCATGACACTGGATGCCGCCCACCAGGAGAGCAAGCTAGCGCTGATGAGCAGGGCCAAGGGCCGCTGGCCGGATGCGGCGAAGTGGAAGGATACCAAACCTTCGGTTCCCGGCGGCACGACCATGCCGAGGAGTTCCGCCAGAAAGGAAGAAACCTCCGGGGCGCGCACCTGTACCAGAATGGCGGCAATGGTGCCAAGCAAAGGCAGGAAACAGAGCAGACCGGAGTAAGATGCGCTCTTTGCGTAAAGCAGGATGTTGTCTGAATAGGCAGCTACGAAAGCCTGTCGCAACAGCCAGCCAAAGCTGCGAATGAAGGAGCCCACTTCTGTCTATTTTATGCGGAGGATTTCAGAATGAGACATGGATTTCGCCGGGATGAAGCCTGCGCAACGTAAACTTATGGCGCGTAGGGCGCCCGGAACCGAGTTAGCGCTGAATGGGGTTTCTTGTGAAACCCGGATGAAGCACCAGGCGCTATTGGCCGCCATCCCGCCCCTTCAGCAGCTTGTCGAGCAGGGTTTTTGCTTTTGGCGCGAAGGATTCCACAGCGTCTTTGACCGCCCGATTTGTGAGAGATTTTGTGTCGGCGCTGATGATAGGCTGCTGCACCGTGCCGGTCACCTGCAGAGGCATGGACAACATGTTTCGGGTGGTTCCGGTAAGACGTGAGAGCCCCTGACCGAGCAGACCGCCGGAGGATTCGATGTTTGCCGTCAAGGTCCCCTGTAAGTGTTCTGCCGCGCTAATGGTCAAGTTGCCCTCCAACAAGCCGAGTTCCGGCACTTCCAGATGGATGCCGTGCAATCGGGATTGCTGCCTGTCCCGCGCCACATGCATGCGCAGGACGCGAATGGGCGTATCATTCCCGATCTTCACCCCGGCGGCAATGCGCGCGGCGGTTTGGATGGCTTTGCTGAGGCTGTAGCCAGCCATGACCGAATCCTGTAACTGGACCGCGAGATCTGCGGAAAGGTTGTCAGCCGCGCCTTTGATTTCGCCTTCGAATGCGAGCGTTCCATTCTGCAGGGTAGCGCCCTGTGGCAACATCACCCCAAATGCGGGCAGATAGCTCTTTAGATCGTTAAGGGGCATGCCTTTGCCGCTGAGCTCCAGATGGACATCCGCCGCCTGTGGACCTAGTTGGTAAGATCCCTTGGCGCTGGCAGTAGCTCCGCCGAGTTTGACTGCTGCCTGCTCGATTTCGCCTTTGCTGGTCTTCAGATGGTGGCGGAGAGTGCTCGTGACCTGGATAGCATCGTCGGCAGGTGTAGCACCGGCTCCGATAGCAAAGCGGTGCAGGTGGGAATCGGCAACCAGGGTTACTACATGATCCCGCAGCGATAGGGAACCCTCGCTATCGATCAAACCTTGCAGACGTGCATCCGGCGGCGTGATGCCGCTGGCGACGAGATCCAATTGGGTGAGGCGATAACGGGCGTCCAGAGGCAGACCGGCGCCGGTTTCCGACGGTAAGGGACCAAGCGTGCCGACCACTGAGAATTCTGACTTCGGAGCTAGCAGGCCCTTCAGATTGAGCGGCATCGCATTACCCGCCGCAATGTCTTCCAGACTTCCATCCAGGCCGCTAATGGTCACGGGTCTGGCTCCTCTCCCCGCCGTCTGCAACAGCACACTGCCGTTGCTGAGACGAAGACGCTGGATAGAGAGATCAAGCGGTTCCGTTTCCACCGGTTCGGCAGCGGGGGGAGCCACGGGCTCAGGCGCAGGGCGTTTCCCCAGGGAGGATATATTCCATGCCATCCGGTCATTCTGCAGCAGACGCAGGCTTGGGGAATGAATCTCCACGTCTTCCACGATCAGCCGGTTGTCGAAGAGGATGGGCTTCCATTGAATGCCGATAGAGAGGCTCTCTGCCGTCAGGAAGGGCTGTTCTCCAAAGTTAGGGTCTTCCTGAATCACGATACGGTCAGCGGAGACGCGTCCGCCGAACAAAGAGAGACGCAGTTCGCCCAGTTGCACATCGCGGCCGAGGCGTTCCGAAAGCTTGCGCTGCAATGGTTCCCGAAAGGTATCCGCGTTGATGAAAAAGGGCACAACGGCGATGGCGCCGACGCAAAGACCAAGAGCAAGCAGGATGGCGTTTCTTCGTTTCACAGCGGAGGCTTTCCTCTCACGGCAGGGGTTGGCCGAGGGGTTGAGGTTGCATGGGGCAGCGGTCGCCGTGCGGCATCTACACTTGCTGCAACGGCTCGACAGGTACAAAACGGATCTGCAATCGCTGACCCAGGGCGTCCGCAATGCGTTTCAGCATATTGAGCGAGTGTCCTTCATAGTCAGCGTCTTCCAAGCGACAAATTGCGGAAGCCGAGGTTCCAATAAGTTTCGCCAGTTCGCGCTGGGAGAGCCCAGCCTTCGTGCGAAGGTCATAGATGGTTCTGGCAATATCCGCGTTCAGTTCCTCACGCTCATAGTCAGCGACATTCTGCTTGTCACTGCCGATGTATCGATCATAGAGGAGCTTGGCTCCCGAAGAGGGAAAGCTTTTCCTACTCATCCGTTCACCTCATTACCAGACGACTAAACCTATTTACGGAAACCCAGCGCGAAGCGCTGGAGAACTGCGCACTAATCAGGATGGTATGTGAATCGAAAGAAGTCTGCGGCCACCTGCTGTTTGCGGAGAATCGCCTTGTCGATTTCTTTCGTGGGAACTGATTGCTCTTTTGTGAGACCGTGCGAAAGAACCACGACAGACTTTCCTGCAAAAAAGTACAGGAGCCGGTAGTGGACGCCCTGATAGCTTGCCCGTAACTCGTAAATTTCGTCACGAAGAAAGTCGGCTTCTGGACGACGCAATTCGTGGCCTTGCTCTGAAAGACGATTGACACGCTGCACACATTTGATTTGCACCTTCTTCGGAAGGGAGTCCAACCAATGAAGCACCGGAATCGACTTATCGACGTCACGATAGAAATAGATGTCGGCGCCCGCCACATCCACGCTCCATCCTGACTATATGTTCTCATTTTTGAGAACATATAGCAATACGCAAATTAGTTAACCTAGTCTTGAATCTTATCAGAGCGCCGGAAGCGCAGGTGGAGTACTCTCGACCGGCAAAGCGTCGACACCGAGGAAGTCTTCAAACACTTCGTTGGAAAGCAGACGGCCTTGTTCGGTGAATTTTAGCCTTCCCTGCTCCCGAGTTAGCATGCCTTGGGCGATGCGCAGGTGAATGCGCTGCTGTAGGGATGGGGGTAAGTCCGATTCTTCGAAGGCCACGCCCTGATCCAGTCGCAGCCCCACCAGGAAATGCTCTTCTAGCCGACGTAGTGGGGTTCGTTCCGTCGCAGAGCTATCCCCGGCCTCGACTTTCTGCAGATATGCGGCCAGATCGTCTTCGTTACCCCAGCGATGAAAGGCTCCGGAACGGCTGTCTTCGGGGCTGAGGGCGTCGCAGGAATGCGCGTCTACGCCGAAACCACGGTAAGGCTGCAGCTTCCAATACTTCAGGTTGTGCAGGCTTTCCTCGCCGGGACGGGCAAAGTTGGAAATTTCGTAGCGCGGAATGCCGAGGCTACGCAGGGATTCCGCCGCCGTCAGGTAGAGGTCGGTGATGATCTGGTCGTCGGGGACGGCTCCCGCACCGTAGCGGCCACCTTCCCCAAGAATTTCCAGACCCAGACGGCTGTCTTCATCGACTTCCAGCATGTAGACGCTGACGTGTGGAGGCGCAATGCGGCGGATCCAATCGAGCGACTCCGCCCAGGAAGCGGGCGTCTGGTGCGGGAGTCCCGCGATGAGGTCGATATTGAAATTCGGGATGCCATGTTGGCGCAGCATGGCGCATTCGGCCTCGACCGTTTCGGTATTGTGCTTGCGGCCGGTCTGGCGCAGTTCCTTTTGCACGAAACTCTGTACGCCAAAGCTGACACGATTGATGCCCAAGCTGGCCCAAGCGCGGACGAGATCGGGATTAAGCGTGCCCGGGGCCGCCTCCATGGTGCATTCACGCCACGGATAGCCGGGAATGGCGCCAAGGACGGCACGCAGTTCCGACTCGGTCATCAGACTGGGTGTACCTCCGCCAAGGTAAACCGTTTCCGGAGTCCAAAACCAAGGGGTAACGCGGATTTCGGCCAGAAGCGCATCCAGGTATTGGCGGCGCTGGGTTTCCCCGTACACACCAGAGGCGAAATTGCAGTAGGTGCATTTCTGCGCACAGAAAGGCCACGAGATGTAAACGCCTGGCATGAGAGTGCAGGTGGCGCCGCGTGAGTGGCGACGTTAGCCAAGTGGGCTTTAGCCTAGAGAGACTTCCTCGCCGAGTTGCTGGCTGATTGCTTTGGACATCATCGCTTTCAGATCGTCGCCCGTATCAGGCAGCACGAAGGCAGTGCGGGTTTCATTCCAGTCAAACTTGAAGCTCTTGGAATGCGCGGAGACCCAAATCTGGCGGACCGGAGAGTTAGGGCTGACCACGAACTTGGCCGGAGGATCTTCAAATTCCACCGTAAGGGCGCCGTTGTTCATGTCGGCTTCGAAGTCGTGGTCTTCGGCGGCAGCAAGCAAGCTGCGGTAAAGGGCGTCAATGGCTTCGTCGGAACGAAAGGGAAAAGTCTGATCGTCAAGCATGCCGTGGTTATCCGTGTACAAGGCATTCGGTGAAAGAACGCCCTTCTTTAAGTTTAGGCTGTTTCGCGGGGCGGGCGGGCTGCGGACAACGTGTAGCCGCCGATTCGCAATGCAGGCAACCGCCTGGGCACTATCTTGCGCGTTGTTAGGACTTGATGCCGAAGGCGTGGTGGACGTCTTTCAGCGTGATGGAGCCCAGAATCATATCGGGCCGCGCGCGGCTGACGACAGGCAGGATCGGCACTTTGCTGAGCTTCATGAGGGCTTCGTCAAGGGGCAGGTCCATGTAGAGCCGGGGAAGGTCCGTGAGCGCGAAGGCTTCGGCAAGCAGCACTTCGCCTTTACCGGTATCGACAGCACGTTCCAGAGCCGCCAGGGACACAGAGGCCCAGGCATCCCGGCGGGTATGCACGAGCGCATAGGGAACATCAGCGGACCGGACCAGTTCCAGCGCTTCTTCCACCGAGGTGTTCCAGCTCAATTCGGTGCGGCTACGAGACATGGCATCTTCCACGTGCAGAATTTCTTTTTCGCGCTGTTCTTCGGCGGAAGGCAGATCAAGCCCTTCCTGCCTGGCCATCAATTCGAAAAAGGGCGTGGGTTGGAAGGAACGGGAAATCAGGTAAGCGATGGTGTTGCTGATCATCACGGGCAGAATGATCATGTAGCTGGCGCTGACCTCAAACACCATGAAGATGGAGGTCATGGGAGCACGGAAAATCCCCGCGAACAGGGTTCCCATGCCGACGAGGACATAGGCGCTGCCCGCCACCGATGGCATGCCGGGAATGTTCCCGATGAGCAGGCCGACACCGCCGCCGAGAGTGGCGCCCATAAAGAGGGTGGGCGCGAACATGCCTCCGGGGGTGCCGGAGGAAAAACACAGAACCGTGGCGACGAATTTCGCAAGCAACAGCAGCAGCAGAATTTTCCAGCCGAACTGATCGTGCAGGGCAGCGTCCATGGTTTCGTAACCTGCTCCCATGACGCCGGGCAGTCCCAGGCCAATGCAGCCGACGAGAAAGCCACTGACAAGAGGCATGACGTAGTGCCGCCAGGAGGGCAAGTCAGAAACCTTTTCGCGAATTTTGGCAATGATGCGTACGAAAGCTACGGAAATGAAGCCACCGGCGATGCCCATGACGACGTAGGCAATCAGTTCCAGGGGGTCACGCAGCTCAAAGGCAGGTACGCGGAAGAGCGGCTCATTCCCCAGGAAAGATCGGCTGACGACTACTGCAGAGACGGCGGAAAGCACGATGGAGCCGAGCACACCGGCATTCCAGGACCCGATGACTTCCTCGATGACCAGCAGCACGGCAGTAATGGGGGTGTTGAACGCGGCTGCGATGCCAGCGGCAGCGCCAACGGGAGCGATGAGTCGCATGTGTTCGCGGGCCAGTTTGAAAGTGCGTCCGATGTAGGACGCTACGCCCGCGCCCATCTGTAGAGCAGGGTCCTCTGGCCCCAACGAATTGCCCGAACCTATGGAGATGGAGCAGGCCAGCAGCTTGCCAACTACCGATTGCAGGGGGACATAACCATCGGAGACATAAATCGCCGCCTTGGTGTTGTTGATGCCGCTGCCACCCGCTTTGGGGAAGACCTCCCGGATCAGCAGCACGCTAACGAACGCACCGAGGGGCGGAAACAGCAGGGTGAAAAGATAACTTTCGCCGGCGGGGACACCCAGCGTGGACCAGGAGACAAACTCGATCAAGAAATGGAAGGATACGACCAGCAAACCGGCGAAGACGCCGATCATGATGGAGAGCAAAAGGAATCGCTGGGCGGACCCCATCTGTGGAATGGAGATTCCTCGGACTTTTTGCATCCAGGGAGAATTCGCCAGTTTTTCGTTCAGCAGATCCATAAGGGTGTTTCAGAGATATTGGCGATACGTGGCCATTGTTGCTTCAGGCTGGTAATGCTTCAGCGCTCTTGTTGCGTTCGACCTGTTCCCGACGAGGACTGAGGCCAACTGACCTGTCTTTCCATTGTGCCGTGATCTGCGGAGCATATTGATGCACACGGCGTATTGACCGTCGCAGCAGGCTGGTCGACATCGTGCGCGAGATAGGGAAGGCGGTTTTCGTTTTTGTCCATATCGTTTTGGTTTAGTTCTTCGCCAGAGTGGCCATCAATCGGCTAATCGGCTCCGGCGCATCGGTTGCTTCGCAGTTGGTCATGAAATGCTCATAGAGCTGCCGGGAAAGGGTTAGGTCCCGGTCAAAGGTATCTTCCGTGGGACTGCCCTTACGTTCATTTTCCAGAGCTTCTCGAGCACGAACAAGATCGGCCTGGGCATCCTCAGGTAGAACGCGCGCAGAGGCACAGGCATAGAGCGGCTGATAGGTCTGCGCCAGCAACTGCCCGGCGCGTTGGGCACGGGCTCTGCGGGTAAGCCCTCGCAGCATCGGGTTCAGCGCTCGAATTTCCCGAACCAGAGCGAGTTCATTTGCGATCGCTTCATTCTGCGGATTCCCCCGCAATGCGCGAGAGAGCCATTGTTCGGCCAAGGGGAAATTCCCGGAATCCAACTGGGCCTTGCCCATGCCGGCCATGGCGCGCTGGTTGTGGGGTTCCAGGGAGAGAAGACGCTGGAAGACATCCACGGCGTTTTCAGGACTTTCCGCATGCAACATCAGGAAGCCCGCGCGTTCCAGTTGCTGTGGGTTATCCCGCAGGTCACTGGCCAAGACGATGAGTTCGGCGCGTAGCAGATCCAGACGGCCTTGGGAAGCCAGGTAATCGACCAGTTCGAAACGGGTGCGAATCCGGTTTTCTGTGGGATTACTTAGCCAAAGACCGTAGATGGCGCGCTGGAAGTATTGCACGGCAAGGTCAAGGGATTCATCCCCTCCCTCGGAGGCGATGCGGGCCAAGCGGAGGTTGGCTTCGGCGTTGGTGGGATCTTGACGCAGCAGGTCATCCAACTGCAGGCGAGCCTCGTCGAAGCGGCGCAGTTGGATGAGCGTGGTGGCCAGCGCCATCTGGTATTCGCGATTGTGATGCTCCAAATGAAAGGCGGAACGGAGATAGCGCAAGGCCGTAAGGTGCTGGCCCTGCGCGCTGAGCCCTCGCGCCTTTTCAAACTCTTCATGAGCAATGGATTCCCGGGTGCTCCAATAGGTGGTGCTAAGGATGCCCGTGACGGTAGAAAGGATGAAGAGCGCGAAAAGCAGGAGGATGGCGCGCTGGGTAAACTCGCCAATGATGGGCTTTTCGACGAGGTAGTAGCGCCCGTTTTCCAGCAACAGCTGCCAGGCGTTCTTCAGGGCATCTTCCGACAGATGCTGCGACACATTGTCTTCGAGGAGCGCCTTCAATCGCGACTTGCTTTGATGAGCTTCAGTATCCACTTTGCTTGTGTAAGCGCCACAATCGGCCGCTGGGGCTCTTCCCGGACAGGCCAACGAGCTATCCACGATCAATGATCAAACCCACGGCGTTGCCAGAGAAGCCGCACCCAACCTTGCATGATTGACCAAGGAAAGGGGTGTACGGTTTCGCCCCTGCGCCCCGCTTGAGGCGAAATTCTGCGACAACCTGATGCCTCGATTCCAAACCAAAAGAGAACCGTGCGTATCCCAGGACGCAGGAGACAGGACGATGTGGCGCCATCGCCACATCGCCAAGCGCTCAGTTATCAGTATCGGCCAACCAGTCTACGACAATCACATTTACCGTCTTGTCGTCGTTGCGAACGGTAACACCCTGCCAGCGATTGGTCTGGTTAGGAATGGCGGTAACGATGATGGAATTAGCTTTCGCGGGGTCGTAGCGATAGCGAGTACGATTCCAACCATTCGTGGGGCCCGGAGCCTCGACCGCGTTGTTGGCATCACGATACCGTGGATTCGCCGTGTAGACCACCAGTCCGTTGGATGTCAGTTCGCCAGGAAGAACACTCAGGCGGACCGGAGCGCCAGGTAGCGAAGCATTGACAGCCCCTTGATTGGCGTCGTTGCCAGTAATCTGCAGAGTCTGATTCTTGCGAAGCTGTCCCGTCCAGATAAGGCGTCCGGCCCTGGGCTTGGAGGGCGCGGGGGTAGATACCGTTGCCCTAGGCGTTGAGGCGGATGGCGCTGACGGGTTTGCCGACGAAGGGCCCGCTGTGGCGGGCGCCGACGTCGCTGGCTGCGAGTTCGGAACCTGCGCGGTGGCCGTTGCAGGCGCTTCCGCGATGGGCGAGACCGGGCGACTATCCGCGGTTATGTTGGTGCGGGACACCGGGCTGGAAGGGGCAGGAGCAGCACTCGCGGAGAGACGGGACTGCCGGGCAGCTTCAGCCGCAGCGCGTGCTGCTGCTTCGCGTTCTTCGCGTGCTTTCTGTTCCCGGGCCTGCTCTTCGCGAATACGGTCTTGCGCTGCCTTTTCTTCCCTGGCTTTCTCTGCCTTTTCGCGCTCTTCCTGACGCCGTTTTTCGCGCTCAAAACGGGCGCGTTCACGTGGACTGAGCTTGGCTAGCGCAGCAGCCTCGGCTTCCTCAGCGGACAAGGTTTTCGGCGGATCTTCGACTTTCGGCGATTCCTCAGCGGTCGTGGCTTCGGGCGTTTTCACGTCCAGAGCCAAATCCGCCTGAGACGAAGCCGGTGGCGTGGAGTCAGAGGGCGCACCAGTAGCGGTTCCTGCAGAGCCAGCAGCATTCGGTGCAGGAGGACGAGAACCCACCCAACTGGCCACCTGCTGGATGGCTGGGGAGTCTGTACGCTGCACATCCAGCGTGACCACAGCATCGGGAGTCAGCATGGGGTCGACGAAAGAGCCGGAGAGTTGGCCGGTGCGCATCAGATCCAGCACTTTGCGCTCTCCGTTGTTCTCGATGACGATTTGCGCGGAGGCGGCATCCCGAACGCCGCTCAGCGTCCAGACAACCTCTGTGCGGCCATCGACAATCCGTTTGTAGAACACGACCACCGCAGGTTCCCGGGTGAAGGCCACATAGGCCAAATACCCGATAACCAGCAGGACAACCAAGGCAATCGCAGGCGCCACAAAACGCAGACGGGAACTGGCTGGGGACGTACGAGAGGGCTCGTCTTCCCAGGCAACGGCGTCGGCAGACGCGGATTTACCCAGGTCAGCGACATCGTCGGAATGCGGGGAAGACTCCGACCGGGGCAACCATTCCACTACCGGCAGGCTGCGCGGCGGGGGCGCCGACTGCGCGGGGACGAGAAGATTTGCGGGTTCGGAAGGTTGAGCAGCACCTGTATCGGGATATGTATCGCGATCCACTGGGGCCTCGACACCATCGCCGGAACTGGCCGACGCGCCGAATAGCATCTGCTGTGGATCTGCGGAGGTTGGCGCAGCAAGCTGATGGTCGCTATGGTGCGGATCGATCGCGTGCAGGTCGGCAGAGAGAGCTTCGCGAGAAGCGGCCACAGCGCCTTCCGCGAGGGCCGGGTGATTCTGCTGGCGGGGATGCGGAGAGGCAGCATCGGCGACTGCGGATTCCGCCGGATCAGAAACAGGCGGGCGTGGGGAACGCCAAGCGGGCGCAGGACCTTCCGCAGGATCGGGACGCGGGGAGAAGCGTCCCGGAGCGCCCGAGGCTTGCGCCAATGCCTGCAGGGAAGCATCCGCATCCGCCGGAGTCCGCCGGGCGGGGCGGGGACGCCGCTCTCCCATGAAGGGAACCAACTCGAATTCCAGCAGGGAACGGTCCGTCGAGACCGAGCCATCGGCTTCGCGCACGAAAAATGCCGCAGGCGTTTCCGGAGCACGTGAGGGCTTCAGGATCAGAGCCACCTGCCAGGGGTGTGGAAAGAGATCTGCGAACAGGGCAGCTTCGTTTTCTTTGAGGTTCAGCTCACCACGGGAATGGGAAACGTAGAAGCCCACGACACCCATGGAAGACCCGCCATGCTGCTGTTTTACGTCTTCCACCAGTTCGCGCAAAAAGGCGAGATCACGGGGGGAAAGCAGGAAGACTGGGCCGTAGGCGTACTCGATTTCGAAGGGCTGGTGGCTAAGAACGCGGATGTGGTCTCCGCGATATTCGCCAATCAGTAGGCCAGCCACTTCAACGCCGCCGCGTATCAGTTTGTAATAGCCTTCAACGGCGCGCGCGCGGATCTCCTCCATAACAGAGGTAGAATATTCAATACGCAGGGGACTCGTGGTTGGAGCCCATGTGGCTAACGATGCGTCTGCAGAACCTGCGGCCATCAGTACACAATCCAGCTATTTGGAATTGATCCTTTGCCACAAGCGTACTGACACTGCACCGGGTTTGCAACTTCAGAAAGCGCAGCCGGGAACAGAAACAGCAGCCCTGGGAGGCTGGCAAACGCGAAGGGATGACGGGTGTTTTGCATCTTTCCCGCAACCGTCGCGCATCGAAGAATGTAGGGTTGTCGCGCCGTCTGGCGTTCAGGCCCATTGAGTTTGCACAACTGCAAGAGGAATACGATTGCCTAAGGTTACCTTTCTTCCCGAGAACGTGACGGTGGAGTTTGATCCGGAAACCATGCCTTATTCGGAGCATGGTTTGAAGGGATCTGTGCTCGATATCGCCCTGAATCACGGGCTGCATCTGGAACATGCCTGTGGAGGCAACAATGCCTGCACCACCTGTCACATCAAGATCAAAGAAGGCATGAACAACGTCAACGAGATGGAAGACGACGAAGCGGATCGCCTGGACCAAGCGGCAGATTTGTCGCTGAACTCACGGCTTGGCTGCCAGTGTGTGGTGGAAGGCGATATCGTGCTGGAAATTCCGAGCTGGAACCGCAACTATGTGAGCGAAGGCGGCGGCTCGATGAACCTGGGCGACGCGATTCCTAATCCGGCCAAGAAATAGGCGGCGGCTGGACAGCTACCCCAAACGGCCGTGACCAAAGTATCGACAGATGTCGAAACTTTAGACGCAGAACAAGAAACGAAGAAAGGGTGAGCCCGTGGGCTCACCCTTTCTTCGTTTTGGTTATCGCAGTATTGCGGTCGCTGATGGATGAAGGACCCAGACTTTCCGGATGCAGGTCCAAATACTCCGGCAGAATCGTGCCACCGTCCTTTGATACCGGCCCCACAGGAATGGTGACGCTACCAACTTTTCCACTCACTAGGTTCAGCACCGCTACTTTCACATAGCGAACGCCATTACTTTTGGTAAGCACTCGCAGGTATCGGAAGCCGTCCGTTTTTGCCCGGTCCACCTGTGCCGCGTTCAGCCTCAGGCTGATCTGGTCAGAGAGATCTTCCAATACCTTGCCGCCTTCGTCATAGGCCGCCACGCGCAAACGGTAGCCGCCGGTAAACAGGTCGGCCTGTTGCTGAAAAGCTGAGTCTGAGGGATCGATCAGCAGGGCCAACTGACGCTCAGACCCGTCGCCATTCACTCGCGCTGACAACGGGATTCCGGTCGCGCTGACGGAACCACTCATTGCGTCCTGCAGCATCCGATTGGCTTCTTCGTCGGTGGTCGCCGCTGTTTTGCTTTCCAGGTACCCTTCTCGGTAACTCAGGTCCACACCAGGGCGGTTCACCTTCACGCGAATCCGGCGGTAGTCGCCTTTCCATTCGGGATCTCGAGCCGTGAAGCCCAGAATGTAGACTTGGGCCGAATCATCAATCGCCTGCCGGAGGGCGGGCGCCAGATCTCCCCGGTTGATGTAGAGCTTCCCGCCAGTACGTTCCGCCACCATTCGTAGGGGCAGAGTGGCGCTAGTGGTGCGGTTCACGGTCTCACTGGCCCTGCCAAACTCCGCACTCATCCCGGATTGGGCACGAAGCCCCATGGCATCAATGGCATACACCGCGACGTTAGCCGACGCAATCCGCGCCAAAGCCCGGTTCCACATCGCCCGGTTGTCATCCACGGCGAACATGTTGAAACCGCCCGAAAGCCAGACCATGCTCTTACGCCCGGGTAGATATCGCAAGCTCTCGGCAACACCCTGCAGCCCGCGCATGGTGTACATCAGCCGCAGATACACAGCGGCTTTTGCGTCGTGGTTGGCCTGGGGATACGCACCGCCAACGGTTCCGAAGGCCGCTTCCAGTTCCGTACGTTCCTGCAGCAGATCCCGGAAGGATGAGGCGTTCCGCAGTCTCTTCAGAAAATGCATGCGGTCTTCGGAGTAGTCATGCAGAGCCGACACGCCCAGGCGGCTCATCACGTACACACCAACCTGATCTTGAGGAGGCAAACCTTCCAGTTCGGTCAATGCCGCCTTCATCGCGAGAAAGGCGTCGTCGAAGCGCGCATTGATGGCATCGACCACAACAACCACCACGCTGCCACGTTCACCATCCAGGTTCTTTCGGTTGCTGACAAAACCATCTGGCACTTTCACACCAGTTGCGCTCTGTAACGGGAGCTGACGGCTATCGATGGCGCTGAACCACTCCACCGGCACTGTCTTGCCCTGCACGGTGAGAGTGAAGTCCTCGGGCTTCAGGTCGCGTACGGGCTGCTTGGTCTTTTTGTCCCGCACAATTATGGGCACGTCGACAGCGAGGGTGTCTGACCGGAACACACTGGAGTCCCGCGCGTTATCGGCATCCTGCGCGCTTGTCCAAATAGAGAAAAGCCCCACAAACAAGGCCAGTGCCAAGAGTCTGTTGCATCGAACCATCGGTGTGCCTTTCCTTCGCGGCTCCACTACATGCCGGTTTCTAGAGATCGCTTTCGGAGGTTCCCCTTATCTATAACCGGCAACTCCGTATCAGGGTTAGGTACAGATTATTCATATTTCATCTACGGTGCAAACGGGCTCCCCTTGGGCAAGGGTGGCAGCTACGAGTGCGCACAGATGCAGAGCGGCCAGAAAGCCCGACCATCCACAAAGGGGGGGAAAACAAATTCTTTTGGGAGGGTTCGGGCAGGCACGTATAGACTGTGGCCTGGATACAGAGGTTCAGGAAGAACGACGGAGGCTAGAGCGGGACCGGGAGCCGTTGTACGCCCGCTAGGCTCTTCACGAGAATCCAGACCTTATGCACAGCAGAGAGCCGCACACGCTGGGATAGCACGTCGAAGTTGGCCTTGCAGATAGCGTGAAGCAGTGTGGAGTAGATGCCGATGAGCGCCAACAGGCAGGCACGGCCTGATTTCGCAGTCATGGCCACCAGGGGGAAGCTCTCCCGGTAAAAAGACCAAGCCCGGTCGGCTTGAAACTGCATGAAGGCGCGGAAACGCTCATTGGGCACGTCGGCCAAGAAGTCAGCCTGGGTGACGCCGAAGCGATCAAGATCTTCCTGTGGCAGGTAGACGCGCCCGTTTTCGGCATCTTCGCGGACGTCCCGCAGGATGTTGGTGATCTGGAAGGCGATGCCGCATTTTTCGGCCAACACCAGCGCCTTGGGATCTTCGAACCCCAGAATGTGGATGACCGTGAGGCCGACCACTGAGGCAACCTTGTAGCAGTAGTCGTAGAGATCCTGAAAGTGCACAGCGTGCCGCGGTTCCAGGTCGCTACGCACGCCACGAATCATGTCGTAGAAGTATTCGTGCGGAATACGAAAACGCTGGACGGTATCGACAAAGGCGGGCCAGATTTCATGGTCGGGGGCATTCCCCGCAAGGGCAGCACGCAGGTGGCTTTCCCATTGGTCGATGGCAGCGGCAGCAGCGCCCGTACCGTCATTGAGATCGTCACTGAGATCGTCGCAATACCGCATGAAGGCATACACCGCGCACATGGCGGCGCGCTTCTGCGCGGGCAGCAGCAGGAACGCGTAATAGAAATTCCTGGCTCGTTCGCGGGCGATGGCCTCGCAGCGCTTGTAAGATTCCTGCAGTTGGTAAGATCCGCTCAAACCGTGCTCCCGGATGGCACCGACTTCTAACGTAACACGGCTCCGGGAAATCGAAGTCCCTGCACGCTGCATCCATATCGGTGAGGCTGTGTAAGCCCGGGTCTTGGGGCATTTTGGGGCGGGATGTCTTCAGCCTGTGGATTTCGCGCGAGGGCGAGCCATCGCCAAGCGGCCCGTAACATAAGAAGGAAGGGACTGGATTCCGTGATTTTGAAAGTGAGCGGAGTGCGTCTATGAGCATGATTGACGCAATTGCTCTGCTGTTTGTATGTCAGTTGCTGGGAGAAGTGATTCACCGAGCACTGGGCGTCCCGCTGCCGGGCTCTGTATTGGGAATGTTATTGCTGATGGCGTGGATGGCGATTTGGCAGAAGAAACGGCCTACGCTGACCGCCGTCACCACTTGGCTTACCGCGCATCTGGCGGTGATGTTTGTGCCTTTCGCCGTGGGCCTGATTGAGAACGGTCCGATGCTTTCGCGCTATGGAGTGGCGCTGGTTGTAGCGGTGACGCTTTCGACCACCATCACCATGGTGGTGACGGTACTGATCTTCCGCTGGATGGCCAGGGATATTCCGGAAAAGGAGCTGGAATCGTGAAGGAACTGCTTTCTTCGCAACTGTTCTGGCTTGCCATTACGCTGGTGGTTTTTCAGGCCGCCGACATGATTTCCCAGCGGACGCGCAGACACCCGCTCTGCCACCCCGTGCTGCTGTCCACCCCGGTGTTGATTGCGCTGCTGCTGGTCACGCGCACTTCGTACGAAACCTACTTTGATGCCACGCAGGTGCTTGGCTTTCTGCTGGGTCCGGCGATTGTGGGGCTTGCTGTGCCGATCTGGTCACAACGGGAACTCATACGTCGGCTCGCCTTTCCGATACTTGCGGCGTTGTTGGGTGGAGCCGTTACCGCCATCGTGAGTGCAGTCGGCATTATGTGGCTCTTTGGCGCACCAGAGTTGCTGTTGGCCTCTGTGGCTCCGCGCGCCGCCACGACACCGATTGCGATGGAAATGTCGGAACTGTTGGGCGGCTCTCCGTCCCTTACCGCAGCCATTGTGCTGATGGCGGGAGTCGCGGGAGCCATGACAGCCACGCCCCTGTTTAACTGGATGAAGGTGAAGGACTTTCGAGCGCGTGGCTTCGCGGTGGGCGTATCGTCCCACGGCTTTGGCGCGGCCAGGGCCTTTCAGGTGGACCACACGGCAGGCACCTTCGCTAGCCTGGGAATGGCCTTGAATGCCATTGCGACTGCGGTGATTCTGTCGTTGCTGGCGCTACTCAGGTGACTCACCGCTCTCTACAGAGGCTCCCATATCGGAACCTCTGTAGACTCAAGAACTAAGCGCTAGACGAGAGAGTTGGGGTATATCCCGAACACAACAGCATCCTGATAGCATTACGGTGGAAGGCCTTGTGGTCAGAAAACAATGACTATCACGATTGATCGCAAACTGGAAGCTATCCTTCGACGTCGGGCTGATGCCGCCGGATTGAGCGTTTCCGCGTATGTCGAGCGGCTCGTAACCGATGAACAGAACGCAGAAAAGGAACTGGAACGATTGGCTCTTGAGGGTCTTGAATCTGGAGAGATGGTTGAAGTTGGACCAGCATTCTGGGAAGAACGACATCGGAAACTAACCGCGACCCTGAAGGAAAAGAGTTCTCGTTGAACGCACGGAGATGCTTGGTTTCTCCGCGGGCCCTTGAGGACTTGGATGAACAAGCGCTGTTCTATGCGGAAAGAGAAAGTCCAGAACTCGGCTATCAGTTTCTGCAGGCCGCAGACAAAACATTCGACTTGCTAGCCGAGCATCCACTCGTCGGCTGGCACCCTAAATTAGACCACCCAACTCTGCGAGACCTTCGGGTTTTTCGTATTTCCCGGTTTCCCAAGGTACTGCTAATCTACAGACCAACCAGCACAGGAGTCGAAATACTGCGCGTGGTCCACGGATCCAGGAATCTAGAAGCTTGGGTACGACGAGAGCGCCTAACCTAGCGCAGCAAACGACCCGCGTGCCGCCCAAGGGCACCTAGCAGGATCTTTACCCGCAGTGCCTTTCCGATCTTGGGTCTGCGTGTGACGACGGCGTAATCCATCTTGCGGACTTCCTGGAGTATCGCTTCCCCGCCCCGGATGAACAGGTCGATATCGAGCGCCAGCCGTTTATCCAGCATGTTCACAAGCGGCTTTCCCGCGTCGAAGCATTGCTGGGCGCGGTCGACGGCGTCCTGCATGGCCTTGCGGAAACCTGGGGCATCCTGGCGCGCCATCAGTTGCTCGGCGGAATAGCCGTATTTGCGCATCAGGAAGAGTGGCAGATAGATGCGGTCTTTATCGAGATCCACGGAAACGTCCTGCCAGAAGTTGGCCAATTGCAATCCGGTACACACGTGGTCTGAGAGCCGGAAACGCTCCTCATCCCGATAGCCACACAACATCAGCACAAGACGGCCCACGGGGTTTGCGGAGCCCACGCAATAGGCGTCCACCTCTTCCCAGTTCTCGTAATGCGTGACGGTCTGGTCCTGCACAAAGGCATCCAGCAGATGACTGAAGGGCTCGATGGGAAGGTCCCGGTCGTGGATGGTCTTGCGTAAGGCCACAAAGATCGGGTGGGTGGCGCGGTCGTGTTCGTAGAGCTCTAACAACTGCTGACGCCACCAGGTGAGCAGTTCCAGGCTGCGCGCGGGGCTGCCCGTTTCGTCTCCCAGGTCGTCGCTCCAGCGGCAATAGGCGTAGACGTTATAGAAATCCTGATGGAGGTGCTTGGGCAACAGCAGGCTGACGACGTGAAAGTTCTCGTAGTGCCCGGTGGCGACCCAATGCGTATAAGCGAGGGATTCCTCAAGATCCCAGGGCTGCTGCGAAGCAGCATCCTCCAGAAAGGCCATGGGTTGGTGAAAGGTACGAAAGGCCACGCGTGTTCGTCCGTGGCTTAGGGAATGATCGCCGTCTTCAGGTGGCCGTTGTGGCTCATAAGGTGGCGCATCACTTCCAGTAGATTGGTCAGCGGCTCCGTACGGTTGATGAAGAACCGGGCGGGCACGGCATTGTTCGCAATCAGTTCCAGCGCCTTACGAATCAGCGCCGGCGTGTGGTGGAAGCTGGCCTTACAGGTGAGTTCTGAATAGTGCAGCAGAGCCGTGGGCAAAGCCACCTTGGTGTCGCTGGGGCATCCGCCGAAGAAGTTCACGGTGCCGCCACGGCGGAGCAACTTCACCGCCATTTCCCAGGTTTCGGGCTTACCCACGGCTTCGAAGGCGACATCCACGCCACGGCCTTCGGTGAGTTCCAGAATACGCTCGGGAAGATCCGGTGTCTCTTCGGTGCAGATCAGTTCATCAGCGCCCATTTCACGGGCACGGTCGAGTTGCTGCCACCGGCGGCCAATGGCGATGACACGCGCGCCAAAATACTTGGCAATGCACACGAACATCATGCCGATGGGGCCAAGGCCGATGATGGCCACGGAATCCCCGGCCTGGGCGTGGGTTTCTTCCCAACCACGCAGAACACAGGCAAGAGGCTCAGCGAGAGCTGCTTCCTGGTAGGCAATATGGGCTGGAACGTGGAGTAGGTTCTTTTCGACGATGCGCGAAGGGATGCGAATGTATTCCGCGTAGGCTCCGTTGTTGAAGAGCAGATCTTCGCAGAGATTTTCCAGGTTGCGCTTGCAGTAGAAACACTCGCCACAGGGGGCGGAGTTGGCGGAAACGACGCGATCACCAATGGAGAAGCCTTCGACGCCCGAGCCCATTTCCACGATATCCCCGGCTAGTTCGTGCCCAAACACAGCAGGGGGCACAATCATGCGGGCATGATAACCGCGCCGGAATACCTTCACGTCTGTACCGCACGTAAGTGCAGCGCGCACCCGGACCAGGACTTCGCCTTCGGCGATTCGGGGAACGGGCATGCTCTCCACGCGCAACTGCTCGCGACCGTAGAGAACACCGGCCAGCATTGTCGTCTTCACTCGGCCCACCTTTGTGGCTGAACCACGATCTTCAAAGAATTCTCATCGGGGTGCAGCGCCTGCTCGATACCTGTGTGGATATCGGCAAGGGCAAAGCGATGCGAGATGAGATCCGCCAGTGGCAATTCGCCTCCAAACACCAAATCAGCCGACTCCTTCTGCAAATCCACATCGGCTGAATAATAGCCTACTAACCGCCGTTCGCCCGCAACAAGATCACCACCGCCAACCTGGAAGGTTTCCTTGTTGGAGGTCTGCGCGAACAGAACGATAGATGCGCCGGGACGGGAACAAGCAAAGGCCTGGTCCACGATGCCAGGGGCATGCGCCGCGACGAAGACAATATCCGCGCCTCGGCCTTCGGTCAATGCCGCAATCTGGTCCCTTACCTCTATGCTATCAGCGCGCAGGGCCAAGTTGGCGCCACACTTGCGCGAGAGCGCCAAGCGGGTTTCCAGCATGTCGGTTCCGATGACGGTAGCGCCAGTGCGGCGCGCCAGCATGGTAAACATCAGCCCGATGGGCCCCTGCCCCATCACCAGAACAACATCACCTGGTTTCGGATCGCAGCCAACCACCGCCTTCAGTACGGTATTCAGGGGCTCCACGAAGGTGGCCACATCATAGGAAACGCCATCCGGGATCTTTTCCATCCCTCGGCGGACAATCCAATCCATCGCGCGCACATACTGGGCAAACCCGCCGCCCGCTGCTTCGTAGCCAGCGGTGACGCCCACTTTCTTGTAGGTGGGGCACTGGGCATAAAGACGGCGCTGGCAGTAAAAACATTCGCCGCAGGGAATGTGATGAAATACAACCACCCGGTCGCCAACCGCATAGTTGGTGACGCCATCGCCAACTGCAACCACTTCCCCAGCGGTTTCATGACCGAAGACACGGGGAGGAGGCAGCAGGTTGTATTCCACCTTTTTCAGGTCGGTATGGCAAATGCCGCAGGCGTGCACCTTAATGAGCACTTCGCCGGGACCGAGCGGAGGAGTGGCAATTTCCTGCACCTCCACCTTGCTATCACCGGTGTAAACCGCCGCCAACATCTGTTCCGGTATTGCCGTTGCTACCATGTCTTCCCCACGATTGCCTCTCCAAGAGAGGCCGAAGCCACACGTGACGCTTTCGCGAGCCGACCTGCACTCGCAATGCCTTGCCGCCCTTGCGAAAGAATCTGCATCAGGATGGAGCCGATGCGCATGCTGCCATCGGGTCGCCGAGCGCGATCAAAGTCTATGGCAAGATCTTCGTGACAGGTGTCCGATACCGATTTTACTGCGGCAAAGGGAATACCCATCCGCTGTGCAAAGTGGGCAACCGTGGCCGCCTCCATTTCGATGGCGTCCACACCCGTCTGACCTATCTGATGCTTTTCCGCAGCGAAACGAATGATGCGATCCACGGTGAGCACCACGCCTTGCCGCAAGGTCGCCGGACTCGCCGTCTCATCCAAATCCGCAGTGTTCCGTTTGCCGCTCTCGGCCAAAGAAGGCAGCGTACACGGAAACTCGTCGCCGGTGCGCTGGTCTTTGACGACGGAGGCCAGAAGCACGTCGCCAATGCGCCAGTCTTCGCGGGCGCCACCACAGTAGCCTACACTCAGGATGGCACCCAGCGTTTCCGGTTGTGGAATGGCCGCACAGGCCTTCGCGGCCGCTGCAGCGCCCACGCCACCCGCTAGCAGCAGCCATTCTTCCGGCTGCTGCGCCTTTGATTCCACGATGATGCTGCGGGCGTAGGCGACGGGTAACGAAAGCGTTTTGCCCTCACCCCGAAGGGCACGGACGCCACTGAACTCACGCCGATCTGAGGCCACAACCGCGATGCGCCGCATCAGACGTATCCGTTCTGGCGATACCAGGTAACGGCCTTGGCCAGCGCATCCCGCGCCGTGCCCGGCTGATAACCCAGTTCGCGAATTGCCTTATCGCTGGAGGCGAACATTTTCTTTTTGGCCATGCGCACGGCGTCAATCGGCGCACGCGGCGTGCCCCCCGTAAAGGAGGCCCACGTGGTGCTGCCGTAGGCATAGGCCAGCGCCACAGCGTGCGGAATTTTCATGGTCGGCACGCGCAATCCGCTGATTTCGCCCAAGTGCTGCAGAATCTCCTGCATGGTCAGATTTTCACTGCCCAGAATGTAACGCTCACCCGGCGTGCCAAACTCACAAGCCAGCAAATGCCCGTAGGCCACGTCCTCCACATCCACGATGTTCAGGCCGGTATCCACATAGGCGGGCATTTTGCCCTTCAGAAAGTCCACGATCATCTGCCCGGTGGGCGTGGGTTTGCTGTCACGCAACCCCACAGGCGCGGTCGGATTGACGATGACGGCAGGAAAACCCTGTCGCGCCAACCGCAACACCACTTCTTCGGCCAGATACTTGGACTGTTTGTAGGCCCCGGCCATGTCATGAATGCTGACCGGGGTGGATTCATCGCCGACGCCATCGGCAGGAATGCCAATGCAGCCCACCGTACTGGTGTAGACAAAGCGGCGGACATTTTCGATGCTGGCCAGTTCTAATAATTGGCTGGTGCCACGAACGTTCGTTTCGAACATGGCATTGGAATCCCGCGCCCACAGCCGGTAATCGGCCGCGACGTGGAACACCGCGCTACAGCCGAGCAGGGCCTGCTGCACGCTGCGGGCATCACGAAGATCCCCTTCGAAAATGCGAACCGGCAAGCCGGGGACGGTGCTGCCGGGGCGAACCAGGGCATGCACGGTGGCTCCCCGCTCTAAGAGCAAACGAGCCACGTGCCACCCGACAAAACCAGAGGCGCCTGTTACAAGAATCGGCTTGGGGTCATCTGACAATGGTTGGCCTGCCTACCGCATCATCCAACGCAGCATGGTGAAGCTGTCAGAAGGACGTGAGTCAATGCCCAACGCTGCTGACGGTTCATAGCCGCAGTGCATCATGCAGTGTTCACACCGAGGATCGTTGTCTTTGCCGTAGCTTTCCCAATCCGTGTGGGTCATGAACTCTTCGAAGGTCTTGTGGTGGGCATCTGTAATCAGGTAGCACGGCCCTTTCCAGCCTTCGACGTTGTAGGTCGGGTTGCCCCAAGCCGTACACGGCAGGTTGCGTTCGCCCTTCAGGAAGTCCAGATACACCGGGGTCGAATTCAACATGAAGCGATCCGCCAAGGCGTCGATGTCCTTGAACTTCTCCATGATGTCGTCGCGGGTCAGGAAGATCTCCCGGTCGTTCACAGCGGAATAGCCGTATGCCGGGGCGATCATGTGGCCGTCCATGTTGAACTGTTCCAGGAACTCATAGAGCGCCCAGATTTCCTTCATGTCGGTTTCTTTGTACACCGTTGTGTTGGTGCAGACCTTGAAGCCCTTTTCCTTGGCAACCCGGATGCCTTCGACTGCTTCCTTAAATACGCCTTCGCGTTCCACGGCCAGGTCATGGTTCTTTTCCAAACCATCCAGGTGGACGTTGAAATACAGGTGCTTGTGCGGGGTGTATTCGTGAATCTTCTTCCGCAGGAACATGCCATTCGTGCAGAGGTAGATATGTTTACCGCGTTCCAACAGCTTGTTGGTTAGTTCCGCCAACTGCGGGTACAGGAACGGTTCACCGCCACAGATGGAAACGATGGGCGCTTTGCACTCATCCGCCGCCGCCAGACACTCTTCAACTGAGAGGCGCTTGGAAATGGTGGTTTCGTATTCGCGGATGCGTCCGCAGCCGGTACATGTGAGGTTGCAGGCGTGCAAAGGCTCCAACATCAGCACAAGCGGAAAACGCTTGTTGATCATGGGGTGCGGCGTACGCTTGGCCCCATGACGGTGCTTTTCATGAAGGATGCGGAAGGGATTGCTGCTGGCGGTTTTGGCCGCCAAATTCTTCTGCCAGCTCTCTGGGGGGCTGAGCTTATTGCGCAGGATATACCCTGCGAGCCCCATCGTCATTGAAATCGGGAATCTCATTCGTGCGAATGCCTCCGCTAATTGCGATCGGCCGAAGGCCTAGTCCATGGGCTCCAACGAATTCCGGTAGGTGGACAAAGCCATCAGCGGAAACGCGTGCCGGTAGTAGTGATAGGTAAGGTAGAAGACTCGTGGGAACCCAGTGCCCGTGGATAGCTCTTCATCCCAACCGCCATCGGCTCGTTGCGTGCGTACAAGATAATCGATGCCGCGCTGCACACTGGAGCTGTAGTTATCTCCACTCGAAATCAGCCCCATCAAAGCCCAAGCGGTCTGGGATGGAGTGCTTTCGGCAGGGACAAACTCGCCCTCGTTGTAGCTGTAGCAGCTTTCGCCCCAGCCGCCATCGGCGTTCTGGACGGCGCGCAGCCACTCGCCGGCGCGCAGCACATGGGCTTCGCGATCACTTTCGCCGGCTGCTGCCAACCCGCGTAGCGCGAAGCAGGTGCCATAAAGGTAGTTCACGCCCCAGCGTCCGTACCAACTGCCATCCGGTTGTTGTGTCTTCACCAGATAAGAGACGCCCTTGCGAATGGAAGGATGCGCCTGCGCTGTACCGCAAAGCACCAAGGCTTCCATCACCCGACCAGTAATATCTGCGCAGGTGGGGTCCAGCATGGCGTTGTGGTCCGCGAAGGGCACATAGCTGAGGGGGAAAAAATTGTTGTCGACATCGAACGCGGCCCAGCCACCGTCACTCGACTGCATGTCATAGAGCCAATTGACGGCACGGCGGATGCACTGCTGCTGGGCGGATTCGTCGGAGGCCTTTGCCTTGGCGAGCGCCATCAGCACCATGCCGGTGTCGTCGATATCGGGATAAAACTCGTTGGCAAACTCGAAATACCAGCCGGAAGGCTCCGTATTAGGGCGCTTGATGCTCCAATCGCCTTTGCTGCGTACTTCCTTGGACAACAACCAATCCATGGCATAGCGCAAAGAGGAAGCAGGAACAGAACCGGCGTCGGCCAAGGAAAAGCCGATGATGGCCGTGTCCCAGACAGGCGAAAAACAAGGCTGAAAGTAGAGATCGTCGTCCGTTTCAACAATCAGGCGGTCGAACTGACCGATGGCTTCCTGGAACTCGTCGGAATCGCGCGAATACCCCAGCAAGTCCAGCGACATCACCCAATACATCATGGGGGGATAGATGGCGCCGAGTCCGTCAGATTTGTGCGTACGTTCCAGCGCCCAAGCCGCAGCAGCCTGAATACCCTTCTTGCGCAAGGCACGGCTACCAAAGCGCTCCCATAGCTTCAGGACACTATCCACTCCGTAGAAGAAACTCTTCCAGGAGACGAGGTGGTCCGCACGCGGAAACCCCATGGATACGTCGGGTTTGCGGAGTTCATCTAAGGTGAAACCTTCAGGCACTGGGCGGTTGGGGTTGTAGGCCAGCACGATGCTGAGGGGCACCACAATCGCACGCGTCCAGGAGGACATCTCATATAGCCAGTTCCCCGGAACAAGCATCATTTCCGGTGGCACCGAAGGCACATACTGCTTGGGATACAAGCCGAACAGACTGAGATTGATGCGTACGTAGCTATTCGCGGCCTGAATGCCGCCAAGGCGTAGAATGCACTCCCGCGCAGACTGCATCCGTGGATCGTCAACCGGCAAGCCGGAAAGCTTCAGCGCGAAGTACGCTTTTACAGTGGCACTGACGTCCGAGGGGCCCTTGGCGTAGACATTGAAGCCTCCATCTGGAAGCTGACGGGATAGAATCCCCTTCACCGCTTTGCGGACACGAGCCGCGCAAGGAGGGTTCCAGGTGGTCTCCCCGGGAGCAGGGGGATAGAGCCACAGAAGGAGAAGGATATAGTCGGACTCGAGCGTGGTGTCTGCAGTGAGATCGCCCCACCAGTACCCCTCTGACCGTTGAAGGCTGAGTAGATATTGCGAGGACCGCTCAATCGCATGGCCGACGCGAGCCGCACCGGTTTCTATGGCCTGGCCAATCGCACTCATGAGAATCTTTTAGTTCGCTACCGTCTGCAACTTCGGGGTGAAGATCTTGAGTTCCGGAGGAAGGTTAAAGCGCACATCCTCTTCCTTTAACTCCATTTCTTCCAAGGAGTTAAAGTCGAATTCCTCACGCAGGCGCTGAATGACGCCCTGCACCAGCACTTCCGGCGCGGAAGCACCGGCTGTGATGGATACGGTCTTCGTCCCAACCAGCCATTCCGGCTTGATTTCGGAGGCGTCATCCACCAAGTGGGAAGGCACGCCACCGTTTTCACAGACTTCAACCAAACGCTTCGAATTGGAGCTATTCTGAGAACCCACTACCAACAGCAGGTCACAGATCGGCGCCACTGCCTTTACGGCGAGCTGGCGGTTTTCGGTTGCGTAGCAAATATCTTGGGAGGGGGGGCCAATGATCGCGGGGAAACGCTCTTTCAAGCGGATGATGATATCCCGCGTCTCATCGAGGCTCAGCGTGGTCTGGGTAAGATAGACGACCTTCGATTCATCAGGAAGCGTCAGTCCGTCCACATCCTCCACGTCGCTGACCAAGTGCATGTGGTCAGGCGCTTCGCCCATAGTGCCGACAGTCTCTTCGTGATGGCGATGGCCAATCAGCACAATCGAGTAATCCTGCTTGGCAAAGCGGATCGCCTCCATGTGCACCTTGGTGACCAAGGGACAGGTGGCATCGATCACGTTCAACTTGCGGTCTTTGGCTTGTTGGCGGACAGCGGGAGAAACCCCGTGCGCGCTGAAAATGATGCGCGCTCCGACCGGAACTTCGTCAACTTCATCAACGAAGATCGCTCCAGATCCACGCAATTCTTGGACGACGTGCTTGTTGTGCACAATTTCGTGCAGCACATAAACCGGCGCTGGATAAAACTCCAGTGTCAGTTTGACTACATCGACGGCGCGCACAACGCCCGCACAGAATCCGCGAGGCTTAAGGAGGATCACCTTCTTAAGCGAAACTGCCTGAGGGTCTGCAGTGAGTGGATCCATAAGCTCTTTCAGTATAGCAACGGGAATCTCGAAGGCGTTAGCGATTGCTAAGGTCCCCAGGCCACAACAGAAAGGGCTGGTTCTGTTTTGTTGAAAAGCATCGAAGCCTCACGTAACGGCCACGTTGGCATCGAAAGAAACTACACTTTTCGGCGTAAAACAGCAATCCGCGGGAACACCTGCCGAGTTAAAGATATGATGCCCGCACCCTCCGGGGAAGCTTCGAAATATCGACACAAAGGTACACATTAGGCGCGAGACGGAGCGGCTACGGGCGGGAACAGTGCGATTTCGTGCATCCGTATAGTGTGAATCCCCCGTGATAACGCAAGCCACCCAACGGGCTTTGCTACAGTGCACAACGGGAATACCCTAAAGTAGGGTCAGTCTGCAGGAGCCCACGCCTGTGGAAGAGATGATTGCGACCACGTGAGCGGAGGTGCTTATGGCAGAAACGACATTCAATGAACCGCAGCTTCGACTATCAAAAATTTACACAAAAGGGGGCGACGAAGGAAAAACGTCCCTGGTAAATGGACGGCGAGTACCGAAAAATGACCCGCGCATCGAGACCTACGGCACGGTAGATGAGCTCAATGCGCTGTTGGGCGTGGCTGCCTGCAGCACGAAAGAGCTGGAGCGGGAATTCCCCGCCCTGGAGATTCTGAGCGCCATCATTTTGCGCGTGCAGCACGAACTGTTCAACCTGGGCTCACTGCTAGCCACTGATCCCGATCAGTTGTTCCCGGGCCAGCCGCGCATTACCGATGCCGATGTGGCCATGTTGGAAAATGAAATCGACAGCATGAATGAGGTTCTGCCGGAATTGCGTTCTTTTGTCCTACCTGGCGGATGCCGACTGAATGCCGAGCTGCACATTTGCCGTACGGTATGCCGTCGGGCAGAGAGATTGGTGATGGCGCTGAGCCAAACGGAAGCCGTGCAACCCGAAGTGTTGCGCTACCTAAACCGGCTCAGCGACGCGCTGTTTGTGTGGAGCCGCTGGGCTAGCCACATTCTGAGCGTGCCGGAAGTGCTCTGGAACCCCAACGAGGCGGCTGTCGCGAAAGCCAAGTAGCAGCGGGCTTATAAGAGTCCAGAGAAGCCCCCTGGGACCTGCCGTCGCCACAAGATGACGCAGGCGGCAGATCCTAGGGGCTTCACGAGCGTACGGCCCTTCTGGAGCGTACCGGGCTCAGTCTGTCCGCGGCTTCCAGACGAGCGAGACCAGACGGATATCGACATCCGTCTTCCGTGGCCGAATGGAAATCACTTCCAACTCTTCCAGCATGGGGTCAGCCTGCCGGATGATCTCATCGGTCCGCGCATCCAATTCCCGCACCAGTTCGTCTCGTTCGGTATAGAGCTGGTCCAGTTTTTCCTGGGCGATGACTACGTCCTGCGCTTCCTTCTGCGACTTGCTGTAACCGCGTGCCGTTGACGATCCGCCCCGGGCCACCCGCGTGGCCACGCTACCGCGCCCGAAAATCGCGCCCAGTAAGCTGGTGGCCGCGTTACTCACCATATCCGTCTGCGCCTTACGCACCTCAGACTGTTCCTTTGCCAACCTCTGTTGCGCCGCGAAGATGCGATCTTCCACCTTGGCCAAGCGATCGCCATGCTTGGCGCGCAAGGCCCCCACCAACTGATCACGTTGCTCATGCGCGGCATGCCGCAACCGGATACGGAAATCCCGTTCGCTTTCACCAGGCTGAGACACCATTTTGTAGGTGTTGCTGCGGTAGACGTCGATCGGGCAAGAGGTGAACAAATACCGCGCTAGATCGTCTTCCCAAGCCCGCAGGCTTTTCGCATTCAGTATGCCGGAGGGCAAAGCGGCGAAACCAAGACCCGAGCGCGGCTCGGCTTCCAGGCTTCGTGGATCGATATCTAGGGGGCTTGCCAGTTCCCAGTGAATCGGAACCGGGCCTTCTTCGAAGAATGCGAGCAGACCGACATTACGCAGTTCATCCACGCCAGCTTTGGTGTTGGCATAGCGAACCCTCGCAAACCCGGCGAGGTGTGGTTCGTAAGTTCCCGTAGCATTGGACGCTGCCAAAAAGTACTCGTTCACCCCGGCAGGCAGGGCAGGTCTGGCTTTCGAAGGAGCTATCGCGGCAAGTGGCGGCGGTGGAGGCGGCGGCGCGGCAGACGCCCCGAAAGCGACGGCGGATGCGACGGGGGCCGCGCCAGCCGGGGCTGCCTGTACAGCAGTGGCTGCCGTCTTGTACGGCGTCATCAAGGAAGCGATCTGGTTCCGGGTGAGCGGGCCACGCAAATAACTCATCGCCCAGCGAGTTTCGAAGACCACAGGTTCGGGCCGATGGACATTGTGCAGCAGGAAGACGCGTTTACCCAGGCTGGACAGGATCTGATTCATGGCTGCGCGATCAATGCCCGCGCCGGAAGCACTGGAGAGCCCTTCCAGCAGGCGAGCCTTGTCGTTTTCCGTTTGCAGCCTCCCGATGAACCAGGTGCCACAGTTGGAAAGACCTTTGTAGTCAAGGTCCATGGGGTTCTGCGTTGCCAGCACCACACCCAACCCGAAAGCGCGCGCCTGTTTCAGCAGAGTGAGCAGTGGCCCCTTGGATGGAGGATTGGAAATCGGCGGAAAGTATCCGAAGATTTCGTCCATGTAGAGCAGGGCTCGCAGGCTGGTGGTGCCCGACTGCCGCCGCATCCAGGAAATGGTCTGGTTCAGCAGCATCGACACGAAGAACATACGTTCCGCGTCGTTCAGATGAGCGATAGAAAGAATGGCGATGCGCGGCTTTCCGCTCGCGGTGTAGAGTAACCGGCCGGGATCGAGAGCCTCCCCTTCCATCCACAGCGCAAAGCCGGGCGAGGCGATCAGGTTATTCAACGCCATCGCCAGCTGGAAGCGCTCTTTTTCCGGGTAGAAGGTGTCGACATCCATCACGCCAAAGCGTTGCATGGGCGGCTTCTGCACCTGCAAGATCAACGTGGCAATGTCCAGGTTCTGCCCGTTCATCCAGGCATGGCTGAGCAGGTTCGAAATCAGAATATGTTCACGGCTTTGCACCGGGTCGGCATTGATTTTCAACAAACCCAACAAGGAAGTGGCCGTGGCATTCACCTGTTCGGCGAAGGCTTCACGATCTTCCACGATAGAGGCGTCGGGCGCATCGAATGAACGGAGCACGGAAACCGGAATGCCAGCGGTGCTGCCGGGCGTATAGATGGCAAAATCCGCAGTTTCCCGCAGCTTTGCGATACGTTGCGCATCCTGACCCCAGCGGGCCAATCCTTTTTCCCACAGCGCCGCCTGATCCGCCGCGTACTGGTCCGGCGCCACCCCTTTGGTGCGCGCTTCATCCTCATTGATCCAGGGACGAAAGTCTTCCGGGCACATCGACGGAAAGGTCAGCATCAGGTTGGTGAGATCACCCTTAGGGTCAATCACCAACGCCGGAATGCCATCGATGGCGGCCTCTTCCAGAAGACCGACGCATAAGCCAGTCTTGCCACTGCCGGTCATGCCGACGCACACCGCGTGGGTCAGAAGGTCGTTCGAATTGTAGAGCAGCGGTTCATCAACACCGGTGGAGGTGGCCAGGTCGTAGGGTCGCCCCAGGTAAAACTGTCCCAGGAGTTCGTAGTTGGTCATGGATGGAGATCGGTCCTCGACAGAACAGGCTTTCACGGAAAAGCCGAGGCGCCAGAAGGCCTCGCCCCATTCTAATGCGAGGCCGCCCAGCGAGTCGAAGGGAAGAATCTACGCAGTCTTCCGGGTAAATGGATGGGTGAGTGGAAAAAGCTGCACCTCGTCAGGATGGGGTGGCGTCAATGGGTATATGGGCGCCAATGAAGGTATTGGCGACTGAAAGCGCAGAACAGCCATGCAAGACGTAAGCCCCGGATAGACGAGTATTCGAACGAGTCAGCCGAGGGTCTTGCATCTAGGAGAATGAAGCATGTCCACGGATCCTAATACGTCCAGCACTGGCGGGCCCAATGGTGGGACGCCAGCGCTGCCGCCGCTAGCCCCTCCGTACACCCGGGAAACGGCGATTCAGAAAGTACGCCGGGCAGAAGATGGCTGGAACTCGCGAAATCCGGAAAAGGTCGCTCTCGCCTACACGCCGGACAGCAAATGGCGTAACCGGGTCGAGTTTGTGACGGGCCGCGAAGCCATCGTCGGGCTGCTGAGTCACAAATGGACCCGCGAGATGGATTACCGGCTGATCAAAGAACTCTGGGCCTTTGATAACAATCGGATCGCCGTTCGCTTTGCCTATGAGTGGCACGACGATGCCGGCAACTGGTTCCGGTCCTATGGCAATGAAAACTGGGAGTTCGACGAGGAGGGCTTGATGTGCGAACGACACGCCTCCATCAATGACCGGCCTATCGCGGAGAGCGAGCGCCTCTTTCACTGGCCCCTTGGTCGCCGACCCGACGATCATCCGGGGCTGAGTGACCTTGGTCTCTGATCTGGGACAACCCCTCGGGGATACCTGACTTCATGGGCACAGGAAAACACTGATTAGGAACGGAAAGGGGCGGAACCGATCAACGGCTCCGCCCCTTTCCGTTCTTACTGCATTTGAACTACTTAGAACTGCACGCGCAATCCCGCCAGAGCCCAACGACCGGGACCTCGGAAACCGCCTTCATAGAATTGCCGATCCAGCCAGTTCTCCACTTTGCCGTAAAGATGCAGAGAACCGGTCTCCCATCGGCGCACCGCGTAGTCCGCTACTGTGTCGATCTTCAGCGGACCTTCCATCAGATACACGCGGCTTCCCGTACCTGCAAAAACCGCCATCGGGTACTCGCTGGCGTAACTCAAGTCGGTCGTGACGGTAAAGCGATCGCCCAGGGGTTGCGACCACAACGCCGAAAACAGATGTGGTGAGACATTCATGCGGGGCAGATAGCCAGAACCGGCCACCACAGGACTGCGTTCATCGGCATTCTGATAGGTATAGCTGGCCTGCACGACGGCTCCGCGACCAGGGCGGGCCCGAACGCTGAGTTCGACGCCGCGCGAGAGCCCACCCTTGGTGTTGGCATAGCCGCCGAAACGTCCGAAGGGATCGTCGGGGGGAATGAGTCCGCTGAAATCGAAAATGATCGTGTTCTGCAGACGGGTATAGAAAATGGTGGCGCTGGTTTGTAGCTTGTCACCGAACCACCACTGATCGATACCGGCGTCGCCGCTGAGAGCGCGCTCAGGATTCAGACGGGGGTCGCCGGAGGGGGAAAAACTTCCGAAGAAGTAGGAGGCGCCGAAACGTTCGTACACCGACGGTGCACGATAGGCATTGCCCACATGCGCGCGGAACTTCGTATTGGTGGAGGCCACCATGTAGGCCACCGAGGCATCACCCGTCCAGGCGCGGGGCGCTTTGTTCAGGTACTGACCTGCGTTCTGGTAGGGAGAGGCTCCCCCTTCGAAACGAGGGGTATCCAACACGAAACTCTGGGTGCGTCCGGAGAGGTTCACACGTAGGCGTCCATCCAGGAACTGCATCTGATCTTGTACGGAGAAGGCGTTGCCTTGCTGCACGCCCCGCAGCGCATTGTTGGTGCGAGTGGCGGGATTCGGATCCTGATCGAGATTGCTGTTCAGGATGCTTTCGTGTTCGCGTTCATAGCTGGCCGTCACCAGATGCGAGGGGTGCACCTGCAGGTCCGTACGCGCTTGCAGCAGATGAATCCGCCCGTCAAAGTCGCTGCGGCTGTTGTAGAGCGGCTCATACAACTGACCGCCCGGCCCATCGTGGATTGCTCGCTTCGAATCGGTCAACTGATAGGCAACACGATAAGAAGCCCGGGCCGAGAGTTCCTGCGAAAACGCGGTTGCGAGATTCACCAGATTGGTAGTGCGTCGAGAATCCGGATCGTTCAGAGAAGGTACAAAGGTGCTGTTGCCCACGCTGTAGGGCATGCCAGCCAGCATAAGGCGTAGCTGTGCATCCGGCAGAGCCCGGGCAGTAATTACTCCACTCGCAGGCAAGTTCGCCAGCTGCCCAGCATCCACCGACGGGCTATCCGCCAACTGGGAATACGCTGTCAGCCCGGTAAAACGCGCGGTGGCGGCAATGCTGGGAGCGAACAGGTACTTCGCCCATCCCTGACCACTGGTGTTGCGATGGGGGTTCGCGCCATCCACGCCATGCCGTACGTTCAGGTGCGATAGACCACCGGAGAGTAATAGCCGATCGCCAAACCCACCGCTTGCCCTGGCCAGTCCGCGCAGAAAGCCAAGACCGCCGCCTTCAGTGAGCACCTGCCCACGCCACGGACCGCCGCCCTCTTCGGCCCGCACATTCATCACGCCACCGATCGCATGACTGCCATATAAAGAGGAGCCAGAGCCGCGCAGCATCTCCACAGCGGAACTATCCACCATGTTGAGAGCCTCCATGAAAGCGATGCTGCCACCTTGGGGATCGGCGGCATCGCGGACGCGCAGTCCGTCAAACAGCAGAGCCGTATCCTGGCTGCGCAAGCCACGCACGCGAACGGCAGTGAAATTCCCCGGTCCGCCCTGTTGCTGCACGGCCACGCCGGGTAACAGGCGTAGCCCTTCCGCCAAGGAATACTCATCACGCAGCATCATTTCGTCGGCGCGAACCGCGTCTTCGGCTTTTGCAATTTCATCTACGGTGAGTGCGGTTCCGGCAGCGGTCACCTGTACGGCCGTGCGGAGAGCACCAATCGAAAGTCGCACGTCTTCCCGCAGTGTTTGATCTGCCGTCGTAACGGACAGCGGTACACTTTGGAGGTCGAACCCGGGTGCGCTGAGTTCCAAGCGGTATTCGCCAGGCGAAAGGTCAGCGACCGAGAAACTGCCATCGGCGTCAGCGCGAACCACCCGCAGCACGCTGCCATTTCGATTCAGCACGCGAACCAGCGCGCCGGGTATCGCGGTAGAAGCGGCGTCCGCAATGCGGCCGGTCAGTTCAGCGGCGGGGCCAGAAATGGCAAATAAAAGAGTGGCAAGGACAGCGGCCAAACGTGGGACGACAAACATAAATCCTCCGAGCCGCGGGAGGATAAAGTGCGTGGACGCAGACGTTCCGTGTAGACAGTTCGCAGGGCCGATACACTCTTTCTGTCTCCCGCAGAAAGCAGCGTGCCCGTGAAGCTAGCAGATATCCTGGCTCACAGATTCAGGTCGTGTAGACCAACGTCCGCTCCGCCTTCCCCGGCTGCTGCGCAGATCACAAGCTAGCCAAGTGGCTGATTGGAAAAGACTTTCTGTTTACAGTGGCGGGACCGCGCCGGAATTACACCGACTTCCCTGCTGTACCCAAAGGTTGCTTCACCGTGCCGGATGTAACCGGCTTGGCACCATACGAAGGATACGAGCCAGCTCGCTTACCTGTCAATGCGGGGGGCAGGACCGAAGTGTAGCTACCGCCGAAAAACCACATTCTCCAAACGGTCCAAAGCCGGAAGATCAAGAGGGGGATAGGGAGGAACAATGGAGTAGGACTTGTAGCCAAATCCACCCATAAATTCAGCCATATCAGTCAATGTATATCCGAGCTTCTTAGACATCCAAGGGTTCACTTCACAGATAATATGAATGTTAGTATTTGCTTTCTCCAGCACCCCAGACAGACCACGAAGCACAGAGAACTCATAACCTTCTACATCGATTTTCACAATCCGAATACGAGATAAATCCAATCTCTTCTCATTCACATAGTCATCGAGACGAACTACCTTGACAGGCTTCGAAACCGGGGCATCCCCTCCGGACATCACCAGGCTGGCCACTCTGCTCTGCCCGTTCAAGTCGAATCGAATATCCAGGGTCGTATTATCAACGCCTACGGCACAGTTATTGATAAAAAATTTATGATCGGGATTCAAACGAGCAAGGGCATGCAGACGAGTCAAACAGGGATCTAGCGGCTCGAACGCATGTACCTCGCCAGTCACTCCGACGCAAGCCGCAGCGCTCGACGCAATATATCCAACGTTCCCCCCGACATCCAAAACCACGTCCCCAGAGGATAGGTGTTTTTCTAAGTAATAACAGGTTGAGTGCTCGTACGACCGGCTACACATCGCACGAATATCACCTTTGTCGAGAAATGCCAAATTATCTATAGGAAACCGGACTCCTCGCGACATATCCAGATTTCGCTCCCCTGTCGGCAGTGATTGCACCGATCTGCGGAGAAGCCCAAGACCCTTTCCTACATAGAAATCCATGTTTGCCATATCGGGTAGCTTAACACTCCACACGGCTCTCAGTTGGCGGGAAACTGTCCTTCCGCCCATGATCGTTGAGCTAGCCGTAAAGCAAGTGGGGCCACACCGTCAAGCAGAGTAGTTGTAACACGTCCAGGCCGGCCAGATCTGAAAGCAGCCAGCCTATCTGTATAAGAAGCCCGTCACCGGAGAACAAGGCAACAATAGAGACATCAACGACACGAGTTCTGCGTCTATCGATTCCATGCATTTCTATAGTTGCAGGCATGTTGTGGGCTCAGGTGATACGGACAACCGCGATTGCTAGACTGAAAGGGCGGCGCTCGAAGCACCACGGATCGCGTGGCGGGCTAGCAGTAGATTCAGGTTCGTTTCGCAATTGCGCAGTTTTCACATGCTTCTTCGCCTTGGTCTTTTACTCGGACTGTTTCTTCCTGTCAGCGTCTTCTGCCAGACTGGGGCCACCTGGAAACCGCTGGAACAGATTCTGGAAAACCTCTCTTACGCCGCGGACATCGATGTAGAACTGGTGGTGGTCCATCGAGGGCAGACGGTCTACGAGAAGACGGTGGGGTTCCGGAACGAGGCAAAGCAGAAGCCCATTGCCTCGGCTAGCAAGTGGCTGGCAGGCGCCACCATCCTGCGTCTGGTGGATGAAGGCCTAGTCGGTCTGGACGATCCCGTCAGCCTTTATCTTCCCTACTTTCGTGACGAGAAGGCCGTAATCACCATACGGCAACTGTTGACGCATTCCTCCGGTCTGGCCGGGGACTATAGCTGTCTTTCCTCCTCCAACATGTTCATGGACGATTGCGCAAAGCAGATTGCGGATCGACCAGTACCGCTGCAGCCGGGAGTCTCGTTCCACTACGGCGACGTCTCTTTGCAGGTGGCGGCCCGGGTGGCGGAAGTCGCCACTGGTCAAACCTGGGAAGACGTCTTTCAAAGCAGTATTGCCGTGCCGCTTGGCATGACGAAGACCACCTACTACCCCAATGGCACGGTAAGAAATCCGCATGCTGCAGCGGGCGCGTATTCCACCAGTGAAGACTATGTGCAATTTCTGCAGATGATCCGGAACCATGGATTGTGGAAAGGGAAACGGGTGCTTTCGGAACGAGCGGTTTCCCTGATGCTGGCAGACCAAACGTTGGGAGCGCAGATCCGGCTGAGCCCCTACACCGCACAAGAATCCTGGAAGGCCGGCGCTGGCCGCAATCGATATGGCCTTTCGAACTGGATCGAAGGCATGGAGGATGGCCTGCCGGACGGGAACAGTTCGCAAGGCAGCTTCGGCGTCAGCCCGTACATGGATAGAGAACGGGACTATTTCTTTCTGCTCTTCGTCTATGACCAGAAGAGAGTCTACCCCTCGTACTACTACCAGATCCAGAGCTTTCTGAATAGCCTCTACACGCCAACGGCAACGCCACGTCTTCGTACGTTGGAACGAAAGAGTGCGACACAAGAGGACGGCTCGGCCATCAGCTCCACTCTGACTTGGGATCAATATGTTTCCGCACCCTGCACGGCCTCTGGCAGCCAGTGCCCGGTGATTGTGACATTGCAGCCTGCGGAGAGCCTATCCAAAGACTTTTTGGCTCTGACGAAACTGCATGAGAAAGCGGAACGAGAGGCCGCAGTTCTCGTTTTCCCCCGAAACCCGGATGTTGTACAAGAGGGCAGCCAGACAGCGACCACAGAAGAGAGCGAGCCTGCATCTGCTACATCAACCTCCCACCAAATGCAGCAGGTGATCGCGGTCGTCAATGCGATGGGTGGCGCTTTCAGTTATGATCCGGAGCGTGTCTATCTATTGGGATATCGGGATGGCGCAGATCTGGCGGAACAACTCGCATGCCGCCAGCCGGAGCTTTTCGCTGGTGTCGCGCTCGTACACCCCATACAGAAGACGCCGATGACGACGGACCCCGCAGACGATCTACTCCCCTGCCATAGCCGAGACCACATCAGCGTTCTGACCTACCAGAACACGGAGCCGGTAACGCCAGCAACCGCGAACACCAATGGCGCCGTCGTTTCCCGCTTCACGTATTGGAGCGAGAAAAACGAATGCCAAGACACGAACGCATGGCAGCCTTACAGTCCCTCGACGCTTACCTACCGCGATGCGACTGGCTGCTGGCCCGCCACAACCGTACGTGAGGTGACATCTACTTCCAGCAGCACCCAGTGGCCAGCCGACGGAACTGATATCAGCTGGACATTTCTGCAAGGGAAGTATCGAACAAGCTTGCGAAACGGACGGTTCGTCACGACATCGGCCGCGGACTACGTGCGCCGTGTTGCGGCTCCCGAGAGCCTGGTCAGCCTATTCGGTGCAGACTTTACCGAGGAAACCACATTCGGCGACACCATTCCCCTGCCCTCTCTGCTGGATGGCCTGGTGTTGGAAGTGCAGGACAGCCGGGGTCTGGTGAGGAACGGCCAGTTTGCCATGACATCGCCCTATCAGGTGAACTTGGTGATGCCAGAGGACTTGGCCGAAGGCCCGGCCAGCCTGCGACTGAAGCGCGACGGTGAGACGACGCACGAGGATTGGCTGATGGTGCGGAGACTACGCCCCGCGCTATTCTCGGCGGACTCTTCAGGCTCTGGCTTGCCAGCAGGAGAAACCCTTTATGTGAGAGCCGACGGGACACGTTGGACCAGCCTGCTAGCGACACGCCGATCCGTCCCGGCGGGATCGCCCGCATTCAAACCCGTACCTATAGAGCTTTGGCGAACGGGCACGAAAATCTATCTGACCCTCTACGGAACCGGTTGGCGAAGGCGTCATGAAGAGCAAGCCCTGGAAGTACGGGTCGGCAACAAGCCGGCGACCGTCGTCTACGCGGGTGTTCAGGGTCAATATGCGGGCCTAGACCAGATCAATATCCGTCTGGATGATCTGGGACTGGAAGCGGGAGATCATCTGCTGCAGGTCCGTGTGGGTGGCGTGACCAGCAACTCGCTAAGCATCCGCGTGCGGACGGCACGGGACGAGGAACCCGCAGCGTCTCTATCACTACGCTAAGCGTCAACCGCCGCGCTAGATATCAACCTCAAGCAATGCTCCATCCAGAAAGCCTGAGGCCGCCCGCGCTTTCTCGTCCAGATCAAAGATGCCACCGGTGACATAGATCTTGCCGGGTCTCCCTGCGAAGGCGCACGATGTGGGGTAGCGCACTGGCAGTGGAACCACACGATCGACAGAACCATCTGGCGCATAACGGATCAGCGAGTAGCCACCACACATCGCGCTCCATAGATAGTTGTCGGCATCAACCGTCGCGCCGTCCGGCAAGCCGTCGTAGGCCGATGTGTCCGCAAATACCCGGCGTTCCCCAATGGCGCCTGCTTGCAGATCGAAGGGATAGGCATAGATCTTCTTATCCATGCTGTCGGCAAAATACATGGTCTTGGAATCGAGACTCCAGGCCAGGCTATTCGGGCAGCGGATGCCATTGAACATGGGCGTTACGCTGCCATCAAGATCCACACGATAGAACACGCCCACGGATGGTTCCGCGCTGATGTGCATGGTGCCTACCCAAAAGCGGCCCAGCGCGTCGGACTTCCCATCGTTGCTGCGCATTCCTTCACCGTGGGGCAAGTGGAAATGCTCTTCCAGGGATTGCGTTTCCAAATCGAAGCGGAAAAATCCGGTCTCCATGGCAAGCAGAACGTTATCGCCGTAGAAACCGAAGGAACCCACTTTTTCTGGCATATCCCACTGTTGCAGTTGCTGATCGGCAAAACTCCAACGCTGGATACACTTCCCGTCGATGTCAGTCCAATAAATGGAGTCTTCGTCCTGCCGGTAGACAGGGCCCTCCCCCAACAAGTCTTCGGTTTGTGCGAGTGCGCGGCAGTTTGTCATAGGGCAAGTAGTTGCATGATAACCCTGGCCGAGCCCTGCAACAAATCGCTTGACGCATCTGCTTACGTAATCCGGTCATTCGACGATCTGGCATCGCAAGGAGCCCCCATCAGGTATCCCCTTGCAGAGCAAGATACGGTGTAAAGCGAATTCAGACTCGCTCGTAGCAAATGCCCGTGGCAAATCACCGTCATCTGCGATAGGATTCTCGGCGGAGGACTGTCCATGCAACGACGACAATTGCTTCAAACCGCGGCCGCGTTTACCATTCTCCCCAGTGGTTTTCTGCGCGGCCAGAACGCACCCAGCAACCGGCTGAATGTCGCGCTTATCGGCGTGTGGGGGCGTGGAACAGCCCACTACAACAGCCTGTTAGGAGAGAATGTGGTGGCGCTTTGCGACGTCTATGCGCCACGCGCGGAAGAAGCACGCGCCATCTTTCCGAAAGCAAAAGCCTATACCGATTGGCGTCGCGCCCTTGACCAGAAAGATGTGGAGGCGGTCGTTATCTGCACGGCAGACCACCATCATGCCTTTATCGCCAACTGGGCCATCAATCGCGGCATGCACGTCTTCTGCGAAAAGCCGGTGGGCATCAGCGTGGAAGAGGCGCGGGTGGTCCGCGCCAACTACATCAAGAACAAGGTGAAGGTCGCCACGCAACATGGCACCCAGCGGCATGCCTACCCGAATTTTGAACGCCTGCGCGAACTCATTCTGGATGGCGCCATCGGCGACCTGAAGCGCGTGCATAGTTGGGACGCCCGGGAACTGCCCAGGCCCGGTTATCCGGAAGGCGACGGCACGCCGCCCAAGGGTCTCGACTTCGAACAGTGGGTGGGTCCGTCCCCCTACCACCCATATAGCCCGCAGTATTTCGGCGGCTCCAACGGCTTGAACTGTCTGTTCTGGAACATGTATCGCGATTTCGGCGTAGGCCAGATGGGCGATATGGGAGCCCACACCATGGACCTGGTATGGAACGTCGTGGACGCAGGCGCGCCTTCCGCCATCGAGGTGGACCAGGAAGTCAGCGACAAGATGCATCCGGATATCTGCCCGGTGAAATTAAAAGTGTCGTTTGAACATCCGGCCAATTCCTGGCGGGGGCCGGTGGAACTGGTGTGGTACCAGGGAGGCTTGCGGCCAGAGAACCCGCGCAGTTACGTTGATATCTCCAGGGTAGGCAACGGTGCGGTGTTCGAGGGGACCAAGGGCGTGATTTTCGCCGACTTCACGTCGCGCGTGATTCTGCCTCTGAACGATGATGGCGACTTCACCTATTACAAGAGGCGCTCGCAGAGCGACCTGTTGCCCCTGGTGGCCGGAGTCGGTTCGCCCACGCAGTCAGCCGCAGCACCTGCACGCAGAAGCGGACCCCCGCCACAACGGCCTTTGCCTCCCGGTCTGAAGGCGTTCCCCAGCGCCACCCCACAGCCCGGCGGGTTCCCGGAAGTGCTGTTGATGGAAAGTGGACTGCCACCTGCATTGGGTTTATCCAATGATGTAGCGGACTCCATTCTGGCAGCGCAGAAAGCCGGGAAGCCAACGCCCGGACGCATCGACCCCTTCCAGACGGAATGGCTGGATGCCTGCAAAGGGAAGAACAACAACCAGAAGCACGGCACCAGCACTAAGACCCACTGTGATTTCGACTACGCCGGCTCCATGATCGAACAGATGATGCTGGGATTAGTGGCGCACCGCGTGGGCAAGCGTTTGGAATACGACGGAACCACGGGACGTGTCACGAACGCGCCGGAAGCGAACGCTTATCTGGCTCGGGACTATCGCCGAGGATGGAAGCTGGATGGCTAACGATACGTAGCAGGAACGAGTAGAAACACAGAGGGGGCGACAGCGGTTGTTGTCGCCCCCTCTGTATTGTCGGAATCCGATTTGGTTCAATCTCATTCCATGATGTTGCGTCGCTGACACCTAATGCCGCCAGGGCGCGTTCGGCGAACCCAGGCTGATGAGGTTTGCAAAGATACGGGCAGCGCCGGGCACGGCAAAAGGCAGTTGCCGGTACCAGGCAAGGGAGCAGTAGACATACATACCCTTGCCATGGCGGGCCTCCACCCAAATGCCTTTCTGCGGCTCCTGCCCACGGTCGTGCATCTCAATCAGCGGCGTATACTCAGGAGCCCAACTCACAAGGTGCTTGGAACCACGCTGCTCCACCCAGCCTTCAAAGTCAGCTGGAGTAATGCGGTTCGGCATCTGGAATACAGCCGCATCCGGCGCCAAAATCTGCACGGGCGAATCCTCTTCGCTTACCTCTTCCGGACGTCGCCCCATCACGTAGGGGTAAGGCCCGTAGTTCTTGTCGAATTCCGGGGTGTTGTATTGCACAACCAGCACGCCGCCGTTCTTCACGTAGTCGAGCAGACGACCGTTGTAGGTCAGCACGTCGGGACGCACCGCATAGGCGCGGATGCCCAGCACGATGGTATTGAAGCGGGAAAGATCGCTGCTTGCCAGGGCGCTTGCATCCAGCATCTCCACACTGGCTCCGAGTTGCTCCATGCCAGCAGGCACCATGTCACCGGTTCCCATCACGTAACCAATACGCAGACCGGAACTGATCTTCGCATCCACCAACGCAATATCGTGGGTAGCGGGCTTGTGATAGTAGACAACCTCATAGCCGGGCTGCGTGATGGGATGAAAGGTATCCCGGTATTCCTTGCCATTCGCCGTAGCGACGGCAGCCACCTGAATGCGTCCTGACTTCAAGCCGGCGGGGGGCAGAATGCGAAAGGTGGCGCTGTTCGCCTCGCCTTCCTTTTCGAAACGGAAGTCCTGGGTCGCCGGTTCACTACGCCACCCGGTGGGAAGCTCCAAGCGCACCTTTCCGTTGATCGCGCTACTACCCACGTTGCGCAGTTCCACGTTCAACGAATACGCATCTTTGGTCAGCGGCAACAGGCCTGCATCGGTCTCCATACGTAGTGACAAGGCCGGACCAACAGCGAGGTCTTTGCGATACTGCAATCCCTTATCGTCGACCTTGCTCACCAGCACGGGTTGCTCTATGGTCACCGTCTCTCCGCCATATTCAAAACGCAGGCGCGCTCGCAATGGAGACTCCGGCATGGGCTGACCAAACACCTTCTGGCTGGCATAGGTGTAGAAGGTCTCATTCACAGACGCACGACTCCAGAAGGCCGCAGTCGCTTCCACGGCTTCTGGAACCTTCACCTGGAACTTTCCCGGTTCGGTCTGCTGCACGGTCCAGCCTGCGGGCGCTTCGAGTTCGATTCCCTTCACCGCTATTTCCGTGGGCAGACGACGATAGAGATCCACACCGACGGCGAAAGCCTGTCCGGGCGTCGCAACGGAAAAAGTCGTGGAGGGGAAGAAGGCAGCCATACGGCCATCGGGGACATTCTCTGGAGCAACCAGTGCCTCCAGCTCCAGGCCCAGGGAGAGACGCAAGGCTTCCTGAATCTGTTGTTCCTTGATGACCAGGTCGCGCGCATCCCCGTCTTTGCGGAGTTGCCGCACCACGCGGAGGGCCTCTGCCAGCTGCGGCGCAATTTTCGCCGGTTCTCGGCCATCGAAGCCCTGCACAGCCTTCGCAACTACAGCTTGCAACGCGGGGTAAGCGCTCAGACTCAGATCTACGCCTTGCAGAAAGTTATCTTCCCGTTCCCCTTCCTTAGCAGGCGGGTCCGTGCGCAGGTAATAGGTGTCCAGTTCGCCCGGCCCCATAATCACCGTGCCGATGCTTTGCGAGCGTTGTTGCCGCAGACCTTCGCGACCAATCTGCGCATAGCTCTGTCCAAGCATGGGGTCGTAAATGCCGGTGTTCGACTTGTGTGTCCACTCATCCAGTTGACCCCGGTTGTTAGAATAGTGCTTCAGCGCCTTCCAGGTGCGCAGACCATCCTGGAAGTGCTCCGTGTAGGCATCGGGATTCACCGCAGCGGCATAGGCCTTCGGCGAAACAATACCGGCAGCCGTGTGATTGCCGTGACCGTCACGCGCAGTGCCTTGCCATCGAGCAATGATGATGTGCGGCTGCTCTTCCCGAATGACGCGCACAACATCGCCGATCACGGCTTGTTCGTCCCACTTGCTCCAGCACTCCTCGATGCTCTTGGAATAGCCATAGTCGACCGCGCGGGTAAAGCGGAGGCGGGCGCCGTAATACTGTGCGCCACGGCGAAGTTCCACGGTGCGCAGCATGCCCAAGCGGTCGAAGGCGTCATCGGTTACCAGATTCGCGCCAGACTCACCCCTGGTGAGCGAGAGCAACACGACTTCGGCGCCAAGGCCCCGGCTGAGTTTGGCGATGGTAGCACCATCTTCGTCATCCGGGTGGGCAACGATGTAGAGCACGCGCGCTCGAGTTTCCAGCTTGCGCAGCTTCTGCACCAGTGCGGCAGAGCCCTTGTCGATGCCAAGCGGGTCAAGCCAGGCGCAGGCCGGACAGGCAAGCAGCAAGGGAAGAAGAACCACAGCGAACAAAGAGCGGGGGAGGCGCATTTCACGAGGATAACGCAGCGCCCCACGGTTTCGATGGGACGGCCGCGACCGCTTGAGCTGGACCTAATCGTTTAGACCACATCGTTTAGACCACGCGCTACACTACTAGGCAGGAAGCTGTTCGAACAGGACCTATTCTGAATCACGCCATGAAATTGCGCGATGCCATTGAAAAGAAGCTGGAGACCACGCTACCGGTTCCCCTGCCGATTCCGTGGAAAATGTCACGTGGCGAACTGGCCGAATATGTAGTCTCGCTTCCGGAGCGTGTGGTGCGATCCGCAACCGCACTTGGCGCTGGAATCGTTCGGGAAGTGGGTGAAACCACACTCCCTTCGAGCATTCGGCGCACACAGCTTTACCGCAGCATGGTGGACCTGACCCTGCGTTTCCTAATCGAGGATGTCGGCCAGGTAAAGGGCGTGTTCCCCGTGGATGGCCGACTGGGTGAAGACTTTCTGTTGCGCCGCACCGCGGGCAACGGCATCGAAGCCATTGGTTTGCTTACCTTCCGCGCGTCGCCCGTTTGGGTGTTTGCCGCTATCGCAGACCTGACCGGGGCTGGCAAACTGCTGATTCGCGAGATTGCGGATGCCCTGCATCAGGATGGGTTGATCGAAAGCACCGACGGCATCGAAGACGTGGATACGCTGCTGACGCGGTTGGAACGGGGTTCCGGGCGTCTGGCGGAAACTTTCAATACGCCCCCCCTGGACATCGCCACCTTGCGCGAAGAGTTGCGCCAGATCCGGAAAGAATTCGGGCACATTCCGCAGGAAAATCGACCTCAGCCAGAGCAGGTTTTGGAGCGCTGGCACGAACTGACTTCCGAAGCCAAGCAGCAGAACCGGACGGTCTTCCAAATCTCGTCCCTGATCGCATTCTCCGCAGTCAGTCAGATTCCGGAGAACCTGCGCTGGTTGGGCCGTTCCGCACGTTTGGCCGCGAGCAAAGCGGGCCATGTGTTCGCGATGCCGATTCTGAATCACTACTCCGACACCTTGCGACAGATCCACAAGAGCGGATTCCTGCACTATTGGATCCAGGAGTTCCGTCCCTATATCCGTGGCGCCATGGAGCAGTTTTCCGTGGAACACGATAGCCTGACGCAACGGATTCTAAATCGCAACAGCACGAAGTAGACGGCGAAGCACGGTCCTGGATATAGAACCCCCAAACGTTCATTTTTGAAGCCTCCATTTATTCAGGCTCTTCCGGCATTCTAGTGGCCTGCTAAGCAGGGGCTCTGCCCCTGCGACCCCAGAATTTATCGTTTTCCAGCCAATCCCGAGTTGTTGATTGCTCCGTGCTTCCATACCATCGGGAG